>Ga0207885_100010_pt1 | contig 391551 bp, 341 predicted proteins | sample LinPmetageLP31_FD_184047 | JGI IMG/M metagenome (GOLD analysis project Ga0207885, IMG submission 184047) | Marine viral communities from the Pacific Ocean - LP-31 (SPAdes) | ecosystem: Environmental > Aquatic > Marine > Oceanic | place: Pacific Ocean | collected 2009-08-23 | reverse complement strand
CCGAGTTCCCCGGTTCATCCGCAGCTATGGGACGATACGACGGTACCGCCGACCGAGCGGTTTGAGATAGTGCCCGCGTGAGCGCACAAGTGCCGCGTGCTCCGACATGGAAAGACTGGTGGGCACCAGCCGCAATCGTGATCACGCTGATCGGCGCGACGATGGCGGGTGGCGGCTACATCGACGAGCTCCAGCTGACGTGAGGGCTCCACCCGGGTAAATCGCTGGCCACTGTATAGCCGGGCATCCGTCAGCCTGCCCACCCCATGGCGGCGATCCACCCGTACTGCCCGCTCACCAATCTTTCGGAGCCAGACATGCACGATATCGATTACACCGGCCCGCAGGGCGGGGCGCTGGCGCTTGCCTTTGGCGCGGGGGCGACGTTTGCCACTGCGGCCCTGATGACGGTCGGCACGTTTATCTGGCGCGTCTTCGGCGATGCGAGGATCAAGCAGCTCGAAAAAGAGCGTGACGAGACCGAGGAAAAGCACCGGCTCGAGATCGCGGGCCTCAACAACCGCATCGTCCAGCTTGAGACAATCCTGCTGACCTATGGACCGCCTCTGCTGCGGCGCGAATTGCAGGCGGCGATGGCCAGCACGCCCTAACCCTCACGCCCCGACCTTCGAAAGGAAATCCGATGACGCTGCTCGCAAAGTGGCGCGCCTGGCTGTGCGCGCGTCTCATCGATGACTGGCATCGTGCCTATACCTTCACCTCGATCCGCCTGGCCGCGATCGGCGCGCTGATCGAGGCGTTCGTGCAGGCCTTTCCCGGCACCGCCACAGAGATTTGGAACGCGATGCCACAGGATCTGCGCGCGCTGCTCCCGTCGTGGGTGACCGGATCGTTCCCGATCCTGCTGCTGGTCGCGATCGCCGTCGCGCGCATCACGCGCAAGGTGCCGACCGATGGCAAATGATGCCGCCTCCCGGCAGCCGGTCGGCAAAGCGAAGTTTGCGGCGGTCATCGTCGCGATGATCTCCGGCGTCATCGCGATCGAGGGCGGCTATGTCGATCACCCGGCCGATCCCGGCGGCGAAACCAATATGGGCATCACGCGACGGACGGCGACGCAGAGCGGCTATACTGGCCCGATGCGCACGCTGCCACGCGCCGTCGCCGAGAGCATCTATTACGATCGCTATCTCGTGCAGCCGGGCTATGCCGCGTTGGTGCCAGTCGACGCGGCCGTCACCGAGGAATTGTTCGATACCACGGTCAATATGGGGCCAGCGCGCCCGTCGACCTGGTTTCAGCAATCGATCAACGCGCTTTGCGGCACGCGGCTGACCGTTGATGGTCGCGTTGGGCCCGGGACGATCGCCGCCTATCGCGCCTGCCAGGTGCGGCGCGGTGCCGGTGCGCTCTGCATCGCCACGCTCGACGCGCTCGATCGCCAGCAGAGCGCCGAATATGTCCGCCTTGTTCGCGCCAATCCGAAGCTGGGCGTGTTCCTCAAAGGCTGGCTTGCGCAGCGCATCGGCAACGTCGATCGCCGCAAATGTCGGGGAGCGCGCGCATGACGATCGTGACGCAAGTCGAGCAACTGGCCGAGGACGCTTTGCCGCAGGTGCGTTCCGCCAACTGGGTTTTCCGCGTAATATTTGGGCTCGCTGTCGCCGCGGCGATCGGCGCGGCGTTCTGGTGGATTGTGATCCGCCCGGGCCAAATGGCGGCGAAGGTTGGCCAGGCCAAGGTCGATGCCTCGCTGGGCCAGGCCACCGGCGACATCGCGACCGCCGCGATCCCACAAATCAACGATGCCGCCCGGCAAAAGGTCGAGGTGGATGTGCAGGTCCAGAAAGGACAGATCGATGTTCGACAAGCACCCGATGCAGGCGTGGCGGTGCATGGCGTCGCTGATGCTCTGCGCCGCAACCTCTGCCTGTATGACGACCTCTACCGTGCTGACCCAGGCTGCCAGCCCGTGCATGAAGATCCTGCTGGCGTCGGGCCTGCTGGATCCGACGCCGGGGGCGCAACTGGCGCTGATCGACGGTAGCGCGGGTGGCGACGGTGCGTTCGGCCTGGCGCAGACTGGCCAGCTGGTGAAGGCCAATATCGACAAGCGCACCGCGAAGGCGATCGGGACGTCGTGCGACGCCCAGTGGTCCGCTGCCCTCAAGGCTGCGCGACCGCGCAAGCGCTTCCTAGGGTTGTTCTGACCGGTCGACGCGTGGCATAGTGGGCCTGCCGCTCTGAGCTTAGCCGTTAGGAGTGGCCCGCGCGCGCGGTTGAACGCAGGCACCGGTTCGCCGGGTGGCCTGCAAAATAAAAGACCCTTCGGGGGAATATGCAGGGCGTGGTTCCCTGTGTTCCTGCGCGGCTAACCACCCGGTTCGGGTCGGTTGGCCGCGCAGCGATCCTCCAAAACTTGCGGCCGACGCCGCTGCACCAATCCTGCTGCCGACACCATCGGCCAGGCCTTCGGCGATCGCCCGATCGTCTACCATCAGCGCGCGTAGCCGACGTGCTTCTTTCCCCAAAGGACGAAGCCTGAATGAATGCGTCAATCGCTGTTCGCCCACCCGCGCCCTATCTTGGAGGCAAGCGCAACCTCGCCAAGCGTCTCACCGCCATCATTGATGCGATCCCGCACAGAACCTATGTTGAACCCTTCGTCGGGATTGGCGGGGTCTTTCTCCGTCGGCCGAAGGCGGCACCGGTCGAGGTGATCAATGACTTGTCGGGTGATGTGGCGAACCTTTTCCGGGTGATCAGGCGTCATTATGAGCCGTTTGTTGCCGAGCTGCGCTGGCTGATCGCCAGCCGCGCTGAGTTTCAGCGGCAAAGCAGCCTGGATCCACGGCTGCTGACCGATATCGAGCGAGCGGTCCGCTTTCTCTACCTCCAGCGCCTGGCGTTCGGCGGCTGCGTCGTCGGCCGCTCCTTCGGCGTCGATCATCGTAGCAGCTCAAGATTTAACCAGGCCAAGCTCCACACCGAGCTCAAACTACTGCGCGATCGCCTCGCACCGGTGACGGTCGAGCAGCTTGATTATGCCGAAGTCATCCGGCGCTACGATAGTGAGGCGACGCTGTTCTTTCTCGATCCTCCCTATGATGGGACAACGGGATACGGGCTCGAGTTCGGCCACGACCATTATCTCGCGATGGCAGATCAGCTTGCCGGTATTCGTGGTCGCTTCGTTCTATCGATCAACGACACGCCCTTCATCCGCGCTACCTTCGCCCGCTTTGCGATCGCCGAAGTCGAGACAAGTTGGTCGGTTTCGACCGCGTCGACCGGTGGTGCGAAACGGATGACCGAATTGATCGTCCAAAACTGAAAACGTGGGTATCGCACGAGCGAGAGTGGGTATTATGCCCATTCTCGCTCTCGAAATCCGCAGATTTCTGTGCCTTTTTTTGACCGGGGCGGAGGGTGCCTCCGCCATTTTATAGGGGTAGCCCGGCGATTCTTTGCCGGCCGGGCGAGGCGGCGAGAAATTCGTATTACCGGGCGTCGGTTTCAGAGCGATTAAGGTACGCCCACGCCGGATCATCGCGCCAACCGATGCGATTGTACCGGTCGAATGCCTCCGCCTCCGTCCCAGGCTTCGGGATGACGGTCTTAGCGGAAACGTCCACATCGTGCTCGGCGAGAAAGTCGGCCTCAATCCATGAGGCGCTCTCCACGCGGCTGAGGCGATGCCAGACTTTCGCGCGGCAGTGGGGGCAGTCCTCTGGCATGTAGGCCGGGCTCTTGTCCGGCATAGACAGGGCCAGGTCGCCACCGCAGCATGGATATTCACCGAAGATCATCTCCGATGCTCATATTCGAAGAAGCGCCAGGCCATGTCGTTCTCGCTCGCCGGGGGCTGAGGCTTGGTCGACATCGCGTCCTCGATGCCGTTGAGCTCGTCCCGGATCGCTTGGATTTTCCGCGTCCACCACGCCTCGATCCAGGTGTGATCGAATAGGGTTGCGCCCTCCCGGTTCGTCCCACCGCGTTCCATCGGGTTTCGGTCAGGCGTCATTACCACGACCTTGATGTCGGCCTTCCCCATTTCTTTCAACTTACGCTCGAGCCGCATCCTTTCGCGCGGGGCGATGACGACAATGACGTCGCCAGCGCGCGCGCGCTGCAGCAACCCTTCAGTTTGGCCGGACCGCCGGCTCGACTGCTCAAACACGATCCGCGCCATCGTCATTGCCGCGCCGAGCCCGTGATCTTCCATCGCAAAACTCCAGTCCCCAGGAGCATCATATGCTGACCAACGCCGTGGTGAAAGCCGCGAAGACGCAGGCGCGCGCCTATAAGATGGCGGACGGGCAGGGGCTGTATCTGCATGTAGCCCCCACCGGCACCAAATCTTTCCGGCTGCGCTATCGCGACCAGGACGGGCGCGAGCAGACGTTGACCTTTGGCGCGATCTCGCTTGCCGAAGCTCGCGCCAGGCGCGACGTGGCGCGCGCGGCGATTGCGCGCGGCGAGGATCCTCGGCCGGACGCGTCCGCCGTCACCAGCTTTGAGGGCGCGGCGCGGGCGTGGCACGCGCATCGCGCGTCGGGCTGGTCGCCGGTGCACGCGGTCGACGTGATCGAAAGCCTCGAGCGCGATGTGTTCGCCGCGATCGGCGCGATCGCGCTGGAATCGATCACGCGGCCGATGGTGCTCGACGTGCTCGAGCGCGTCGAGGCGCGCGGCGCGATCGAGACGGCACGACGGTTGCGGCAGCGCATCGAGGCGGTGTTCGAGTTCGCGCGGGCCAAGGGCTGGACGTCGATCGACAACCCGGCCGACGTCCGCGAAGCGCTCGCGGCCGCGCCAGCAAGCGGCCGCCAGGCCGCGCTGGTCGAGGTTGCCGAGCTGCGCGCGCTCGTCGCCAACGTCGATACGCTCGATGCCGCGCCGATCCTACGACAGGCATCGCGTTTCCTCGCGCTGACCGCAGTGCGCATGGCGGCGCTCCGCGGGATGGAATGGTGCGAAGTCGAGGACCTCGATGGCGACGCGCCGATCTGGCGCGTGCCGGCGGCGCGGATGAAACTCGGTGCGGCAAATAAGCGCGACCCCGCCAATGATCATATCGTGCCGCTTTCCGCGCCCGCCGCTGCAATTTTGCGCGCGATCCGCGCGAGAATGGCGGTGCCGGGCGAACCATCGAGCTTCGTCTTTCCCGGGCGGGCTGGCGCTCAACCAATTGGTGCCGGCGCGATCGGCGAGCTCTATTTCCGCGCGGGCTTCGGTGGCCGCCACGTCCCACATGGCTGGCGCGCCAGTTTCTCCACCGTCATGAACGAGCGGCGGCCGGAATGTCGCGCCGATATCGACCGCACGCTGGGCCACATGCCAAAGGACATGAAAAAGGTGGAGCTCGCCTATAACCGCGCCAAACACATCATCGCGCGGCGCGCGCTGCTCGAGGAATGGGCCGAGATCCTGATCGGATAACCATCGGCCGATATTGAGGATCGCGCCCGTTCTGACCGTGCACAACGCGCCATACCCGAGGGCAGGGTGGCACGCTTCATGCTCTCGCCCCCCGATAGCCAAAAGCCCGACCGCCAAGCTGGGCGATCGGGTTGCCGTCCAGGTCGGACGTCTGCACCGGGGGAAGGGGCGATCAATAGCGCACGCCGAAGGCGTTCCTTTTATTTATCTCCTGAGGTGGTGGACTCTCTGATCACTAGAATCGCGAAGCTACGATAAAGCGGGGGCGGCGCGGCGGGCGTGCATGCCCTCGACGGCACTATTTGCGTAATGCTCGTGGCGCGAGGCGGCTGTGCGGTCGCTTCCGGCCGACTTGGCACGCGCTGTGGCCTGGGCGGCAAGCTCGTGCTCTGTGGGCTGCCTGGGAGGCTGTACGGGCGGCAACACGATGGACGAGACCTTCTCGAGCGCATCGCGCACGCGTTTGGCGACCTCGCCCGGGAGTTTGAGGAAATAGGCGTTGTTGATCTGGGTGTTGCGCGCGCTCCCGAGCTCGCCGCCGACGATCGGCACCATGCGCCGCCATTTCTCGACCAGGTGCAGTCGCTCGAATTTCTTGATCGCGGCGCTCAGCGTCTGCGTGCAGCACTTCGCCATGGCGCAGATCTGCGAATAGGCGAAGTCGAGCCGCCCCGTCAGATAGTCGCGCGCGTCGTGCAGCACTTTCAAGATGACCTTCTCCTTGGGAGACAGCAGCCCCCAGGGCCGGCCCTTGGCCTTATGCTCGTCGGCCCAGGCGAAGATCTGCTGCAGGCGTTCCTCTTTCTCGACGCGTGGGAAGACATTGTGGTGCCGCCAGTTGCGGAGCTCGGCCTCGCCAGCGAGCCGACTGGTCGCAAGCACGGCGCAGCTGCCGCGCCGCTTGCCTTCGAAGCTGAAGCCGACGCCCTTGATCAGGCTGCGAACGGTGTGGCGTTCCGCGCGCGCCTGGTTGGCGGCGGCGAGGCCAGCCGGTTTTGTCGGCGCGCTCACCGCGCACCGCCGATCAGCTGCGTCGCGGACCGTCCAGCAAAGAAGAGGCCGGCGGAAGCTCGCCGACCAGCATCGTCGCCCATTCCTGCGCCAGATCGCGACGGCGGGGCATATAAGCGGCGCGATTGTACGTCGCCTCCACGCCCGACGGAACGTGCGCCAGCATCAGATCGATGATCGCGCGATCGCCAACGCGATTCCGTTCCTCCGCCAGCTCGTTCATGATCGTCGAAAAGGTCGATCGCCAGCCGTGCGGAACATGCACGCCCGAATAGCCCGCGTCGCGATAGGCCTTGCTGATCGTGCTGTCGCTGATCGGCCGCCGCGTGCTGCGGACGCTGTGGAAGATCAGCGGGGCACCGCGCGAGAACGCGATCGCGACCTTCACCGTCTCGACCGCCTCGGGCGACAATGGCACCAGAAATTCGAAGGCTACGTCGCGCTTGCGCTCGACGACCAGCTTCATCTTGGCCGCAGGAATGCGCCAGAGCGGCATTTCCCCGTCGAGATCCTCGAACTCGTGCGGCTCGGCTGCGCGCAAGACGCCGGACCGCACTGCGGTGAGCGCGAGCAATCGCGAAGCGAGCTTGGTCAGCGGATGGCCGGGCTGCGCTTCTGTCGCCGCCAGCACCTTCCGCGCGTCCGCGATCGTCCGCACCGCGGGCGACTTGCCCTTGATCAGTTTCTTCATGGCAGGCGCGAGGCCCGCTGCCGGGTCCGACTCGGCAATCCCGCTCGCGATCGCCAAGACGAACACGTCCGAGATCCGCTGGCGCGCGCGCCGTGCCGTCTCGATTGCACCGCGCGTTTCGATTGCGCGCAGCGCTTCCAGCACCAAGGGCGGGGTGATGTCCGCGATCGGCAGCTTGCCGATCTTCGGGAAGACGTCGCGCTCCATCTGGCTCAGCACGTCGGCCGCGTGTTTCGCCGACCACAGGTGTTTCTGATTCTCGTGCCACTCCCGCGCCAGGGGCGCGAAGGTGATTCCGGCCTTGCTGGCCTGGGCGGCACTCCGCTGGCGCTTGTCGATCGACGGATCCACACCTGTGCGCAGCAGGCGGGCACCTGCCTGTTGCAGTTCGCGCGCCTCGATCAGCGAAATCTCCGGATATGGCCCGAACACCATCCGCTTTTCTTTGCCCGCGAACCGAAACTTCCAACGCCACGAGCGGTAGCCCGAGGGCAGCACGTACAAATAAAGCCCGCGAGCGTCCGCGAGCTTGTATGGCTTCTCCTTGGGCGTCGCGCGGCGACAGGCTAGGTCGGTCAACATGCGGTGCCCCCACAAGCAGCAACCGGTGCCCCAGAAGTGCCCCCGAATCGATTGCGCTGTGCTGTCGCTCAATGATGTCGAATGAGACAACCCGCAAGGCATTTACCGAGGGCGGGCGAGTCGCTTTGGAGCTAAATGAGACAACCCGGCACAAAGCCTTGGCGGAAGAGGTGGGATTCGAACCCACGGAGAGCTTGCACCCTCGCCGGTTTTCAAGACCGGTTCCTTAAACCACTCGGACACTCTTCCCGTCGGTCTGCGACAACGGCCAGCCGACTCTCATAGGCCAACCTTGCAGCGGATGCCCCGCTTAGCGGCGACGGGACGAGATGTGCAAGGTTTGTGGTCGGTATCGGGCCTTTAGGGGTTCATGTGGGCAGGCCGGTGTGCCAAGGTCGGAGGATGCGAGGAACCAGTATTTTTGGGCGTCGAATTGGCATCGCGCTGGCCGTTGTGGGCGCGTGCTTCACCATGATCGGGCAGGCAGCGGCGCAGGATGAAGCGGGGTTTCAGGCCTATCTCCAGACCCTGCGCGCGCAGGCGCTGGCGCGGGGGGTGAGCAGGGCAACGCTTGACGCGGTCCTTCCTACGCTGACGCTCAACCAGCGCGTCATCGATCTGGATCGTGCGCAGCCGGGGGCCAATCCCAATGCCGGGGTTCCCAATTTCGCGCCGTATCAGGCGCAGCACCTCACGACCGCGCTCATCGCCAACGGTCGCAATGCCTATCAGGCCGAACGGTCGCGCCTGCAACGGATCGAGCAGCAGATCGGCGTGCCCGAATCGATCATGGTCGCGATCTGGGGGCATGAGACGAGCTATGGCCGGGTTATGGGCGGGTTCGATCTGCCGCGTGCGCTGGCGACGCTCGCTTATGAGGGGCGGCGGCGCGATCTGTTTGCGGAGGAGTTCATCGCCGCGCTGCAAATGATGGATCGCGGCGTATCGCGCGCGCAACTCGTCGGCAGTTGGGCAGGGGCGACGGGTGGGCCGCAGTTTCTGCCGTCGGTCTATTTGCGCCTCGCGCGCGACGGCGACGGCGACGGCCGGGTCGACATTTGGGCGAGCCGGGCCGACACGCTCGCCTCCATCGGTAATTATTTCGCGAATGCGGGGTGGAGACCGGGCCAACCGTGGGGCCTCGCAGTCTCCGTACCCGCGACGTTCGACCGCAGCCAAGTGACCAATCGCTTGCTGTCGCCGCGCTGTCTAAAAGTGTTCGCGCGCCACAGCGCGTGGAAAACGATGGCCGAATGGCGCAGGCTGGGGCTTGTCCCGCTGACGCGCGACTGGCCGGGCGATTCGGTGCTGGCGACGTTGCTCGAACCCGATGGCCCCGGGCGCACGGCCTACTTGCTGACGGGCAATTACCGGGTGATCCTCGATTATAATTGCTCCAATTTCTATGCCTTGTCGGTCGGCCTGCTGGCCGATGCCGTGGAGCGCTGAGATGGGCGTGCTGGTGGCGCTGGCGCTGGTAAGCGGGGGCGGGCAGGCGATGCCGCCCCCTCAGCACCGCGGCGCACCCAAAATTCACGACGTCTCCTCGCCCCCCGCGATCGCCGCCGCCAGCGATTTGCCGCCGGGCGATGGGCCGCGCGGCACCTCGGGCGAAGTGCGGGACGATAGCGTCGGTTTCGCGGCCGTGTCATCGCTGCCGGTCGATCCGCAGTGGAGCGCGGTGACGATGGCGGTCGCGCATCCGAATGTCCCGCCGGGCACACCGGTCGAGATCACCGCGCTCGATACGGGGCGGACGATCCTGGCGCTGGTGGTCGCGCGCGACACCAGCAGGGCGGTGGTCTCGCTGTCGCCAGCGACCGCGCAGGCATTGGGGGTTGGCGACCGGGCTCCGGTGCGGGTGCGGGCGGTGGTGGCCAGCCCGCAAGATCAGACGGCATTGCGCGCGGGACAGGCGGCATCGGCGCGGCTGGATGCGCCGCCAGCTTTGCTCACGGCGCTGCGTCGCAAAGTGCCGATGCCGCAGGGAACACCGGCGGTGCCGCGTGCGGTCCCCGCCAAAGCGCCGATGCCCAAAGCGCCAGCGCCCAAGCCGCTCGCCAAGCCAAAGCCGGCACCGGTTCCATCGATACCGGTTCCCTCTACGGCTGGCGGATTTGTCGTGCAGGTCGCCGCTTTGTCATCGGCGGAGCGAGCCGCTGCGATGGCGCACGCCCTGGGCGGCCATGTTGTTCCGCTCGGACGCCTTTTTCGCGTGCAATTGGGCCCCTTTGGCGACAAAGCCAGCGCACAGCGCGCGCGTGACGGGGCCGCCCGGCACGGTTATGGTGACGCGCAAATCCTCCACACCGACTAAAAAACGAGACCGGACCTGATGCTTTCCCGCCAAAAACTGATCGCCGCCGCTGCCCTCATCGCCGTCGCCGCGACCTGTCCGGCCGTGGCCGCACCCGAGTTCCAGACGCCGGCACCGGTCGCCTATCTGCAGGACCTGTCCTCCGGCGCGATCCTGTATTCGAAGGATGCCGACCGCCGGATGCCGCCCGCGTCGATGGCCAAGATGATGACGGTCTATGTGGCCTTCCAGATGATCAAGTCGGGCGAATTGAAGCTCGATACCAAATTCCCGGTGCGCCCCGAAACGTGGCGCGCATGGCATTCGCAAGGCTCGACCATGTTCCTGTCCTCGGGCGAGAATGTCAGCGTCGAGGATTTGCTCAAGGGCATCGTCACGCTGTCGGGCAATGATGCCTGCGTCGTGCTGGCGGAAGGGATTTCGGGCACCGAATCGGCCTTTACCGAACGGATGAACCGCGCGGCGGCCAAGCTGGGCCTCAGCAACAGCCATTTCGGCACCGCCAATGGCTGGCCCGACAATGGCGTCACCTATGTGACCGCGCGTGATCTCGCCAAGCTGGCGAGCGCGACGATCCAGGATTATCCCGATCTCTACAAGCGCTTCTATTCGCTGCGCAGCTTCACCTGGGGCAAGACGCTGGGCGGCGAGAAGCCGATCGACCAGGCCAATCGCGATCCATTGCTCGGTCGGGTGAGCGGTGCCGACGGGCTCAAGACCGGGCACACCGATGAAGCCGGTTTCGGCTTTACCGGCTCGGCGCAGCAGAATGGCCGTCGGCTGGTGATGGTGCTGGCGGGGCTGGGCACGTCGGGCCAGCGCGCCGAGGAATCGGTCAAGTTCATGGAATGGGGTTTTCGCGCGTGGCAGGCCAAGCCGATCCTCGCCAAGGGCAAGCAGATCGAAACCGCCGAGGTGCAGCTCGGCACCTCCAACAAGGTTGGGCTCGTCGCGCCGAGCGATCTCTCCGCGACGGTGCCTGCCGGCACGGCGGGCGAAATGCGGCTGACGGTCAGCTATGACGGGCCGATCAAGGCACCGATTAAGGCCGGGCAGCACATCGCCGATCTGGTGGTGGTAACACCGGGGATGCCCGCCGAGCGGCTTCCGCTGGTGGCCGCCAACGACGTGCCGCAGGCGGGCTTTTTCGGGCGGGCCTGGGCCGGGTTGATGAGCCTGTTCGGCGCTTGAGCCGATGACGGGCATCGGGCGTTTTATCTCGCTGGAAGGCGGCGAGGGAGCGGGCAAATCGACCCAGGCGCGCTTGCTCGCCGATGCGCTGGCGATGCGCGGGATCGAAACGCTGGTGACGCGCGAACCCGGGGGCAGCGAGGGGGCCGAGGCGATCCGCGCCTTGCTGATGCAAGGCGACGTCGCGCGGTGGAGCCCGCATAGCGAAGCGTTGCTGTTCGCCGCTGCCCGCGCTGACCACGTCGAAAAGACGATCCGCCCGGCACTGGGGGCCGGACGCTGGGTGATTTGCGACCGGTTCCTCGATAGCAGTCGCGCCTATCAAGGGGTGGCTGGCGGCATTGACGACGCTGCCGTGCTGGCGCTCCATGCCTTCGGTTCACGCGGGCTGCTGCCCGACCGGACGCTCGTGCTGGAACTATCGCCCGAGCTTGGACGAAGACGCGCGGCGGTCCGCGATGGCGCTGCAGCGGATCGGTTCGCGGCGCGCGGCGATACCTTCCACGCCGACGTCGCCGCCGCCTTTCGCCGGTTTGCCAAGCAGGAACCCGAGCGCTTCCGCCTGGTCGGCGCGACCGCAGCGATTGACGATGTCGCAGACGCGGTGTTTGCCGCCGTGGCCGACCTGCTGCCATGACGCTGCCGCTCGGCAACGATGCCGCGCACCAGGCCTTCGCCGCCGCAATGGCGAGCGGAGCCTTGCACCATGCGTGGCTGTTCGCGGGGCCGGAAGGCATTGGCAAGGCGACGTTCGCGCGCGCGGCTGCGTTGCGGTTGCTGGCCGAAGGGGCGGGGGCAGAGCTGCCGCCGGGTTTCGACGTGCCCGAGAACAACCCGCAACGCAAATTGATCGCGGCGGGATCGCACCCCGATTACCGCGTGCTCGCGCGGCAGCCCAAGGAAGGCGACAAGACCGGGCTCGACCTCGCGCGCAGCATCCCGATCGCGCAGGTCCGCGCGCTCGGCCCGATGTTCGCGACGCGCCCCTCCATGTCGAGCAGGCGAGTCGTCATCATCGATGCGGTCGATGATCTGGAACGGCCGGGGGCCTCCAACGCCCTGCTCAAAAATCTCGAAGAGCCGCCCGAGGGCACGATCTTCCTGCTCGTCAGCCACGCGCCGGGGCGTTTGTTGCCGACGATCCGCTCGCGTTGCCGCCAGTTGCGCTTCGATCCGCTGGATGACGGCACCATGACGGCTGTGCTGAACCAACAGCTTCCTGCTGCCGATCCGGCGGAAGTGGCGGCGTTGATCCGCATGGCGCATGGATCGCCGGGCCGCGCCCTTGGCTTTGCCGGGCTGGATCTGGCCGCCATCGATCAAGCGCTGGCGGCAATCGCGCGCGATGGCGACCCGAGCAACGGCCGTCGCGTCCGCCTCGCCAAATCGCTGGCGCTGAAGGCCGCACAGGCGCGCTATGAGGCGTTCCTCGACCGCGCCCCCGCCTTTATCGCGGGCCTGGCCCCGGAACGGCACGGCGAACGGCTGCGCATTGCGCTCGACGGCTATGACGCCGCCCGCACGCTTGCCGCCACCGCGCGCGCGCTGACGCTCGATGCGCAGGCGACCGTCTATGAAATGTCGGGGATCGTCGCACGGCTTGCACGCTGAAAGCGGCGCCAAGGCTTCAATTGCGGCGACCGATGCTCTAGGAGGCCGCCATGGCCGACCCTTATTATATCACCACCGCAATCAGCTATCCCAACGGACGCCCGCATATCGGGCATGCCTATGAGGCGATCGCGACCGACGCGATCGCGCGCTATCAACGCCAATTGGGCCGTGAAGTCCGCTTCCAGACCGGGACCGACGAACATGGCCTGAAAATGGTCCAGGAAGCGCGCAAGCGTGACCTGACCCCGCGCGCGCTGGCTGACGAAATGAGCGGCTATTTCAAGGCAATGGCCGAGAAACTGGAGATTTCGTGCGATCGCTTCATCCGCACCAGCGACGCCGACCATTACCGCGCCAGCCAGGCGATCTGGCAAGCGATGGAAGCCGCGGGCGACCTGTATCTCGACCGCTATGAAGGCTGGTATTCGGTTCGCGACGAAGCCTTTTACGACGAGAAGGAACTGGTCGAAGGCGAGGGCGGTGCCAAATTGTCGCCGCAGGGCACGCCGGTCGAATGGACGGCGGAGGAAACCTGGTTCTTCCGGCTTTCCAAATATCAGCAGCCTTTGCTCGACCTATATGCCGCGCAGCCCGATTTCATTTTGCCCGAGGCGCGCCGCAACGAGATTTTGCGCTTCGTTGAGGGCGGCCTGTCCGATCTCTCGGTATCGCGCACCAGCTTCGACTGGGGCGTTCCGGTGCCGGGCAGCCCGGGCCATGTGATGTATGTGTGGGTCGATGCGCTCACCAATTATCTGACCGGGGTCGGCTATCCCGACGATGTCGAACTGTACGAAACCTTCTGGCCCGCGCATCTGCACGTGATTGGAAAGGATATCGTGCGTTTTCATGCAGTTTACTGGCCAGCTTTCCTGATGAGTGCCAACATTCCGCTGCCGCGTGCGGTGTTCGGCCATGGCTTTTTGCTCAACCGCGGTGAGAAGATGTCCAAGTCGGTCGGCAACGTGACCGATCCGATGGAACTGGCCGATCGCTTCGGTGTCGATGCGCTGCGCTATTTCCTGCTGCGCGAAGTGAGCTTCGGCCAGGATGGGAGTTATTCCGAAGAAGCGATCGTAACCCGTTGTAATGCTGACCTTGCCAACAATCTTGGCAATCTCGCGCAACGCTGCCTGTCGATCATTGCCAAGGCGTGCGGTGGCGTGGTGCCGGCGGCGGGCGAACGCACCGAGGCCGAGGACGCGCTGCTCGCCAGCGTCGCTGCGGCGGAGGCCGGGATGCACGATGCGATGGGCGATCTGGCCTTGCACAACGCGCTCGACGCGATCTGGTCGGCAGCGCGCGATGCCAACCAATATTTCGCCGATCAGGCACCGTGGAGCGTGCGCAAGACCGATCCGGCCCGCGCCGACACCATCCTCTATCATGCAGCGGATGCGGTGCGGCGGATCGCGATTCTGGCGCGCTGGGCGATCCCCAATGGGGCGGACAAATTGCTCGATCTGCTGGGGCAGCACGGCGATGCGCGCCACTTCGAAGCACTCGGCCACCCGCTGGCGCCGGGCCTGACGCTGCCGGCCCCGGTCGGCGTGTTCCCACGGCTCGAAGCGCCGGTCGAAGGCTGATGTTCGCCGACAGCCATTGCCACCTCAATTATAAGGGGTTGGGCGAGCAGCAGGATGAGATCCTGGCGCGCGCGCGGGCGCGCGGCGTGCATGCCATGCTCAACATTGCGACGCGCGAAAGCGAGTGGGATGCGGTGCTGGCCACCGCCGAGCGCGAGCCCGATGTTTGGGCGACGGTTGGCATCCATCCCAATGAAGCCGATGAGCATCCCGATATCGGCACCGCTCGGCTGGTCGAACGCGCGCAGCATCCGCGCGTCGTCGGCATTGGCGAGAGCGGGCTCGATTATTACTATGAACATAGCGACCGCGACCGCCAGCGCGCGAGCTTTCGTGCGCACATTGCCGCCGCGCGCGAAACGCAACTACCGATCGTGGTGCACACGCGCGATGCCGAGGACGATACCGCCGCGATCCTGCGCGAGGAAATGGGGAAGGGGGCCTATCCCGGCGTCATCCATTGCTTCACCGCGAGCGGGGCATTTGCCGATATCGCGCTGGAGCTTGGCTTCTATATCTCGATCTCGGGCATCGTGACCTTCAAGAACGCCAAGGATCTGCAGGACACCGCCGCGCGGCTGCCGCTCGACCGGCTGCTGATCGAAACCGATGCGCCGTTCCTGGCACCGGTGCCGCATCGCGGGAAAACGGGCGAGCCGGCCTTCGTGGCCGATACCGCCGCATTCCTGGCAAAATTGCGCGGCGAGCCGCTGGAAACGCTGGCAGCGGCGACGGCGGAGAACTTTCACGCACTGTTTACCAAGACGCGCGCATGAAGGTGCGGATCCTGGGATCGGGCACCTCGTCCGGCGTGCCGCGGATCGGCAATGACTGGGGCGCGTGCGACCCGACCAATCCGCGCAATCGGCGGATGCGCGCGTCGATCCTGGTCGAGACGCAGACGACGCGCATTCTGGTCGATACCGGACCCGACATGCGCGAACAGTTGCTGGCGGCGGATGTGTCGACGCTGGATGCGGTGATCTGGACGCATGATCATGCCGATCACACGCACGGCATAGATGATCTGCGCCAGGTGTTCCATGCGATGGGGCGGCCGGTGCGCGGGCTGGCGCGGCCCGATCTGATGGACACGTTGAAGCGGCGTTTCGGCTATGTTTTCCACGGTTGGGATGATTATCCGCCGACCGTCGCGATCGAGGCGCTGCCCGACAGTGTCGTCATCGGGGACATTACGGTTGGCGTGGTCGATCAGCCGCACGGGCCGTTCCAATCGGCCGGCTTGCGCTTTGACAGCATCGCGGGATCGATTGGATATGCGACCGATCTCAGTGCGATGACGCCGGATATGGCGAGGCTGTATGAAGGTCTTGACCTGTGGATCGTCGATGCACTGCGCCGCAAGCCGCATCCGTCGCACCCGACGTTGAACATGGCGCTGGGCTGGATCGAGATGCTGAAGCCGCGTCATGCGGTGCTGGCGCATATGGACCAGTCGATGGATTATGCGAGCCTGCTGGCAGAACTGCCACCGGGCATCGAGCCAGCCTATGACGGGCTGGAACTGCAGGTATGACCGACACCAGCATGGATCTGGTCTTTTACGCGCTGGTCCTGATCCTGCCGGTCAGCGCGCTAGCGGCGCGCCGTTTGCCGCTCGGCGATACGATCAGGATGGCGCTGGCCTGGGTGGCGATCTTCGGCGTGCTGTTCGTGCTGGTGGTGCTGTGGCAGGGCGCTTTCGGGGCTGGATCGGTATTGGGAGGCTTGCTCTGATGAAACGGCCTCAATTTAACATAATGTATATTATCGGATTGATGGAGGTCGCCAGCGGGAGCCGGTTCCTCACCCGAAATGGAGCGTGTCGATGATCGAACGGCTGGTCACGATCATGGCGCGGTTGCGCGATCCGGTGTCGGGCTGCGAATGGGATGTCGCGCAGGATTTCGCCAGCATCGCGCCCTATACGATCGAGGAAGCCTATGAAGTCGCCGATGCGATCGCGCGCGGCGACATGGCCGAGCTGAAGGACGAGCTTGGCGACCTGCTGCTCCAGGTCGTTTTCCATGCGCGCATGGCCGAGGAAGCCGGGCATTTCGCGCTGCCCGACATCGTGGCGGCGATCAGCGACAAGATGGAGCGCCGTCACCCGCATATCTTTGGCGATGTCGATGAGGGCGGCCATCATCTGTGGGAACAGATCAAGGCCGCCGAACGCGCCGCCAAGGGCCTGGCCGACGTCCCGCCGGGCGCGCTGGACGGCGTAGCCTTGGGCCTTCCCGCTTTGCTGCGCGCCGAAAAGCTGCAGAATCGTGCGGCGCGCGTGGGGTTCGACTGGCCGGACGCGGAAGGCCCGCGTGCCAAGATCGACGAGGAAATCGCCGAGATCGAAGCGGCCACCACCCCGGCCGAGACCGAGGATGAGGTCGGCGATCTGCTCTTCTCGGTGGTCAATTGGGCGCGCAAATTGGGCGTCGACCCCGAGGCGGCGCTACGCGGTGCCAATGCCAAGTTCGAACGCCGTTTCAAGGCGATGGAAGCGGAAGCTGGAGATGCCTTTCCCGGCCTGCCGCTCGCCGACAAGGAAGCCTTGTGGCAAGCGATCAAGGCACCGCGTCAGGAATGACCGCGGTCGCATAAGGGCAATGCACCGACCAGCCGAGGCTCGTATAAAGCGCGCGGCCTTGCGCGGTTGCGACCAGCACTTCGCGCGACGCGCTTGAGCGGCGCTGCGCTTGCAACAGGCTCATCACCGCCCGGCCCAGGCCGCGCCGCTGATGATCCGGGTTGGTGACGATGCGATCATAGACCAATACGCCCGACGCTTCGGCAGCATAGCCGCTGGCCGCGAGCGCGCCGTCTGCGCCGGTGATCGCGACCCGAACGACACCGTTGATGGTTTCGACCGTCGGGAGATAGCCGTCGGGCAGCCCCGTTTCTGCAAGGGGTGTGGCCCCCGCTGTCATCATCCAGGAAGGCGCACAGATTTGCCAATGTGACGGCAAAAGCGCTCTTAAAACAGCGTCATCCTGGCAAAGCTTCACATAGACTCTTGGCTGAGTGATGCACTGCGCCAGCTCGGCAATCGCGGGTGCCGGATCGGTGAAGACATAGCGGCACCATTCCTGCTCCGACCGCGTGTCCACCCGCCAGCCGCCGTGATCGGCCACTGGCATCGGCAGAGCCCGCGCGATCGAGCGGGCATGGAGCCAGCCTGCGATCAGGTCGCGATCGACGACGTCAGCGCTGGCAGAACCGTTCATAATCACGCTCGGCCATGCGGACTTCATAGATCGCCTGTTCGCCCTCGACCGATTGCTCCAGCACCTCGCCATGCGCGTGAAGCCAGGCCGCGCCGGCACCATCGCCCGCATCGAGCAGGATGGTGTAGCGGCGATGGCTCGACGTCAGCAGCGCGGCGACGGTGTCGAGCAAGGCCGACACCCCTTCCCCACTCAGCGCCGAAATCGCCGCAACATCGTCGCGCCGCGCGGCTTCGCCCAGCAATTCGGCGCGATCGTCGCCATCGAGCATGTCGAGCTTGTTCCACGCCTCGATCCGCGGAACCGAGAGATCCACACCGATATCGCGCAGCACCGCCTCGACATCATCCTTCTGCGCAATCGTATCCGGGTGCGCGATGTCGCGGACGTGGATCAGCAAATCGGCCGACACCACTTCCTCGAGCGTCGCCTTGAAGGCCGCGACGAGCTGGGTCGGGAGTTCGGAGACGAACCCAACGGTGTCCGACAGGATCGCCTTGTCGATGCCCGGCAGCGCGATCTGCCGCAGCGTCGGGTCGAGGGTGGCGAACAGCAGATCCTCCGCCATGACGTCAGCACCGGTCATGCGGTTGAAAAGCGTGGATTTTCCGGCGTTGGTATAGCCGACCAGCGCGATCACCGGCCAGGGCGCGCGCTGGCGCCGGTCGCGGTGCAGCCCGCGCGTGCGACTGACTTGCTCCAATTCCTTCTTCAACCGCGCCATGCGATCGCGGATCAAGCGCCGATCGGCCTCGATCTGCGTTTCACCCGGGCCGCCGAGGAAGCCGAAGCCGCCGCGCTGGCGTTCCAGATGGGTCCAGCTGCGAACGAGCCGCCCCGCCTGATAATCGAGATGCGCGAGTTCGACTTGCAAGCGCCCCTCGGCGGTTGCCGCACGTTCGCCGAAGATTTCGAGGATCAGCCCGGTACGGTCGATCACCTTGGCCGACAGCGCCTTTTCGAGGTTGCGCTGCTGTACCGGCGTCAGGCTGGCGTCGAACACGACCAGTTCGGCTTCCGCCATCCGCACCGTGGCACCCAGCGCTTCGAGTTGCCCCTTGCCGATCAGGGTCGAAGGCTGGAGCGCGCGCACCTTGATCGCAACGCGATCGACCACTTCGACATGGATCGCCATGGCCAGCCCGGCGGTTTCGGCCAGCCGGGCATCGGCATCCCGCGACGAAATACCGGTGTCGGGATACACGACAACGGCCTTGGCACCGCGCGCGACATCGCCGCGGTCCCGTTCAAAACCTGTGGTCAATCGTCGTCCGAACCTGCTGTTTCATCAGCCAAATTAAGGGGATGGGCGGGCTGAATGGTGGAGACCGCATGCTTGTAGACGAGCTGCGCCATGCCATCGCGCTGGAGCAGCATGCAGAACAGGTCGAACGCCGCGATCTGCCCCTGCAACATTACGCCATTCACCAGGAACATGGTGACATTGTCTTCGGACTTGCGCACCGCGTTGAGGAAGATTTCCTGCAGCAGCGGCTGCTTCTTCTGCGCCTCGCCGATCGCGTTGACGATCGCATCGATGTCGACCGTGTTGGCCGGCATGATCGTCGAAATGGCATGCTTATAGATCAGCTGCGACTGCCCATCCCGGCGCAGCAGCACCGAGAAATTGTCGAACCAGGTGACGATGCCCTGCAGCTTGACGCCCTTCACGAGGAACATCGTGATCGGGGTTTTGGTGCGGCGCAGGGCGTTGAGGAACAGGTCTTGCAGAGAGGTGTGCTTGTCGGCCATCGGTCGATCCTTTGTTCTTGGCGGGGGATTCCCGCAGCGCGCCGGTTCCGGCGTCGAGTTAGGTGGTGTACCCGTCCTCTAATCTAGGGATGCACGATCGTTTCGTCCACCGATCCAGTCGATTAATCCTCGCGCACCTCGGTAATGCCGAGCAGCTTCAGCTTCCGGTGCAGTGCCGACCGCTCCATCCCGATGAAATTGGCGGTGCGGGAGATGTTGCCGGAGAAGCGGCGGATCTGCACGCGCAGATATTCCCGCTCAAAGGTCTCGCGCGCTTCGCGGAGCGGCGCACCCATAATCGCGGTCGCCCCGCCGCCCAGTTCGCCCGGATCGCCGAGAATATCGGGGGGTAGCATATCGAGATCGATCTGCCCGATCCGGTCGCCCGGTGCCATGATGATCGTGCGCTCCACAATGTTGCGGAGCTGGCGCACATTGCCGGGCCATTCATAGGATTGCAGCGCCACCATGGCGTCAGGCGCGACGGCTGGCGTGGGAACGCGCCGTTCGGACGCGTAATGCGCCATGAAATGATCGACCAGCGCAGGGATATCCTCGCGCCGCTCCGCCAGCCCCGGAATGGTGACGGGCACGACGTTGAGCCGGTAATAGAGATCTTCGCGGAAGCGGCCTTCGGCAATTTCATGCGTCAAATCGCGTGCGGTGGCAGACACCACGCGCACATCGACCTTGACCACGCGCTGCCCGCCGACGCGGCTGAAACTCTGGTCGGTGAGCACCCGCAGGATGCGGCCTTGCGTTGCCAGCGGCATGTCGGCGATTTCATCGAGGAACAGCGTGCCCCCGTGCGCCTGTTCGAGCAGGCCGGAGCGGACGAGCTGCCCCCCCTCCTCGATGCCGAACAGCTCCTCCTCGACTCGCTCGGGCGTCATCCGCGCCGCACTGACGACGACGAACGGCGCATCGGCGCGCTGGCTCCAGCCGTGCAGCAGCCGAGCAGCCACTTCCTTGCCGACGCCCGCCGCGCCCATGATCAGCACGCGGCTGCCCGTCGCGGCCACGCGCTTCAGCGTTGCGCGCACGCCGTTGATCGCACCGGAATTGCCGGTCAAATCGGTATCGCGGCCCACCACCGCGCGCAGGCTGGCGATCTCGCGGCGCAAGCTCTCGGTCTCGGTCGCGCGTGCCACCATCAGCAGCAGCCGCTCGGCCTCGAACGGTTTTTCGATGAAATCGGCCGCACCACGCCGGATCGCAGCAACGGCGGTATCGAGATTGCCATGCCCCGAAATCATCAGCACCGGGATCGACGGGTCGCGCCGCTTGATCTCATCAAGCAACTCGAGGCCGTCGAGCCGCGAGCCCTGTAGCCACACGTCGAGCAGCACGAGCGACGGCCGCCGCACCGAAATGGCTTCCAGGGCCGAATCGCTGTCGGCCGCGACGCGCGCGCCATAGCCTTCGTCTTCGAGCACACCGGCGACCAGATCGCGAATATCGCGTTCGTCATCAACGACAAGGATGTCCAGGGGCATGGGTTCAGGTCCGGTTCTGCGAGAGTTGCTGGGGTGGCGCTTCGGCGATGCCCCCATCGCCTCCGTCGCCGGTGTCGAGATTGGAGAGCATCGCCGTGTCGAAGCTGACGGTGACGATCGTGCCGCCGCCGGGGCGGTCGGCAAAGGTCATCGTGCCGAAATGCTCCTCCACGATCTTCTTGACGATCGCCAGGCCAAGGCCGGTGCCGCGCGCCCGCGTCGTGACATAGGGCTCGACGATACGGTCGCGCGCGGCGGGCAAGCCGATGCCGGTATCGGCGACGGTGATGGTGGTGCGGCCGTCCCGCTCCTCCAGCGTCATCGTGATGCTCGCCTCGGCTGCGCCCGGATTGGCTTCAACCGCCTCGACCGCATTCTTGACGATGTTGGTGAGAGCCTGGCTAATCTGGCGGCGGTCGCACACCAGCATGATGCTCGGCTCTTCATGCGCCAGGCTGAACACGACGCCGGGGTGCGCGACTTCGTGCAGGAACAGTGTCTGGCGAGCGAGATCGACCAGCGACTCCTCCCGGAACACCGGTTTGGGCATCCGCGCAAAGGAGGAGAATTCATCGACCATGCGTCGCAAGTCGCCGACCTGGCGAATGATCGTATCGGTCAGGCGCGCAAAGGTGGTGTCGTCCGGGTCGATCTGCTTGCCATAGCGCCGCTGGAGCCGTTCCGCGGCGAGCTGGATCGGGGTCAGCGGGTTCTTGATTTCATGCGCGATGCGGCGTGCGACGTCGGACCAGGCGGCACGGCGCTGGTCGAGCAGTTGCCCGGTGATGTCGTCGAAGGTCAGGATCGGCCCTTCGTGTGCCCGCGTGACCTTGACCGCCAGCGTGCGCGCGTCATTACCGGTGCCGATCTCGATGATCGCTTCGCGATCCTGTCCGTCGAGCAGCGCCGCCAATTCGGGCGCGATCAGCTTCAGCGGTTTGCCGACCGGCATATCGTCAGGACCATCCAGCAGCGTGATGGCCGAACGATTGATCAGGCGGACGGTCCCGTCGGGCGCGACCGAGATGACGCCGGCAGTGACCCCCGACATCACCGCCTCGATCAAGGCGCGACGGCTTTCCAGCGCACCGGTCTGCGCTTGCAGGCGCTCGGTCATTTGGTTGAAGGCGCTGGTCAACGTGCCGATCTCGTCGTCGGTTTTGGGCGTCGGCACGCGCGCGGTAAAATCGCCTGTAGAAACCAGATCCGCCGCTGCCACCAGCGCGCCGAGTGGACGCACGATGCGATCGGCAACTTCCAGCGCGATCCATACGGCGATGGCGATGATCAGTAGCGAAATTCCGAGCAACGCAGCGTTGAACTTCAGCTGCAGCGATCGCGAACGCGCGAGAAAGTCGCGATAGCTGGACAGCACTGCCGCGCTGCGCTTCGACTGCGCTTCCATCACGCGGACGTCCGAAATCGCGACGGTCAGCAAATAGACATTGGTCGTCCCCGGGATCGGCACCAGCGTTTTGATGCGGTTGCCGTTCACCGTGGTAATGCTGGGCACCTTCTGTTGGACATCCAGAATGTCTCCACGCGTCACCTCCCGCGCCAGATCGAGCTTGTCCGGGTTCAGGTTGACGATTTCATGAAATTTGCCGTCCGGGGAATATATAAAAAGAAAACCATCCGAAAAGCTTCTGTAAAAAATCTGGTATTTTCCAAAATATTCGGGAAAATCTGGAGATCTTACCTTTTCTGAAAAATTCTCGGAAATATCCTGCGCGGCGGTAACCGTAGCAACCTGCCAACGTTGGAGCATTTGCTGATACGAGGTCGTTGCAACGCCAGTAGCATTTTCGATCATGCTGCGCGCCTGATCGGAATACCAGAATTGCACGCCATATTGAAACAGCAGCGAGGCGAAGATGACCACGAACAGTGTTGGCACCGCCGCAATGATCGAGAAAAGCGCAACCAGCCGTACGTGCAACCGACCACGCCCGCCGATCGGCAAACGCGAGGCACGCCGCATCGCGATGCGGCGCCCGATCAGCACCAGCAATGCAATGCCGGGCAGCAAATTGGCGAGCAACAGTGAAGCCACCAGAGCCGGGCTTAACAGCGCATCCGCGCTACTCCCGCGCGCGATGAACAGATAGCTGGCTGCCGCGATTACAATCGCGATGGCGAGCACCGCCAGCTCCAGAAAGCGCGTGACATGGAACCGGGGCGGCACGCCGCCCCTTAACGGAACCGAAAGCACAGACTCACTCATCGTGACATTCCTACAACGCCCGCGTTGCAAGGAAAACACACAAATGACGCCGCCGATCTCAAGTTCGAACCGGGTGAGCCCGGCTCGTCGCCCGTTCAGGGGGCAATACCGAGCATATCCAAACGTTTGCGCAGCGTGTTGCGATTGATTCCCAAGGCGCGCGCAGCTCGCAATTGGTTCTGGCCGTGACGCGCCAGCAGCGCCTCGATCAGCGGCCGCTCCACTTCGGCGATGATTCGGTCATAAAGCGTTCCATCGTCAAGCGCGGCGGGTTCCTCTATCGCCAGCCGCTCGATCCGAGCGCGAATGGCCGCTTCGATTCCCGCATCGCCAATCATCGGTACCAACGGCAGTGCGCCACCCAACATGGCGCGCATCTCATCGGCATCGATCCGCTCGTCGCGCGCCAGTACGGCAATGCGCCGCATCATATTTTCCAGCTCGCGGACATTGCCCGGCCAGTCATAGGCCTCGATCACGGCGATCGCGTCGGGATCGAGCTGCTTGCGCGGCAAGCCGTCCTCGGCTGCGCGGTCGAGGAAATGGCGCGCGAGCAGCGCGATATCCTGCCGCCGCGCGCGCAAGGCAGGCAGCAGCACCGGCACGACGTTGAGGCGATAGAACAGATCCTCGCGAAACTGGCCGATCGTCACCAACTGCGCGAGATCGCGATTGGTGGCCGCAACGATGCGCACGTCGGCGCGGATCGTGCGGGCACCGCCGACGGTGGTGAACTCGCCCGATTGCAGCACGCGCAACAGCCGCGTTTGCGCCTCCATCGGCATGTCGCCGATTTCGTCGAGGAACAACGTGCCGCCCGCCGCCTGCTCGAACCGCCCGGCCGATCGCGCCTGCGCGCCGGTAAAGGCACCGCGCTCATGGCCAAACAGCTCCGCTTCGATCAGTTCGCGCGGGATCGCGGCCATGTTGAGCGCAATGAAGGGCGAACGGCGGCGCGGCCCCAAATCATGGATCGCGCGCGCAACCAGTTCCTTGCCGGTGCCCGATTCGCCCGAGATCAGCACGGTGAGGTCATTAGAAACGACGCGCGCGATGATGCGATACACGTCCTGCATCGCCGGCGACCGCCCAATCAGCGGCAGCGCGCGATCTTCGGCCTCGATCGGATCGGCCACTGCCCCCGCCCCCCGGGCGAGCGCGCTCTGGACGGTGCGGGACAGCACGTCGAGGTCGAATGGTTTGGGCAGATAATCGAACGCGCCGACTTCGGTCGAGCGCACCGCCGTCGTCAACGTGTTCTGCGCCGACAGCACGATCACCGGCAAGCCCGGATGCGCCTGAACAACGCGCTCGACCAGATCGAGGCCGTTACCGTCCGGTAGGACCACGTCGGTGACCAATACGTCGGGCGCTGTCGCGGCAAGGTGCACTTCGGCCTCGGCGACCGTCGCCACGACGATCACGCGGTGGCCGTCGCGTTTCAGCGCTTGCCCAACCACTGTGCGGATGGCGGCATCGTCATCGACGACGAGGATCCGTCCGGTGCGGGTCATGCACCCCCACGCGGCAGCATGATGCGAAACACGGTCATCGGCGGGGTTCCTTCGCGCGCAAATTGGATGATCCCGCCCATATCGCGCACCAGTTTGTCGACAAGCGCAAGGCCAAGCCCCTGCCCTTCGGGTTTGCCCGAAATGAACGGGTCGAACAGATGTTCGGCAATATCGGCGGGTGGTCCAGGGCCATTGTCGATCACGCAAATTTCGATCGGGAGTGGTCGGCGGGGTTTGCCGGGGGCGGGCGCAATTGCCATGCCGTGGCGATAGGCGGTGGCCAGCGTAATCCGCGCATCGGCCTGGTCGCGCACGGCCTCGCTCGCATTCTTGAGCAAATTGAGCACCACTTGCAGCGTCGCGTCGCGGTCGATCTGGACCGGCGGCAGCGACGGATCGAAGCGTTCCTCGATCACCACATGCCGCCCGAAACCGGCGAGCGCGACGCGCCGGGCATGATCCAGCAGGGGATAGATATTCTCGGGCACAAGCTGCAACGGGCGCGTATCGGTGAAATCCTGCATCCGGTCGATCAGCGCCGCGATCCGGTCGACTTCGGTGGTAATGAGCGTGGTCAGTTCCGCCGCACCCTTGCCCTTGGACAGCAATTGCGCCGCGCCGCGAATGCCCGAGAGCGGGTTTTTGATTTCATGCGCCAGCATCGCTGCCGCGCCAATTGCGGCGCGCGCAGCCGACGCGCGATCGGCATTGTGCCCCATCCGGCGCGAGGTGGCGGCATGATGCAGCGTGATCGTCTGCCAGCCGGGATAATCGGCGATCCGCGACTCGATATAATCGACGCGCACCTTGCCGCCGCGCTTGAGCGCGATCTCGACATCGAACGCCGCGAAACCGTGATTGTCGCGCGGATTTTCGTCCTCCGGTGCCTTCAGGATCGACGCCAATGGCTGTCCCAGCATCGCGCGCTCGGACAGATTGAGCAGCGCTTCGCACTCGGCATTGGCATGGGCAACTCGTGACTCGGGGTCGACCACCAGCACCGCCACCGGCAGCGCGGCAAACAAGTCTGCGAAATCGGGACCGGCGGCCGTGTTCACGCGGCGGCGCGACTGCACCAGGGCGCGTAAAATTCGGCGAGCATCGCCTGAACGACCTTCGGATCGGCGATCTGGTTCACGCGATTGCGGAATTCGGCAGAGCCATGCAGGCCGCGCGTGTACCAACCGATATGCTTGCGCGCCATATTGACGCCGGTCTCGTTCCCGTAATGACTGAGCATCGCTTCGTAATGCTCTGCAATCACGGTATATTGTTCCTCGATTGAGGGATCGGCCACGCGGCGGCCGCTGGCGAACCACTCCATCACCTGGCCCAGCAGCCATGGCCGCCCATAAGAACCGCGCCCGATCATCACGCCGTCCGCGCCCGACTGGTCGAGCGCCGCCTCGGCATCCTCGATCGAGCAGATGTCGCCATTGGCGATCACCGGGATCGTCACCGCATCCTTCACCGAGCGGATGAACGCCCAGTCGGCATTGCCTTTGTACATCTGGTTGCGCGTGCGCCCGTGGACGGTGACGAGCTTTACCCCCAGATCCTGCGCGATCTTCGCCAGTTGCGGCGCGTTGAGGCTGCTGTGATCCCAGCCCATCCGCATTTTCAGCGTGACGGGCACGCTGACCGCCTCGACCACGCCCTTGATGATCGCACCGGCATTGTCGAGATCGCGCATCAGCGCGGAGCCCGCATCGCCATTGGTGACCTTGCGCACCGGACAGCCCATGTTGATGTCGATGATCGCGGCACCGCGATCCTCGCTCAGCTTCGCCGCTTCGCCCATTTCATAGGGCGTGCAGCCGACGAGCTGCATCGATACCGGATCCTCGATCGGATGCCATGCCGCCTTTTGCAGCGACTGGCGCGTTTCGCGAATCGCCGCCTGGCTCGCCACCATCTCGGTGACGTTGAGGCCCGAGCCATAGCGCCGCACCAGCGTACGGAACGGCATGTCGGTCACGCCGGTCATAGGCGCGAGGATCACGGGACTCGCGATCGTCACGGGGCCGACGTTCAGAGGGGCAAGGGTACGCGAAGTCACGGGATGGGATCTGCCTGAAAAACGGGCAGCCTATAGGCGAAAGCCCGTCTTGCAGCAAGGCGGGCTGGCGGGCGGCCACGGCTTGGGCTAGGCGCGCCGCATGACCTCGACCAAGACCGCCGCCATCATCGTCGCCGCCGGTACCGGCGTCCGCTCGGGCAGCGCCGTTCCAAAGCAATATGCCCGCCTGGGCGGCAAGGCGGTGCTGGCATACAGCTATGCCGCCTTGCGCAACCATCCCGCGATCGACCGCGTCATCGTGGTGATCGGGGCGGACCAGGAGGCACTCCTGCACGATGCGATCGGCGGGTCCGAAAATGTCACGGGTGGCGCGACGCGCCGCCTGTCGGTGCTGGCAGGGCTGGAAGCGCTGGCGAACGAGCCCCCTGCCCATGTGCTCATTCATGACGCCGCCCGCCCTTTCCTGAGCGCGGCGGTGATCGACCGGCTGATCGCGGCGCTCGACACGCATGACGGCGCTGTTCCCGCTCTACCGGTGCCAGACACGCTTGCGCGCGGCGAGAGCGAGCTGGGCGAAACCGTTGCCCGCGATGCCTTGCACCGCATCCAGACCCCGCAAGCCTTTCACTTTGCCACAGCCCTCGCCGCGCATCGCGGCTGGACCGGCGACGAACCGACCGACGACGCGCAAATGCTGCGGGCCGTCGGTGGCCGGGTCGCGCTGGTCGAAGGAGACCCCATGCTCGAAAAGATCACACATCCCGCCGATTTCGCCGCCGCCGAGTCGCGCCTTGCCACCACGATGCGCTCTCGCACCGCCACCGGCTTCGACGTCCACCGCTTGGAGGCAGGCGAGGAATTGTGGCTGGGCGGCGTGCTGATCCCGCATGACAAGGGTCTGTCGGGGCATAGCGATGCAGATGTCGCACTCCACGCCATCACAGATGCGCTGCTCGGCACGATCGCGGCGGGTGATATCGGCACGCATTTTCCGCCCAGCGACCCGCAATGGCGCGGTGCCGATTCGGCGCAGTTCCTGCAGCACGCCGCCTCACTGATCGCGGCGCGCGGCGGGATCATCGATTTCATCGACCTGACGTTGATCTGCGAGGCCCCCAAGATCGGCCCGCACCGCGTCGCGATGCGCGACCGCATCGCAGAGCTCTTGCGGCTTGACGCCGATCAGGTCAGCATCAAGGCGACGACGACCGAACGTTTGGGCTTTACCGGACGTGGCGAGGGGATTGCGGCGCAGGCCGCCGCCACCGTCCGGGTTCCAGGGGAGCGATAACGATGGACACCATCCTGCCCGCCGAACTGGTGGAGGCCGCTCGCAAGGTGGTTGCCGCCAATCTCGCCGCCGGCCGCCGCGTGGCGCTCGCCGAAAGCTGCACCGGCGGCCTCGTCGCCGCCGCAATCACCGAAATCGCGGGTTCGTCCGAAATGTTCGAGAGCGGTTTCGTCACCTATTCCAACGACGCCAAGCTGGAGATGCTGGGCGTCAGCGCAGACGTACTCGAAACCTTTGGCGCAGTATCGGTGGCAACCGCGTGGAGCATGGCGCAGGGCGCGCTGGAGGCGAGCGGTGCCGATGTCGCGGTCGCGATCACCGGCGTAGCGGGCCCCGGTGGCGGCACCGAAAAGAAGCCGGTCGGCACGGTCGTGTTCGCGCGTGCGGAGCGCGGTGCCGATCCCGGCCATGTCGTGGCCGATCGCAAGGATTTCGGCGATTTGGGGCGCGGCGGCGTGCGCCTTCAGGCGGCGTTGTGCGCGCTCGAACTGCTGCTGCCATCCGAGGACGATACCGCGCCTGAGGCCGAGGAAGCCCCGTAAAGCACGGCGGCGCGGTCCTCGAACGCGCCGATCATCTTGCGCAGGGCGGTGCCAAACACCTGGCCCGCCAACATTTCGAACACGCGATTCTTGAACGCGAAATCGACCGTGAAATCGACCGCGCAGCCGCTCCCGTCGGGCCGGAACGCCCATTCATTGCGCAGATATTTGAGCGGCCCGTCGAGATATTCGACCTCGATCCGCTCAGGCCGGTGTTTCTCGACCTTCGACGTGAAGGTTTCGCGCAAGCCTTTGAAGCCGACGATCATGTCGGCAACCATCTGCGTTTCGCTGTTCGAGCGCACCCGGATCGCCGATACCCACGGCAGGAACTCGGCATAGCGCGCGACATCGGCGACCAGATCGAACATTTGTTCGGGCGTGTAGGGCAGCCGCCGCGTTTCGGAATGGCGTGGCATCAGCGCTGGGCGAGCTTTGCCTCCCGCGCGGCGCGCAGGCGGGCGAAATCGTCACCGGCATGATAGCTCGACCGCGTCAGCGGCGAACTCGCGACCAGCAGGAACCCCTTGGCGCGCGCGATCGCGGCATAGGCGTCGAACACGGCGGGGGTGACGAAGTCCATCACCTTGGCATGGCGTGGGGTCGGCTGCAGATATTGCCCCATCGTCAGGAAATCGATCTCTGCCGAGCGCATGTCGTCCATCACCTGATGCACTTCGAGCCGTTCCTCGCCCAGACCCAGCATTACGCCGGATTTGGTGAAGATCGAGGGATCGTGACGCTTCACACTCTCCAGCAGGCGCAGCGACGCATAATAACGCGCGCCGGGGCGAATCGTCGGGTAGAGACGCGGCACGGTTTCGAGGTTGTGGTTGTAGACATCCGGACGCGCGGCCACGATCGACTCGACCGCCGCTTGCGTCTTGTTGCGGAAATCGGGGGTCAGGATCTCGATCGTCGTATTGGGCGTGGTGCGGCGCAGCGCCTCGATTACCTTGACGAATTGCGAGGCCCCGCCATCAGGCAGATCGTCACGATCGACCGAGGTGATGACGATATGTTCGAGCCCCAGCTCGGCGGCGGCATCGGCGGTGTGCTGTGGTTCGAGCGGGTCGACCGCACGCGGCATACCGGTCTTCACGTTGCAGAAGGCGCAGGCGCGCGTGCAGGTGTCGCCCAGGATCATCACCGTGGCGTGCTTCTTGGTCCAGCACTCGCCGATATTGGGGCAAGCCGCTTCCTCGCACACAGTGTTGAGGTTCAGGCGGCGCATCATCGCCTTGGTCTCGCCAAAGGCGGTGCCGCCTGGCGCCTTCACGCGGATCCAGTCGGGCTTGCGTTGACGCGGGCGGGCGAGTGGGGACATCTCGTTCATGGCGGAGCAGATAGCGACTGCCGCGCGCCCTTGCCACCCCCCCCTGAGGGCGGATACACGGCCCCCATGACCGATTTTTCAGATCTGATCGGCGGATATCGCCGCTTTCGCGACAGTGAATGGACCCGCCAGCGCGACCGCTGGGCCAAATTGTCCAAGGGTCAAAGCCCCAAGGTGATGGTGATCGCCTGTTCCGACAGCCGAGTCGATCCCGCGCAGGTGTTCGACACATCGCCGGGCGAGATCTTCGTCGTGCGCAACGTCGCCAATCTGGTGCCGCCGTTCGAACTGGATGGACGACGCCACGGCGTTTCGGCCGCGCTCGAATTCGCAGTGACACAATTGGAAGTGTCTGAAGTTGTGGTCATGGGCCACGGCCAATGCGGCGGCGTGCACGCCGCGATGACCCAGGCCTTCGCCGGCAAGGCCCCGGGCGAAGGCGGTTTCATCGATCACTGGGTCGACATGCTCGACGACGCGCGCAATCGGATCGTGGCGGAACACGGTTCCGGGCCCGAGGCGATCCATGAACTGGAACTGGAAACGGTGCGGGTGAGCATCGCCAACCTGCGAACCTTCCCCTGTATTCCCGAGCGCGAGGCCGCAGGCACGCTGAAGCTTCGCGGGGCTTATTTTGCCATAGCCGACGGCGTGTTGCACGTGATGGACGACGACGGCGTCTTCGCGGCCGCGTAACCCTTTCGTTGGGAAAACATATAGGTCGATACGGCGTAGGTGTCGCGGTTGCGGTTGCTCCCGCGGCACCGGTCGGCTAGCCGTTCGGCATGAGACCCAACACGCTTCGGCTGCTGCGCCGCTATCACCATTATCTCGGGCTGTTCTTCGCTCCGATGATCCTGCTGTTCGCGATCAGCGGCGCGCTGCAGACCTTCCGGTTGCAGGAAGCCAAGGGCTATGGCGGCACGCCGCCCAACTGGATCGTGTGGCTCGCCAGCGTGCACAAGGATCAGGGCCCGCCGCGTGAACGCAAGGCGGAGAAGCCCAAGCCCGCACCCGGTGCCGCTGAAGCGCAGAAGCCGCGTGCGGAAGCGAGCGCCGGCGCGGCCAAACGCCCCTCGCCCCTGCCGCTCAAGATCTTCGTCGTTCTGCTGTCGATCGCGCTCAGCCTGTCGACGATTACGGGCATCGTGATCGCGCTCGCCAGCCGCGCGATGCGGCGGATTTCGATCATCTTGCTGGTGCTTGGCACCGTAGTGCCGATCGTCCTGCTCTGGGTCTAGCCGCGCCGCCCTCCGCCTCAGGCGGCGGGCGTCGGTGGCAGCCCCAGTGCGGTGCGCGCGACCTTCTCGATTTCGGGATCGAGCACGGGCGGAGTCATGTCGACCTGCGCTTCGAGCTGCTCGGCAATCGTGGTCAGCGCCGTGATCCGCGCTGCTTTCTTGTCGTTGCCGTCGATGATCGTCCACCGACCCCAGCGCGTATCGGTGCGCTTGAACATGTCGTGCATCGCATCGAGATAGTCGGCGCGCTTGGCCCGGTTGCGATAATCCTCGAGCCCGGTTTTCCAGCGTTTCCAAGGATGGTCGAGCCGGTCTTTTAGGCGCTTGTCCTGCTCATCCTGCGTCACATGGACGAACAGCTTGACGATCGTCGTGCCCGAATCGGCCTGTTGCGCTTCGAACTCGTTGATTTCGTCATAGCCGCGCTTCCATTCGGCTTCGGTCGCGTAGCCCTCGACCCGCTCGACCAGCACGCGCCCGTACCAGCTACGATCGAACACTGCGATGTCGCCCTTGGCGGGAAGTTTCTGCCAGAAGCGCCACAGGAAATGCCGATCGAGCTCGTCCTCGGTCGGTGCCTTGATCGGCCACACCTCGAAATTGCGCGGGTCCCAATTGGCGCAAAGACGCTGGATGATCCCGCCCTTCCCCGCCGCGTCCCAACCCTCAAGCAAAACGATCGCGCGCTTGCGGTGGACGATATGCGCGACCTGGATATGCGCGAGCCGGGTTTGCAGCGCGATCAGATCCGCTTCGTAATCGCCCGCATAGGGCTTGCCCGACTCATAATCGGACAGGGAGATCGTCATAGCGCAGAAACCTTCAACCGCAGGCGCAGGATGCGGTCATTCGCCGTCAGAAACAGCGTGCGACCGTCTTCACCAAACGCACAATTGGGGATCGGCGCGCCGGTGGCGATCAGTCCGAGTGGCTCGGCGTCCGGCGTGAGGATCATCATCCCGCCGGGCACGCTGTTGAAATGCGTACCGTCGCGCGCGATCTTCATGCCATCGGGCAGGCCCGGCGCGGCGTTGGCGAGCATCGGCTTGGCGTCGAGCCAGAGCCTGCGCGACGTCGGCATCCCGCGCGCATCAAGCGCATAGGCCATAATCCGCGGTTCCTGCTCATCGGAAACCGACACGAACAACGTCTTGCCGTCGGGTGACAAAGCAATGCCATTGGGCCGCGTGAGCGTCCCATCGACCAGCACCGCCGCGCCGCCGGGTGCCCAGCGATAAACGCCGTTATGCGGCTGTTCCTTCAGCGGCGATTGGTCGCCCCCGACCAGTCCATAAGGCGGATCGGTGAAATAGATCGCGCCGTCCGCCGCGACGCACAGATCGTTGACGCTGTTGAAGCGCTTGCCCTGATAGCGATCGACCAACACCGTCCGGCGTTTGGTCTTGAGATCGAGCAGCACCACCGCGCGCGATCCACTGCCAGCGATCAGCAGGTTTCCGGCGTGATCGAGCGTCAGGCCATTCGAGCCGCCTTCGCGCACGGTCGCTGGATCGGGCGCGAAAGCATCAGAAGGCGAAAGGAATACCGATGTCCCGGTGCTGCGCGACCAACGCCGCATGATATTTGCCGGAGGGTCGGAAAACAGCAGATAGTTTCCACGCGGCACCCATACCGGCCCTTCGGCCCAGCGGATTCCCGTTGCGATCGTCTCGATCGGCGCATTTGGATCGAGAATGCGGTCGAGCCCCGGTGCCAGCCGCAGAATATGCGGCGTGACTGCGGTGCCGGAAGCGATCTCAGCACCGAGCACCGGTGCCGCCAGCAAGCCGAGCCCCGCGCCGATGACGCCACGGCGGCTCCACTGCGCTGCTGTAGCGCTTCCGGGCATTCTCAACCCTCTTGTGCCCGCGCGGCGTCGCCGGTCACGCGGATGTTGAGTTCCTTCAACTGCTTTGGCGTCGCGAAATTGGGCGCGCCCATCATCAGATCCTCGGCCTTCTGCGTCATCGGGAAGGTGATCACCTCGCGGATGTTGGGTTCATCCGCCAGCAGCATGACGATTCGGTCGACCCCCGGTGCCGAGCCACCATGCGGCGGCGCGCCGAACTTGAAGGCGTTGATCATGCCCGCGAAATTGGTATCGACATCGGCCTGCGTGTACCCGGCAATCTCGAACGCCTTGTACATGATTTCCGGGCGATGGTTCCGGATCGCGCCCGACGACAATTCGATGCCGTTGCAGACGATGTCATATTGGTACGCGAGAATGTCGAGCGGGTCCTTTGTCTCCAGCGCTTCCATCTCGCCCTGCGGCATCGAGAAGGGGTTGTGGCTGAAATCGACCTTCTTCGCATCCTCATCATATTCGAACATCGGGAAATCGACGATCCAGCAGAACTCGAAGCGCTTGTCGTCGATCAAACCGAGCTGCTCCGCAACGCGCGTGCGCGCGAGGCCCGCCAGCTTGGCTGCCTGCGCTTCCTTGCCCGCAGCAAAGAACACGCCATCGCCATCCTGCAGTTCCAAATCTAGGATTAGCTGAACTTTTCGGCCAGGTGTCAGCCACTTCGCAATCGGTCCAGATAGCCCTTCAAAGTCCGCTGGGCTTTCAGCTCTGATGTACGAGCTTACCAATTCTTGCTCGACGACGTTCCGTTCCGGATCCAACTCCATTCGATCTGCGGCGTTGATGCGATCAATGAGCGATATCTGGGAGTCACGTGCGACGCACGTTGCCCAACCTAAGCCACCGAAACCTTCGGATTGAGCCCAGCTATTCATTTCGTCGAAAAACTTGCGAGACCGAGAAGCTGCGCCTGGTGCACGAATTGCTCGAACCACTCCGCCGTCGGCAACAATATCTGCAAATCGGCCAAAGCCTGATCCTGCGAATGCAGACGACACGTCGCTGATCACGATCGGGTTGCGCAGATCGGGCTTGTCATTGCCGTATTTCAGCATCGATTCGCGGTACGGAATGCGCTTGAACGGCAGCGGGGAGACGGTGCGGCCCTTGCCCTGCCAGTTGGCGAATTCCTCGAACACGCCGTGCAGCACCGGCTCGATCGCGGCGAACACGTCGTCCTGCGTGACATAGCTCATCTCGAAATCGAGCTGGTAGAATTCGCCCGGCGAACGATCGGCGCGCGCATCTTCGTCGCGGAAGCACGGTGCGATCTGGAAATAGCGGTCGAAGCCCGCGACCATCAGCAACTGCTTGAACATCTGCGGGGCCTGCGGCAGCGCGTAGAACTTGCCCGGATGCACACGGCTCGGCACCAGATAATCGCGCGCGCCTTCGGGCGACGAGGCGGTCAGGATCGGCGTCTGGAATTCGGTGAAGCCCTGGCCGATCATGCGCTGGCGCAGCGAGGAAATGACGTTGGAGCGCAGCAGCACGTTGGCGTGCAGCCGCTCGCGCCGCAAATCGAGATAGCGATATTTGAGGCGGATTTCCTCGGGATATTCGTTCTCGCCGAACACCGGCATCGGCAATTCCTGCGCCGCCGACTGCACCACGACATCGCGGGCGCGCAGTTCGATCTCGCCCGAGGGGAGCGCCGCGTTCACCGTCTCCGCCGAACGGGCGACCACGTCGCCAGTGATGGTGACCACCGACTCGGGCCGCAATTTGTCGAGCACCGCATGCGTCGGGCTGTCGCTGTCGGTGACGATCTGGGTGATGCCATAATGGTCGCGCAGATCGACGAACAACAGGTTTCCGTGGTCGCGCTTGCGGTGGATCCAGCCGGAAAGCTTGACCGAGGCCCCGACATCGGTGGCGCGAAGCTGGGCGCAGGTATGAGTGCGATAGGCGTGCATAAATCTTCTCATGTTCGTCGCCCCGGCGAAGGCCGGGGCCGCTGTGTATCGAAGCGCAACGCCTGACAACGCAGCGGCCCCGGCCTCCGCCGGGGTGACGGCGAATATAGCCGCTGCGCTTCCCTCCCTCACCCACCTTTGTCAACCCGCCCGGCGCTCGCTATGGGGGGCTGTATGCATATCCATCCGCTCATCACCGACAGTGCCACCCTCGCCAATCTCTGCACCCGATTGGCCGAAGCCGACTTCGTCTGCGTCGATACAGAGTTCATGCGCGAGAACACCTTCTGGCCCGAACTCTGCCTGATCCAGATTGCCGACGTGAACGAAGCCGCCGCGATCGATCCGCTCGCCCCCGGCCTCGACATGACGCCGCTGCTGCAACTGCTGGTCAACAATGAGGATGTGCTGAAGGTCTTCCACGCCGGCGGGCAGGACCTCGAAATCGTCTACAACCTTACCGGTACCACCCCGCACCCGCTGTTCGACACGCAGGTCGCCGCGATGGCGCTGGGGCAAGGCGAGCAGGTCGGCTATTCCAATCTGGTCGACGCCTATCTCGGCATCACTGTCGACAAGGGCGCGCGCTTCACCGACTGGAGCCGTCGTCCGCTCGATGCACGGCAGATCGAATATGCGATTGGCGACGTGACGCATCTCGCCAAGATTTTCCCCAAGATGCTCGAACGGCTTCGCCGCACCGGGCGTGGGGCCTGGCTCGACCAGGAAATGGAGCGCCTCGGCGACCCCAAAAATTACGCCAATGATCCCGAGGAAGCCTGGCGCCGGATCAAGGTGCCAAGCCGCAAGCCCGAAGTGCTCGGCCGCCTGAAGGCGCTGGCACGCTGGCGCGAAATCGAGGCCCGCAGCAAAGATCTGCCGCGCGGCCGCATCGTCAAGGACGAGACGATCGCCGATCTTGCTGGACACGCCCCGCGCAAACAGGCCGATCTCGCCAAGGTGCGCGGTCTTTCCGCGACCTGGGCGCAGAACGATATCGGCGCGCGGCTGATGGCGGCGCTCGAACATGCCCAACCGATGTCCCCCGAGGAACTGCCCTCGCGCGACGACCGCAAGCCCGGCATGGGCAAGGATGGCGCGCTGGTTGCCGATTTGCTCAAGCTGCTGCTCAAGATCCGCTCCAAGGAAATCGACGTGGCGGCGCGCTTGCTTGCGCGCACCGATGATCTCGACGCGTTGGCCGCGGGTCAACGCAGCGGTTTGTCGATCCTGGAGGGCTGGCGCTTCGACCAATTCGGCCGCGATGCGCTCGACCTGGTCGAGGGGCGGCTGGCCTTTGCAGTGGTGAACGGCAAGTTGAAGATGACGCGCACCGAGGACGCCCCGGTCTATCCGCAATAATTTTGACGATCAGCCAGCCCCGTTTCTTTCGTTCCGGGTTTCATTGACCGGTAACGTTCGCCATGCAAAGTTTCGATATCGAAACTTTTTGTAGCGGGAGAACGTTCATGGCCTTTCCGACCTCTGTCAACGATCAAGTCACCGACTCGGTTACACAAGCCAACGTCAAGGTTCTGGGTGAGAGCCCGGCGATTGCGATGGGAAATCTGTATCAGGCCACCGCGCAGGCGCTGGCCAATGCCGCGCACAATGCGACCGCGGCGCAGCAGCAAAGCTACGTAACAGCGCAAGCGGCCACGACGATGGGGGTTGCCACCCTATATTCGATCGATACCGCGAGCACGGGAGCCTCCACGGAAGATATTTTGCAGTCGGGTCGTGTGAGGGGGCTTTAACGCCCCACACATTCGTCTCGAACGACCAAATCCGGAGCACGACCCATGGCTTATCCTACCGCCGTCAACAGCCAGATCACCGATTCTGTTTCGCAAGCTGGCGTGGTCACGCTTGGTTCCGCCCCCGCCGTGGCGTTGGCCTCGCTTTATCAGGCAGTCGCCCAGACGATCGCGATGGCTGCGCACAACGCTACCTTCGCGCAGCAACAGGCCTATATCACAGCCCAGGCCGCCACGGCGCAGGGCGTCGCCCTGATCTACGCCCAGGCCAACACGTTGCACAGTCCCGCCGCGATGGCCCCGGTCGCCGAAAGCCAACCGGCGGCTGGTCCCGTCGCTTCTGGCGTAGCCTGAAAGGCGGACGATAGTGCAAGACCACACCGACCCAAATCCAGCGGCCGAGGCTGCCGCGGAACCGTTCGCTACGGTCAACGCGCAGGTGTTGGACAGCCTAGCGGCAATCCAGGCGCTGACCAAAGGCGCAGCCGACAATCCCGCCGCGGCGATGGTCGAACTGGCGAGCGCCCAGGCCATTGCGCTGGGGCAGCTTCAGGCCGTGATCCGCCAGCAAGCTGATGCGACGATCGCATCCGCGACGACGGCGGCGGCTTGTGCCCAAATCCTGGGCGCACCGCTCCCGCCCGGTCCCGGCGCGCACTCGCCAAACTCGGCAATCGTCGCGGTTTACGAGCAGCAGGCGCGGTTGGCCGTCGATGTCTTGAAGGCGCGCGTTGTGCAAGCCGGTCAGGATGCGGAGGCGGCGACCGCAGCGCTCGCCCGCATCGCGGCGGCAGTGGCGGCTCCCTCGCCCAAGCCAGCAGCGGCTGAGCAATGATGCAGAATGCCGACCCGCAAATCAGGCTGGCGCTTAGTATCGCGGTGCAGGATGCCACCGATGCACTGCGCAATTCCACGATGATTGCCACAGCGGCATCCGCAGCCGGGCTGGCGCGCTTTTTTGCAACCAACGATCGCATCTATCTGGAGGCTGCTAAGGAAGGGCAGCATCTGATTACGAAGGCGATCGAAACGCTGCGGATGGTTGTCGCGATCTCCCAGGACTATGTGCGCGAAGATCACCCCTCGGGTTCAGACGCCGCCGCGCCCAAAGCGAGTACCACTTATGATTGAGCAGGATCCATCGCAACCGCACGCCGGGCAAGGCGACTCGCAGCGACCGGCGCAAGATGCGGTAGAAGGAGGGATGGCCGCCGCCCAGCAACAGCACCAGGCCGCGATGGCCGCAGTGCAAGCTGCAATGGAGGCCGCACAACAACAGCAACACATCGCGACGGGCGCTGTGCAATCGGCGATCGAGGTTGCCATGAAGCAGCAACGGGACGCGATCGCGGCTGCGCAAGCACAGGTTGAGGCCGCCATGACCGCTGCGATGAAAGCAATGACGACCGCTTCATCGGAGCCCAGCACCGACCATTGACGCGACCGCAGGCGCTACCGCGCCAGGATCAGTGCCTTGCGCCCGAGCGCGGTAGCAAGCGCCGAGTGCCGACGTTCCACCGTTTCGCTGTAAAGTGCCAGATCCCCCGACGCGACGCTGAGCGTGAGCGTGTTGCCATCATCGGCGAGCGACGAGCGTTGCAGCGGCCCGGCCAATCCACCGCTCATTCGCTGGCCCAGCCGCATCGCCAGCCCCCACAACACCGCGTGGCGCAAGTCCGCCGGTGTCGCGAGAACGCCCAGCGGCGCGGGCGTTTCGGTGCCGCCGCCAAGGCTGGTGTAGAGCGCCTGCGCCACCAGCGCGCGGCCGCGCGCATCGATTGCGACCCAATTGCCATGCAGCGCGATTTCGACCCCGCGTTCGGCGCGAAATTCCGGGTTGGCACGCCAGCCGACATCGGCAAGCAAACATGCTGCAAGCCGTAGTCGCGCCATGTCCGGCGCATCGCGCGTGAACAGCGGCGCGATCCAGCCATCGAGCAAATCGCCATGTTCGGCAAAGCGGCCATGCCGCCGCCCTTCATCACGCGTTGCGACGATCAGCGGGTCCTGCGCGCGCACGCTTTCGTCGAGCGCGCCGTACAGCAGCCCCTCGCGTAAGCCGAAGGCCGAGACGATCGTCGTCTCGATCTGCAAATGCTTGAGCAACACCACCAGCAAGGCGGTCGCATCGCCCAGCGTCGCGGCGCGCCCCGCCGACAGGCCCGGGATCGCGCGGAGCCAGGCCTTGTTCACATGGCTGATCGTGCGCCCCATCCGCGCGACCGCTTCGGCCGACATCGCATATTCGTGGATGACGGGCAGCGGATAGCTGCCCAGATGCATATCCAGTCGTGCCAGTGCGCGCCACGATCCGCCGACCAGATACAGCGGCAGCCCTGCGCCCTTGCCGGTCCACCCGGCGGCGTCGAGCAAGCGCGCGACCTGGCGCTGGAGAGCGCCCTGCCCTTTGTCCCGCAACGCGCCGAGCCGCAGCACGCCAAGCGGGAAAGAGACGCGCTCGCCCACCTTGCCGCCGCTGATGCGGATCAGCTCGAGGCTGCCGCCGCCAAGGTCGCCGACGATCCCATCGGCCGCGGGGATCGCCGACAAGACACCGTGTCCGGCCGCCGTTGCTTCCTGTTCGCCGGACAGGAGCTCGACCTCGAGCCCGAGATCGCGCGCCGTGTCGAGCAGGACCTTGCCGTTGGTCGCATCGCGCACAGCAGCGGTTGCAACGGTGCGCAGCCGCGTCACCTCCATCTCGCGCGCGACGGCGGCGAAGCGTGCCAGGGCGTCACTGGCAACCGCAAGCCCCGATTCGGCGATCGTCCCGGTCTCGGCTAGGCCGCGACCGAGTCCTGCCATCACCTTTTCGTTGAACAGGATCGCGGGCAAGCGCTCCGGGCCTTGATAGACGACCAGACGGATCGAGTTGGACCCGATGTCGATGATGCCGGTGCGTGGTTCTCCCGTGATTTCGGGTTTCGCCTTGCGGAACAGAAGCGTCGCCATCGGGCGACTAACGCCGGTTTCGCAGCGACAGCTTCGGCACCGACCCGCTTGCGGCGAGCGAGGCACCGCGACCGGACAGCGACGGATTGGTCATGAAATAGCGGTGCAGGTTGAATGGTCGCTCGCCCGGCTGAACGCGCACATAGCTGCCATCGGCCTGCAATTCCCAGCTTTGCTCATTGTCGATCAGATTGGCGACCATCACCTGGTCGAGAATCTGTTTGTGAACAGTCCGATTCTCGATCGGCAGCATATATTCGATCCGCCGGTCGAAATTGCGCTGCATCCAGTCGGCGGAGGAAATGAACAACTTGGCACCGTCATTGGGCAAGGCCTTGCCATTGCCGAACGCCCAGATGCGGCTGTGTTCGAGGAAGCGGCCGATCACCGATTTGACGCGGATATTCTCGGACATGCCGGGGACGCCGGGCTTCAGACAGCAAATTCCGCGTACGATCAGGTCGATCTCGACCCCTGCGTTTGAGGCTTCGTACAATTTCTCGATCACGGCGGGATCGACCACCGAATTCATCTTGGCCCAGATTGCGGCGGGTTTGCCCTCGCGCGCATTGGCGATCTCGGCGTCGATCAGCCGCATCAGGCGCGGACGCAAGTCGCGGGGCGACAAGCTGATCAGCGTCATATTCTCGGGTTCGACATAGCCGGTGATGTAGTTGAACATCTGCGCGGCATCGCGCCCGAGCCGCGGGTCGGCGGTGAAGAAGCTGAGGTCGGTATACACCTTCGCTGTGATCGGGTGATAGTTGCCCGTACCGAAATGGCAGTAGGTGCGGTATTGCCCGTTCTCGCGGCGGACGACCATCGAGACCTTGGCATGGGTCTTCCAGTCGATGAAGCCATAGACGACCTGCACCCCGGCCCGCTCCAACGCCGACGCCCAGAGCAGATTCTGCTCCTCATCGAAGCGCGCCTTCAGCTCGACCACCGCAGTCACCGATTTGCCGGCCTCGGCGGCGGCGATCAGCGCGTTGATGACGGCGGGCTGCTTGCCGGCGCGATAGAGCGTCTGCTTGATCGCGACCACGTCGGGGTCCGCTGCGGCCTGTTTGAGGAAGGCCAGCACCACGTCGAAGGTTTCATACGGGTGGTGGACGACAATGTCCTTGGCGCTGATCGCGGCAAAACAGTCGCCGCCATATTCGCGGATGCGCTCGGGGAAGCGCGGCGAAAAGGGCGTGAATTTCAGGTCCGGACGATCCTCATCGACGATCGCCTCCAAGTCACCGACGCCCAGGAACGCTCCGCTTTCAGTGACGAAGGCATCCGATCCGCCAAGCTCGTCGCGCAGTACCGCGCCCAGCCCCTCGGGCATCCCGCTTTCCAGCTCGAGCCGGATGACCCGGCCGCGACGGCGGCGCTTGATGGCATTGGCGAAATAGCGGACGAGATCCTCCGCCTCTTCCTCGATCTCGATGTCGCTGTCGCGCAGCACGCGGAACTCGGCACCGCCGATGACGCGGTAGCCGGGGAACACCAACGGCGCGAAGCGCTTCACCAGCGATTCGACCGCGACATAGCGGGCCTTCTCCCCCGGCAAGCGGATGAAGCGCGGCATCGGTGCCGGGATCATCACCAGTTCGCGGATCGGCTGCTCGTCCGAAATCCGCACCAGATCGAACATCACCGCCAGCCCCTTATTGGGCATGAACGGAAAGGGATGTGCCGGATCGAGCGCTTGCGGCGTGAGGATCGGGAAGAGCTGTTCGCGAAATTGCGTTTCCAGCCAGTGCAGGTCTTCGGGTGACAGCGCTTCGTCGATCGTGCGCGAACTGAGCACGGCGATGCCGGTCTCGGCCAACTGGCGACGCAGGTCGCGCCACACGTCGCGTTGGCTCGTCACCAGAGCGTCGGCTTCGGCGACGATCGCGGCGAGTTGCTGTCCCGAGGTGAGCCCGTCGCTCGACAAGCGGGCGACATCTTGAAGCTGCTGCCCCTTCAGGCCAGCCACTCGGACCATGAAAAACTCATCGAGGTTCGAGCCCGAAATCGACAAAAACCGCAGCCGTTCCAGCAGCGGGTGCGCCGTATTGCACGCTTCCTCCAGCACACGCCGGTTGAAGGCGAGCCACGACAGCTCGCGATTGAAATACCGGTCGCTGCCCTCGCTCCCCGCAAAGGGGTCGTCGTCGTGGTCCAGGCTCGCAATATGGGCGGGTCGGGTCATGGGTTTTCCATCGATTCGGGTGCGCGACCGGGGATCAACCCCGCTTCCTCCAATGTGGCCCGTGCGAGCGGAATCGACAAGCGTTTGTGGCTTTCCAGCACGACTTGATCGAGCACATCGACCGCGCGTAGCAGCGCAACATGCGTGCGCTCGACCCGGACCACGAGCCATTGAATCAACTCCGGCCGGGCATCGAGCCCGCGCCGCAGGAACTGCCGCTCGAACAGCGCGCGCATCAGGCTCTCGTCCGGATCGCCGATCCGGATCGTCGGGCTTGCGCTCAGCCGCGAGCGTAAATCGGGGAGCTTGATCGACCATTCCGGCGGCGGCGCATCGGCGACGATCACGACCGGGCGGCGATCCTCTTGTGCGCGGTTCCAGGCATGGAAAATCGCCGTCTCGTTCTGCCGTTCGGCATCGTCGATCAAACCGCCACCGGTCTTGGCGGCGAAGATCCGGGCGAGCAGACTCCGGCCTGATTTGCGTGGGCCTGTGACCACCACGGCCATCACCGGCCAGGTGCTCCAGCGCTCGAGCTGCTGCACCGCGCGGGCGTTCGATGGACCAATCAGAAATTCGTCGTCACGCGGATCGGCAGGCCAGTCGAGCGGCAATGCCATTTGGGCCGGAAGCATCCCGTCAACCCGTCGTGTTATCAGCCGGCGGGGCTGCTTGCCCGCCTGCGGATGGCTGCCCCGAGCGCCGGATGCGCAGCGTCGAGCCACTGGCAACCACCGTCCAGCCGCGCGCCTCCAGCGCAGCGCGCAACACAGCGGGATCGGCATCGAAGCCGACTCGCATCACCGACACGCCACCGATGGCAAGGCTGGTGGTGACGGCCGAGCGCACCCCCGGCACCACTTGCAATGCCGATTCGGTCGCGGTGACCGAGCCCGCGCTGGGCGTATCGACTTGAATCGTGATCACACTGCCGCTCGCACCCGGTTGAGTGCCAGCCGCGACGTCGCCGGTACCGACATCGCTTGGCGTATCGGTCGGTGTCGCGGCAACGACCGGCGCAACAAAAGCGAGGCCGGGATCGGTCCCCAGCAGCCCCGCGTGCAGCGCCGCCTGATAGGTATCGTCGATCCGCTTGACCCCGGCGTCGAGCAGCACGGGCAACGCATCGGCCCGGTCGACGCGGAGCGAAAATTGCGTGAGCAACCGGTTATCCGGGCCGTGCCGTGCCTCGAACATGCCGATGATCGGCCCGCCCGGCCATTCCCGACGCAGTGTGACCTTGGGGATGAGCACGTCGTTCGCGCCATATTGATCGAGCACCACGCGCCACCAGCCGCGACCGGGCCGCTCGACCTGCCCCAGCGTCAGCAACAGCGCGTCACCGCCGGTGCCGCTCGGCCGAACATAATCCACCGTGCTGTTGCCGGTGCGATAGCGCCGCCACGCGTCCTGCCACGCCGTCTTTTGCTCGAAGCCCGTGGCGACGCCGCCGCTGATCTCGATCGGAATCGTCAGCATTGGGGCCGATCGTGCCGCCTCGGGCGCAATCCCCAGGATTGCACCGGCCTTCGCACGGCTGAACAGCACGCCGAGCCGTGCGACGTAGCGGTTGGGGCCGATCTGCTCGTCCTCGACGACGATCCCCGACACCATTCCGTCAAGCGCACCGTCGGAGAGTGCCGTGGCGCTTTGGCCCATGCGCTGCGCGAGCATTGCCCAGCCCTTGCGCTGTGCGATCCGCCAGCCGGCATAGCGCGCGGCATCGGCGGTTTTGCCGACAACATCCACGGCGATGCCGCTGACCTCATAGCTGCCCGAGCTGTCGGCAGCCGCCAGCCCCTGATCGGGATCGTCGACTTGCGCGAGCACAAGCCCACCGGTCGCCGCAAGGGCAAGCGCTGCGGCAAATTGCAGGGGGCGGGAAAAGCAGCGGATCGACATGTCGGCGCCCTTTTGGCGAAGGAGGCGTGGAAATCCAAGCAGGATATGGCTAGGCGGGCATCATGAGCGATACGAACCCGGACGCGACGTCCTACACCTATGCCCAAGCGGGCGTCTCGATTGCAGCGGGCAACGCCCTGGTCCGGGCGATTGCGCCGCTCGCCAAGTCGACCCGACGATCGGGCGCGGATGCCGAACTCGGCGGTTTTGGTGGCTTTTTCGATCTCAAGGCGGCGGGTTTCGTCGATCCGTTGCTGGTCGCCGCGAACGATGGCGTCGGCACCAAGCTGAAACTGGCGATCGACCACAATGCGCATGATGGAGTCGGAATCGATCTGGTCGCGATGTGCGCCAACGACCTGATCGTGCAGGGTGCCGAGCCGCTGTTCTTCCTCGATTATTATGCGACGGCCAAGATCGATCCGGCGGTGGCGGAGCGCGTGATCGCTTCGATTGCCGAAGGCTGTCGCCAGGCGGGCTGCGCGCTGATCGGCGGCGAGACTGCGGAAATGCCCGGCATGTATGCCGCGGATGACTATGACCTCGCTGGCTTCTGCGTCGGCGCGGTCGAGCGGGACCGCGTGCTGACCGGGCAGGACATTGCGCCGGGAGACGTGCTGCTGGGTCTTGCCTCGTCGGGCGTGCATTCGAACGGCTTCTCACTGGTCCGTCGCCTCGCTGCCGACAAGGGCTGGAAGCTGGCACGCCCGGCGCTGTTCGATGCCGACGTGCTGCTGATCGACGCGCTGATGGCACCCACGCGCATTTACGTGAAGTCACTGCTGCCCTTGCTGGCCGAGCGCCGGATCAAGGGCCTTGCCCATATCACCGGCGGCGGTTTGCTCGAGAATGTGCCGCGCGTGCTGCCCGCAGGCGTCCACGCGCGGATCGATGCCGATGCCTGGCCGCAGCCACGGCTGATGGCGTTCCTGCAAGCGCAGGGCAATATCGAGCCCGAGGAAATGGCGCGCACCTTCAATTGCGGCATCGGCATGGTCGCCGCCGTCGCGCCCGATCAGGTCGAGGCGGTGACGGCAGCGTTGACTGCGGCGGGCGAAACCGTGTTCACCATCGGCGCGGTCCAAGCGGGCGTGCGCGGTTGCACCGTGACGGGCTCGCTGGAAACCTGGGGCGGTCGTAGCGCCTGGACCGCGACGCACAATCATGGGTGACGCGCGCCTGCTCCCCTCCCGCACGCGGGAGGGGCTGGGGGAGGGCCTGACCTCCAACAGCATCGCATCGCGTGAAGACACGCCCCTCCCCCAACCCATCCCGCAGGCGGGAGGGGAGTCTTGAACCGGAAGGTCGGCATCCTGCTCTCGGGCCGCGGCTCCAACATGATGGCGCTGGTCGAGCACGCACGCAGCTATGACGTCGCTTTGGTCGCCTCGGACAAGCCCGATGCCGCCGGCATCGCCTGGGCGCGCGACCGGGGCCTTGCCACCTTCACCCAATCGCCCAAGGGCATTCCCAAGGCCGACTATGAAGCCGCGATCGACGCTGCGCTCCGCGCCGCCGGGGTCGAGGTGATCGCGCTCGCTGGCTATATGCGCTTGCTGTCCGATGATTTCGTCGCGCGCTGGCGTGGGCGGATCATCAACATCCACCCCTCGCTGCTGCCCAAATATAAGGGCCTCGACACCCATGCCCGCGCGATCGCGGCGGGCGATGCGGTGGCGGGCTGCTCGGTCCATGTCGTCACCGAGGAGCTCGATGGCGGCGAAGTGCTCGGCCAGGCCGAAGTGCCGATCCTCCCCGGCGACACCGCCGACACCCTCGCCGCGCGCGTGCTTGCGGCCGAGCATGGCCTTTACCCCTCGGTTCTGGCAGACTTCGTCACGCGATGAGCCCCGATCCCGACATCCCGCTCGCCAAGGTCCGCGCGCTCGCCCTGGCGCTGCCGGAAACGGTCGAGCGAGCATCGCACGGGTCGCCGGGCTTCCTGATCGAAAAGGGCAAGTTCTTCGCCTATTTCTGGCATAACCATCATGGCGACGGCGAAACCGTGGTGATCGTCAAGACCACTGGCCGCGACGAGCAAGCGATACTGATCGAGCTGGACCCGGAGTGTTATTATAGCCCGCCCTATCTCGGGCCATCTGGCTGGATTGCGATGCGGCTCGATCGCGAAGAGGTCGACTGGGACCGCATTGGCGACCGGATCGCGATCAGTTGGGAATTGGTGGCGCCGCGGCGCTTGCTGGAAGCGGGTGGACGATGAGCGACGACATCACGAAAACCCCGCCCCAGCACGACCCCGCAATCCAGGTCGCGGCGACCGAAGCCGTCGCCAAGGCGGAAGCCGCAGCAACGCGGCGGCGCTGGATCAACCTCGGCGAATTCATCGCCGTCGCAGGCCTGCTGATCGCGGGCGGTAGCCTGTATCTCAATTGGTCGGATCACCGCGCCGACCAGGCCGACAAGCGGGTCGCCGCGGTCAAGGCGCAGCGCGACTCCTCGCGCTTCGACGTGCGCGCGGTGCCCGCGGCCAACGGCACGGCTTTGCTGCTCCAGCATGACGACCGCCACCCGATCCGCGATGCCACCGTTACCTTCCCGAGCGAGCTCGGCATCGGCAGCAAGGATACCGTCGGCGATACGATCGAGCGCGGCTGGTTCGAGCATGAAGTGCTGAAGGCAACCGATGGGGCCATGGAAAAGAAAACCGGCCGCCTGCCCGTCCTCATCGCGCTCACCTATTGGGACGGCGACACCCCGCGCACCACGCGCGGCATCTATGATATTGGCTGGAAGGCAGAGGGCGGCTTCCCGTTCGGCCGTTCGCTCAAGCTGGAAAGTCTGCGGCTGCACGAACTGGGCGGCACGCAAGCCCGGCTCGATGCGGTGTGGGCCAGCGTCAAGCCGAAGCCGAAATCCTGACCGAAAGGTCCAGCGCGTAAATCGGGTCGATGTGCACTTCGCTGCCGACCTGGAATTCGCGCGTGCCGATCACGCGGAAGCCGTGCCGTTCATAGAAAGCACGCGCCCGCGCATTGTGCTCCCACACGCCAAGCAACAGCCGACGCGCGCCCATCCGGGCGGCATCCTCGATGGCACGCGCCATCAGCGCGGCGCCGATGCCGGTCCCATGCGCCTGGCGCAGCGAATAGATGCGGCGCAGCTCGACATCGGTCGGCTCCAGCGCGATCGGAAAATTGGGGGTGGTTAAAACCGCGTACCCGAGCGGCGCATGGCCCGGTTCGATCTCGGCAACGGTCACGATGGTTGCCGGGTCGGCGAGCCAGATCGCAAAGGCCTCGGCGCGATTGTTCTTGAGACAATGCGCGAGCAAATCTGCGCCCTCCAAAGACGGCGCATAGGTATCAAGAAATGTCGCATTGGCGACGAGCGACAGCAGGTCGGCATCCGCCACACCTGCCTGTCGCACGCGCCATTGCATCGGCTGGATCAGCCGACGATTTCTTCGGGCTTGAAGAAATAGGCGATTTCGATCGCCGCATTTTCGTCCGAGTCCGAACCGTGAACGGTGTTGGCTTCGATCGATTCGGCCAGTTCCTTGCGGATCGTGCCCGGCTCGGCATTGGCGGGGTTGGTCGCGCCCATGATGTCGCGGTTGCGCTGCATCGCGTTCTCGCCTTCGAGAACCTGCACGACGACCGGGCCCGAGATCATGAACTCGACCAGCTCACCGAAGAACGGGCGTTCCTTGTGGACGGCGTAGAAGCCTTCGGCCTGCTCGCGCGTCATCTGGATGCGCTTGGAGGCGACGACGCGCAGGCCGGCTTCCTCGAGCATCTTGGTGACGGCACCCGTCAGGTTGCGGCGCGTGGCGTCGGGCTTGATGATCGAAAACGTGCGGTTCGCGGCCATGACCGTGAAGCTCCTGTGTTGATAGGTGGGGGATTTGGAAAGTCGCGTGTCCCTAGTCGCGGGGGCGCGGCAAAGCAAGTCTCTGGGCAAGTCTCTGGGCAAGCCTCTGGGCAACCCTCAGGCCGCTTGCTCCCAACGGCCATTGTCATTTTGCTTCCAATACCGCCGTTCGATCCCGGGACGATCGGTCAGTGCTTTCCACGCCACCCGCGCCGCGCCGATGCGGTCTTCGTCGAAGAAATGGAAAGCGCGGTCGAAGCCCAGCGCTTCCTCGCGCCACAGGCCATCGGCAATCGCGATGTTGCGTGCGGTGTTCGCCGCGACCGGCTGCTCGGCAATCAGGATCGGTTGCGCCGCATCGCCCTCCCCGTCGGCCTGCGCATGCGGCAGGAAACTGTCGGCGGCATAGGTCCACAACAAGCGGTCGAGCGCGGCGCGCTGGTCGACGCTCTCCGCCACCACCAGCAACCGCCCGCCCCCCTCGACCACGCGCTCGGCAATGCGCGGCAGCACGCGGTCGAGCGGCTGGAGCGTCAAATGGTAGAAATCGACTTGCACCTACTCCCCTCCCGCTTGCGAGCTCGGGGTCGACAGCGCCCCGCGCTGTCGAGGATGTGCTGGGGGCACATCCGACCCCGAACTGGGCTGGGGGAGGGAAATCCATCGCTGGCACCCGTTCGACCCGAAACACCGCCCTCCCCTAACCCCTCCCGCACAGCGGGAGGGGAATTGGCGCTCAGCCCTCGAAATTGTCCGCAACGAACCGGTCGAGCAAACGCACGCCATAGCCCGTCGCGCCCTTGTCATAGGTCGCACCCGGCTTGTCCGCCCAAACCATACCGGCAATGTCGAGATGCGCCCATTTCACGCCCGGCTCGACGAAGCGCTGGATGAACTGCGCCGCGGTGATCGACCCCGCCCCGCGCGGGCCGACATTCTTCATGTCGGCGATCGGGCTGTCGATCAGCTTGTTATAGGCATCCGACAACGGGAAGCGCCACAACAGGTCGCCCGAGGCCTTGCCCGCTGCCAGCAACTGGTCTGCCAGCGCATCGTCATTCGCGAAGCAGCCGGCATGTTCGTGGCCGAGGCTTACGATCATCGCGCCGGTCAGCGTGGCGAGATCGACGATCGTCTTGGGGCGGTGCGTGCGCTGCACCCAGGTGATCACGTCGCACAAGACCAGCCGCCCCTCGGCATCGGTGTTGAGCACTTCGATCGTCTGGCCGGACATGGAGGTGAGCACGTCGCCGGGGCGGATCGCGTCGCCATCGGGCATGTTCTCGACCAGGCCGCACACGCCGATGACGTTGGCCTTGGCCTTGCGCCCGGCAATCGCCTTCATCGCGCCAACGACGGCACCCGCGCCGCCCATGTCCCACTTCATGTCTTCCATGCCGGGCCCGGGCTTCAGCGAAATGCCGCCAGTGTCGAAGGTCACGCCCTTGCCGACCAGCGCCAGCGCCGGATCGCCCGCGCCCGCGCCATTCCACTTGAGCGCGAGCAACTGCGCCTGCTTGGCCGAACCCTGCGACACGCCGAGCAAGGAGCCCATGCCCAGTTCGCGCATCTCGGCTTCGCCCAGCACGGTAATCTCAAGGCCCAGCCCCTCGACCTCGGCGCGCACCTTGGCGACGAAGGTTTCGGGATAGATCACGTTTGGCGGCTCGGCCACCAGCGTGCGGGTCAGTTCCAGGCCCTCGGTCAGCGCCTTCTGCTTGCTCCACGCCGCATCGGTGCCCTCAGGCGCGCCGTGCAGCACGATCGTGGCCAGAGTCGGCTTGGATTTTTCGGGCAGCTTGGTGCGATAGATGTCATGCCGCCAGCCGCGCTGTGCGGCAGCCGCCGCGAAACGCGCCGCCGCCTTTGGCGTGGCCCCGGCGCTACCGAAATCGACGCTGACCGTCCGCACGCCGGAAGTCAGCAAGCGCGCGGTCAATGCACCACCGGCCCGCTCATACTCGGCCTCTCCTGCCGCCCCGGTGCCCAGCAACAGGACACGCCGCACGCCACCGGTGCCATCGGCAATAAAAGTTTCGACCACAGCGGCCGCTTCCCCGTCAAACCGGCTCGCCTGCGCTGCCGCCTTCACCAGATCGAGCGCAGTCGCGTCGATCAGCGTTGTCGCGAGACGCGCGAGCCCCTCTTTCTCGACAAGAAGGGCGATGGCGGCACCCGACGCGGGGGCGGCGCTGGAAAAATCGATCTGCATTATGGGGAGGCCTCGGTTACGAAAAAAAATGCGATGAGTCGCGCGTTCTTAGGACAGCGACGCGTCGCTGGCAAAGCGGGGGCACCGAATTCGCCGCAGCACGATTGCAGCAAAGCGGTGTCGATGCGATAGGGCGGGATCGACCAGCGGCAACCGGGGTTCAACCGGGGCCTTCTCGCAACAGGGTGCTTGTTCCGACGTGAAGCGTGCCGTTCTCCTTGCCACTTGTGTGTTTCCCGCTGTGCTGCTCGCCAATCCGGCGTGTGCGCAGGATTTGCAAACGCGTCCGGTAACGCCCCCGCCCCCATCGAGCACGCCGAGCGCGAGCGACGATCAGGTCCAGTTCACCGCGACCAACCTGGAATATGACAGCAAGGAGGACATCGTCACCGCAACGGGCGATGTCCGTATGTACCGCTCCGGCGACCGCCTGCGCGCCGACAAGGTGGTGTGGAACCGAAAGACCGGGAAGGTCCACGCGAGCGGCAACATCGCGGTCGTCAATCCGGGTGGCGATACGGCCTATGGCGATTCGATCGAACTGACCGATGCGCTGAAGGACGGCGTCGTCGACAATATGCTGCTGGTGCTGGAAAAGGGCGGACGCCTGGCGGCACGCAAGGGCACGCGCTCGCTCGATGAAGTCGTCGTGCTGGAGGATGCGGCGTACACGCCGTGCGCGGTGACCGATTCCAGCAACTGCCCGAAAGAGCCGACATGGAAGATCACGGCGGTTCGCGTACTCTATCGCCCCGATCGCGGCCGGATCTATTATACGGGCGCGCGCATCAACCTGTTCGGCTTGCCGACGCTGCCGCTGCCCGCCTTTTCCAATCCTGTCGGCGAAGGCAACAATAGCGGCCTGCTCTCACCCGATTTCCGCTATGGCCGCGTCAATGGCTTTGAATTTGCGCAGCCGTATCACTTCGCGCTGGCCCCCAATAAGGGGCTGACGATCACCCCGCGCTTTTTCAGCGCGGTGCTGCCGATGCTCAAGGCGGAGTATCAGGAACTCAACACGCTCGGTTCCTATTCGATCAAGGCGTACGCCACCGCCAGCCCGCGCAGTGCCGATCTGCTCACCCCGACCGCGCCCGGCACGCCCGATTCGTTTCGCGGCTATCTGGATGGGGTGGCCCGCTTCCAGCTCGATGAGAATTGGAGCGTCAGCGGATCGCTGCGCTTGACCACCGATCGCACCTTCCTGCGTCGCTATGACATTTCGCAGGACGATCGCCTGCGCACCACCGCGAATGTCGAGCGCATCGATACCGACAGCTATTTCTCGATCGCCGGCTGGTACGTCCAGACGATGCGCGTCGGCGATCGCCAGGGCCTGCAACCGATCGCGCTGCCCGAAATCGATTACCGCCACCGTTTTACCGACAGCTTGCTGGGCGGCACGTTCGAACTGCAAGCCAACAGCCTCGCGATTTCGCGTCCGGCGGGCCAGGATACGCAACGCGCCTTTGCCAGCGCGCAGTGGGATCTGCGCAAATTGACGCCCTGGGGCCAGGAGGTGACATTCACAGCGTTCGGTCGCGGCGATGTGTACAATGCCAACGACACGCTGGCCACGACGGTGGCGAGCTATCGCGGCAATGAAGGGATCAGCGCGCGCGCGATCGGCGCATTCGCAATCGACGTGAAGTGGCCGTTCATCGGCACCTTCCTGGGCGGCACGCAGCGCCTGACCCCGCGGTTTCAAGTGGTCGCTTCGCCGCAGACGACCAATCTTGCCGTGCCGAACGAAGATTCCCGGGCAGTCGATCTCGAGGATTCCAACCTGTTCGCCCTGAACCGCTTCCCGGGATACGACCGGTTCGAGGATTCGACTCGCTTCACTTATGGGGTCGATTGGTCGGCCGATCTTCCCGGTTTTTCGATTTCGACCAATATCGGTCAGAGCTATCGCCTGAACAATCGCGAAACGCTGTTTCCCGATGGGACGGGGCTTTCGGGCCGGGTCTCCGACATCGTCGGGCGCACGGAAATTCGCTATCGTGATTTCGTCTCGATCACGCATCGCTATCGCCTCGACAAGGGCAATCTGGCGATTCGCCGGAACGAAGTGGACGCAAGGGTCGGCTCGCGCAGCACCTATGTTCTCATCGGCTACCTCCGGCTCAATCGCAACATCGACCCGACGCTGGAGGATCTGCGCGACCGCGAGGAAGTGCGCTTGGGCGCACGCGTGCAGGTCACCAAATTCTGGTCGGTCTTCGGATCGACCGTGATCGACCTCACCGACCGCAACGAAGATCCGCTGTCGCTGGCCAACGGTTTCGATCCGGTCCGGCACCGCTTGGGTTTCCAATATGAGGACGATTGCCTCCGCCTGGGGGTGACGTGGAAGCGCGATTATCAGGACACCGGCGACGCGCGTGCCGGCAACAGCTTCCTGTTGACGCTGGCATTCAAAAATCTTGGCCGCTAAGCACTGGTTCAGGCGGCCTGTTGCACGGCCTTTTCCAAGGGCTCGTTGGGCTGAGCAGAAACGCAGACCGCGCGGGATGGGATTTTAACTACGTGAAGACTGATATCACCAAGAAGACCGGCGCAACCACCACCGGCCTCGGTTCGCTCGGCCGCCGTTTGGCGCTCGGTGCGGCACTCGTCGCGCTTGTTTCGAGCAGCGGCGGTTCGATCGCTCAGACCGTACCCGATGATGCGACGCCCGCCGTGGGGCTCGACATTCCGAAGAACCTGCAGATTTTCGGCAAGGTCGATCCAAACGTTCGCAAGCCGACTGCGATCGTCAACGGGGCGGTCATCACCGGCACCGATATCGACCAGCGCGTCGCCTTGCTGGTGGCGGCGCGCGACCTGAAGCTGTCGCCCGAGGAAATGGCGCAGTACAAATTGCTGACCGCGCGCCAGTTGATCGACGAAACGTTGCAGATCCAGCAGGCCAAGACCGCCGAGGTCAAGATCGCGCCCGATGAGGTCAACAAGAGCTATGAGACCGTCGCGCGCAACTTCGGCAAATCCGTCGCCGAAATGCGGGCCTATCTGCGCGGTATCGGTTCCTCGGAGCGGTCACTCAAGCGCCAGATCGAAGCCGAGCTTTCGTGGAACCGCTATTTGCGGCGCAAGGTCGACATCAATGTCGGCGACGAAGAGGTCAACGCCATCATCGAGAAGCTGAAGAAGCAGCAGGGCACGACCGAATATCACGTGCGTGAAATCTACCTGAAGGCAGATCCGGATCGCGCGCAGGAAGTGTTCAACCAGGCGCAACAGATTATCGGTTCGATCCAGAAGCGCGAAAAGGGCGAGGACACGTTCGGCTATTATGCGCGCCTGTCCGACGCCACCACGCGTGCGACCGACGGCGATCTCGACTGGTTGAGCGAAACGCAGTTGGCGCAATTGCCGCCGACGCTGGTCGAGGCGATCAAGTCGATGACGCCCGAGCATCTGGCTGGCCCGATCGAGGTGCCGGGCGGTTTCTCGATCATCTACCTGGTCGACACGCGCAAGGTCGGCGTCGCCGATCCGATGGACGCCAAGCTGACGCTCAAGCAGCTCAGCGTGCGCTTTGCCGAAGGCACGACGCAGGCCCAGGCCGATGCGCGCGTTACCGAGTTCGCCAAGCTGAGCCAGACGATTCACGGTTGCGGTGAAGTCGCCAAGGTTGCGACCGCGCTCGGTGCCGACGTGGTCGACAATGATTCGGTGCGGATCAAGGATCTGCCGGGACCGCTGCGCGAGATCATGCTGAAACTGCAGGTCGGCGAATCGACCCCGCCCTTCGGGTCGGCGAAGGACGGCATCCGTTCGCTGGTGCTGTGCGGGCGCGACGAAGCGACTGGGCCGCGCATTCCCGGCGTCGAGCAGGTCCGAACTTCGATGGAAAATTCACGCGTGAACCTGCGCGCGAACCAGTTGCTCCGCGATTTGCGACGCGACGCGATCATCGAATATCGCTGACCGGGGAGAAAACGCCATGCTCGCGCCGCTCGCCATATCGATGGGGGATCCGGCCGGGATCGGCCCCGAAATCATCGCCAAAGCCTGGGCGCAGCGCGTTGCGGAGGGATTGCCGCCGTTCTTTGCCACGGGCGATGCCAGGGCGATCGCGGCGGTGTGGGATGGACCGGTAGAGCCGATCTCGCACCCGGAAGATACCAACCGCGTGTTCGAGACTGCGTTGCCGGTGCTGACGGTCGAGGATGGCGGCGAGATCATGCCCGGCATTCCCGATGTCGAGGGTGCACGCTGTGCGCTGCGCGCGCTGGAGCTCGCGGCGGGCCTGGTGCGTTCCGGTGCCGCGCGCGCATTGGTGACAGGGCCGGTGTCGAAGGCGCAACTCTATAAAATCGGGTTCAATCATCCCGGTCAGACCGAGTTCGTGGCCGAACGTTGCGGCATAGCGGGCGAGAATGCGGTGATGATGCTGGCTGGCCCTGACTTGCGCGTCGTTCCGATCACCACCCACGTTCCGCTTGCTGCAGTGAGCGGATTGTTGTCGATCGAACTGCTCGTATCGAAAGCGCGCGCGACAGCGCGCGGGCTGATGCGCAATTTCGGGATCCTCAAGCCTCGCATCGTCTTTGCCGGCTTCAACCCCCATGCCGGGGAAAGCGGTGCGATCGGTCGCGAGGAGATCGACCTGATCGCCCCCGCGATCGAGATCCTGCAAAGCGAAGGGATCGACGCGACCGGGCCCTTTGCTGCCGACACGATGTTCCACGCCCGCGCCCGCGCAACCTATGACGCGGCGATGTGCTGCTATCACGATCAGGCGCTGATCCCGATCAAGACGCTGTATTTCGACTCGGGCGTGAACATCACGCTCGGCTTGCCGATCGTGCGCACATCGCCCGATCACGGGACTGCGTTCAACATTGCCGGCAAGAACATTGCCGAGCCCGGCGCGACGATCGCCGCGATCCGGCTGGCGGGCGAGGCAGCCGAGCGCCGCGCTGCCGCCGACGCGTGAGCCAGCCCGCTTCGGTGCCCCCGCGCCCCGACCTTCCACCACTGCGCGACGTTATTGCACGCTACGGTCTGAATGCGAGCAAGGCGCTTGGGCAGAATTTCCTGCTCGATGCGCAATTGCTGGCGCGGATCGCACGGATTCCCGGCGACTTGAACGACGCCGAAGTGCTGGAGATTGGCCCCGGCCCCGGCGGCTTGACCCGCGCCTTGCTGGCGGCGGGTGCTCGCGTCACGGCGATCGAACGCGATCATCGCTGTATCCCCGCGCTGGCTGAACTGGGCGAGGCGTTTCCCGGCAAGCTGCGCGTGATCGAGGGCGATGCGCTGGAGATCGACGCCGCATCGCTGTTCGAGGGCAAGCCGCACATCGCCTCCAACCTGCCTTATAATATCGGCACGGCGTTGCTGGTACGCTGGCTGTCGGCGGAGTGGGCTCCGTGGTGGCAAAGCCTGACCTTGATGTTCCAGCGCGAGGTGGCCGACCGCATCGTCGCGCCAACCGACGGCGAGGCGTATGGGCGGCTTGCGGTGCTCGCGCAGTGGCGGTCGCGTGCCACGCTGGCGATGCCGGTTCACCGCTCGGCTTTCACCCCACCGCCCAAGGTGATGTCGGCGGTGGTGCATATCGTGCCCGCAGACGCGCCTGAGGGCGTGCGCTTCGCGACGCTGGAGCGGCTGACGGCCGCTGCGTTCGGGCAGCGTCGCAAGATGCTCCGGCAAAGCCTCAAAGGCGTTACTGGTGCGCTTGAGGCGCTGGAGCGGGTTGGCATCGACCCAACGCGGCGCGCCGAGACCGTCAGCGTCACCGAGTTCGTCGCCTTGGCGCGCGCGCTGGGCTAGTCGCTCCTCCCCGTTCCGGGGTTCAGTCTTTCTTGGGAGCTGCCGCCGGTGCCGCTGCTGCGGCCGTTACGATGGGTGGCCCCTTCGCGATCGATGCCGTCAGCGCGGCTACCTCGGGACAAGGCCGCTTGCCACACACCGTCTTGATCCGCGCGAGATTTTCGCGCGCGCGCGCGACTGCGCCTTTGGCGACCAGCGCCTCGCCCTGTCCGCTCAAGGCAACGACGTCATTGGGATCAAGCGATAACGCCTCGCGATACAAGCGGATCGCCTTGCCCGGCAGGCCGCGTGTCTTGGCCACTTCCGCGAGCGTCACGAACGCACCGCGATTGCGCGGATCGACCGCAAGCGCGCTTTCCAGCGTGTCGGTCGCGGCGTCGAGATTGCCCGCCGCCTGCAGCGCCCGACCGCGCGCGAGCAGCGCCATCGACCGCCCGTCGATCGTATCCTCACCGCGTTGTCCCTGCACCGCAGTCGCAACGGTGAGCAGCGTCAGCGCAGCGGCGACGGCGACAGACGTATAACGCATGAGATACTCCAGCTTTGGCACGACGACAGAGCTATCACGCGTGTTGCAATCGCGCGACAAAAAACCCGTCGGTCGCATCGTGTGCCGGAGTCAGCCGCGTGCCCGCGCCATGCGCGCGTCCTGCTCCCAGATCGAGCGACTGCGCGCGCCACCCCGGATTGGCCGCGAGGAATGCCGCGACTTGCCCAGCCCCTTCTTCGTCGAGCAGCGAACAGACGATGTAGACGAGGGTGCCGCCCGGCTTGACCAGCGTCGCGCCGACTTCGAGGACATGGCGCTGCGTTTCGACCAGCCGCTCGATCCTGTCCGGGGTCAGCCGCCAGCGCGCCTCGGGATTGCGCCGCCACGTGCCGGTGCCCGAACAGGGGGCATCGATCAGCACGCAATCGGCGCTGCCGAGCCAATCGTCGAGCATCTCGACTTCGCGTCCGGGATTGAGCCGCCGCGTTTCGATGATCCCGGCGCGCGCGCGTTCCGCCCGCGGGGCAAGGCGGGAGAGGCGGGCGCGATCAGTATCGGTGGCGAGCAGGGCCCCCTGCCCGCCCATCGCCGCCGCAAGCGCCAGCGTCTTGCCGCCTGCGCCTGCACACAGATCGACGATACGCTGGCCCGGCTGGGCCCGCGCAGCGAGCGTGACGAACTGGCTGCCTGCATCCTGCACTTCGATCGCACCATGATTGTAGGCCGGGAGTTGTTCGACCTGCGTGCCAGAGGGCAGACGCAACCCGTTTGGCAACCCGGCAATCGGCTCGGCTCCCTCAATCTCGATCACTTCGTCGATCACGCGGTTGATCCGCGCATCGAGCGGCGCGCGGTCGATCAGGGCCGGAAATTCGGAATCATCCAGCCCCGATTGGCGCAAGCGATCGAGGATCCAGTTGGGCGCGATGCCGGTCTTGGCCGGGGTTTCGCTCGGTCCGATCACTGCCGGGCCGTGGCCGACGCCGTCAAAGGTCGCGGCAAGTTCCGGGTCCGCCTTGGCCAGCGCCAGCAACGCCGCGCGGCCCGAGGCCGGACGTTCGCCGAGTGCCCGGATCGCGGCATAGACCAATTCGCGCACCGCGCGCCGGTCCTTCGATCCAGCATAACGCCGCGTCGCAAAGTAGCGCGCGACGATCGTATCCGCCGCCGCCCCCGAATCGCGTGCGCCCGCGATGATCTGGTCGAGCAGTTCGATCGCGGCTTGGGTGCGGGCAGATGGGGTCATGGCATCTTTCTCCCTCTCCCCTTCAGGGGAGAGGGTCGGGGAGAGGGGGACGCAACGGGAAGGCGGCGCAACATTTGCCCCCCCCCCCCCCCCCCCCCCCCCGGGGGGGGGGGGGGGGGGGGGGGGGGGGGACGCAACGGGAAGGCGGCGCAACATTGCCCCTCTCCCCAGCCCTCTCCCCGCAAGCGGGGAGAGGGAGATGCAGTTAGCGCGTCGGGTAATTCGGTGCTTCGCGCGTAATATCGACGTCGTGGACGTGGCTTTCCTTCAACCCCGCACCCGTAATCTGCACGAAGCGCGCGCGCTCCTGCAGGTCCTTGAGCGTGGCCGAGCCGGTATAGCCCATCGCCGCGCGAATCCCGCCGACGAGCTGATGGATCACGTCCTTGGCCGGGCCCTTGAACGCCACCTGGCCCTCAATGCCCTCGGGCACCAGCTTCATCTGGTCCTTGATGTCGCCCTGGAAATAGCGATCAGCCGATCCGCGACCCATCGCGCCGACCGAACCCATGCCGCGATACGATTTGTACGCGCGCCCCTGATACAGGAAGGTCTCTCCCGGCGCTTCCTCGGTGCCCGCCAGCAGCGACCCGATCATGCACGCCGAAGCACCCGCCGCCAGCGCCTTGGCGAGGTCGCCCGAGGTCCGCAGGCCCCCGTCGGCGATCACCGGCACGCCCGCCTTCAGGCCGATTTCGGCGCAATCCATCACTGCCGTCAATTGCGGCACGCCGACGCCTGCGACCACGCGCGTGGTGCAGATCGAGCCCGGCCCGATGCCGACCTTGATGCCATCCGCGCCCGCATCGATCAGCGCGCGCGTTGCCTCGGCGGTGGCGACGTTGCCCGCAATCACCTGCACCGAATTGCTGAGCTTCTTCACCCGCTCGACCGCGCGCGCAACGTCGCGATTATGGCCATGCGCGGTGTCGATCACCACCAGATCGAGTTCGGCATCGACCAGCGCCTCGGTGCGGGCAAACCCCTTGTCGCCCACCGTCGTTGCGGCGGCGACGCGCAAGCGCCCGGCAGCATCCTTGGTAGCGTTGGGATAGGTGACAGCTTTCTCGATATCCTTGACGGTGATCAGGCCAACGCAGCGATATTGCTCGTCCACCACCAACAGCTTCTCGATCCGGCGCTGATGGAGCAGACGGCGCGCCTCTTCCTTGCCGACGCCGGTCGAGACGGTCGCGAGATTCTCGTGGGTCATCAGCTCCGACACCGGCTGATGCGGGTTTTCGGCAAAGCGCACGTCGCGATTGGTAAGGATGCCGACGAGTTTGCCATCGGCCTCGACCACCGGGATACCGCTGATGCGGTTGCGCACCATCAAAGCCTGCGCCTCGGCGAGCGTCGCACCGGGCGCGATCGTGATCGGGTTGACGACCATGCCGCTTTCGAAGCGCTTGACCGCTCGCACTGCGGCGACTTGTTCGTCAATCTCGAGATTGCGATGCAGCACACCGATGCCGCCCAATTGCGCCATCACAATCGCCATGTCCGCCTCGGTCACGGTGTCCATTGCAGACGACAGGATCGGGATATCGAGCGCGATACCCTTGGTCACGTGCGTCGCGGTGTTGGTCTGGCTCGGTACGATGTCGGATTCCGCCGGCACCAGCAGGACATCGTCGAAGGTTAAGCCGAGTCGAATGTCCATGGGATGCCGTGTCCTGCGCGTAGTGGGGAGCGAGTCGTGGCGGTCCATGTAAACGCCGACCCGCCGATACGCTAGGGGTGTGGAAGAACGTCTTGCGACTGACCTGGCCTGCGTACCCCATCCCGGTCGAGCGGCGGCCGCGTATCGCTGACCGGCACCGGCGCCGTCCCGCGCAGCCAACGGCACCGGGCTGAATGATCGCCGAACGGCCCTTACAGGTGGAAACCTGCGTAATATCCGAACCTCCCGACGGTCGCGTAGCCCGCTATCATCGGAGTTCCCTGCTCAACGATCGTGAACCTGCGTCTGTCAGGGCAGAACCAAGGCACCCGTGCGAGGAGTTTCGGACCATGAAGGCGATGGTATTGAACCGCGCGGGAACGCCGCTTGAGTGGACCGAGCTGCCCGATCGTGCACCCGGCCCCGGCGAAGTCGGGGTGAAGGTGCTTGCCTGCGGGGTTTGCCGCACCGACTTGCACGTTGTCGATGGCGAATTGCCCGACCCGAAATCGCCGATCATTCCCGGTCATGAGATCGTCGGTCGCGTCGACGCGATCGGTGCGGGCGTCGCAGACTTAGAAATAGGGGATCGGGTCGGCATCCCCTGGCTCGGCCACACTTGCGGCGTGTGCCTATATTGCCGGGAGCAGCGGGAAAATCTGTGCGATGCGCCACAATTCACGGGGTATACCCGGGATGGTGGGTTTGCGACCTCGGTGATCGCCGACGCACGCTTTGCTTTCCCGCTTGGAGAATCCGGTAGCGACGTGTCGCTGGCACCGCTTCTTTGCGCCGGGTTGATCGGCTGGCGGTCGCTTAAGATCGCGGGCGACGGCAAGCGGTTGGGAATTTACGGTTTTGGTGCGGCAGGCCATATCGTCGCGCAAGTCGCAAAATGGCAGGGACGTGCGGTCTTCGCCTTCACGCGACCGGGCGACACACGAACGCAGGACTTTGCGCGAAGCCTGGGCGTGATTTGGGCGGGCGGGTCCGACGAAAGTCCGCCCGAACAGCTGGACGCCGCGATCATCTACGCGACGGCAGGTGATCTCGTTCCGATGGCGCTAAAGGCGGTCCGCAAGGGCGGGCGCGTGGTGTGCGCCGGGATTCATATGAGCGATATCCCGAGCTTCCCCTACGAAGCTCTCTGGGAAGAACGCCAACTCGTGTCGGTCGCCAATCTCACGCGGCAGGATGGAATCGATTTCCTCGGCCTTGTCCCCAAAATCGGGATCGCCGTAAAGACCACGGTCTACTCGCTCCAAAACGCCAATACGGCGTTGGACGATTTGCGGCATGGCCGGTTCGATGGTGCCGCGGTTTTGGTCCCGTGACACATCATCCGGATTTACAGGAAAAATGGTGGAGCCGAGGGGGATCGAACCCCTGACCTCTGCAATGCCATTGCAGCGCTCTCCCAGCTGAGCTACGGCCCCATCGCGTTTTCGAAGGTCCGTAAAACCGGACCTTCAGCGGGAAGGCGTCGCCCCTACCGAGGCGGCGCGCCCTTGGCAAGCGGCCAATGTGCCGCTTGCCAAAAAAATCATCGATTACGCCTGGAAATCAATGATCGTCGTCACTGGTCGGCGCTTCCACGCCGAGATCGTCATCACCGCCGAGATCGACCTCGTCGTCGGGCGAGGGCTCCTCGTCTTCACCGGTGTCCAGATCCTCGTCGTCACCGGCGAGATCGTCGTCCTTCTTGATCAGCTCCGGCTTGGCCTGCTCGAACGGCAGCGGCTGCTTCGACTTCAGGATCGGCTCGGGCTCCCAATGTGCGCCGCAGTTGATGCACGTGACGGGATCGTCCTTGCCCAGGTCATAAAAACGGGTGGCGCATTTCGGGCACGTACGCTTCGTGCCCCATTCCGGCTGGATCATATGCCGAGTTGACCTTCTTCAAGATGATAATGAGATCTTGCGACCGCGACGCCGCAAAGTGGGGCGCGCCTTGCCATAGCGCAAGCGCACTGTCAAAGCGCGGGGCCGATGGCACATCCTACTCCCGCTCCGCTTGAAGTCCAACCCTCTGGTCCGCTCACCGGTCGCGTTCGCGTTCCGGGCGACAAGTCGATCAGTCACCGCTCGCTGATGTTTTCGGCGCTCGCGGTCGGCACCAGCCGGGTGACCGGCTTGCTGGAAGGCGAGGACGTCCTCGCCACCGCCGCCGCCTTGCGCGCAATGGGCGCGAGCATCGTCCGGGGTGATGACGGCGTGTGGACGATCGACGGCGTCGGCGTCGGCGGCTTGCTGCAACCGGCGAACGCGCTCGACATGGGCAATTCCGGAACCTCGACGCGGCTGCTGATGGGGCTGGTCGCCAGCCATCCAATCATCGCCACCTTTATTGGCGATGCCTCCTTGTCCAAGCGTCCGATGGGCCGCGTGATCACGCCGCTGTCGCAAATGGGCGCGGAGTTCACGTCGAGCCCCGGCGGACGGCTGCCGCTGATGCTGCGCGGGATCTGCCCCGCCATTCCAATCACCTACACCCTGCCCGTCGCCTCGGCGCAAGTGAAGTCGGCGGTGTTGCTGGCCGGGCTCAACACGCCGGGGATCACCCGCGTGATCGAACCGGTGGCGACCCGCGACCATAGCGAGCGGATGCTGCGCGGCTTCGGCGCGAAGGTGACGGTCGAGCCATCACCGCAAGGTCGGATTATCGCGATCACGGGGGAGGCTGAACTGCTTCCTCAGGAGATCGTCGTGCCCGGCGACCCCTCCTCCGCCGCCTTCCTGGTCGTCGCGGCGACGATCGTGCCAGGGTCGGACATCGTCGTCGAAAATGTCGGCCTCAACCCCACCCGCGCGGGCCTCTTCACGGCGCTCCGCATGATGGGTGCCAGCATCGAGGAACTCGACCGGCGCGAGGTTGGTGGCGAACCCGTCGCCGATTTGCGCGTGCGCCATGCCGCACTCACCGGCATCGAAATCCCGCCCGATCTCGCCCCGAGCATGATCGATGAATATCCTGTGCTGTTCGTCGCCGCCGCCTTCGCTTCCGGGCGGACGATCGCGCGCGGGGCCGACGAACTCCGCGTCAAGGAATCGGACCGCATCGCCGCAATGGCCGCAGCGCTCGGCGTGATCGGCGCGCGCGTCGAAGAGGTCGAGGATGGCATGATCATCGACGGCAGCGGCGGCGATCCCCTCCCCGGCGGGGGCACGGTGGCGACCTTGCTTGATCACCGTATCGCGATGAGCATGGCGGTGGCAGCGCTCCATTGCCGCAAAACCAACGCCGGTGCCGCGCTGACGCTCGACGATGCCAGCCCGGTCGCGACCAGTTACCCCGCGTTCTTCTCGCAGATCCGGCAATTGCAGGGCGACGCCCGGTGATCGATTCGCATGCGGCCGATATCATCGGCTTTGTCGGTGCCCTGACCATTCTCGCCGGGTTCGCGTATCAAACGCTGCGAAATGCCGCGCCCAACCTTCTGTCGAATGGTCTGAACTTTCTCGGCGCATCGCTGCTGGCGATATCGTTGATGGTCAACTACAACCTCCCCGCGCTCGCCCTCGAATTGGCCTGGGCGGTGATCGCGCTCCTTGGATTGGTTCGCATTTTGAGTTTTCGCCGATGATTATTGCTGTCGATGGACCCGCCGCGTCCGGCAAGGGCACGATCGCGCGCGCGCTCGCCCAGCATTATGGCCTGCCGCATCTCGACACCGGGCTGCTCTATCGTGCGGTCGCGGCGAATGTAGAGCGGTTGGAACTGGACGGTTCGATCGAGGCCGACGCTGTCGCCGCGTGCGATTTTGACGATGCCCTGCTCGACGATCCGATCCTGCGCACCGACGCGATCGGTTCGCTCGCCTCGATCGTGTCGGCGCATCCGCTGGTGCGCGCGGCATTGTTTCACCGGCAAAAGCGTTCCGCCTATCAACCCGGCGGCGCAGTGCTCGACGGGCGCGACATCGGCACGGTGATCGCCCCCGATGCCGACGCCAAGCTCTTCATCCGCGCGACGCCCAATATCCGCGCCAAGCGCCGCCATGCCGAGCTGCGCGCGCACGGTTCGACGATCAGCCTCGACAAGGTGCTGGCCGACATTCGCGCGCGCGACCTGCGCGATTCGACACGGTCCAACGCCCCGCTGGTTCCCGCCAACGACGCGGCCTTGCTCGACACCAGCTTCCTCTCGATCGAAGCCAGCGTGCAGCGCGCGATCGCGATCGTTGACGCCAGGCTTCAGGCGAAATCTGCTCAGGCTGAAGGATAGTCCCTCGCGCTCACTGCGGGTCGGCGGGCTTCGCTTCCCTGGCCAGCCGGGCGTCGAGGATGCTCGTGTAGCTGGCACTCAGTTTTCGGCAGGCGGCGGGATCTATGAACGGATTGGGCGTCGGGTGTCGCTCGAACTGCGCAAACGTCACATCCCCGCCGGAATTGTCCGGATGCGCGGTGAACAGAATATCGCACGGCAATGCGCCGACCCGGGCAATCGTCTGCCGGAACGTGGCGACGATGGCGCGGTGCGCCGGATCCGAGAAACGGTAGCCGTCCACCGATACCGGGTTGATGCTGGAGGCGAACACTATGTTCAGGCAGCGCCCAGCCTCGCAGGACCGCCACCGCCAACTCGTGCTTCCGGCGGCATGGCCGGGCGTGGCCACTGCGGTGACGTCGACTTTCCCCAGCCGGACTGCCTCGCCATCCTTCACCACTCGCAACGGGCCGGTAACGGCAGGAAGATTGGGTAATTGCCCGAATTGCGGGTCATCGGCATCGCTATGCCCCTGCCGAAGCGTTTTGGCGGCCGGCGCGCTGGCTATTATTGTCGCGCCGCTATCACGCGCAAGCGCGGCCAGCCCGCCGGCATGGTCATAATGCGGCTCGGTGCTGAGGATGAATTTCACGTCGCGCAGCTTGAAACCGAGCGTGCGAATATTGGCTTCGACCGCCGCGACCGATTGCGGGAGCGCCGCATCGATCAGGATCAGCCCCGCCCCGGTATCGATCAGCGCGACGTTCATCTTGCGGAAGCCGACCAGATAGGTGTTGCCGTAGATGCGCGTGGGTGGTTGTAGTGCCAGCCAGCGCGCGGCGTAGTCGGCGGCGATCGGCCGGGTCAGCGGATCGTCGACGGCCTGCGCCACGGCGCTGCCGCCGATCATCAATAACGTGCCTATTGCAATCGCCGATCGATAATGCCGCATATCGCTCCCCTGTCTCTCCCGCATTGGTATAGCCAACGGCACCGTGCCTCAACGCCCCCCTACGGCTTGCCCGCAGTGGCATCTCACGCTATAGAGCGGTCGTCCGGTGAGCGGTGTTCACGGAGGCTGGCGCGACAGGCATGTCCTCTCGCGCCCTTTTCGCATTCGCGCGACTTGGCCCTCCCTGCCCCCAATCAACGGATGTCGGGCTGCGCATACGGCCACCCCGACACCATTGGCCAAGACCGCCGGAGACAACCGGCTGGCCGGAACATGATTTAGGAATACAAGACTTTATGGCCACTCAGGCAAACCCAACCCGCGACGATTTCGCCGCCCTTCTCGAAATGACGCTCGGCGGTGCCGACAGCTTCGAAGGCCGCGTCGTCAAGGGCACCGTCACCGCGATTGAAAACGACCTCGCCGTCATCGACGTCGGCCTGAAGTCGGAAGGCCGCGTTCCGCTGCGCGAATTCGCGATGCCGGGCCAGAAAGCCGATCTCAAGGTCGGTGACGAAGTCGAAGTGTTCGTCGACCGCGTCGAGAACGTGCACGGCGAAGCGATGCTGTCGCGCGACCGCGCCCGTCGCGAAGCCGCCTGGGACACGCTCGAAACCGAATTCGCCAAGACCGCCCGCGTCGAGGGCGTCATCTTCGGCCGCGTCAAGGGCGGCTTCACGGTCGACCTCAACGGTGCCGTGGCCTTCCTGCCGGGTTCGCAGGTCGACATCCGCCCCGTGCGCGACGTCACCCCGCTGATGGACATCCCGCAGCCGTTCCAGATCCTCAAGATGGACCGCAAACGCGGCAACATCGTCGTGTCGCGTCGCGCGATCCTCGAAGAAACCCGCGCCGAGCAGCGTTCGGGCCTGATCCTCAGCCTCGCTGAAGGCCAGATCATCGACGGCGTCGTCAAGAACATCACCGATTACGGTGCGTTCGTTGACTTGGGCGGCATTGACGGCCTGCTGCACGTCACCGACCTCAGCTACAAGCGCGTCGGCCATCCGTCGGAAGTCCTGAACATCGGCGATACCGTCCGCGTTCAGATCATCCGCATCAACAAGGACACGCAGCGCATCTCGCTCGGCATGAAGCAGCTCGAGAGCGATCCGTGGGAAGGCGCTGCCGCCAAGTATCCGGTCGGCGCGAAGCTGTCGGGCCGCGTCACGAACATCACCGAATATGGTGCGTTCGTCGAACTCGAGCCGGGCATCGAAGGCCTGGTCCACGTGTCCGAAATGTCCTGGACCAAGAAGAACGTCCATCCGGGCAAGATCGTTTCGACCTCGCAGGAAGTCGATGTCGTGGTCATCGAGGTCGACCCCGACAAGCGCCGCATCTCGCTCGGCCTCAAGCAGGCGATCAGCAACCCGTGGGAGGCCTTCGCCGAAGCGCATCCGATCGGTTCGACCGTTGAAGGCGAAGTCAAGAACGCGACCGAATTCGGTCTGTTCATCGGCCTCGACAACGACGTCGACGGCATGGTCCACATGTCGGACATCGCCTGGGGCGTGTCGGGCGAAGACGCCCTCAACCTGCATCGCAAGGGCGAGGTCGTTCAGGCGATCGTGCTCGACATCGACGCCGAGAAGGAGCGTATCTCGCTTGGCATGAAGCAGCTTGAGCGTGGTGCTCCGGCAGCCGGTGCGGCAGCGGCAGGCGGCAACGCTTCGTCGGGCCTCAACAAGAATGCCATCGTCACGGTCACCGTGCTCGAAGTCCGCGATGCGGGTCTCGAAGTGCAGGTCGGCGACGACGGCGCGACCGGCTTCATCAAGCGCACCGATCTCGGCCGCGATCGCGACGAGCAGCGTCCGGAGCGGTTCCAGACCGGCCAGAAGTTCGATGCGATGGTGACCGGTTTCGACCGTTCGAAGAAGCCGACCTTCTCGATCAAGGCGATGCAGATCTCCGAAGAGAAGCAGGCCGTGGCGCAATACGGCTCGTCCGACTCGGGTGCGTCGCTGGGCGACATCCTCGGTGCCGCGCTCAAGGCGCAAGGGGCCGACAGCAAGAAGTAAGGCCAAAGGACGGGGTTATTCATCCAAATGGAGTAGCCCCGTCCTGTCCTTTCACGTCGTTTCGTGGCTATCGTTCATGATGGACTTACGATAAATAAAGTCCGAAGCGGCCACTTCATTCCATTGGAGCAAGGCCGCGGCGGCAAGGAAACGACGCGATGATCCGATCTGAACTGGTGCAAACATTGGCAGCTGAAAACCCCGATCTGTCGCTGCGCGACATCGAGGCGCTGGTCACCACCTTTTTCGACGAGATCACAAAGCGACTGGCACTGGGCGGGCGTGTTGAACTCCGCGGCTTCGGTGCCTTTTCGACCCGCGCCCGCGATGCGCGCACCGGACGCAACCCCCGCACCGGCGAATTGGTCGATGTCGGCGCGAAGCGCGTCCCCTATTTCAAGCCTGGCAAGGAAATGCGCGCGCGCCTCAACGTCTAAGCGACTTGACGCAACCCGCGCGGTACGCTTGGAATTTCCGCACATGCGGACGTGGCGAAATTGGTAGACGCACGGGACTTAAAATCCCTCGCCCTCAGGGTGTGCGGGTTCGAGTCCCGCCGTCCGCACCATATACATCTCTGAAACGATGCACCCTGCCTTCGCAGGGTCAGCCGGTGCATGTCGGTCGGCTTGAGCGCGGACCGGGACAAACCCCATAACGGGCGCACGGTCCAACCCGACATAGCAGGTTCGCCGTGCACCCATCGGTGCGGCTATGCCGTCTTGCTGCCCCATAGCGCGTAGAACAGCACATAGACCTCGCACGCGGCGGTCAGCAGGAACGAGGTTTGCAGGCCATAGCTATCGGCCAGCCAGCCCTGCACCACGACCAGAGCACCGCCTGCGATCGCCATGATCAGCAGGCCCGATCCCTCCTCGGTCAGCGGCCCGAGGCCCTTGATGCCGAGCGTGAAGATCGTCGGGAACATGATCGAGTGGAACAGCCCGACCGAAATCAGCGCCCACATCGCGACATGGCCGGTGGTGAAGGCGGCGATCAACATAACGACCGTCGCACCGATACTGGCGACCGCCAGCGCGTGTCCGGCCTCGATGCGCTGCATCGCGAACGCCCCGACCAAACGGCCCACCATCATCCCGCCCCACAACAGGAACAGATAATTGGAGGCCTGCTGGTGCGTCAGGTTGCCGATCTCGGGCTGCGACACGAAGTTGATGAACAGGTTGCCGACGCCGATCTCGGCGATCAGGTAAATGAAGATCGCCGGAATGCCGAGCACGAGATTGCGGTGCTGCCACAGGGGATGATGCGCGATGCGATAGCCGAGCGACTTGCCCGAGGGGGGTGCTTTGGCGGCGCGCTGCGTCGCGACGCCCATCGGCGGCAGCGGATAGCGCGCGATGATGACGGCCAGCACCGCAAGAACAACGGCGACGATGACATAAGGCAGCACGACCGATTGCGCGTCGGCCAGCCGCTCGGCCGGGGTCAAGGCGGCAGCTCCTGCCGCAGCCGTTCCCGACGTCGTGCGGCCAAGGATCAGATAGCCGCCGAACAACGGCGCGAGCGTCGCCCCTGCCGAATTGAATGCCTGCACCAGGTTCAACCGCGATGACGCGGTCTCGGGCTTGCCCAGCACCGAAACATAGGGGTTGGCAGCGACCTGTAGCAGCGTGATCCCACTGGCGATTACGAACAGGGCGAACAGCGTCACTTCATAGGAAGGAAGCTTCGCCGCGGGCACCATGATCAGCGCGCCCACCGCCATCATCCCCAAACCAATCACCATCGAGCGCTGATAGCCGACCCGTTCGATCACCATCGCCGACGGGATCGAGGCGAAGAAATAGGCGATGAACCAGACCGATTCGATCAAGGTGGTCTGGGTGTAGCTCAGCGCGAACACGCTGCGCAGGTGCGGCAACAGCGTACCGTTGATGACGGTGATGAAGCCCCACATGAAGAACAGGCTGGCAAGCAGTGCCAGCGCCCGCCCTGCTTTTGGTCCGCTCGCGCTTTCCGATATCCGCGCCGTTGGGGCCACCATCGCCATTACCTGTCTCTCCTGAATCAATCCTCTATTGTCTGAGTATATGTGGCCAGCGAGCGCGTCAAACGCCGATCGCGCGACGGATGGCGCACCATCTCAGCGCGCGCCCGCTATGGTCGATTCAATCGTCGAAGGGGTCCGTATCGCGGCGGCGGCAGCGCAGGAATGCGTCGGCGACCAGTCGCAGCGGAGTGCGATCGACATCGCTCTCGCCTTTTGCGATCAGCGCGGCAAAATGATGATAGAGCGCGGCATATTCGGCTTCGGGGGCACTTTCCCGCGCCATGCCGTTGATCGTCAAGCGACTGCCGCCATGCGTCAGCATCAGTGTGCCGTCATCGGTATCGACGACGATATCCCATGTCTGTGGGCCGGTCTGCCGCCAATCGAACACGGCGTGGACCGGTGCACCGCTCATCCCGATCATGTTGAGCTCGGCGGCGATCGGCGCGGCACGGTTTGCGGGGAAGTCGAGCGTGCCGTCGTGCAAATAGAAATGGCGCGGCAGGATCCGCGTCGCGATCGACAGCGCGTTGATGCCCGGATCGAACACACCGAGCCCGCCCGGCTCCCAGATCCATTGCTGCCCGGGATGCCAGCGCCGGACATCTTCTTTCCAGGTGATCTCGACATGGTTGATGCGCCGCTCGGTGAGCCACGCGCGGGCGTCGTGCACCGCAGGCGCAAAGCGCGAATGCCATGCCGCGAACAGCGTCGTGCCGGCAGCGTCAGACAAGCGCGTCAGCGCTTCGACTTCGGACAGGGTCGCGCCAGGGGGCTTTTCCAGCAGCACATGCTTGCCCGCGCGGATCGCCTGCACGGCGGCATCGAACCGCACCTGCGGCGGCTGGCACATCGCGATCGCGTCGATCGCGATGTCGGCATTGAGCATGGCCTCTACCGACGCGAACACCGGCACATCGGCGAGCGTCCCGGCCAGCGTTGCCGCCGCGACCAATTCGAACTCGGGCGACCCGGCGATCGCGGGCAAATGCTGGTCATGGGCAATCTTGCCGAGCCCAACGATGGCGACGCGGATCGGGCTCACAGCGTTTTTACCGACACGGGCGTGGCGGGTTCCGCGCCGATCGGGTTGCGCACGGGATAGTGGAATGGGGCCGCAGCGATCTCGAAGATGTCGCCCGGTTGGGTGTGAACCGCGTCGCTGAACGACAGCGTCGCCGTGCCGAAGAAATGGACGTGTACGTCGCCCGGACGCCGAAACAGTGCATATTTGAAATGGTGATGCTCAAGGTTGGCGATGCTGTGCGACATGTTCGCTTCGCCCGATACGAACGGCTTTTCCCATAGGACAGTGCCATCGCGAAGTATCTTGCTGGTGCCCTCGACATGTGACGGCAACGGCGTGATCAGCAATTCCGGGCCGAGCGCCGCGGGCCGCAATTTGGAATGGGCGAGCCACAGATAATTGCCGCGCTCCGTGACATGATCGGAAAATTCATTGGCGAGCGCAAACCCGAGCCGCACCGGGGTGCCATCCTCATCGATCAGGTAGATGCCGGCAATTTCCGGCTCCTCCCCCGCATCGAGCGCGAACGCCGGGGACGGTAGCGGCGCGTCGGGCGCGATCAACGCGCTGCCATCGCCCTTGAAGAACCACTCGGGCTGGGCACCGACCGCGTCTCCCTCGGGCTTGCCGCCCGCCACCCCCATCAGGAACATCTTCATCGAATCGGTTTGCTGCGCGGCATCATCGATCGCACGGTGCATCTTGTCGCGCCCTTCGGCCGAGCCGAGGTGTGTCAGGCCCGTGCCGGTCATCAGCAAATGCGCGGTATCGGGGTGGTCGATCGGTGCGAGCACGGTGACGCGCGACAGATCGACCGGTTCGCCCTCGCCCAACGCGCCGATCATCTCGATCAGGCTGTGTCGCTCGGCAAGCGCGCGGCGCGCCAATTCCACCACAGTAGTCACCCCCGGAACCGTTCGCAGCATGTCGCCCTGCGCGACGACCACCGCACGGGCACCATCTGGCTGGCGGATCTGAATCAGCGAAACCGTCACTCTATCTCTCCGTCGTTCGGGCCGGTCGGGCAGTCGGCATAATCGCGCAAGGTGCCCTTTGCATCTATTTTGTCTGAGTATATAGCAAGTTCAAACTGGTCAACGATGGGAGAGTTTATGCGGCGCCACGGTCTGGGTTGGACGAAGACAACGCTACTCGCAGCGCTCGTAACGTGCGTCGCGACACCGGCCTTCGCCGCGACGGCGGAACGACGCCCCTTCGGCACACTGGCCGACGGGACCGCAGTCGAAGCCGTGACGCTGAAGGGCGCAAACGGCGTCAGCGCGACGATCATTTCTTTCGGCGCGACCCTGCAAGCGTTGAAAGCGCCCGACCGAGACGGCAAGATCGCCGATGTCGAACTCGGCTATGACGATCTGCAAAGCTATGTCGATCGTCCCAATTTCTGGGGTGCGAGCGTGGGCCGCTATGCCAACCGCATCGCGGGCGGACGCTTCATCCTGGACGGGAAGACCATTCAGCTTGCGCAGAACGATAAGGGCAACTCGCTGCACGGCGGCACCAAGGGCTTCGACAAACAGCCGTGGCGCGTGGTCTCGGTAACCTCCGGTCCTACCGCGCGCGTGACGTTTGCGCTGACAAGCGCGGCGGGTGACCAGGGGTATCCCGGCACGCTCGCGGTCACCGCCAGCTATGCACTCGACGATGCGGGCAACCTGACGATCGACTATGATGCGACCAGCGACGCGCCGACGATCGTCAACCTCACCAACCACGCGATCTTCAATCTCGCCGGGGAAGGCGCGCCGCAGGGTGCCCTGCAACACCGGCTGACCATCCCCGCCGCCCGTTACACCCCGGTGAATGCGCAACTGATCCCGACCGGCGTGCTGAAGCCCGTCGCGGGCAGCGTGTTTGATTTCACGCACGGGCGCGTGCTTCAGGATGGCATACGCGACGGCACCGACCCGCAAATCGTGTTCGGCCGCGGCTATGATCACAATTTCGTGCTCGATGCCGGGCGGACCAAGGAGCCCAAGCTTGCCGCGCGGCTGGAAGATCCGGCCTCGGGTCGCGTGCTTGAGGTGTTGACGACCGAACCCGGCGTTCAACTCTACACCGGCAATTTCCTGGATGGCACGCTGATCGGCAAAAGCGGGCACCTGTACCGCATGGGCGACGGCATCGCGCTTGAGCCGCAACTCTTCCCCGACACGCCCAACCAACCGGCGTTCGGATCGGCGCGCGTCGATCCCGCCAATCCCTATCACCACCGGATGGTCTTCCGGCTGTCGACCACGCGCTGAGGCGTAGCGACGGGGCCTGTTCGATCGGGCGATGTGCGATCTACGCCGTCGCTCGCGCCGCCCGGAAGGCGCTAACCAACGCACGCCCGCGCGCGCCGGTGTCTTCCGCCGAACGACCCGGCGCATAAAGCGAGGAGCCGATGCCGAAGCCGGCCGCCCCGGCCGCACAATACGCGGCCATCGTCTCGGCATCGACGCCGCCGACCGGAAACACCGGCATCGCCTTCGGCAACACCGCCCGCATCGCCTTCAAGCCTTGCGGACCGGCGACTTCGGCAGGAAACAGCTTCAAGCCATCGGCCCCCGCGTCGATCGCGGCAAAGGCTTCGGTCGGCGTGAAGAAGGCGGGCAGCGACACCAGCCCCAGCGCCTTGGTCGCGCGGATCACCTCGATATTGCAATTGGGCGAGATCACGATCTGCCCCCCGGCATCCTGGACGCGTTGCACATCGTCCGGGTGCAGCACCGTCCCCGCCCCGACCAGCGCGGTATCCCCCAGCGTATCGACGATGGCGCGGATGCTCACAAACGGCTCGGGCGAATTGAGCGGCACTTCCAGGCACCGGAAGCCGCACGCGAACAAGGCGCGCGCCACCGGTCCCGCCTCGGCGGGCGTGAGCCCCCGCAGGATCGCGATGAGCGGAAGCTCGCCCAGCAAGTCGTCGAAGGTCATCGGATTTCCTTTCCAATCGTCCACAGTCCGGCGGCGGTGGCCGCATCGCCATCGACGAGGTCGATGTCTGTTCGCCCGGCAAGGGCGAAGGCGGTGCGATAGCGCGCACTGAGCGCTGGATCGCCGATCATCGTGATCGTGCCAGGCGCTGCCCCCATCATCGCGCCGATCTCGGCCCCGATCAGCAGGCCCGACAGATACGCCGCAACCTCCCGCGTAGAAAGCTTCCCCAGCAGCACCTCCGCACGCGCCGAGAATAGCAGCATCGACACCGCCGGATCTGCCAGCGCGCGGTTCACGCCACGGGCAAAGGCACCCGCGGTGTCATGCTCGCCCGGATCCTCTGCCAAACGACCCAGCAACGAATGTCGCAGCAATACGGCGTAAAGCTCGCCGGTCATCGCCGTACGAAAGCCCGTTACGCGCCCGGCGTCCAGCATCGCCCATTTGCTGTGCGTTCCGGGCAGCACGACCACCCCGTCACGCACGCCCGCACCCAGAATCTGCGTTTCCTCTCCGCGCATCACGTCGCCCAGTCGAACCGGCTGATCGACCGAGAGCCCGGGCACGATGTGGCACTGGCCAAGCGCGGTATCGAAGCCCTGCGTCGCCGCTGCGAGCGCGACCGGATCGGCCGGGCATGGCAGATAGGCGGCCTCGTGCCAGCCATTGCGGCTTCCGATCATGCCGGCCAATACGATCACCGGCCGATCGCCGATCCACCCGTCGATCAACGTGCCCAAGACCGCCTCGAACGCGCCATCCTCGATCGTCGCGATGCCACGCGATGAGACGCGCCGTTCGATCACCTTCCCCGTTGCGTCGAAGCGAAAACCTCGCAGGTTGGACGTGCCCCAGTCGATGCCGATCAATCCCGTCATCGCGGCAGCACTTCCCGCGCCACACGATCCATGATTGCAACGTCCGCCATGACACCTCCGGGTTTTCGGGGAACACGCCCACTTGAGCAAAAACCGCTGTGCGGCGTCATGTTCGACTCCCCACCGGCTGACAAGTCCGCCGCGCAACCTCGTGCAGCATTCGGCGTTGAGCCGGGGGACAGTTGCAGCGTACGTATTCATCCCCTCCCCTAATTCTATCGACAAGGCGCGCAGACATGGCCGAGCACAAGGACCTTCCCCACGCTTCCGGTCCCGCTGGCGGCTGGGGTTCGCTGCGGGGAATCGCGCACGCCTATGGCGACGCCTTGCCCAGCCCCGCCGCCTTGCGCAGCCTCGGGCGAATCAACAAGCCCAAGGGCGTGATGTGCGTGTCCTGCGCCTGGCCCAAGCCCGCCAATTATTCGGCGTTCGAATTTTGCGAAAACGGCGCGAAGGCGACGCTGTGGGAGCTCACCAGCGCACGCTGCACCCCCGCCTTTTGGGAAGAAGACAGCCATACCGTCACCGCACTGCGCGACTGGAAGGATCATGATCTCGAAAAGACCGGCCGCCTGACACACCCGCTGCGCTACAATGCCGCGACCGACCGCTATGAGGAAGTGTCGTGGAACGAAGCCTTCGCCGCGATTGGCGCGACGCTGAACGCGCTCCCCAAAAATAGCGCGGTGTTCTACGCTTCGGGCCATGCCGGGCTCGAAGCCTCCTATCTCTACGCGCTGCTCGCGCGCGTTCACGGCACCAACAACCTGCCGCAAAGCTCCAACATGTGTCACGAGACCACCTCGGTCGGGCTGACCAAGGTGATCGGCTCGCCCGTTGGCACGATCGTGTGGGAGGATCTCGCCGAAACCGACGCCTTCTTCGTGTTCGGCCAGAACCCCGGCACCAATAGCCCGCGCTTCCTCCACCCGATGAAGGAATTGAAGGATCGCGGCGGCAAGATCGTCACCTTCAACCCCGTCATCGAACAAGGCCTCGTCTCCTTCGTCGATCCGCAAAGCCCGGCCGCGATGCTCACCGGCAAGGAGACCAAGATCTCCGACCAATATCATCAGGTGAAGGCCGGCGGCGACATCGCCGCGATCCTTGGCCTGTGCAAATGCGTGGTCGAGGCCGACGATGCCGCCAGGGCGGCGGGCACGGCGGAAGTGATCGACCACGCCTTCGTTGAACAGCACACCACCGGCTTCGACAGCTTCATCCAGTCCTGCCGCGACGCCGACTGGGCCGAGATCGAGCGCGAATCCGGCCTGAGCGAAGCCGCGCTGCGCGAGGCCGCCGAAGTCTATATCGCCGCCGAAAAGGTGATCGGCGTGTATGGCATGGGCCTGACGCAGCACGCGCACGGCGCGCTGAACATCGCGATGCTGGTCAATTTGCTGCTGCTGCGCGGCAATATCGGTCGCCCCGGCGCCGGCTGCTGCCCGGTGCGCGGACACAGCAATGTGCAGGGCCAGCGTACCGTCGGCATTGCCGAAAAGGCACATCTCGTCCCGCTCGACAAATTGAAGGAGCTGTTCGGCTTCGATCCGCCGACCGAGGACGGCATGAATATCGTCCACGCCGCCGAGGCGTTGTTCGAGGGCGAGGTGAAGGCGTTCATCTCGCTCGGCGGCAATCTGGTGCGCGCCGTGCCCGATCAGCAACGGATGGAGGCCGCCTGGGCGGCGCAGGACCTCACCGTGATGGTTTCGACCAAGCTCAACCGCAGCCACCTGTTCCCCGCCAAACAGGCCTATATCCTGCCCTGTCTCGGCCGCTTCGAAACCGACGCGCAAGCGACCGGGCCGCAGACCATCACCAGCGAGGACAGCTTTTCGATGATCAGCGCCTCGATCGGCTATCGCCCGCCCGTGTCGGAGAGCGTGAGGAGCGAGTTGGCGATCGTCGCGGGTATCGCCAAGGCGACGCTACCGCCGCTGCCCGCGCTGCAATGGGACGCCTGGACCGGCGATTACGCGCTGGTACGCGATTTGATCGAGCGTACCTATCCCGACGATTTCCGCGATTATAACAAGCGCATGTATCAGGCCGGCGGCTTCTATCGCGGCAATGGCGCGCATGAGCGGGTGTGGAAGACGCCCGAGGGCAAAGCGGTGTTCACCACGCCCGGCGCGCTCAATTCGGTCGGCTTCCAGGATGCACCCGGCCGCTACCGCCTCATCACGATGCGCTCCAACGATCAGTTCAACACCACGATTTACGGCTATTCGGATCGGCTGCGCGGGCTCGAAGGCTCGCGCGATATCGTGCTGATGTGCCCGGAGGACATGGCCGAAGCCGGGCTCACCGACGGCCAGACGATTACGCTGGTGACCGACGTCGCCGACGGCCACGACCGCCGCCTGACAGGCCTTACACTGACCGCCTACCAGCTCCCGCGCGGCACGATCGCGGGTTATTACCCCGAGTGTAACGTGCTGGTACCGATGCAGCACCATGACGAACTGTCGGGCACGCCCGCTTCGAAATCGGTGCCGGTGCGAGTGGAGGCGAGGTGATGGCCGCTTCGCGTTCGCTGGCCAAGCCGCGCTTTTGCGCATAGCAACAGACCGATGGTTTCCAGCAAAGATACTTCAAAAAGCGACGACGATCTCGGTGCGGCCGACGCGACCGACCTTCATCGCACGGTGCGCGAAGAGGGCGAGACGGCGGTCAACCGTCCGGCCGCCGCCTTGTTGTGGTCGGGCCTTGCAGCGGGCATCGCGATCAACGCTTCGCTGTTGTTCGAGGGTGCGCTGTACGCGCATTTGCCCGATGCGCCGTGGCGGCCGACGGTGGTGTCGCTCGGCTACCCGATCGGATTTTTGATCGTCGTGCTCGGACGGATGCAGTTGTTCACCGAAAGCACAATCACCGCAATGCTGCCGCTCGCGACCAAGCCGTCGCTCGCGGCACTGGGGCGGACGCTTCGGCTGTGGGCGCTAGTCATCCTCGCCAACCTTGCAGGCACCGCATTGGTCGCGTCGGCAATGGCGAGCGGGCTGATAGGGGACGATGCATTACGCGCCGCGATGATCGCGGTTTCGGCCAAGGTGATGACGCTTGGCGCGGGCGCGACCTTCCTCAACGCCATCCCGGCTGGCTTCTTCATCGCGATCCTCGCCTGGACCCTGCCCGGGGCCCGCGCCCAGTCCTTTCTGATCATCAGCGCGATCACCTATCTCGTCGCGCTCGCGGGATTCAGCCATTCGATCGTCGGCTCGTCCGAGGTGTTCCTGCTGATCTTCAGCGGCAAGGCATCGGCGCTCGCGCTGATCGCGGCGTCGTTGATCCCGGCCATCCTCGGCAATCTGCTCGGCGGAGCCGGCATCTTCGCCCTGCTTGCGCACGCGCAGGTGCGCAGCGATGCGGAGGCGAAATGAGGCTGCCATGCGTTTGCTAGGCGCGATCCTTGCCGGGGGGCGGTCACGCCGCTTCGGCACCGACAAAGCGGTGGCGCAGTGGAACGGCGCGCCGTTGCTCGCGCACTGCGTCGCCGCGCTGTCGCCACAGGTCGATCATGTGGTGCTGTGCGGACGGGAGTGGGAGGGCCTGGAGCGCGTGGCCGACCGGCCGGAACCCGGCCTCGGGCCATTAGGGGCGCTCAACGCTGCGCTGCATTATGGTGCCCGTCACGGATATGACGCGGTGCTGACCGTGCCCGTCGATGTCCATCCCTTGCCGACCACGCTACGGCGCTTGCTGGAGGGGGAGGACGCAGCCGTGCTGAACCGGCAGACGGCGATCGGCTGGTGGCCAACCGCGCTAGCCGCCCAGCTCGACGCGCACATCGCCGCAGGCGGGCGCTCGCTCGAATCCTGGATCGCACTTGCGGGAAGCCGCCGGGTGGATGATTCGAACCTGGATCTGGTCAATATCAACCGCCCCGACGATCTCAGCCAATTGACTATGGCGGTTCGCGATGTCCCGGTGCTGCGCGTCGCCTACGATGACACACCGGGTGACTGGATCGATCGCGCGGTCCCGGTCGAAGCGCCGATCGCGCTCGAATATAACGGGATCGGCTATGCCGTGATGATGGGCACGCCCACCGATCTGGCCGACTTTGTCGCGGGCTTCACGATCAGCGAAGGCCTGGCGACGCTCGACGAACTCACCGAACCAAGCATCGTTGCGGTCGATGGCGGCTGGATCGTGCGCGCCGAACTTCCGCAACGCTCCACCCCTCGCGTCCTCGCGCGCGCGCGCACCCGCGTGTCGGAAAGCGGCTGCGGCATTTGCGGTATCGACAGCATCGCCGCCGCGCTCGCCCCGCTTTCCCCCGTCACGGCCAGAATATCGCTGGAGCGTACAGCCATAGCGCGGGCGCTCGGCCAGTTGCGCAACCATCAACGGCTCGGCCGTGCGACCGGCGCGACTCATGCTGCGGCCTTTTGCAGCCCGTTCGGCGATATCGTGCTCGCGCGCGAAGACGTGGGCCGCCACAATGCGCTCGACAAATTGATCGGAGCGCTTGCGCGCCATGGCATTTCGAGCGCCACGGGCTTCGTGTTGCTATCGGCGCGGTGCAGCCAGGAGCTGGTGGAAAAGACGGTCCGCGCGGGTTTCCCGATGCTGATCACCATCAGCGCCCCCACCAGCCTTGCGATCGATCGCGCGCGCGAGGCAGGGCTGGCGCTCGCCGTCATCGCACGGGACGACACGATGTTGATCGCGCACGATCCGCACGGGTCGTTCGGTTAAACCAGGCACACAACCGATCTAAACGACCGGGTGGCGCGGGCCGCGACCGGGTGGCACAAGGATGGCCATGACCCGCCTACGCCTGCCCCTTTTGATGGTTCGCCCTATCGCCCTGGTCTCGCTCGCCGCGCTCGCCGGGTGCGGCCCGCGTGGTGACGACGGCCCGGTGACGGTCAGCGCTATCGGCAGCAATCCCGTACTGGCCGACCCGGCGCGCGGTGCGCTGGACACCCCTGCCAGGCTCCTGCTCGACGCGACCGCACAGGGCCTCGTCCGCTTCGACGCAAGCGGCCAGATCGAACCGGGTATTGCCGAGCGCTGGAGCGTGATCGACCAAGGCAGAAGCTACATCTTCCGCTTGCGCGACAGCGAGTGGAATGACGGGGAAAGGGTCACCGCTGCCGAAGTGGTCAAGGTGCTGCGCCGTCAGCTCGCGCCCGGGTCGCATAACGTTTTGCGCCCTTATCTGACCGCAATCGACGAAATCGTCGAGATGACGCCCGAGGTGATCGAGATCCGCCTGAAGCGGCCGCGTCCGGACCTTCTGAAACTGTTCGCGCAGCCCGAACTTGCGATTTTTCGCATTCGGCCACCCGGCGGAAGTGGCCCGTTTCGGGCGACCGCGCAGCGCGGTCGCAGTGTCTTGCTGCGCCCCGCCTTCGACCCCGCGCGCAGCCCGGACGACGACGTGGTCGAACCCTCTGCCGCCGCCAGTATCCATTTGATTGGCGAACGCGCGGCACGCGCCATCGTTCGCTTCGAGCGGCGCGAGGCGCAACTTGTCACCGGCGGTACTTTCACCGATTGGCCGCTTGTCGAGCTTACCCAGATCGCGCCCATCAACCGACGGCTCGATCCAGCGGCTGGCGTGTTCGGCCTGGCGATTGTCAGCCGGGAAGGCGTGCTCGCCGATCCCGCCAATCGCGCGGCCATCGCTCAGGCATTTGACCGCGCGGCCTTCGCCGCCGCCATTGCCCCCGATTGGGCACCGGTATCGCAATTGCTGCCCGAGCAACTCGATTCGGCGGCCCCCCCGGCAAGCCCCGCATGGGCGCAAGCCGAAAGCGGCCCGCCCCAAGAGGCCGTGACTCGCATCGCCCAATGGAAGGCCGCGCATCCGGGCGAAATCGCGCTGCGCGTCGCGCTCCCCGACGGCCCGGGCGCAACCTTGCTCTACGGCTATATCGGCGCGGCGTTGGTATCGCTGGGAATCGCGCCCGAGCGGGTTGCCGCCGATGCACCGGCCGACCTCCGCCTGATCGACGCGGTCGCGCCCTATGACAGCGCCCGCTGGTACGTGGCAACCGCGTGCCAATTGTGCAGCGAGGCGACCCAAACTGCGATCGACGCCGCCCGCGATGCGGATTCGCCGCGGATGCGCGCGCAGCAAATTGCCATTGCCGATGCAGCGCTCGCCAATGAGGTGGCCTTCATTCCGATCGCGCGTCCGCTACGTTGGTCGCTGGTGAGTATCCGATTGAAAGCCTGGACCGGGAACTCCCGCGCGTGGCACCCGTTGAATCATCTCCGCAGCGACACCAATTGAGATGACATGGCCGACACCACAACTCGCATGAGCCCCCCGCCCCTCGGTGCGTTCGCTTCCAGCTATGCCGGGCGCGATCCGGCGGCGGTGCGCAAGCGGATCGAGGCGATGGAGCATTTGCTCGAAGGGCTGTTCACGGTGCCGTTGCTCAATCGCAAAATTGGCCTCGACGTGATCCTGGACCTGATCCCGATCGGTGGCGACGCGATCGGGGCAGCGATGGGCGCGTGGATGGTGTGGGAAGCGCGTAACCTCGGCATGTCGAAGCTCCAGATGGCGCGGATGTTCGGCAATGTCGGGATCGATTTTCTGCTGGGCATCATTCCGGTGGTGGGTGCCGTTCCCGATTTCCTGTTCCGCTCGAATACGCGCAACCTGAAGATCATCAAACGCCATCTCGACAAGCATCACCCATCGACCGCCACCATCGTCGGCTGACCGCGCGGTGGCGGGAAGGCAATTAGCGCTTCCCGCGCCAGACCTTCACCGTCGCGGTGTCGGCAACACCGCCCGAACCCGCCTCGCAGCGCGTATAGGCAAAGCGCTTGTCGAGGCACAGCCATAGCTCGTCGAGCCACCCGCGTTCGTTGACGGTGACACGCACGGCGTTGGCCGGTAGCCCCGGATTGGCCGCCGCGATCGCTTCCGCCAAGTGTCCGGCGTTCAGCGGCTTGCGCGACAGGGCGTCCATGTCGGGATAGTGGAGCTTGGCGTAAAGGTCGGTCGATTTGCTGAAATAGGCGTCAGCTGTGGTGCCCATGCACGTGCCGTGCTTGGCCCATTCGTGTTGGAGCAATTGTGGCGAGGGCGTCGAGCAGACGTGCTGCTTGATCAGCGCCGCGGGCAACAACGCCGTGGACGTGCAATATTGCGGCCACTCCTTCCCCACGCCGTCGGGCCACAAACCATGCAACGTGAAGCCGAACCGGTTGCCGCTCTGGCATTGGAATTTGGCAGAGGGATCGCGGAAATTGTTGTGGCAATATTCCGGTGCCCAGGTCAGCGCGAGCGTATAGCCGGTGATCGGGCGCAGTCGCTGCGGCTGGCTCGCCGAGGCGACGTCGGGGTGCGGGCGCGGCAGCGTGGTGGGGACAGTGCATTGATAGCTTTGCGCCTGCACTGCCACCGGCAGCATCGCCAGCACGCCACATCCGATCGCCAGAGAAATCCGCATCGTCCGCACCCTCATGCTGCCGTGAAATCGAGCCCGATATCAGCCGCCGGAGCCGACTGCGTCAAGCGCCCGACGCTGACATAGGTAACCCCGGTCGCGGCGATCGCGCCGATCGTATCGAGCCGCACCCCGCCCGACGCTTCGGTCGGCACGCGCCCGGCAACCTGCGCCACCGCCGTGCGCAGTGTGGCCACGTCCATATTATCGAGCAGCAGATGCGTTGCCCCCGCCGCAAGCGCCGGTTCGATCTGGTCCAGCGCATCCACCTCGACGATGATCCGCGCGATCCCTGCGGCCTTCGCCCGCGCAATCGCCGGACCTACGCCGCCTGCGACCGCGACATGATTGTCCTTGATCATAGCGGCGTCCCACAGGCCCATGCGGTGGTTGGTCGCCCCGCCCATCCGCGTCGCATATTTCTCCAGCGCGCGCAGGCCAGGTATGGTCTTGCGTGTATCGAGCAAAGTCGCGCCGGTGCCCGCAATCGCCTCGACATAGGTGCGTGTCATCGTCGCGATGCCCGACAGATGCTGCACCGTGTTGAGCGCCGAGCGCTCCGCCGTCAGCATCGCCCGCGCGCGTCCCTGGAGGCGCAACAGATCGGTGCCCGCCGCCACCGCTTGCCCGTCCTCGACCAGCCGCTCGATCTCCACATCCGGGTCCAACGCGCGGAAAAACGCCTCGGCGATCGGCAACCCCGCGACGACGATCGCATCGCGGCTGTCCATCACCCCGGTAAACCGCGCATCCGCCGGGATCACCGCAGCAGAGGTAATGTCCCCGCCCGGCCCCAAATCCTCGGCCAGCGTCGCCTGCACGAAGCTTGCGAGGTCGAAACGGTCGAGCTGAAAGGTCATGCCTTTACAGGACCCAGGTCGCCCTGCCCCACCGTGCCGCTGGCCATGGCGAGCATCGCGTCGAGGCTCTTCTTGGCTTGTAGCCGCAGCCCTTCCTCAATTTCCACGCGCGGGGTCAGGTCGCGCAGGGCGAGGTAGAGTTTCTCCAGCGTGTTCAGCGCCATGTACGGGCAGACATTGCAGTTGCAATTGCCGTCCGCGCCGGGCGCGCCAATGAAGTTCTTGAGCGGCGCGGCCTTTTCCATCTGGTGGATGATGTGCGGCTCGGTCGCGACGATCAGCGTGTCGCCCGCCATGGCATCGGCATAGGCCAAAATGCCGCTGGTCGAGCCGACATAATCGGCATGGTCGAGGATATAAGGCGGGCATTCGGGGTGCGCCGCGACCGGCGCGCCGGGGTGCTGCAATTGCAGCTTGAGCAATTCGGTTTCGCTGAACGCCTCGTGCACGATGCACACGCCCGGCCACAGCAGCATCTCGCGCCCGGTCTTGCGCGCCAGATAACCGCCCAGATTCTTGTCCGGCCCGAAGATGATTTTCTGGTCGAGCGGGATCTGGCTGAGGATCTTTTCCGCCGAAGACGATGTGACGATCACGTCGGAGAGCGCCTTCACCTCGGTCGAGCAGTTGATATAGGTCAGCGCGATATGATCCGGGTGCGCGGCGCGGAACGCGGCGAACTGGTCGGGCGGGCAACTGTCCTCCAGGCTGCACCCGGCATCCATGTCGGGCAGCACCACGATCTTGTCGGGGCTCAGGATCTTGGCGGTCTCGGCCATGAAGCGCACGCCGCAAAAGGCGATGACATCGGCATCGGTCGCCGCTGCCTTGCGCGACAGATCGAGGCTGTCGCCGACGAAATCGGCCAGATCCTGGATTTCGGGCTTCTGGTAATAATGCGCCAGGATCACGGCGTTGCGTTCCTTGCGCAGCCGGTCGATCTCAGCCCTCAAATCGAGCCCGGTCAGGCTTCCGCCGATACCACCACGTGCGTCCATCACCATGCTCCCGCGTTTGTGGGCTGCACATGGACGCGCGGGGCCGCGCGATCAAGAGAGTGGCGGGAATGGCGGATAGGCCAGCGGCGCAACCGATGCGCCCGGCGATCCTGCCGTCGCCGCGCGATAGAGCGCGGTTCCGAGCGGACTGTAGGTGATCGCTTCGGACAGCACGGTCGATCCGATGATCGCTGCAAGGCCCCACCACCAGGCCGGATGCACTTTACCGGTACGACGCAGATCGAACACCATGCCAACGATGGGGAGGATCAGGACTGCCAGAACATCAACCTCATAAGCGTAAGGGATCAGAAACGGCATCGGCAGCAATCGCCCGTATGCCGGGCCCAGCAGCAACGCCATTCCGGAAAAATGCAGCCGTCGATGCCATTCCGTCTGCCGCCGCCGCACGATCGCTGCGGTCGTCAACGCCGCGAACGTCAGGATCGTCACCGGATTCAGCACCAGAAACAAAGCAGGCGGGAAGAAGAAAGGCGCATGGCCGAGCCGTACGAGGCGCACCGTCACGATCGTGCCAAGCACAACCATCGCGACGATCCAGCCCGCCCCGATCCAGCCAAGCCGACGATGCAGCGCGATCGAGCCCCGCGCGACCAGCGCATTCTGCGTCACATACAACACCACCCAGCCCATGAAGACCACGGCATGGGCATGGACAATCGGCGGCGAGGCGAAGCTGGAGCGCCCCGTGACGATCATCAACGAGAAGCCCGCGACGACGATCGCCGCCATAATCAGCGAAGTGATGAAAAAGAAACGATCGTCTTTCGCGACCGCGGAATGTGGTTCTGCTAAAGATGCCATATTCGCCCCCCGACGAAACCGAATCGCTGGGGCTCTATACCATTGGATTGGCGCTGGAGGAACCGCGTCACGCCTTATTGGCGGTTTGCCAGAACTTCGGCGATCGACTTGGTCGTATCCCACACTTCGCTGCCGTCGCGCCCCTCATCCGCGAAGCGCACCTTGACGGTCGCGTCGAAACCGGCCGCTTTGAGTGGCAGCGCAAAGCTCCGCTCGACCGCACGGCGCGTGGCGTCGCGGGCGAGGCGAATGGGCACCGCTTCGTGCGCCTGGCGTACGAGTTCCTTTTGACCGGCAGCGCGGTTTGCCGCCTCGAGTTTCGCATCGGCGTCGGTAATTTTGGACAGGATTCCGCCTTCGCCATATTCACGGATCTGCGTCATGTCGATCTGCGGTGCCGATGCTTCGACCGGCGGCAGTACTACGCCGAGCGTGCGGGTCTTGGCGTCCCACGTTACGTCGCGCGCGTTCAGTTTCGCCATATCGACGTGATATTCCACGGTCCCCGGCATGATGAGCGTCTTCTTCGCCTGCAAGCCGAATTGCGTCTGTGTCGAGGTCGACACCGCGACGAACCGTGCCGCGAAGGCCGACAGGCGGTTCTGCTCGCGCAGTCCCTGCAGCGACCCACTGGCGATGGTCACAGGATCGGGCCCGGCGAGCTTGTGCTCGACCATCGCGCCGATGCCCCACACCAGCGCGAGGATGAACACGGTGATCAGGGCCAGCGCCGCCGCAAACTTTCCGACGAAAGTCATTCCTTTACGCTCCACACATCACCGTCTGCACAGACTTCGCCACGCTGCGCCAGATCGATCAAATGCGCCAAAACCGATCGCTCGGCCGCTGGAAACAAGCGCGGGTCGATGCCGACGTACATCCGCTCGACCATCACGGCGATGGTCGCCGACTGGGTGCGGAGCAGCCGCAGGATCTGCCCCTCGCGCTGCTTGCGATGGCCGAGCATCCCGCGCACCAGCCGCTGCGGATTGGTAACCGGATCGCCATGCGCGGGATAATAGATACGGTCGTCGCGCGGCAGCAGCTTTTCCAGGCTTGCCATATACGCCGCCATATCTCCGTCGGGCGGCGAGACGATGCTGGTCGACCAGCCCATTACATGATCGCCGGTGAACAACGCCCGGCTCTCGGGCAGCGAAAAGGCGAGATGGTTGGAGGTGTGGCCCGGCGTCGCGAGCGCGGTCAGTGTCCAGCCGTCGCCCGCAACCGAGTCGCCTTCCGTCAGAATCCGATCGGGCGCGTACTCCCGATCGAAAGATGCATCGCTCCGGACACGATCGTCATCGAGCGCGAGCGGCGCGCATCCAACGATCGGCGCGCCCGTTGCCGCCGCCAGCGGGCGCGAGCCCGGGCTGTGATCGCGGTGAGTGTGGGTGATCACGATCGCCCGGACCGGACGCCCGGCGATGGCGTGGACGATCGCCGCGATATGGTCTGGCGTGTCCGGGCCGGGATCGATCACCGCGAGGTCGCTGGTGCCGACCAAATGTACTTGCGTGCCTGTCGAGGTGAACGGCGACGGATTGGGGGCAAGCAATCGCACGACGAGGGGCTCGAGTTGCTCGGGCACACCGGGAAATTGCTCGCTCATATCGGCCGAGATGGCGGGTCGTGCGGGCAGACGCAAGCCCGTACGACCCTGCCCGGTCATTCCACCTTGGCAATGTCTGCCTGGATTTCGGCGATAGCGGTGTCGATCCCTGCCAAGGCCTGCGCGCGGGCCTCCGCCCCCATCTCGGGGGACCGCAACATTTTCTCGCGCGCCGCACGCAAGCCCGCCAAAGCACCGGCGTAAGCCTTGCGTTCGATATCCTTGCTGTTCGCGGCTATCGCAGCGCCCTCCGCCGCCACTTTTTCGATACGGTTCGAACAGATGACGATGAGCTTCTTGCCGTCCTTTTCACGATGAAGAACCATCTGGCGCGGGTCGCCCTCGGAGCTGCAGCGCGCCGACCTGACCTCGGGAATGGTCTCTATCCCCGACATATTCTCCATCCCGGAGAGATTTTCCAAGGTCACCTTGCCGTCCTTGTCGCGGCGGATGACGCGCACGACTTTGCGATGGTCTTTTCCATCCTCCGCGATGGTGGTGGTCGTGTCGGTAATGGTGGTGGTTGTCGTGGCGCGCGGCGGGGCCGGAGGCACGGGCGGCTCCGAAACATCAGCGGGTGCGGGTGCCGCCGCTTCAGCAACGGGCGGCGGCGGCACGGACGCTTGGTCGAGGCGCGCGATATCAACCCCGGTCGCCGTCTCCACCGACTTCCGCACTTTGGCGACGGCGGCCGTTCCCGAGGCGGTCAGGCCCAGCCCGGCGACGATGAGCAGCGACAGCGCCCCTGCCCCGGTTACCAGACGTACCGGCGATATCTTGGTGGTCGTCAGCATCCTCAATCTCCCTTTCAAGTCATTGATGGTGTGAAGGTGGCAGGTCGCCGACACCGCGCCGCCCAGGAAGGTCGGGTGCGCCGCCTTCAGGATCGCGCAGGCATAGGTGTGCCGTCGCATCGGGTTCATGCCCGCGAGCACCCGGGCGTCGTTGGCGATTTCCTGGTCGGCCCGAAAGGCACGGAACGCACGCCAGGCAATCGGATTGAACCAGTGCAGGGCGAGCACGACCAGCGCGACCCAGTTCGCGATAAGGTCGCCGCGCGCATGATGACCAAGCTCGTGCGCCAGCGCGAGATCGCGCTCTTCGGGTTCGTAGCGCTCGGCGAAATCGCGCGGAAAGGCAACGTAACGCCGCAACACGCCAAAGGCGAGCGGGCCGGTGGCCGCGTCGGTTTCGATCACCTGAACACCGTCCAGATCGTCGGTAGCCGCCCCCTGGTCCAGCATGCGGCGACAAAACCGCACATGCCGTCGCCAATGCCACCCGAAAAACGCCACCGCCCCAGCGATCCACAATATCGCAAGTACCGGGGCAAGCATCGCCCCAAAGGGCTGCACCGCCGGACCGACGGACCCTTCGCCAATCGGATCGACGAAGAGAACGGTAACTTGTTGGCTCGCGCGCAAAACCGGGGCGACCGCCGCCGCGTGCCAAGCGCTCGGCAATGGCGGCAGCAGCAAGCGCAGCACCGGCAGCAGCCACAGGGCGTAAGCGATATCGGCCCCGAATGCCTTGCGCACCGGAGCACGCAGTGCCAGCACCGCCACCATCAGCACGGTCGACGCGATCAAACCCTCGATGAGCCAGCCGATCATGCCTTGAGCTCCTTCAGCAATGCCTCGATTTCGGCGATATCCTGTGCCGTCAGCGCATCCCGCTCGGCGAGGTGCGCGACCAGCGGGCTCAATTTGCCGCCGAACAGGCGATCCATCAGCTTGCGCGATTCGCCCGCAACGTAATCTTCCCGCTGCACCAATGGACGATAGCGATAGCGTCTGCCGTCCTCCTCATGGGCGATGATGTTCTTCGCGAGCAACCGCCCCAATAGCGTCTTGACGGTGTTGGAGGTCCATTCGCGCGTCGCCGGGATCCGTTCCGCCACGTCCTGTGCGGTCAGCGGGCTTTCATCCCACAGCACCTCCATCACCGCATGTTCGGCATCACTGATTCGCTCGGCCATTCGACTCTCCTCCGTACTGACTACGGATGTAATCATATTGTTTACATGCGTAGTCAAGAGGCCCCTTGCAGTCCCCCGACCCAGCGATAGAACAAAAAAAAAGGAGAGTTCGGGTGACCCTAGCCACGATCGCGGACGGCCTGCGTTTCCCGGAAGGCCCCGTCGCCCTTCCCGATGGCAGCGTCGTGCTGGTCGAGATTGCAGCGGGCAGGATCAGCCGCGTTCGCGCCGACGGAACGATTGAGACGGTGGCAGAGCCGGGCGGCGGCCCCAACGGCCTGGCGCTCGGTCCCGACGGGATGCTCTATTGCTGCAACAATGGAGGATTCGAATATTTTGAGCACCCCGCCGGGCTGCTGATCCCGCACGGGCAAGCGCACGATTATTCCGGCGGCCGCATCGAACGGATCGATCCCGCGACCGGGGCCGTCGAAATCCTATACCGCGACGGAGACTTTGGCTGCGTACTGCGCGGCCCGAACGACATCGTGTTCGATTCCCACGGCGGCTTCTGGTTTACCGACCACGGCAAGACCCGGCACCGGGAGCGTGACGTCACCGGCATCTTCTATGCGAAGGCAGATGGAACTCATCTCGAAGAGGTCATTTTCCCCAGCGAAAACCCCAACGGCATCGGCCTCTCCCCGGACGGCAGGCGGTTGTACGTCGCGGAAACCTACACATGTCGGCTGATGGCCTTCGATATCACCGCACCCGGCAAGGTGGACCCGACCGTCGGGATCGGCGGAGCCGGCATCCCGTTGTACCGCCCGGCTGGCTATACGTTCTTCGATTCGCTGGGGATCGAGGAATGCGGTAACATTTGTGTCGCGACGATCGGCGAAAGCGGCATTTCGGTGATTTCCCCGGCGGGGGCGCTGGTCGAATTCGTCCCGACTCCGGACCCTTTCACAACCAACATCTGCTGGGGTGGGGTCGATCGGCAGACCGCCTATATCACCCTGTCCGGTACGGGACGGCTGGTGCGCATGCCATGGCCGAGACCCGGCCTTGCGCTGGCGCATTGAGACCAACATGGCTAGGGCGGTAGCGTGATTCGGCACGGTGAAAGACATGTGGTCCAGCGTATCGGCTGGTTGCGGGCCGCCGTGCTCGGCGCAAATGACGGCTTGCTGTCGACAGCCAGTCTGATCGTGGGCGTGGCTGCCGCCGCGCAGAGCCAGAGCGCTATTCTTACGACCGGGATCGCCGGCCTGGTCGCCGGCGCGATGTCGATGGCGGCCGGCGAGTATGTTTCAGTCAGTTCACAAGCCGACACAGAAGGTGCGGAGCGCGCGCGCGAAGCAGCCGAACTCGCCGAAGACCCCATGGCCGAGGCCAAGGAACTTGCCGCGATCTATCGCCAACGTGGGCTCGACGCGGCGCTGGCTGCGCAAGTCGCCGAGCAGTTGATGACGCATGACGCGCTGGGTGCCCACATGCGCGATGAGCTGGGCATCCACGAAGCGATGGAGGCAAAACCGGTGCAAGCCGCCATCGCATCGGCCGCCAGCTTTGCCGTTGGCGCGATCTTCCCGGTGCTGATGGCGTTTCTTTTCCGGGGCACCGCGCTGGTCGAAGCGGTCGCGGTGGCGACACTGGTGCTACTGGCCGTCTTGGGCGCAACGGGGGCCTATGTCGGCGGCGCGAACCTGTGGAAAGGGGCATTGCGCGTGCTGTTCTGGGGCGCGCTGGCAATGGCGGTGACGGCCGGGATCGGGCATGTGTTCGGCACCAGGGTTTAAGCTGTACCACCCGCCAGAATCAGCGGCTTGACCGTCTGCCCTTCCCCGCCGTACTCGACGCCCAAAATCGAAAGGCACCGCCGATGCGCAAGCTTTATCCCAATGCCGCCGCCGCTCTTGAAGGAGTGCTTCATGACGGCATGACGATTTGCGCGGGCGGCTTCGGTCTGTGCGGCATCCCCGAGCGGTTGATCGACGCGATCCGCGACGCGGGCACCAAGGATCTGACGATCGCCAGCAACAATGCCGGTATCGACGGTGAGGGCCTTGGAAAACTGCTGCGCACGCGCCAGGTCAAGAAGATGATCTCGTCCTATGTCGGCGAGAACAAGGAATTCGAGCGGCAGTATCTGTCGGGCGAGCTTGAGGTCGAATTTTGCCCGCAAGGCACGCTGGCCGAGCGCTGTCGTGCTGGCGGGGCCGGTATTCCGGGCTTCTACACCAAGACCGGCGTCGGAACGCTGGTTGCAGAAGGCAAGGAAGTGAAGACCTTCGACGGCGAGGAGTATATCCTCGAGCGCGGCATTCGCGCCGACCTTGCGATTATCAAGGGCTGGAAGGCGGATGAAAGCGGCAATTTGATCTTCCGCAAGACCGCGCGCAACTTCAACCAGCCGATGGCGACCGCGGGCAAGATCTGCGTGGCCGAGGTCGAGGAGATCGTTCCCGTCGGCGCGCTCGATCCCGACTGCATTCATTTGCCTGGCGTCTATGTCCAGCGGCTGATCGTCGGCGCGCCCTATGACAAGAAGATCGAGTTCCGCACTGTTCGCGAGGCGGCGTGATGCGACGGTCGCACTTGCGCTCCTGCGCAGGCAGGAGCCCAGGCGTGCGAGCGCTGCGCCTGTGGCTCTGGGCTCCTGCCTGCGCGGGAGCGCTGGCGCTGCAGGGATGCACCTCCACGGGTAACGTCGTGTCCCTCGTCGCGCACCGTTCCTACACCGGCTATCCTATGGTCACGGACGCCGAGGTGGCGCCCGGCATGCAATTCCTCTACGGCTCGGGCGAAGCCGCCGCGCTCGATCATCAGGCGTATAACACGCTGGTCGATGCCGTGCGCCGCCGCCTGGCGAGCGAAAAGGCCGACCCCAAGGCGCTGAGCGACCGCACCTCGGCAGTGCTCACCCCCGATGCGACGCTCGACCAGCCGGCCACCTTGCCGTGCGGAGACCGCCCTCGCGCGGTCGTGTTCGACGTGGACGAAACGCTGCTGCTCAATCTCGGCTTCGAATATGACGATGCGACGCATCCGGGTGCGCCCTATGACGAGGCGCACTGGCTGCAATGGGAGCAGGCCGGGGTCGACCGGGTCGCAGCCGTGCCCGGCGCTGTCGCTGCGGTCAACGAACTGCGCAACATGGGCGTAACCGTGGTGTTCAACACCAACCGCAGTGCCGCCAACGCCGCCTTCACCGAGGCCGCCATCGCCCATGCCGGTCTGGGCTCTGCCAAACACGGCGAAACGCTGTGGCTGAAGGGCGACCTCGGCAGCGGCTCGGGCAAGGATTCGCGGCGTCGGGCGATTGCCGCGCGCTATTGCGTGGTGGCGATGGGCGGAGATCAACTCGGCGATTTCTCCGACCTGTTCACCGGCACCCCGCAACAGCGCCGAGCGGCGGTCTCCTCGCCCGCCATCCACGGCATGTGGGGCCGCTTCTGGTTTGTGCTCCCCAACCCGGTTTACGGGACCGCGCTCAAGGGCGGGCTCGACGATGTTTTTCCCGCCGACAAGCGCTGGTCGCCCCCCGCATCTGGAGAGAAGTAATGGCCTGGACTCGTGACGAAATGGCCGCGCGCGCCGCACGCGAGCTGCAGGACGGCTTCTACGTCAATCTCGGCATCGGCATCCCCACTCTGGTGGCCAACCATATTCCCGAAGGCGTCGAAGTGACGCTCCAGTCCGAAAACGGCATGCTCGGCATCGGCCCCTTCCCGCTCGCCGGCGAAGAAGATGCCGATCTGATCAATGCCGGCAAGCAGACGATCAGCGAACTGCCCCAATCGGCCTATTTCAGCTCGTCCGACAGTTTCGCGATGATCCGTGGCGGCCATATCGATTTGACCGTGCTCGGCGCGATGGAAGTCGCTGAAAATGGCGACATCGCCAACTGGATGATCCCGGGCAAGATGATCAAGGGCATGGGCGGGGCGATGGATCTCGTCGCGGGCGTCAAGAAGATCATCGTGGTGATGGAACATACGTCCAAGAACGGGGACCCGAAGTTCATTCCCGCCTGCACGCTGCCGTTAACCGGCAAGAACGTCGTCGACATGATCGTTACCGACCTGGCGGTGTTCCAGCGCCCCGATCATCAATCGCCGTTCAAACTGATCGAAACGGCTCCCGGAGTTACCCCCGAAGAGATCGCTGCCAAAACCACAGCCCATTATATCCGCTAGCGGTGTCGCGGAGGGACTGTCCGCGCACGCGCTGACGGTGACGTAACATTCTGTTACCTAATCCTTGAAACGGCGCATCTTTCGGTTAAAGACCTCCAATGGCTAGCCGTCCCCTCACATTGTACGAAAAGATCTGGGCCGATCACGTCGTGGAACGCCGCGACGATGGCACCTGCCTGATCTACATCGATCGTCACCTCGTCCATGAGGTTACCAGCCCGCAGGCCTTTTCGGGCCTTCGCGCCAACGGGCGCACGGTGCGACGCCCCGATCTGACGCTGGCGGTGCCCGATCACAATTTGCCCACGACGGCACGACGCGACGCGGCGGGTGCCCCGTTGCCGATCGCCGATCCGGAAAGTGCGGCGCAGCTTGACGCGCTCGAACGCAATACCCGCGATTTCGGCATCGATTATATCGATGCACTCGCCCCGGAACAGGGCATCGTCCACGTTGTCGGCCCCGAGCAGGGCTTCACGCTACCTGGAACGACCCTGGTCTGTGGCGATAGCCATACCTCGGCGCACGGCGCGCTCGGCGCGCTCGCTTTTGGCATTGGCACGAGCGAGGTCGAGCATGTGCTCGCCACACAGACCCTGCTGCTCGGCCAGTCGAAGACGATGGAAGTGCGCGTCGATGGCACGCTCGGCTTCGGAATCAGCCCCAAGGACGTAACGCTTGCCATCATCGGCAAGATCGGCGCGGCAGGCGGCACGGGCTATGTGCTCGAATATACCGGGTCGATCATTCGCGAGATGTCGATCGAGGGGCGACTGACCGTTTCGAACATGTCGATCGAGGGCGGTGCCCGATCGGGCTTGATCGCGCCCGACGCGACGACCTTTGCCTATCTCAAGGGCCGTCCGATGGCACCGCGCGGAGCCGCCTGGGATACGGCGGTCGCTTATTGGCAGACGCTGCCGAGTGACCCCGGTGCGATCTATGATCGCGTCGTGACGCTCGACGCGACCGACATCGCGCCCCAATTGACCTGGGGCACCTCGCCCGAGGACGTTATCGCCATTACCGGCACCGTGCCCGATCCGGAGAGCTTCGCCGATCCGGCCAAGCGCGATGCCGCGCGCAAGTCGCTTGCATATATGGGGCTCACCCCCGGCACCGCGATGCAGGATATCGGCGTCGACTATGTCTTCATCGGCAGTTGCACCAACAGCCGGATCGAGGATCTGCGGGCCGCCGCCGCGGTCGCCAACGGACGCCGCGTGTCCGATGGCGTGCACGCGCTGATCGTGCCGGGATCCGGCCTGGTCAAGCGCCAGGCCGAAGCCGAGGGGCTCGACCGCATTTTCCTCGCCGCCGGGTTCGAATGGCGCGAGCCGGGCTGTTCGATGTGTCTTGCCATGAACCCCGACAAAGTACCACCGGGGTTGCGCTGCGCTTCCACTTCGAACCGTAATTTCGTAGGACGGCAGGGCCCAGGCGCGCGGACGCATCTGGTGTCGCCGGCGATGGCCGCAGCCGCTGCGGTGACGGGTAAATTGTGTGACGTGCGAGATCTGGTAACACATCCCGCGGAAGGGGATCGAGTATGAAGCGTGTTCTGGTTGTGCTTATCATGGGCACCGTGTTGAGCGGTCTCGCCGCTTATGCCGCCACCGCCAAGACCAGCGCGATCGGCATTTCGACCGGCAAATAACCGGCTGCTGGTGCTGCAGACCCGCCCGTCGTGCCGGTCGGGTCGGAAACCTGAGGAAAATATTCCGTGATGAAGATATTTCGCATGGGCTCCGGCGGCTATCCGCCGGCGGGAGCGCGGTGATGCAGGCGGTAACGCGCGTTTCCGGTATTGCCTATCCGTGGGGGCAGAAGAACGTCGATACCGACGTCATCATCCCGGCGCATTGGCTGAAGACCGTTACGCGGGAGGGGCTTGGCAAGGGCGCGTTTGAAACCGTGCGCGCGCAACCGGGCAACGTCTTCGACGATCCCCGCTATGCCGGAGCCCAGATCCTGATCGCGGGCGACAATTTCGGTTGTGGATCGAGCCGGGAACATGCCGCGTGGGCGCTTGCCGACATGGGCATCACCGCCGTGATCGCGCCCAGTTTCTCCGACATTTTTTCCGGAAACGCCTTCAAGAACGGGATCGTCGCGGTCGTGCTGCCACAAGATGCGATCGACCGGCTGCTCGCGGTCGCGCAGGACCAGCCAATTACCGTCGACCTCGAAACGATGACCGTCACCACTCCCTATCAGGACCGTTTTCCGTTCGAACTGGATGCCTTCCGCCGCCAATGCCTGATGGAGGGGCTGGACGAAGTCGGCCTCACGCTGGCAAGAGATACCCAGATTTCGAAATACGAAGCCGGGGTAGCTGAACACCGGCCGTGGATGAGCGGAGAACGGGCACATGCGGGCATTGTTGTCGAAGGCACCGGGCGGACCTGAAACACTAGTCATCGATACCTTGCCGGACCCGGTGGCGGGGCCCGGCCAGGTGGTGGTCGCGGTCAAGGCCTGCTCGATCAACTATCCCGACGTCCTGATCATCGAGGACAAATATCAGTTCAAGCCGCCGCGCCCCTTCGCGCCGGGCAGCGAAATTGCGGGTGTGATCGACAGCGTCGGCGCAGGCGTGACCGACTGGAAGCCCGGCGATCGCGTGATCGCAACAACGGGGTCGGGTGGATTGGTCGAAAAGATCGCCCTGCCCGTCACCAGCCTGTATCGCTTGCCGGAAGGCCGCAGCTTCGCCGAAGGCGCGTCGCTGTTGCTGACCTATGGCACCACGATCCACGCCCTGCTCGACCGTGGCCATCTTGCCGAGGGGCAAACCCTGCTGGTCCTCGGTGCCGCAGGCGGAGTGGGCCTCGCCGCAGTGGAGCTTGGTAAAGCCTTCGGCGCGCGCGTCGTCGCGGCGGTTTCGTCCGAGGAAAAGGCCGAGGCCGCCCGCCAGGCCGGGGCGGACGACACCATCGTCTATGCCCGCGCGCCGTTCGACAAGGATCAGTCCAAGGCGCTCGCCGAGCAGTTCAAGGCGGCCGGTGGCAAGAGCGGGTATGACGTGATCTATGATCCGGTCGGTGGCGATTATGCCGAGCCCGCGCTGCGCTCGATCGGCTGGGAGGGGCGCTATCTGGTGGTCGGCTTTCCCGCAGGCATTCCGAAATTGCCGCTCAACCTCACCTTGCTCAAAAGCTGCGACGTGTGCGGTGTATTCTGGGGCGCGTTTGCGGCGCGCGACCCCGAAGCGAACCGCGCGCATATCGAGCGGCTGTTTTTGCTATGGAAAGACGGTCAGATCGCACCGCGCGTGACGGAGACCTTCGCGTTCGAAGATGGCGGCAAGGCCATCGCCAAGATGGCGGCACGCGGCGCGATCGGAAAATTGGTGGTCAACGTCGCCGACTGACGGAAGCTCTTACTGCAACGTCGATGGGTCCATCGACAAAGACACTTTACTTAGCCAAGGCGACAATTCCTGATCGGAATTGGCTAGACACGATTTTGTTACGCATCCTTGAACTAAAATTGTATATAGGTATGCTCTGCAGGTCCGACGAGACGGACATGGAGAAAGGCAATGCGTAAGGTTAAATTCTTTGCGATGTCGGTGATTTTTTTACTAGGGACTAGTCCCGCCGCGCAAGCCCAGTCTTTAGGTGTATGCTGGGCAAATTATAATAGCCAAGTGCAGGCCTGTCGCGGCAACACCGTATGTGAGGGCTTTGCGTCGATGACGCTTAGCACGTGCCTACAAGCGCTGGTGCAAGTCGATCAGTAAACGGACATCGGACAGACGGGGCGTCTGTCCGATGCTCTGAATATCTATCGATTGGAATGGCTCGGGACTACTCGCCATCGCAAATGCACCCAAAGCGCAAACGCCACCCCCGCCGCCGCCAGCGCCCCTAACCACACCGCCCCGATCGTCGCCCACAGCAAATACACGTTCAGCACCGCGATCACCGTGCAAATCGCATAGCCCAGCGCTTTCACCCACACGCCATTGGCATGTGCCCCCATCCGCTCGTGCGAACTCGTCACCATCATCAGCGGGAAGATCGCGAAGGGCAGTTGCATCGACAGCACCACCTGGCTGACCACCAGCAGCTCCACCGTGTCGCGCCCGCCCGTCGCCGAGATCACCACCACCGCTGGCACGATCGCCAGCCCACGCGTCACCAGCCGTCGAATCCACGGCCGCACGCGAATGTGCAGGAACCCCTCCATCACGATCTGCCCGGCGAGCGTCCCCGTAATCGTGCTCGATTGCCCTGATGCCAACAGCGCCACCGCAAAGGCGGTCGCCGCAGCACCACCCAGCGCGGGGCGCAGCAATTGGTGCGCATCCTGCAATTCGGTCACCACCACGCCGCTGCGCCAGAACACCGCCGCCGCCAGCACCAGGATCGCGGCATTGACGAAGAACGCAGCCCCCAGCGCCAGCACCGTGTCGAGCGTGTTGAACGCCAGCGCCGCCCTGATGTCACGCGCACTCTTGCCGAAAGCGCGCGTCTGCACGATCGCCGAATGCAGATACAGATTATGCGGCATCACCGTCGCACCCAATATGCCGAGCGCGATCACCAAAGCCGCCTGATTGGGAATGGAGGGCGTCACCGCCCCCAGCGCGACCGCCGTCCAATCGGGCTTGGCGAGGAAGATGGTATAGGCAAAGCACAAAGCGATCGTCGTCACCAGAGCCAGCACCACCGCCTCGATCTTGCGGAACCCCAAATTGATCAGCAGCAGCAGCAGCAACACATCGAGCCCAGTGACCAGCACGCCCCATATCAGCGGCAAACCGAGCAACAGGTTCAGCGCCACGGCCGACCCAACCACCTCTGCCAGATCACACGCGATGATGGCGATTTCGCACAGCAGCCACAGGCCGATCACCACGGGCCTGGGGTAATAATCGCGGCACGATTGCGCGAGGTCGCGCCCGGTTACGATGCCGAGCCGCGCGCACAGCACTTGCAGGAAGATCGCCATCAGGTTCGAGGCGAGGATCACCCACAACAGCGCATAGCCAAACTGGCTGCCGCCGGCGAGATCGGTCCCCCAATTGCCAGGGTCCATATAGCCCACCGACACCATGAAGCCAGGACCGGCGAAACCAAGCCATTGCCGCCAGCGCGGCCGACGGACATCTCCCGTTTCCCATACCTTCAGCGTGCGATGCGCCTCGGGCAGCGACGGGAGGAAATGATGCGTGCCGGGCGGCCGAAGCGTGCCGTTCGAAGAAGGTCGGTCGGGAAGAGGCGGCATTGGCGGTTTGCGGTTCCCGATTGAACATAGGCGATCGGCTGCGCTTATACCGCCCTGCGGCAATTGGGCTACCGCCAACCGCTACAACTATACGCAAGGATACATTTGTACTGCTTTCACCACGGGCGTTGCGCACGCCCCCCGTCACGCTTATCTCCCTTGCGTTATTCGTCAGGCCCAAGGGACCATCCACATGACCACTTTCGACGATCGCGAGCGCGCCTTCGAGACCAAATATGCCCGCGATGAAGAAGTCGCCTTCCGCATCGTGGCGCGACGCAACCGTTTGCTCGGCCAATGGGCCGCTACACTGATGGGCCTGACGAAAGAGGAATCCGACGCTTACGCAACGGCCGTGGTCCAGGCCGATTTTGAAGAGGCCGGCGACGAAGACGTCATCCGCAAGCTCGTCAGCGATCTGACCGCAGCCAATGTCGCGATCGACGAAGCGGCGATCCGGCGCGCGATCGAGGAAAAGACGGTCGAAGCACGCCGTCAGTTGATGGGGTCCGAATAATGCCGATGGCGGCGGACGAAATCGAGGCGCTGATCGTCGCGGGCATCCCCGACGCGCGCGTCGAAATGACCGATCTCGCCGGTGATGGCGATCATTGGGCGGCGTGCGTCACCGCCGAGAGTTTTCGCGGGCTGCCGCGACTGAAACAACAACGCGCGGTCTATGCCGCGCTCGGCGACCGCATGGGCGGGGTGTTGCACGCCCTGCAACTCACCACCGCCGTGCCTGTACAGGAGTAAAACGATGAGCACCGACCCAGACCAGATCCGTATCGCCGAACTCGTCGGCAAAAGTGACGTCCTGCTGTTCATGAAGGGTAGTCCGCTGTTCCCACAGTGCGGTTTTTCCAGCCGCGCCGTCGCGATCCTCAATCATCTCGGTGCCGAATTCGACAGCGTCGATGTGCTGCAGGATCAAGGCGTGCGGCAGGGCATCAAGCAATTCTCGGATTGGCCGACGATTCCCCAGCTTTACGTGAAGGGCGAGTTCATTGGCGGGTCCGACATCATGATGGAAATGTATGAAAGCGGTGAGCTTGCGACGCTGCTTGAAGAGCAAGGTGTCGTGAAAGCGGGCTGATTGCCGGGTCGGGCGGGCCGCGCTGGTGCGCTGGCCCGCCCTGCTGAAGCGATTACCGCTCGGCATGTCCTAGGTATAGCACCCTACGTGCCAGATTTCGCAAAGCTCTGATTTTCTAAGGCTTTGGTGGTTAACGTAGGTGCTGCACCACGCGACACTGTCAAAATTCCCGACACTCGCGGCCACGCGCCTCGCGCGCGCTCGGCTCGAGAGCGCCCTACCCAAGCCGCAGCTTCGTCGCTAAAAACCGACGATGAACTTAGCCCCTCCCCCCCGCACTGGCGGCCGTATCCTGGTCGACCAACTCGTCGCGCAAGGCTGCGACCGCATTTTCACCGTCCCCGGCGAAAGCTTCCTCGCGGTGCTCGATGCGCTGCACGACACGCCCGAAATCGATCTGGTGGTGTGCCGACAGGAAGGTGGCGTCGCCTTCATGGCCTGTGCCGATGGCGCGCTCACCGGGCGGCCGGGCGTCGCCTTCGTCACGCGCGGCCCGGGTGCGACCAATGCCTCCATCGGGGTGCATGTCGCGATGCAGGACTCGCAGCCGATGGTGTTGTTCATCGGCGATGTCGATCGCGGAACCAAGGACCGCGAGGCGTTTCAGGAAATCGACTTTCCCGCGATGTTTGGCCCCATCGCCAAATGGGCCGCCAAGATCGACGACGCCCGCCGCATTCCCGAATATGTCGCGCGGGCCTGGAACGTCGCGATCTCGGGACGGCCCGGCCCGGTCGTGCTGGCGTTGCCCGAGGATATGCTGCTCGATCAGGTGGTGGCGGTGGATCGCCCGAGGGTGGAACGGGTGGATTCGATGCCCAATCCCGATCTGGTCGCGCGTGCGCTCGATGCTATCGGCCAGGCCAAGGCCCCGATGGCGATTGTCGGCGGTGCCGGTTGGGATTTGGCCACTGGTGCCGCGTTCAGCCACTTTGCCCAGCTATGGGGCATTCCCGTCGCCGCAGCTTTCCGGCGGCAGGATGCCATCCACAATACCCATAAGGTGTGGGCCGGCAACCTCGGTTATGGCCCGAACCCCAAACTGGTCGCGCGGATCAAGCAAGCCGACGTCCTTTTGGTGGTCGGTCCCCGCCTGGGAGAAGCGACTACCGACGGCTATACGCTCCTCACGCCCGATCATCCCAGCCAGACGCTCATTCACGTCCACCCCGATCCCAACGAATTGAACCGCACCTATCGCGCCGACATCGCGATCTGTGCGGGCATGTGGCCGATCGCCGACGCTCTGGTCAGCGCAAAGGAGCCGCCCGAGCCGCGCGCCGATGCACGAGAAGCCCATGCCGACTATCTCGCCTGGTCCACCCCCGCCCCGCGCGCGGGCGTGAAACTTGATCTCGGTCCGTGCGTCGCGGCGATGCGCGATCAACTTCCGGCGGACAGCATTATCTGCAACGGCGCGGGCAATTATTCCGGCTGGTGGCACCGCTACTGGCGGTACGAGCGCAACAGCCAACTCGCCCCCACCGCTGGTGCAATGGGCTACGGCGTCCCCGCCGCCACCGCCGCCGCTTTGCGCCACCCGGATCGCACCGTCGTCGCGCTTGCGGGCGATGGCTGCTTCCTGATGAACGGCCAGGAACTCGCCACCGCAGTGGCGCACGGCGCGAATATGCTCGTCCTCGTCATCGACAATGGCGCTTACGGTACGATCCGAATGCACCAGGAGCGCGAATTTCCCGGTCGCGTGAGCGGCACCGTGCTCGCCAACCCCGACTTTGCCGCGCTTGGCCGCGCTTATGGGTGTTGGGCGGAAACGGTCGAAACGACCGCAGAGTTCGCCCCGGCACTTGCCCGCGCGATGGCCCAGGACGGAGTGCGCTTGCTCCACCTCAAAACCGACGTCGAAACCATCACGGCAGGCACGACGCTGACCGCAATGAAAAAGGCCGCCTCGCGCTAGCGAAGCGGCCTCCTTTCACCAAGTCAGGCTTGCTCAGATATCGTCGCCGAGCGCGCCCTTGACCTTGCCTGCGGTCTGCTGGGCCTTGCCCTTCAGCTCCTGCGCGACACCTTCGGCCTGCGTATCAGGATTGTCGCTGTGCTGCTTGGCCTTGCCAATGGCTTCATTGACGTTGCCTTTGATCTTGTCGATGAGTTCGCCCATGAGAGCATCCTTTCCGTCTTGCGCCAAGAAGTGGCGATGTCGGTGGCACGACATCAGCGGCTTCTGATTGTAAAACAGCTTAAAATCGAACAGGTTCCCAAATACCTTGGCTAAACCCATCCGCCCTGGTGCCTTCGAGGCGCACGACTGGATCGAACGCATGATCGAGCCGCTGCCGCGCGGGGGCAGGATCCTCGATCTTGGCTGTGGTGCCGGTGAGCCAATCGGCCGGTTTCTGATCGCACGCGGCCACTCTGTGGTTGGGGTCGATCACGCACAATCGATGATCAACCTGGCGCAAACGCGGTTCCCGCGGGAACGCTGGATCAAGGCGGATATGCGCACCGTCCAGTTCGATGAGCAGTTCGATGGTGTGATCGCCTGGAATTCGCTGACCTGGTTTACCCACGCCGATCAAGCGCTGATGGCGCGCCGTGCGGCCGACTGGCTGAAATGCGGTGGCCGGCTCTTGTTCAACGCGCCGCCCGACCGCGACCCGACGCGCGACGACTATCGGAGTGGAACGCCGTACCGGGCCGACCTGGAGGCGGCCAATTACAGCGCGGCGATCCAGGCTGGCGGCCTGGTCGAAATGGCATATGTCGCCGAAGACGCCAGTTGCGGGGGCGCGGGCGTATGGCTCGCGCGCAAGCCTTAAGGTGCCACTTTCCGAAGGAAAGCCAGAACCGGCAGCCAATTGTCTTCCGCGCCTTGGGGGTCCTTCACCGCAATCAACGTCGAGGCACCATGCACTCCGTGCTTGGGGACGTAGCGCGTAACAAGGCGCGATGACATTGCATCGGCGATGCTTTTTGCGGCGGTCGTTTCATCGCTATTGGCGGCACCGGTAATATATGCCGGGACAGACAGCTGCGCGGCGGCGCGCTTTACCAACTGTTTGTCGTCGAAATATTCACCTGGAGAGAAGGACAAAATCGCGGCTATTTTCCCCGCATTTCGTACGCCAAGGGGAAACACCAAGGCGGCGGAATAGCTGCTCCCCCACAAGATCACGGGGACATGCTGCTGCGTCGCCCAGTCAATTGCCGCTTGCAGATCGGGAACCGCCTCCAGATAGCCTGCCGGGCGCGGATATTGCGCGCTTGACTCATTCGGGCCGAAGAGCGTGCCACCGGCGCGCTGATCGATTGCCAAAGCGCTATATCCGGCTGCGACCAGCCGCGGCGCGATCGTCCTATATTCGTCCTTGCTCGATCCCGCCTGATGAAACAGCAGGATCGTCGCCTTGGGATGCTCTGCGCGATACAACCGCCCAAAGACGGTCTTTCCATCCGCCGCCGTCAGCGTCATCGCTTGGGCTGGTGCCTCGAACGTCGAGGCGGCGGTGTTTGCATCATGCGGCGCGCTGCACCCGGTAAGGAGCAGTGCGACAGGAAGAAGGCGGTGCATCATAGGCGCGAAGCTAGGTCGTTCCGCACCGAAATGACAGCGTTCCGGTTAAATGAGCCCCGCTAAAGGACTGGAGGGATCGGCATAGCGCCGCTTGCCCATCCGCCCCGCCAGATACGCCATCCGTCCGGCCTCGACCCCAGCCTTCATCGCCGCCGCCATCAGAATGGGGTCCTTCGCCTCGGCGATCGCGGTGTTCATCAGCACGCCGTCGCAGCCCAGTTCCATGGCCAGCGCGGCGTCCGACGCGGTGCCGACCCCGGCGTCGACGATCACCGGTACAGTCGCCCCCTCGACGATCAGGCGAATCGTCACCTGATTTTGGATGCCTAGACCCGATCCGATTGGCGCGCCGAGCGGCATCACCGCCACTGCTCCCGCATTTTCCAGCCGCTTCGCCGCAATCGGATCATCGACGCAGTAAACCATCGGCAGGAAGCCTTCCTTGGCCAGCACTTCGGTGGCGCGGAGTGTCTCGACCATGTCGGGATAGAGCGTCTTGGCCTCGCCCAGCACTTCCAGCTTCACCAGATCCCAACCGCCCGCCTCGCGCGCCAGGCGGAGCGTGCGAATCGCCGATTCGGCATCGAAGCAGCCCGCCGTGTTCGGCAGATAGGTCACCTTCTTGGGGTCGATGAAATCGGTGAGCATCGGCGCGTTGCGGTCGGATACATTAACACGTCGTACCGCAACCGTAACGATCTCGGCACCGGAGGCCTCGAGCGCCGCTGCATTTTGCGCGAAGTCCTTATATTTGCCGGTACCGACGATCAGCCGCGACCGAAACGTACGCCCTGCGACGGTCCAGGTATCGGCCTTCACTGCAGGTGGGTGGTCGCCGCCACCGACGAAATGGACGATCTCGAGTTCATCGCCATCCTCAACCATCACCTGCGCCAGCGTCGAGCGCGGCACCACCGCCAGATTGCGTTCGACCGCGACCTTTTCCGGCAGCAGGCCAAGATCGGCGGCAAGATCGGCAAGGCTGAGCCCCGCGCGCACGCGGCGATGCTCGCCATTGAGCTGGATGGTCAGGGTTCCGTCGGTATGGGGCATGTTTGACCGGGGATAATCCCCGCCTCCGTTCGGGCTTAGCGTGTCGAAACCCTGTCCTTCCTCACCCGTGGGAGGACGAACAGCCCTTCGACAAGCTCAGGGCGAACGGGCTATGGATGCCCATCACCTAGGCGTCTGCCCAGCGTCATTCAACCGGAAGACTCACCCGATGCGCGAAACCATCTTCGTTCTCAACGGCCCGAACTTGAACCTGCTCGGCACGCGCGAGCCCGAAATCTACGGCCACGACACGCTCGACGACATCGCCGGCCAGTTGGAGGATCGCGCGCGAGAACTCGGGTTCGACATCGATCTACGCCAGTCCAACCATGAAGGGCATTTGATCGATTGGTTGCACGAGGCGCAGGCGCTGCCTGCCAAGGCGGTGCTGCTCAACGCCGCGGCTTTCACCCACACCTCGATCGCGCTGTACGATGCGATCAAAGCGATCCGCACGCCGGTGATCGAAGTCCATCTTTCCAACCCGCACGCGCGCGAAGCTTTTCGCCATATCAGCCGTATCTCCCCCGTGGCGAAGGGCACGATCTGCGGCTTTGGGACGCTTTCGTATCTGCTGGCGCTTGAAGCGGCGGCGCGTCTCTGACAGGACGCGTCCCCAATAAGGGAGATTAGGGTCGCATGGCCGAAGACAAACACAATGACGCAATGCGGATCGATGTCGATCTGGTGCGTCAGCTCGCGCAGCTGCTGGATGACACGCAGCTGACGGAAATCGAAGTCGAGGATGGCGGTCGCAAGATTCGCATCGCGCGCAAGGCGGCTGCCGTAGCGGCAGCGGTGCAATATGCCCCCGCCCCCGCAGCCGCCCCGGCGGCCTCGACCACCGCACCGGCGGAAATCGTCACCGCGCCGCAAGCCGCGTTCAATGCGGTCAAATCGCCGATGGTCGGCACCGCCTATCTGGCCCCCAATCCCGAGGCGAAGCCCTTTGTCAGCGTTGGTGACAAGGTTGCCGCAGGCGATACGCTGCTGATCGTCGAGGCGATGAAGGTGATGAATCCCATTCTCGCGCCAAGCGCGGGCACCGTGAAGGCCGTGCTGGTCGAGAGCGGCCAGCCGGTCGAGTTCGACCAACCCCTCGTCGTGGTGGAATGATCGCCACCGCCCCGTTCGGGCTGCGCTTGTCGAAGCCCTGCCCTCCTCTCGCGCCCGCTCGCCTGAGCCGGGCAGCTTTTCGACAGGCTCAGGGCGAACGGTGCCTCGGGTCTGCGGATTGGACAGTTACGAATGCCTGAAATCAAGAAGCTGCTGATCGCGAATCGCGGCGAGATCGCGCTGCGCATCCACCGCGCGTGCCATGAGATGGGTATCCAGACCGTCGCGGTGCATTCGACCGCCGACAGCGATGCGATGCACGTGCGACTCGCCGATCAGGCGATCTGCATCGGACCGCCGAGTGCTGCCGAAAGCTATCTCAACATCCCCAACATCATTTCCGCCGCCGAGATTTCGGGCGCGGACGCGATCCATCCGGGCTACGGTTTCTTAAGCGAAAACGCCAAGTTCGCCGAGATCGTCGAGGCGCACGACATCATCTTCGTCGGCCCCAAGCCCGAACATATCCGCACCATGGGCGACAAGATCGAGGCCAAGCGCACCGCAGGCGCGCTCGGCCTGCCGCTGGTGCCGGGCTCGGCCGGGCCGATCAGCGATCTGGCCGAGGCCAAGGAAATCGCAGCGGCCGCTGGCTATCCCGTCATCATCAAGGCGGCGTCGGGCGGCGGCGGGCGCGGCATGAAGGTCTGCACCTCCGAGGATCAGCTCGAAACGCTGATGCAGCAGGCCGGCAGCGAGGCGAAGGCCGCGTTCGGCGATGCGACCGTCTATCTCGAAAAATATCTCGGCAACCCGCGCCACATCGAATTCCAGGTGTTCGGCGACGGCAATGGCAACGCCATCCATCTGGGTGAGCGCGACTGCTCGCTCCAGCGCCGCCACCAGAAGGTGCTCGAAGAAGCCCCATCGCCCGTGCTGGGCGAAGAAGACCGCGCGCGCATGGGCGGCATTTGCGCCAAGGCGATGGCCGATATGGGCTATCGCGGTGCTGGCACGATCGAGTTCCTGTGGGAAAATGGCGAGTTCTATTTCATCGAAATGAACACGCGCCTACAGGTCGAACATCCCGTGACCGAGGCGATCACCGGGCTCGATCTGGTGCGCGAGCAGATCCGCATTGCCGAAGGCCATGGCCTGACGCTGCGCCAGGAAGACGTGCAATTCCGTGGCCATGCCATCGAATGCCGCATCAATGCCGAGGATCCGCGCACCTTCGCGCCGTCGCCCGGCCTGGTGAAGGCGTATCACGCGCCCGGCGGCATGAACGTCCGCGTCGATAGCGGGCTGTATGCCGGTTACCGCGTGCCGCCTTATTACGATTCGATGATCGCCAAACTGATCGTCTACGGCACCACCCGCGCCGGCGCGATCCGCCGCCTGCGCCGCGCGCTCGAGGAGTTCGTGATCGAAGGCCCGACGACGACCATCCCGCTACACCAGGCCTTGATCGAGGATCCCGACTTCCAGGACGGAAACTATACGATCAAGTGGCTCGAAGAATGGCTGGCGCGTAACGAGAGCTAAAAACGGGCCTGCACGAGCGCGGGGGCGGCGAATCGAGGCCGCCCCCGCCACTGCGCAACCGGTGCAGCGGCGCAAAAATGTCGGTTTGATGCTGGATGGGGTGACGCCGCCGCCCACGCTCGCTAAAGCCGCGCCATGACCGACATCACCCCAGAGATCGTCGCCCAGCACGGGCTGTCCCCTGAAGAATATGAGCGTGTCCTGCACGCGATGGGCCGCGAGCCCAATCTGACCGAGCTTGGCATTTTCTCGGTCATGTGGTCCGAGCATTGCTCGTATAAATCCAGCCGCATCCATTTGAAAAAGCTGCCGACCACCGGCCCGCAAGTGATTTGCGGCCCCGGCGAGAATGCCGGCGTGGTCGACATTGGCGATGGCCAGGCGGCGATCTTCAAGATGGAGAGCCACAACCACCCGTCCTATATCGAGCCTTATCAGGGCGCAGCGACCGGCGTTGGTGGCATTTTGCGCGACGTCTTTACGATGGGCGCGCGGCCCGTCGCCAACCTCAACGCGCTGCGCTTCGGTCGGCCCGATCATCCCAAGATGCGCCACCTCATTTCGGGCGTTGTGCATGGCATTGGCGGCTACGGCAATTGCGTTGGCGTGCCGACGGTTGGCGGCGAAGTGAACTTTCACTCCTCCTATGACGGCAACATCCTCGTCAACGCGATGACGGTCGGCGTCGCGGAGACCGACAAGATCTTCTATTCGGCGGCGTCGGGCATCGGAAATTCGATCGTCTATGTCGGCTCCAAGACCGGTCGCGACGGCATCCACGGTGCAACGATGGCGTCGGCCGATTTCTCCGAGGAGACCGGCGACAAGCGTCCGACCGTGCAGGTCGGTGATCCCTTTACCGAGAAGCTGTTGATCGAAGCCTGTCTTGAACTGATGGCCTCGGACGCGATCGTCGCGATCCAGGACATGGGTGCCGCCGGTCTCACTTCTTCCTCGGTCGAAATGGCGTCCAAGGGCGGCGTCGGCATCGAACTCAACATGAATGCGGTGCCGCAGCGCGAAACCGGCATGACGCCCTATGAGATGATGCTGAGCGAGAGCCAGGAGCGGATGCTCATGGTGCTGAAGCCCGGCCGTGAGGATTTCGCCGAAGCCATCTTCCGCAAATGGGAGCTGGATTTCGCGGTCATCGGCCACGTCACCGATACCGGCCACATGGTGCTGACCTTCAATGGCGAGACGGTTGCCGACATCCCGCTCGCCCCGCTCGCCGACGAGGCACCGCTCTACGATCGCCCCGCGGCTTCGAAGGAAGAGTATCAGGCCTGGGCCAAGGTCAGGCCGCTGGGCGAGATCCCCGACTCGACCGACGTCGCTGCGGATCTGCTGACGCTGATGGGCTCGCCCGACATCGCGTCGCGCCGGTGGATTTACGAGCAATATGATACGCAAGTTGGCGCGGACACGGTCCAGCGCCCGGGCGGCGACGCCGCCGTCGTGCGCGTCCACGGCACGCAAAAGGGGCTGGCGATGAGCACCGATTGCACGCCGCGCTATTGCTATGCCGATCCTTATGAAGGCGGCAAGCAGGCGATCGCCGAATGCTATCGCAATCTGTCGGCGGTCGGCGCGACGCCGCTTGCCGTCACCAATTGCCTCAACTTCGCCAACCCGCAGCGCCCCGAAATCATGGCGCAGTTCGTCGGTTGTCTCGATGGCATGGGCGACGCCTGCCGTGCGCTCGACTTTCCGATCGTGTCGGGCAACGTCTCGCTGTACAATGAGAGCAAGGCGACCGGCGGCGGCTCGGCGATCCTGCCGACCCCCGCGATCGGCGCGATCGGGCTGCTGGCCGACTGGTCGAAATCCGCGACCATCGCATTCAAGGGCACCGGCGACGTCATCGTGCTGATCGGCGAACGCTCGGGCCATCTCGGGCAGTCGCTATGGCTGCGCGAAGTCCATGGTCGCGAGGAAGGTGCGCCACCCACGGTCGACCTCGAAGCCGAGCGCCGCAACAGCGAGTTCGTCCGTGCGCATATCGCCACGGGCGCGCTCACCGCAGTGCACGACGTGTCCGACGGCGGCATTGCCGTGACGGTCGCCGAGATGGCACTGGCGGGCAATATCGGTGCGATGCTGCACGCTCCGCTGCCATGCGGGGTCGCTTGTGCGCTGTTCGGCGAGGACCAGGGCCTGTATGTCGCCACCGTCGCCGACCATCTGCTGCTCGAGACGCTGACCGCAGCGGATGCGGCGGGCGTCGAGATCGAACGAATCGGGCGCACCATCGCCAATCGCCTGATCTTCGAACTGCCCGACGATGACTATGTCGTCACGCTCGCCGATCTGCGCGCAGCGCACGAGGGCTTCTTCCCGAAATTGATGGGCGACGTCGCTCCGGTCGAGAGCTGAAACTTCTTGTGAGAATGGATCGCAACAGTGCTTGCGATCCATTCTCATTAGCGATACAACATGGGTTCCGAAGGGAGAATCCATGGTCGTCTGCATCTGCAATGCCATCCGTGAACGCGATGTCCGCGCTGCCGCACGCAGCGGGTCACGGACTGCGTGCCAAGCGTATCGGGCGATGGGCTGTCAGGCGAAATGTGGCCAATGCGTGCCCGTTGCCCGCGCCATTATCGACGAAGAGCGCGCCGTCGCCTAAGATCGTCCGCGAACCGCAAAAAGGACGTATAAATGCAGGGCGATATCAAGGTCATCGAGTATCTTAACGAGGCACTCAAAAACGAACTGACCGCGATCAACCAATATTGGCTGCATTATCGGCTGTTCGATCATTGGGGCGTACGCAAGCTCGCGGCATTCGAGCGCCACGAATCGATCGACGAGATGAAGCATGCCGACTGGCTGTCGGAGCGCATCCTTTTCCTCGATGGCCTGCCCAATTTCCAGATGCTCGGTCGCCTGCGCATCGGCGAGACCGTTGAGGAAGTCCTCAAGGCCGATCTCGCGCTCGAGATGGACGCGCTTCCGCTTCTGCGCGACGCGATCGAGCATTGCGAGAAGGTCCGTGACTATGTCAGCCGCGACCTGTTCCGCCGCATCCTCGACAGCGAGGAAGAGCATGTCGACACGCTCGAACGCCAGTTCGAGATGATCGCGCGCATGGGCATCGAAAATTACGTCCAGCTGCAGAGCAAGCCTGCCGACGACGAGGGGTAAACCCTCGTCCGCATTACCCCCTCCCGCTCGGGAGGGGGCTTACTCCACCCCGTTCCACGCGCCGAACACGTCGATCATTTGCGGCGTCAACCAGCCGAAATGGTAGTTCAGCATATAGAGCGACCACAGGATCGTCGCGACGATGGTTACGCGGATCGCGACCTTGCGCGGATGGAACTCGTGCGGGGCGCTCTCGGCCTGGCCGGGGACGCGTTCGACCCCGGCCTCGTCGCTGGTCTTGACCCCGAAGGGCAAGACGAAGAACACCGAGAACGCCCAGAACAGGAAATAAATCGCCAGCGCCGAGGTCCACCGCATGTCGGTTAGGCCTCGATCAGCAGCACGTCGACATTGGGCTTCTTGCCGGTCCAGCGCGTCGCGACCTTGCGCGCGGCCAGCCGGATGTTCTCCCGCAGTTTCTCGCGGTCGCGCCCATTCTGCTTGGCGGCGGCGATGACGGCATCGACCGTCTCCTCCAGGAACGGATCGCGGTCTTCCTCGACCGGGATACCCTGAATGCGCACTTGCGGCGTCCCGATCAGCCCGCGCGACCCAATCGCCACCGCGACCGAAATCTGCCCGTTGATCGCCAGCTTGCGACGTTCGTTGATCGTCTGGCCGTCACCCGGCAGGATTACGTCGCCATCGAGCACGAGCCGTCCGACCGGTGCATTGCCGATCTTGGTCGGCGCGCCAGGAGCCAGCCGTACGATGTCGCCATTGGTCTGCACCAACGCACGCGGCACGCCTTCGGACAGGCCGAAGCGCGCTTGCTCCATCAGGTGCCGCATTTCGCCGTGCACCGGCATCAGCAATTCCGGCTTCATCCAGCGGTACATTTGCAGCAGCTCGGGCCGACCCGGATGGCCCGACACGTGCACATGCGCCTGGCGGTCGGTGATCATGATCACGCCCTTGGCGGCGAGCTGATTCTGGATGCGGCCGATCGCGACTTCATTGCCCGGGATCTGCTTGGACGAGAACACGACTGTGTCCCCGCTATCGAGCGAAATCGGGTGCTGGCCATTGGCGACGCGCGCCAAGGCGGCGCGGTCTTCGCCCTGCCCGCCGGTCGCTACCACCAGCACCTTGTCACGCGGCAACCGCATCGCCGCCTCGGCATCGATCGTGTCGGGGAAATCCTTGAGATACCCCGTAGCGCGCGCAACCTTCAGGATGCGATCGAGCGAGCGCCCCTGTACGCTGAGCTGGCGTCCCGTCTCGCGTGCGACCACGCCAAGCGTGTGCAACCGTGCCGCGTTCGACGCGAACGAGGTTACCATTACGCGGCCCTTGGCCTGGCTGATAACGCCCATCAGGCCCGACAGCACATCGCTCTCCGACCCCGAAGCCTCGGCATTGAACACGTTCGTGGAATCGCAGACGAGCGCCAGAATGCCGCCACTACCGATCGCCTCGAGCGCCTCCGGCGAGGTGGGATGGCCGATCACCGGAGCCGCATCGAGCTTCCAGTCGCCGGTGTGGAACACCCGGCCATATGGGGTATCGATCAGCAGCGCGCTCGCCTCGGGAATCGAGTGAGACAACGGCACGAAGGTCACGCCGAACGGCCCGAGGTCGACCTTGGTATCGGGCTTGATGACCTTCAGCTTGACCCGGTTGGCATTACCTTCTTCCTCGAGCTTGCCGCGGATCAGCCCGGCGGTGAACGCCGTTGCATAAAGCGGCACGCCCAGATCTTCGGCCAGATACGGCAACGCGCCGATATGGTCTTCATGGCCGTGCGTCAGCACGATGCCGACCAGATCGTCGAGACGCTCCTCGATGAATTGCAGGTCGGGCAGGATCACGTCGATGCCGGGATATTGCGGATCGGCAAAGGTGATGCCGCAATCGACCATCAACCACTTGCCGTTGCAGCCATAGAGATTGACGTTCATGCCGATTTCGCCCGACCCGCCCAGGGCCAGGAACAGGAGTTCTTTCTTGGGTGTTGTCACGGAGGTGTCTGTTCTTTCAAAGATGGTCGCGCGAACGCGAACCGGGGGATGTGCGCGGTCAGGCGCGGAATTTCGTAGAGATCGGGGAAGCGGGGCACCGCACAACCACAGGGTTCTGGCGGAGGCGCACGCACGCTGACTCTAGGACGCTATATGGGCGCGATCCCACAAAATCGCCAGCCCCTGAATTGTAAGGTCGGGTTCGACCATGTCGAACATAGTGGTATGCTGCTCGAACAGGATCGCGAGGCCTCCCGTCGCGATGACGCGCACGGGACGCCCAACCTCCGCCTTCATCCGCGCAACCAGCCCCTCGATCATGGCGACATAGCCCCAGAAGATGCCGATCTGCATCTGGCTGACGGTGTCCCGACCGATCACGCTTGTCGACGCAGGCGCTTCGATCCCGATGCGCGGAAGCTTGGCTGCAGCGGTAACCAGCGCATCGAGCGACAGGTTGATGCCCGGCGCGATGATGCCGCCTTTATAGGCACCGCTATAGTCGACTAGGTCGAGCGTCGTCGCGGTGCCGAAATCGATCACGATCAAATCGCCACTGTGCAACGCGTGCGCCGCGATCATGGTGACGGCGCGGTCGGCCCCGACGCTGCGCGGCTCGTCGACATCGAGCGCCATGCCCCATTCGACCGGCGGCTCGCCGGCAATCAGTGGCTCGCCGCCGAAATATTTGCGCGCCAGCGTTTGCAAATTGTGCAGCGCACGCGGGACTACGGTAGCGATGATGACACCGGTCACCTCGCTCCGATCATAACCTTCCAGCGTCAGCAACTGGCTCAGCCACACCGCATATTCGTCGGCGGTGCGGCGCGGGTCGGTCGCGATACGCCAGCGCGCCTTGATCGTGCGGCCCTGGACCAGGGCGAAGACGACATTGGTGTTACCGGCATCGATCGCGAGCAACATGGGCGTAGAGCCTCTCACAGCAGAAAAACGTCGCCAGCGTGAATGACACGGGCCGCGCAATCCGCCAAGCGCAGGATAAGGGCACCGTCCTCGCCCAGCCCGTCGAACAAGCCGTCCACCGCCGTGCCATCGGCGAGACGCGCGGTCAGCGCGGTACCTGGGCGGTGCGCCCGTTCGATCCAGCGCGCCCGGACGGGCGCAAGCCCCTGCCCTCGCCACAGGCCGAGCCAGCGAGCATACGACTCGGCCAGGGTTTGGGCGAAGTCGGCCGGGTCAACGCCCGCGCCCCGCGCCGCGAGGCTGGTGGCGGCGCGATCGGTATCATCCGGGTAATGGGCAAGATTGACGCCGATCCCCACCACTACCGCGTCATCGGCCCGTTCGAGCAAAATGCCCGAGAGCTTCGCACCCGCAATCAGCAAATCATTGGGCCATTTGATCAGCAGCGCCTCATCCGCCCCCGAAAGGCCAAGATAGGCCCGCACGACCTCGTCCAACGCGACCGCCGCCACCAGCGCCAGCGTTGCGGGCGGCGGATCGCTCGCGCGCACCCGCACCAGCGTCGAACCGTAGAAATTGCCAACCGGCGACACCCACGCCCGCCCTTGCCGCCCGCGCCCGCCAAGCTGTCGCTCGGCACGCAACCACAGCCCCTCGCCTACCCCGGAACGGGCAAGCTGCAGCATGTCGGCGTTGGTCGACCCCGTCTCGGCGACGGTGCGGATCGTAACCGTCAGAACAGCGCCTTGGCGGCGGTGGTGGTCCACACGCCGAGCGTACCCAAGGTCAGCCACCCGACCGGCGAGACGAACAGCGCCGCTAGCGTAACCAGCAGGCTCTCCACCGGCGTGGCGCGACCGCTATAGGCCTCGCCCGGTGCGTCAAAGTACATCACCTTGACCACGCGCAGGTAATAATAGGCACCGATCACCGACGCGACAAAACCTGCGACCGCCAGCGGATACAAACCACCGTGCACTGCGGCGTTGAACACCGCCAGCTTGGCATTGAAGCCCAGCAGCGGCGGGATGCCCGCCAGCGAGAACATGAAGGTCGCCATCGCCAAAGCCAGCGCCGGACGCGAGCGCGACAGGCCCGCCAGGCTGACGATCGTCTCGACCGGTTGCCCCTCGCTATCCTTCATCTGCAGCACCACGATGAAGCTGCCCAGCGTCATCACGACATAGACCGTAAGGTAGAACAGCACTGCCGCCACGCCGTCCTGCGTACCGGCGGCAAGACCGATCAGCACGAAGCCGACATTGTTGATCGACGAATAGGCCAGCAGGCGCTTGACGTTGGTCTGCCCGATCGCCGCAACCGCACCGAAGATGATCGAGGCAAGCGCCGCGAAGATCACGATCTGCCGCCATTGGTCCGTGGCCGGGCCCATCGCTTCCACGGCAACGCGCACTGCAAGGCCGATCGCCGCCACCTTAGGGGCCGAGGCGAAGAACGCCGTCACCGGCGTGGGCGCGCCTTCGTAGACGTCGGGGGTCCACATATGGAACGGCACCGCGCTCATCTTGAACGCCAGCCCGGCAAACACGAACACCAGCCCGAAGGTCAGCCCCAGCGAACGCCCCGCGCCATAAGCGGTCGCGATCGACGAGAACAACGTGGTCCCGCTGAACCCATAGACCAGGCTGATGCCGTAGAGCAGGATACCGCTCGCCAGCGCGCCCAGCACGAAATACTTAAGCCCCGCTTCGGCCGAGCGTACATCGCGCCGCATGAAGCTCGCCAGCACATAGGCAGCAAGGCTCTGCAGTTCGAGGCCGACATACAGCGTCAGCAAATCGCCCGCAGACACCATCATGCCCATACCCGCCGCCGACAGCAGGATCAGCACCGGATATTCCGGACGCAGGTCATCACCGCGACCGATCGCGAAGAAGCGCGGCGCGAGGATGATGGCAACCGCCGACGCACCATAGATCAGCACCTTCGCAAAGGCGGCAAAGGCATCCGCGCGGTACAAACCACCAAAGGCCGCCCCGCCCGACGAGGCCGGGCCCATCAGCGCAATGCCAGCGCCGATCAGCACCGCAACCGACGCCCACGACACCAGTCGTGTGGACGCTTGTCCACCCCACGCCGACACCAGCATCAACGCGATCGCGCCAACCGCCAGCACCAGTTCCGGCAAGGTCATCAACAGCGAAGCGTTCATGGCCGTGCCTCCGCATGTTCGGCGGGTGTCGCCAGCGCCTTGCCAGCGGTCGGCAGCGAATCGCCAGCCGGTGCTGCCCGCGCGATCCGCGCCTGCAAGGTCGCCACATCGCCGCGCATCGGGGCGAGGAAGCTCTCAGGGTATACCCCCATCCACAACACAACGGCGGCAATCGGGGCCAGCAACGCAATCTCCCGCAGGCTCAAATCCGGCATGGTGCGGACATCGTCATGGACGATCTCGCCAAACACCACGCGGCGATACAGATACAGCATATAGGCAGCCCCCAGGATGATCCCGGTGGTGCACAGCAAGGTCGCCAGTGTCGACACGCGATAGGTCCCGGCCAGCGACAGGAATTCGCCGACGAACCCGCTCGTGCCCGGCAAGCCGACCGACGCCATGGTGAACAGCATGAACAGCAAGGCGTAGCGCGGCATGTTGATCGCAAGGCCGCCGTAACGGCTGATCTCGCGCGTGTGCAGCCGGTCATAGATCACACCGACGCACAGGAACAACGCCGCCGATACCAGGCCGTGGCTGAGCATGACGATCATCGCGCCTTCCAGACCCTGGCGGTTGAAGGCGAACAGGCCGATCGTCACGATCGCCATGTGCGCGACCGAGGAATAGGCGATCAGCTTCTTCATGTCGGACTGCACGAGTGCGACCAGCGAGGTGTAGATCACCGCAATCGCCGACAGCGACAGGATCAGCCAGCCGAACTGCGCCGAGGCTTCCGGGAACATCGGCAGCGAGAAGCGCAGGAAGCCGTATCCGCCGAGCTTCAGCAACACGCCGGCCAGGATCACAGAACCTGCCGTCGGTGCCTGCACGTGCGCATCGGGCAACCAGGTGTGGAATGGCCACATCGGCATCTTCACCGCGAACGAGGCGAAGAAAGCAAGCCACAGCCACGGCTGCACGCGCACCGGGAAATCGGTGCCCAGCAGCGTCGGAATGTCGCTGGTGCCGGAATAGCTGACCATCCACAGCATCGCGACGAGCATCAGCAGCGAGCCCAGCAGCGTGTAGAGGAAGAATTTGTACGAAGCGTAGATGCGGTTCGCGCCGCCCCAGATGCCGATGATCAGGTACATCGGGATCAGACCAGCCTCGAAGAAGATGTAGAACAGGAACATGTCCTGCGCCGTGAACGTGCCGATCATCAGCATTTCGGTGATGAGGAACGCCGCCATATATTCCTGCACGCGCTCGGTGACCGCCACCCAGCTCGCGCCGATGCAGATCGGCATCAGGAACACGCTGAGCATCACCAGCATCAGCGCGAAGCCGTCGATACCGAGCTTCCAGCTGAACACGCCCAGGCTGCCGGCATTCTCGACGAACTGCCACTGCGGCCCGCCAATGTCGAAATTGGCCCACAGCCAGATCCCGAGCACGAGATCGACCAGCGTCGCGATCAACGCGATCCAGCGCGCGCCCTGCGCACTGGCAAAGAGACAGGCAATGGCTGCGATCGCCGGGATGGCGAGCATGATCGATAGCATGGGAAGGCCGCTCACTTGCTCGTCGCCCAAATGTTGATCGCCCAGGTCACGGCCCCGGTTAACCCCAGCAGCATGACGAACGCATAAGTGTATACATATCCCGATTGGACCCTGCCCGCGACGCGCGCACTCCGCTCGACCACCCACGCGGCACCATCCGGCCCCAGGCGGTTGATCGTCTTCTCGTCACCACGGTGCCAGAAGAAGCGGCCGAGCGCGAAGGCAGGCCTCACGAACAGCAGGTTGTAGAGTTCGTCGAAATACCATTTGTTCAACAGGAACAGGTAGATCGGACGGTAGGTCGCGGCCAGCCTGGCCGGTGCTTCCGGCGCGCGGATGTAGAAGATGTACGCGCCCAGCAGGCCGAGCAGCATCGCCACCGACGCCGACAGTTTCACACCCAGCGGAACCTCGTGCATCGCATGCATCAGATGCTCGTTGAACGCGATCGCGCCGTGCCAATAGGCCTCGCCTGCGCTCGGCTCGATGAAATAGCCGTGGAACACGAAGCCAGCGAACACCGCACCAATCGACAGCAGGATCAGCGGGATCAGCATCGGGAACGGGCTCTCATGCGGATGATAGCCACCCGTCCCGTCGCTATGCGCCGCATGGCCATGGCCGTGATCGGCATGGGCGTGCGCATGGTCGTGACCATGATCGTCATGGCCGTGGCCATGCGCATCGTGCAGCGCGTGCTGGATATGCTCGGACTGCTCCCAGCGCGGCTTGCCCCAGAAGGTGAGGAACATCAGGCGCCACGAATAGAAGCTGGTCAGCAACGCAACGATGATGCCGACGATCGACGCGCCATGCTGGCCAGCGGCCCAGGCGCCCTCGATGATCGCGTCCTTCGAATGGAAGCCCGCAAAGCCAAAGGCGATCGGATTGCCGAACACCGCCGGAATGCCAACGCCGGTAATCGCCAGCGTGCCCATCATCATCCCCCAGAAGGTCAGCGGGATGTGTTTCCGCAGGCCGCCATAATAGCGCATGTCCTGCTCGTGATGCATTGCATGGATCACCGAACCGGCACCCAGGAACAGCAGCGCCTTGAAGAAAGCGTGCGTGAACAGGTGGAACATCGCCGCGCCATAAGCGCCACACCCGGCCGCGAAGAACATGTAGCCGAGCTGCGAACAGGTCGAATAGGCGATCACGCGCTTGATGTCAGTCTGCACCAGCCCGACCGTCGCCGCGAACAGGCAGGTCGCCGCACCGATCGTCATCACGACATGCAGCGCGAAGGGCGACGTTTCGAACATCGGCGACAGGCGGCACACCATGAACACACCGGCGGTGACCATCGTCGCCGCGTGGATCAGCGCCGACACCGGGGTCGGGCCTTCCATCGCGTCCGGCAACCAGGTGTGCAGGCCGAGCTGCGCCGACTTGCCCATCGCACCGACGAACAGCAGCAGGCACAGCAGCGTCATCGTATCGATGCGATAGCCGACGAACCCGATCGTCGACCCCGCCATCCCCGGCGCGAGCCGCAGGATTTCGGGGATCGAGATGGTGTGGAACACCAGATAGGTGCCGAAGATGCCGAGCATGAAACCAAGGTCGCCGACACGGTTGACGACGAACGCCTTGATCGCGGCGGCATTGGCGCTGGGCTTGCGGAACCAGAAGCCGATCAGCAGGTAGGACGCGAGACCCACGCCTTCCCAGCCGAAGAACATCTGGACCAGATTATCGGCGGTCACCAGCATCAGCATGGCGAAGGTGAACAGCGACAGATAGGCGAAGAAGCGCGGCTGGTCCGGGTCTTCATCCATATAGCCCCAGCTATACAGATGGACGAGCGCCGAGACGCTGGTGATCACCACCAGCATCACGGCCGTCAGCGCATCAACGCGGAGCGCCCAGTCGATGCGCATGTCGCCCGAGTGGATCCAGTCGAGCACCGGCGTCACCGTGGCTTCGCCACCGCTCAGATATGGGATGAAGACTGTCCAGCTCAGGAACGCCGAGATAAACAGCGCGCCCGTCGTCACGATCTTCGGCAGGACCGCCCCGAACGTCTTGTTCGAGAAGCCCGCGACGATCGCCGCCAGCAGCGGCAGGAAAACGATGAAAAGGATAGACGTCACGTCGCGATCACCCCTTCATCCGGTTGACATCGTCAACCGAGATCGTCCCGCGGCTGCGGAAATAGATAACGAGAATGGCCAAGCCGATCGCGGCCTCGCCAGCCGCCACCGTCAGCACGAACATCGCGAAAACCTGGCCCACCAGGTCATGCAGATAGCCCGAAAAGGCCACGAAATTGAGGTTCACCGCCAGCAGGATCAACTCGATCGCCATCAGCATGACGATCAGGTTCTTGCGATTGGCGATGATGCCGAACACGCCGAGCGCGAACAGGATCGCTCCGACGACGAGATAATGGCCGAGCCCAATCACAGGTCTATCCCTCCGCCGACAGTCGGCTGCGTGTTGCGCGTCGCATCCTGCGGACGCCGCGCATTCTGGCGTGCGATGTTCTGCTTGCGCGAACCCGTGCGGTCGCGGTGTGTCAGCACGATTGCGCCGATCATGGCGACCAGCAGTACCAGCCCTGCCCCTTCAAACACGAACAGATAGCGCGTGTAGAGCAGCATCCCGAGCGCTTCGATATTGGGCACCGTTTCCGGCGTCGGCGCGGCGCGGCGGGCGAGCTCGATCTTGCCCGCGCTCCAGGCCCCGAAAGCGACCATGATCTCCGCCGCCAGCCCGATCGCGAGCACCGCGCCGAGTGCCGCGTAGCGCACGAACCCCGCGCGCAGCTCCGCAAAATCGATGTTGAGCATCATCACCACGAATAGGAACAGCACGGCGACTGCGCCCACGTAGACGATGACGAGCAGCATCGCGATAAACTCCGCCCCCACCAGCACCATCAGGCCGGCGGCGTTGAAGAAAGCGAGGATCAGCCACAGCACGGCATGGACCGGGTTGCGGGCGGTAATCGTCAACGCGGCCGACACGATAACGATCGTCGCGAAGAGATAAAAGGCGAGTGCCTGTATCACGGAATCAGTGGGCCCCTTACAGTCGGCTGGCGATTAACGGTACGGCGCATCGGCGGCAAGGTTCGCCGCGATGGCGCTTTCCCAGCGATCCCCGTTGGCGAGCAATTTCGCCTTGTCGTAAATCAGTTCCTCGCGCGTTTCGGTCGCATATTCGAAATTCGGTCCCTCGACCACGGCATCGACCGGGCACGCTTCCTGGCACAGGCCGCAGAAGATGCACTTGGTCATGTCGATGTCGTAGCGCGTCGTGCGGCGGCTGCCGTCGTCGCGCGGTTCGGCCTCGATCGTGATCGCCTGTGCCGGGCACACCGCCTCGCACAGCTTGCACGCGATGCAGCGTTCCTCGCCATTCGGGTAGCGCCGCAGCACATGCTCGCCACGGAAGCGCGGGCTGAGCGGGTTCTTCTCGAACGGATAGTTGATCGTCGCCTTCGCCTTGAAGAAATACTTCAGGGTGAGAGTGTGCGCCTTGAGGAACTCCCAAAGCGTGTAGGATTTGATGATCTGAGCAAGGCTCATGACGGAACTCCAACGCGGGTCAGCATGAGGAAGCCGGACACCAGGAACACCCAGAACAGCGACAGCGGCAGGAAGATCTTCCACCCCAGCCGCATCAGCTGGTCATAGCGGTAACGCGGGACGGTCGCCTTCACCCAGCTGAACACGAAGAAGAACAGCAGGATCTTGATAAACAGCCAGAGGATCCCCGGCACCGCGTACAGGATCGGAAGATCCAGCGGCGGCAGATATCCGCCCCAGAACAACGTCGCGTTCAAGGCGCACATCAGAATAACGTTGGCATATTCACCAAGCCAATAAAGCGCGAACGCCATCGACGAATATTCAGTCTGATAGCCCGCGACCAATTCGCTCTCGGCCTCGGCCAGATCGAACGGCGCGCGCTGCGTTTCGGCCAGCGACGAGATGAAGAACACCACCGCCATCGGGAACAGCAAGGGGTTCAGGAAGAAGCCATTGACCGGCGTCCCCATCACGCTCTTCTGCGCTTCGACGATTGTGGTCAGGTTGAAGCTGCCGCTCCACAGCACGATCGAAATCAGCACGAAACCGATCGCGACCTCATAGCTCACCATTTGCGCCGCCGCGCGGATCGCCGAGAAGAACGGATATTTGGAGTTGGACGCCCAACCCGCGAGAATGATGCCGTACACCCCGAGCGACGACGCGGCGAGCACATACAGCAAGCCGACATTGATATCAGCGAGCGCGGCTCGCGCATCGAATGGCACCACCGCCCACACGATCAGCGCGACCGTAAAGGTGATAATCGGCGCGATCAGGAACAGCGTCTTGTTCGCTGCCGAAGGAACAATCGTTTCCTGCAGGAACACCTTGAGGCCGTCGGCGAAGGATTGCAGCAACCCGAGCGGGCCAACCACGTTCGGACCACGGCGCAGCGCCATCGACGCCCAGATCTTGCGATCGGCATAGATGATCATCGCCACTGCCAGCATCAGCGGCAGCGCGATCAGCAGAATGTCCATCAAAGTGGCAAGGAACCACGCCCAGCCAAAGGGAAGGCCGAAACGGTAGGTGAAGAAACTGGTCATTCCGCCGCCTCCGCGAATTCCTGGCCGTGGACAAGTTCAGCCGAGCAGCGCTGCATCGTCGGCGACGCGCGACAGATCGCGTTCGTCAGATAGAAATCCTTGATCGGATAGCCGGCGATCTCGCCCGCAGCGGCCGCGTCGAGCGCAGGCGGTGCCCAGTCGAACGTCGCCAGCCCCAGCGTTCCGAGCGCAGGCGTATCGACCGCCATCGCCGCGCGCAGTTCCTCGATCGTATCGAACGGCAGCGTCTTGCCCATCACGCCCGACAGAGCGCGCAGGATCGTCCAATCCTCGCGGGCATCGCCCGGCGGGAAGACGGCGCGCTCGCCGCGCTGCACCCGGCCTTCGAGATTGACATAGGTGCCGGATTTCTCGGCATAGCTCGCCGCCGGCAGAACCACGTCCGCTGCCGCTGCCCCCTTGTCGCCATGATGGCCGATATAGACTTTGAACGTATCCGCAAACGCGCCGAAATCGACTTCGTCCGCGCCCAGGAAGAAAGCGAGCTTCGGCTTGGCCGCAACCAGGTCGGCAATGCCGCCCTTCTGCGCATAGCCCAGCATCAACCCGCCCATGCGGCTCGCCGCCATGTGCAGCACGTTGAAGCCGTTCCAGCCATCCTTGACCAGACCCAGCGACGGCACCAGCGCCAGCGCCGCGCCAAGCGCCTTCAGCCCAGCCCCGCCGACGATCACCATCGGACGCTCGGCCTTGGCGAACGCCTCGGTCACCGCCTCGGGCAGATTGCCGAGCACGCCGAGATCGGCACCCAGCCATTCGACCTTATAGGTCAGCTCGGTTTCCGGCCCGATCGCGAAGACCTTTGCGCCCTTCTTGATCGCCTTGCGGATGCGCGTGTTCACCAGCGGCGCTTCCCAGCGCACGTTGCTGCCCACGATCAGGATCACATCGGCCTTTTCGGTGCCCGCGATCGTCGTGTTGAAATTGACCGCAGCCAGGCTCGACGTGTCATAATCCATGCCGGTCTGGCGGCCTTCGAGCAGGGTCGAGCCCATGCTGCCGAGCAGTGCCTTCGTGGCATACATCGTCTCGCAATCGACCAGATCGCCCGCGACCGCAGCCACGCTCGCGCCCGCATCGACCTGCGAGATCGCCAGGAACGCCGCATCCCACGATGCTTCGGTCAGGCGACCGTCTTTACGGATATACGGCTTGTCGAGGCGGCGGCGGACAAGACCATCAACCGCGTGGCGCGTCTTGTCGCTCGCCCATTCCTCGTTCACGTCCTCGTTGATGCGCGGCAGCGCGCGCAGCACCTGGCGACCGCGTGAATCGAGCCGGATGTTGGTGCCGACCGCGTCCATCACGTCGATGGTCAGCGTCTTCTTCAGCTCCCACGGGCGCGCCTCGAACGCATAAGGCTTGGAGGTCAGCGCACCGACCGGGCACAGGTCGACGACATTGCCCGACAGTTCGCTCGTCACGGCATGTTCGAGATACGACACGATCTGCATGTTCTCGCCACGCCCGATCGCACCGATTTCCTCGACGCCAGCGACTTCCTCGGCAAAACGGATGCAGCGCGTGCACTGGATGCAGCGCGTCATCACCGTCTTGACGATCGGCCCCATATATTTCTCGGTGACCGCGCGCTTATTCTCGCTGTAGCGCGACTGGCCACGGCCATAGGCAACCGATTGGTCCTGCAGATCGCATTCACCGCCCTGATCGCAAATCGGGCAATCGAGCGGATGGTTGATGAGCAGGAACTCCATCACCCCTTCGCGCGCATTCTTCACCATCGGCGAGTTGGTGAAGATCTCCTGCTTGTCCGCCGCCGGCAGCGCGCACGATGCCTGCGGCTTGGGTGGTCCGGGCTTCACCTCGACCAGGCACATCCGGCAATTGCCGGCGATGCTCAGCCGCTCATGATAGCAGAAACGCGGGATTTCCTTGCCGGCGAGTTCGCACGCCTGGAGCACGGTGGCACCAGCGGGAACTTCGATCTCGACGCCATCGACTTTAAGTTTAGGCATGGTTCGCGCTCAAACTTTCTTATTCATGGTTTCGCCGCAGCAGCGACTTGAGCCTGCTGTGGGCGAGAAAAGCGATTCCACAATCCATCTGCGACATAGACGCGAATGCTCGCCGGACTCATCGAAAACTGGATGCCTTGTTCCAGGCATTTGCCCAATGCGGGTGCCAGTGCCCGTGCCGCCGCTCGCTCGCTCGCACTTGCGGGCATAGTACGGAGCAACGCATCCGACCCGCTCACATCGTTAAAGACTACGCAATCTGCAAATGCTCCGAGCGCCCGCGCCTTGGGCAAATTGTCGCTATTGGAGACGTAGGTCCGATCAATAACTTCCACCGACCCGGGGGCGAGCGTAGGCGCGACAGGGTGGCCCGCAAGATATGTTTCTTCAGCCAAAAATCCGCGTAACATCTCGCGCTTGAATTTGAAGCCAAGCGTGTTTTGCGTGACGCTCGCCTGCTTCCCAAGGCACTCTGACATGTCAAAGGTACTAGCTACATCGGAGATTTTTGCGGCCTTTATATCCACGCTCACGGGGTCACTATAGGTTAGTATTACGGCCGCTGCCTTCTTATTGCGATTGTAAATGCACCGAGCAAACGCCTTCTTGATTAAGCCTGCGTCCTTCGCCTCCACGGCCTGCGGCGCAACCGGAATGAGCGAGCCGGTCTGCACTTCGGGCTTCAACTGACCGAACGCAACCGCAGGCATCAAGCCGACAAACAGTACCATGACCGGTAGTGTCGACTGTCTCAAGGCGATTGCAGCGCTCATTCCGCCGCTTCCATCATCGGGCTCAACCCGCCGCCACGCTTTTCAGTGATCCGCCGCTCCATCTCGGGGCGGAAGTGCTTGATCAGGCCCTGGATCGGCCAGGCCGCCGCATCGCCGAGCGCGCAGATCGTGTGGCCCTCGACCTGCTTGGTCACCTGATACAGCGTATCGATCTCGGAAATGTCCGCGTCGCCGGTGCGCATCCGCTCCATCACGCGCCACATCCAGCCGGTGCCCTCGCGGCACGGCGTGCATTGGCCGCAGCTCTCATGCTTGTAGAAATAGGACAAGCGGCTGATCGCGCGGACGATGTCGGTCGACTTGTCCATCACGATGATCGCGGCCGTGCCCAGACCCGAACCGACCTTCTTCAGGCCGTCGAAATCCATCGGGCAGTCCATGATCTCGGCGGCCGGCACCAGAGGCACCGACGATCCGCCCGGGATCACCGCGAGCAGATTGTCCCACCCGCCGCGAATGCCGCCGCAATGCGTCTCGATCAGTTCGCGGAAGGTGATCGACATCGCTTCTTCGACCACGCACGGCGTGTTCACATGGCCGCTGATCTGGAACAGCTTGGTCCCGCGATTGTTCTCCGCGCCAAAGCTGGCGAACCATTCCGGCGAGCGTCGCAGGATCGTCGGGACGACCGCGATCGACTCCACGTTGTTCACCGTGGTCGGGCAGCCATACAGGCCCGCACCCGCCGGGAAGGGCGGCTTCAGGCGCGGCTGCCCCTTCTTGCCCTCCAGGCTTTCGAGCATCGCGGTTTCTTCACCGCAAATATAGGCACCTGCGCCGCGATGGACGAACACATCGAAATCATAGCCCGATCCGCTCGCATTCTTGCCGATCAGACCCTTGGCATACGCCTCGGCGACGGCCGCGAACAGCACTTCGGCTTCGCGGATATATTCGCCGCGAATGTAGATGTACGCCGCCCGCGCGCGCATCGCATAGCCCGCGATCAGCGCGCCTTCGATCAGCTTGTGCGGGTCATGCCGGATGATCTCGCGGTCCTTGCACGAACCCGGCTCGGATTCGTCGGCGTTGATGACCAGAAAATTCGGGCGATCCGGCTTCGGTTCCTTGGGCATGAACGACCATTTGGTGCCGGTCGGAAAACCCGCGCCGCCACGGCCGCGCAGGCCAGACGCCTTGACCGCGTCGATCAGGGCATCCTGCCCGCGCGCCATCAGGCCCTTGGTGTCATCCCAATCGCCACGCATGATCGCGGCGTCGAGCGTCCACGGCTGGAAGCCGTAGACATTGGTGAAAATGCGATCCTTGTCCGCGAGCACGTTACTTGCCCCCCCCGATCCGCTTGTTGCCGGTGAGCGCGAGATAGATCACCACGCCAAGCCCGATCACGACCAGCGGCCCGAGCAGCGACAGCGTCAGCCGCAACACCCAGCCCGCGACCACGATGCCGCCGATGATCGCCAGGATCAGTATGATGGTGTTTTTGTTCATGCCCATTCCCCGCGATAATCGTGGTTCTCGGCAACCATGTCCTTGAGCGAGGTCGGCCCGCCTGCCGGGCAGCTATCGCGGCGCCCGGTCTGCGACCCCGCCGTCACCGGCTTGCCCTCGGCCAGCGCCTCGAGCAGCGCGATGGTCTTGTCGTAATCCAGATCCTCGAAATTATCGTCGTTGATCTGCACCATTGGAGCATTGGCGCACGCGCCCAGACACTCGACCTCGGTCAGTGTGAACAGGCCGTCCGGGGTGGTATGGCCCTTGGACAGGCCCTTATTCTTGCACGCCGACAGCACGTCGTCGCTGCCGCCCAGCATGCACGGCGTCGTGCCGCACACCTGAACGTGATAGCGGCCGACCGGTGCCATGTTGAACATCGTATAGAAGGTCGCGACCTCATACACGCGCATGTACGGCACGCCGATCTGCCGAGCGACGAACTCGATCACCGGCACCGGCAGCCAGCCTTGCGTCTGCGTCTCGGCACCAACCTGGCGCTGCGCCAGATCGAGGAACGGGATCGAAGCCGATTGCTCGCGGCCCTTGGGATAGCGACCGAGGATCTCGTTCGCTTTCTTCTGGTTTTCCTCATTCCACGCAAACGCGCCCCAGCGCGCGCGGGTCTCGGCTTCGTCAGGAATTTTGGGCGCGTCGGCCATTAGCGGATGAACTCCACGCGGGCGACCTTGTCGCCCTCAAACGAATAAAGGGACATGACTTCGAACTGCTCGCCACCGGGACCGCGCGAGACGTTTTCGTGCAACACCACGGTATCGCCCAGGACATAGGACGACAGCACTTCGGCACGGTTCTCGGGATATTGCGTGAACATCGCCTTCAGCCCTGCGCGAACACCCTCCTGCCCGTCGCGTACCACGGCACCGCGGTACATTGCCTCGCACGCATCGCCGGTCATTTCCGCGACGTAGCCGTCCGCATCCTGCGCGTTGTACAGCGCGATCATGCGATGCGCGGTGGCGAGACGTGCGCTGCTCACCGGTCGCACTCCCCGAACACGATATCCATCGCGCCCAGAATGGCGGTCGTATCAGCCAGCATGTGGCCCTTCGCCATGAAGTCCATCGCCTGCAGATGCGAGAAGGCGGTCGGGCGGATCTTGCAGCGATACGGCTTGTTGGTGCCGTCCGCGACCAGATACACGCCGAACTCGCCCTTCGGGCTTTCGGTCGCGACATACACGTCGCCTGCGGGCACGTGATAGCCTTCGGTGTACAGCTTGAAGTGATGGATCAATGCTTCCATCGAGCGTTTCATCTCGGCGCGCTTGGGCGGCACTACCTTGCGGTCGAGCGACGCGATCGGCCCCTCCGGCATATCGCGCAAGCACTGCTTCATGATCCGCGCCGACTGGCGGACTTCCTCAACGCGCACCATGAACCGGTCATAGCAATCGCCGCGCGTGCCGACCGGTACGTCAAAATCCATCTTGGCGTAAACATCGTAAGGCTGCGACTTGCGCAGATCCCACGCGATACCCGAGCCACGGATCATCGGACCCGAAAAGCCCCACTTGATCGCATCGTCACGGCTGACCGTGGCGATATCGACGTTGCGCTGCTTGAAGATGCGGTTGTCCGCCACGAGCGAGATCGCGTCCTCGAACAGTCGCGGCAAACGCGTATCGAGCCAGTCGGCGATGTCGGTCAGCAGCTTCAGCGGCGCATCCTGGTGCACCCCACCCGGACGGAAATAGGCGCTGTGCATCCGCGCGCCAGAGACGCGCTCGAAGAAGTTCATGCAGTCTTCGCGGATTTCGAACAACCACAGGTTCGGCGTCATCGCGCCGACGTCCATGACGTGCGAACCGAGGTTCAACATGTGGTTCGAAATACGCGTCAGCTCGGCGAACAGCACGCGCAGATATTGCGCGCGAAGCGGCACTTCCAGATCGAGCAGCTTCTCGACCGCAAGCACATAGCTATGCTCCATGCACAGCGGCGAGCAGTAATCGAGCCGGTCGAAATAGGGCAGCGCCTGCGTGTAGGTCTTATACTCGATCAGCTTCTCGGTGCCCCGGTGCAGCAGCCCGACATGCGGATCGACGCGCTCGACGATTTCGCCGTCCAGCTCCATCACCAGACGCAAAACGCCGTGCGCGGCGGGATGCTGCGGGCCGAAGTTGATCGTGTAATTCTGAATCTCGACATCGCCGACCTCGGGATCTTCCCCGTCAAGGCGATGTTCGATTTGGTCGAGATAGTCGGTCACTGGTTCTGCCCCTTCCCGTTGGAGGGAACGACATCGGGATTGGCCGGCTTCTCGCCTGCGTCAGGGCCTGCCTTGCCTGCACCGGACTGCGCAGTGCTGTCCGTCGTTTTGGGCTGACTCGATGCCTGCTTGGGCGATGCGGCAGCATCGGCCTTGACGATTTCATCGGCCTTGAGCGGGGTCGGCGCGCCCTTTTCCTCAGGCAGCTTCGCCTTTTCGTCGCCGGGCAGCACATATTCCGCGCCTTCCCAGGGACTCATGAAATCGAAGGTACGGAAATCCTGCGCCAGCGCGACAGGCTCGTATACAACGCGCTTGGCTTCTTCCGAATAGCGCAGTTCGACATAGCCGCTGAGCGGGAAGTCCTTGCGCTGCGGATGACCACGAAAGCCGTAATCGGTCAGGATGCGACGGAGATCGGCATTGCCCGAGAACAGCACGCCGTACATGTCATACACTTCGCGCTCGAGCCAACCGGCAACCGGCCAGATGCCGGTTACCGACGGGACCGGCTTTTCGTCGTCGGTCTGCACATGCACGCGGATGCGGTGATTGCGAGTCAGCGATAGCAGGCAATAGACGACCTCGAACCGGTCGATGCCGCGATCGGGATAATCGACGCCCGCGATTTCCATCAGCTGCTGATATTCAAGACCGGGCGTGTCCCGCAGCGCGACCATTGTCTCGACCAGCGAGGCGCGATCGACATGCAGCGCGACTTCACCCACCGCCTCGACCGGCGCGAGCAATTTGGCACCGAGCGCGGTCCGCGCGGTGTCGATTACGCCATCATTGGCGACATAGGCTGGAGCGGGGGCCCTCACCGTTCGATCGTCCCGACACGGCGGATCTTCCGCTGAAGCTGCATGATGCCGTAGAGCAGCGCTTCGGCGGTCGGCGGACAACCGGGCACATAGATGTCGACCGGCACGATCCGGTCGCAGCCACGCACCACCGAATAGCTGTAATGGTAATAGCCGCCGCCATTGGCGCAGCTCCCCATCGAGATGACGTATTTCGGCTCCGACATCTGGTCATAGACCTTTCGCAGCGCCGGGGCCATCTTGTTGCACAGCGTGCCTGCGACGATCATCACGTCCGACTGGCGCGGAGACGCGCGCGGTGCCGCGCCGAAACGCTCGAGATCATAGCGCGGCATGTTGACGTGGATCATCTCGACCGCGCAGCAGGCGAGCCCGAAGGTCATCCACCACAGCGAGCCGGTACGCGCCCACTGGAACAGTTCTTCGGTCGAGGTGACGAGGAAACCCTTGTCGCCGAGTTCGCCATTGAGATCGTTGAAGAACGACGCGTCGGGCTGGACGATATCCTGACCGGACGGACGGATGAGTTCTACTCCCATTCGAGCGCTCCCTTCTTCCACGCATAGACCAGGCCGAGCGCCAGTTCGACGATGAACAGCATCATCGAGCCCCAGGCGACCCAGCCAAGTTTGAAGACCGACACGGCCCAGGGATACAGAAACGCCGCTTCCAGATCGAAGATGATGAACAGGATGGCGACGAGATAAAAGCGCACGTCGAACTGGCTGCGCGGATCTTCGAACGCGGGGAAGCCGCACTCATATTCGCTCAGCTTTTCGGGGGTCGGCTTGTGCGCGCCGGTCAGGCGGGCAACGATCATCGGCAGAAACACGAACGCGCTGGAGAGCGCGAGTGCCACGCCGAGGAACAGCAGGATCGGCAAATAGTGGGACAGGTCAACCAATGGGTTTCTCGCATGTGCGAACAGGTGTGCGTGGGCTTTAGGACGATGCACTTTGAGGGGCAAGGGTCGCGGGAGTGAGAATGAATCGCAACTAAAATCCTTCCCCCAAAGGACCGACGGTCTCGCCCATAAGCGCAGCCGGTGGCAGTCGGTTCTGCTCTTTATGGCTTTGTGTCTTCGTGCGAGCAAAAACAGCTTCTCGCACGAAGACACAAAGCCACGAAGCGATCGCGTTTGTGCTCGACTGTACCGCTCCCCTTCGCGTCGAGGGAGAGACGAAATTTTAGCGGAGTGCCCCCGCGAGCAGCTTGTGCAAACGCGATTGCAGCGCGTCGTTGGCCGCCAGGAATTCGCTGCGCTCCATCATGCGGTCGCCACCCCGGAAATCGGTGACGAAACCACCGGCCTCCTTGACCAGCAACAGCCCTGCCGCGACGTCCCACGGCTGCAGCGCCGATTCCCAATAGCCGTCATACCGGCCAGCGGCGACCCAGGCGAGATCGAGCGCGGCCGATCCCATCCGCCGGATCCCAGCGACTTCCGGCGCAATCGCACCGAAAATGCGGCTCCATTCGACGAAATTGCCGTGCCCCAGGAACGGGATACCCGTCGCGATCAGCGAATCGGCCAGGTCGCGGCGCGCCGATACGCGCAGCCGCTGCTCCTGCACCCACGCGCCGCGCCCCTTTTCGGCCCAGAACGCTTCGTCGGTGATCGGCTGATAGATCAGGCCCGAGGTGATCTCGCGCTTGCCATTGGGCATCGGCTCCTCGACCGCGATCGAAATCGCGAAATGCGGAATGCCGTGGAGAAAGTTGGTCGTGCCATCGAGCGGATCGACGATGAAGCGCGGCTTGTTGGGGTCGCCCGCGACCTCGCCGCGCTCCTCCATCAGGAAACCCCAATCGGGCCGCGCGCGCGACAATTCTTCATACAGCGTCTGCTCGGCGCGCTGATCGGCCATTGAGACGAAATCGGCCGGCCCCTTGCGGCTGACCTGCAACTGCTGAACCTCGTTGAAATCACGACGCAGGCGCGGGCCGGCCTTGCGCGCGGCGCGGTCCATGATCGTCATCAGGCCGGAATGGGATGCCATATTATTTCCTTCTATCCCTCTCCCCTTCAGGGGAGAGGGCAAGCGAGCGAAGCGAAGCGCGGGAGAGGGGCAGTGAGCGACAGCGCTCGATCCAGCCCCTCTCCCCGACCCTCTCCCCGCAAGCGGGGAGAGGGAGACATTAGTTAGTCGGCCCGCCGGACGTAGCTCTGTTCATAAACATCGACCACAATGCGCGTGCCCGCGCCAATGTGCGGCGGCACCATCACGCGCACGCCATTTTCCAGGATCGCGGGCTTGTAGCTGGACGAAGCGGTCTGCCCCTTCACCACGGCGTCGGCCTCGACGATCAGCGCCTCGATCGTGTCGGGCAGCTGCACCGAGATCGGCCGCTCTTCCCACAGCTCCATCACGACATCCATGCCATCCTGCAGGAAGGCGGCGGCATCGCCCAAAATGTCGGCGTCGAGCGAGATCTGCTCGTAATTGATCTTGTCCATGAAGGTCAGCGTGTCGCCTTCGCGGAACAGGAACTGGAAATCGACCGTATCGAGCCGGACCTTCTCGACGCTTTCCGCCGAGCGGAAGCGGACGTTGGTCTTGCGGCCGTCGATGAGGTTCTTCATCTCGACCTGCATATAGGCACCACCCTTGCCCGGCTGGGTATGCTGGATTTTCACCGTCTTCCAGATGCCGCCTTCATATTCGAGAATGTTGCCGGGACGGATTTCGACCGCGTTGATCTTCATGGGGGTGCCTGTAGTTGGAAAGAGCAAGGCGCGGCCTTTAGCCGGGCAAGGGCTGTCCGGCAAGATAGCGGTAGGGGTCGACATCCTCCCCTTCATACCAATGCTGCTCGGGCGTGGTGCGCGTCAGGCCGAAATGCAGGTGGAAATTGCCCGCACCGGCATTGCCGGTATCGCCGACATAGCCGAGCACCGTTCCAGCCGCGACACCCTGCCCCTCGTGCAGCCCCGGCGCATAGGCGGAAAGATGCGCGTAATAATACGTCCAGCGCCGGTCGGGCGAGCGGACATAGACGGTGGTGCCGCCCGCCGCGCTTGTGAACAGCTTCTCAACCGTACCGGACGCGGCTGCCAGCACTGGACTGCCCGCCGGAGCGGCAATGTCGGTGCCGTGATGCAGGCGCAGCCCATTCTCCCGCGGATCGCCCCAGGACTCGATGAGAGCGCCGCGCGCCACCCTTGCCACCGGAACGACCAGACGCGTGCCGGACGGGTTCCGTTCGGCCACAACCGGTCGCGTGGTGAGTCCCGCCGCCGTGCGCGGAGCGTCGGGCAACAATGCCAGCAAGGCGATCCACCCGGCCGCCGCGACGGCAATGACCAACAGCGCGATACGACCCAACCACCCCACGGATTATTCCTGGAACACAGCCGGCGTGCCCGGCTTGATCATCATCGCCAGCCGCGCCGCATCCCAATTGGTCAGGCGGATGCAGCCATGGCTTTCGGCCCGGCCGATCGTCTCTGGCGAAGGCGTCCCGTGGATGCCGTAATGCGGCTTGGACAGATCAAGCCACACCACGCCCACCGGCCCGTTTGGACCCGGTGGCAGCAACGCCGCCCTTGCGCCCTTCTTTGCGTCCCAGAACAGCTTGGGATTGTAGTGGAAGGGCGGATTGTAGGACGGCCCGAGGATCTTCCAGGTGCCGATCGGCAAGGGATCATGCTCGCTCCCCATCGTCGCCATGAACTGCGCGACCAGCTTGCCGTCCTTGTCCAGAACGCGCAGCACCTCCTCGGACTTGTCGACCACCACCTTGGCCCCCGTCGGCTGAGTCGAGTCGACGTTCAGGTCGCTGAGCGTCTGCCGCCATTTCTCGGGGAGCTTGGGATCATAAGCGTGGTCGGCGGCGATCGCGTTGGGCACGACGATCTTGCTGCCCGGCACCAGCCGGGTTTGCGGACTGTTCAATTCGAGCAAGACCGACGGCTTGGTGTGAAACATCTCGCCGAGCTTCTCCATCGGCGAGCGATATCCGAGCGTGGTCAGCCTCGCTTGCAGTTGCGGGTTCTTGGGTAGCGGATTGACGAACGGCCCGGCCAGCATGTCGGTGGTCAACGCGATCGTCTGGGTCGGCCGCCACTGCGCATAAGGATGCAGCGCGCGCAGCGTCGTCAGATCCATCTCGCCTGTTTGCGGCAGCCCGCACGTTTCCTGAAAGCCCTTGAGCGCCGCCACCAGTGATTTCCCGGCGCGCCCATCCAGCACGCCGGGCGAGAAGCCAAGATGATCGAGGATGACCTGCACATGTAACGTCGAAAGATCGAGCGCTGGAGTGTCCGTTGCGCTGATGGTTCCCACCGGCGCGGCCGCAACAAGGCCAAGCGATGCTATTGCCAGACAAGCCGATCCGGCCAAGGTTTTTCGCATCGCTTCAATCTCCTACATAGTAATCTAAGCAGACAAACGATTGGAATAGCGGCTTGTGTCCAGCGCGATGCCTCAAGCGATGATAGTGTCCCGACGCGCGATGCTTGGCGGCGCGCTGGTTGGCGGTGCGGCGCTTGCGCTTCCTTTTCCGGCGATGGCGGTCGGCACGGAATGGCGCCTCGCCATTCGCAACGTCCACAATAACGAAACCGTCGATGCGCTGTTCGCGCGGAACGGGACTTTCCTGCCCGAGGGGCTGGCCGAGCTGAACCATGGCCTGCGCGACTGGCGCACCGGTGAATCGACGGTGATGGACCGCCGTCTGCTCGCCTTGCTCGTACAGTTGCGCGACAAGCTGGAATTGAGCGGCGGCAGCAAGATCAATCTGATCTCGGGCTATCGCTCGCCCGCGACCAACGCCGCGCTCCGTGCCAAGGGCGGCGAACATACCGGCGTCGCCAGCCAGAGCCAGCATATGCTGGGCAAGGCGACCGACATCATGGTGCCCGGCGTGACGCTCGACCGGCTGCACGGCGCAGCTCTCGCTCTGGGCGGCGGCGGTGTCGGCTATTATCCGCGCGACGGCTTCGTCCATGTCGATACGGGGCGCGTGCGGCACTGGTAACCTTGCGCCGTTAATCGCCCACTGGACTTGCCCGTCCCGCTGGGCAACAGTCCTCCTCCGTGCGCAAGATCCTAGCCGACGCTGAAGCCGTTCTCGGCTCGCCTGCCAGAAATCTGATCACTATTCTCGGCTATGTCGGGCTGGTGATCGTCCTGGCGACACTCGGCTATATGGCGGCGGGGTGGAGCTTCGTCGACGCCTCGTACATGGTGCTGCTGACCGTCTTCTCGGTCGGGTATGATGAAGTCAGGCCGATCGACACCGGCTATTTGCACACCATCACGATCGCGACGATCGTGTTCGGATGCACCGGCATGATCCTGTTGACCGGTGCGCTCGTCCAGTTTTTCACCGTCCTGCAACTGCGCCAGATCCTGGGAGCCAACCGTATGCGCGCGCGAATCGACAAATTGTCCGGCCATGTCGTGATCTGCGGCTTTGGTCGCATCGGAACGATGCTGGCGCGCGACCTTGCCGAGGCGAACATGCCGCTGGTCGTGATCGAACGCAGCGCCGATCGCCTCGCCGAAATCGAAGCCGCCGGCCACCTGTGCATCGGAGGCGACGCGACCGAGGAAGAGATTTTGTTCGCGGCCGGGATCGACCGAGCACGTGTACTCTCGACAGTCCTGCCAGACGACGCGGCGAACGTTTTCATCACGCTCAGCGCGCGCAATCTCAACCCGACGCTCGAAATCATCGCGCGCGGCGAGGCCCCGACGACCGAACGCAAGCTGCGCCGCGCCGGGGCCGACCATGTCGTGCTGCCGACCCATATCGGTGCCGAACGCATCGCACGCATGGTGCTCTTCCCGAAAAGCGCGGATCTGGGATCGGACGCGGCGCTCAAACGCGCGCGCGGCGAACTCGGCGAAATGGGCCTGGATCTGGAAATCGTCTCGGCGCACGCCGGGTCGGCGATGTGTGTGTTGACCGTCGGCGAGGCCGAACGTCAGGCGGCCGGTGCGTTTTTCATCGTCCAGATCAAGCGCGGCGGTGCCGCCATCCTGCGGCCGTCCCCCGACGAGAAGATCCAGGTCAATGACGAGGTGATGGTGCTGGTGCGCGATGCCGGCACCACCGCCCGCAAGCTGTTCACCGCCAAGGCTGAAATCCGCGCCGGGCGGAACACCTACTGAAGCGCCATCAGGCGGCGAGCACGGCCTCGAACGCGCGTACCGCAGCCGCCTCGTCCCCGCCCCACACCGCGCCCGACACCGCGAGAAAATCTGCACCGGCGCGGATCAGCGGCGGCGCGTTGACCGGTGTGATACCGCCGATCGCGACGCACGGGATCTCGAACACCGTCGACCACCAGCTCAGCAGCACCGGATCGGCGACATGCTCGGTCGTCTTGGTGGTCGTCGGGTAGAAGGCCCCGAAGGCAACATAGTCGGCCCCCGCCTCGCCCGCTTCCATCGCGAGATGGCGGCTGTCGTGGCATGTGACGCCTATCTGCGCCGCTGGCCCAAGCTGCGCGCGCGCCTCACGCGGGTCGCCATCGCCCTGCCCCAGATGCACGCCGTCCGCGCCCAGCCGCTTGGCGAGCGCAATGCTGTCATTGACGATGAAGGCGACGTCGGCATCCGCGCAAATGCGCTGCAACGGCTCGGCGAGGGCCGCGGCGCTGTGCTGGTCGATGTCTTTCACGCGAAACTGGAACGCCGCGACCGGGCCTGCATCCAACGCGCGCTTCAGGCGATCGGGAAAGGTGCCACCGACTTCGAGCGGCGAAATAAGATAAAGCTGACAGCGCGGCCGACGGTCGTCGCGCTGGAATTGCACCGCGAAATCGGGGTCGAGCGGGCCTAGCGGGTCTTCACTGTTCATCCCTGCGCGATAGCGCGGTGATCGCGGCATGGAAAGCGGCGGGATCGTCCAGTTTGTGCGCAACCGCGTGGACCTGCCTGCCGCGCCGCGTCGGCACGGGCGGATCGAGGTCGATCACCACGCTCGGCCAACTCACCAAAGCAAGGTTCACCACGCCGCGCTGCTTCAGCGCCGCCGCATCCCAGGTCGCGCGCAAGCCCGCAATCTGGCCTACCGGAACCACGACCGACTTCAACAGGCCCGCCCGCAGCGTCAGCACGCCATCCGCAATCGTCACCGGCAGTCGCCGGAAGGAACGCAGCAACAGCGCCAGGCCGATCACCAGCGAAAGGTCGAGCACCCCCACGACCAGCGCAACCGTCCACCCGAACAGCGCGCCCACCACCAGATGCACCACGCACATCTCGACGATCGCAATACCGAGCAGTACGCCTATCATCGGCCCAAGGCTGCGATGATAGGCGAACTCTTGGGGCATCGCGTTCAGACGGCTCCCACCACGGCCAGCACGAAGCCATCCCATTTCTTCGCGCCAACGGTCTGCACCGCTGTGGCGCTCAGCCGTGGTTCGTCCGCGATCATCTTGAACAGCGCCCGCACCCCACGAACGCGCGAGTCCGCACTTGCCGGATCGAGCACCTCGCCGTCGCGCACCACATTATCGACCACGATCGTCGTGCCCGGTCGCGCAAGCGCCATAGCCGAGCGGACATAGGGGACACAATTTTCCTTGTCCGCATCGACAAACACCAGGTCGAACGGCGCTTCTCCCTGCGCGATCATCGCCTCAAGCGATAACAGTGCCGCGCCGACGCGGACTTCGACCCGTTCGCCAAGGCCAGCGCGCGCGATGTTGTCGCCCGCCACCGCCGCATGGTGCGGATCGATCTCCAGCGTCACCATTCGCCCGTCTTCGGGCAGGGCCCGCGCCAGCCAGATCGTCGAATAGCCGCCAAGCGTGCCAATCTCGAGGATGCGCCGCGCGCCGACCATCCGCGCGAACAGATGCAGCATCTTGCCCTGTGCGGGCGAGACATCGATCTGCGGCAGTCCGGCGGCGGCGTTGGCAGCGAGGGCTGCATCCAGCACCACATCGTCACCCAGCAAATGATCGACGATATAGCCGTCGACCGCCTCCCACGCCGCCCCGGACATCGGGTTTACTCCTCGCCCTTGTAGATCGCGATGATCTTGGCGAGCATCTCGAGCGCCTCGGCGCGCGGGCGCTGGAAGGTGTTGCGACCGATGATCGAGCCGTTGCCACCGCCATCGCGAATGTCGCGCGCGTCCTGATAGACCGCATCGGCACCCTTGGCCGCGCCGCCCGAGAACACCACGATCCGCCGCCCGGCAAAGCTCGCCTGCACGACATGGCGCACCCGGTCCGCCTGCTTCGACCAGTCGGTGCCCTCATAAAGGGGCTTGGCTTCCTTCTGCTCGATATGGTCGCTCGGCAGCTTCACCTTGATGATGTGCGCACCCAGCAACGCCGCCATGTGCGCGGCATAGGCACCGACATCGAGCGCCAGTTCGCCCGACTTGGGCAGGATGCCGCCGCGCGGATAGGACCAGATCACGGTGGCGATGCCGACCGACTTTGCCTCGGCCGAAAGCTCACGAATCTGCCCGATCATGTCGAACAAATCGTCCGAACCGGGATAGATGGTGAAGCCGATCGCCGCGCAACCAAGCCGCACCGCATCCTCGACGCTGCCGGTCACCGCCTGGTTCGCGCCCTGCGCCCAGCTGTTCGAGCTGTTGACCTTGAGGATCGTCGGGATCTGCCCGGCAAAGGTCTCCGCCCCCGCCTCCAGCATGCCGAGCGGTGCCGCATAAGCCGACAGGCCGGCATCGATCGCCAACTGATAGTGATAATGGGGGTCGTAGGCCGCCGGGTTGACCGCGAAGCTGCGCGCCGGGCCATGCTCGAACCCCTGGTCGACCGGCAGAATCACCAGCTTGCCGGTGCCGCCAAGCTTCCCCTGCATCAGGATGCGGGCGAGATTGGCCTTGGTTGCAGGGTTGTCCGACTCATATTTGTCGAGAATGGCCTTGACCTGTGGCGTCATCGGAAGCTCCCATTTCCTAAAGCGGTGTTGTTATGGCCGCGGGTGTTAGCGACCCCGATCCTCCGGGGCAACGCTTGACGCGCGCCTTGGGGCGCGGCACGCTCGCGGGCATCTCTGAGGGGGGAAAGCCATGCGCCGTTTTTCGAAAGTCGCACTGTCGGGCGCATTGGCGCTGGCCGCTGTCGCCTTGTTGGGCGCGGGCGGAGCGCCCAAGGTGGGTGATGTCGCGCCACCCTTCGAACTCACGCTGATCGATGGCAGCAAGGTCTCGTCAGACGCCTTGCGCGGCCAGGTCGTCGTGCTCAATTTCTGGGCCACCTGGTGCGGGCCGTGCAAGAAGGAACTGCCCACGCTCGATATGTATTACGAGCTGCAAAAAATCCACGGCCTCAAGGTGTTCACCATCGCCACCGAGGATTCGCTGCCGCTCTTCCAATTGAAGAAGCTGTTTGCGGTGATGCACATGCCCTCCGCACGCCGGATCAAGGGCAATTACCCGATCCTGAGCGGGGTTCCGACCAACTACATCATCGATCGCTCGGGCCATGTCCGCTACGCCAAGGCAGCGGCGTTCGATCTCGATTCGCTCAACGCCGAACTCGTCCCGCTGTTGCGGGAGCCGGCACCACCGACCCCGCAAAGCTGATCATCCGCGCGACAGCGCGGCGACACCGGGAAGGTCCTTGCCTTCCATCCACTCCAGGAACGCGCCACCGGCAGTCGAGACGAAGGTGAAGTCGTCCGCTGCGCCCGCCTGGTTGAGCGCGGCAACCGTGTCGCCACCGCCCGCCACCGAGACGAGCGAGCCGCTCTTGGTCAGAGCGGCGGCGGTCTTCGCCAGCGCAACCGTCGCCGTGTCGAACGGCGGCGTCTCGAACGCGCCCAGCGGCCCGTTCCACACCAGCGTCCGGCAATTCTTGAGCACATCGGCGAGTGCCTCGGTCGCAGCCGGTCCGATGTCGAGGATCATCTCGTCGGCGGCGACTTCATGCACATTGACGGTGCGGACCGGCGGGTTGGCGCGGAATTCCTTCGACACCACCACATCATAGGGCAAATGGATCGTGCAGTTTGCGCTGTCCGCTGCCTCGAAGATTTCCTCAGCCGTTCCGGTCAGTTCGTGCTCGCACAGCGACTTGCCGACATCGACGCCGCGCGCCGCAAGGAAGGTGTTGGCCATGCCGCCGCCGATGATGAGGTGGTCCACCTTGGTAACCAGATGCTTCAGCACATCGAGCTTGGTCGAAACCTTGGCCCCGCCGACCACCGCCGCCACGGGATGCTCAGGGTTGCCCAGCGCCTTGTCGAGCGCGTCGAGTTCCGCTTCCATCGCGCGGCCCGCAAAGGCCGGCAGCTTGTGCGCCAGCCCCTCGGTCGAGGCGTGCGCGCGGTGCGCGGCGGAGAAGGCGTCGTTCACATACAGGTCGCCCAGCGCCGCAAAGCGGTCGATCACCGCCGGATCGTTCTTTTCCTCGCCGCCAAAGAAGCGCGTATTCTCCAGCACGGCAATGTCGCCGGGCTGCAACGCCGCAACCGCTGCGGCATCGCCTTCCCAATCGACATAGGTCACCGGCCGACCGAGCACGACCGCATAAGGGCCAACCAGTTGCTTCAGCGACAGCTCGGCCGAGGGGACGCCCTTGGGGCGCCCGAAATGCGCGAGAATCAGCACGATCGCGCCCCTGTCGGAAAGCTCGGTCACCGTCGGTACGGTCGCGCGCAGCCGCGTATCGTCGCTCACCGCGCCGTCGTGCATCGGCACGTTGAGATCTTCGCGTACCAGCACGCGCTTGCCGCGCACATCGCCCATGTCGTCCAACGTCTTGAAGGCCCGCGTCATGTCCATCACTCCTCAAGAACCACAATTGCATCGCCGACGCGGATCGTCCCGCCGACCAGGACGCGCGAACACGCACCCCCGCGCCAATCTGGCAGCAGCGCCGCCTTCAATCCGGGGGCGAGCGCTTCCATGCGCTCGCACGGATCGGTTTCGCGCGTAATCATCAGAACTACCGTTTCGCCGATCCGCAGCCGCGTGCCCGGGGTCTGCGGTAGATCAAGCCCTTCGACCAGCAAGTTCGCACGGCGTTCGAACCAGGGCAGGCTGTGGCCGACCTCGGCCATTGCCGCGTCCCAATCAGCAAGTTCGAGCAGCGTGACTTGCCGCCGTCCCCTGCCACCGGGTTTGATCACCCCGCGAAAATCGCCGTGGAGACCGCCCTCCAGTGTCACGTCGACATGGTCGACGGTCTCCATCGGACCCTTCGGGCGGCCATGGCGGGCGATGCCCGCCAGAACCCCCATCAGAGGAACTTGCCCATTGCCCCCGCAGTGTCGACCATGCGGTTGGAGAAGCCCCATTCATTGTCATACCAGCTGACGACGCGCACCAGCTTGCCGTCCATCACGGCGGTCTCCAGGCTGTCGACCGTCGACGAGGCAGGCGTGTGAACGATGTCGGCCGAGACCAGCGGCTCGTCCGAGAAGACCAGCACGCCCTTCAGCGGGCCGTTCTCGGACGCTGCCTTCAGGATCGCGTTGACCTCTTCCTTGGTCGTGTCGCGGCTCGGCATGAAGGTCAGGTCGATGAGGCTGCCATCGGGGACCGGCACGCGGATCGCCGAACCGTCGAGCTTGCCCTTAAGTTCAGGCAGCACTTCGCTCACCGCGCGCGCGGCACCGGTCGTGGTCGGTATGATGTTCATCGCGGCAGCGCGCGCGCGGCGCAGATCGGGGTGGATCTGGTCGAGGATCTTCTGGTCGTTGGTGTAGGCGTGGACGGTGGTCATCAGACCGCGCTCGATGCCCAGCGCGTCGTTCAGCACCTTGGCAACCGGTGCCAGGCAGTTGGTGGTGCACGATGCGTTGGAAACGATCGTGTGCGCCGCTTCGAGCTTGTCGTGGTTGACGCCGTAGACGACGGTCAGATCGACGCCCTTGCCGGGTGCCGAGATCAGCACCTTCTTGGCACCGGCATCGAGATGCTTCTGGCAGCTCGCGCGATCGGTGAAGAAGCCGGTGCATTCGAGCACGATGTCGATGCCCTGCTCGGCATGCGGCAGATTGGCGGGGTCGCGCTCGGCGGTCACGCGGATGCGCTTGCCATCGACGACCAGGTCATTGCCCTCGGCTGACACTTCGCCCGGATATTTGCCATGGACCGAGTCGCGGCTGAACAGCCAGGCGTTGGACTTGGCATCGGCCAGATCGTTGATCGTCACCAGTTCGAGGCCGCTATCGCCCCGCTCGAGAATCGCGCGCGCGACCAGGCGGCCGATGCGCCCGAAACCGTTGATCGCTACCTTGATCGTCATAATGCTGGCTCCTTCAAGCGGCTGACCCTGTAGCAGCGCGCCACCGAGTCCTTCGAATGCGCGCGTCTTTGCGGGCGACAGGCGGGCACGTCAACCGCCCGCCCCGTTCCGCCCTCTTCATCGTGCAATCCGAACGGATGACACGAACTCGTCACAAATGCGCCTTGTCCCCGCCTCGCGCCATGCTATCTCGTGAGGATGGCAGACGTCCCTTATCCTGCCGCGCTCGACCGGATCGACCGTGCCCTCGCTCGTATCGACGCCGCAGCCCAAGCGCGGATAACCCACAGCCAAGTATTGGCCCGCCGCCATGAAACGCTGCGCACCCGCATGGCGGAAGCCATCGCCGCGCTCGACGCCATCCTGCAGCGCGAGGGCGAGTGATGGGCGACGTTACGCTGACAATCGGTGACCGTCGCCACACCGTGGCCTGTCCCGACGGGCAGGAAGATCAATTGCTTCGTCTCGGCGCATTGCTGGACGCGAAATGGGCCACCGCAGCGCGCGCGTCGGGCGGAATGAATGGCGAACGCACGATGCTGTTCGTCGCCCTGATGCTGGCAGACGCCCTGGATGAGGCGGAACGTCGCCCCGCCAAGATCCAGGACGAGGTCCTGCTCACGCGCATCGCCGAACGGCTCGAAGCGCTCGCCACATCCCTTGAGCAATAGCGCACAAGCGCCTATATCGGTCGGCGGCGGGCACTGCCCGGTACGAGCCTTTATTATCCCTGAGGCTATTCATCATCCAAGGGGGCTGTCCCTGCCCGGGCCCTGGCCCGACGCACATGGTCCCCACCTGACGTACCGTGCGTCAGAGGATAACCCGGCACACGGCCACGGCGGTCCCGCCACCCCGCTTTCCCGTGGCGCTCAGGCCACGCATTGGCCATCGCCGGACGAGAGACCGTGATGCAGACCACGATCGACAAGCGGGCGTTGCGCGCGCGGATTCGCGCCGAGCGCGACCGCTTTTTCGGCCAATCCCCCGCACCGATCGCGGCACCGGCGGCCTTGCTTGCGCTGCTGGAACCGGGGCGGATCGTTACCTCCTACATCCCCATCGGCAGCGAAGCCGATCCCCAACACCTCGCCGCTGCGGCACTGGCCGCAGGCTGCCGTCTGGCTTTGCCCCACATAACCACGCGGGAAGCGCCCATGCGCTTTCTGGGCTGGGATGGGTACTCGGCGCTTGTCGAGGGCCGGTACGGGCTCTCCCAGCCTCCCAGCGACGCGCCAGAGGTAGTCCCCGACATCATCCTCACGCCGTTGCTGGCGTTCGACGCGAAGCTCGATCGGCTGGGGCAAGGTGCGGGCTATTATGACCGCGCCTTTGCGACGTTTCCCGACGCTTGGCGGATCGGGGTTGCGTGGAGCGTGCAACAGGTCGAGTCCTTGCGGACCGAAGCGTGGGACATGCCGCTCCACGCCGTCATCACCGAATGTGGATGGATTCCCCGACCATGACCCCAAGTTGGCGTAAACCCGTCGGGATGCTGGCGATTCTGGTGTTGATCGGCGTGTGGTGCATCCTGGTTGCCAGCCTGTCTCGCCTGGTCGGCGGCTGGCATCCATTGTTGCAGGCCGCATTCTATCTGATCGCTGGCATCGCCTGGATCTGGATCCTGCCGATGCGGCGCATGCTGGCGTGGATGGAGACAGGGAAATTTCGCTGATTCCCCCTGGGCATGAAGGGGAATGGCGCGAGTGACGGGGCTCGAACCCGCGACCTCCGGCGTGACAGGCCGGCGCTCTAACCAACTGAGCTACACCCGCTTGAGAAGCGAGAGGCGCGGCTCCTAAGCGACGCCCCCTACCCTGTCAATGACCTCAGGAGAACACGATACGATTGTTCGTCGAACGTTCAACACTAATGCCTGAACCCAGGCTGCAGGACGTCAAAAAATTGAGGGGATATCGCGGCCTTCCCAAGCAATTTGCGGGGAATGGCGCGAGTGACGGGGCTCGAACCCGCGACCTCCGGCGTGACAGGCCGGCGCTCTAACCAACTGAGCTACACCCGCTTGAAAAGCGTGAGGCGCGGCTCCTAAGCGACGCCCCCTAGCCTGTCAACGCTCCGTTTCACTTTCTTCGAAAGAAGCATCGACGCGGCCGCGACGCGGTCGGGTCAAGGTGCCGTGTTCAAACAGAAAACCTGCAATATCCGGCTTGCCTGCTGCCCCCAGCACGGTCTGGATGATGATCAGCAAGGGCACCGCCAGCAGCGTGCCCGCCGTGCCCCACACCCAGCTCCAGAAACTGATCGACACCAAAATCATGATCGGGTTGATGGTCAAGCGATGCCCGACAATCAACGGCGTGACCGCATTCGCCTCGATCAAATGGCACCCGATCATCACAAAGGCGGGCACAAGCGCGACCCAGATGTCGTGGAAGGTCATCAATCCCCCCAGCGCGAGTAGCAACGCCGCCGTGATCGGGCCGAAATACGGGACGTAGTTGAGCAAGGCGACGATCCCCCCCCACATCAACGGATAGGGCATTCCCATCACCCACAACACGCCGGCGATGATCAGGCCGAAGGACAGGTTGATGATCGTAATCGTACCAAGATAGGCCGACGTATCGTCCACGACATCCTGAATGACCCGCGCCGTCGCCATTGCCCCGCCGAAGCTGGCGCGGCTGGTGATCGTCTTCTTGCGTAGCCCGGTCCAGCCCGAGAGGAAGAAGAACACCACCAGGATCCCGAAGAACACCTGCACGATCACCGATGGCGCAAAACTCGCGGCGAGCTCCAAGATCGAACTCGGCGGTGCGACTGCAGTGGTGGCCGGTGCCCGGACCGGCCCCGATGCAGCCAGATGTTGCACCGTGCGATTGAGATAACGCTCGAAACTCGAATAGAAATCGATCAGGGGCGCGATGTTCATCTGGATCCGGTCGATCCGTTCAGGCAAGCGACGAAAAAATTCCGTCGCGGGAACTACGATCGCCGCCAGCGCAACGTTTGCCGCGACCAGAAACAACAACACACAAATCAACGCAGCGAGCGCAGACGGCACGCGCCGTCGCTCAAACCATTCCAGAACAGGAACCAAGGCGATCGCGATCACCAAAGCGGCGGTGGTTGGCAGAAAGAACTCGGCCCCTGCCTTCAACGCAAAGGGCAGCGCCAATGCCAGGCCCACGCCGGCGATCAGCGTCAGTGCGGCCAACAGGCGATCGCGCCGCAATCCAATGCGACGTTCCTCCTCAGTGTCATGCGCACGCGTCGCGGTCAGGCCGAACGCGTCGCTCTTGCTTTCATCCCGATCTGCCATGTCCCGTTCCTAGCGGCATTCCCTCGCCGCGCAAACCGCGCTAGCCCTTGTCCCATGTCAGACCTCATTCTCGTTATAGACGAAGGCACGACCTCGACGCGTGCCATGGCTTTTCGCCTCGACGGCAGCTGTGTGGCGACGGCGGGCGCAGAACTGACCCAGCATTATCCCGAACCCGGGCGAGTCGAGCACGACGCGTCCGAGATCTGGACAAAAACCCTCGCGGTCGCCCGCACGGCGATAGAAAAAGTGGGGGGTGCCGAAAAGATTGCCGCGATCGGCATTACCAACCAGCGCGAGACGATCGTGTTCTGGGACCGCGAAACGGGCGAACCGCTTGCCCCCGCGATCGTCTGGCAAGACCGGCGTACCGCAGCGACCTGCCGCTCGCTGAAAGAGGCGGGCAATGAGCCGATGGTGCAGGCCAAGACCGGCCTTTTGCTCGACCCGTATTTTTCGGGGAGCAAGATCGGCTGGGCGATGGCGCATTGGGATGCCGTAAAAACCGCCGGATCGCGACTCGCTGTCGGCACGGTCGAAAGCTGGCTGATCTGGAAGCTGACGGGCGGCCTGCACATCACCGACGCCACCAACGCCAGCCGCACCGCGCTGATGGCGATCGGCAGCGGCCATTGGGATGACGGACTGATCGAGCTGTTCGGTGCCCCCCGCTCGGCCTTGCCCGAAATCGTCGATTGCGCCGGGCATTTCGGTGAAACCCGGTTGTTCGGCGCGCCCATCCCGATCTGCGGCATCGCCGGGGATCAACAAGCGGCAACCATCGGCCAATCCTGCCTCGAGATCGGCGAGACCAAGGCGACCTTCGGCACCGGCGCATTTGTCCTGAGCCAGGCCGGGCCGATCCCGCCGACCTCGCGCAACCGGTTGCTCTCCACGATCGTGTGGCAGATTGACGGGCGACGCGCTTATGCGCTGGAGGGCTCGGTATTCGTCGCGGGCAGCTTGATCAAATGGTTGCGCGACGCGGTCGGCCTGATCGGCACCGCTGCGGAAACCGAGATACTGGCGCGCAGCGTTCCCGACAATGGCGGAACCTTCCTCGTACCGGCCCTCTCCGGCCTGGGTGCGCCGTGGTGGGAACCCGAAGCGCGCGCCGCCATCTCGGGCTTAAGCTTTTCGACCGGCAAGGCGCATATCGTGCGCGCCGCGCTGGAGGCGATGGCGCATCAGGCGCACGACCTGAAAACCGCCTTTGCTGCGGACGGCGTCGACTGGGCGTGTGTGCGGATTGATGGCGGGATGGTCGCCAATAACTGGATGGCGCAGGACATGTCCGACATTCTCGGGGTCAATGTCGAGCGCCCCAAATTTGCCGAGACAACCGCACTGGGCGCGGCGATGCTGGCGGGAGTCGGCTGTGGCCTTTTCGCCAATCTGGCAGAGGCCAGCGCGATGCGTGGACACGTTGAAACCTTCACCCCGCAAATCGCCGAGCAGACCCGCGTCGACCGACTCGACGGGTGGTGCCGCGCGGTCCAGCGGGTTATCGCGCCGAACTGATCGACCGCCTACCACGACACGCCCAAAATCGCCGGGGGGACCTTGATGACCGACGCCGACACCGCTCAGCCCCGTGACCGGGGACTCCGCCGCATTTTCATCGGTAACGACGGGCTACGTGCGGGGTGGAGTCTGCTGCTGTTTTGCCTGATCCTGACCGTGCTCACGATCGGCGCGGTGGCTGCGGCAACCTTTATCAACGGAAAGCCTCCCCACCCCCCTTCAGGTGCGCCGCAAGGCGTCATCCCATCGATCAAGGGCGAAGCGCTCACCTTCGCGGTGCTGCTCGTCACCTCTTGGCTGATGTCGCGGATCGAGCGTCGCCCCTTCGCTGCTTATGGCCTGCGCCGGGAGCGCGCTGTGCCCGATCTGCTCACCGGCATGGCCTGGGGCATTGCCATGCTGTCGCTGCTGGTGGGAATGCTGACGCTGTCCGGCGCGCTGGTGTTCGACGGCTTCGCGATCGGCGGCAGTGCGGCGCTGGGGTATGGCGCGGCGTGGTTCTTCGCCTTCTGCCTGGTCGGCCTGTTCGAGGAATTTCTGACCCGCGGTTTCCTGCAATACACGCTTGCGCGGGGTGTCGCGGGAATTGTGCGCGCCGTGGCTCCCGCCAGCAAAAACGCCCGCACGATCGGGTTCTGGGTGGCGGCACTGGTCTTCTCGGTCGGGGTTTTTGCGGGCGGGCATCTCGCCAATAAGGGCGAAACGGCGATGGGGCTGGTCAGCGTCGCCCTCGCCGGGCTCACCTTCGTCTATGTGCTGTATCGCACCGGGTCGCTGTGGTGGGCGATCGGCTTCCACGCAACGTGGGACTGGGCGCAATCCTTCCTGTATGGCGTGCGCGATTCCGGGCTGGCGATGGAGGGGCACCTGCTTGCCTCGCACCCGGCCGGGGCCGCGTTGCTTTCGGGCGGCGAAACCGGGCCGGAGGGGAGCATCCTGGTGGTTCCCACGCTGCTGCTGACGGTGTTTATCATTCACCGCACGCTGCCGCGTCGCGCGGCCGCGTTCGACGCCTGATCGCTCAGGCGGCGGCGCGATCCTCAAACAGGCCCTTAAGGTCCTTCTTCAAGATCTTGCCGTTGGCATTGCGCGGCAGCGTTTCGGGAACGAAGCGGATCGCCACCGGCGTCTTGAACACCGCCAGCCGCTCGCGCACCCACGCCTGCAATTCCGCCTCGGTTGCGGTCGTACCTGGGGCAAGGTGGACCACCGCCGCCGGTTCCTCGCCCAGCGTGCGGTGCGGGATGCCGATCAGCGCGCAATCGGTCACCGCCGGATGCGCATAGAGCACGTTCTCGACCTCCGATGAGTAGATGTTCTCGCCGCCGCGGATGATCATGTCCTTGGCGCGATCGACGATATAGACGAAGCCTTCCTCGTCGAGCCGTGCGAGATCGCCGGTGCGCACCCAGCCGTCGACGAAAGTGGCGGCGGTCGCCTCCGGCTTGTTCCAATAGCCTTTGACCACCATTGGCCCACGCGCCCACAATTCGCCGACCTCGCCGATCGGCAGCTCGGTGATACCGTCTTCGTCCATGATCTTGAGGTCGGCAACGGGCACCGGCGGCCCGGCGCTGGTCGGCCGCGCAAGATAATCCTCGGCACCGTGTCCGGTCACCGTCGCCATCGTTTCGGTCATGCCCCAGCCGTTCGACGGCAGCGCGCCAAATTCGGTGTAGATCCGCCGCACGAGCTCGGGGGCCGATGGCGCACCGCCATAAGCGATCATCTCCAGCGAGGAGAGGTCATATCGGGCGCGCTCAGGATGCTCCAATATCTGCCAGGCGATCGTCGGCACGCCGCCGGTGGCGTGAACCTTCTCCGTCTGAATGATCTCCATCGCGCGTACCGGATCCCATTTGCGCATGAACACCAACGTGTTGCCTGCCGCTATCGAACCCATCATCGTTGCGCTGCATGCCGTCACATGGAACATTGGGATGACGGTCAGATAGGTCCTTGGTTGCGGGTCGGGTACAGCTTCGCCACGCCGCACAAAGGCGCGTGCGCCGCCAAAAGCCGAACTGAGGATATTGGTCATCAAATTGCGATGCGTGCCGAGCGCCCCCTTCGGATTGCCGGTGGTGCCGCTTGTGTAGAAAATCGTCGCGTCGTCGTCGGTCGCAATCTCGATCGGGGGCAGTTCCGTGTCGGGCAATTGCGCATAGTCGTGCGGCGTGCCGATCAGATCCTCGAGCCGCTGTGCGCCGTCGCCGACCAGGCCCGGCGCGCGCGCCACGATCATTGTCTCCAATGCGGGCAAAGGCGGGGCGTGCGCCACCAACCGCTGATAGCGTTCGTTATCGACAAACAGCACACGGCACCCCGAATCATCGATGCCATATTCGAGCTCGCCTGCGGTCCACCACGCATTGAGCGGCACCACGATCGCACCGATGCTGGCGGCGGCGAAGAAGATTACCGGCCATTCGGGCAAATTGCGCATCGCCAGCCCGACACGGTCGCCCCTGCCGATTCCCATCGCGACCAGCGCATGCGCCAGCGCAGCCACCGCGCGAAAATTCGCCGCATAGCTGACGCGTTCATCCTCATAGACGGTGAACAGTCGCTCGCCATGCATCCGCGACGCGGCGATCAGCCACGCGAGCGACGGCGGCGCATGTTTCCACACCCGCGTCGGAATACCACCGATCGTCACCGTCTCGATCTCGAACTTGGTGCCAGCCGCCGTCAGCGCGGCGGTCGCCTGCGCCAGTGTCATTTTCGGCCATGCCGGATCGAGCACGACAAGCGGTTCTGTATCCACGATGCATCCTCTTCCCTAGCCGGTCGGCACGCCCGAGTTGAAACTCGGGTTTGCCAAAACCAGCGCTGATCGCAAGGTTAGTGTTGATTCATGCGTGACTCAAGGCAATAGGGGAATAGGACTTTCGAAGTGAGGGTATGGAAATCGCTATGGGCAGAACGATGCCGGAGATCGGACGATTCGACGCTGCACGGCTGGAGCGGATCGATACTTTCCTGAAGGAGCGCTATCTCGATTCCGGGCGGCTGGCCAATGCGCAGATCCTGATCGCACGCGGCGGCGACATCGCGCACTTCTCCTCGCAAGGGCCGGCGCGCGAGGGCGGCAAAAGCATCGACGAAGGGTCGTTGTTCCGCATCGCCTCGATGACCAAGCCGATCACCTCGATCGCCTTCATGATGCTGCTGGAGCAGGGCAAGGTCGCGCTCGACACGCCCGTCCATCACGTCCTGCCCGCGTTCAAGGGAGTCGGCGTGTACAATGGCGGCGGGGGTGGCGTGCCATTCCAGACCCGCCCGACCAGCGAGCCGATGCGGATGCTCGACTTGCTCCGCCACACATCGGGGCTGACCTACAGTTTCCAGAACCGGTCCTATGTCGACGCCGCCTATCGCGAGGGCAAAATCGAGAACTGGCACGGCAACCTCGATCTGGACGGTTTCATCGAAGCGGTCGCGAAAGTGCCGCTCGAATTTTCGCCCGGCGAGGCATGGAATTATTCGGTCTCGACCGATGTGCTGGGCGCGGTGGTCGAGAAGGTTTCGGGTCAGTCGCTCGCCGACTTCTTCCGCACGCAGATCTTTGCTCCGCTCAAGATGGACGACACCTTTTTCGCGGTGCCCGAAGACAAAATCGACCGGCTCACCGATTGCTACACCTTCACCCCCGAAAAGGGCCGCTTCCTGTATGACCGCGGCGAAGCGAGCGCGTGGAGCCGCCCGCCCAAGCTGGTGTCGGGCGGCGGCGGCCTGGTTTCGACCGCGCTCGATTATCATCGGTTTTGTACGATGCTGCTGAACGGCGGCGAGCTCGACGGCGCGCACATCGTCGGGCGCAAGACGATCGAACTGATGACGATGAACCACCTGCCAGGCGGCTCGGATCTGTCGAAAATGTCTAAGTCGCTGTTCAGCGAAACCGCCAATGCCGGCACCGGTTTTGGTCTGGGCTTCGCGGTCAACATCGATGTCGCGCGCTCGATGATTCCGGGTTCGGTCGGCGAATATTATTGGGGCGGGATGTTCTCGACCGCCTTTTTCGTCGATCCGGTCGAGCAGTTGTCGATGGTGTTCATGACGCAAATGAGCCCGAGCAATGTCTACCCGATCCGCCGCGAGCTGAAGACGTTGATCTACAGTGCGCTGACCTGATTTTCCGTCACCCCGGCCTTGTGCCGGGGTCCACTCATCCACCAGCGCTTTTCTAGAGAGGCGCGGTGGACCCCGGCACAAGGCCGGGGTGACGCTTAGGAGAATGCCGATGACTAGCCCGATCACCACCGAACTCCACGACGACGTCCTCGTCATCATCTCGAACAACCCGCCCGTAAACGCACTTGGCGCGGCGGTGCGGCAGGGGCTGGAGGCCGGGATCAAGGAAGGCCTCGCCAACCCGCAGGTAAAGGCGATGGTGATCCGCTGCGATGGCCGCACCTTCTTCGCAGGGGCCGACATCACCGAATTCGGCCGCCCGATGCAGGAGCCGGGCCTGCCGACCGTGGTCGACATGATCGAAGCCGCAGACAAGCCGGTGGTCGCCGCAATCCACGGCACCGCGCTCGGCGGCGGGTGCGAGGTGACGCTCGGCTGCCATTATCGCATCGCTGTCCCCAGCGCGAAAATCGGCACACCCGAGGTCAAGCTTGGCCTGTTGCCCGGCGCGGGTGGCACGCAGCGCCTGCCACGCATCGCGGGCGTGAAGCTTGCGCTCGAACTGACCGCCAAGGGTGATCCGATTCCGGCAAAGCTCGCTTTGTCCGCCGGGCTGATCGACCGGATTGCGGGCGAGGACAGCTTGGTTGCCGACGCGATCGCCTTCGCGCGCGACGTCGCCGATGCGCGCCCCTTGCCCCGCGCGCGCGACAAGACGGCCCAAGCCGATCCCGAGGCGGTTGCGGCGTTCAAAAAAGACAACGCCAAGCGCTTCCGCGGCTTCGACGCGCCCGCTGCCAATATCGCCTGCGTCGAAAAGGCAACCGACGGCTCCAGCTTCGACGAAGGCATCGCCTTCGAGCGGCAGGAATTCATGAAGCTCATGATGGGCGTGCAGTCCGCCGCGCAACGCCACATCTTCTTCGCCGAGCGCCAGGCCGCCAAGATCGACGGCATCGATCCCAAAATCCCGCTCCGCGAGATCAAGCGCGTCGGCGTCATCGGCGCGGGCACGATGGGCGGCGGCATCTCGATGAACTTCCTGTCCGCCGGCATCCCCGTCACGATCGTCGAAATGGCGCAGGACGCGCTCGACCGAGGCACCGGCGTGATCCGCAAGAATTACGAAGCCTCCGCCGCCAAGGGCCGCTTGAAGCCCGAACAGGTCGAGGCCGCAATGGGCGCGCTGACCCCCACGCTCGACTTTAGTGCCCTCGCCGAGTGCGACCTCATCATCGAGGCCGTGTATGAGAATATGGACGTGAAGAAGGAGATCTTCACCAAGCTCGACGCCATCGCCAAGCCCAAGGCGATCCTCGCGTCGAACACCTCCTATCTCAACATCGACGAGATCGCCTCGGTGACCAAGCGCCCCGGCGACGTGCTCGGGATGCACTTCTTCTCGCCCGCCAACGTGATGAAACTGCTCGAGGTCGTGCGCGGCGCACAGACCGATGACGATGTGCTCGCGACCGTCATGGCGCTGTCCAAGACGATCCGGAAGGTCGCGGTGGTCGCCGGGGTGTGCGACGGCTTCATCGGCAACCGAATGCTGAAACCCCGCCAGGTCGAAGCGATGAAGCTGCTGCTGGAAGGGGCGACGCCCGAGCAGATCGACCGCGTCCACGTCGCCTTCGGCATGCCGATGGGGCCGTTCCAGATGAGCGATCTCGCCGGCGTCGACATTGGCTGGCATCGCGACCCGACGCGCATCGAAAACATCCGCGACGCGCTCGCCGCCGAAGGCCGTTGGGGGCAAAAGACCGGCAAGGGCTTTTACGATTATGACGAGAAGCGCAACCCGACGCCCTCGCCCCGCGTCGCTGAAATCATTGAGGATTTCCGCTCGAAATCGAACCTGCAAAAGCGCGAGATCAGCGACGAGGAGATCGTCGAGAAGACGCTCTACACCATGGTCAATGAAGGCGCGTTGATCCTCGAGGAGAAGATGGCGCAGCGCGCGTCCGACATCGATGTGGTGTGGATCTATGGCTATGGTTGGCCGGTCTATCGCGGCGGGCCCATGTTCTGGGCGGATACCGAAGGGCTCAAGAAGATCGTGGCCGGGCTCGAAAAACACGGCTTCGCGGTGGCGGAGCTGCTGAAGAGCAAGGCCGAAAGCAACGGTCGCTTCAATTGAGCGCCGCGCTCGCGGCGAACGGCGCGAGCGCACGAGACGAATGGAGGAGACGATATGACGGACCTCGACACCTTCCGCGCCGAGACGCGCGCCTGGCTCGAAGCGCATTGCCCGCCCGAAATGCGCGAGCCGATCCGGTCGGAAAAGGATGCCTGCTGGGGCGGCCGTAATCCCGATTTCCAACCGGGCCAGAAGGCGTGGATGGATGCCATGGCCTCGCGCGGCTGGACCGTGCCCGATTGGCCGACGGCTTATGGCGGCGGCGGCCTGTCGCCTGCCGAAACCAAGATTTTGCGCGAAGAAATGGCAGCAATAAAGGCGCGTAATCCGCTCAATTCCTTCGGTATTTCCATGCTCGGACCGGCGCTGCTCAAATATGGCACCGAGGAGCAGAAGCTCGATTATCTCCCCAAGATCGCACGCGGCGAAATCCGTTGGTGCCAGGGCTATAGCGAACCCAATGCCGGCTCCGATCTCGCCAGCCTCGCCACCTCGGCCGAGGACGCGGGCGACCATTATATCGTCAACGGCCAGAAGGTTTGGACGTCCTATGCCGACAAGGCTGACTGGATTTTCTGCCTGGTTCGCACCTCTAAGGAGTCAAAGCAGGGCGGCATCAGCTTCGTGCTGTTCGACATGGCCTCGCCCGGTGTTTCGACCAAGCCGATCCTGCTGATCTCGGGCTATTCGCCCTTCTGCGAAACCTTCTTCGACAATGTGAAGGTGCCCAAATCGCAGCGTGTGCATGAGGAGAATAAGGGCTGGGATGTCGCCAAATATCTGCTCGGCCATGAACGCGAAATGATTTCCGGTATGGGCCTGGCAGGAAACGGTGGTAACCCGTTGATCGAAGGTGCGATCGCGACGGTTGGGCTCGACCATGACGGGCGCTTGGCCGATCCGCTGCTGCGCGCGGCGATCGCGACGTTCGAGGTCCGCTCCCAGGCGTTCGGGGCGATGTCCGAACGCTTTATCGACGAGTTGAAAGCAGGCCGCGCGCACCCCGCGCAACCCTCGATGATGAAATATTACGGCACCGAGCTGAACAAGGCCCGCCATGAACTGCAAATGGCGGCAGGCGGATCGAACGCGCTCGAATGGGAAAGCGACGCGTCGGGCGGCGGGCGTGAGGCGCGCGCATGGTTGCGAACCAAGGCAAATTCGATCGAGGGCGGGACGAGCGAGGTACAGCTCAACATCATCGCCAAGCGGATCCTGGAATTGCCGTCGTAAAATCGAGGGAGCCGTCACCCCGGCCTTGTGCCGGGGTCCACTTCTCCCACCAGCGGCTCGGCCCGAGGCGCGGTGGACCCCGGCACAAGGCCGGGGTGACGCATTGTTAGGACTGACACATGCCACTCTATCTCAACGACGATCAGACAGCGCTTCAGGACACGATCCGCGACTTCGTCGCCGACCATGCGCCGGTGACGCACATGCGCGCGCTACGCGACAGCAAGGACGCCGCCGGATTCAGCCGCGACCTGTGGAAGAGCTTCGCCGAAATGGGCTTTACCGGCATTTTGATCGACGAAGCCGAGGGCGGCCTTGGGCTCGGCCATGTCGAGGCGGGCGTGGTGCTGGAGGAAATCGGCCGCAACCTGTCGCCTTCGCCCTTCCTCGCCACCGCCGTCGCCGCGGTCGAAGCGCTCAAGGGCACCGCCCATGCCGCGCGCTGGTTCCCCGGCATCCTCGCGGGTGAAACCGTCGCCGCTCTTGCGATCGACGAAGCTGCCAAGCATCGCGACACGATCGGATTGCAGGCCGAACGCTCGGGTAACGGCTTCAAGCTCACCGGCAAGAAGCAATTCGTCACCCACGGGCATGTCGCCGATCTGCTGATCGTTGCCGCGCGCACCACAGGCAATGCCGACGATGCCGAAGGCATTACGCTCTTCGCCATCCCCAAGGGTGCCGCCAACCTGACCGCGACGCCCGAGCGCCTCGCCGATGCCAGCTTCGCCGCGCGGCTCGAATTCGACGGCGTCGAGGTCGATGCCGACGCGGTGATTGGCGAGGTCGATCATGGCCGCTCGCCACTCGACCGCTTGCTCCGCGCCGGACGCACGGGGGCCGCCGCCGAGCTACTCGGCGTCGGTGGCGGCGCGATGGACATGACGGTTGGCTATCTCAAGGAACGCAAGCAGTTTGGCGCGTTGATCGGCAGCTTTCAGGCGCTGCAGCACCGCGCCGCGCATCTCTATTCCGAGATGGAGGTCGCGCGGGCGGCGGTACTGAAGGCGCAACAGTTGCTGGACGCCGGGAGCGATGCCGCCGACACCGCCGTGTCGGTTGCCAAAGCGATGACGGGCATGGCGACGACGCTGTCGGTGCAGGAAGGCGTCCAGATGCACGGCGGGATCGGCATGACCGATGAATATGACATTGGCTTCTACATGAAGCGCGCGCGCGTGCTGGCCGAGATGTTCGGCGACGCCAATTTCCATGCGGACCGGATCGCGCGGGCGGCGGGCTATTGATGGACGACCTGCCCACGCCCGCCGAGCTTGCGCAAAACCTCGTCGATTTGCTCGATGTCGAGGAGATCGACACCGATCTGTATCGCGGCATCCGCGGCAATGACGGGTTCGGGCGCGTGTTCGGCGGACAGGTCATCGCGCAGGCGTTGCAGGCAGCGCAACGCTCGACCGATGCGCCACGCGCCGCGCATTCGCTTCACGCCTATTTCATGCGACCGGGGGCGGAGGACCACCCGATCCTGTACCGGGTGGTGCGCGATTTCGACGGCAAGAGTTTCTCCACCCGTCGCGTGATCGCGACACAGCGCGGCGTGCCGATCCTCAACCTTGCTTGCTCGCTACAGATGCCTGAGGGCGGCCTCACCCATCAGGACGCGATGCCCGACGTCCCCCCACCCGAGGGCCTCACCAACGATCGCGATATCCGGCTCGCAATGATCGACCGCATTCCCGATCGCTTCCGTGCCAATTTCCTGCGCCCGCGTATGGTGGAAATTCGCCCGGTCTCGCCGCGCAGTTGGTTGGATCCGGTCAAACAGGCACCGTTCCAGAACAGCTGGTTTCGCGTCGTTGCGCCGATTCCCGATGATCCCGCCCTGCACCGCGCGGTGCTCGCTTATGCCTCGGACATGTCGCTGCTCGGCACGGCAACGCTGCCGCACGGTGTCAACTGGCTCACCCACAAATTGCAGAGCGCCAGCCTGGATCACTCGGTGTGGCTGCACGAGGATTTCCGCGCCGACGACTGGTTGCTCTATGCCTGCGACAGCCCCTGGGCGGGGCATGCGCGCGGGTTCAATCGCGGCAAGATTTTCACGCGTGACGGTCGTCTGGTCGCCAGCGTCGCGCAGGAAGGGCTGATCCGCCTGCGCGAATGAGCTGATCTTCCGTGCACCCCGAGCCCGTCAAAGGGCCATCCCCTATGCGATGGCGGTGCCTGGGCGAGGAGGGCTTCGACAGGCTCAGCCCGAACGGATTTGGGCGTTACACGGCGGTCTTGCCATAGTCCTGCCGGGTAACCGGGTGGCTGCTGGATAGCCCGCCATCAACCGCAATCGCCTGCCCGTTGACATAGCTTGCCGCATCCGATGCCAGGAAGGCAGCGACTTCCGCCAGTTCCTCGGGCTGCGCGCCGCGTCGCAGCGGGTTCAGCCGACCGAGCCGATCCATCTTCCCCGCGTCGCGCGCATAATCGAAGGTGGGCCTGGTCATGCCCGTCTCGGTCAAGCCGGGGCAGATCGCGTTGACGCGGACATTCGATCCCGAAAGCTGCTGCGCCGACACCATCGCCAGGTTGATAACGCCAGCCTTGGATGCGGAATAGGCCGGCGACCCCGCGCCCGAGCGGATGCCCGCGACGCTCGCGGTCAGCACGATCGCGCCACCGCCACGCTCGGCGATCTTGGGTGCGGCGTGTTTGATCGCGAGGAACGGACCAATCAAATTGACGCGCAGCACTTCGGTGATCAGCGCGACATCGGTATCGAAGATATTCGCCATCCCACCGGAAATCCCGGCATTGGCGAACATGACGTCAAGACCCCCATAATATTCGCACGCGACATTCACCGCGCGCACCACGTCCTCCTCATTTCCGGCATCGATCCGGATCGCATGGGCGGTGCCGCCAGCGCGATCGATCAAATCCGCGGTTTCTTCGACCGTCTCGGCCTGGTCTGCAACGATCACCGATCCGCCCTCGCGCGCAAACAAGAGCGCCGTCGCCCGCCCGATGCCCGATCCTGCGCCCGTTACGATGATCGATTTGCCGGTAAAGCGCGCCATATCTGCCTCTCCTAAATCGTCACGCCGCCATCGAGCACGATCGTCTGGCCGGTCATGAAGCTGCTCGCTTGCGCGGCGAGGAACACCACCGCCCCGGCGATTTCCTCGGGCTCGCCGATCCGGCGCAGGGGCACCGTCTTGTTGGCGGCCTCGATCCGCTCGGGATCTTCCCACAAGGCGCGCGCGAAATCGGTCTTGATCAGGCCGGGCGCGATGCAGTTGACCCGGACGTTATCGGGCCCGAACTCATGCGCGAGATTGCGCGCCAATTGCATGTCAGCGGCCTTGGAAATGCAATAGGCCCCGATCAGCGTCGAGCCGCGCAACCCGCCGATCGACGAAATGATGATGATGCTCCCCGCTTTGCGCGCGCGCATTTCTGGCACGACCATCGCGATCAGCCAGTGGTTCGACACGATGTTGTTGTCGAGAATCTTGCGGAATTGCTCGTCGGCAATCCCCGCCTGCGGGCCATAATAAGGGTTGGATGCGGCATTGCACACCAGCACGTCGATCTGCCCAAAGGCGGCACGCGTGGCATCGACCAGATGTTGCAGCCCGGCCTTGTCGGAGATGTTGGCGGCAACCGCGATCGCGCGGCCTTCCCCATAACGCGCGTTGATCTCGGCGGCCACGGCATCGCACGCCTCCTGCTTGCGGCTGGAGATTACCACATTCGCGCCATGCTCCGCCAATTCGAACGCGCTCGCTTTGCCGATCCCGCGCGAGGAGCCGGTGATGATGGCGACTTTGCCGCTCAGGTCGAATTGGCTCATGCTTTTCCCTCTTTCGGCCCGCGCTTACGCGCCTGCCTTCTTGGCGAAATCCCACGCCGCTTCGGCCAGCGGGCCGACCCGCTCGGCCGTCCGCGCCGCTTGCGCGCTGGAGGCAGTGCCATCGACGATGCGTTTCTTGATGCCCTGGACAATGCCGGTCAGGCGGAACAGGCTGTAGGCGAAGTACCAGTTGAGGTTGGGCAGACCGTCCCGCCCTGTTGCCGCGCAATAGCGCGCCACCACCTCGTCCACGGTCGGTATGCCGCTCTCGGGACCATCCAGTCCCTTCACGCCCGATCGCCCCTCTGGCTCGGTCACCCAGTTCATCAGGAAATAGGCGATGTCGGCCAGCGGATCGCCCAGTGTCGACAATTCCCAGTCGAGCACCGCCGCGACGCGCGGCGCGTCGGCCGCAAAGATCATATTGTCGATGCGAAAATCGCCGTGGACGATCGACGTGCGGGTCTGATCTGGCAGGGTGGCGGGCAGCCATTCGATCAACGCCTCGACCGCTGGCATATGCTCGGTTTCGGACGCGCGATATTGCTTGGTCCAGCGCGCCACCTGGCGTTCGAAATAATTGCCCGGGCGGCCATAATCGCCCAGCCCCGCCGCGACATAATCGGTGTTGTGCAAGGCGGCGAGCGTATCGACCATCGCCTCGTAATGCGCGCGCCGGTCGGCCGGGGTCATGCCCGGAAGCGCGCCGTCCCACAGGCTGCGCCCCTCGACCAGTTCCATTACATAGAACATCGATCCGATAACCGCTGGATCTTCGCATAGCCCGAACGGCGTCGGCACCGGAAAGCCGGTTGGATGCAGCCCTGCAATCAGCCGATATTCACGGTCCACGGCATGCGCAGAGGGCAACAGCTTGCCGAACGGCTGACGCCGCAAAACATAGCTTTTCCCTGATACATCAACGCGATATGTCGGGTTCGACTGACCGCCTTTGAACTTCGATAGCGTGACAGGACCGTCGATTGCGGGCATATGGCCCTTCATCCACGCCGCCACCGCGCCTGCGTCGATCGTGTCATCGGCGGGCACCGGGATCGTCCCGACCATCGTGACGTCCGCGCTGTCGGCCATCATGCGAACTCGATCACAGACCGCACCGTGTCCCCGGTGCGCAAATTGGCGAGCGCATGGTTGACGCCTTCAAGCGCGATCCGCTCCGCCACCATCGTGTCGAGATCGAGTTTGCCGTCGAGATACAATTGCACCAGTCGCGGCATGTCGATCGGGAAGCGGGTCGATCCCAGCAACGACCCTTGCAACTTCTTGCCGGTCAGGAAGGTCGGCCCGGCGATCTTCACCTCCCCACCCGGCGCGATCATGCCGAGGATCGTCGCGGTGCCGCCGCGCCGCAGGATCGTCCAGGCAAGTTCGGCGGTGTTGGGCCGCCCGACCGCCTCGATCGCATAATGCACCCCGCCCCCGGTCATCCCGGCAACCGTCTTCGCCAGATCGGGATCGTTCGAATCGAGCGTGTGCGTGGCACCCAGCTTCTCCGCCAGCGCGCGCTTGTCGGCGACGGGGTCGATCGCGATGATCTGTCCCGCGCCCGCAATCTTGGCGGCGTTGATCGCCGCGAGCCCGATCCCGCCGCAGCCGATTACGGCAACGCTTTCGCCCGGGCGCAATTGGCTGTCGTTGAAGATTGCCCCCGCGCCCGTAATCACCGCGCAGCCAAGCAACGCCGCCCGGTCCAGCGGCATCTCCTTGCTGATCGCGACGCAGGCATTTTCGTGCACCAACATCATCTCGGCAAAGGCCGAAAGGTTGAGGAACGGGGCGAGCGGCGTGCCGTCCTTCAGGCTCAGTCGCGGCGGCGCGCCCTTCGCCCGCCGCGTCGAGGGATCGATGCACAGCGACGGTCGCCCGCTCACGCAAAATTCGCACGCGCCGCAGAACACCGTGAAGAAGGTGATGACATGATCGCCCACCTTCAAATGCGCGACGTCCGAGCCAACCGCCTCCACAATCCCAGCCGCTTCATGACCCGGCACCGTCGGCATCGGGTGCGGAAACGCCCCGTCGACGAAATGCAGGTCGGACCGGCATACCCCGCACGCGACGGTGCGGATCAGCACTTCGCGGGGCCCCGGATCGGAGATCGCGATGTCCTCGATCACCAACTCGGTTTTTGGCGCATAAAGGACGGCCGCTTTCACCGCGACACCGCCAGATCGCCGCTCGACGGACGATCCACCTTGAACTCGGCATATTTGCCAAACTCGTTGCGGGCGATCGCGCGGTTGTGGACTTCATCCGGGCCGTCCGCGAAGCGCAGGGTGCGCATCGCCGCCCAATCGTGCGCCAGATGGAAATCGCTGGAGACACCCGCGCCACCATGTGCCTGAATGGCGTCGTCGAGGATCTTCAGTGCCATATTGGGGGCCTGCACCTTGATCATCGCGATTTCGAGCTGGGCCGATTTGTTGCCGGCCTTGTCCATCATGTCGGCGGCCTTCAGGCACAGCAGCCGCGTCATCTCGATGTCGATCCGCGCGCGCGCGATCCGTTCTTCCCACACGCTATGGTCAGCGATGCGCTTGCCGAAGGCGACGCGCGACAACAGCCGCTTCGCCATCGCCTCGATCGCCGTTTCGGCCGTCCCGATCGTGCGCATACAATGGTGGATGCGCCCCGGCCCGAGCCGCCCTTGCGCAATCTCGAACCCGCGCCCTTCGCCCAACAGGACGTTCTCGACCGGAACGCGCACATCCTTCAACACCACTTCGCCGTGGCCATGCGGTGCGTGGTCATAGCCATAGACCGACAGCATACGCTTGATCGTCACGCCGGGGGCATCCATCGGCACCAGCACCTGGCTCTGCTGGCTGTGGCGCGATGCATCGGGGTTGGTCTTGCCCATGGTGATAGCGATCTTGCAGCGTGGATCGCCCACGCCCGACGACCACCATTTCGTCCCGTTGATGACATATTCGTCGCCATCGCGCACGATCGAGGTTTCGATGTTGGTCGCGTCGGAGGATGCCACCGCAGGCTCGGTCATCAGGAAGGCGGATCGAATCTCGCCGTTCATCAATGGCCGCAGCCACCGCTCCTTCTGCTCGCGCGTACCATAACGGTGGAGCACCTCCATATTGCCGGTATCGGGTGCCGAACAATTGAAACATTCGCTGGCCCAGCCGACCTTGCCCATCTCCTCGGCGCATAACGCATATTCGAGATTGGTCAGTTGGGTGCCTTCGAACACGAAGCTGTCATCGACATGGCTTTGCCCCGAATGCGGCGGCATGAAGAAATTCCACAGCCCGGCCGCCTTCGCCTTTTCCTTCATCTCCTCGATGACGGGAATGACCTTCCAGCGCTCGCCCGCGTCGTGTTGTGCGTCGAATTCGGCCTGGCGCGGACGGATCTGCTGGTCGATGAACCCCTTCACGCGGTCCCGAAAATAGGTTTCGCGTTCGCTGAAGCTGAAGTCCATCTGCGCTCTCCGATCTTGCTGTCGGATCGCTGGTTAGACCGTACCGCGTATTCGGTAAAGCGTCTTTGCCGCTCAAAATGCGCGGAATGCCGCAGCCAACAAAAATGACTGTTTCTTCTAAAAGATGATGTTACAGTTTCCGGCATGGAGGCCCCCGACACCATTCCGCCCGAGGAAGACACCAGCACCAAGCGCTTTCGCGCCAAGCGCGACGCCATCTTGGCTGCCGCAGCCGAAGCGATCAACGAACAGAGCGCGAAGGGCATGACCTTCGCCGACGTCGCGCGCCGGGTCGGCCTCAACACCACCAGCGTGACATATTATTTCAAGCGCAAGGAAGATCTGGCGGCGGCATGCTTCGAGCATACGCTGGAGCGGCTGCTGGGCATGCTCGAGGAATCGCTCGCCGAGCCGACGCCCCGCGCCCGAGTCGCCAAATATCTGTCGCTCAACATGGCCCGGTTGGCGCGGATCCAGCGTGGAGAGGAAACGTCCTTCGCCATCCTGTCCGATCTGCGCGCAATGGAAGAGCCCGTGCTCGGCCGCCTGATGGCCGGCTGGCGCGAAGTCTTCCGCAAAACGCGGAGCCTGTGGGGCCCGACCGCCAATCGCGCACAAACCGATTTGCACGGCGGGCGGGCGCATGTGTTGCTGGAAAACACCTTCTGGCTGCCGGTGTGGCTCAACCGCTACGATCTCGACCAATATCCGCGCGTCGAAGAGCGCTTGATGGACGTGTTCGCACACGGCATCGCCGGGCCGAACGCGCGTTGGGCACCCGAGTTGATCGATCTCGCGCATGACGAGCCCGAGCCGGGCCGCGAGGCATTCCTGCTCGCCGCAACGCGGTTGATCAACCAGCTCGGCTATCGCGGTGCCTCGGTGCAGAAGATCGCTTCCGAACTCAACGTCACCAAGGGCAGTTTCTACCACCATCTCGATGCCAAGGACGATCTGGTGCTCGCCTGCTACAAACGCAGCCTTGATACCGTCGCCGATGCGCAACGCCTTGCCGATGATCGGGGCGGCAGCCATTGGGAGCGTCTTTCGGGGACGATTGCCACACTGCTCGACGTCCAGTTTTCCGAACGTGGGCCGCTGTTGCGCACCACCGCGCTTTCCGGCCTGCCGTCACAGGCGCGGCTCGCAATGGTCGATCGTTCGAACCGGATCGCGCGCCGTTTCGCCGGCACGATGAGCGACGGCATCGCCGAAGGCTCGATCCGCCCGGTCGACCCGCTGATCGCCGCGCAAGCGCTGATGGCGATGCAAAATGCCGCGTTCGACATGCGCAAATGGGCGCACACCATGACACGCGAGCGCGCGATCGGCTATTACGCCTCGACGCTGGCATTCGGCTTGTTCGACGACCGGATTTTAGACCAATAACCGTCGCCCCGGCGCAGGCCGGGGCCGCTGCGGTCGTGGCAGGGTGTTCGCGACATTCCAGCGGCCCCGGCCTTCGCCGGGGCGACGTGAGAAGGAAAGCAAGATGGCCGACATGGCGCGTTTCGATTGGGCCGATCCCTTTTTCCTCGACGATCAGCTCGAGGATGACGAACGGATGATCCGCGATTCGGCGCGGGCGTATGCGCAGGACAAGCTCGCCCCGCGCATTATCGACGCCTTTCAGAACGAAATCACCGATCCCGACATCTTCCGCGAAATGGGTGCGCTTGGCTTGCTCGGGCCGACGGTGCCCGAGGAATATGGCGGCGTGGGTGCCTCCTATGTCGCTTACGGCTTGGTCGCGCGGGAGGTCGAGCGGATCGATTCTGGCTACCGCTCGATGATGTCGGTGCAGTCGAGCCTCGTGATGTACCCGATCTACGCTTATGGCTCCGAGGAGCAGAAGCGCACATATCTGCCCAAGCTCGCGAGCGGCGAATGGATTGGCTGCTTCGGCCTGACCGAACCCGATGCCGGCTCCGACCCCGGCAGCATGACGACGCGCGCGAAGAAGGTCGATGGCGGCTATTTGCTGTCGGGTGCGAAAACGTGGATCTCCAATTCGCCGATCGCCGACGTGTTCGTCATCTGGGCCAAGTCCGAAGCGCATGGCGACGGCATTCGCGGCTTCGTCGTCGAAAAGGGCGCGAAGGGCCTCGCCACGCCCAAGATCGAGGGCAAACTCAGCTTGCGCGCCTCGATCACCGGCATGATCCTGATGGACGAGGTCGAACTCAGCGAAGACGCGTTGCTGCCCAATGTGCAGGGCTTGAAGGGACCGTTTGGCTGCCTCAACCGCGCGCGCTACGGCATCAGCTGGGGCGCGCTCGGTGCCGCCGAATTCTGCTTCCATGCGGCGCGCCAATATGGGCTCGACCGCAACCAGTTCGGCACCCCGCTCGCCGGGCGGCAACTGTTCCAGAAGAAGCTGGCCGACATGGAGACCGAAATCGCGCTCGGCCTCCAGGCTTCGCTGCGCGTCGGGCGTCTGATGGATGCGGGCAAATTCGCGCCCGAGATGATCTCGATCGTCAAGCGCAACAATGTCGGCAAGGCGCTCGATATTGCCCGCAATGCCCGCGACATGCACGGCGGCAACGGCATTTCCGGCGAATATCAAGTGATGCGCCATTTGATGAACCTGGAAACGGTCAACACCTATGAGGGCGCGCACGACGTGCACGCGCTCATCCTCGGCCGCGCCATCACCGGGATCGCCGCGTTTTAAGGTTAAGCAGGAGAGACAGCATGGCATCCCCGCCCCTCGCCGGACTTCGCATCCTCGAAATGGCGGGGATCGGGCCGGGGCCATTTTGCGGCATGATGCTCGCCGATCACGGCGCGGAGGTGATCCGCGTCGAACGGCCCGGTGCCAGTGGTTTGACCGAGGCCGCACGCGACCCATTGTTACGCTCGCGCCGGACGATCATGCTCGATCTGAAAAAGCCCGAGGCAATCGCCGCCGTCCGGCGCATCGCAGCCACATGCGATGGATTGATCGAGGGCTTTCGACCAGGCGTCATGGAGCGGCTTGGCCTCGGGCCAGAGGCGCTACTCGCCGATAATCCCAAGCTCGTTTATGGCCGCATGACCGGCTGGGGCCAGACCGGGCCGCTGGCCAGCGAGCCGGGCCACGACATCGACTACATCGCCATCTCCGGCACGCTCCACGCTCTGGGCGAAGCCGGGCGTAAACCGGTCGCGCCGATGAATCTGGTCGGCGATTTCGGCGGCGGCGGCATGATGCTGGCCTTCGGCATGCTCGCCGCGATTCTGAGCGCGCAAGCGACGGGCCAAGGACAAGTCGTCGATTGCGCGATGACCGATGGCTCGGCGGTGCTCGCCAGCATGATCTGGGGCTTTCGCGGCATGGGCCGCTGGAGCGCAGCGCGCGGCACCAACCTGCTCGATGGTGGTGCGCATTTCTACGACACCTATGAAACCGCCGATGGCAAATGGATTGCGGTCGGGGCGATCGAACCGCAATTTTACGCGGCTTTGCGACAGGTTATGGGGCTGGACGGGGCCGAGTGGGAGGCGCAGTTCGCGCCCGCTTCGTGGCCGCGCCTGAAGGCAGACCTCGCCGATCGCTTCAAACTGCGCACGCGCGACGCTTGGGTTTCGGCCTTTGAGGGGCACGAAGCCTGCATCGCCCCCGTCCTCGGCTTCGATGAAGCCATCGCGCACCCGCACAACGTCGCGCGCGCGACCTTCGTTACGGCGGGCGGGGTTACCCAGCCCGCTCCAGCGCCGCGTTATTCGGTCAGCGCGACAGTGCCCCCGCGCATGGCGGACGCACCCGACGGGGCCGCGATCCTGGCCGAGGCAGGCTTTACCCCAGCCGAGATCGCAGCGCTGCGCTTTTGAATTCAGGCGTCGGCGTATTGGGGTGCCGGCCGCGCTGCGTAAACGCCGAACGCGCAGATCACCACATAGCACGCCACCGGAATAAGCAGCGCGAGCGTCAGGCTTCCGCTCGCATCCGCCAACGTTCCGGTCGCCAGGGGCAGCACGGCACCGCCGAAGATCGCAACGTTGATGATTCCCGATCCATCTGCCGCACGTGCGCCGAGCCCTTCACAGGCAAGACTGAAGATCGTGGGGAACATGATGGCGTTCATCAGCCCGACCGCCAGCAGGCTGTAACCCGCGACCGAGCCCGTTGTGTAGCTCGAGATCAGGATCAGCGCGACCGCACCGACGGCGACGCCCGCCAGGACCTTGCCCGGGTTGACGACACGCAACACCGCAGAGCCGACAAACCGGCCGATCATCGCCCCGCCCCAGTAAAATGGGATCATCTTGCCAGCGCTGGTGATGTCGAGGTTCATGACGCCAGGCTGTTTGAGGTAGTTGACGATCAGCGAGCCGATCGACACTTCCGCACCGACATAGAGGAAGATGCAAAGCGCGCCGAGCGCGAAGCGCGGACGTTGCATCAGGTCGTTACCGTACAACCAGATTACCGGCGCCAGCAAAATGAGCACCAACCCGATCCACGCCTGCACCTCCACGGCGACGACCGCGCCGAGCGCGGCCAGAGCCAGGCCCGCGACGTAGCGCGTGGCACCGACAAGCGGCTTGTCTTTCGCGGCATTGGCATCATGCGGCAGCCGATTGCGAAACAGCCAGACGGCGGTCGCGACGACAGCCAGCGCAACCGCCAGACCGAGATAGCCACGAACGATCGCGCCGCTTTCCGCCGTGCGATACGCATCCAGCGCCGCGCCGGTCAGGTCCGACGCCGAAATCTTGGAAAGGCTGCCCAAAATGATGATGGCGCCGGCATATGGAAAGATCGTCGTGCCGAGCGAATTGAACGCCTGGGCGAAGGTCAGACGGCTGGATGCGGTTTCGGCTTTGCCAAGCAAGCTGATCAGCGGATTGGCCACGATCTGAACCAGCACCACGCCCGCCGCCAGGATGAACAGCGCGAACAGGAAAAGCGCGTACGTCGCTGTGCTAGACGCGGGAATGAACAGCAGGCAGCCAACCAACATCGTCACCAGCCCGGCGACCGCGCCGCGCATATAGCCGATCCGCTTGACCAGCGCCGCCCCCGGAATGCCGATCAAAAGATAGGCGGTGAAGAAGCAGAACTGAACGAGCATCGCCTGCGTGTAGGTGAGCGTGAACAGCTCCTTCAGCTTGGGAATGATGACATCGTTCAGACTGGTGATGCCGCCGAAGATGAAGAACAATGCGAACACGAACACCTGCAGATCGGGCGCATTCACGCCCTTGGTGGCGATGTCGTCGGCATCCTGCGGTGTTTTGGCGGCGTCGATGTGCATGCGATCCTCTCCCGGCCGCTAACGCGCCGTTTCCTACTCGCCGCCCCCATGCCCGGACCAAGCCGGGTCTGGCAATCCCCCGCTCTGGCAATCCGGCAAATCTCATGCGATACCGAGTCCAGAAAAAAACGACCCGGATGAGGAGAGTCCGCTATGGCCACCGCAATCCTTCGCGCTGCGAAGATGTCCGAAGCCGAATGGGCGACGCGACAGGAACTCGCCGCCTGCTACCGCGTGTTCGCGATGCTCGGCTGGTCGGAAATGATCTACAATCACATCACGCTGAAAGTGCCCGAGGAAGAGGGTGCCTTCCTAATCAATCCGTTCGGCCTGCATTTCAGCGAGGTCACCGCCTCCAGCCTGGTCAAGATCGATATTGACGGCAACAAGCTCGACGACAGCCCCTACCCCGTCAATCGCGCCGGGTTCGTGCAGCACGCGCTGTTCCACCGCCATTTGCCCGACGCGCATTGCATCATGCACACCCATACCACGGCGGGCATGGCGGTGAGTTCGCTTGAGGGCGGCTTGCGCGCCACCAATTTCTACGCCTGCAATTTTGCCGGGCAGATCGCCTATCACGATTTCGAAGGGGTCACCGTCCGCGACGAGGAAGGCACCCGGCTGCTCGAACATCTTGGCGACAAGCGTGTGATGCTGCTCAAGAACCACGGCATCCTCGTCATGGGCAGGACACTGCCCGAGGCGTTCATCAAGCATTGGTCGCTACAGCGCGCTTGCGAAATCCAGATCGCGACGATGTCGATGGGCACGCCGATCGAGGTGTCGCCCGAGGTGATCGCGGTGCATCAGCGCGACTTGCACATGGCGCAGGTGCCGGGTGGCCCGGGCAAGGCCGATTTCGACGCGATGGTGCGCCTGGTCGACAAGATCGATACCGGCTGGCGCGCCTGAGGCGTCAGCCGAAGCGATAGCCCGAGATCGCCCAGCCGAGCACATGATCGGCATAATCGCGCACGGCCGGGCCATCGCCGCCCGCGCCGAGCGCAACCATCAGCGGCAGCAGATGCTCGGCCTGCGGATGGGCGAAGCGAGCGTGGGGAAGTCTCTCCCACGCGGCCACGCGCGCCGCACGCGAGGCCGGATCGGAATCGGTAACGGCTGCGGTCAGCGCGGCGTCCCATTCGTCCGCTACCGCCGTCACTTGCGCGCCGCGAGCACGCAAATTGTGGAAACTCATGCCGGAGCCGACGATCAGCACCCCTTCGTCGCGTAGCGGTGCCAGCGCCCGACCGATCGCGATGTGCGCGGCGGGATCGAGATCGGCGCGCAGCGAAAGCTGCGCCAGCGGGATGTCGGCGTCCGGAACTGCCACCATCATCGGGATGAAAACGCCGTGATCCCAGCCGCGTGCCGAATCTTCCGTCGTGGGGAACCCGGCGGCCTCCAGCAGTGCAGACGCACGCCGCGCGACATCCGGGCTGCCGTGCGACGGCCAGTCGAGCCGATAAGTATGCTCCGGGAAGCCGTAATAATCGAACAGCATGGGATGCCCGTCACCGCCATTGACGGTCAATTCCGGCTCTTCCCAATGCCCCGATACCATCAGGATGGCGCGCGGTCGCTCGGGTAGTGCTGCGATCACCCCGGACAGATAGGCCTGCATCGGCCGCCACATCGGGTCGGGTGGCCCGCCCGCGGGATCCATGAAGAAACAGGGCCCGCCGCCATGCGGGATGAACAGGGTGGGAAGCGTCATGAGGGTTATATCGCCTGCCTCTCCCCGCCCGACAATCGCAGGACGGGAAACGACCCGTTTCGTACCGACACATCTTGGCCTATCGTGCCGACATGACCCGCTTCACCGTCAACAATCAGCCCGTTCAATATAAGATGGACCCGAACACGCCGCTCTTGTGGGCGCTGCGCGATGCCTCCAACCTCACCGGCACGAAATATGGCTGCGGCAATGGCGAATGCGGGGCGTGCACCGTCGAAATCGATGGCGAAGCCGTGCGCTCGTGCCAGCGTACGATCGGCGCGATCGAGGGCAGTTTTGTCACCACGATCGAGGGGCTGTCGCGCGATCGCACGCATCCGGCGCAAATGGCGTTCCTTGCCAAGAACGTGCCACAATGCGGCTTCTGCATCCCTGGCATGATCATGGCGGCAGCGGTGCTGCTCAAGAAGAACCGCAACCCAAGCGAGGATGACATCCGCGCGAGCATCACCAACCTGTGCCGCTGCGGCATCTATCCGCGCCTGGTCGAAGCGGTGTTGCTGGCGGCAAGCGTACAACGCGGCGACGAAACGATCGACGCTCCGCCATCGCCCGGCGTTTCTCCAACCGACGCAGCACGCGAAGTTCCCGCGCTGATCCCGCGAAGTAAATAATACCTTTCGCAAAGCTGTCAGCCCAATTCAGCGACGGCTCATCGACACGGGACCATATAGGGTTCAACGACCGGACATGGCGTCTGGACGAAGAGAAGGAAGTTTTGATGCGCAAGTCTTTGCTCGCCGCAATCATGGCGGCCTCTGCGTTGATCCCGGCGGCCGCAATGGCGCAGGAGGGCAACGACCGGCCGCATCGTGAAGAGGGCCAGGGCCAACGAGAAGGGCGCCCGCAGCGCCCGGCGATGGTCGGAGATGCGGGCCGTCCGCAATGGCGGCGTCCGGAGGGTCAACCGGCCGGGCAAGCGCCCGCTGCCCGTCCACCAGCACCACAATCGCAAGCCCAGCCCCAGGCGCAACCGCAGCCGCAACAGCCCCAGGCACCAAGGTGGTCAGGGCGGGATGATCGCGGTGGACGCCCGAATGGCCAGGGTGGCCGACCGGGTTTTCGTCCCGACTTCGGCAACGATCGTGGCGACCGCCCGCAGGGACAGCCCCCGCAGCAGCCGGGCGGCCGTCCGTTCGATGGTCGCCCCGGGTTCAACGGTGGTCCGAATGGCGGTCGGCCGGCGTTTGACGGAGCCCAGCCGGGCCGCGATCCCCGCTATGGCGGCGGTGCACAACCCGGCCGCGGGGATCCGCGCGGCAATGACGGGCGCGGCGGCGATTGGCGCGGTGACCGGCACGACGGTCGTCCCGGCTACAATAACGGCTGGAATAACAACGGTAACCGCGGCTGGAATCGCGACTGGCGGCGGGACAACCGGTATAATTACAACTATTACCGCAACCAGAACCGCAACCTTTACCACCTGCCCCGTTATTATGCTCCAGCGGGTTGGGGCTATGGCTATCGCCGTTTCTCGATCGGCTTTACGTTAAATTCGTTCCTGTACGACCAGGATTATTGGATCGACGACGCTGACTATTATCGGCTGCCGCCAGCCTACGGGCCTTATCGCTGGGTGCGCTATTACAATGACGCGCTGCTCGTGGATATCCGCACCGGCTATGTCGTCGATACGGTGTACGACATTTTCTGGTAACCACCCGATCAGGGGCCGCAAACTTGGGTTTGCGGCCCCTGTTTTTTCGAGTTGTTTTTTCGAGCGCGCACGGCAAAGTCCCGCGCCATGGCTCTGTTTGCAAAGAAATCCGGCGGCCCTTCGCCTGTGCGCCGCCTGGTCGGCGAATCCGTTTCCCGTCGACTCGATTCCAACCCGGCCGTGAAGCGCGCCAAGGTCGACGAGGCGCAGATTTTCTACCATCCCGATTTCCTCGATGCCGCGACCTGCGACCGGCTGGTGGCGCTGATCGACACAAATCGCCGCCGCTCGACCGTTCTGGCAGAGGAATCGGTGCAGGACTTTCGCACCAGCGACAGTTGCGACATGGATCGCTGGTCGCCCGACGTCCGCCCAACCGACGAGGCGATTGCCGATCTCCTCGGTATCGATCCCGTCCACGGGGAAACGATGCAGGGCCAGCGCTATGCGGTCGGCCAGCATTTCCGCGCGCATTTCGACTATTTCAACGAAGCCCAGCCGTATTGGCCCAAAATGGTCGAAACCGGCGGACAGCGGACCTGGACCGCGATGATCTACCTCAACGATGTCGAGGAAGGGGGCGCGACATGGTTCCCGACCATCGGCATCCGCGTCGCCCCGAAAAAGGGGTTGCTGCTTACCTGGAACAACATGAAGCCCGATGGCGACCGCAACACCGCCACGCTGCACGAAGGCATGCCGGTGGTTCAGGGGACGAAGTACATCGTCACCAAATGGTTCCGCGAGGGCAATTGGATGAAGGCGTGATCCAGCCGCTTATTCGCTGATCCGCACGCTCTTGCGCCCTCCGTCTGCCAAAATTTGCGCCTCGCTAAACGGCAAATGGTGGAAACGCTTCGCCGAAAACTCGCGCGTCTGGTCTCCGAAATAAGGCGATGCCGGATCGGTCGACTGCGAATAGCTGAGCAACGCGTCCGCCACCGGCCCGACCGTGTCGAAGGTGACAATCTGGACATAGCTTGACCCATGCTTCGGCACGATCCCGCCCGGAACGGCGTCGGATTGCTGGACGTTGAGCACCCCCAATTGCCCGGACGCGCCGTGGATCGGGATATGGTCCTGACCGCGCACCGCGAACTGGACGTCGCCCCAGCGCGCGTCGAGCGCGATGCCCTGCTTTGCCAGCGTCGCCGCTGCTGCCTTTAGCGCGGCGAGCAGTTTCGCCCCTTGCGCGCCGCTCGTCACCAAATCGCGCGGCGTGTGGACGGGATCGGCCTTGTCGAATGGCACCGCCCACAAGCCCGGCAATGACCGCACGCCCTCCCAGAAGGTTGCGAACAAATACGCGCCGCGGCTGTCGAGATTGAAGCGCCGGTCCCAACCGCCAAGCGCCGCGCACGCCGCCGCTACATCCTCCTGCCCGCGACACAAAGCCAGTAATGGATCAATCGCGAGTTCGGCCGCCAGGCTCTTATTGGCAAAGGCCATCGCTTCAGCGGCGGCGGGGTCGACCTTGGTGCCCGGCAATCCATCGGTGCCGCTCAGCCGTCGGTCGATCTCGATCAGACCGGAGCGCGTCCGCAGCGTGCGTTCGCTCTCGGCTGCCCCCAGGATAGGCGAGCGGACCACGGCAGGCACCTTGGGGTTGCTCAACCAATAGCTGTCATTGCTGTTGGCGACATAATCCCGCCGCTCCAGCACCGCCTGATCCCCCGCCGGCATCAAGCCGGCGACCGGCGTGCCCGCAGCCCGATCCCAATCGCAGACCGAGCGGCTACCGTCGAGCAGAATGAGTTTGCCTTTCAGCGCGCCGGACAGCGGCATCCCGCACGTACGCACCTTCTCCGCCGATACGTTGGGCACGGCCGTTACATCGGCGTGCAGCGCATTCCCCGCGCGATCGGCGGCGATGGTGTTGACCCACGGAATACCCAGCGTCCGCTCCACCGCCGCGCGCACCTCGCCGACGCTGCGCGCTTGCCCGATCGCGACCCAGGTTTCCAGCGCCCGCTGGTTATTGTGGTTGGCATCGCGCAGCGCATAGGCCTGCGTCTTGGTCCAGCCGAAGCCCGCCAGCGGATTGTAGACGATCGGCCCATAGCGCGTCGCATAGGTGGTCCGCTGTACCGGCGGAGCGCCATCCGGCATCGGCACCGAAATCACCTGCCGCCGCATCGGCTCGCTCTTGCCATCGACCAGATATTTGGTCGGGTCGGCCGGATCGAGCTTGAGCTGGAACACCGTGAAATGCTGGGCCGCCGTCACCGTATGCGTCCAGGCGACATTCTTGTTAAAGCCAAGCGTGACGACCGGCGCGCCGGCGATCCCCACCCCCATCGCATCATACTGGCCGGGCAAGGTCAGGTGCATTTCATAGAAGCGCGACGGCCCGTTCCACGGAAAATGCGGGTTTCCGACAACAAGGCCACGACCATTGGCGGTGACGTCTTTGCCGAAAGCCCAGCCATTGCTGCCAAACCCAATATCGCGCGGCCGCAGCGGGTCTTCACCGGGAACCAGCGCAGCCTGTGTCGCGCCGGGCGGCACCGCGTGCACGACCAGCGGTGCCAACGCAAGCGAGCTCGCCAGCAACATCTGCTTCTCGTTCAGCCGCAGCATATCGTCGAGCGCGATCGGGCGGACCCAGCCCTTGCCGCGACACTCGCCGGGGACGCCCGCCGGGCCGATATCGCGCAGCAGCTTGTTATACCCGGCGACATAGCCGCGCACGAGCGCGCGCGTGGTGGGATTGCCGCGCGCCATACCCGCCCGCAAGGTCGGCACATCGATCACCGAGCGGAAGAAGACATCCGACGAGAGATTGTCGATCTTGTCGAAGCCGAGCACCGCGCTTTCCTTCGGCCCGAACCAGCGCGATCGCTCGCCCGCCACGGTCGCGAACTCTTCGGCCAACATACACAGATTATCCTGCGCATAGGCATAAGCGACGCCGTAGCCGAGGCCGCCCCATGTGGTCGCGCGGATATGCGGAATGCCGAAGGTCGTGCGGGTGATCGTCGCGGAAAAATGCGCCGGAGCGGCCCCCACCGGCGTCGCCGCCATCAATGCCAATCCCAACGCCGCGCTCGTCACGTACCGCATCGCCCCACCCTCTCTTGTTTTTTGGCATCGTCGCACAGCGCGGGGATACGGTCCAGCCGCGCCGTGATTTGCGCGAAGGCGACATCGGCGTAGGAGGGCGGCAATGAACACCGTGCTCAACATCACCCATTCGATTCTCGGCCAGCCGTGGCGCTGGCGTATGCTGGAGACCGACGCGCGTGACCCCGGCTTCGCGCCCGACGATCTGGTCACGCAATTGTTGCTCGCGCGGGGCTGTCCACGCGATGCGCTGGCGGCGCACAAGGCCCCCAGCATCCGCGCCTTCATGCCCGATCCCTCGATTTTCCGGGATATGGACCGCGCCGCCGATCGCCTTGCCAACGCAGTGCAGGCAGGTGAGCAAATCGCGGTGTTCGGCGATTATGACGTCGATGGCGCGACCTCGGCGGCGCTGATGATCCTGTTGTTGCGCGACCTTGGCCTGGAGGCGCGGTCCTATATTCCGGACCGGCTGATGGAGGGTTACGGCCCGTCAGGCCCGGCACTGGTGCGCCTGAAGGACGAAGGTGCCAGCCTCATCATCACCGTCGATTGCGGCGCGCAGGCGTTCGAGGCGCTGGAAATGGCGCGCGTCGCGGGCGTGGACGTTGTCGTGGTCGACCATCACAAATGCGCGAGCGCCCTGCCCCATGCACTCGCCCTGGTGAACCCCAACCGGCTCGACGAGACCGAGGGGGCCGCGCATGGCCATCTCGCCGCCGTCGGCGTCGCCTTTCTGCTCGGGGCCGCGCTGATTCGTGCACTGCGCACGCGCGGATTCTTCGCCGATCGTCCCGAACCGAAATTGCTCGATTTGCTCGATCTGGTGGCGCTCGGCACCGTGGCCGATGTCGCCTCGCTCAAAGGCCTCAACCGCGCCTTCGTCGCGCAGGGGCTCAAGGTGATGGCCAAGCGCGGCAATATCGGGATCGACGCGCTGCTCACCGCCTCGCGGCTGACTCGCGCGCCGACCAGCACCGATCTCGGCTTCGCGCTCGGCCCCCGCATCAATGCCGGTGGGCGCGTCGGCAAGTCCGATCTCGGTGTCCGCTTGCTGACAACGCGCGACCCGGGCGAAGCCGAACGAATCGCAACCGAGCTCGACCGGCTCAACGAGGAACGCCGGGCGATCGAGGGGATCGTGCAGGAAGCCGCCGAAATGCTCGCCGCACACAAGAGCAACCGCGCGGTGATCGTCGTCGCCGGGCACGGCTGGCACCCCGGCGTGATCGGGATCGTCGCCGGACGCCTGAAGGAGAAGTTCGGCCGCCCGGCACTGGTCATCGCGCTCGACGATGCGGGCATCGGCAAGGGTTCGGGGCGATCGATCCCCGGCGTCGATTTGGGAGCCGCCGTGCTCGCCGCGAAAGAGGCCGATCTGCTGGTGGCGGGCGGCGGCCATGCGATGGCGGCTGGCCTGACGATTGCCGAGGACCGCATCGAAGCTTTTGGCGACTTTCTGAGCGAACGTCTCGACGCCGCCGTCACCCGCGCGATGGGCGACCGCGCCTTGTTGCTCGACGCGGTGCTGAGCGCGCGCGGCGTGACGCCCGATCTGGTCACGACGATGGAGGCCGGCGGCCCTTATGGCATGGGCTGGCCGCAACCGCGCGTGGTCGCGGGGCCAGTGCGCGTGCTCAAAGCCGATGTGGTCGGCAACGGCCATGTCCGCGCGATCGTTAGCGGGGATTGCCCTGGCGGCGGCGGTGGCACGCTGAAGGCGGTCGCCTTCCGCCAGGCCGACACCGCGCTGGGCCAGGCCTTGCTGGGTGCGGCACCGCATCGCCGCCTGTGGCTTGCGGGTCGCGCACGCATCGACGATTGGGGCACCCGCCCCGCCGCCGAATTGCACATCGACGACGCCGCCTGGGCCGATTGATTCAACAAATGCGACACAATGGGTTGACCAACCCGTCCGCTTTGCCTAACCGGCCCTTCGCTCCCGAGCATTCGGGCACGGCCCCTTCGTCTAGCGGTTAGGACGCGGCCCTTTCACGGCTGAAGCACGGGTTCGATTCCCGTAGGGGTCACCATCTTTCGGAATTTCGGCAGAAATCCAGCGTTCACCGCATCTTCACCCTCCGCAGGCATAGCGAACGGGCATAGCGAGACGCGAGATGGTCCACATGGCGACCCCCTGGAAACACCCCAAGACCGGGATCTACTACCTCAACCGGCAGATTTCGCTGCCGCTCCGGACGGAGTTCGGGGGCCGCGTCCATTGGAAGGAGTCGCTACCTTTTCAAAGGTCGGCGCGGCCTTACGCGCCATGAGGCAGGCCCGTCGCCCGCGCGAACGGCCTTGCGCAAATTCGCGGTCGGAATGCGCGTCGACGAGAGGAACGTCCTGGCCAATCGCGGCACTCGCGTGTTGCCGGAGGATCGCGCTCCGCTGTCGCTAACGAGGGGGGTAGAGGCCAAACATATCGGCCTGCCTGCCGGGGCCTGCATGTTGGACCTCGAGGGTCGTCAACGCCATCGGAACCTCCGCAATGCAGTCCCAGATCGAGTCCCACACTTTGATCCGGATTTAGCGGAAAATTGTGGGATGCACTGGCTCAACAGTTTTCCAATATTTTCAACAAGCTCAAAAAGCTGAGACGTAATGATGGTGCCTGAAACTTCACAACGGTACCCGTAGGGCCACCAAAATTTCGGACGATTGCCGAGACGGGCAGGAAACCAAGCGTCGTGGCTGCAACAAGGACCGTGCCACCCTCCCTTCCCGCGCGGACAGCCATGCGCAACCCACAACCGTGCAAATTGGCCCGACCAATATGGACAGACCAACTGTGGGTCCCTAGGATGGCGGGCAGACGCTGCATACGGCGCAGGAGGGGAACGGGCATGCGGATACGAAATCTGCGCTGGTGGATCGTCGCGCTGATCTGCGCGGGCACCGTGGCCAATTACCTTGCGCGTAATTCGCTCGGTGTCCTTGCACCTGAGCTGAAGAGCGCACTGCACATGACGACCAAGCAATACAGCTACGTCGTCGGCGCGTTCCAGCTTGCCTATACCGTAATGCAGCCCGTGGCGGGTGCGATTATCGACCGGTTCGGGCTGCGCGCGGGCTTTGCTGTGTTCGGCATCGCGTGGTCGCTCGCCAACATGCTGCATGCCTTTGCCTTTGGCTGGATCAGCCTTGCATTGTTCCGCGGCTTGCTGGGGCTCGCCGAATCCGCCGCGATTCCGTCGGGAATCAAGGCGGTTGCCGAATGGTTTCCGGCGCGCGAGCGTTCGGTTGCGGTGGGCTGGTTCAACGCAGGAACCTCGCTCGGGGCGCTGATCGCGCCGCCCGTCGTGGTCGCGGTAGCGCTGTGGGCCGACTGGCGCTGGGCGTTCATCGTTACCGGTGCCGTGGGGATCGTCTGGGCGGCGGCGTGGTATGCGTTCTACCGGACGCCGGAGACGCACCCTGCGATCACGCCCGAGGAACGGAGGATGATCGCCACCGACCGCCCGCCCGCCACCACCAAGCGCGTGAAGCCGCGCGAAATCCTTGGCTCGGCCCGCTTCTGGGTGATCGCGATCCCGCGCTTCCTCGCCGAGCCCGCCTGGCAAACCTTCAGCTTCTGGATCCCGCTCTACCTTGCCACCGAACGCGGCATGGATCTGAAGCAGATCGCGCTGTTCGCATTTCTGCCGTTTCTCGCAGCGGACCTTGGCGGCATCCTCGGCGGCTATTTGTCGCCGTGGCTGATGAAGCGCGGCGTTGCGCTGATTCCATCGCGCATCGTCGGCATTTCGCTGGGCGCGGTGCTGATGATCGCGCCGGGCTGTATCGGCCTTGCCGCCAGCCCCTATACCGCGATCGCCTTGTTCTGCGTGGGCGGCTTCGCGCATCAGATGATCTCGGGGCTGATCAACACGCTGTCCGCCGACGTGTTCGCGCCGAGCGAGGTCGGCACCGCCAACGGCTTTATCGGGCAGGCCGGGTGGATCGGCGGCCTGCTCTTTTCGCTGATGATCGGCCAGTTGGCCGATACCGTCGGCTATGCGCCGCTGTTCGCGGTGCTGGGGGTGTTGGATCTGATCGGCGCTGCCGTCCTGATCCTCTTCATCCGCAAGCTGACCCTGCCCCCCGTCCCTGCCACGGAACCGACACTATGAGACACGCCACCTTGTCCAACCCGCCCCGCTTCGTGCTGACCGCGCGCGTGCCGGGCCGCATCACGCTCACCGCCGACACTGGTGCCGTCGCGCATGTGTTCGTGCTGGAGGATGATATCGTGCGCCTGTTGCTGCTCGCCACCGGCACGGTGACGAGCCCGCCGAGCTGGGCGATCGCCCCCGGTGCCGCCGACATCGCCGAACCCGGCCGCGACCGCATGGATGTCGGCGGTTTTACGTGCCCTGCCTTCGACTGCGTGGCGACGGAAGATAGGCTGACGCTTACGACCACCCGCCTTCGCCTCACCATCCGCCTGCACGGCCTCCATTGCAGCTGGGAGCAGCGCGACGGCGACACGTGGCGGCCAATGGCGGCCGATCGCCCGACGCAAGCCTATGATTTCGGCTGGTGGGACGGCCGCGCGCACCATTATCTCGCGCGCCGGCCCGACGAACGCTTTTACGGCCTGGGCGATCGCACCGGCGACACCAACCGCGCGGGTCGCCGCTTCCGCCTGACCAACGTCGATCCGATGGGGTTCGATGCCGAGCATAGCGACCCACTCTACAAGTCCATTCCCTATCTCCTGGTCGCCGACGGGGATGGCCGCTGCCACGGTACGTTTTACGACAGCGTCGCCGATGTAACGGTCGATCTCGGCCGGGAACTCGACAATTATCACGGTCTCTACCGCCATGTCGTGGCGGACGCAGGCGATGTCGATCTGTGGATGATCGCCGGGCCGGACCCGCTGGCGGTGACGCGCCGCTTCACCTGGCTGACCGGCCGCCCCGCGCTGATGCCGCGCTGGTCGCTGGGCTATTCGGGCTCGACGATGAGCTATACCGACGCGCCCGATGCCGCAGTGCAGATGGCGAGCTTCCTCGACCAATGCGCCAGGCACGATCTCGGCTGCACCTCGTTCCACCTCTCCTCGGGCTACACCTCGATCGGCGACAAGCGCTATGTGTTCCACTGGAACCGCGACAAATTTCCCGATCCCGCCGCCTTTATTGGCTCCTATGCCGATGCGGGTGTGCGGCTGGTGCCCAACATCAAGCCCGCCCTTCTGCGCAGCCACCCGCGCTATGACGAAGCAGCGGCGGCCGGCCTGTTCGTGGCCGATGCCGAGGGCCAGCCGGTCGAGGCACAATTTTGGGACGAAGTCGGCAGCTATATCGATTTCACCCGGCCCGAAGCCGCGCAGTGGTGGCGCGCACAGGTGACGACCAGCCTGCTCGACCAGGGCATGGAAGCGACCTGGAACGACAATAACGAATATGAAGTGTGGGATCGGCGCGCGCGCTTCCACGGTTTCGGCAGCCCCGTCGCAGCAGCGGCGATGCGTCCGGTGCAGCCCTTGTTGATGACGCGCGCGTCGCGGCAGGCGCAAATCGAGGCACGCCCCGGCCAGCGCCCCTATGTCGTGACGCGATCCGGGATGGCGGGACTGCAGCGCTATGCGCAGACCTGGACCGGCGACAACCGCACCGAGTGGAAGACGATCCGCTACAATATGCGCCAGGCGATCGGCCTTGCTCTATCGGGCGTGTCCAACAGCGGGCACGATGTCGGCGGCTTTTCGGGCCCCGCCCCCTCGCCCGAACTGCTGGTACGCTGGGTGCAGGCGGGGGTGCTGATGCCGCGCTTCAGCATCCATAGCTGGAATGACGACCGCACCGTCAACGAGCCGTGGATGTACCCGCAAGCGCTGCCCGCGATCCGGCGATTGATGGCGTTGCGGCAGACGCTGCTGCCGTTTCTCTACGACCTTTTGCATCGCTATCACGCGGCGTATGACCCGATGGTGCGCCCGCTCTGGCTCGACTTTCCGGGTGACCCGGCGGCCTGGGCCGAGGGGGACGATCATCTGCTCGGGCCCGATTTGCTGGTCGCAGCGGTGGCCGAACCGGGGGCGACAACGCGCACGGTGCGTACGCCCGCTGGCGCGGACTGGATCGATGTCTGGACCGGCAACCGCGTTGCGGGCGGCGTGATCGTCGAGCTCGATGCGGCATTGGATGGCCCGCCGCCGCTGCTCGCACGTGCCGGATCGGCGATGCTGGTAGACCTCGCCACCGGCGGATGGCGGCCCGAGCCCTATAAGCGCGGCATTTGGCTGTTCCCGCCCGGCAAGGGCCCCTTCGCCTGGTCGGCTGTCGAGGATGGCGGCGACGGCGACGGGCCGATCGACCGCTGGCGGATGAAGGGCCAGGCCGATGCCCAACGGATCGATCTCACGCTGAGCCGCGATGGCCCCGGCACCTGGGGCGACGACCGCGTGACACTGTTGCTCCCGCCGGGCGAAAAACGGACGCTCATCGTCAATGGCGGCGCGGGCGAAGCGGTGATGATTGCAGGGCGCAGCGGTATTTCGCTGACTGTCGGGGACGCGTAACGGCGGCGGGTCAGACCGCGCCGCGCTTGGCCAGTGCGGTGCGCTTGACCTCGAGCTCGGCGCGGGTACGCTCCATCGTGTCGATTTCGGTGGCCTGGAGCAGCCCCTCGATCACGCGGGCGAGATGGTCGCGCATCGCCGCGCGCGCGGCAACGGGATCGCGCTCCCGCAATGCCTGCAGGATATCGAGATGTTCGTCGATCCGCGGCTGTACGCCGACACTGCGGGCGCGTTCGAGCATGTGCGCGCAGAGCGGCGAGCTGTAGCGCGCGTCCCATAGCGATTCGACGACGCCGACGATCGCCGAATTTTGCGTCGCGCGCGCGATCACGACGTGAAACTCGCGATCGGCGTGCTCACCGCTGACATGTTCCTGATTTTCGCGTTCCATGTCGGCCACCAGCGTTTCCAGCCGTGCGATATCCTCGTCGGAGATCGAGACCGCCGCCAGCGCCGCAGTTTCCCCTTCGAACAGCCGCCGCGCCTCGGTCAGCTCGAACGCGCCGATATCGAGACTCAGCATAAGCGTGTCGTTGGGCGGATTGTCGACGACGAAGATACCCGAGCCATGGCGCGAACGCACCAGCCCCGTCACCTCAAGCGCAATCAGCGCCTCGCGAATCGTCGGGCGGCTGACCTTATGTTCTTCGGCCAGTTCGCGCTCGGACGGGATGCGCTGGCCGGGCCGATAGTCGCCGCGTTGGATCGCCGCCGCGATCGTGGCCGCCGCCTGCTGATACAGCTTTCGCCCCCCGGGGTGCAGGGTCGACGGAGTGGGACGAAGTGGCCTGATCACTTGATGTTCGCCTGTAGAACGGAGCGCTTCGGTTTACTCAACATGCCGGGCTCGCGCAATCGCGATAGGCCCGATCCTCCTGCAGGTCATTCCATCATTTGCAATTGGTAAGACCATTTGGTATGAGAGTCGCGACGACGGTCGACACGCAACGGCCGCGCACTTTTTGGGAGGGGAAATATGCAGACTCTACGCACGTCGGTTGCCAGCGCAGCCCTGGCGGTTTCGCTCATTGCCACGGCGGCTCCCGCCATCGCCGAAACCGGCGCGGCGGCACCAACCCCGGCCGACCCGGCCTTGGCGCAAGCCGCCGGAGCGGCGCAGACCGCGCCCGCCAGCCCCGCCGACGAAGCCGCCACTGCAGGCGACATCATCGTCACTGCCAACAAGCGCGCGGAAAATATTCAGCGGGTTCCACTCGCCGTATCGGTGCTCACCCCGGCCGCGCTCGCCAGCGCGGGGGTCCGCAACTTTCAGGATGTCGCAAAACTCTCGCCTTCGCTGGTCGTGCGCCCGGCCGAGCAGCCGCAGAATTCAAACGTATCGCTGCGCGGCGTCGGCACCTTCGCCTTCGGCATTGGCGTGGAATCGAGCGTGGCGGTGCTGGTCGACGAAGTCCCGCTGGCGTTCCAGGCACGCGCCTTCACCGATTTGCCCGATGTCGAGCGGATCGAAGTTCTGCGCGGGCCGCAGAGCACGCTGTACGGCAAATCGGCCTCGGCCGGTCTGATCAACATCATTACGCGCGCACCGACCGATACGCTGCACGTGCGCGCCAATGCGGTGGTGACAACCGACAATGAGCGCGGCGGCAATGTCAGCATTTCGGGGCCGATCTCGGACTCGGTCGGCTATGTCGTGTCTGCAGCGTACAATTATTGGGATGGCAACGTCCGCAACGTTTATGACGGCAAGCGGGTCAATGGTCGTGAATCGATCAACCTGCGCGGCAAACTGCGCTGGACCCCGACCGACACCTCGTCGGTCACGCTCTCAGCCAATTATGTCAACGGCAACACCGATGTCGGCCGTCCGTTCATCCGCGTCGCGTCCAATGCTTTGTTCCGCGGACAGGCTGGTCTTACCCCCGCAGTGGTATTTCCGGGCGTGACGATCAGCGAGAAAAACCAGGACGTCAGCAACAATTTCGACGCGCGTACAAAATATTCGGGCGGCGGCGGATATTTGCGGACCGAGGTTGCCGTGTTCGGCGATTCCAACCTGATCACCGTCACCTCCTATGACCGCTTCCACCTCGACGACTATCTCGATCAGGACGACACATCGGCGCCGGGGGCGTTCGGTAACAACAATCAGATCGGCGCGTTCAATTCCGAGCAGATCACCAACGAGATCCGCTTGCAGTCGGCCAGCACCAAGCCGTTTCGCTATACGGTCGGCACCTATTTCGCCAATTTGAGTTTCGGTCGTCCGTTCTCGCGCGGCCCCGTCTTCTCGCTCGCCAATTGGTCCGCGACCTCCAAGTCGCGCCAGATCGCCGGCTTCGCACAGATCGACTGGCAATTCCTGCCCAAGGCAACGCTGACGGCGGGCGGTCGCGTCCAGAATGAAGCGGTTAGCTACACCTTCCTTGATCGGCAGGCGAACAACGCGTTCTATAGCGGGCGCGCCGAAGACACCGCGGGCACCTACAAGGTCAATCTGCGCTACGAATTCACGCCCGACCTGATGCTGTTCGGGACCTATGCGACAGGGTACAAGGGCCAGACCTACGATCTGACCACCGGCTTCAACCTGAACCGCGCACTGGCTGGGCCGATCAAGCCCGAACGCTCGCGCGATCGCGAGATCGGCGCACGCACGCAATTCTTCGATCGGCGGCTGACGCTCAACCTCACGCTGTTCGATACCGATTACACCAACCTCCAGGCGCAATCGATCGAGACGCTGGCCGACGGCACGCAGAATTACCGCCTTACCAATGTCGGCGGCCTGAAAACGCGCGGCATCGAGCTGGAAGGCTCGGCGCGCCTTGGTGGCGATGTGACCTTTGGCGGTGCCGTGACCTATCTTGACGCGCATTATACCGACTATGCGATCGCACAATGCTATCCCATGCAGACGCTCGCCCAGGGGTGCTCGGGATCGCCCGCGCGGCAGAATTTGACCGGTGGCCGCGCGATTCAGGCCCCCGAGTGGAAATTTACGATCAGCGGCGATTATTCGCCCGCGCTGACCGACAAACTTCGCGGAATCGCGCAGTTCAACTGGCAATATCAAAGCAGCCTGAACTTCGGCCTGCGTGACCCGGAGACCTTCCAGTCGGCCTACCATATCGTCAATGTCGGACTTGGCGTGCGCGATGCCGATCATCGTTGGGAAGTGGTCGGCTTCGTCAACAACCTGTTCGACCAGCAATATTTTGCCTCGTTGGTCAACACGGCCGGTAACTTCGGCAACCAGCAAGCCACGCAGGCCCTCCTACCGCGCGACTTCCGTCGCTATGGCGGCGTGCGGTTGTCGGTCAATTTCTGACGGCGCAGCCTAGGGCGTTTTAGGGTCCTGAAATTACGGAGACGACGATGCGGTTCAGGACCCGGTTGACCACGCTGGCCAGTGTCATACTGGCGGCGACAACGGCGGGCGCTTTCGCTCAGGAAGCCCCAAAGCCCGCCGCTCGCCCGGGCATCGACTCGCCCGAATTGTCAAAACTCGGAGCCTATCCGGTTGGTGTCGCCGACGTCGAATTCGTGCAGCCCGGTCAGGCGGACCTGCGGGTCGATGCCCCCAACGCCAGCCGGATCGATCGGCGCGTGCCGCTCAAGATCTGGTATCCCGCCGCAACCACCGGGCACGGCATCTCCTACCGTACCGCGCTGTCGGGTGAAACGGGGGTCGATGTTCCGTTCGAAGTGCCCGGCATCGCCACTGCCGGGTCGACCGCCGCCAAGGGGCGCTTCCCGCTTGTCGTCCTCGCGCATGGCTATGGAAACACGCCCGAGGTGCTGTCCTGGCTGGGCGAAAATCTGGCGAGCAAGGGCTATGTGGTGGTGACCCCGGCCTTCCGCGATCCGCCGATCAGCCTGCGCACGGCGGCCGCACGCGCCGGACCGATTGCGCGGCGTCCGCTCGACATCGCCTTCGTGACGGGGGAAGCGCAACGGCGCGCGCGCGCAGGCGAAGGCATTTTCGCCAGCGCCGATGCCGCGCGCACTGCGCTGATCGGGTATTCGATGGGCGGTTACGGCGTATTGACGGCGGCGGGCGCGCCGCTCAACCCCGCGCTCGCGGACATGACGCGTGGCGTGTTGGCACCTTATGCCGCAGGTGGCCCCAAGGCGGCGGAGCTCAAGGTCACCGGCTTGAAAGCGGTGGTCGCGCTTTCGCCCGCCAACCGCTTCGGCGACGCACCGATCTGGTCGGGCGACGGCCTGGCGGCGATAACGACGCCGACCTTGTACATCGTCGGCGGGCAAGATCATGTCGTCGGCTATCCGGCGGTGCGGGCGCTGTTTGACCAGGAAAGCAACGCGCAACGCTACCTGCTGACCTTCAAGGAAGCAGGCCATAGCATTGGCCTGATCGGCGCGCCGCCCGCGATGCGGCACAGCTTCTGGGACCTCGACTGGTTCGAGGACGCGGTGTGGCGCAAGGACCGGCTGTTGCCAATCGAGACGCATTTCATCACCGCCTTTCTCGACCGCTATGTGAAGGACGATATGGCCAAGGGTGCCTATCTCGACGGGCTCGTCGTCGACTCCGATACGGGCACCTGGCCCGGCGCGCCAGCCGGACGCTATACCGGCTACAGCCCCGGTGCGCCTGCGGCGACCGTGTGGAAAGGATTCCAGCCGAGCCGTGCCACTGGCATGCTATTCGAGGCCAAGCCTGCGCAATGATCGAGACGCTTCCTTCCAATCACGCTGCCCTTGCGACGCGGCCCACGATGCTGACGCAAACCATGCGCTGGTTCGGGCCGACCGACCCCGTGACGCTGCGCGACATCCGGCAGGCCGGGGCCAGTGAAGTCGTTACCGCGCTGCACGAAGTGCATAACGGCGCTGTGTGGGAACAGGCGGCGATCGCCGAGCGCAAAGCCATGATCGAAGCCGCCGGGCTCGGCTGGAGCGTCGTCGAAAGTCTGCCCGTGCATGAAGAGATCAAGCGGCGCGGCCCCGACTGGGATGCGATGATCGCCGCCTATTGCGCCAGCCTGCGCAACCTGGCCGCTTGCGACATTCGTGTTGTCACCTACAATTTCATGCCGTTGCTCGACTGGACGCGGACCGATCTGGCTTGGCCGCTGCCCGACGGCGCGCTCGCGCTGCGCTTCGAGCTGGAAGCGGTCGCTGCGTTCGACCTTCATCTGCTGCAACGTCCCGGGGCGGAACAGGATTACAGCGCTGGCATGGTCGAGGCTGCTGCCCGACGCTTCGCTGCCATGGACGACGACGCTCGCCGCACGCTCGAACGCACCATCATCGCTGGCCTGCCCGGCAGCGAGGAGAGCTTTACCGTCGACGCCTTTCGCCAGGCGATCGCAACGTATGACACGATCGATGCCGATCAGTTGCGCGCCAACCATGTAGCGTTTCTGGAGGCAGTCTGCCCGGTGGCCGATGCGCTGGGCCTGCAGCTTGTCGTTCATCCCGACGATCCGCCCTTCCCGATCTTCGGCCTTCCGCGTGTCGTCAGCACCGAGGCCGACGTCACCGCCCTGTTCGAGCGCGTCCCGAATGCGTCGAACGGTCTGTGCCTGTGCACCGGGTCGTTCGGCGTGCGCGCCGATAACGATTTGCCGGGGATGGTCGAGCGGCTCGGGGATCGGATCGGTTTCCTGCATTTGCGATCGGTCCAGCGCGAGCCGAACCAGGCATTCCACGAGGCCGCGCATCTCGAAGGCGATGCGCAAATGGCATCGGTCATGGTCGCGGTGCACCGATTGCAGCAGCGCACCGGCCGATCGATTCCGATGCGGCCCGACCACGGCCATCAAATGCTCGACGATCTCGGGAAGCAGACCAATCCCGGCTATTCGCTGCTCGGCCGCATGCGCGGCCTGGCCGAATTGCGCGGGCTTGAGCGCGGTGTTGCGCAATTGTTCGAGCGTAGGGATCGCCCCGCTCGCTAAGGGAGAGAGACGATGCACCGGCCGTTCTGGACACGTGGCGTTATCGGAGCCTTGGCGCTGTGGGGCGCGCCCTTAGCCGCGCAAGACGCCCCGCCCTCGCCAACCCCGCTGCTGGTAGCGGGGGATTTGCGCGACGGCACCGATCTGTCGGGGCCATGGCATTATTCGATCGATCCATTCCGCTCAGGGATTTCCGGCTTCCACGGCGGGATGCCCGATATCGGGCAGCAGCGCTGGCGCGACGTCGACGTACGCAAAGCGATGGCGAGCGACAGCCGCGTCCTCTACGAATTCGACCTCGCGCGTTCGCCGTTGACGACTCTGCCCTCTTCCTGGCTGACCGAGGCACCCGAGCTGCGCCATTATCAGGGGCTGATGTGGTATCAGCGCAGCTTCCCCGCGCCGACCCAGCGCCACGGTCGCTATTTCCTGCGTTTTGGCGCAGCCAATTATGCGACGGTGGTCTATCTGAATGGGCAACAGGTCGGGCGGCATGAGGGCGGCTTCACCCCCTTCGCTTTCGACGTCACCAAGCTGCTGCGCGACGGCGACAACCAGATTACCGTCGGCGTCGATTCGCAGGCGACCGAAGCAACCGTGCCGCCTCCGGTCACCGATTGGGAGAATTACGGCGGCATCACGCGACCGGTCCGGCTGGTCGCGACGCCCGATACCTATGTCGACGATGCCTGGGTGCGGCTCACGCGAGACGGCAAGTTGGCGGTCGACCTCCATCTCGACGGGCCTGCGGCGGCCAATCAGGCGGTGCAGCTTCGCATTCCCGAACTCGGCCTCGATCGCAGCGGCACGACCGATGCGCAGGGCAATTGGCGCGCGACGATGGCCGCGCCCCGCGCCCTCATCCGCTGGTCGCCCGAGCGCCCGCGCTTGTACGACGTCGCAATCAATGCGGGCGAGGATCGCTGGCGCGACCGCATCGGCTTCCGCACGATCACCGTGCGCGGAGCCGATATCTTGCTCAACGGCAAACCCATCTTCCTGCGCGGCATATCGATGCACGAGGAAGAGCTCGGTACCGACCCAACCCGCGCGATGACCCCGGCCGCCGCACGCGCGTTGCTGAGCGAGATCAAGGAAGGTCTGCACGGCAATTACGTCCGTCTTGCCCATTATCCGCACAGCGACAGCACACTCCGCCTGGCGGATGAGCTGGGGCTGCTCGTGTGGAGCGAAGTGCCGGTCTATTGGCAAGTCGCCTGGTCGAACCCGGATACGCTGGCGCGCGCCCGCACCATGGTGGCGGAGAACGTCCTGCGCGATCGCAACCGCGCCGCCATCGCGATCTGGAGCGTCGCCAACGAAACCCCGGTGACCGACGCACGCAACGCCTTCCTGCGTACGCTGGTCGGCGATGTGCGGCGGCTCGACGATACGCGGCTGGTCAGCGCGGCGCTGCTGGTCGAGCGATCCAAAACCGCCGACCATCCGGTGATGACGCTCGCCGATCCGCTCGCCAAGGATCTCGATGTGCTGGCGATCAACACCTATAACGGCTGGTATACGACCGATCGCCTGGCCGACCTGCAGACCAGCGAGTGGCGGGTCCCGCTCGACAAGCCGCTGGTGTTTTCGGAGTTCGGTGCCGACGCGCGCGCGGGCTTTCACGATCCCGTCAACGGGCAGAAATTCTCCGAGGAGTTCCAGGCAGATTATTATCGCTACACTCTGAAAATGGCAGATACGCTGCCCAGCCTGCGCGGTATGTCGCCATGGATCCTCAAGGACTTCCGCTCGCCCCGGCGGCAGAATCCCGATTTCCAGCAGGGCTGGAACCGCAAGGGCCTGATTTCCGAGACGGGACAGCGCAAGGCAGCCTTCGATGTGCTCGCCGGCTATTATCAGCGAAAGGCGGCCGGCCAGTGAACCGGCGCGGTTTCAACCCGCAAAACTTGGATATTGCGGGCGTTGTTGGAAACGCACATTGCCCTGCCCGCCCCTTTTGCGTTAGCGCTATCACTCGTCATCCGCAAAGGCGGAAAAAAGCCGGGAGAGCCGGCTGAACAGGAGACGGGGATATGATCGGTGCAATCGGGCGATTCGCGGGCGCGCTGACTATCCTTGCTTGCGCAGCCTATGCGCGGCCGGCGCAGGCTGAGGACGGATACGATCTCTGGCTACGCTATCGGCCACTGCCCCAATTGCAACGCCAGGCCGCAACCGTCTCCGCGATCACGGTGCTGCGGGAATCGCCAACGCTTCGCGTAGCGGCGGAGGAACTTGAGCGGGGGTTTTCGGGGCTGTCCGGACATGAGGTGGGACGGCAGGACACCATCCCCGCCGATTCGGTCGTCCTGGCCACCGCCCGAACACCCGAGGTAGCGGCGCTTGCCCTCCCGGTCGCAGCGTTGAACGAGGAAGGATATCTGGTCCGCCCGGTGACCCTTGGCGGGCGGCGGGTGACGCTCGTTACCGGCAAAACCGATCGCGGCGTGCTATACGGCGCGTTCGCGCTGCTACGCTGGGCCCAGACGGGCCATGCCGTGCGTACCGCCACATTCTCGTCGAGCCCTGCGACCAAGCTGCGCTTGCTCGACCATTGGGACAATCTCGATGGTACGGTCGAACGCGGCTATGCCGGGCAGTCGTTATGGGATTGGTGGACGCTCCCCGATTTTCGCGACCCACGCTACACCGATTACGCCCGCGCCAATGCCTCAATCGGCATCAACGGGACTGTGCTCAACAACGTCAACGCCAAGGCCGACAGCCTCACCGCGCCGTACATCGCCAAGGCAGCGGCGTTGGCCGACGTCTTTCGCCCATACGGCATCAAGGTGTACCTCTCCGCCCGGTTTTCCGCACCGATCGAACTGGGCGGTCTGAAGACCGCAGACCCGCTCGATCCGCAAGTCGCGGCGTGGTGGCGCGCGAAAGCCGATGAACTCTATCGCGCCATTCCGGATTTTGGCGGCTTTCTGGTGAAGGCCAATTCCGAAGGCCAGCCCGGCCCGCAGGATTACAAGCGGAGCCATGCCGACGGTGCCAACATGTTGGCGGCTGCCCTCGCCCCGCATGGTGGCGTCGTGATGTGGCGTGCCTTTGTCTATGCGCAGGAAAATGCCGAGGATCGCGCCAAACAAGCATATGATGACTTCAAGCCGCTCGACGGCAAATTCGCGCCCAATGTGATCGTTCAGGTCAAAAACGGCGCGATCGATTTCCAGCCACGCGAGCCTTTTCATCCGCTGTTCGGCGCAATGCCCCGGACTCCGCTGATGCTCGAATTCCAGATTACCAAGGAGTATCTCGGCCAGGCGACCCACCTCGCCTATCTCGGGCCGCTGTTCGAAGAAACCCTGCGGTCAGATACGCTGGCCGATGGCCCCGGCTCCACCGTCGCGCGCGTCGTCGCGGGAACGGGCGACGCGCTGACGGGCATGGCCGGAGTCGCCAATATTGGTCGATCGCGCGACTGGTCGGGATCGACCTTCAACCAGAGCAATTGGTACGCCTTCGGGCGTTTCGCCTGGGACCCGCAGGCGTCGTCGGCTGACGTTGCACGCGAATGGGCGGCGATGACCTTCGGCCCCGACCCCGCGATCGTCGCGCCGATAACAAAGATGATGGCCGGGTCGCGCGAGGCCGTGGTCGATTATATGACCCCGCTGGGTCTCGCCCATCTCATGGCGACCGCCCACCATTATGGCCCCGGGCCGTGGATCTCCGATTTGAAGCGGCCCGAGTGGAATCCCTATTATTACCACCGTGCCGACAAGGATGGCATTGGCGTCGAGCGCGGGCCCGGCGGCACCAACGCGACCAGCCAATACGCCCCGGCCCTTGCGCGCGTGCTGGCCGATCCTGCGACCACGCCGGATGCCATGCTGCTGTGGTTTCACCGGGTGCCGTGGACCTATCGCCTGAAGTCCGGAAAGCCGCTTTGGCAGGCGATGGTCGCCGATTACGATCGCGGAGTCGCCTATGTCGACGACATGCGCCGGACTTGGGCGACCTTACGCCCTGCTATCGATGCCGAGCGCTTCGCCAAGACCGCAGCCTTCCTCGACATCCAGCAGCGCGAGGCGCGGTGGTGGCGCGATGCCAGCCTGGCCTATTGGATGTCGGTCAACGGCCTGTCGCTCCCGCCGGGTGCCGCGCCACCCGCACACGATCTCGCTTGGTATAAGGCGCAAACCTTCCCTTATGCGCCGGGCAATCCGTGATGCCCTCCCGCCCCGCGAAGAGGATCCCCCCAATGAAGAATCGTACACAGACGCTTGCCCGCTGGATGGGCATGGCAGCCGTCTCCATCATCACCATTTCAGTCGCGCAAGCAGATCCGCTCGCGACCGTCGAGCGCAATGGCAGCTTCGTCGCGATTGAACCCTATGCGCCCAATATCGTTCGGGTGACGATCGCGCTTGATCCCAACCTTGCCAGCGGCGCGCCGGGCCCCGGCCCCAATGCCCCGGTGGATGCCACGGGGTGGACGCATCGCGTCGCTGCCACGGGAGACATCTTTTCCTCCTCCGCACTATCCCTGACAGTCGCAGCGCAGCCTTGGCCAAAAGCACCGACGCAGATGGAGCGCTACTTTGCCCCATCGCTTCCGCCGGTTGAGATCACCATCAACGGTGCCGACGGCCATGTCATCACCCACATGACCGGCTGGGAAATGGCACCGCATATGGTTGCGGGCGAGAAGACCTTCAAAGTCGGCGCAAGTTTTTCGGCACCGCTCGATGAGCATTATTACGGGCTCGGGCAGAACCAGGAAGGCAGACTGGACTTGCGCGGCCGCACGATCGATTGCCGCCACAATTACGATGCGCCAGCGGGCGAAACGGTCTGCGTCCCCTTCCTTGTCACCAATAAGGGCTATGGCATCGTTTGGGACAATCCGTCGCAGACGACCGTATCGCCGGGATTGTACAACAGCACGCATTGGCAATCGGAGGTCGGTGAGCGGGTCTCCTTTTTCGTCATTACGGGTAACACCACGGACGCACTCTACGCGGGGTACGCGACGCTGACCGGCCAGACGCCGCTGCCCCCGAAGGCAGCGTTCGGTCTTATCCAGAGCAAGGCGCGCTACGAGACGCAGGCCGAGCTGCTCGGCATCGCCGAGGGGTATCGCCGTCGCGGCTATCCGCTCGACGTGATGGTGCTCGACTGGTTCTACTGGACCCGGATGGGGCAGCTCGACATCGACCGAAGCTATTTCCCCGATCCCAAGGCGATGAACGCCACGCTCAAGCGCATGGGCCTCCGCAGCATCGTCAGCGTCTGGCCACGCTTCGAACGCGAGTCGCGCTATTACAATATGCTCGCCGCCAAGGGCTGGCTGCTGCATGACGTCGATGGCAGCGTGGTGGACGGCCTGCCCATTCGCTCCGATCGCGCCGGAGCCTTGCTCGACAGCACCAATCCGGAGGCGCGGCGCTGGTATTGGGACAAAATCCGCGACAATATCGCTTCGCAGGGGTTTGACTGGTTCTGGCTCGACGAGACCGAGCCGGACCTTGTGCCGGATGGGCATCTCTATTCGATCGGGTCCGGCGACCGGTTCCACAATGTCTTCCCCTTGCTGCATACCGCCAGCGTCGCCGAGGGATCGGCGAAGGATCGTCCCGATCTGCGCAACCTGATCCTGTGCCGCGCCGCGTATCTGGGCACGCAGCGCAACGGCTGCCTGTTCTGGTCGTCGGACGTTCAGGCCACGTGGGAAGCGCTCAAGCGCCAGGTGCCGACGGGCCTCAACATGACGGCATCGGGCATCGCCTATTGGAGCAGCGATACCGGCGGATGGCAGTGGCCCAATGGGCCAAAGGCGGAACGTCCCGTCCTGCTCGATCCGGCAGGTGCCACCGCCATGGCACCCGGCTATACCGATTATCCCGAACTGTTCGTCCGCTGGTTTGAGTATAATAGCTTCACGCCGACGCTGCGTATCCATGGGCAGCGCCCGGCCACCGCCATCTGGGAATATGGCAAGGCGGTCGAACCCGTCCTCGCCCAGTACCTCAAGCTCCGCTACGCGCTGATGCCGTATCTTTACGCACTCGGCCGTCACACTTATGAAAGCGGCGCGCCCTTCATGCGCGCTTTGTTCATGGATTTTCCGGACGATCCCAAGGTCGTGGACCTGGGCGACGAATATATGTTCGGCCCCGCCTTCCTCGTCGCCCCCGTGACCGAGCAGGGCGCGACCAGCCGCCCGGTCTATCTTCCCGCGGGTGCGGACTGGTATGATTACTGGACCAACCAGCTGTATCACGGCGGCCAGACGATCACCGCCGCCGCGCCGATCGACCGGATCCCGTTATTCGTTCGTGCGGGCTCGATCGTGCCGATGGGCGCGCCAATCCCCAGCACCGCGACGCGGCAACCGCTGGAAAGCATCCGCGTCTATCCCGGCCGCTCGACCAGCTTCACACTGTATGACGACGATGGCGTCAGCAATCGCTATCGCACCGGAAGCGGTGGCACCGCGCTGCACTGGGACGAGGCGACGCAGCGTCTGTCGAGTTCGGGCAAATTGCCGACCGGGCAAGATGTCGCTCCGCTGGTCAAGGTCGTCGACCACTGACCCGATGGCGACCTCCGCACAACGATCGCGCAGCACCCAGGCAAGGCTAGGGGCGGAGCGGCAGAACATAATCCGGCTGTCGGCCGAAGCCCCGTACCACCACCCGGTCCGCGAAGAAGTCGAGCCGGGCATAGGCCGTCTCCGGCGTATCCAGCATCGCCTTGAGGTTCAGGTAATGAACTCCGGCATGCTCGCCGTAATTGCCGTCATGGTTGTGCCCGTCGAGCCATACCTTGGCCGAACGGTGGCGTTCGATCACCGCCATCACCGCTGCGGCATTCCACAGATTGTGCGGATTTTCGGGAAAGAGCGGAAAATGGCTGAACAGCATCGCTTTCATCCCGCGACGGTCGGCCTCGGCGAGTTGTGCGTCGATCCAGCGCAGTTGTTCGTCGTCGATGCCGCCGTCCCATAGCGGCTTTTCTGCATACAGCGCCGCATGTGCGGCCATGCTGCGCGTATATTCGGGGCTGCCCGCTGGCCAGCCAAAGCTGCTCAGCCCGGTCCCGTCGGTGACGATGAACAGCCAATTATGGCTGGTGAAACTGTAATAGCGCGCTGGCATGCCCAGCTTACCCGCGACCAGCGGCTTGTGCGCATCGTCGATCGCGAACTCGTGATTGCCGAGCACATAATGCCAGGGATGCCGCAATTTCGCCGCCACCGGCAGGAACGCGTCATAGCTCTCCCAGTCTCGGTCGATGAAATCCCCGAGATGGACGACAAACGCCAGCTTCTGCCGGTTGAAATCAGCCACGGCCGCCGCAAGTTTGGCTGGAGCCGTGTGATAGAGCCGCTGACCACTATCGGGTTCAGCGGCATATTGCGCATCGGCGATCGCGCCGATGCTGAAGTCGGGACGTTCATTCGCCACGGCGGCGGGCGTCGCGCTGGCAAGCCCCGCCAAAGCCGCCAGGTGCATCACGAAGCGCATCGTCCGGTCCGATCCGATAGAGGTCGCCGGCCCCTTTAGCGCCGCCCGCGCGATTGTCACGCGCGCTTCATGCTTCTGTCCTAACGCGGCCAAGACTCGGAAAGACATCCGGGCAGGGAGGCACGAAGTGACAGCGCCACGACGCGCGTGTCCGCGTCTCCGCAGGGGCGCGGCGCGGTGAATGAGATTTCGGCCATCCTGATTCGGCGACGCGCCGATCAGGAGGAAGCAGATCTGCGCCAGGCGCTCCGGCGCTTTGTCGGGGGCCGATTGAACCATCATGCCGATGGCGAAGACATCGTCCAGGAAACCTATTTGCGGCTCTACGACTATCGCCGCACCCGTCCGGTGGCGGACGCCGCCGCATTTTGCTTCACGGTCGCGCGTAATCTGGTGCACGATCATTTTCGCCAGCGTAGCGCCTTGCCGCCGACAAGCGACCTCAGCGAGGAGATCGTCTGCGCCAGACCGCACGCCGAGGAGGTGCTGGACTATCGCCAGCGGGTGGAGATTTTGGTGCGTGCCTTGAAAGTGATGCCGCCGCTGCGCCGCGAAGTCTTTCTGCGCCGCCGCCTCGATGGCACGGCGAGCGCAACCATCGCCGCGGATTTGCAGCTGAGCGTCGCGGCCGTCGACAAGCATTGTACGCGCGCGGTGGCCGACTTGCGCTTGGCGCTGGAACGCCGCGGCCTGCCGCCCGGTGCCGCGCGATGAGCCGTCGTGCAACCTTGCAGGAAGCCGCGGGTCTCGCGCTTTCGGGCGAGACCGGCCAGGGGCCGCAGGCCGCGACCGCCGAATGCGTCCGCGCAACGCTTGACGACCCGGCGCTGGAGGAGGCGCTTGGGGCAGCGGCGGCGTTCGGTCGCCTGTCCGACGCCGATATTCTGGCGATGCGCGAGAGGCGGCAGCGGACGCTGGCAACGGGGGTGACCGCCGCTTTGCTGATCGCGGTTGGCGGCGGCGTTTGGCAAGCGACGCGCATCGGCACCGCCCCTGCCCTTGCCACCCACTATGAAACGAAGCGCGGGGAAGAGCGCAGTATTGCGCTCGCGGACGGATCGCGGCTCGAACTGAATGGCGCGACCGCGCTCGACGTGACGATCGACGCACAGCAGCGCACCGTCGTGCTGCGGCGCGGCGAAGCCTTTTTCGACGTGGCACATGAACCCGACCGGCCCTTCGTCGTCACTGCGCGCGGATCGAGCACGCGTGTGCTTGGCACCGCATTCGACATCGATCTGGCTCGTAACGAAGTGAAGCTGGCCGTGTTTCGCGGGCGCGTGCGGTTCGGGGCGAGCGACGCCGACACCGGCGTGCTGGTTCCCGCAGGCTGGCGCTCCCGCTTCGACGGCACCACCGCCAGCGCGCCAAGCCGGTTCGATCCAACGCAGCAGGATTGGCGGCACAATTGGCTCGATACCGATGAAATGCGGCTGGGCGATTTGGTCGAGGCGCTCAATCGCCACGGCGGACCGGTGATCCTGCCGCCCCCTCCCCGACTGGAAAAACTGGTGTTGTCGGGACGCTTCAAGCTCGACAACCCCGAACAATTGCTGGGCGCGATCGGTGCCGCCTATGGCTTCACGGTGGTGCGTCAGGGCGCACACTTGCGGCTGATGCCGACCGGGCCAAGCGACACCAAAATGTCATCACAATGACGCTGCACTGCAACAAAATTCTTTTGTCCTGATCCGGCGGGGAACCCGTCTTCCGTTCGAGGCGCAGGGGCGTCCGAGCGGAGGAACGTTATGAAACATATTCGGGGAATTTCAGGCATGGCACTGGCGATCGCGATTGCGACACCTGCTGTGGCACAGGCACGACCGGCGGAGACGACCGTCCTTCGCCAGGAGCAGCGCTTCGACATCGCGCCGTCGGATTTGCGCACCGCCATCTCGCGCTTTTCACAAGCGACCGGCGTGCAAGTGGTGGTGGCACCCGACGCGGTCAGCGGCCGTCGCACGGCTGGCGTGCGTGGTAGCTATACTGTGCGAACGGCACTCGACCATTTGCTGCGCGGGACCAATCTGGGCGTGACCTTCCAGGGCGGCGTCGCCATCCTGAAGCCGATGGCCGCCGCCCCGGTCCATCCGGCATTGGTCAAGGTCGCCGCACAGGACTCTGCACTTTCGGGCGCGGCCATGCCGGACCGGTCGGTCGGCGAGGGAACCGACATCATCGTGACCGGCTATCGTCACAGCCTTACCGAAGCGCAGAACCTCAAGCGCCGCGCGGTCGGCAATGAGGATGACATCGTCGCCACCGATATCGCCGCCTTTCCCGACCTGAACCTTGCGGAATCGCTGCAGCGCATTCCCGGCATCACCATCACCCGCGACAGCGGCGAAGGCCGCCAGATCGCGCTGCGCGGGCTTGGGGCCGATTTTACGCGCACGCAGTTGAACGGCATGGAAGTGCTCGGCAACACCGCTTCGGGAATGGACAATCGCGGCGGCGTCACCCGCTCGCGCTCGTTCGATTACAGCCTGTTCGCATCGGAATTGTTCAACCGCGTGTCGGTCCAGAAATCCTATTCGGCAGAACAGGATGAAGGCGGCATTGCCGGGACGGTGCAACTGACCAGCGCCAAGCCCTTCGACACGGGCAATAAATTGGTCGTTTCCGCCAAGGGCCAGACCAATGACAACACCAGCGGCGTCACGCCGCGCGTGGTTGGCCTCGTCTCGCATCGCTGGGGCGATCTCGCCGCGCTTGTCTCGGTTGCCTACAGCCAGATCAAGAATAACGAGTTTGGCTATCGCAACTGGGGTTGGGGCCTCACCAAATATGGTGCCGCCAATATCGGCCCGAACATCGATGCGGCGACGCGCGCCAACCTTCTTTCGGGCGTCTACCAGCCGACCGCGCAATCGCCCTCGTCCTGGTATACCGACCGCAAGCGGCTCGGCATCACTTCGTCGGTGCAATATCATCCGGGCGACGCATTCAAACTCGACGTCGATTTTCTCTATGGTCGGCTGTGGGACCATCGCGACGATTATGCGCTGGCAACGGCTGGAAGCAACGCGCTGACCGGGACCTCGATCACCGGAGCCCAGGTGATCCAGAGCGCCGTGATCGACAGCACCAATACGCTGCGCGCGGCAAGCTTCACCGGCATCGATCTGCGCTCCGAGCATCATATCGTCCAGAACCGGACCGACTTTTACCAGGGCGTTGCCAATGCCAGCTGGAAGCTGACCGACCGGCTGACGCTGAGTGCGCTTGGCGGCTATGAGGAATCGGATTTCGGCCAGCCCGTGTTCGACAAGGTGTTCATGGAGCTCAAGAACACTCCGTTCAGCTATGACGATCGCCCGACCATCCCGGTCAACACCTACGGTAAGGATATCACTGATCCGAACAACTGGGCGGTGCAGCGGCTCGACGTTCAGGAAAACAAGATCACCAACCAATATGCCAATGGGAAGCTGCAAGCAGCCTACACGCTGAATGAAGCGCTCACCTTCAAGGCAGGCGGCGAGTATAAGCACTTCATCAACAGCGGCTATACGTGGGTGAACAAGGTGTTCCACAACGTGCCCGCCGACATCGCCATCCCCAACACTCTAAAACAGACCGTCACGCCCGATACCTTGATTCAATACATCGTCGGCAACGTCGATGGGGTTTACAGCTATATCGGGGACAATCGGAACCTGACCGCTGCCAATCTCCAGGCGGGCAGCGATTACCGCGTCGATGAAAAGACAGGCGCAGGCTTCGCCCAGTTCGATCTCGACACGATCGTGGCCGGGATGCGGCTGCGGGCCAATGCTGGCGTGCGGTATTACTCGACCGACCTTTTGTCGTCGGGGCATTTGGCCACTGGCGCGGGCTTCACGCCGGTTGCGATCCGCACCAACAGCCACGGCTTCCTGCCTGCGGCCAATCTGGCGCTCGACGTTGCCAAAGCGGTGGTCGTTCGGCTTAGCGCCAGCCGCAACGTCAATCGCCCCGCCCTGGGCGATCTGGCGGCGGCCGGGTCGATCACCACGCGCCCCAATGGCGGCAGCCTGAGCCTCGGCAATCCGTTTCTGAAACCGTTCAAGGCAACCTCGGTCGAGGGGTCAGTCGAATATTATATGGGTCGCAGCGGCTTTGCCTCGGTCGGCTTCTTCTACAAGAGCATGGACAGCTTCATCAGTTCGTCCACCAAGCAAATCCCCTATGGCCAGACCGGCTTGCCGCTTTCCCTGCTGGTGCAAGGCGAGGACGCGAACACCTTGTTCGACGTCAGCCAGCCGGTGAACGGCGCTGGTGCCGACATCAAGGGTATCGAGGTAGCAGTCCAGCACGACTTCACCTTTCTGCCCGGCGCGCTCAAAAATCTTGGCGCTGTGGTCAACGGAACGTGGTTCGACGGGCATCAGACCGCCTATTACAACAACGTGCCGAAGGTCATACCGCTCTATAATCTCTCGAAATGGGCGGCAAACGCCACCTTATATTACGAGAACAAGCTGTGGGGCGTGCGCGTTTCCGATGCCTATCGCAGCAGCTATTTGACCGGTGCCGGCAACGCCATCGACAATAGCGGCGATGGCATTCGCGGGACCAACAATGTCGATTTCCAGGCCCATATCAACCTGCGCCCAGGCGTCCGGTTGATCGCCGAGGGCATCAACATCACCAACGAACCGATCGTGCAGTCGCTGGATGCAGTCGCCCAGCGTACCGAGGTCTATACGACCAGCGGCCGCACCTTCACCTTCGGCATCAGCGCCGAATTCTAAGCCCGGCTTCAGCCGCCACAGCCCGTCCTTGCGATCGCGGGGACGGGCTGTGGATCTGGCCGGTGGCCGCCTCCAAGGCCGCGATGACGACCGCCGCCCACTTTGTGCATGGGCGAGCATTGCGCTGACTGCGTCGAGTTGGCACTCTCCCCGCTTCTTGGGGGGAACCTGTATGCGCCGACTGATCCTTGCGACATTGCTCGCGGCGACCGCTTCGATCGCCGGAGCGGCACCGACGCCAAAGGAACAATTGCTGGTTCCGCCCCCCGGCGCGCGGCACTTTACCATCAGCTCGATCGCCGGAAAGCATGGCGACATCTGGTCGTGGACGATGCCCGACGGGCGCATCGCCTATCGCATGTCGATGTCGCTGCGCGGTTGGGTCACCGAGACCGACGAAATGGTCACGCTGGATCCCACCAGACGCCCCACCACGATCGCCATTCGCGGCTTTACCGATTCCGGGGATGCCACGGAAACCTTCACGGTTGCTCCGAACGGTGTGGCGGACTGGAAGACGGTGATCGATTCCGGCTCCGCGCCGTTCGCCAACAAGCATTATAATACTTATGGCGGCCCGCCGCTCGCCGGGGAGTTCGATATCGATGCGCTTGTCGCGGCGGGTGCCAAGGGCATCGACTTGCTCCCGACGGGCCATGCCAGCATCGCGATCGGGCAGACGGCGCAGGTCGAGGGGCCGCAAGGGCCACGGACGATCAAGCTCGCCTTTCTAACGGGATATGGCTTCGCGCCCTCCCCCGTGTGGCTCGACAGCGACAATCGCCTGTTCGGCAATGCCGGCGTCATTTCGATGTTGCCGGAAGGCTATGAGAAGAACGGCCCCAAGCTGAAGGACATTCAGGACAAGGCGACCGCCGCGATGGTGCGCGAGGTCGCACATCGCTTTCTGAGCAAGGCCAATCGCACCGCAACGCTGATCGACCATGTGCTGATGTTCGATTCGGTCGCCGGGCGCTACATTGCGGATCGCGCGGTGCTGATCGCGGATGGCAAGGTCGCGGCGATCGGCGCTGCGGGATCGATCGCCGCTCCCACTGGCGCAACCGTAATCGACGGACGCGGCAAGACGCTGACCCCGGGCCTGTGGGATTCGCATCAGCACGTCGGCGATGACTGGAACCTGCTGCAGAACGTCGCCACCGGCATGACCAATTACCGCAGCCCCGGATCGATGATCGACGAGGCGCTCAGCATCTACAAACGGCGGGCAGCTGGCGATTTGCTGGCCCCGGACGGCAAGGTCTCGGTCATCATCGATCGCAAGGATCCCCTCGCCGCGCAGGGTGCGCTGACGGTGTCGTCAGCGGCAGAGGCGGTCGCTGCCGTCGACAAGATCAAGGCCGCAGGGCTCTGGGGTGCCAAATTCTACACCTCGATGAATCCTGCCTGGATCGCGCCCGCAGCGGCCGAAGCGCATCGCCTGGGGTTGCACGTCCACGGTCACGTACCTGCCGGTATGCGCCCGCTCGACGCGGTGCGCGCCGGATATGACGAAGTGACCCACATCAACTTCATCCTGATGCAGGCGATGCCGCAAGACGTGGTCGACAAGGCCAATACCGCCGCACGCCTTGAGGGTCCGGCCAAATACGGAAAGGACGTCGATCTCGATTCCCCGGCGATGACGGCGTTTTATGCTGAACTTGCGAAACGCCATACGATCATCGATCCGACGCTGACGGTATAGGAACCGTTGATGACGTCGGATGGCAGCGCGATCTCGCCCGAATATGCGCCCTTCGCCGACGTTGCGCCGCCGAGCGTCGTCCGCGGCTGGAAAATCGGCGGCTATCCGTTGTTCGGTGGCCTGACGCGCGACGACTTTCGCAAGAGCTTCACCAAGATGGTCGATCTGGTCGGCAAACTCCACCAGGCGGGCGTGCCGATCGTCGCCGGGACCGATGGCTATGGGCTGGAGCTGGTGCGCGAACTGGAACTGTATCAGCAAGCGGGCCTGAGCAATGCCGAAGCGCTGCAGACCGCAACCATCATTCCCGCACGGATGACCGGCATGGACGACCGGACGGGATCGATCGCGGTGGGCAAGACCGCCGATATCGTGCTGGTCGATGGCGATGTGTCGGCGGCGCTCGGCAACCTGCGCCATGTCCACACCGTCTTTCTGGACGGGTATCGGCTCGACGGCGCGGCACTGCGCCAGGCGAGTGGCCTGAACGGGATGCCCAAATGATATGATCTCTGCGTTGATTTTGCTCGCCGCGAGCCTCCATCAGCCGGTCGCGGCGGCGCGGGTAACCTTTGATCGACGCGGGGAGCGGACGGTACAAGTTTCGGGTCTGGCCGATGTCGCTGGAGCCAGAACACTGCGCGCGGACGACCCGGTTCGGATTGCGTCGATCTCCAAACTGGTCACAGCGATTGCCGTCCTGCGCCTGGTCGAGCAGCACCGACTCAATCTCGATGCCGATGTGTCGGAACTGCTCGGCTATCCGCTGCACAACCCGGCCTTTGCCGACCGACCGATCACCCTGCGCCTGTTGCTGTCCCACCGCTCGAGCCTGACCGACGGCGTCGACTATGTCCTGCCGCTCGACGCCGATCTCGGCAGCGTGTTGGCCGACCCGAAAGTGTGGGATACCGCGCACGCGCCCGGTGCTTATTTTCGCTATACCAATTTGAATTTTCCAGTGATCGCGGCGGTGATGGAACGGGCCACTGGCGAACGCTTCGACCGGTTGATGCAGCGGCTCGTGTTCGCACCGATGAAACTGGATGCCTGCTACAATCTCGTCACCTGTTCGGACCGCACGGTGGCGCGCGTCGTCGTTCAATATCGTTCGGGGTCGGTAACGCGCGACGACAATCACGGTGCGCGCCCGCCCTGCCCGGTCACGCCAGCCCGCGACGGCAGTTGTGATCTATCCCTTTGGCGCGCGGGCCGAAACGGCGCGACCTTTGCGCCGCAAAGCGGGCTTTATATCTCCGCGCGCGGTCTTGCCCGGATCGGACGGATGCTGCTCGACCAAGGGCGGGTCGACGGAGTGCGCATCCTCACCCAGCGCTCGGTCCATTTGCTGGAGACCCCGCAATGGACATGGAACGGCGATAGCGGTGCGGGAAGCAATGGCGACACCTGGCACGGGCAGATGTGCCGCTATGGCCTGGCCGTCGCATTCCTGGCGACGCCGGTCGCGGGCTGCCGTGACGATCCGTTTGGCGACGGGCAGCCGCGCTGGGGGCATTTGGGGGATGCCTATGGGCTGAAATCGGGGCTGTGGATCGATCCACAGCACGGCAACGGTGTCGCCTATTTCGCGACCGACGTACCCGTCGATCCCGGCGCGCGCTCCGCCTATAGCCGAAGCGAAGAAGCGCTCGCACAAGGTGTTGCGCCATGAACCTGCGTCACATCGAAATCTTTCACGCCGTCTATATCAATGGCTCGGTCAGTGCTGCGGCGCGGGCGCTCAACATCTCACAGCCGTCGGTTTCCAAGACGCTGCGTCATGCCGAGTCGCTGCTCGGTTTTCCGCTGTTCGAGCGCGGCACTGGGCGTCTCGTGCCGACCGAAGACGCGCACACCCTGTTCGCCGAGGTCAGCGAAATTCAGGACCGCGTTTATGCGCTGCGCGAGGCCAGCCGCAATCTAAAGCGCGGCACCGGCGGAGTTTTGCGGGTGTCGGCACTGCCGTCGCTCGCGCTCGACGCGCTGCCCGTTGCGGTGGCGAGTTTTCTGCGCAGCCATCCGACGGTCCAATTCGACCTGCAGACGGTTCATCACGACGATTTGCTGCGCAAACTCTACGAACGCGAAACCGACATCGCGATCGCCTATGCGGTGCCCCCGGCTGCCCCGATCGGGCATCGCTGGCTCGGCGAGGGCGAACTCGTCGTGCTGTATCGCGAGCAGGACATGCCCGATGCGCCACCACGGCTCGAACTCGAGTGCCTGCGCGACAAACGCTTCATCAGCCTGGCCGCGAGCGGTCCGATCGGGCAGTTGTTCACGCAGGAATTGCAGCGGCTCGACCTCGAGCTTGACGAAGTGGTGTCGGCGCGGACCTTCTATATCGCCACCGCGCTGGTGCGACAGGGCGTGGGGATGACGGTGGTCGATAGCTTCACCGCGCAGGCTTCGCTCAGCCCCGGTCTGTCGGTGCGGCCGCTGAAGCCGCAACTGGCGTTTGATGTCCATGCGATGTTCCTGCTCAACCGCCCGCCGACCGCGCTCGCCACCGATTTTCTGAAGACGCTGGCGCGGGTTATCGACGCCGCCTGAAGCGGACGACATAACGACAGGCTATGCCGGGTGATCCACTCGCTATGCTGTGGCGGTAGCCGCTGCCGATACGGTGGCCCGCATGATACCCGGACCCTATCTGCTCTATCTCGGCCATAGCGCCGACCCGATCGGCATCAAGACGTCGCGCGGCCTCGCCACTTTCCGCCCGGACGACTGCGTCGGAGAGTTTCGGTATGACGATTGCCCGCTGACGCTCGGGATCAAGCGCCTGACGATTGCCGAAGGCGCAAGCGCTGGCGCACGCACGCTGGTGCTTGGCATCGCCAATTCGGGCGGGACGATGGGAGCGGATCTGATCGCGGATGCGGTTGCCGCGCTGGAAGCCGGGATGAACGTCGCCGCCGGACTGCACCAGCGCTTGCGCGACGTGCCACGGCTTGCCGCGCTCGCTCGCGAGCGCGGCCTCACTCTGTTCGACGTGCGCGATCCGCCTGCGGATCTGGTGGTTGGGACAGGGTATCCACGCGCCGGTCGCCGGTTGCTGACGGTCGGCACCGATTGTTCGGTCGGCAAGATGTACGCGACGCTCGCTTTGACCACAGCGCTGCGCGCGCGCGGCATCGCCGCCGATTTCCGGGCGACGGGCCAGACCGGGATCCTGATCGCAGGCGGCGGCATACCGGTCGATGCCGTGGTCGCCGATTTCATCTCGGGGGCGATCGAACAGCTCTCACCCGCGCGCGACGATGACGGTTGGGATGTGATCGAAGGGCAAGGGTCGCTCTTCCATCCCTCCTTCGCGGGTGTCTCGACCGGCCTGCTGCACGGCGCGCAGGCCGAGGCGATCGTGCTCTGCCACGAACCGGGGCGTGCGCACATGCGCGGTCTGCCCGGACGCGCCCTGCCCGAGCTGACGGAATGCCTGGCGATGAATCTGCAGGTTGCGCGCCTGACCAGCCCGGGCGTGCGGGCGATCGGCGTGTGTCTCAACACCTCTGCGCTGGATGCAGCGGCGGCGCGGGCGCTGTGCGAACGGACCGAGGATATGCTCGGCCTGCCCTGTACCGACCCGATCGCCTTCGGCGTCGAGTCCATCATCGATGCGCTCTATGCCCCGCACGCTTGAGGCGCGGCACGACCGCTTTGCGTTGCACACGCCGTTTCGCATCGCGCGCGGGGTGAAAACCGCGGCGGACGTGATCACCGTATCGATCATGCAGGACGGACATGTCGGTCACGGCGAGGGCGTCCCCTACCCGCGCTATGGCGAGAGCGTCGCGAGTGCGCTCGACGAGATCGCGCACGTACGCGATGCGATCGAGGGCGGCGCGGATCGCGAGGATCTGCTCGGCCTGCTGCAGCCGGGCGCGGGGCGCAATGCGATCGACTGCGCCTTATGGGATTTGGAAGCAAAGCGCTCGGGCCGCGCGGTCGCGACGATGATCGATGGCCCCGACCTCACATCAATGCCAAACGCGTTGACGGTCGTCATCGACACCCCTGCGGCGATGGCACGGGCGGCAGCGCTGATCGCCGCCGCGCCGCTGATCAAGGTCAAAGTGAACCACGAAAATCCCGCTGAGCAACTTCGCGCGGTTCGCTCCGTGGCCCACAATGCCACGCTGATCGTAGACCCGAATGAAAGTTGGGACCGCACCCTGCTCGAAGCGATGCAGCCGCTGCTGGTCGAACTCCGCGTCGCGCTGCTCGAGCAACCGGTGCCGGCCAGCGTGGATGCGTGGCTCGCCGATTTTTCCCCGGCAGTGCCAATTTGCGCCGATGAATCGGTCCACACCGCCGACGACCTCGATCGCGTTGCCGCGCGCTATCAATGCGTCAACGTGAAGCTCGACAAAGCGGGCGGACTGACCGCCGCGCTCGCCCTCGCCCACGGAGCCCGCGCCCGCGGGCTCGGGGTGATGACCGGTTGCATGGTCAGTTCCTCGCTCTCGATCGCGCCCGCCTTGCACGTGGCGATGCTGTCCGATTTTGTCGATCTTGACGGGCCGTTATGGCTGGCGGAGGATCGCGTCGGTGGGGTGACGGATGTAGGGGGCATATTGTCGCCACCGCCCCCCGGCTTTTGGGGTACGCCATGAACATCGGCCGGATCGGGTTATTGGTCGGCGTGGCGCTCGCTGCAATCAGCGCTTCGGCCCCGCCTTCCGCAGACCTGATCCTGCGCGGCGGCACTATCTATACCGGGTCCGACGCGCCGTTCGTTGGCGACGTGGCGATTGAGGGGGACCATATCGTCGAGGTCGCGCCGCATGTGGCGCGCGCCGCCACGCGCGTGATCGACGCGCATGGCATGATCGTCTCGCCCGGCTTCATCGATCCGCATACGCATATGGGGGACGATCTGGCGTCGGACGATCCCGCCAAGCGGCTGATCCCGATGTTCCTGATGCAGGGCGTGACAACCGCGTTCATCGGCAATGACGGCGGCGGCGAAATTGACGTTGGACGCGTGCTGGACAGCGCGCGGACGCGCCCGGTCGGGATCAATTATGCCACCTATACCGGCTTCGGCACGATCCGCCAGCGCGTGATCGGCGAGGCCAAGCGCGCGCCAACTCCGCAGGAACTGGGCCAGATGCAGGCGCTGGTCGCAAGCGCAATGTGCCAGGGCGCGATCGGGCTTTCGACCGGGCTGTTCTATGCCCCGCAAAGCTTTTCCAAGACCGATGAGGTCGTCGCGCTCGCCACTGAAGCGGGCAAGCGGGGCGGCTTTTACGATAGCCATATCCGGGATGAGTCGAGCTACACCGTCGGACTGTTGGCGGCGATCGACGAAGAGATCGAGATAGCGCGCGCCGCGCATATTCCGGCGCATGTCTCGCACATCAAGGCGCTCGGCGTCGATGTGCAGGGCCAGGCTCCCGCCGTCATCGCGCGGATCGCGGCGGCGCGCGCGGCGGGGCTGAACATCACGGCGAGCCAATATCCGTGGTCGGCCAGCGGCTCGAGCATGGTCGCCTCGCTCGTTCCGTTATGGGCGCAGGACGGTGGCCGTACGGCGATGCTCGCGCGCTTCGACGACCCCGCCCAGGCCACCCGGTTGCACGCGGACATAGCCGAAAACATGCGCAAACGCGGCGGGCCGACCAAGCTGTTGATCACGGAAGGTGCCGAACGCAATCGGACCCTTGCAGAGGTCGCGGTGGCGACCAAGACCGACCCCATCACGGCCGCGATCGCGGTGATCCGCGTCGGCGACCCCGGCGTCATCTCGTTCAATCAAAGCGAGGCCGACATCGCCGCCTTCATGCGGCAACCCTGGGTGATGACCGATTCCGACGCATCGCCCGGCCACCCGCGCGTTTATGGCAGCTTCGCGCGCAAATACGCCAAATATGTCGTGGCCGATCACGTCCTGACATTGCGCGAAATGATCGAGCGCAGTTCGTCGCTGACCGCCGATACCTTCGGCCTTACCGGACGTGGGCACCTGAAAGCCGGTGCGTTCGCCGACGTGGTGGTGTTCGATCCCCGCCGCTATGCGCCGCGCGCAACCTACCAACAGCCGACCGAGCTTGCGGTCGGGGTGCAGACGGTGGTGGTCAACGGCATCCTCGCGGTCGATGGCGGCAAGCTGACGGGCCGTGCCGCCGGGCGCGCGCTGCCGCATCGCCCGCCCGCCGGAAGCTGTCCCTGAGCGTCAGTTCGTTTCGCTATAATGCTGCGGATTGCGAGCTCCTGGCGCGGGCAGCGGCGCGGCCCGGTCTTCGCTCGCGCGTTCCCGATAGAAGCGGATATTGTCGAGTTGCAGCCACGCCTTGCCGCCGGGTTTGCCCTCAAGCCGCACGATCAGCGCACGCAATTTCGCCAGATCTAGCTGAGCCTTCGCGTCGCGGCTGGCAAAGGCGCTGAACGGGATGTGGAAGGTACGGCGGACCTCCCCTGCTTCGAAGCCGGTGCGGAACCATTCATCATCATTGATCGCATAACTGTCGAACACCAGATCGTAGCGCCCGCTGCCGCGCGCATCGAACGCGACGCCGGTGAAACCCCGCGCATCGGCGAGCTGTACCGCGCCTTGCGTCAATGGCAGCACGAGTTGCGCGAACGGACGCGGCTTGGCCCCCATATGCGCGATCAGGAAAACCGGTCGCTCCGGTGCTTTCGGATCGTCGCTGCCCGGCCGGACGAAATCGAGGTGGCTGTGGTCGACGCCGGAATCGGTGCTCTCAACCGGCAGCGTATCGAGGTCGGTGCGGCCGTCACCCCGCCCGCCCGTGTCAATTGGCCCCGGCATGTTGTGCACCGGCAGCGGAGTCGGGGCCGCCCCGTTTACCAGCGCGCGCAGCGGCGCGAGCGCGACCTCGCGTCCCGACACGAACACCCGCGCGACCTTCCACAAATCGGTGATGCGCTCGTCGGGCCGCCCCGCGATCAGCACCAGATCGGCGCGCTGGCCCGGCGCAATCCGTCCGTTGTCCGCCGACTGCCCCAGGATATCCGCGCTGGTCGCGGTCGCAGCGACCAACGCCTCGGCGGGGGTGAAGCCCAGCTTGGTCAGCCACCAGATCTCGCGGAGCGTGCCGGGCCCGTGATACACACCCTCGATCCCGGCATCGGTGCCGACGCCGATACGCACCCCTGCCGCTTTCAGCCGCCGGACATTGTCCTGCATGATCGCCCAGCGCTTCGCATCATAAGCCGCGACCGGCTTGGACGATTGCGCCGCATGGCTTGCTTCGAACGCCGCCTCGGGCGGCGTCAGCGCGCGTTGCTCGTCGGGTTCGAACCGGCGAGTCTGCTGCGGCTCATACACCACCAATGTCGGGATATAGGCGGTGTGGTTGGCCTTCATCAGCGCGATCAGATCATCGTCGATCAGCGCATCCCCGGCCCCGTGCCCCACGGCATCGACTCCGGCCATCGCGGCGACGCGGTCGCCCTGCACGGTTACCGTATGCGTGATGACCGGCAGACCGGCCTTGTGCGCATCCGCCACGACTGCAGCCAGCGTCGGCACGTTCATACTGTTGAGATCGCTGTCGCGCCCATAGCGCCAGCCATCGGCAAAGACCTTGATGAGATTGGGCTGGTACGGCAGCGCGGTCGCCGTCGCGACATGCGCGGCGGCGGGGGTTGCGGCCTGCAGCGTGAAGAAGGCTCCCCAGCCATATTCGGTGCCATGCCCACCCGGCACGCCGACGCGCACCGCCAGTTCGAGGTGCGGGGCCGCGACTGCCCCGGACGCGACCATCTGGCGGATCGGCGCAATCATTTCGCCCGACACCGAATAGTCGTTCACCGACGTTACGCCCGCGAGCAAATAACCGGCATAGGCCTTGCCCAGATCATCGGGTGCATCGTAGCCGGGCGAGCGCAAATGCGTGTGGAGATCGTGCAGGCCGGGGATCAGCGTAAGCCCCCGCGCATCAATGCTGCGCGCGCCTCGAGGCTTGCGCAGATGCGGGCCGACCGCGACGATGCGGTCCCCCCGCAGCAGCACGTCGCCAATCGTCGCAGGCGCGCCGGTGCCATCGAACACCCGCGCGCCACGGATGATAACCGCGTCGTCTGGGCCCGCAGCAGCGCACACTGGGGACATCGACGACAAGGCCAAAAACGCGGCAACCCACTTCATCGCGTGATCTTGTGCATGAGCGTGCGATCCAGAAAATCATCGGTTGCCCGATAGCTCGCCAGCCAATCGGCATAGCGAAAGAAGTCATGCCGCTCATCGGGAAAGACCAATTGTTCGAACGGCACCTGCCGCGCGGTGAGTTCGCGCGCGAGCAGCAAGGATTGGTAGAAGTCCACGCTCTTGTCGTCATCGCCGTGAATCAGCAACACGGGCGACCGCCACGTTGCGATCGCGCCAAGCGGCGAGGATTGCCATTGCAACTGATGCGCCGCGGCCTCGGCATCGGGCGACAGCGTCTTCTCGACTGGGCGAACCATTGCGTGGACGCCGTGGAAATCCACCCCGGCGGCGAACAGATCGCTGTTGCGGGCGAGCGCCAATGCGGTGAGATACCCGCCCCAGCTTCCGCCCCAAATCCCGATCCGCGCCGGATCGACATCGCTGCGCGCCGCCAGCCATTTGCCTGCGGCCAGCACGTCGCGATATTCCGAGGCACCGCCGCGCGCCTGGCCGGGTGCCTCGCGAAAATCGTGGCCGTACCCGGTGCCGCTGCGATAATTGACCGACAGCACGTCATAGCCCTTGGCCGCGAAATGCTGGTTCAGAATGTAGGCGTTCGAATAATAATAAGAGGTGTTGAAGCCGGGCAGCATCTGCCGACGCGGGCCGCCATGCACATAGACCAATGCGGGATGCCTGCCGGGGCCGCGCGCGTGGAACAATTGCGCGTGGACCAGCACGCCGTCCTCCGCCGTGAAGGTTACCGTTTCCGGTGCTGCAAACCCGGCAACCGAGGGCGCATCATGCAGCGGTGCGAGCGCGTCGCCGACCAGAGCGGGGTGCGCGAGTTGCGTGGCGCTGGTCGCCAGGACCGCCAGCGTCGTTCCGGCGAAGGTCGGGATCGATTCGCTGCCCGCGCCTTGCGTCATCCGCGCCGCCGCGCCTCCGGTAAGGGGCACCGTCCAGATGTGACGCCGTTCGAGGTCCCCGGCATTGGCGGCATAGATCAGCGCCTTGCCATCGGACGAGAGCAGGAAACTCTCCAGCTCGAATGCGCCCGGCGTGAGATCGCGCGTGCTGCCGCGCGCCGGATCGAGCGCATAAGCGTGCAGCCAGCCGCTCCGCTCCCACGGAAAGACGATCGTGCCGTCCTTCGCCCAGAACAGATTGCGGGCGCGGGTTCCGGCATAGGTTCCGCCAGCACCCGCCGGAGCCGCCCACAAGGTGCGCGCGGTGCCAGTCGCAAGCTCGACGCTGCGGATCGACCAATAGCGACCGCCATCCCCGATAGCGGTGGCGGGCGGATCGACGAAGCGGATATAGGCGATGCTCTTGCCATCGGGCGCAAAGCACGGCTCGACTGCGAAGCCCAAACCGGGATCGAGATAGCGCAGCCGCGCCTCCCCGCGCGCGGCAACGTCGAGCAAGGCGATGAAGCTGTGGTCGCCGCGCTCGTCCACGAACAGAAGCTGGCGACCGTCCGGTGACCATTCCAACCGCGAGGCGTCTCCCGCAACCGTCGCGACCCGCTGCGCCCCTGCGGCCTTGCTCCACAGCCAGATTTCGCCCTTGCGGGTAAAGGCCAGCCGCTCGCCATCCGGCGCGAAGACGGGGGCGTGGCCCTCGCCCACCAGTTCCGCCGCGCCGCCTGTGGTGGATGCTACAAAAATTTGTTGCTTGGGCGGCGTCGCGCTGGCGGCGGTATTGGGGATGCTGCCGTCGGGAAATTCGGGGTCGCCACCGCGCACAAAGGCGACCCTTGCGCCATCCCGCGTCAGCGCGAGATCGGACAGTTGCTGCCCGTCATCGTCGGTGAACGCCGTGATCGCGCGCGCAGGCCTACCCCCCGCCGACACCCAAATATTGCGCACGCCGCCCGCATTTTCGACCCAGGCGAAACGCGGCGTGTCCGCCGCGCCGACCAGCCCGCTCGCAATCGGCAAAGCCAAGGTCGCGGCCAGATCATCGGCCATTGCCGGTTGTGCCAATAGCAGGGCGCAAAGCCCCAACCCCAATGCGATATGCCGTGTCATGGCGGCATAGTGGAGCCGCGCACGAGTGCCGACAACCGGCGATCGGTACGATCATGCGCGACGGTTATACCGGGGGCAACGCTCTGTATGTGCCGCACTGCATTGTTTGTCGCGCAATTGGTCCTAGGCTGCGGGAATGCACCGCGCCCTTGTCCCGCCCTTCTCCCTGCTGCTTGTCGCCGCCTTGCCGACCGCCCTCCATGCCCAATCCGCGTTGCAAAGCCGGGTAGAAGACGTTTTGCGCAGCGCCAGCCCCGGCACGCGCTTTGGCCTGGTCGTGGTGGATGAGACCGGCACCGAAATCGTCGCGATCAACCCCGATCAGCGTTTCATCCCGGCCTCCAATACCAAGATGTTCACCACTGCCGCCGCTTTCTGGTCGCTGGGCGCGCTCGACCAGCCCGATGAAGCGGGCGGTGCAGCGGTGCGGATCGACCAGACCGGCAACCAGCGCGACGTGATCCTGGAAGGCCATGGCGATGCGCGCCTGTCGAGCGCCCCCGCCTGCACGGTCGATTGTCTTGCGACGCTCGCCGATGCGGTTGCCGCAAAGACGCGGGTGGTGCACGACGTCGTCGGCGATGACAGCCTGTATCCCGACCAGCGCTGGAGCCCGGGGATGAGCTGGAACAACATCCCGACCAAATCGGGCACGGCAAGTTCCGCCCTGACGCTCGACGACAACGAACTGCCCGTGACCGTGACCCCGACCACGCCGGGTCGCCCGCCGACCGTGACGCTGCCGCCTTATTACACGCTCGAAAATGGCGCGCTGACAACGGCGACGGGCACGACCACGATAACCTTCGATCGCGCGCCGAACGGCACGGCTGTGCGGCTCGGCGGGACGATCGCGGTCGGCGACAAACCCGAGCAATTGCGCCTCGGCATCGACGATCCGGCGCATTATGCTGCGTGGATGCTGCGCAATATGCTGGTTGCGCGTGGTGTCCGCGTCACGGGCAACGTCAGCGTGCGCCATCGCCCGCTCACGCCCGCCGATGATCCGGCAATCCGTGGCGGTGCCCCAGCAGCGCGGGCTCCAACCACCACGCCGCTCGCGCGACTGACGCCCTCGCCGTTGATCGAGGATCTGACGCTCATCAACAAGGTCAGCCAGAACCTCCATGCCGAGCTGATGCTGCGTCGTATCGCACTGAAGAACGGCAGCGGATCGATCGCAGATGGCCAGGTCGCCGTGCGCGCGATGCTCGCCCAGGCGGGTGTGCCGCGCGTGGCGTTCGACTTTGCGGATGGCTCGGGCATGTCGAGCTATAACCGGGTGACGCCGCGCGGCGTGGTCACCTTCCTACGCTGGGTGAGCGCGCAACCGTGGGGCACCGCTTGGCGTGCAACGCTGCCGGTTGGCGGCGAAGGCATGCTGGCGCGCCGCTTTGCCGGCAGCGCGCTTGACCACAAAGTGTTCGCCAAGACGGGCACGCTCAACGCCACCAACGCGCTGTCCGGCTATATGGTCGCCAAGAGCGGGCGCACGCTGACGATGGCGCTTTATGCCAACGACGTTCCCGATGGGACGAGCGCGATTAAGGCGATGGATGCAGCGTTGCTCCTGATCGCTTCGCAAAACTGAGAGACGGGTAATGACCGATTATGTCGCCGACTTTCGTGCCCATGGCTACGCCATCGTGCGCGGATTCTTTTCCCCCGCCGAGGTCGCCGCGATCGGCGCGGCCATGGATCAGGTCTATGCCGAAGGCGTCGCGCACGGCCAAAGCTTTCGCCACGGCAATTTGTTGTACTCCGTCCGCCCCGGGCCCGACGGTTCGCCGCATGTGCCGATGGTGCAGTGGCCATCCTACCATGTCGCGCTGCTCAACCAGACGCGGCTCGATCCGCGCTGGGCGACGCTGCTGGAGCCGCTAATCGGGCAGGACATCAAACAGATCATCAACCAACTGCATTGGAAACTGCCCGATCGCAGCGGCGATTTCGCCTGGCATCAGGACGCGAAATCGCGGCGGCCGGCAGAGGCGTATCGCAATCTCGGCAGCTCTTATGTCCAGACCGGGCTCGCGATCGATCCGCACAATCCGGGCAGCGGCGGAATGCGCTTCATCCCCGGCAGCCACACACGCGGAGCCTTGCCGCTCGACCCCGCCGCCTCGCTCGGCCGCTCGCCCGAGGACAGCGCGCTCGACGCGGCGGGCCTGTCGCCCGCGGACCAGGTCGACCTGATCCTCGAACCCGGCGACATCGCCTTGTGGAGCCCGTATCTGGTCCATGCCTCGGGCACCAACACCGCCACCCACCTGCGCCGCTTCTACATCAACGGTTATGTCCGCGCCGAGGATTGCGACCGCGGCGAATGGACCTTCCGCGACGGCCAGTCGGTCGCTTTAGGCGCGGAACAGGCGTTGGTGCATTACGAGCAATTGCGCGAACGGCCCGAGCCGCATTTCGTTTAGGGGGCAACGCTAAGCGACTGGGATTGGTGGGGAGCGGGCGTTACCGGGATGGTGAGCAACGTTGTGCACTGGTGCCCCGAGCACTGGAGAATGTCACCGCAAGCTGCCAGCATTCCGCCACGACGACTCAAGGGAGATTTTATGGGTAAAATCTGGCTCGAAGGATTGGCGCTGCTGACAGTTGTCTTTTCCTACAACCAAACGGCTGCCGCTGCTGTAACTGACGGAACATCAAAGCTGCCTTGGCAGATCGATGGTACACCGGGGGTCTGCCTGCTCACGCGAACCATTCCGGGTACAAGCCCCGCCCTCTTCGCGATTCGCACAGTGCCGGGTAGCGATCGATACAGATTTATCTTTGCCGGGGAGCAGATACTTAAGACCTCACTGGCGTCGAACAAGCGCGCTGAAATTGTATTTGACGACGGCAAGCCCAGCATCGACGCTTGGTCGTCCGGAATTCGCCTGTCGCCTTATCCCTACGCAGTTCAAGCAGAGTTTGAAGATGGGACAGTTATAAGGAGACTTGGGCAGGCCGCCTCGGTTGGAATAAAAATTGAAAAAAATAATGTCGGTCTCGCAGTATTGGAAGGCGCAGGCAAAGCGGCTGAGGCTCTCAACTCCTGCATCACCGAGCAACTTGTTCAGTGGGGTGCCGACCCTGCGCAATTTGCGCCAAATGGTATGCCGCCAGCCCCACTTCGAAGGAGGGACGATTGGCTTTCGGCCGAGCAACTCGCCAAGATGGAAATAAAACACGATCGTAGCGCGATGCACGCCAAGTATTATTTGTCGATTAGCGTCGATGGTAAGGTGGACGGCTGCACACGGATCAACCCGGACTCCGGAAAAGATGATGCCGATCGCTGGATTTGCCCCGCGCTCGTGTCGCAGCACCTGTTCGAGCCAGCACATGATTCAGCCGGCAAAGCTGTACGCGGCGTGGTCTCCTTCATGTTCGACATTGTCACTGCAGCACGATGAATAGTGGAACGGCCCCCAATCACTAGCAGCGAAGAGGCCCGTCAACGTCCGCAACTGGGCGGAAGTTGCCGAACGGCACCATCAATCCCCCCTAACCCACCGTCCCCGCCACCGCATCGCCAGTCGCCGGTCGCAGCACGAAGATCCCGCTGTCGAAATGCCGCGTCGGGTGGACGCGGTTGGTCAGCAGCGTCCACGCATATCCGCGCTCGAAATCGATCCACAGGCCGGTGCCGGTGAAGCCGGTATGGCCGATCGTCTCGGCCGAACAGGCCGCCCCGCCCGACCAACCGCCGAATTTGCGCTCCCATCCGCACGTGCGATGCTCGTAGAACGGGGTGCGGATCGCAGCGCGCATGGCGGGCGATGCGCCGCTCCCGTCGAGCACCCCGGCGGCGAAATCGAGCACGCCGCCGACCGTGCCGAACAGCCCGGCATGGCCGGTCTCGCCGCCCAGTGCTGCGGCATTCTCGTCATGCACCTCGCCCTTCAGCACGCGGCCGCGCCACGCGCAGCGTTCGGTCGCCACCGCCGGGCCGGGCGGCGGGCCATAAGCGAGCCCCGCGCCGAGCGGCCAGGCCGATAGCGGCGCGCCGGTCAGCCGCTCGACCGCGATGCCGAGCAGGATGAAGTTGATGTCGGAATAGACCGGGGGACCGTGCCGCCACTCGCGCTGCAGCACGAAAGCGCGCAGCCGCTGCGGGTCATCGCCATAGGTGTAGATCGGCTCGACGGCGGGGAAAAAGGTGCGGTGCGCCAGGCAATCGCGGAAGGTCAGGCGGCGCTCGGGCGCGCCGGCAATGTCATATTGCCGCAAGTCCGGGATCGCCTCGGTCAGTGGCGCATCGAGATCGATCCGGCCCTGATCGGCGAGGTGCAGGATCATCGTTGTCGTTGCGATTACCTTTGAGACCGAAGCGAGATCGAACCAATGCGCTTCGGTGAGCACCTCCGGTTCGGGCAGCAGCGCGGCATGGCCCGCGACCTGCACCGCGCGCTTGCCGTCGGCGGTGACGATGCCGAGCGTTGCGCCCGGAATACGCCCCTCGGCGACCGCCGCCGCCGCTGGCGCGAACGCGCGTTCGATGTCGATCATGCCCCCTCCTCCCGCGCCCGCACCCGCGCGATCAACGGCAGGAACAGCACCGCCGCCAGGCTGAGCCCGCCCGACAGCCAGAAAAATCCGTCAAAGCCGATATGCCGCGCGATATTGCCCCCCGCCCCCGCAAGCAGGCGCGGCAGCAGGAAGGCAAAGCCCGACAGAAACGCATATTGCGCGCCGGGATAGCGCGGGTTCACCAGCATCGACAGGAACACGACGAACACAGCCCCTTCCATGCCATGCGCGAACTGGTCGAGCGCGGTGGCGATATAGATGACATGCGGGCTAGGCGGCTGGAACCACAGCCACACAAAGATCCAATTGCCCAGCGCCGAGCCGATCGCCCCCAGTGCCAGCGCGCGCGTCAGCCGCAAGCGCACCGCCAGCAATGCCCCCACCGCAACACCCGCCATGCTGCTCGGCAACGCGACGAAACCGTCGGCAATTCCCATGGTGGTAAGGTCGTAATGCGCCGCGATTTCCAGTGGCTTGGACAAAGCCAGCGTGAGCACGTCGCCCATGCGGTAAAAGCTGACAAAGGCCAGCAGCGGCAGCACCGGATAGCCAAAGCGCCAGAAGATATCGACATAGGGCCCGGCCATCGTCGATCGCCGTGCCCATGCTCCCGCCGGAAGGCGGACGATGCGCGGCAGCAGCGCCGCCATGATGACGAAGGGCAGCAGGCACAGCACCAGGACGGCAGTGGTGGCATCGGTTTTGGCGCTGATCCCGATCGCCGCCGCCGCGCGCAACACCAGCGCCCCCACCCCCGCCGCGAGGAACAGCGACAGGCCCAGGATCACGGCGCTGGCTCCGAGCCCGGTTGTCAGGGCAACGCTGCGCGCGGGTGGCGCAGCGCGCCCCGTGCCAACCTGTGGACGCATCATCGCCAGGATCGGCAGCGGCGCGAACGCACCGGCGGCGATCACCAGATAGGCCCAGGTCCAGTTGGCGTGATCGGCGACGATCAGTGCGCCGCTGCCCGCCGCGACCATCGCGCTGCGATAGCCCCACAAATTGGCGGCAGTGAGCGGGCCCTGCGTTTCGGGGGTCGGAGCCAGCTCGATCCGCCATGCGTCGGCCGAGACTTCCAGCGTCGTCGTCCAGAACGCCAGCAGTAAGGCGAACAGCGCGGTCAGCGGCAGGCTGGCATCGCTCGAGGTGAACGCCATTGCCACCATCGCGGCGAAAATGCCCAGTTGCGAAAGCATGATCCACCCAAGCCGCTGCCCGAAAAAGCGGGCGAAACCCGGCACCGAGAAGCGGTCCAGCAAGGGTGCCCAGAGAAATTTCAGCGTCGGCAGCAACTGCACCCAGCCGAAAAAGCCGATCAGCACCAGATCGACGCCGTGCTTCGCCAGCCGGGCCGACAGGATCGTCGAAAACATGTAATATGGCAGCCCGGCGGAAAAGCCGAGCAGCAAGTATAACGCGAAACGACTGCGCGCGGATTCCAGCCCGCTGGCAACGGTCGGCATTTCCGGCAGTGACGCGCCGGATACCACCGTCGACATCGCATTCCCCCACGTGCGGCCGCAATGCTGCGCCGCAGTCATGCTCCTCTGCGGTTGGCCCAGCGTCAATCCCGCACTGGTGCGCGCGCGCAACACTTTTGGTCAAATCCGTCGCAAGAGATGCCCATAGGCTATGGCACTCGCAAGAGAAACTATGGCGCGTTGCAACATTCCTGTTACCTAATGTCCAGGGTTGCGCGGGGGCGCAAAAAGGGGGTTCAGACTATGACGTCGCTCAAGACTTTGCTCGTTTCCGGCACGGCGTTCACCGCCTTGACGTGTCTTTTCGCCGGGACCGGGTTCGCCCAGACGACGCAGGAAGCGGCGACGCCGACCGGGGCAGCCACGCCCCTGATCGGTGCGGGAGAAACGTCGAGCAAGGCGGACTCGGCCGACATTCTCGTCACCGGCTCGCGCATCAAGCAGAACCCGAATGACAGCGCGCTCCCCTTGCAGGTCATCACGGTCAAGGAACTGCAACGCAACAGCATCAGCAGCCCCGAACAGCTGATTGCGTTCCTCACCGACAATGGCAGCTCCGCCGACAACCTCGCCAGCAACTCCGACGTCGTAACCTCGGAACGGCGCGGCAATAACGGTGCGTCCTTCGCCAATCTCCGCGGCCAGGGCTCGGCAGCGACCTTGGTGCTGCTCAACGGGCGCCGGGTCGCTGCGCAAGGCACCACCGGGTCCGCCGTCGACGTCAACCAGATCCCGTTCGCGGCGCTCGACCGCGTCGAAGTGCTGAAGGACGGCGCATCGGCGATCTACGGCACCGACGCGGTCGGCGGCGTCATCAACTTCATCACCAAGAAGAATTATCGTGGCCTCGGCGCAACCGCTTTCACCGACGTAACCGAGAAGGGCGACGCGCCGATCTACCGCGTGTCGGGAATCGCCGGTTTTGGCGATCTCGACAAGCAGGGCTTCAACGTGATGGGGACGGTCAGCTATAGCTGGATTTCTCCGCTCGAGGCGCATTCGCGCAGCTTCGTCAACACCTTCCAGCATGACCGCGGCCTTGGCGTCGATACGCGCGGCACGCCGTTTGCGACGATCGTCAACCTGGCTGGCACCAGCTTCGCTACATCGTCAGCGTTTCCGCTGATCCCGGGCACCAACGTGCGCGCGACCGGCGGCATCAACGCCTTGCGCTTGCCCGGACAGGCCGGCTGCAACGCCGTGCCGGACCAAGACATTTACGATACCGACGTGTGGGGGGCACCGGGCAATGGCCTCGCTTGCTCCTATGATACCGGCAAGAACGTGTATCTCCAGCAACAGCTCAACACGCTGACCTATCTCGGTCGCGCGGTGAAGCGGTTCGGCGAGCACGAAATAGCGCTCGAAATCACGGGATCGAGCGCGGACTCGGTCAAGCGCTTCTCGCCGGTGCAGATCACGCCCAACACCACCACGCAAAACTACAAATATTCGAGGGTCGCGGGCGTCAACGATGTCGCGTTCGACAACCTCGTCAGCCGCATCAACAGCGTGTTCCCGGGGCTGCTGAACGCCAATTCGACCTTCTCCTATCGCTGGCGCTGCGTCGAATGCGGGGAGCGCGAGATCTCGACCACCACCACCACTTTCCGCGCGGCGCTGAATGCGACGGGCCCGCTGTTCAAAGGGTGGGATTATAGCGCTGGCATTTCCTATGCCGACAGCATCTCTTCTTCGACGCTCGGCAGCGGTTATTATTATCAGGACGCGCTGGTCGCGGCGCTCAACAGCGGCGCGGTCAATCCGTTCCTGTTCCCCGGCCAGACGCAAAGCGCCGCCGGGATGGCAGCCATCCAGTCGGCCTCGGCGAACGGCGTCGTGCTGTATGGCGGCAAATATTCGGTCAAGCAGGGCGATGCGTCGGTCTCGGGATCGTTGTTCAACATGTGGGGCGGCATGGTGAAGCTCGCAGCCGGGGTCGACTTCCGGCGCGAGGAATATAAGTTCAACGGTGACCAGCGCGCCGTACAGCGCACGATCATTTCGGCACCATTCGACAATGGCAATGCGCTCAACGGCGTCCACCGCGACATCAAGGCGGTCTATGGCGAATTGCTCGTGCCCATATTCAAGGGCTTCGAACTAACGCTCGCCGGTCGCCTTGACGATTATTCGGGCTTCGGAACGACGACCAATCCCAAGATCTCGCTCAAATATCGGCCGTTCAAGCCGATCATGTTCCGCGGCTCCTACAATACCGCCTTCCGCGTCCCGTCGTTCAACCAGATCTTCAATCCGGACACGGATTCGGTCTATACCGGGTCTGATTTCGCAGACCCCAAAAACTGCCCGAACGGCACCGTCAATGCGGCGAACGGCTGTCCGTCGCTCAACAACAACGTCAACATCCGCAACGGCGGGAACCTGGCGCTGGGACCGGAGACCGCGACGATGTTTAGCGGCGGCGTAGTGTTTGAGCCATCGCGCCACTTCAGCGCGACCGCAGACTTCTGGTCGATCAACCGCAACAACACCATCCAGGTGCTGCCGCTGCAATATCTGTTTGCCAATTATTCGATCTTCCAGGACCGCTTCATCCGCGATTCCACGGGCAAGCTGACCGTCATCGACCAGACCTATGCCAATGCGGGCAACACTAAGACCCAGGCCATCGACTTCACCGTGCGCGGCAGCATCGACGCGCTCGGCGGCAGCTTCGGCGCGGGGTTGGACGGCACGTTGCTGCTGAAGAAGGAAGAGAAGGTCAACGCCAGCGCCGCTACCATCCAGCAGCTTGGCGTATACTCGCTCGCGTCCGATCTTGGCCTGCGCTGGAAGCACAATGCGTTCGTGAGCTATTCGAACGATGATTTCAGCCTGTCGCTGACGCAGATCTTCCGCTCGGGCTATAAGAACCAGGTGCTGCCAGGCGTGCTGGCCGGCACCTTCAACCCGTCAAACGACATCACCGACGTCGCGGACTATATCTACTACAACCTCTCCGCGTCTTATAACGGGATCAAAGGGTTCAAGCTGACCTTCGGTGTGCGCAACCTGTTCGACACCAACCCGCCCTTCGCGATTTCCTATGACAGCAACAACGGCAGCGGCAGCTCATGGGAGCCGCGCGTCGCGGATCCGCGTGGTCGCTCCTTCACCATGCAGGCCGAGGTGAAGTTCTAAACCGACGGCCACAAGCCGTCCTCAAACCAATGAAGCGCGCCCGGTTGCAATAGGGGCATCGACTGCAACCGGGCGCGCCGCGTCACAAAGGCAGCATCGCGTATTGTGTTAACGCGAAGGTCGCGCCCTCAATGCGCCAGGGCGCTCTTGCTCCAACCAAGCGCCTGCGCGGTAACCGCCAATTGCGTGCGGTTGTGTACCTTGAGTTTGCGCATCAGCGCGGTCATGTGGGCTTTGACGGTCGCCTCGGCTATGCCGAGGTCATAGGCAATCTGCTTGTTGAGCTGGCCGCAATAGACGCCGTCGAGGACCTTGCGCTGTGTCGGGGTCAGGCGAGCGAAGGGAGCCGAGGCGTCTCGGTCCAGCGTGGCCTCGCTCACCGCTATTTGCTGCCTCGTCATCTAAGCCCTCCCCCTTTCGCGGCGTGATGGCACACGTCGCGTCCGACTGTCGGCTTCTGCCGATCAAACGAAACTCGATGCGAGTCTCGATGGCTGATCCTATTCAAATTGGTTGGACAGATTCAAGCGCATATTACAATTTCGACCGATTTTGCGCGAATAATCTTGGAATATTGCGCATTGCTGTCGTACAGATACTTCCACGCAGCCCGCACATTGCGAGAGACTGCGGCGGAGAAGGGGGTCCAATGGTCCATTCGCAATCGCTGGCGCATGGCCGCACCGTACCCGCCACCGCGCTGATCGCGGCGCACGCGCGATGAGGCCCGAGGATTACCGCCTGATCGTGGCGGCCATGCTCGGCATCGGCTTGTCGATCGTCCTGATCGTTCGCGGGCGCTTGCATCCGTTTGTCGCGTTGCTGTCGGGCGCGTTCGTCGTCGGTATCATCGCCGGCCTGCCGATTGCTGATACGGCAAAGGCCATTCAGAAGGGCGCGGGCGATATTCTGGGCGGCACCGGGCTGGTGGTCGCGCTCGGTCTGGCACTTGGCGCGATGCTGCAATTGTCGGATGCCGCCGCAGGCCTCGCGCGGACCGCCTTGCGATGGGCCGGGGTACGCGGCGCGCCCTGGGCGAGCGTGGCGACGGGGCTCCTCATCGGCTTGCCGCTGTTCTTCGAAACCGGGCTGGTGCTGTTGCTGCCGATCGTCGCGGCGGCGGCGGCGGCGCTCCCGGCGGGTGCGAACCAGGATTCGGCCAAGCTGCGGCTGATGCTGTCCGCCCTGGCCGGGCTGTCGGTGGTGCACGCGCTGGTGCCGCCGCATCCGGGCCCGTTGCTCGCGGTCGAGGCGCTGCACGCCGATTTGCTGCGCACGCTCGGTTATGGCTTGCTCATCGGCATCCCGACCGCGATCGTCGCGAGGCCCGTGCTCGCGAAATTCACCGCGCGCGGCGTAAAACTGGCCCCGCCCCTGCTCGCCCCGACAGTGCTGAACATGCCGGCACCCGCGAACTGGCGCGCGCTGCTGGTCGTGCTGATGCCCGTGGTCCTCATCGCAGCGGGCCAGGCGGTCGCGCTGCTGCCGCCGCCGGTCGCAGCGCGCTTTGGCGTGCTTGCGGTGGCCAGCAATCCGGTCCTCGCATTGTTGATCGCGTGTTTGGCGGCGCTGCCGCTGCTGTTCGGTCGGCGCATCGGCGATGCCAAGGTGCAGGAAGCGATCTGGGCCGAGACGATGCAGCCGGCGGGCGCGATCCTGCTGGCGATCGGTGCGGGCGGCGCGTTGAAGCAAGTACTCGTCACGGCTGGCCTGTCCGATTTGCTGGCGCGGGTCGCGACCGGCGGGCCGTTGTCGCCGATCGTGCTGGCGTGGCTGGTCGCGGTCTGTATCCGCCTCGCCACCGGTTCGGCCACGGTCGCGACGATCACGACTGCGGGCATCATGCCCGCATTCGTCGCCGCCTCGGGCGCGTCGCCCGAATGGATCGTGCTGGCGATCGGTGCCGGATCGCTCTTCTTCAGCCATGTCAACGATCCTGGATTCTGGCTGGTGAAAAGCTATCTCGGCATCGACACACCCGCGACGTTTCGCACCTGGTCGGTGATGGAGACCGTCGTGTCGGTGCTCGGACTGGCGTTGATCCTTGTTGCCAGCCACCTATTCTGACGGCACGCGACCGGCGCGGTGACCAAGGAACGACCGATGAATGAAGGGCGCTTAGCCGACCGGGCCTATGCCGGGATCGTCGAGATCATCAATGGCGACGGGCTGGCGGTGGGCGATCGCCTGCCGTCCGAAGCGCGGCTGGCGGAAATGTTCGGCATGTCGCGCACGATCGTGCGCGAGGCGCTCGTCCGCCTCGCCGCCGACGGCATTACCGAGGCGCGCCGCGGTGCGGGCTCATTCGTCAAGGGTCGCCCTTCGGACCGGCTGATCGCCTTTCTGCCGATGGACCATATGTCGGCGACCTTTGGCACTTATGAGGTGCGCTTCGTGCTCGAAGCCGAGGCGGCACGCCTCGCGGCCACGCGCCGCTCGAGCGAGGAAATGGCGGCGATCGAGGCCGCGATGCACGCGCTCCGCACCGCCTTGCTGTCGAGCGCACCAGCGCATGACGAGGACATGGCGTTGCACCGGCAAATCGTGCTGGCGACCGCCAACCCCGCCTTTCTGGTCGCGTTCGACGCGCTGTTCGGCGATGTCGACCGGATTATGCGCGCCGGTGTCGATATTTCGCGCTCGCGCCCGCCCGAGGTGATCGGCGCGATGCTGCGAGAGCATGAGATGCTGGTCGACGCGATCCGGGTGCAGGATGCCGACGGCGCGGCGCTCGCAATGCGCTGGCATTTGTCGGAAGGCCGCAAGCGGCTGCTGCCCTAATTGCGCAACAGCGCGGTCGTGCTGCTGGGCGTCGCGCGCTTGCCACCGCCTGGCACAAGCCAGCCACCATCGCTCAACCAGTCGGCGAGCCGGTCAGGCCAATGTTGCAGCGAGACGCGCTCGGCATGCATCGCGACGTTGAAGCCATGGTCGGTATCGGCGAACAGGTGCAGTTCCGCCGAGACATGCGCGCCGCGCAATTGCTGGTAGAGCGTGAGGGTCGGCTCGGCGCAACAGGTGTCCAGGGTCCCGGCGGCCAGGAACGCTGGCGGCGCTTCTGCAACCGCTCGCGCGGGCACGCCGAGCGGCCCCGGATAGATCAAAACCTGAAAGTCGGGTCGCGCGTCGATCCGATCGATGGCATCGCCCGAAGGCTCGGGCGGTGCCGGGTTGTCTGCAACCAGCGACACGAGTTCGCCGCCTGCCGAAAATCCCATAAGGCCGATGCGACGGGGATCGACGCCATATTCGGCAGCATGCGCCCGCACGAAGCGCACGGCCCGCCGTGCATCGGCCGCCGCGTCGCGCTCGATGCGATAGTTTGAGCCTGTTTCCCGGGCGAGACGATATTTCAGTACAAACACCGTCACGCCAAAGCGGTTGAGCGCACGGGCGGGCATCAACCCCTCATTCACCCACACCAACATACGGTGGCCACCGCCGGGCGCGATGATGATCGCCGCGCCATTGGCATGTGCCGGGTCGGCGCGCAGCAGCGTGAGCGACGGGCGATGCACGCTGCGGATATACGTGTTTTCGACGATCTCGGGCGTATCGCGCAGCGGATCGACGCCCGGGGGACCATCTGGCCAAAGCGGAAGCTCGATCGGCGCGACAACAGGCACGAGCGCCGGGGTCTGCGCCATAACGGGCCCAGCCACCAAGCAGAGCACGGCAAAACCGGCACGCCATTTCATCGTTTCTGCTCCACGGAAGGGTGACCACCGCCGTCCAACCACGCAATCGCTTCTGCGCAGAGCCGATCGGGTGCGGCAGCTGCGTCGAGCGTGGTCGCCGCCTCGTCCGGGGCAACCCGCTCGAGCGTGCAGAGCTGGCTCGTCAGCAGGCTGCTCGGCATATAGTGCCCTGCGCGATTGGCGAGCCGTTGGCGCAGTTCCTCCGGGCTACCGTCCAGCAGGATGAACCGCGTCGGCGCGCTGATCGCCGCCACCAGTCGGTCGCGATAGCTGCGCCGCAGCGCCGAGCACGCCGCCACCACCAGCCCGTTGACGCGCACCTCGGCATCGATCGCGGCCCCCAAACGGTCGAGCCACGGCCAGCGATCGGCGTCGTTCAGCGGCTGGCCGCTGCGCATCTTGGCCACCGCCGCCGCGTCGTGAAACGAATCGCCCTCCAGGAACGTTGCACCAAGCCTGGTCGCGAGCAGCCCACCCAGCGTGGACTTGCCACTGCCGCTGACGCCCATCACGATTACCGCCATCGGCGCGACCACGCTGTGACTGACTGCCCGTTGCAAAATGCTGTCCCCAAAACCGGACTGGGCCCCGACGCGCCGCGTCGGCCCCGGGCCTTTCATAAGCCCTGATACTGCAGGGCGCATCGGCCTGGGAACTACGACCATCGTCGCGGATGGCACGCGCATGATGGTCGCTTATGCACAGCATCGGCCAGACGCGCAGGCGTCGGTTGGGGGAGAGGCAAAGCACCGTGAAGAGACGAGCTGCCATGCTGGCGACGACTGCGGTGGCGCTGCTGGCCCCGGTCACGACGTGCGCGGCCCAGGCCCGGTCGGTGCTTGCAACGGCTCCGAATGAGCCGCGCGCGGTAACGGTTAGCGGCGCGAAGGACGGCCATGTTGACGCGACCGCAGCGATCCAGCGCGCGATCGACGCCGCGCGCATCACCGACGGCAATGGCATCGTCTTCCTGCCCTCCGGCCGTTATCGCCTGTCACACAGTATCCTGGTGCCGCCCGGCGTGCGGATCCTGGGCGTGGGGCCGACGCGCCCGGTGCTGGTGCTGGCAGATCTCACACCGGGCTTTCAAAGCGGTGTCGCGACGATGGTGGTGTTCACCGGCGGTGACCAATATGCCGTGGGCAAGGTTCCCGTGCCCGTGCCGACCGTGGTGCCGCCCAGTGGCAAGGGCGGCAGCGAGGTGCGCGACGCCAATTCGGCGACCTTCTATTCGGCGATGAGCAATATCGATGTCGAGATCGGCGCGGGCAATCCGGCCGCCGCGGCGGTGCGCTTCCGCGTCGCGCAGCACGCCTTTCTCAGCCATATGGACTTCCGCTTGGGCTCAGCCTTTGCCGGCGTCTATCAGGCCGGCAACGTCATGGAGGACGTCCACTTCCATGGCGGGCGCTATGGCATCCTCACCGAAAAGACCTCGCCCGCCTGGCAATTCACGCTGATCGATTCGAGCTTCGACCATCAGCGCGACGCCGCGATCCGCGAGCATGAAGTCGACCTCACGCTCGTCAACGTGGCCATTCGCGATACGCCGATCGGGATCGATATCGACCCCGGCTATAGCGACTCGCTGTGGGGCAAGGACGTGCGGTTCGAGCGCGTCTCGCATGCCGGGGTGATCATCAGCCGCGAGAGCAGCGCCTTTACCCAGATCGGCTTCGACAACGCGCTCGCCACCGATACGCCGGTGTTCGCACGTTTCCGCGAGAGCGGGAAAACCGTCGCCGCCCCCGCGCGCGCATACCGCGTGGCGCGCTTTTCGCACGGCCTCGCGGTGCCGACGCTCGGCGCGACCGGCCGGATCGCGACCGACGTGCAGAGTACGCCGATCGCAACCCTGCCCCCGCCCCACCCCAACGCCATTCGCGCGCTGCCTGCGGTGGCGGAGTGGAGCAACGTCCGCGATCTCGGCGCGCGCGGCGACGGCACGACCGACGACACCGCCGCGCTGCAGCGTGCGATCGATACGCAGCGCGTGCTCTATTTCCCGGTCGGTTTCTACCGCGTCACCAATACGCTCAAGCTACGGCCCGATACGGTGCTGCTCGGCCTGCACCCGGCGCTGACCCAGCTCGTCTTGCCCGACAATAACCCCGCTCATGCAGGCGTCGGCGGCGTGGTTCCGATCCTCGAAAGCCCGAAGGGCGGCAGCAACATTCTGTCGGGCCTCGGCCTGTTCACTGGCCGCATCAATCCGCGCGCCTCGGCGTTGCTGTGGAAATCGGGGGCGGATTCGCTGGTCGACGACGTCAAGATCATGGGCGGCGGCGGCACCCCGACGGCGGACGGCCTGCCGCTCGGCGCGCGGAACGCGCATAGCGGCGATCCGGTCGCGGACAATCGCTGGGACGCGCAATATCCGAGCATCTGGGTGACCGATGGCGGGGGCGGCACCTTCGCCGATGTGTGGACGCCCAACACCTTCGCCCAGGCCGGTTTCACTGTGTCGGACACCAAGACACCGGGGCACGTCTATCAGCTCTCGGCCGAGCATCACGTTCGCAACGAGATCGTGCTCGATGGCGTGGAGAATTGGGAATTTCTCGCGCCGCAGACCGAACAGGAAGTCGGCGAAGGGATGGACTCGACCTCGCTCGATATCCGCAACTCGCGCAACCTGCTGTTCGCCAATGATCACAGCTACCGTGTGACGCGGACCTTTCACCCGGCAGTGTCGGCGGTGAAGCTGACCAATGCCTCGGACATTCGTTTCCGGAATGTCCATATCAACGCCGAGAGTGGCTTTGCGACCTGCCAGGCAGATGGCTGCGGCACCTATTTGCGGGTCAGCAAATTCCCGTTCGAAAATGCGATTCAGGACAGGACCCAGCACCTTGAGGTGCGCGAGCGCGAGTTCGCCAGCCTCGACATTCCCGCCACCCCCGTGCTGGCCGAGGCCCCCGCTGCGGTGCCGGGTGCCGGGCCGGTCCGCAAACTCGAAAGCGGCTTCTTCTCAATCTCGGGCGCGGCGGTCGATGCTACGGGCGCGCTCTATTTCGTTGAGCATCGCTTCCAGCGGATCTATCGCTGGAGCGCGGCCACCGGCCTCGAGATCGTCCGCGACGCCGCGCTCGATCCGGTCAATCTCGCGGTCGAGCGCTCGGGCAAAGTGCTGGTGCTGTCCTCGCTCGGCGCGGAAGGCAGCGTCTATGCGATCGATCCTGCCGCATCGAAGACCGACGTCACGGTCATCGCCCCGTCGCCAGTTGCCGAGCACCGCGATGCGGACACGCTCCTCCCCGGCAATTGGTGGAACAATGGCGAATTCCGCGATCAATACGATGCCCGGACCGATCATTTCACCACGCTCGGCGAAATGTTCGCGCGCGACGCCGCCACGCCGAAACCCCGCGAATATGTCTCGCCCGACGGTAGCCTCGTACTCCCGGCGTTTCGCGTGTGGCAACAGGGCACACCCGACCATGTCGGCTGGCGCTTCTCCGACACGCTCGACGCCTATAGCCTGGTCCACGGGCGCATCGGCGCGCGCGTCTATGCCAGCAACGAATCCGAAGGCCGCACATACAGCGCGCTGGTCGGCGCGGGCGGCACGCTTTCCGACCTGAAGCCCTTTGTCGAGCGCGCCGGAGAGAGCGTCGCGGTCGACGCCCAGGGCCGCGTGTTCATCGCGAACGGGCAGGTCTTCGTCTACGCACCCGACGGCAGCGAGATCGGCCGGATCGACGTGCCCGAACGCCCCCTCCAGTTGATCTTCGGGGGCACCGATCACGCAACGCTCTTCATCCTTACGCATCACGCGCTTTACGCCGTCGCGATGCGCGGCGGATGACCCCGATGAAAACGACAACAAAAAACAGGTGAGGATCCCAATGACCGACATGATCACAGAACGCACCCCCGGTTCCAGCGGCAGGCGCACCGCGTTCCTGACCGCCAGCCTCGCGTCGCTGATGGCGATCGCGATCGCGGCACCGGCCGAGGCGCAAACCACGCCTGCGGCCCCGCCGCCGCCCGCGACGCTGCCCGCAGACACGGCCGACACCGCCGACAATACCGCCAAGGACATCGTCGTCACCGGCTCGCGCATCACCACCGGCGGCTTCACCGCACCGACCCCGACCCAGACGATCGGCGCGGTTGATATAGCGCGTAACGCCGAGCCCAACGTCTTCACGACGATCGCGCAATTGCCCTCACTGCAGGGGTCGAGCGGCGTCACCACCGGCACCAACAGCACCTCCAGCGGACAGCAGGGCCTGAGCTCCTTCTCGCTGCGCGGACTCGGCACGATCCGCACGCTGACGCTGCTCGACGGCCAGCGCGTCGTAGGCGCGAACGTGACCGGCGTGCCCGATATCAGCCTGTTTCCGCAATTGCTGATCAAGCGCGTCGATGTGGTGACGGGCGGTGCATCCGCTTCTTATGGTTCGGATGCGGTCGGCGGCGTCGTCAACTTCATCACCGAAAAGCACTTCGTCGGGTTCAAGGCGAACGTACAGGGCGGCATCACCACTTACGGCGACAACAAGCAGTATCTGTTCCAGGCGGCGGCCGGAAAATCCTTCTTCAACGATCGCCTGCATGTCGAAGTCAGTGGCGAATATGACCATGAAGATGGCGTGCCGGCCGGCGGCTTTGGCGAGCAACTTGCCAACGGGCGCACGTGGTATCGCACCTCGACCTTCATCAATCGCAACGTGACCAATGACGGGTCGCCGCAATATCTCGTGCGCGACCATGCGCAGGCCTATCAATATACCAAATACGGGCTGATCACGGGCGGGCCGCTGCAAGGCACCGCGTTCGACGTGAACGGCGTTCCGTTCCAGTTCCAATATGGCTCGAACGGCGTTCCGTCCAAGGCCCTTCCGGGCACGCCGCAGTTCGGCCTCGTCTCGGGTTGCTACCCGCAAGGCGGCTTCTGCCTGGGCGGCGATCTGTCGGGCAATGTCGGCATCGGCACCACGCTGCAGTCACGGCTCGATCGCTACAACGGCTATGGCCGCGTCGGCTTCGACCTCGACGCGAACAACGAGATCTATGCGACGGTCAACATCGCGCAGGTCGACACGATGAACCAGCCAAACCCCGGCGCGACCAAGTCGGGCCTGACGCTGCAATGCTCCAACCCATTCGTCCCCGCCTCGATCCAGGCGGCCTGCGCCACTGCAGGCATCACCAGCTTCCAGTTCGGCAGCAGCAATGGCGAGCTGCCCGCGAACATCACGGTCTATCCGACGCGCAAGCAATATCGCTTCGTCGGCGGCGCGACGGGCAAGGTGCCGGTGTTCGGCACGACGTGGAATTACGACTTCTCCTATGAGCATGGCGAGAACATTACCGACATCCACGTCAAGAACATCACGCTGACCTCGCGCTATAACGCCGCGATCCAGGCGATCAGTCTGGGCGGGCAGATCGTTTGCGCCGATCCGGTCGCGCGCGCCAATGGCTGCGTGCCGATCAACATCATCGGCGGCACCCCGCCAAGCGCGGCGGCGCTCGCTTATATCGAACCGACCAACGGCCCATTCCAGCATACCCGCCAGACGCAGGATGCGCTTGCCTTCAGCTTCAGCGGATCACCGCTCAGCCTGTGGGCCGGGCCGGTGTCGTTTGCCGCAGGTGCCGAATATCGCAATGAATTCTATCACGTGGTCGGCGATCCATACGGCAACGGCGTCTCGGCCGAGACGCCCTATACCAGCACCTATCCCGCCGATCCGGTGCTCAATACCGCAGGCAACAACTGGTACGCCGGCAATTATCACGCCGGTCGCGGCAGCTACCACGTCGCCGAAGGTTTCCTCGAGCTCAACCTGCCCTTCCTCAAATCGGACTCGCTCGGCAGCGCGAACCTGAACGTCGCCGGACGCGTCACCAATTACAGTACCTCTGGCACGATCTACACCTGGAAGGTGGGCGGCACGTGGGACACGCCGATCGACGGCGTGCGGCTACGCGCGGTTACCTCGCGCGACGTGCGTGCACCGAACCTGTCGGAGCTGTTCGCCGCCCCGATCACCACGACCGTGCCGAACTTCAGCAACCCCAATCCCAACCGCGCGCCGGGCGACCCGGCGACCTTGACTATCCTGCAAAATGCGATCGGCAACACCGCGCTCAAGCCCGAAATCGCGCGCAACACCACGGCCGGCATCGTGCTGTCGCGCCCGCACTGGCTGCCCGGCTTCAGCGCGTCGTTCGATTATTACCGGATCAAGATCAACGGGGTGATCTCGACGCTCAATTCGCAGCAGGAAGTCAATCTGTGCTACCTCAATAACATCACCTCGCTATGCGGCGCGTTCAACCTCACGCCACCGGCGGGGACAGCACCCTATGTCAACCTCCAGGCGTTCAACCTCGCCTCGATCTTCACCGACGGGTTCGACATTGAGGCGAGCTATCAATTCGACGTCGCCAAGCTCGGCCTGCCCGGGCGCGTCGTGCTGCGCGGACTCGCCACCAATGTGAAGAACTTCATCACCGATCCGGGCGTCCCCGGCACGATCCCGACACAGGGCGCGGGGGTCAATGCTGGCAACACCCCGTCGTGGAAATTGCTGACGACCGAAAGCTGGACCACCGATCGGTTCAGCCTCAGCGTTCAGCAGCGCTGGTTCAGCGATGGCGTGTACAGCAACGAATATGTCGTTTGCAGCAGTGGCTGCCCGGTCTCGACCACGCAGCACCCGACGATCGACAACAACACGATGCCCGGTGCCTTCTATCTCGACGTGGGCGGATCGTTCAACATCACCAAGAAATTGAACGCTTATTTCAAGATCGACAATCTGCTCGATCATGATCCGGCACCGTCGCCCCAAACCAATACCGGCATCGACGTCAATCAGTCGCTTTACGATACGCTCGGGCGTTTGTTCCGGGTTGGCGTACGCTACAATTTCTAGCACCACGGTCCCCTACCCCGACCCGGTGGGTCGGGCTCCTCGTCCCGGCCGGTGGCCGGGACGTTTCTTTTGAGGATGTAAGATGCCCGGATGGTCGCTTCCGTTTCGTGTCACATTTCTGGCCGCGCTTATGGCAACAGCAATGCCCGTTGCCGCATCCACGTCTTATTACGCGACCGCCCCGGAAGATCCCCGCGCCATCACCGTTGCAGGGAAGCGCGACGGTCGCGCCGACGACACGACCGCCCTGCAAACCGCGATCGATGCCGCCGCGGCGAAGGGCGGCGGCGGAATCGTTTTTGTCCCCTCGGGCCGCTATCGCATCAGCCGCACCCTGTTCGTGTGGCCAGGTGTCCGGGTGTTCGGCGTCGGCAAGACCCGGCCGGTCATCGTGCTCGGCGATGCGACCTCGGGCTTTCAGCAGGGCCTCGCCACCATGGTGATGTTCGCCGGGGCCAAGCCCGGTGCCACCGATACCGCCAAGGCCTATCGCACCCCGTTTCCGCCACCGGGCAGCGTGCCGTTCAACCCCGATATTGCCGATGCCAATCCCGGCACCTTCTATCCTGCACTGTCCAACATCGATTTCGTGATCGGCAAGGGCAACGCCGCCGCCACCGCGATCCGCTTTCACGCCGCGCAGCACGCCTATCTGGCTCATATCGATTTCCAGATCGGCTCGGGCCTTGCCGGTCTCTACCAAGTCGCCAATCAGGCGCAGGATCTGCATTTTCATGGCGGGCGCTATGGCATTCTGACAGAGAAACCATCCCCCGCCTGGCAATTCACGCTGCTCGATTCGACCTTCGACGGACAACGCGAATCCGCGATCCGCGAGCATGAGGCGAGCCTCACCCTGGTCAACGTCGCCTTCCGCAACGTGCCAACCGCAATTGACATCGATCGCGGCTATGGCGACTGGCTGTGGGGCAAGGATGTCCGGTTCGAAAACATCCGCAACGCCGCCGTCGTGATCAGCAATGAGAACAACGTCTATACGCAGATCGGCTTTCAGAATGCGGTTGCCAGCGCCACGCCGACCTTCGCCCGCTTTCGCGACAGCGGCAGGACGGTTGCAGGTGCAGGCCGCTCCTACCGCGTGGCATCCTTCGGCTATGGCCTGATGGTCCCCGGGCTGGGCCGGACCGGAAGCTATAGGACCGTGATCGACGCCACGCCGATCCCACGGCTGCCTGCCCCGCCCCCGCTCGCGATCCGGCCGCTGCCTGCGACCGATTCCTGGGCCAATGTCCAGCAGCTGGGCGCGCGCGGGGATGACAAGACCGATGACACCGCCGCCATCCAGCGCGCGATCGATGCGCACCGTACTGTCTATTTTCCCGCCGGTCGCTATCTCGTCACCGACACGCTGCGGCTAAGGCCGGACAGCGTGCTGGTCGCCTTGCACCCGAGCCTGACGCAGCTCATCCTGCCGGACGGCACGCCTGCCTTCCAAGGGGTGGGCTCGGCCAAGGCGCTGATCGAGAGTGCGCACGGTGGAGACGCCATCGTCTCCGGTCTTGGCCTGTTCACCGGCGGCATCAATCCACGCGCAACCGCGCTGCTCTGGCACGCCGGCGCGCAATCTCTGGTCGAAGACGTCAAGTTTCAGGGCGGCCACGGCACCGATCTCGCCGATGGCAGTCGCTTCGACCCGTATAACGCCAACCACACCGGCGACCCCGACCCGGCCAAGCGCTGGGACGCGCAATATCCGAGCCTATGGGTGCGCGGCGGCGGCGGCACTTTCGCCAATCTCTGGAGCCCCGATACCTATGCTCAAGCGGGCATGTTGGTGTCCGAAACCGACACCCCGGGCCATGTCTATCAGATGTCGAGCGAGCACCATGTCCGCGCGGAATTCGTGCTCGACCATGTCGCCCATTGGGAGTTCCTAGCGCCGCAGACCGAGGAGGAAGCGGGCGAGAGCCAGGACGCGGTCTCGTTCGACATTCGCCACAGCCACGATCTTCTGATCGCCAATTATCACGCCTATCGCGTGACACGATCGCTCAAACCCGCGCCGACCGCCGTGCGGCTGACCGACACCCGCGACCTCCATTTCCGCAATGTCCACGTCAATGCCGAAAGCGGCTTTGGCACGTGCGACGAAAATGGCTGCGCAACCTATTTGCGTGCCAGCAAATTTCCCTACGAGAACGCCATTCAGGATGTCACGCGCAGTCTCGAAGTCCGCGAGCGGGAATTTGCAGCCCTCGACCTGACTTCGGACACCGTGGCTCCGGCGACGCAGGGCGCTTTCGCGGACGCCAAGGTGGAAAAGCTGGCGAGCGGATTCTATGCCGCCGCAGGAGCGGCCCTCGCTCCTGACGGAACGCTGTATTTCGTCGATCATCGCCAGCAGCGCATCTATGCGTGGTCGCGCGCCGATGGCCTGCGCGTGATCAACGACGCACCGCTGGATCCCGTCAACCTCGCGGTCGACCGCTCGGGCAACCTGCTCGTGCTGTCGTCGGAAGGCCGGAACGGCACGGTCTATAGCCTCACGCCCAACAGCGGCGCGGACGTTCGGGTGATCCCGTCGACGCCCGCCATCGATCATCCGGGCGCAAGAACCGTGCTGCCCGTAAATTATTGGGTGAATGGCGAGTTCAAGGACCAGCTCGACACCAAAACCTACGCCTATCCGACGCTGGCCGACATGTTCGACCGCGACATGCGCCTCTCCAAGGCGCGCGAATATGTGTCGCCCGACGGCAGCCTTGTCCTGCCCGCCTATCGGACCTTCCAGCAGGGGCCTTTGAACTTTCTCGGCTGGCGGTTCTCCGACGCGCTCGACAGTTATGGCTTTACCACTGCCGAGGTTGGCGGAACGGTGTTCGTCACTAACGCATCAGAAAACAAAACCTATCGCGCACGCCTGGCGGCGCACGGCGCACTGACCAACCTCGTCCCCTTCGCCAATCGCGGCGGAGAGAGCGTGGCGAGCGATGCGCAGGGGCGCGTGTATGTCGCCAACGGTCAGGTGTTCGTTTTCGCCGCAGACGGTGCCGAGATCGGTCGGATTGATATCCCCGAGCGCCCGCTCCAACTGCTTGTTGACGACCGCGCACGCAAAACGCTCTTCGTGGTGACGCATCACGCCATTTACGGCGTCGGCATTCCCTGACGCCCAGCGCGCTTGCCGAGCAGACCTAGCGGGCCGTGCGCCACAACGGATCCTCTCAAACCCAACGCACCGCGCTCAGCGCGTCGGGTTCACTGGGGGATCCTGCATAATTTTGGCCAGTTCGCTGTCGATCAGCTGCCCGATATAGCGGGAAAGCTCCGCGTGATGGACGTCTGGATCCGAAATTCGGCGAAACAACACGCCGTGGCCGACCGCGAGGATGAAATCCGCCAACTCGCTGCGCCGTGCGGCCCGCTCCTCGCCCGGTGCCAAAGCGTCGAGCGCGCTGAGGATATTGCCGCGGACGAGGGCGTCGACCTCGCGCATGATGTCCCCGACACGATCGTTCCGCGTTGCTTCGGCAAACATCTCCGCGAACAGCGCGTACGAGCCCGGATCGTTCGGATCCTCTTCCAGGAACCGCGCGATCCACGCACGGACCAGCGCGAAATCGCGCGCCTCGACCGCCGCACGAAGCGCCGGCTCATCCAAAAACTCGACGACATCGGCCCGCACCAGCTCGGCGACAATATCCTCCTTGCAGGCAAAATCGCGATAAAGCTGCCCGACCTTAACCCCCGAGTCGGCGGCGATACGCGCCACGCCGGAGGCGTGGAAGCCATATTGAGTGAAGAGCTGACGCGCCGCTGACAAGATTCGCGCTCGCCGATCTTCCGCGCGAGAATCCCGCTTTTTCATAACTTTATCGGCAGATTTTCGGGTGGTCGGCATAATCCTCCTATGATTAGGCTTGTCATTTCAAATTCGCAAAGCTACCGGCTCGGCGGAAATGTGAGTGATCGATCGCTCACACTTATACATTGGAAGAAAGCGTGCGCAAACCTTGCTCCGTCGCGGTCCTCACCGTAGCCCTCCTGGCCGGCTGCTCCAACGGCCAGCCCCAAGCGCCAGCCGCCGGCCCGCCGCAAGTCGGCTTTGTCACGGTGGAACCGCAGTCAGTCACGCTGAGCACCGAGCTCGCCGGGCGCACTGCCGCTTATGAAACCTCGGACGTCCGTCCGCAGGTCAACGGGTTGATTACCGCGCGCTTGTTTACCGAGGGCGACGAGGTCCGCGCGGGCCAGCCGCTCTATCGGATCGATGCGCAACCCTATCAGGCAACCGTCGCAAGCGCGCGCGCCGCGCTGGCAAAGGCACGCGCAGCGATCGCCTCGAACGACGCGCTGGCGCGCCGCTATGGCGAGCTGGTCAAGATCAATGCCATTGCCAAGCAAGATTACGACAATGCCGTCACCAGCGCGCAACAGGCGCGCGCCGATGTCGCCGCGCAGGAGGCCGCACTCCGTACTGCCGAAATCGACCTTGCGCGGACGACGGTACGGGCTCCGATCAGAGGTCGCATCGGCCGCTCGGCGGTCACGACGGGGGGGGCTGGTCACCGCGTCGCAGGCGACCGCGCTCAGCACGATCCAGCGGCTAGACCCAATCTATGTCGACATCACGCAATCGAGCGCCGATCAACTCCGGCTGCGCCAGAAACTGCTGGCGGGCAGTCTTACGCGAGGTACTGCACGGCTTCGGCTGAAGCTTGAGGACGGCACGATCTATCCCATCGAGGGCGTCGTGAAGTTCGCCGATGTCACGGTCGATCCCGCGACGGGCAGCCAGACGATCCGCGCGGAATTCGCCAATCCCAACCGACTGCTGCTGCCGGGCATGTACGTCACCGCCCAGTTCGTCGAAGGGACGCAAGCCAACGCGCTGCTCGTCCCGCAGCGGGCGGTCAGCCGCGACGAAAAGGGTAACGCCGTGGTGATGGTCGTCGGAGCCGGGGACAAGATCCAGCCCCGCACGCTGACCGCCCCACGCACGATCGGCGAGAATTGGCTGGTGACCGCGGGGCTTGCGCGCGGGGATCGGGTGATCGTCGAAGGGGCGCAGAACCTGCAGCCAGGCATGCCGGTCAAACCGGTTCGCTGGACCCCGAAGGCCCCCGCAGCCGCCGCTGCTGGCAAGGGACAGTAACCCCCATGTCGCGTTTCTTTATCGATCGGCCCATTTTTGCCTGGGTCATCGCGATCATCTTGATGGTCGCCGGCTTGATCGGCATCCGTAGCTTGCCGATCGCGCAGTTTCCCTCGATCGCACCGCCTTCGGTCAGCATCACCGCGACCTATCCCGGTGCCGATGCGCAAACGCTTGAAAACACGACGACCCAGATCATCGAACAGCAGATGAAGGGGATCGATCACCTTCGCTATTTCTCGTCATCGTCGAGTTCAGCCGGCACGGTGTCGATCACGCTGACGTTCGAGCAAGGCACCGACCCCGACATCGCGCAGGTGCAGGTGCAGAACAAGCTGCAGGCAGCGACCCCGCTCTTGCCGCAGGAAGTCCAGCAGCAAGGCATTCAGGTCGCCAAGGCGACCTCCAACTTCCTGCTCATCCTCGGCGTTTATTCGGAGGGCGGCCGTCACAGCGCGTCGGACCTTGCCGATATTCTTGCCTCGCACGTCCAGGATCCGCTCAGCCGCGTTAACGGCGTCGGCGATACAGAATTGTTCGGCGCGCAATATGCAATGCGGGTCTGGATCGATCCGCTCAAGCTCAACGGCTATCAACTCACCGTCGCCGACGTGACCGCCGCGTTGCAGGCGCAGAACGCACAGGTTTCTGCGGGTCAATTGGGTGCGCAACCTGCACCCGCCAATCAGATGCTCAACGCCACCGTTTCGATCCAGTCGCGATTGCAGACGCCCGAGCAGTTCGGCGATATCCGCTTGAAAACCGATACGGCAGGCGCGGTCGTGCGCTTGCGCGATGTGGCACGGGTTGAACTCGGTGCTGCTGATTACGGCTTCAACACACGGTATAACGGCCAACCCGCATCAGGCATCGGCATCAAGCTGGCACCGGGTGCGAATGCGCTGGCGACCGTCGAAGCCGTCAAGTCCCGCGTCGCGGAGCTTTCCAAGACCTTTCCGTCCGATGTGAAGGTCATCTATCCCTACGACTCCACGCCCTTCGTCCGGCTGTCGATCGAACAGGTCATCCACACGCTGATCGAGGCGGTCGTCCTCGTCTTCTTCGTCATGTTCCTGTTCCTGCAAAACTGGCGCGCAACGCTGATCCCGACGATCGCGGTGCCGGTGGTTTTGCTGGGTACCTTCGGGGTGCTGGCGGTCGCAGGCTATTCGATCAACACGCTGACGCTCTTTGGCATGGTGCTCGCGATCGGCCTGCTGGTCGACGACGCGATCGTCGTGGTCGAGAATGTCGAGCGACTCATCACGACCGAACATCTGTCGCCGAAGGAAGCCGCGCGCAAATCGATGGACGAAATCAGCAGCGCGCTGGTCGGCATCGCGCTGGTCCTGTCCGCTGTGTTCCTGCCAATGGCGTTCTTCGGGGGCTCCACCGGCGTCATTTACCGTCAGTTCTCGATTACCATCGTGTCGGCCATGGTCTTGTCCGTCCTGGTCGCCTTGATCCTGACACCGGCTTTGTGCGCGACCATCCTGAAGCCGCACGATCCAAGCAAATTGGAAGGCAACGGCCCCCTTTCGCGCTTTTTCCGCTGGTTCAACACGATGTTCGACCGCGGCGCAGCGAAATACGAAAGCGGCACTCGCAGCACCGCGCGCCGGTGGGGACGGTCATTGACCGTTTTCGCGCTGATCGCGATCGGGATGGCACTGTTGTTCGTGCGCTTGCCAACCGGCTTCCTCCCCGATGAGGATCAGGGCTCGGTCATCGCGCTGGTGCAGGGCCCGTCGGGCGCAACCACCGCGCGCACCAACGAAGCGCTGGAGCAGGTGCGCGACTATTTCCTCACCAAGGAAAAAGCCGATGTCGAGGGCGTCTTCACGATCAGCGGCTTCAGCTTTGCCGGACAGGGCCAGAATGCCGGTCTCGCCTTCGTCAAATTGAAGGACTGGGACGCGCGCTCAGGTGCAGCCAACAAGGCGCAGGCGATCGCCGGGCGCGCGATGGGGGCGTTCTCGCAATTCCACGACGCAATGATCTTCGCGATCGTGCCGCCCGCCGTGCAGGAACTCGGAAACGCGACCGGGTTCGATCTCCAACTGGTCGACCAGGTCGGCATGGGTCATGAGAAACTGGTCCAAATGCGCAACATGCTGCTCGGCATGGCGATGCAGGACAAGCGCCTGGCCCAGGTTCGGCCGATGTCGCTGGAGGACGCGCCGCAACTCAAGATCAATGTCGATCAGGACAAGGCGCGTGCGCTGGGGCTTGATCTGTCGCAAGTCAATTCCACGATCTCGACCGCGTGGGGCAGCGCCTATGTCAACGATTTCATCGATCGCGGGCGCGTAAAGCGTGTCTTTGTCCAGGCCGATGCGCCCTTCCGACTGAAGCCCGAAGACCTCGACAAATATTATATCCGTGGCGGCAATGGCGACATGGTACCCTACAGCGCCTTTACCACGCTGTCCTGGACCCAGGCCCCCGTTCAGTTGACCCGCTATAACGGCCAGCCAGCGATGGAATTGCAGGGTGGCTCGGCCCCGGGACTCAGCACGGGTGCCGCGCTGGCCGCGATGCAGGAGCTTCACGCCAAGCTGCCGCCGGGGACGGCGCTCGAATGGACGGGCTTGTCCTATGAGGAAAAGCTCTCGGGCGGTCAGGCTCCGGCGCTCTATGGATTGTCGCTACTGATCGTGTTCCTGTGCCTTGCCGCGCTGTACGAAAGCTGGTCGGTGCCGATTTCGGTGCTGTTGGTCGTGCCGCTGGGCGTGGTCGGCGCGTTGCTGGCCGCGATGCTGACCGGGCTGAACAACGACATCTATCTGCAAGTCGGCTTGATCACCACGATCGGCGTGTCGGCAAAGAATGCGATCCTGATCGTGGAATTTGCCGAAGAACGGATGCGGGAGGGCATGACGGCCTTCGATGCCGCCATCGTCGCGGCGAGGATGCGGTTGCGTCCGATCCTCATGACCAGCCTCGCCTTCATCTTCGGGGTGATGCCGCTCGCCATCTCGACTGGTGCCGGCGCAGGCGGGCAAAATGCCATCGGCCGTGCGGTCGTCGGCGGTATGTTGAGCGCCACCGTTCTCGGCATCTTCTTCATCCCGATGTTCTTCGTGGTCGTGCGCAGCCTGTTTGCGCGAGGCAAGACACAGGAGGCCGCCACCACGCCCACCGATCCATCCGCCTCCAATTCCGCGCCGCAAGGAGCCTGACCATGACCAGCACGATCCGCATTGCAGCCGCGCTGCTGGCCAGTGCCGCGCTCGCCGGATGCAATCTCGCACCGGGTTATGTCCGGCCGCAGGGCGCGGTGCCCGCCGCTTTGCCGACGGGAGGGGCGTATCCCGCCGCGTCCAGCGATGCCGCAGATATTTCAAAAATCGGATGGCAAACCTTCTTCACCGACGCCAAACTGCGCGAGGTCATCGCGCTGGGCCTCGCCAACAACCGCGATTTGCGGCTGGCAGCAGCAAACGTCCTGCAAGCGCGGGCACAATATCGGGTGCAGCGCGCCGACCTGTTGCCGACGGTCAACCTGGGTGCCTCGGCGACGATCTCCAACGGTACGGCAGCAGCGGCCTCCAGCGGTGGATCGGGCTCAAGTGCGGCCTCCAATTCGACCGTTGAAGTCTATTCCGGCAATGTCGGCATTTCGTCGTTCGAGCTCGATCTGTGGGGTCGCCTGCGCAATCTCAGCGAAAGCGCGCTGCAAAGCTATTTCGCGACCGAAGAAGCGCAGCGCGCCACCCGGATCAGCCTCATCTCGGAGATCGCGTCGGCCTATCTGACGCTGGCGGCGGATCAGGATTTGCTCGCGGTCGCGCAGGAGACGCTGGCGAGCTACGATCAGTCGCTGCAACTCACGCGGGCGCAATTCCGGATCGGCACGCAGTCCGAACTGGCCGCACGCCAGGCCGAGACCAATTACGAATCCGCCGCGAATGACATCGCGACGCTGCGGGCGCAAATCGCGCAGGATCACAACGCGCTGGATCTGCTGGTCGGGGCCCCGACGCCCGAGACGCTGCTGCCGCAAGGGCTGGGAGACACCGACCGGACCTTGAACGCGCTGCCGGGCGACCTCCAGTCCTCGGTATTGCTGCGCCGTCCCGACGTGCTGCAGGCCGAACATCAACTGATTGCGCAAAATGCCAATATCGGCGCGGCGCGCGCTGCCATGTTCCCGACAATCTCGCTGACCACCAGCTTTGGCACGGTGAGCTCCGCGCTCAGCGGGCTGTTCGGGGCCAACAGCCAGAGCTGGTCGGTGGCACCCGGCGCGACCCTGCCGATCTTCGATTTCGGTCGCCGCAAGGGCAATCTGGATCTGGCACGGGCCCAGCAACAGGGCGCAGTCGCCACCTATGAAAAGACCCTGCAGACCGCGTTCCGCGAGGTCGCCGACGCGTTGGCGACGCGCGGCACGATCGACGCCCAGATCGGCGCCCGGACGCGACGGGCATCGGCGGCTGAGATATCGGCGCGGCTGTCCGACGCACGATATCGCGCAGGGGTCGATTCCTTCCTGACATCGCTCGACGCACAGCGCACCGCCTACAGCGCCCGGCGGGATCTGGTGACGACGCGGCTCGCGCGCGCCACCAATCTCGTCACCCTGTACCGCGTTCTGGGCGGCGGGTTGAGTTGAAGCGAATCCGCTTGGCGCGATTGCCGAGACACGTCGCTCAGAGACGGAAGGCCGTGCGCAGGCCGATCACGATAGCGCGCCGCTGTGACGTGGCCGTGTTCGCGTTATAGGGGTTGAGGATCAACTGGGCATTGGGCTGCAAAGAGAACCCCTTGCCGAAATTTGCCTGATAACTTGCCTCGATCGCCATTTCCGGAGGCGGCGAGGCAATGGGCCCGGGAATCGCGGGCGTCATCGGCGATAGGCCGGCGACTGCGATCGCCAGCCCCATGACGTCTTTTGGGCGTGCGGCAATTAGGCCGGTCAGCGATGCGCCGACGTCTCCATACACGCCAATCAGGTTCCGGTTTGCGGGCGATGCGCTGAAGCGGGCGAAGCCGCGGAGGCTGCGCCCGGCCCGTCGCCAGAGCCGCGCGTCGCCGATGACATATACAGCCTGATCCCCGCGCAGTAGCCGCCCGGTCGGGGATCGCAGATCGGCGAAGCGATCGAAGCTTGCCCAGCCGCCCAGCACAAAGGTCCAGGCCGGATCATCCCCGCCCGCCGACCGCGCCACCTCCGCGATCGCGAGCGGCGGCTGGTCGAAGCGCCAGCCAGCAAAACCGTGCACATCCCGCCCCGGCGGGTTGCCCGTGAACACCGCGATACGCGCGGTGGTCTTGCCTCCATCGAAGGTGGTCGCCAGCCGCGCACCGGGCACCGATATGGGATAAGCGGGGCCGCCACCGGGCAAGTCGGTCGCGAAACTGCCTGGCCAGCCAAAGGTCGAATTGACGAACAGATTTGCCGTGGGGCTGATCGAGAATTCCTGCCCGGCGGAAAATTGGCCGACGCGGACCGACGTCGCGCTGCCCACCTTTTGTTCTACCCACACATTGAACAGGCGAAGCGCCGGGGGGGCCTCGATGCCGCTCACCGTCAGCAAATTGCCGACCCGGCTGGCCGACAGCCCGGTTCCGACGATAGATTGGAAACTGATATGCGCGGTGGCACCGTTCCAGCCGATCGCGTGCGCCAAGTCCGCGTCGCCGATCAGACCGATCCGCTGGAGATACGCGCTTCCCGTTCGCGCGCCACCCGAGACATCGGCGTTGGCATCGCTGGTATAGGTCAGCGTCACGGTCAATGCCCGCTCGGAGCGGCGCGCCGCCTCGCCATTCTCGCCGCCGTTCTGGGCGGCCGAGGGGAGGGTCTGGGCGCATCCCGGATCGGCGGCCCCGGCCAGACCGAGCCCGGCAAAGGCAAGGACCGCCAAGCCTGCGCGGCTGGCCCTCATGCGAGATCGAAGCGATCGAGGTCCATCACCTTGCTCCACGCCGCGACAAAAGCATGGACAAAGAGCAGACCCGAATCGTCGGTTGCATAGGCCTCGGCAATCGCGCGCAATTGCGCGTTCGATCCAAAGATCAAATCGACGCGCGTCGCGGTCCATGTCACTGCGCCCGTCGCGCGGTCATGCGCCTGAAACACGTCGGCTTCGGTCGCGGGCGTCCACGTCATGCGCAAGCTCGACGCCAGCAGATTGACGAAGAAGTCGTTGGTCAACACGCCGGGACGGTCGGTGAACACGCCGTGGGTCGACTGATCGACATTCGCGCCGAGCACGCGCAGTCCGCCCACCAGCGCGGTCATTTCCGGCGCGGTGAGTTTCAGCAAATCCGCGCGATCGACCAGCATTTCTTCCTGCGACCACGGCAGCGTGGCTCCGACATAATTGCGGAAACCATCGACCTTGGGCTCGAGATAGGCAAAGGACTGGACGTCGGTGTCGTCCTGCGCGGCATCCATCCGGCCCGGCGTAAACGGCACTTCCAGCGTATAGCCGGCTCGACGGGCAGCATCCTCGATCGCAGCCGCGCCGCCCAGCACAATCAGATCGGCGAGCGATACCCGCTTGCCGCCAGGTGCCGATGCGTTGAAGGCCTGCTGGACGTGTTCAAGCGCGGCCAGCGCCATGGCGAGGTGTTCGGGCTCATTGACCGGCCAATCCTTTTGCGGCGCAAGCCGGATTCGAGCCCCGTTCGCGCCGCCACGCTTGTCGGAATTGCGATAGGTCGAGGCCGACGCCCAAGCGGTCGCCACCAGCCGGGCCGTGGTCAACCCCGAGGCCAGGATTTCGATCTTGAGCGCCGCGATATCGGCCGCATCGATCAGCGGGTGGTCGCAAACCGGAACCGGGTCCTGCCATAGCCGCGGCTCCGCCGGAACGTCGGGGCCAAGCAAGCGCGGATGCGGCCCCATGTCGCGATGGGTGAGCTTGTACCAGGCTTCGGCAAAGGCGTGACCGAATTCGGCGGGATTTTCGTAATAATGCCGCGCGATCTTTGCATAGGAGGGGTCGTGCAGGAGCGCGATATCGGTCGTCTGCATGATCGGCGCATGGCGTTTGGACGGATCGTGTGCGTCGGGCACGGTACCCTGCGCCTCCGGGTTGATCGGCGTCCATTGATGCGCGCCGGCCGGACTGGCGGTTAGCTCCCATTCATAGCCGAACAGGTTGGAAAAATAACCATTGTCCCAGCGGATGGGATCGCTCGTCCACGCCCCTTCCAGCCCGCCGGTGATCGTCGCCGCGCCGTTGCCCGTTCCAAAACTGTTCTTCCAGCCCAGCCCCAATTGCTCGATCGGCGCTCCCTCGGGTTCGGGCCCGACATACTCCTTGGGCGGCGCGGCACCGTGATTCTTGCCGAAGGTGTGGCCGCCCGCGATCAGAGCCACGGTTTCCGCATCGTTCATCGCCATGCGGGTGAAGGTCTCGCGAATGTCGCGGATGGCGGCGACGGGGTCGGGAATGCCATCGGGCCCTTCGGGGTTCACGTAGATCAGCCCCATCTGGCTCGACGCCAGCGGCTCCTGAAGCTCGCGATCGCCGCTGTAGCGCTTGTCGCCGCCAAGCCAGACCCGCTCCGGCCCCCAATAGGTGTCGTTCTGCGGCTCCCAGATATCGATGCGACCGCCGCCAAAGCCGACGGTCTTCAGCCCCATAGCTTCAATGGCGCAGGTTCCGGTCAACACCAAAAGGTCCGCCCAACTGAGTTTTCGTCCGTATTTCTGCTTGATCGTCCACACCAGCAGCCGCGCCTTGTCGAGATTGGCGTTGTCGGGCCAGCTGTTGAGCGGCGCGAAGCGTTGCGCGCCCTGCCCCGCCCCGCCGCGCCCGTCGCCGATGCGATAGGTGCCGGCCCCGTGCCACGACATGCGGATGAACAGCGGACCGTAATGGCCATAATCGGCAGGCCACCAGCTCTGCGATTCGGTCATTAGCGCGACGATGTCGCGCTTGACCGCCGCGAGGTCGAGCGTTGCAAACTCGCTCGCATAATCGAACGCATCCCCCAGCGGCGTCGGCTGCGGCGCATTCTGGTTGAGCACGGCCAAGTCGAGACGGTTCGGCCACCAGAGCCGGTCGGTCATGTCGAACAGCACGGCGTTGCCGGACACCGCACCGCCGCTCATGGGGCATTTGCTTTCGACGGACATGCTCTTTCCCTCGGCAGAAGATCAGGCGAGTGGTCTAGCAGCGCCCTGCCGCCGCTGAATCATACGATGGTGTCGGTTGCCGACGCCCCGGCGGGAGGGCGCAACCTTTGTATGAGTGCCTGGAAAGGCGCGACTTTGTAGCAAGCCGCTCGATCGGCACGGTTTTCCAAAGCCTTGAAACCGAACGCCGCAAGGAGATGCAGTGATGACGGACTCAGCGCTGGGGATGATCGGGGCGGCTGCGATCGCCGGCGGACGCGCGGCGGATGCGAAATCCGGCGAATTGTACCAGACATCGCTGATGTCGGCGCTGGTCGAGGGTGTCTACGAAGGGCTGACGACCTATGGCGAACTGCATCGGCATGGGGACTTCGGCCTTGGCACGTTCAACGATCTCGACGGCGAGATGGTGGGCTTCGACGGCGTGTTCTACCAGCTCCGTTCGGACGGTTCGGCGCGGCCCGTTACGGACGATCAGAAGACACCGTTCGCGGTTGTCACCTTCTTCAAACCCGAGCGCAGCCTGCCCGTGGCCGATATCGCAAAGGCCGACCTGCTCGACCGCCTGACGGCGCTGACCGAAGCCAATCTGTTTACGGCGATCCGTGTCGACGGGCAGTTTGCAAGCGTGACGACCAGGACCGTGCGCGAACAACACCGGCCCTTCCCGCCCCTGCAGGATGCGACAAAGGGGCAAGCCGAAACCGTTCTCACCAATGTTGCGGGCACGCTGGCGGGCTTTCGCACGCCGACCTTTGCGGGAACCCTCGGCGTGCCGGGCTTTCACCTGCATTTTCTGACCGCCGATCGTAGGTCGGGCGGCCATGTGCTGGATTTCCAGATCAGCGACGCGACCGCGCAAACTTGCACAATGCACGGTCTCCACATCGAGTTGCCCGAAACCGACGCCTTTCTCGGCTCCAATCTCGACGACAGCGACCTGCCGCAGAAGATTGCCGCTGCGGAGGGCGAGCCGACCAAATCACCCTCCAAACCGAATGGGACATTGTCATGACGCAGACAAGCACACGGCCGCGTACCGGCGCCGACATCGTCGTTGAAACGCTCGAACAGCGTGGCACCACGCATGTGTTTGGCGTGCCCGGTGCCAAGATCGACAAGGTGTTCGACCGGCTGGTCGATTCGTCGATTCAGACGGTGGTGTGCCGCCACGAGCAGAATGCCGCGTTCATCGCCGGCGGGATCGGACGGATGACCGGCAAGGCGGGCGTCGCGATCGCGACGTCGGGCCCTGGCGTGGCAAACCTCACCACCGGCCTCGCCACCGCCAATTCCGAGGGCGACCCGATCGTTGCGCTGGGGGGCTCCGTCGCCGTGGCGGACCGGCTCAAGGCATTGCACCAGACGCTGGATTCGGTCGATGTGCTCAAACCCGTCACCAAATATGCAGCCGAGGTCGACTCCCCCGCCGCCACCGCCGAAATCCTGTCTGCAGCCTTCCGCGCCGCGGAGACCGGGCGTCCGGGCGCGGCGTTCGTCGGATTGCCGCTCGACATCATGACCGGCGAGGCGGCGTGCCGCCCAATCGCATTGAACGGCATGCCAGGCTACGGCGCAGGATCCGAGGGCGCGCTGGCGGAAGCGGCGCGCCTGATCAACGCAGCAAACAATCCCGTCGTGCTGCTCGGCCTGATGGCGAGCAAGCCCAGAGCGGCAAAGGCGATCCGCGCGCTGCTCGACCTGGCGGCGCTGCCCGTCGTCGGCACGTTCCAGGCGGCGGGTGCGGTTTCGGAACGCGAGTTCGCCGTATTCGGTGGGCGTGTCGGGCAAATCGCCAATCAGGCCGCCGACACCTTGCTTGAGTCCGCCGACCTGGTCGTCACGATCGGCTACGATGCGGTCGAATATTGGCCATCGATCTGGAACCAGGGATCGGATCGGCCGATCGTCCATATCGACGTCGTCCCGGCGCAGATCGAGAACGCCTATAACCCCTCCGTCGAGGTCATCGGCGATATCGAGGCCAGCCTGACCCGGCTGACCCCGCAGCTTACGCGCAAGGCACCTTCCGCAAAAGCCGCGACGTTGCTCGAGGTGATCGCCGCAGACCGCGTCCAACTGCTCACCGAAGCTGCCGCGCAAGGCGGGACGCCCGTCCATCCACTGCGCATTATCGCCGAACTCCAGAAGATGCTCACGCCCGACGTTACGCTCTGCTCGGACATGGGGTCGTTCAGCCTGTATCTGTCGCGTTATCTCACCAGCTTTCGCGCACGTCAGGTGTTGATCTCCAATGGTCAGCAAACCCTGGGCGTGGCACTGCCGTGGGGTATCGCCGCCAGCATCGTTCGTCCGAGCGAGAAAGTGCTGTCGGTCTCGGGAGACGGCGGATTTCTGTTTTCCGGCATGGAATTGGAAACCGCGGTGCGACTGAAATCGAACCTTGTCCACATGATCTGGATCGACGGCAGCTACAACATGGTCGCCGCGCAGGAGGAGCTGAAATACGGTCGCCATTCGGGCACGGACCTTGGGCCGATCGATGTCGTGAAATATGCCGAGGCGTTTGGCGCGAAGGGCATACAGGTCGCCGGCCCTGACGCGATCGCGCCTGCACTTCACCAGGCCTTCGACACCCCGGGGCCCGTGCTGATCGGCGTCAATGTCGATTACAGCAAGAATGCGCAGCTGTTCGAAATGGTGCACGAGGGCAGCATTCTGTAGGATCCGCTTCGCGAACGTTAAGGGGACTGCCCGGGGGGCCGCACGCGCGGTATTCCGGGCGGTCGCTCCCTGGCGAAGGAAGATGCTGCGCACCCTCGATTGCGGTGGCAAATCGCCGCGACCAGCCTAAAAAGCGTTGCGATCGAGCGCCCTCTTCCCCCTTTGTAGGAGACCCTTGCGTGAATCCGTTTCCCCGCGACATCTTCACCGAGCCGAGCGATGTCGATCCGGACACCCTGGCAAACCTGGGTCCGCTCCGTCCCCTTGCGGGCACATGGCGGGCGACCAAGGGATCCGATACCGCGCCGAAACCGGCGGGTCCCGAACAGCGTACGTTTATCGAGCACATCGTGTTCGAGCCGATCGACCCGCAGGCCAATGGACCGCAATTGTTCTACGGCTTGCGCTATCACATCCACATCACGACCGTGGAAGAGGACATCACCTTTCACGATCAGGTGGGGTACTGGCTGTGGGAACCGGCAACCGGCCTGATCCTGCAAACGCTCGCCATCCCGCGCGGCCAAACCGCGCTGGCATCCGGGCACGGCAAACCGGGCGACAAGACCATCACACTGACGGCAACGCGCGGACCAACCAACTACGGCATTTGCTCGACCGATTTCCTTGAGGATGCGTTCCGCACCGATGCCTATCGGATCGACATCACCTTCAATCCCGATGATTCATGGTCTTACGATATTCAGACCACGTTGGCGGTGCGCGGGCAGGACCAGCCCTTCCTGCATCACGACCGCAACACGCTACATCGGATCGGCGCTGCAAAGCCAAATCCGTGGTCGCAGATTCTGGCGAAAAGAACCGCAGCGGCGCAATCCTGATCAGCGCCCCGGCAGGCGGCGTCCAGGCCTGCCGGACGCCGCACATCGTTCAAGCGCGGTTACAGCCGGTGGAAAAACGCACTGATTCTTTGCAACAGCGTTTCGGTCGGCCGGGCACGGCAGGATTGGACCAGCACGGGCACGAGCCGCGCAACACCCCCCACATCAACCGCATCGAGCTGCGGCTGCTTGGCGTGCGTGTAGCCGAGCGCGTAAGAGACAACCGTCGGCTTGAACTCCTCGCGCATCTGCACGAAATCCCGGCACGTAATTGTCTCGGTCAGCTTGGGCTTGGCCGGCGCAGTCGCAGCATCCGCTACCGTAACCGCTGACAGCACCGATAGCGCGGCAAGCGCGACACGAACCGAGGAATGAAAGCGCAATTCGACCATGAGAAGCTCCTAAAGGCTATTTTGGGCATTGGGTCACGGCCCGGTGTAGCGACCCCGCGCTCGTGACACGACCGACACGACGCCAAGCCGCATCGATCGCCGGACTGTTGCCGTAACGAACCCGGGTCGGCCAATAATACGAGAGTTTCGGGTCCTCGGCGGTGCCGCCAACCTTGCCCAAATTTGGCTGCCATCGGTCCAATTTCGGCGCATGCGATCCAAGACGCTGCTTCGCCAGGCGGTAATTTGCGGGCATGACTGACAAACGGCCCGATGGCATCCGCGACTATAACGAACCGGCTGGCGGCTGGGGCGCTCTCAAGGCAGTGGCCGAGACGCTCAAGCGCCAGCAAGTGCTTGTTCAGGGCGTGGAGACGCTGCTCGAGAACAACCAGCCCAACGGCTTCGATTGCCCAGGCTGCGCGTGGCCCGATCCCAAACACACCTCCGCCTTCGAGTTTTGCGAAAATGGTGCAAAGGCGGTGACCTGGGAGTCGACCGCAAAGCGGGTCGATCCGACGTTCTTCGCCGAACACAGCGTATCGGACCTCTGGCAGCAACCCGACCACTGGCTCGAAAATCAGGGGCGCATCACGCACCCGCTGCGGTATAATCCCGCCACCGATCATTATGAGGTGGTCAGTTGGGACGATGCCCTCGCGGATATCGGTGCGCGAATGCGGGCGCTCGACCATCCCGATCAGGCGGAATTCTACACCTCGGGTCGGGCGTCAAACGAAGCGGCATTCGTCTTCCAGCTGTTCGCGCGCGCGTTCGGGACCAACAATTTCCCGGACTGTTCGAACATGTGTCACGAGCCGACCTCGGTCGGTCTGCCGCGTGCCATCGGCGTGGGCAAAGCGACCGTTACACTCGAGGATTTCGAGCACTGCGACTTCATCTTCTCGATTGGCCATAACCCCGGCACCAATCATCCGCGGATGATGACATCGCTGCACAATGCGGCAAAGCGCGGTGCGACGATCATCGTCATGAACCCGTTTAAGGAACGGGCGCTGCAACGCTTCCAGGCTCCGCAAGAGCCGCTCGAAATGGCGACGATGACGTCGGTTCCGATTGCGACCACCTATTTCCAGGTCCGGATCGGCGGCGATGCCGCCGCCCTGAAGGGCATCTGCAAGGCCTTGGTCGACATGGACCGCGCCGCCCGGGCCGCCGATCTCGCGCCGGTGCTGGATCATGATTTCATCGCGGGTCACACTTCGGGCTTCGCCGAATTCGTGGCCAATCTCGATCAAGCGCAGTGGGCGGACATCGAACGTTCGAGCGGGCTGACGCACGAGAATCTGCAGGACATTGCGCGGGCTTATGCCAGCGCGAAAGCCGCGATCGTCAGCTACGGCATGGGCATCACGCAGCATCGTACCGGCACCGCCAATGTACAACAGATCGTCAACCTTCTGCTGCTCAAGGGCAATATCGGCCGGATCGGGGCCGGTATCAGCCCGCTGCGCGGCCATTCCAACGTACAGGGCAACCGTACCGTCGGCATTACCGAACGCCCGTCAAAGGAAATGCTCGACCGGTTTCGCGATACCTTCGGCTTCGAGCCACCCCGCAAGTTTGGCCACTCGGTCGTCGAATCGATCGCGGCGATGCGCGATGGGACCTCAAAGGCGATTATTTGCCTCGGCGGCAATCTGGCGATCGCCGCGCCCGATCCGACCGCCTGCTTCGAGGGTTTCCGTCGGCTCGATCTTGCGGTGTCGCTGGCGACCAAGCTCAACCGCACGCACCTGCTGACCGGAAAGGCGACCTATATCCTGCCGGTGATCGGCCGGACCGAACGCGACGAACAGGCGACCGGACCGCAATCGATCACGGTCGAGGATTCGATGTCGATGGTCCACGCATCGCGCGGTTTTCTCAAACCGCCAAGCGGCGAAGCCCGTTCCGAACCCTGGATTCTCGCCAGCCTTGCGCGGGCGACGCTTGGCTCGACGGTCGATGTCGATTGGGAGGGGCTGGTCGCGGATTATGCCGTGATCCGCGACAAGATCGAGTCGGTTTATCCCGAATTTGCCGGTTTCAACGATCGGATACGCCAGCCCGGCGGCTTCCAACTGCCAAACGCGGCGCAGCAACGCATTTGGAACACCGCTTCCGGGAAGGCCAACTTCCTGATCTTCGACCACCTTGAAGAAGACCTGCACACTGACGATCCCGACATCTTGCGGCTCGCCACGATGCGATCGCACGACCAGTACAACACCACGATCTACGGCCTGGACGATCGCTATCGCGGCGTTTTCGGGCGTCGCGATGTGCTGATGATGAACGAAGCCGACATGACGCGGCTGGGCCTGGCGGAGGGCGATCTTGTCGATGTCGAGACGGCCCTGGCGCACGCCCATCCCGACCGGGTCGTGCGTGGGCTCACCGTAATCCGCTATGATCTGCCGCCGCAATGTTGCGGTGCCTATTATCCCGAGAGCCAGGCGCTCGTCGCGCTCGGCCACATCGACAAACAGTGTCTGACGCCGTCCTACAAATCGATTCCGGTTCGCGTGCGACCGGCGGTCGCAGGCAGCACGGGCGCAACCGCAGTCCAACGCGCCGGGCTCACGGGCGTGGCCCCCCGCCCTGCCACGGTGCCGCCCACATCCGGCGAGTAACCACAACCATCGTATGATTTTTTCGCGGTACGCAAAACCTTACTTAGGCCGTGCAGAGAGTTACCCGCCCCCCTCCCAACTTTCTGCACGAGAGCCTTTAAAAAGCTCTCCCCTCCCGATCCCCCGGATCGGAAGCGCCGGATAGACCACCGCCCCCAACCGGTGTCTGTCCGGCGCTACTTTTATGCATCATGCGCCTCCCGCTCATCGCCGCGCACCAGTCACGGTGGCGGGAGAAGGTGTCAGCTTGGCATCGGCGGATCGCAAACGAGCGGGGGCAGAAATTGTCGGTCACAACACCCGGACGGTTGCGCGCCGGTCAATGGGCCGGATGGTCCGTTTCATGCCCGGTTTTGCCGGGCGATGCGGTGGACGCTGTGCCCCATTCGCGTCGGAAACGGGATGTGTTGCGATCGTTCAAGTAAAGCAACACCGTGCAATACGCCCCCACAGGGGTCGTGCACTCCTCCGGCCATGACACAGCCACCGCCAGAACGTCCCCGTTCATCGCCACGCCGGGTTTCTCGGCCAGCGCTCACTTGCGCGGAGTAGCATTATGGACACGCTAATCCTGTCGCGGCTCCAGTTCGCGTTCACCATGGGATATCACATTCTGTGGCCGGCCTTCACGATCGGCCTTGCCTGGTTCATCGTGTTCCTCGGTGCAGCGTGGCTGCGCACCCGCAATCCCGTATGGCAGGAACTACAACGCTTCTGGATCAAGGTCTTTTCGCTGGCTTTCGGCATGGGCGTCGTCACCGGGGTCGTGATTTCATACCAGCTCGGGCTCAACTGGTCCGCCTATGCCCGCGCAACCGCCAACGTGATCGGGCCGTTGTTCGTGCTGGAGGTGCTGACGGCCTTCTTTCTTGAAGCCGGTTTTGTCGGAATCATGCTCTTCGGCCGGGAAAGGGTGGGCGACAAAATCCATTTTGCCGCGTGCCTGATCGTCGCGACGGGAACCGTGATTTCCGCCTTCTGGATCATTTCCGCCAATAGCTGGATGCAGACCCCCCAGGCCTTCACCACCACCGCCGACGGACGCTTCATCGCCACCGACTTCTGGGGCGTCATCTTCACCCCATCGATGCCCTATCGCTTTGCGCATATGGTGACGGCAAGCTTCGTCACTGGCGCGTTCGTCGTGGCGGGGGTCTCGGCGTTCTGGCTGTGGCGCGGACGCCCGGGCGACCAGAGCGCTGCGCGCGCGGCGTTTTCGGCATCGCTCTGGCTCGCCGCGATCCTGGTGCCGCTGCAACTGGAAATTGGCGACCAGCATGGCCAGAATACCCGCCAATATCAGCCTATCAAATTGGCGGCGATCGAGGCTCGCTGGGACACGGCGTCCCGCGTCCCGCTCACGCTTATCGCCTGGCCGAACGAGAAGCAGGAGCGTAACGACTATGCGCTGGATATCCCTGTGCTCGGCAGCATCGTCCTGACGCATTCGCTCGACGGCCAGGTCCAGGGCCTCAAGAGCGTGCCCGCGATCGACCGCCCGCCGGTGGTGCCGGTATTCTTTGCCTTCCGGATCATGGTCGGGTGCGGCATCCTGTTGCTCGCCATCGCCATGACGGGGCTTTTCCTGCGCTGGCGTCGACGCCTGTACGACACACGCTGGTATCAGTTTGCCTGCATGGCGAGTGTGCCGCTGGGCTTCGTCGCGACGCTCGCGGGATGGACGATCACCGAGGTCGGTCGCCAGCCGTGGGTTGTGTATGGCCACCTCCGCACCGCGCACGCCGTATCGCCGCTTGCCGGTGGGGCAGTCGCCAGTTCGCTCGGGGTCGCCTTGATCCTCTACAACCTGCTGTTGCTGGGCTTCTTCTTTTATGCCGGGCAAATGGTCTTCCGCGGCCCGTCGAACCTCGCACCAACGCCGCCGGTCGGCCGCCCCGCAGGAGCCCAAGGCCTGCCAGACGCGACGTCAAGGACCAAGCCATGATCGATTATCCCGTCCTGTTCGCCCTGTTCGCTGCGCTCGCGATCGGTTTGTACGTCACGCTGGATGGTTTCGATCTGGGCGTGGGGATCCTGTTCCCCTTCGCCCCAGCGACCGCCACGCGCGACGCCATGATGCGCTCGCTTGCGCCGATGTGGGACGGCAATGAAACCTGGCTGGTGCTCGGGGGCATGGTGCTCCTCGCCGGCTTCCCCGGTGCCTTTGCCATTCTTCTACCCGCCTTCTACGTCCCGCTCGCGCTCATGCTGCTGGGGCTGGTCCTCCGCGGCGTCGCGTTCGAGTTCCGATCACAGGGCGGCCCGCTCGAGCTCGGCTGGACGATGGCTTTCTCGGGTGGATCGGCACTGGCCGGATTTTGCCAAGGTGCCATTCTGGGCGCGTTCATCACCGGCGACATTGCCGTGGCAAACGGTCAATTTGCGGGGAGTCCGTTCGACTGGCTGCAACTGTTCTCGGTCGCCACCGGTCTGGGCATGGTCGCGTTCTACGCCCTGCTTGGGGCAGGATGGCTGATCTGGCGAACCGATGGCAACACCCAGATCTTCGCGCGCGAGATTGCGCGGGTCGGCCTGCTGGCGACCGGCGCGGCGATTGCCTTGGTCAGTCTTTGGACGCCGCTTGCATTGCCTTCTGTCTGGGCGCGCTGGTTCACGCTCCCCGGGACAGTGTATCTCGCGCCGCTTCCGATCCTTGCGGCGCTTGCCTGGCTTACGGCGTGGAGGTCCTTGTGGAGCAAACGCGAATGGCTGCCGTTCGCGGCCACGATCGTGCTGCTTCTGACCGCGCTCGCCGGTCTTGGGATCAGCATCTGGCCTGCAGCCATTCCCGGCGTCATGACGATCTGGCAGGCCGCTTCGGTGCATCGCACGCAGGTCATCGTCGCAGGTGCCATTGTGGTGATCCTGCCGGTCATTCTCGCTTATGTCGGATTCAGCTACTGGGTGTTTCGCGGCAAAATCGGGGCGTCGACGGCTGGTCAGCCGCGCTATTGAGCGCGGTCGGTCGGCGAAGCGCGTTGCCCAGCCACGGCGGCATGGCCGGGCTACTTCATACCTCCGTATAAAAGTTCCCTATCTCTCCGCATGCTAGCCAAGTCCAGAGGTTGCGCGGCACCGCCCGCGACCCGGACGATAAACCAGACCGGAGACTGGCGACATGCTGCTGAATTCTGTCGAGCAATCCAAGCCTGTATCTGCGGCTGCCCTCATTCGCGGCGCGCAGGTTGCCCTGGAGACCGATCTCGACGCCGCGCGAGAATGCCTTCGCCTGCTGGACGAGATGCTGCATACCGCACCGGACGGCGGCGTTTCGCGCCCGCCCGAAACGCCGCCGGCTGCAGGCACCATTCGCGGCGGCCTGGCGGCCTGGCAAATCCGGGTGGTGACCAACCATATCGATCGCAATCTCGACCGGACGATCGGTATCGGCGAACTGGCGGCGCTCGCCAGGCTGAGCAAGGGGCATTTCTGCCGTGCGTTCAAAGTCAGCCTGGGAGAGACCGCGCGGACCTACATCACGCGTCGTCGGATCGCCCAAGCGCAAATGCTGATGGTAACGACGTCGGAAACGCTGAGCGCGATCGCAAATGCCTGCGGGCTGGCCGACCAGGCCCATCTCACGCGACTGTTCCGGCGATTTGTGGATCAGACGCCGCTCGTCTGGCGTCGCAAGTGGCAGCGGGCAAGCTAGAAGGCCCGACTGGCGCGTCGGCAAAACCGCCGATCCACTTAAACATCGATCGAGCTGGGACGGGCGCCTGACCAGCTCGACAATTGGCGGCGGGGCTCGATGGTATCGAGCCCCGCCGTCTTAGGAATTACCAGCCGTAGCCACGACCGAAGCCCCAACCGAACCCGCCCCAGGGACCCCAGGCACCCCAGTTCCACGCCGGATCGCTATATTCCTCAGCAGTCATCTGCTGCTCGTCGGCGAGATTCTTCGCCTGCATCGTCTTCACATACGCGCCATAAGCCTGCTGCGTGCCGACATAGAGGCAGTTGCAGGACTTGGGATCGGCATAGACATACTTGACGGTGTCGCCCTTGACGTTGCGAACGAACTTGTTCGCGGGCAAGCGAGCCAGCATCGCCTGACGTTCGGGCGTGTTCGCCGGCTTATCGATGAAGCCCGCTGCGGAAAGATCGTTTTCCTTGTGCGCGATCGCCTCCTTGGTGGTCACGCACCCCGACAGCGTAGCGACGAGGACTGCCGCCAGGACGGGTGCGGCGGCCACACTGGAAAACCGAGACGTGATCATAACGATAATCTCCTTAGAGCGGAAACGCCGCATGGCGCTTCGCGAGGACCCGAGCCGACTGGTTCGAGAAAGCTGTTCAGCTTCCGCTCAGGGATGCCGCAAAACCCTTGGCCGCTGAATTATACGTTGGGTTTAGCCGCGGCTTAATGCTGCGAAAACAAACGCTTCCCCTACCGCCTCGCTGTGATCGGCGGGTTGTCGATCCGGGCCTTTCAGGGTCTCAAGGCGCGACCGCAGAGCCTCCCACCGGGGCCGACCATCCGCCACCCAGACTGCGGTACAGGACGACGATCGCCCGCAACCGTGCGGCCCGCAGATCAACCACCGACAGACGCGCGCTCAACAAACTCCGTTCGGCGTCGAGCTGATCGAGATAGGGCGCGTATCCGGCACGGTAGCGGTTGACCGCCAACGCCCTTGCGGTCGCGAGCGCGGCGCGTTGCTGCTCGGCTGCGGCCAGTTGCTGTGCGAGACGCTGGTTGCTTTCCATCGCGTTTTCAACCTCCGCAAACGCCGTCAGCGCCGCCTTGCGATAAGCGAAGGCGGCCTGATCCCGCGTTGCGGCTGCGATGGATTGTCGTGCGCGCAAGGCACCGCCTTCGAACAGCGGCGCAAGGATCGATCCGCCAAGCGAAAACAGACTGACCGGGTTGGGAAGAATATTCGATGCCACCGCGCCGCCCGAGGCCGATAGCTGGATGCGGGGCAAAAATGATGCGCGGGCGACATCGAGCTGACGATCGGCCGCTACCACGCGGTCTTCCGCCTCAGCGATATCGGGACGCTGCCGCAAGACCTGTGCGGGAAGCGAGACGGGCACCCGCACCGCGACCAAACCGTCAATGGCGGCACCCGGCGCAATCGCGCCCGGCGCTTTGCCCAACAGCAGGCTAAGACCGTTCTCCTGCCGGGTGATCGCCGATCGCGTGGCCGGCACGAGTTGCGCCGCGACCTGATACTCCGCCTCGGCCTGAGCGAGATCGAGCGCAGGCGAATAACCGGCGGCGGCACGATGACGAATCAGCTCAAGTTCCTGGGCACGGGTTGCGAGCGTGTCTTGCGCAATCGCGAGCTGCGCCTCTAGCGCGCGCAACCCGATATAGCCTTCGACCACCTGCGCCGCGACCGCCAGCCGGACCGTGTCGCGCGCGGCCTGGCTCGCCAGCAGGTCCGCCCGCGCGGCCCCGCGAGCCTCCGCCAACCTTCCAAAAAGGTCGAGCTCATATGATCCAGTCACCGACGCCGTGCCATCGACCTGGTCCAAGCCGACCCCGAAAGCGTTGAGGCTGCGACCATAGCCACCTTGACCGCCAACGCCGATCGCGGGCCTTGCCGCACTCGCGACAAGGCGGAACTGTGCCCGCGCCTGCGCAACCCGCGATGCAGCGACCATGACGTCGACGTTGTTGCGCAGCGCTTCACCCACCAATGCGTTTAGCGCGGGGTCTCCGAAACTTTCCCACCAGTCGTTTTGGATCGCCTGGATCGCCCCCGCGCCTCCATCGACCCGCCACGCCGTGGGCGCGACGACCGCTGCCGATTGGGGGATGGACGGTCGAGGCCCGGCGCACCCCGCAAGCAGCAGCACCGCGCCCGCCGCGCTGGCTCGACGCATCATCGCCGCTCGTCCGTTTCGACGCGCGTTTCGACCGACATGCCCGGACGAAGCCGATCGAGCAGCGCCTGGCCCGGATCGGCCATGATCATCACGCCGATCCGCTGCGGAATCTTGACGAAATTCCCGGTGGCATTGTCCGGCTTCAAAACGGCAAATTCCCAGCCGCTCGCGGGGGCAATGCGCACGACGCGGCCAAGCATTCGATGGCCGCCCAGCGCATCGACGGTAAAGCTGGCGCGCTGGCCGACCGCCATGTGATAGGTCTGCGCCTCTTTATATTGCGCGATCACCCAACGATCGGGCGGGACGAGCTGCATCAACTCTGTTCCATTGGTGACAAACTGGCCGAGCCGAACGTGCACTTCGCCGATTTGCCCCGGCTCGGGCGCGCGGATCACGGTGTGCAGCAAATCGATCTCGGCAAGGTGCAATTGCGCCCGCGCCGCCTCGACCTGTGCCGACAGCCCGCGTTTGCCGACATCGACCGTGCGCAAATCCTGCCGCGCAATATCTTCACTGGCGATTGCTTCGCGCAGATGCGCTTCCGCCTGTGTCAGGGCGGCCGAGGCGCTGTCGCGCTCGCGCACGGAAATCGACCCGTCGCCGACAAGCTCGGTCGCGCGAGCCATATCGGCCTTGGCCTTGCGCAATTGCGCCTCTGCACCGGCGATCGTTGCCGACTGGCCGACCACCCCCGCCGCACGGGCCGCGCGCGCCTGTTGACTGTTCGCAAGGGCCGCGATTTGGGCATCGAGGTTGGCGCGCGCCTGCTCGAAGCGCGCGCGGTAGATACCGTCGTCGATCAGGACCAGAATCTGGCCGCGCTCGACGCGCTCATAGTCTCGCACCAGCACCCGTGCGACATAGCCGCTGACTTGCGGCGCGATCACGCTTGTGCGGCCGCGGACCAGGGCATTGTCGGTCCGCTGATCGGCACCCGCAAACGGACCTATGCCCCAAAGCTGGAGAATCCCCGAGATGGCGATCAGCAGCATTGCCACCAGTGCGGCCATGACGAGAAAGGATCTTTTGGGCGGCTCCCAAACGGTTGGTGCCGCCGATGCCGCTTCAGGGGCAGCCGCCCCGGACGACACTGCGGGGGAAGTCTCACGGTCGCTCATTCGTTACCCCTCAGGTGGCGTGCGCCTGCAAAAAGTCGAAAACGGCTGTTGACGAGGGTGCTCAGCAACAGCAGCGTGGTGGCCAAGGCGATCCAGGTGACAGCCCAGCATGAATCGTTGAACGCCAGCACATTGGCCTGATCCTGCAAAGCGGAGCCAAGCAGCGCGTTCGCTTCGCCCTGCCGATGCGCCGGATCGATCACGACGCGGGCGATACCCTCGGCATTTTGCGCCAGGCGCGATATGACACCGGGGTCACCCAGCGAAACGCTTTCTGCGATCGCTTCGGCGTGGAGGCGCGCGCGCGCGGTCTGCAACGTACCAAGAAACGCCACCCCGATCAGCCCACCCACATTCTGCGTGGTGCTGAACAGCACGACGAAGCTGACCAGATGCGTGGGCCCTTTGAGGGTCACACGCCGCAACCCATCCAGCAAGGCCGGCCCCAGAAACAGCGCAGCGCCGAAGCCCAGCAATGACTGGCTGAGCAGTAGCTGCGTTGGCCTGGTTTCGCTGGTGGATGCGGTGTCGAGCCATGCCCCGAGCGCGATCACCAGCGCCGCCACCAGCATAAGCTCGGTGAAGCGTTCGGGCTTTGCGAGGACGGCGGCCGCGATCGTGCCGGCGACCATCGCGAAGAGAACGAACAGAAACAGCGTGTGCAGTTGGTCACTGGTCAGCCCGCCAAGCGTCAGCAGGCCGATCGCGCTGTACGTCTGTTCGGCCAGCGCGACGCGAAAGACGAGCGCGATCAGCGCAAACCGGAGGATATCGACGGTGGCGAACCACCGCACCCAAAGAAGGGGCCGCGCCCGGCGTGCCTCTATCAACAGCGCAAGACCCAGCAACGGGAGGGCAATGGCCAGCGCCCAACCGAGCCACGGGGCGTCGGTCCACCACAGAAACCGCCCTTCCGCCAGCACGGTGCAGATCAGGAGCATTGCCGGAATCGTCAGCCCGACCGTCGCTGCGTCGAGCGGCTCGAACACCTTTGCCCGCTCCGTCGGGGGCAACGGCATGAGCACCAGCATCGTCAACGCGGCCAACCCCATCGTCGCGACGATGACGTGCAGGCCGTACCAATCGTTCAGCGCGATGATGTCGATCGGGAAGAGCCGCGCGATCGGAATGGCAAGCGGTGGCAAGCCGAACCCAATGACAAGCGCCATCGGTCGATAGCGCAGCGGAAACACTTGAAACAGATTGTAGAGGGTGAGCGAGGTCAGCCCGCCCGCGGCTATCCCGCTGACCGCTTGCGCCACCACCTCCATGCCGAAGCTGGGCCATAGCATTTGCAGGCACTGACCGCCGATCAGCACCACCAGCACCGTATGCATGGTCGCCGGGATGCCGAATTGCGTCCGCGCCTTTACGAGCAGCAGGTTCGCGGTGGCGTTGAAAGCGACATATACGGCGAGCAGGAGGCTGCCCTCGCTTGCATAGAGCCCGACATTCCCGGAAATCCACAACAGGTTGACGCTGACCAGGCCGTTGGACAGGCCGGCGGTCATCGCCATGACGAGCGCGGAAAGCGCATAGAGGCAGCGATTCAACGTCGTTTGGCGCGGGGCGTACGGCGCTCCGGGGAAAACCGGCCGCTCCTCGGGCTGGAAGCGATACGGTAGGACGCTGCCGCTCATCGCCGCGTAACGATGCGGCACTGCATAACGGGGTGTTCGACGGTCATGAACGGGCACCTCCGTGGGATCGAAGCCACGCGGACGTTTGCCCGCCTCGCTCCGATCCCGGCAATTCATACCTTGGTTGGTCCGGGCTTACCGGTCAGGCGATGCTCACCCGTTTGACAGCGGCACGATGCCGCGCGTGCCTTGCGGGAATTTCGCCAGGACCGATGGGTCGATGTTCAAATGCTGGCTCACCAGCGCCGGGGGCAAGTGGCTCAGCCAATTCGCCAACGACACTTCCTCATAATGGTCGGAGCGGAACACCTCGACGAACTGGAGCACATCGTCGCCGGTATTTTCGACATAGTGACCAAGATTGCGCCGCACGACCCCGACGTCACCCGCACGGAAATCGTTGGTCGTAGCCTTGGGGCCGGTGTTGAACACCGTCATCCGCGCACTGCCGCGCAGATAATATTGCCATTCGTCGGCATTGGGGTGCCAGTGCATTTCGCGCATCCCGCCGGGCTCGACCGTGACCAGTGCCGTTGCGACGTTGGTCGCGATTTTGAAGTTGCTGCTGTCGGCGATCTGGATCGACCCACCGCTGTTATTGAGGATCTTCGGCGATTTTCCGAGGCGGAAGATCACCGGCTCGGTTCCCTCGACGACCTTTGCCGCCGCCTTGTCCGCGGCAAGATCACCCGGTTCGTCGGCCTGGAAGATCCACAAATTGTGCAAGGGGATATTTGCGAAAGTTTCCACCGGCATGCCGAAATTCTTGGCCAGAATGTCGGGCGGAGTGTGCGCGAACCAGTCGGTAATCAGCAGCGTATTGCTTTCGGACTGGGCACCATCGTCGAACGCGATGACGAACTCGGCACCATCGGGCCCGAGACCCTGCAAAGAGTGGGGCAGGCCCGGCGGGAAATACCACAGGTCGCCAGCCTCGACATCCTCGACGCTCGGCCGGCCGTGGCGATCGAGCGTCGTCACGCGGCAACGTCCGCGCGTCATGATCGCCCATTCTGCGGTCTGATGCCAATGCAGCTCGCGCACGCCGCCCGGCGCAAGGTACATGTTGACGCCCGAAATCTCGTCGGAAATCGAGAAATCGGCCTGGGTCAGTTCGCGCGCCCACCCGCCCTTTTGCTGGCGTCGCGGCGAGATGTTGAACGATGACCAGAAAAACGGCTGGGTGCTGATATCGGTCGCCGGAGCGTCCATCTGCGATGGAAACTGGCTTTCGATCACCGGGTTACGCGGTCCGCCCATCGTGTTGCTACGCGGATCGTCCCGCGTGTTGATGGTGCCTTCGGCCGGCTCATCGGGGTTGCCGAAGGTTGGCACTTCGTGGTGCGGAGCGGAACTTGCACTGTGGGTGTCGGTCATGACTCATCCTTGCAAAGGGGGATTGGGCGGCCGGTGCATTGGGGCCGCCCGTCGCCAAGATGCGCCACCCAGCGCGCCGTGCCAGTCATACGAAGGTTGGGTCAGACATCCGGAGCTGCCGCCCCACACCAAGGTCTGGGCTAGACCAACGTATGATTCAGGGACAGCGGCCCGGCGCGGCATCTCATGCGGACACAAGTGGGAGAAGTACCATGACTCTGTTCGTTCGACTGATCACTGCCGCAGCCGTCTCGGTTGGAATGCTTGGTGCCAGTGGTGCCATGGCGCAAAAAATGACCAATGAGGGCCTGCCCCCCTCGGATCCGATCATGCAGGAAGCGGAATGGGACGCGCCGCGCAACACCTTCTTCCTGAACGGCGAACGCGATGTGGAATTGATCCGTTTCAAACGCGTCCACGACATCGAGATTTGCGCCGGAAAGCCCGACCCCAACGCAATTGGAGCCGCCCGCCACGGCTACCCGATCCAGGTTTCTTGGGATGCCGAGGTCGGTGTGATTGCGCCCGGCAACTGCCTGACCTTCGACGCCATGCGGGTGAAGGTGAAACCGGCCAGCGCAATACCGCAAAATGTTGATCTTGTCGGCACCGTGAAGGTCCTTCGCTAACCGGCGCGCCGTCGCCGGATCAAGCCGATGCTGGCGGTCGTCGACACAAGTGGCAGGAGCGGTGTTGCCGCCGGCCAGTACAGTGCGATCCCGACCGCCAGCAAGGCACCCGCAGGCAAGGCCAGCAACACCAGCCAGCGCGGGCTGCTCCATGGTGCCTTGCCATCGACGATGTCTCCGACAAGGTCCGTCAGCGTCCCCGTAGCGTAGGTCGTCGTCGCACCGTGCGGCACGCCGTCGCGCTTCGCCGCGACCGTCTGCAGCGCCATCGCCGCCGCCGACAGCGTGATCAGCCCGAACACCGCCAATCCCGTATGCGGCCCGAACCACCACCATAACGCCACCGCGGCAAGGCACAGGGCGGAGGCAATAAGCGCGACCAGCGACGCATCGTTGCCGCGCGCGCGGGTCATGCGGAAACCCGCGGCCAGCGCCAGCGCAAACGCCCCGATTGCGGTCAGCGCCCCGGCCAACACCGTCTCATATCCCGGTCGCGTGAACACCGTGGCCAACACCGCGTTTCCGGTCATGTTGGCGGTGAAGATTCCCCCCAGCGCCAGATAGGCGAAGCCGTCGGCCGCGCCCGTGCTGAACGACAGAAGGGGAAGCACAAGCGCTTGATCGCGGATTGGCTGGATCGGGGGTTGCGGGATGACGGACATGTGGCTGGCTCCTTGCAATGGAGCGCAGGCTACGAAGCGCGCGGAAACGCCGCCATCATACCTAGGCGTGCAAACCTTCGTATAGATTGGAGCGCGGACCCCGGGGACATAATTGCCAACCCGACCAGGCGAAGCCGGTATCGGCGTATCCGGGAGACATCGCATGAGATACCTCGCCATGACGGCATCCTTGGGCATGGTGCTTGGCGGCTGCGCGCCACCGTCCAAGCCCGTGGGTTGCCCAGATCCGGCGGCCGTGGCACCAGCCTCCATTGGCGGTGCGAGCTACGTCGCGGGACTGACCGGCCGACTTTCCGGCCCCGACCGCGAGAATGTCATCGCAGAGGCAATCGCGGAGATTCATCGCGCCGACCCCGGCATGAGCGCGGACGCCATCACCAACGTCCTGATCGCCGCCGACTGTCCGGTGGCCGCCGCCAAGCCTGACCACACCGAATCCGCCGACCGCCAGCGCATCGGGCAATTCCGCGCGCAGGTGGACCAGTTGCTGGGAAGCTAACCCGCGCGCGCGCTATCGTGGTCCGAGGGTGTTTCCTGAGTGACGGGCAGCCGCACGGTGAAGGTCGCGCCGCCATCGGCATTGTTCGCCGCCACCAGCGTGCCACCATGCTGCTCGATGATCGAACGGCAAATGGACAACCCCATGCCGAGCCCGGTCACTTTGGTCGTGAAAAAGGGTGCGAACAGTGCTTCGGGGTTCCCAGCAATGCCAACGCCGCGATCCCGTATCGCAAGGACGATCGTTTCGGCGTCATGCCACACCTCGAGCGACAGAATGCGCTGGTCGGCGGGGGTGGCGATCATGGCTTGATCTGCGTTGAGCAGCAGGTTCATCAGCACTTGCTGGATCTGGACGCGATCCCCGTATATCGGTGGCAGCCCGTCCAGGCCACTCAGGTGCAGGGCGACGCCATGTGCCTGCAATTCGCGGCGCAACAGGTCCAGCGTCGCGTCGACCAACGGGCCGAGGATCACCCGTTCGCGCTTGGGATCGGCGCGGCGGGCGAGGTCGCGGATTCGCGTAATCACGTCGGCGGCGCGGGTGGCGGTGGTGGCAATGTTGCCTAGACAATCCGCGACCTCGGCCGCGTCCGGTGCCTCGCGCGCGAGCCAGCGCTTGCCCGAATTGGCAAAGGTGAGGATCGCTGCCAGCGGTTGATTGACCTCATGCGCGATCGAAGCCGCCAGTTGCCCGAGCGTCGTGATCCGCGACACATGCGTAAGTTCGGCCTGCGACTGGGCCAGTTTCGCCTGGGCGCGGTTGCGTTCGGTCATGTCCAGCGCCATCACCAGAACACGGCTCCACCCGTCGCCGCCGGGCGGAAGTGTCACCCGCAAGACGACGTCGACCGTCGTTCCGGCTGCTGTACGAAAGCGTGTTTCCTCGTCGATCACCGGATCTCCCCGCAGGAGCGCAGAAACGATGCGGCCAAGTGTGGCTTCGGCAGCGGGCGTGTAATAGGCCACGAGGGTCCCGCCGATAAGCGCCGCGCGGTCGGTCAGTCCAAAGAGGCGTGCCGCGGCGTCGTTGGCATCGCGTAGGACGGCGGTTTGCCCGACGCGGGAAATCATCGCCGCATCAGGTTCTTGCCCCCGGCGCAGCACGCTATGCGCGGCCGACCAGTCGGTCTCCCAGATGGCAATGCCCGCAGCGCTGAAGATCGTCCGATAGCGCGCTTCCGAGCGCAGTCTGTCCTGCACCGCCGCCTGGTTGCGCAGACACAACCAGGCCGTCACCGCGATCGCGACCAGACTGACCGCGAGGCGCATCGCAGGCGAGCCAAAAGGCTCACCGCCGTGGCTGACGACATACGCACCCGCAGCGAGCAGGGCCCCAAGACCGCTGGTCGCAAGGACGAGTTGGCGATCGTGGTTGCGCGCCACCATCAGGACGACGAGTGTGTAAAGAACCGCTACAGCGCCTTGCAGGGGGCTGAGCGCGTCCAACGCGAATATCGCCAGCGCAACTGCAAGCGCGGCCGCGCCATTGAGCCGTCGCCTGAGCGCTCTCCCTTCCAGCATCGCGGCCCCCTCGCCCCCCTTGATCTGCCCAGCCGCGGGCGCGCGGGGCCGGATATAGCTGGCCGATCAAACCGTGCGGCGCAACCGGCATAAGCAAGCGGCCGATTTCCCGCGACGAAATTTCCCATGTGGATTGTTGGTGCGCGTGCGTCTGACAGGTGATGTTTCCATCCGAACACGCGGAGATCGATTTTGTATCTTAGCCAGACCATCCAACGCGCTATCGAGAGTGGCGCGATCCGTGAAGGAGCTACGGTGGAGGCAACCCCACTTATCCGCATTTACGAGACGTTGGTCGGGATCGGCACTGTCGCGCGGACCTGCGACCACCTGCTGCGGCAACCGGAGCCGGATCTGGCCGAACTGCGCCTGCTGGTGGCGAATCTCATCGCCGCATCGAACGACGCGATCACAATCATCCGGGACTGAGGATTTTAACGGCGGTAGCGCAACTCGATCCGCGCGGGATCGATCCGTACCACGCGCACTGGCAGGATTTCAGCCACCGTCGTGGCGAAGCGCAGCGGATCGTGAAGTCGGAAGCGTCCCGATACGCGCAGCGCAGCCACCCGCGGATCGACGATCACCAACTTGACCTCACTGCCCGCGTTTAACTGTTCGATCGCTTCGGCGAGCGTCGCATTGTCGAATTCCGCCAAGCCCTGACGCCACAGTGCTTCCGCGCCCGGTGCCAATAAGGACACCCGATCCGGCTTGCCGGCATTTGCGACGAACGCCTGACCGGGACGCAGCACCGTCGCGCTGCCACCGCCCTCGATGCGGACACCGCCCTCGAACAAGGCAACTCTCAGCGAACTGGGCGCGACACCGACCTCGAAGCGTGTCCCGACATCGATGATCGTCCGTCCGCGCGCCGCCACGCTAAACGGATGCGCGCTATCGTGCCGTACGTCGAACAAGGCACGCCCCCGGTCGAGAGAAACCCGACGCCCGTTGCCGAACGCCACGCGCGCGCGACTGTCGACGTCAAGCGTCATGCGCGACCCATCGGGCAGCACAATTGCCTTCACCGCTCCACCACTCGCGACCAAAATGTCCCCCGCGTCACGCATGTCGGCGACGACAGGAGGCTTGGCCGGTCGGGGAAGCAGCAGCGCAGCACCGCCAATCACCGCGACCGCTGCCGCCGCCCCGGCCACCCAACGCCACGGCGGTGTGGTGGCGTTCCACGGCCCTGCGGCCAGCGCTGCGGCGCGCAAATCTTCGAACACCGCATCATCTGCTGCATCGAACGCTGACCATGCGTCTTCCAGCTTCCCCCAGGCGGCGGCATTGGCATCGTCCTCGAGCCAGCTTGCGAACAGTCCGGCCTCAACCGGTGCCCCGCTATCCTGTTGGACCTTCCACAATGCGGCCGCATCCGTCGGCGACAGTCCGCGCAGGAGCGCACGAGTAACACGCACCGTCACTGCGCCTCTCCCAATCGCGCAAGGCGCTCGGTCGCGCGCAGCATATGCTTTTCGACCGCGCTGACCGACACGCCCAGTTGCGCGGCGATGTCGCGATAGGCCATTCCCTCCAGGCGGCGCAAAATGAAGACGGTTCGCGTACGATCCGGCATCTGCGCCACGGCGGCCATCACCGCCTTGAGCGCCTCGCGGCCCGCGACGATCCGATCCGGGCCAAGTTCCGCGCCACCTCCTCGATCGGGATCGAACTCGATATGCGCATCATGCTTGCGAACGGTGCGTCGACGTCCGCGATCGGCCAGAACGCTGGCCGCGACCTGAAAAACATAACCCCGCAAATTCTCGATGCCGTCCTCGCCGCCGCGGGTGGACAGACGCAGAAAGACCTCCTGAACCAGATCCTGAACATCATCCTGTTCGGCCACACGGCGACGAAAATAGCCGATCAGCGGGTCGCGCAAGGCCTCAAGCGCAAGGCCACGCGCGTCATTCGCCGGAGAGTTTTTGCGATCGGGCACGCCATACCTGTGCGGCATCAGGGCGCAAAGTACCACCCCCCGCAATGGCACCGGATCGCGCCGGAGAGATAGGGCAAACGCAGTCATTGGACAAAAGACGCGCATTCCCCGAAAAGCCACACCGCTTTTTTTTCGGCGTTCAGATTGCCAGTGCGAGCGTGAACTCGAAACGCCGCCGCCGGGGGTCGCCATAGCCGCTATAACCGCCTTCCTGACTGACCACGGTGGCGGGGCGATGATCCAGCAGGTCCTCAATACCAAAGCGGAGATCGAGCGTCCGCCCGCGCGCCGCGCCCGGATCGAAAGGAATGCGATACGCGACCGCCAAGTCGAGGGTCACGCTCGCCGGAATGCGCGAGCTGCCCTGCCGGGCGGTGAGCCGTGGGTTCAGGGTGGTGGTAAGGGCCGATCCCTGCTCAACGCTGTAAGCGCCGTAATATTGTGCGGCCAGACCCAGCTCCAGCCGCCCCTTAGTCCAGTTTAGCCCGGCATTTCCGCGGAGGGCCAGCGCGCCGTCGATCCGATTGGTCAAATTTTGGAGGGGATAGCCGTTGGCCAGATAATGCCGGTAAAGCGGCTGCCAGGTCCCGGCGAGGAAGACGCCGATATCGCCATGACGGGCACTCCGAAAGGGCAGGTCGATCCGCGCATCGACCGCATCGATCGTGGTCCATCCCACCGTGGTGTAGCTCGTATCGATCTGCGTCACTGCCCCGGCGGTATAGCCCTTCGCCGCGTCCTCCGCGGTTAACGGCAGCCGTGTCACACGGCCGGGATAGCGATCCTCGTAGTACAAGATGACGAGCGCACTCCCAACGGGCCCACCGGCCTCACGGCTGCGGCGAATGTGCGAATAGTCGACCGAAAGCTTGGTCCCGCTCTCGCCAAACGGGTTGGCGACGAACCCGGCCGAAAGCGTCGCGGCGCGCTCGGGCACCAACGGATCCTTGAACACGATCAGTGTGTAGGCCGGTGGGGCGATGATTTGATTGCCGCGTTTCGGATCGATCGCGGCTCCCTGTGCAGAACCCCCGGCAAGTTGCTGCAGCGGTGGAGACGTTTCGCCGGTCGCGAGGCTGGCGCGTAGCAACAGCCTGGACAGCGGGCGCACCTTAACGCCAGCGGTAAAGACCATCACCGGCCGTTCGCTGCCGCGATAGCGCTCATACAGGATTTGGGGGTCGTCTTTCGGGTCGGGCGAGGCATTGACGCGCGTGGCGTCGATGCGGGCTGCGACTTGCACTTCAAGCCCCCGCAACGGTGCAAAACGCGCTTGGTCCGAGACCAGGGGAGCGCGCACTTCGACATAAGCGGAGCGCACACGCTCGGAATATCCCCGGAGCGTGTTGGACAGCGGTAGCCCGAACACCTGGTTCACATAGGTGGTCGGTGCCACGCGCTCGTATCGCTGCTCCGCCAATATCGTCGCGAACAGCGCCCCACCCGGCAAAGCCATGACAGGCCCGCTCAACCGCACCGACAGGTCGCTCATCCGGTTGGTTTGAACCGAGGATACAAAGACGGGAACGGCATTGCTCGCCAGTGCGGCCTGCAATGCTGTGCTGTCGCCAAGCGGATTGATCGCGTCGGGGCTTGGCGATGCAAAGCCGGCCAATTGCAACAAGGCCGTCAGGTTCATCGTCTCCCCGCTCTGCCGCAATTCCTGTCGCGCCGAACCGAGGCTGAGATCGAGATTTGCTTTCCACCCGGCCGGCAGGCCCACGACAGCGCCGACGCTTCCCCGGGTCGTGACGATCCGCTGGCGCGTGGCGCTGTAATACGCGTAGAACGGCAAGCTGAGATCGATGTCCTGCTGGAACGGATTGTTCGGATCCGTCGCGCTCATCTGCACAAAGGCACCATAGGTTGTGCCGCTGACGGCCCCCTTGTCGACCAGCCGAATGAAATCGCCGTAAATTTCAATACCGCCGAACTGATGGCGGATAGTGGCGAGGATGGAACTTGTCTCCTGCGCGACGGTCAGGCTGCGTAGCCTGCCCTCTTCGCTGCTCGACGGCGTGGTGTCGAGCCGACCGGCATTGGCGAGCAGCAGCGCCGCAGTCTGCGCGGCAGAACGGCCGTTCCCGGGCGGCAGGGTGGTGATGAAGCTGCCCAGCGCACCGCCGCCATATTCGGGCTTGAAGGTCAACGGCACGCGCCCGGAACCCGCGATGTTGACCGAATCGGAAACGGGCAGATCGCCATATTCATAGGCTGCGCCAGCGGTGGCGAGGATGCGATCATTCGCTCTCTGCGCGAAGTCCCGGTCCCCAATGTGCAGGGCGCTGCTGCTTGCGCGGCTGAAGGAGACCATAACATCGGTTGCCCCGTGATCGGGGGTGAAGCCGATCCGCGCATCGACCCGGCCTTGCGGGGCGTCCCCACGCTGCGTCACACCACTGGTCACGGTCAACGCGGCTCCGCGATAATCGCGGCGCAGCACCAGGTTGATCACCCCGGCGATCGCACCTGGACCGTAGATACCGCCCGCAGTCGACGTCGCAATTTCTGCACGCTCGATGCTTTCCGGCGACACCGCGTTGACGTCGGACTGGACGAATGTCAGCGTTCGGCCCGGCAATCGCGGCATCGCGCGTCCATCTACCAGGACCAGCGTCTCGTCCGCGCCCAACCCGCGCAAATTGACCGTGGACTGCGGCGACGCCTGCCCCGAGATCGGCGAGTGCATGAACGAGACGCCTCGCGCATCCGCCGACATGCGCTTTCCGATCAGTTCCTCCACCGTCGACGCGTGGGCGCTGCGGATATCGGCGCGCGTCAAGACCTGATACGGCTGGACATCGTTGGTGAAGCGCCGGATGTCGGCATTCTGCGTACGCCTGCCAACCACCACGATCTCCGGAACGGGTGCCGTCGCCGCTTCGGTCTCGCTCTCGGTCGCCTTGACGACGATGTACCCGCCGCCGTTCGTACGCCGCTCGACGAAACCGGTTCCATCGAGCACCGCTTTCAGCGCGTCGTCGATACGATATTTGCCCGACACCGCAGGCGCGCCGGTCGTGCCGATTGCGGCATCGGAAAAAAGCAGCTCAACTTGGTACAGGCGCGCCAGCGTCTGCAGCGCGGCGCGCAACGGCTGGGCCGGCAGGCGGACCTCTTTCACGGGCCGGGGCGACGCGCACGTCATCCCCGGCGTCGCAACAGCGGCGCAAAGGGCAACGATGCCGAAGAGATTCAGATGCCCCATTTTACCCCATTGCCGAACCCGGCTTCACCTTTCTCCCACAAAAGGGAAACACGCTCGACCCGCCACGCCAAGAGAATCGTCGCCGCACACTATTGGTGTGCGCGCGCCGCCGCTCTCCCCACAAGCACGGCGACCAGGCATGCGATCCCACCGACCCCCAGCCCCCAGCGCGGATCGATCGAGTCGATCAGCCCGATGATCGACGCCCCGATCGGGGTCGATCCGACGAACGCGGTCGACCACAAGGCGGTCACCCGCCCGCGATATTGTGGCGCGGCTGCCAACTGAATCGTCGCATTGCCCGTCGTGATGAAGGTAATGCTCGCCAGTCCGACGACAAACAGCAGAACGACCGCAATCGTTTGCGTGGGTGCGCACGCTGTCGCAAGCATCGCCGCCCCGTAAAGGGATGCCGCCCGAACCAGCCGCGGCAGACCAAGCTCCGGTCGCAGCATGCAATAGATGCCGCCCACCACCGAGCCCGCGCCGAAGGCACCGAGCAGCCAGCTATAGCTTGCCGCGCCGCCCGCAAGCGACACCTTTGCGAACAGCGGTAGACTAACCTCGAATTCGTAGGTGAACGTACCGATCAATGCCATCATCGCGACCGGCCCGAGAATTTCGGGGACGGTCAGGGCATAGCGAAAACCTTCGAGCAGTTGCCCGGGGGCCGGCGTCACGCGCTGAACCGGATGCAGCGCGGACCGTTGCATCGCCAGCAACGCGGCGAGCACGGCAGCGAAGCTGATCGCGTTGACCAGAAAGCACCAACCGATCCCGACGGTGGTGATCAACAGCGCGGCAACGAGCGGTCCGACCGCGCGACCGACATTGACCATCGTGCTGTTGATGGTGACCGCGTTGCGGATCAGCGGCTTGCCGACCATTTCCGGGATAAAGGCCTGGCGCGCCGGATTGTCGAGCGCGGACAGGCATCCAAACAGAAGCGCGACCACGAACACGACGGTCATGTCGATCCGGTGCGTCAGCACCAAACCCGCCTGAAGCAGCGACAGCGACGCAAGCAGCGACGCGGTCGCCACCAGCAAGCGGCGCTTGCTCATCCGGTCGACCAGCAAGCCCGCATAGGGCGTCAGCAGCAGCACCGGGAGATACCGCGCGGCCGTAGCAAATCCCACTGCGGTCGCCGAGTTGGTCAGTTGCAGCACAAGGATCGCCTGGGCCACGGTCTCGGTCCAGGAGCCGATCAGGCTGATGCCCTGGCCAATGGCGAAATGTCGAAAATTGCGCACCGACAGGGCGGCGAGCGGACCAATCGGGCGGTCCTCCTCCGACGGTGGCGAATTCCGTGGCGCGACCCTACCGTCCGCGCCGACCACGACCAGGCTTGCGTCGCTCACGCCGACCAGGCGTCCAGCGGTCGCCCATATTGGACGATCGCGCAGTCGACCGGCAGTCGGCCGTGCCGATGCCGTTCCCGTGCGGGGGTGCGGGCCATTGCCATTACCCCTCGGGCCCGAGTGCAGTCAGGATCGTCGCAGGATCGAGCGGCATGTCGCGCAGGCGCAGCCCCGTTGCATCCGCCAGCGCATTGGCGAGCGCCGCCGATGTCGGCCCCTGTGCCGTTTCGCCGGCACCGAGGAACGGCTGACCGGGTCGATCGAGCACGACCACATCGATCGAGCCGGGTACGTCTTCGAAACGCAGGATCGGATAGGTGCCCCAGTCGAAACTGGTGCGGCGCGATTGGTCATAGGTCACGGCCTCGCGCGTTGCCCAGCTGATCGACTGGATGATCCCGCCTTCGACCTGGTTGGCAATACCGTCGGGACTGCCCGGCTGACCGGCATCGACGGCGGCGACGACGCGGTGGACGATGATGCGGCCGCTCTCCCGCACCAATTCGATTTCCATCGCAATCGCGCAATAGGCACCGATATTCTTGTAGCGCGCAAACGCCATTCCACACCCGCGACGTCCATCGCCCTTGCGCCGAGACCGCCAGCCAAAACGTTCGGCAGCCGCAGCGATGACCGCGCGCGCGCGCGGATCTTCCATATGCGCCAAGCGGAAATCGAGCGGGTCGACGTGCGCGACAAGCGCAAGTTCGTCGAGCATGCTCTCGATCGAAAAGACGTTGAGATGCGCACCCAACGACCGCAGCGCCGAAACGCGCAGCGGCATTTGCGGCACGAAATGATAGATTACGTGCATGTTGCGGAAGCGGTAAAGCGGGTTGGCATTGCGATCGCCATCGCCCTCCGGCATCGGAATTGGCGCGGGAACCTGCGGCGCGAAAGGCGGCACGATTTGTTGCGCGACGGCATAGCCGCCGGGCTGGACCGGCCGATTGTTGTGCGCATTGCTCCACACGTCATACTGCCACGAACTGATCTTGCGGTCGGCACCGAGCGATGCCCGTACCTTGGTGATCATCCCGCAGCCATTCGGCTCCCAGCCAAACTCCTGCTCGCGCATCCACTGCAACCGGATCGGCCGCCCCGGCAGGGCCATCGCGATCAGGGCAGCTTCGGCGGCGACGTCGTCGGCACCATTCTGGCCGTAACACCCGGCCGAAGGGCTGTGAATGCAGCGAACCTGCTCGGGCTTGAGGCCGACCAGCCCGGCAACCGCGCGATGGACGTCGAACACACCCTGGCTGTGCGACCAGATCGTCAGCGCTTTCTCGCCCTTGTCCTCGCGGAGCCACGCGACCGCGCATGACGGCCCGATCGAGCCGTGGCTGATCCACGGGCGGCTATACGATGCGGTGATCATGTGTTCCGTCGGCGATGTGGCGTCATGCGTATCGAGGACGACGATCTCGCGTGACGGCAGGCCGAGCAAGGTCTGCACCCCGTCGACCACGGGTAGCGGTGGCATCGTCCGGACGTAATTGGCCCGCTGCGCCACCCGCATAGCGGTGATTGCTTGCCACTCGCTGGTCGCGACGACCGCGAGAAAGGTGCCATTCTCGACCACGGCGACAACGCCCGGCATCCGGCGCACCGCCGCCAGATCGGGCGTGACGAGGTTGGTGCCATAGCTTGGGCCGCGCATCACCCTTGCATGCAACATGCCGGGCAGCCGCAAATCCTGGACGTAAGCGGCACCGCCGGTCAGCTTGGCGGGGATATCGACGCGTGGATAATTTTTCCCGAGCGTCCGATAGCTCGCGGGGTTGCGCAAGGGCGCGTTCGGGATCGCCTCGACATGTAGCGACACTTTCGCCGCGATCGCCCCATAGGCCAACCGCCGCCCATCGGGAGCGACGACATGGCCGTCTCCCGACGTCGTAAGCTGGTCGACCGGCAAGCTCCAAAGCTGCGCCGCTTGACGAGTCAAAATCATGCGGACGTTCGCGCCTGCATTCAGCAGCGCAGTGCCCCCGTCCATCATCGAATGGCTGCCGGCGGTGAGCCCTTCATCGGGGGTGCGGGCCGTGTCCGCAGTGATGAAGTCGATTTGCGCGGGCCGCAGATCGAGTTCCTCGGCGACGACTTGAAGCAACGCTGTCCGGATGCCCTGCCCCAACTCGGCCTTGCCCGAAAACACCGTGGTCCTCCCGTCAGACGCGATATGGATCCAGCTGTCGAGCTCGGGCGCGATCTTCAGGTCGCCCGGAAGGTCGGGCCGGAGCACCTGGGGGCCGCCGCCGCCTTCACCGCCCCCCGCCAGCGCGAGGCTGCGCGATGCGAAACTGAAGGCGACCAGCAACCCGCCGCCTGCAAGCACGTCGCGACGCGAAGGACGCAAAGGAAGAATTGTACTCATGCCGTATGTCCATCGCGCGGAAGCCCCGCGACGCGGCGAATAGCGCGCAAGATGCGCATGTGCGTTCCGCAGCGACAGAGGTTGGTCTGCATGTGACGGCGGATCTCCGCCTCGTCAGGATGAGGATTGGCATCGAGCAGCGCCTGCGCGCGCATGATCATGCCAGCGATGCAATAGCCGCACTGCGCCGCCTGTTCCTCGGCAAACGCGCGTTGCAACGGACCGGGATGGTCGATCGTGCCCAGCCCCTCCACCGTCCGCACCGCCCGCCCGGCCGCGACTGCGACGGGGGTCACGCAGGAGAAGATCGCCTTGCCATCGAGCTGGACCGTGCACGCACCGCACTGGCCAAGTCCGCAGCCATATTTCGCGCCATCGAGCGCCAATTCGCCCCGCAATACATAAAGCAATGGCGTCGCCGGATCGACCTCCACCTTATGGGTGACGCCGTTGACGGTAAGCGAAATCGTCATTGCGCGGTGCCTTCCTTGCGGGCGCTCTTCACGCGTTTCTCGAGGTCGGCCCACGCCGGCTCGTCCGTATAGCGGGCGCGGGCATAGGCCAGCGTCTGCGCCACTTCGGCATTGCTCAGACTGTCGGCAAAGCTCGGCATTTTGGGGCCGCGGTCGGCGACAGGCGGGGCGATCCCCTGCAACACAGCCTGGATCGCACTGGTCGGATCGGCGTCGCGCAGGCTGGTTGCCAGCGCGAGCGACGGCCGCCCCTGCCCCATCATCGGTGCACCGGGTCCATGACAGCCGGCACAAGCCCCCGCAAAAAGGACGGCACCGGCCGGATTGGTGCCCGCCGCACGGTCGGGCGCGTCGATCGATCGCGCAACGGCGGCGTTGTCCCGTCGTCCCCCGGCCATTTTCGAGGCGATATAGGTGGCGATGGCGCGGACATCGCCCTCGGGCACCTGCGCCAGATCGGCCACGACCGGCCCCATCGGCCCGGCCGCCGCGCTATGTTGCGGCGAGATACCGGTACGAAGATAGGTGAACAGCGCGTCCTTCGTCCATACGATGGCAGCAGGGTTACGCGCATCGAGCGCGGGCGCGCGCCAGCCCTCCGCAACGCCGCCGGCATAGGCCCGCGAACGCTCCTCGGCCCCGGCGAGGTTACGTGGCGTATGGCAAGCCCCGCAATGGCCGAGGCTTTCGGCCAGATAGGCACCGCGATTCCATTCGGCCGATTGCGTGGGATCACCCTTTACCGGCCCCTTGTGCAGAAAAAGCAGCTTCCATCCCGCCAGCAACGGGCGGAATCCGAGCGGCGGGATCAGCTTGTTCGGCGGTGCCGGGGCCACCACCGGGTCGCGCGTCATCAGATACGCATAAAGCGCATCAAGGTCGCGATCGGTGGTGTGGGTGAAATGCTCATAGGGCAAGGCCGGGTAGAGATGGCTCCCGTCACGCGCCACGCCGTCTTTCAACGCCCGACGAAAGGCCGCCGCCGACCAATTGCCAATGCCAGTGGCGGGATCGGGCGTAAGATTGTCGGAATACAGCGTGCCGAACGGGGTCGGCAGTGCACGGCCACCGGCGAACGGCCGTCCGCCATCCGCGGTGTGACACACCGCGCAATCCCCGATTCTGGCCAGAATTGCGCCGCGCGCGATCTCGGTCTGCGCGAAACTTGCGCGTGGAGGAACGGCAATCGGCGCGATTGCTGGCCGCCAACTCGCGGCCAGCGCGCCCAGAACGCCAATCAATCCCAAGACCGCGACGATCAGGAGATTGCGTCGGGTGATCAGACGCCGAGCATTAGCCACGGGACGACACCGCATTCAATCTGGTGGTCACTGCCTCAATCCGCAGGCGCTTGTGTCGCAGCGACATAACGGTCTCCCAGCGGTGTTATGCGACGTCCAGCCTAAGTGCGTCGCGCCCTGCTTGGGCGATATCAGGCCGCCCGGTCGATCATCCTTTCGTATGGGATTGCCAGACTTGGGTTTGCTGGCAGAATCGCACGCGCCTGCATAAGCAGGTGTACCGCGCGGTAGCGCGGGGACAGCCGCGCAAGCCCAAAGGGCGATACGGCCGCGCTTCGAGCGATATTACGGCGACACTCGCGCCGGGTCTGACTTCGGGCGCGCGCACGACGCGACATCTTGGAAGGGGGGCGAGTGTCACAAGGCGAGCAGGCAGGCGGCGAAGCGCCAGGCTATCTGGCACCGACCGTGATGATTGTCGACGATGACACAATGGTGCGGGGAGCAATGGATTCCCTGTTTCGCTCGATCGGTCTGCAAACCCTGCTGTTCGATTCCGCGCAAGCGTTGCTCGATCATCCCCTCCCCGCAGGTCCTTCATGTCTGGTGGTGGATGTCCGTTTGCCCCGGATGAGCGGCATGGAAATCCAGGCCAAGCTCGCCGAACGCGGCGACCGCGCGCCCATCATTTTTATGAGTGGCCATGGTGATATCGCGATGAGCGTCCGCGCGATGAAGGCCGGTGCCGTCGATTTTCTCGCCAAGCCGTTCCGTGATCAGGACATCATAGACGCCGTGCTCGCCGCACTCGACCGTGATCGCGATCGCTTGGCAACCGAGGGCGCGCTGGAGGCCGCAAGCAGGCGGCACGCTGCACTGACGCGCCGCGAGACAGAAGTGATGGCGCTGGTGGTCGCGGGCCTGATGAACAAACAGATCGCGTCCGAACTGGGCATCAGTGAAATCACAGTAAAGATGCATCGTGGCACCATGATGAAAAAGATGGGCGTTCGCACCGTCGCCGATCTCGTGCGGATCGCAGCGATTGTGAATCGCCGCCCCCCGTGATTCCCAGACCTCTGTATGATGTTCTGATGCGATTTTACGGTGTAGAGAGCGAACGACGCACAGGGCTGCGATCAGGAGCGTCAATGGACCCGGAAGCACGGACTGTGGCAATCGTCGAGGACGACGATTTAGTCCGCTCCGCAACCGTTAGCCTGGTGCGCTCGCTTGGGCTTCAAGTCGCGCCTTACAGGTCGGCGCTCGAGTTCCTCGACGCTCCACCCGAATCGCTTGGCTGCATCCTTTCGGATTTTCATATGCCTGGCATGTCCGGCCTTGAATTTCACGAGACCCTTCGCGCGCGCGGAGACCGCATTCCCTTCATCCTGATCACCGCCTATCCGACCGAGCAAATCCGGGAGCGTGCAAACGAGGGGGGCATCCTTTGCCTCCTCGAAAAGCCTGGAACGACGGAAAGTCTAGTCGCATGCCTGAGCCAGATTTTCGGCCCCCTTGGCTGACCGCGCGCGGGACACGCATCCGCTGCAAACAAAAGTTCCTGCGCGCCCACCCTTTCGAGGGTATCGGGCGACGCCCACGGACCACTAATGTAGCCAGATTGGGGACACTATAAGGACGTCGACCGTGACAAAGTACCGTCCGGCAAGCGCGCTTGAGGGTCGCATCGCTTCAGGCTGGAGCTTGGTAATCAGTGCAGCGCTGACCGCTGCCATTTTCGCAGCCGATACGATTTTCATCATATCACCTGCTTTGTCCGTCCTTTACATTCTGCCGCTGCTCATCCTTGGCAATAGCGGAGCGCGGGCGCTGGTTGCGCACTTTGCGGCGATCTGCATCGGTCTCGCCATAACCGCCTTTGTCCTGGGCCTGCCGCTCAGCTTCGGGCCGATGGCCTTGCCGAACCTCGCAATCGGGATCATCGCGATTTCGGTAACAGCCCGACAACTCATTCGGTCCGAACGCCTGCAACGGCAGTTGGCGGCCGACGAGCGACGCTATCGCGGTGTCTTTAACAGCATGGCGGTCGCCATTTGGGAGTGCGACTTGCGGCCAATTGAAACGGCCGTTTCCGATTTGCAGGCGCGCGGTGTGCGCAATATACGCCAGCACCTCGCCCATCACTCCGACCTTGTCGGCGACCTGCGCCGGAGGGTCTTGATCACCGACGTCAACGATACCGCGCTGCGAATGATCGGCGTGCCGGACAAGCAAGCGTTTCTGCGGCAACTCGACGACTTCCTCGTCGACAGCGACGAGGCGTTCATTTCCTGCATCACCGCGATCTCCGAGCAGCAGCCGTTGTTTCAAACCCAAACCCGCGTGCGAACCGCCAAGGGGGAGGAACTGGATGTCTTGATGGCCTTTGGTCTCGAGGGCAGTTCACCGCTCGAGCGCGTGGTCGTCAGCCTGTTCAACATGACCGAGCAGAACCGCCTCGCTCGCCTCATCGCCGAAAATAAGGAGCAGCTTGCCCGCGCCCAGCAGAGCGCGGCACTTGGCCAGATGTCCGCCTCGATCGCACACGAGATTGAGCAACCGCTTACCGCGATTCAAACAAGCCTCGACGCCGCAACGCGGTGGCTCCGGCGCGACCCGATCGCGGTCGGCGAAGTCAACGCCTCGATCCAGACCGGGCTGCACGCAACACAGCGCGCGATGGACGTCATCCGCCGCATCCGCGCCTTGATCATTGGTAATACCGAAACCGAATCCAGTGCCCTGGAAATCGATGCGCTTGTCGAAGAGGCAACGACGCTGATCGAGACCGATATCATCAACAGCGGAACGCGGGTGGTGCATGTGTTGAATGCCCGCACGGTGCTCCACGCCGATCGTATCCTGTTGCAGCAGGTGGTGGTCAATCTCGTTCGAAACGCAGTGCAGGCCATGGCCCAAACGCCCCCGGACGAGCGCCGAATTTTGATCGAAACGATGGTCGTTGAGGACGTTGTCCGCCTGAAAATTACCGATTGCGGCCCCGGCTGGCCCCCGGAAATTCTGGCCGAGGCTTTTGCGGCATTCCGCTCGACCAAACCCGGCGGGATGGGCATTGGCCTTTCTGTCTGTCGTACGATCATCGAGGCCCATGGTGGATCGATCAGCTTGCGCGACGCCGAAACGGGCGGCGCTACGGTCGAAATTATGTTGCCTGCGAGCCAGCCTGCGGCGAACGCGGCATCGCTCAGCAGCGATTTGCGGATGCAGATCCGCAAGAACGTAGCAAGCGCGCGCTGAAGGACAAAGGACACGCGACCCTGGCATCATTTGCGCCTTTGCGCGGTCGCCAACGAAAGGATGGTGCCGATCGACGGGGCAGGTTCGCCCTGGCCAGCGTCACGCGGTGCGCCACCCCGGATGACCTCCGGCGGCCCCCTTGCGCGCGCTCATCATACAAAGGTCTGGCACCCGCACCTGCATGGATAGCTGGCGAGCAAGCTTTTTCGGACTAGGCCATGGACTGCGGGCATTTCCCGCTCGGCTAACGGTCCATTGGTGGGAAAAATCATGATAGACGCAACCGCTACACAGGCCGTCGGACCGATCTGCGTCCTTGATGACGACAGCGACGTGCGCGCGGCCATGGATAGCCTGCTGCGGTCAGTCGGATTTACGGTGCTCACCTTCGAAACGCCCGACCAATATCTGACATGCAGCCGCGCGGACGAGGCGGCCTGTCTGCTGCTGGACGTCCGCCTTAACGGTTTGAACGGGCTCGATTTCCAGCAAGAGCTTCTCGACCGTCATATCCATGTCCCGATCATTCTGATGACCGGGCACGGCGACATTCAGATGACAGTGCGCGGGATGAAAGCCGGGGCGGTCAATTTCCTGACGAAGCCATGCAATGACGACGACATACTCGCCGCCATCGCCGAGGCCGTCGCCCTCAACCAGGCCCGTCGGGCGGCTCATGGCAGGGACGACCACACCCGCCGATTGTATAATGGTCTGACCCCGCGCGAACGGGAGGTCATGAGCCTGGTAACTGCGGGCCTTTTGAACAAGCAGGTCGCGGGACGACTGAACGTCAGCGAAATTACGGTTAAGATCCACCGGGGCAACATGATGCGCAAGATGCATGCCCAATCGCTGGCCGACCTGGTACGGATGGCGGAAACGCTGGGCGTGCGCGAAGTGACTGCAGCGCGGTTTGCCGCATATGGTTGACGAACACGGCACCTCCGCTTGTACCCGCTCAGGCCATCGGTGGGCGAGCGCGTGGCGAAGTTGTGCGCGAGTTCCGCCTAGTGTCTGCAATTTCGACAGGGCATAGCACGGTTGTGACGGATATATCGCCCATCAGAGTTCTGGTCGCGGACGACCATTCGTTTCTCCGCGAGGGCATTCGCGCGGTTATCGAGACCCAGCCCGGCCTCGTTGTCGTGGCGGAAGCGTCGAACGGATATGAGGCGATCAACCAATATCGCGAGCATCTTCCCGACGTCGTTCTCATGGATCTACAGATGCCCAAGTTGAACGGCGTCGATGCCATTGCCGGAATTCGCCAGGAATGGCCGGACGCACGGATTGTGGTTCTCACCACCAGTGCGGGCGACGCCCAGGCGCTTCGCGCGTTGCGCGCAGGCGCGGCTGGCTACCTGCTCAAAAACAGCCTTCGCAACGAACTGATCGATACGATCAAGTCCGTTCGGCGCGGTGGAAAACATCTGGACCCGCAGGTTGCGGCGGGGATGTCGCTCCAAGTCGCTGGAGACGCTCTGAGTGAAAGGGAGACCACCGTGCTGTCGCTGGCCGCGAACGGCAACTCCAATCGCCAGATCGCCAACCGGCTAGGGCTCACCGAAGTGACGGTAAAAAGCTATATGAAAACGATCTTTTTGAAGCTCTCCGCTTCGGACAGGACCCACGCCGTCACGATCGCGGCAAAACGCGGCATTATCGAACTTTAAATCGGCGGAGCCGAACGGGAGCGCATATCCGGTTCGCGCGCCCGGTCGGTGCCGTATTAATCCGCCGCCACGACATGCGTGCTCGGTGCCGGACGTCGCGTCATCCAGATCACGCCGATCATAACCAGCGCCATCCAGCCACAGATCCAGAACAATTCCAGCGAGGAGAGCAGGTAGGACTGGTTGACGATTTGGCGCATCACCGAGCCAGCCGCCTGCTGCTGGGTCATGCCGGCGGCTTGCAACTGATCGGTGATGTGCCGGTACGTCGGCGAATAGTCGGTACCGACCTCGGTCAGCCGAGTCTGATGGAGCGCTTCGCGGCGATCCCAATAGGTGGTGATGATCGACGCCGCGAAACTGCCCGCAGTGATACGCGCAAAGTTGGAAATTCCGCTCGCCGACGGCACGCGCTCGCCCGGCAATCCGTCGAACGACAGCGTGACCAACGGCACGAAGAACATGCTCATCGCCAGCCCCTGCAATAGCAGCGGGAACATAAGCGTCCAGAAGCTCGCATCGGGGGTATATTGCGAACGCAGGAAATAGGATCCCGCAAAAGCGAGGAACGCCATCGTCGCGAGCCAGCGCGTATCGATCTTGAGCCGCCCGACGAACGGCGTCGCGATGACCGCGACGATGCCGCTCGGTGCCGCGACAAACCCAGCCCAGGTCGCAGTGTAGCCCATCTGCTCCTGCAGCCAGAGCGGCAGCAGCAGGTTGTTGGCGAAGAACAGCGCATAGCCGAGGCACAGCGCCAGCGTTCCGAACGCGAAATTGCGCCGTCGGAACAAGCTGAGATCGACCGCCGGATTGCCATCCGTGATCTCCCAAATGACCCAGGCCACAAAGCCGACCAGCGCGCATACCGTCAGCACGACGATCAGCGGGTTGTTGAACCAGTCGCGATCCTTGCCGAGATCGAGCATCGTTTGCAGGCTGAACACCCAGAAGGCGAGCAGCATCAGCCCGACCGTGTCGATCGGCAGCTTGCGCGTCGGCGTCTCGCGGGTCGAGAGCGAGCGCCACGAGATCAGCGCGCAAACGATCCCGACGGGGACGTTGATCAAGAAGATCCAGCCCCAATGGTAATTGTCCGAAATGTACCCGCCCAGCACCGGCCCCAGCACGGGCGCGGTCAGCGTCGTCATTGACCAGATGCTGAGCGCGGTACCGCGCTTATGGGCGGGGAAGATCGCGATCAGCAGCGCCTGGCTGCCCGGGATCATCGGCCCAGACACGGCTCCCTGCAGGATGCGAAAGCCGATCAGCGAAGGCAGATCCCACGCCAGACCGCACAGGAGCGAGGCGATCGTGAACAACACGACCGAGGCGGTGAACGTGCGTACCACGCCAAAGCGCTGCATCAGCCAGCCGGTAAGGGGCACCGTGACGCCATTGGCGACCGCGAAGGAGGTGATCACCCACGTCCCGTTATCGGTCGACACGCCAAGATTGCCCGCAATCGTCGGCAGCGACACGTTGGCGATCGTGCCGTCGAGCACCTGCATGAACGTGCCGAGCGCCAGCGCCAGCGACGTGATCGCCAGCGTCGCGCCGCGCAGCGGGACCGCCCCCGCGCCGGCGGTTGCGCTCACCGGTCGCGTCCGAGATTCTGCGCGATGATCCGGCGAATCTGCGCATCGACCTCTGGACCACCGTCAAGGCTTTGCTGCACGCCCCCCGCCGGCGCCGCGCTGCCAGCGACCATCGGCCCGGACAGGTTGCTCGTCGCAACCACGGCATTGACCGAGAGCCCGATCCTGAGCGGATGCGCACGCAATTCGGCGGGATCCAGCGCGATGCGCACCGGCACACGCTGCACGATCTTGATCCAGTTGCCGGAGGCATTTTGCGGCGGCAGCAGCGAGAAAGCGTTGCCGCTGCCCGCACCGAGGCCAAGCACCTTGCCGTGGAAGATCACACCCTTGCCATACACATCGGCGGTGACCGTAACGGGCTGCCCGACCCGGAGATGCTGGAGCTGCGTCTCGCGGAAATTGGCGTCCACCCACACGCTGTCGAGCGGCACCACCGCCATCAGCGGGGTGCCCGCCGCTACGCGCTGGCCGAGCTGGACGGTGCGCTGTGCCACGATCCCCGTGACGGGCGCGACGATCTTCATATGGCTGGCGTCGATCGCCGCACGCCGCATGTCGGCGATCGCTGCCAGCACTTGTGGGTTGTTGGCGATATCGGTGCCGGCGATCGTGCTGGCGGCCTGCGCTTGCTTGGCGCGGGCCAGGGCAAGCGCCGCGCGAGCGGTCGTCACCGCATCCGCCGCATGCGCCAGTTCTTCCCCGGAGACCGCCCCATCGCGCGCGGCACCCTGGCGGCGCGTATAGTCATTCTGCGCGCGCGACAGATCGGCCTCGGCTTGCCCGATTTCGGCACCGGCTTCGTCGACTTGCGCGTAGCCCGCCCGCACCGCGCGGACGGCACGCCCGAGCGCCGCCTCGGCAGCGTCCATCTGGACAGCGGTGGTTGCAGGATCGAGATCGATCAACGGCTGACCGCGCTTGACCGACTGGGTATTGTCGGCGTGCAGCGCCAGCACCGTGCCACCGTCGCGCGCAGTGACCGCAACGACATTGCCCGCGACATAGGCATCATCGGTTGCCTCGGTCGCCGGCGCGGTGAAGACGCTGAGCGCGTATAGCGCGAGCCCGACCAGCACGATCAGCGCGAGTACGGCAAAACCGATCCGCCGCGTGCGCGAACGGCGGGCAATCGCGGGGTCGACAGGCGCGGGCGCAGGTTCGGCGGCGATCGGTTCAGGGCCAACGATCGGATCGACAGATTCGGCCGTTTCGGCCTGGCGCTTCCAGTCGGCGGGGGTCTGGTCGTTCATGAGGGCATGTCCGCATGGGCCGCAGCAAGCGGCGGGGAGGATTGAAACCCACCGCCGAGTGCGGCGATGAGCTGGATGCGATGCGTGAGGGCGTCGGACTGGAGCGAGACCAAGGCTTGCTCGGCTTCGAGCAAGCGGAAACCCGCATCGATCGTGTCGAGTTGCGACCCGAGTCCGGTGGAGACGCGGACCTGGTTGAGCCGGACCGTCTCGCGCAAGCCCGCCACAACGCGCCGCTGTTCAGCGGTGTCCTGGTCGGACGCGCGGACATGCGTCAACGCATCGGCCGAATCGCGCACCGCGCCGAGCACGGCGTCGTCATAAGCGGCAACCGCTTCGTCGAGTGCCGCCGTCGCGCCGCGATACTGCGCCTTTAGCTTGCCGCCCTCAAAGATGGGCACGTGGATCGCCGGGCCCGCGCCATAGGTGCGCGCGCCCAGATCGAAGAAGCTGCCAAGGCCAAGTGCAGCAAAACCCGCCAGCGCCTGGATGCTGACATTGGGCAGGAAGTCCGCGCGCGCCACCCGCCGTCCAGCCGCGGCGGAGTCGATCCGCGCTTGTCCGGCGAGAAGATCAGGACGCCGCCCGAGCAGATCGGCGGGGAGCGTCTCGGGCACGACCGGTGGGGTGTCGAAGGCGAGCTTGGGGCTGGCGATCTGCGGGTAGAAATCGGCCCCCCGCCCGACCAGCGCAGCGATCGCATGGACCAGCAACTCCCGCTGCGAAACCGCCCGCGTGCGCGCTTGCTCGGCCTCGGCGAGCAGCGTTTCCGCTTGCCGCAATTCGAACTGGCTGGCGAGCTTGTTGTGGATCCGCGAATTGACGAAGCCCAACGCCTGCCGCCGTGTCGCGACGAAACTGTCGGCGACGCCGATCAACCGCTCGGCCCGCGCCAGGCCGATATAGGCCTGCGCAATCGAGGTCGACACCATCAGCCGGGCTGCGGCGGCATCGAGCGCTGCGGCAGCGACATCGGCACGCGCACCGACCACCAACGCACGCTGACGCCCAAACAGATCGAGGTTCCAGTTGAGGTTCGCCTGCACCGTCGACATCGGATAGGCATTGCCCGCGTAAGGCGGCGGATACAGCGAACGTTCGGGAAAACGTTGGTAGAGCGACTGGCCGTCAACGGTGACCTGCGGCAACTGGTCGGCGCGCCGCACTCCCAGCGTCGCCTCCGCGCTTCGCGCCCGCGCCAGCGCGCGGTCGAGCGTCGGATTGGCGGCAAGCCCCATCGCGACCAGCGAGTCGAGCTGCGGGCCCTGGAACACGGTCCACCAATCGGGCGCAATCGTCGCACCTTGCGCCGAAAGACCGAGGGTAGCGGCCTGAAGCTGCGCGACCTGCGGCGCATCGTGGGGGACCGCAGCGCACGACGCAAGCAGCAGCGCGCCGAGCGACGCCAGGCCAGTTGCGCGCTTCATGCTTCGCGCTCCACCGGCGGCAGATCGCCCGCAACACGTTCGGCTGCGGCAAGCAGCTTGACCAACATCGCGACCATGTCCGCAGCTTCCTGCTGCGAATAATCGGCGACCACTTCGTTCCACGCATTGACGATAAGCGGCTGCAACGCGAACACCTTCTCGCGGCCGGCAGGCGTTACCATCAGCCGGACGACGCGGCGGTCGGCATCGCCACGATCGCGCTCGAGCAGGCTGCGTGCCTCCAGCACATCGATCAGCCGCGTCGCCGCGCCGGTCGTGATGCCCAATTCGCGCGCCAATTGCCCGGGATTGCCGACAATGCCTTCGGCCACCGTCCGCAACGCGATCCACTGCTGATAGCTCAGATCATGGTCACCAAGCTTGGATTCGACGAACGCCGACATGACCTTGTCAAGGCGACGCAGCATCCGGCCCGGTGCCCGGCTTGCGGCGCAATCGTCCACACTGAAAACGGCCATTGCTTCACCTTCATTATCTGCCCGTGCAGATATATAGCAGGAAGGGGATTACAAGGAATAAGTTGTCGCGCTGGCACAAATGCCCGCATCCCGGCTGCGGCGTGACGACGGGCGCGAGGGGAAAAACGCCTCACGGGATGGACGGTCGCGAACACCTCCAGCGCCTGGGCGCGGTCCGCCCCCATCCCGCCTTTACAACGCTATCCAAAATCTTTCGCGCCGGGCGCGCGGAATAAGTCAATGCCAGACAATCCATTTGTGCCCCGACATAGCAAGTAGAGATGTGGATATGGATGTTCGCCAACCTGGAGTATCGCGGCCGCGCGTCACCGTGCCTGGCTTCGGCCCCGTATCGCCCCCTCCGCACACCCCCCATCGCCAGCAGGGCGGCTTCGCTCGCCTGATCCCCGCACGCGTTCGAGGACTCGATCGATGAAGCTCAATCCCGGCCTCCTTGCCCTTGCCGTCGGCGCTTTCGGAATCGGCGTCACCGAATTTGCCCCCATGGGGCTTTTGCCCGTCATCGCGAATGATCTTCGCGTGTCGATACCGACCGCCGGGTTATTGATCAGCGCTTATGCATTGGGCGTGGTAATCGGCGCGCCGCTGATGACGTTGACGACGGGCCGTGTGCCACGGCGGACATTGCTGATCGCACTGGCCGGTATCTTCACCCTTGGCAATTTGCTGGCGGCAGTATCGACCGGGTACGCCATGCTGATGGCCGCACGGGTGCTGACCTCATTCAATCACGGCGCATTCTTCGGTGTCGGCTCGGTCGTCGCCGCAAGTCTCGTGCCGGCCGAGCGCCGCGCCGGAGCGGTCGCGGCGATGTTCATGGGGCTCACGATCGCCAACATCGTCGGCGTGCCGCTCGCGACCTGGGCGGGCGATCATCTCGGGTGGCGCACATCCTTCTGGGGGATTACCGCGCTGGGTGTCACGACAATGGCCGCATTGCGGCTCACCCTGCCGGTATTGCCTGCCCCCAAGGACGCCAATGCCATGGCCGAGCTACGCGTCTTGACGCGCGGACCGGTGCTTGCCGCACTTGCCCTGACCGTGGTCGGGGCGAGCGCGATGTTCACCGTCTTCACCTACATCACGCCGATCCTGCGCCAAATGACGCACGCGTCGCTCGGCTTCGTTACCGCGATGCTGGTGACGTACGGCGTGGGGCTGACCATCGGTAACTGGCTCGGCGGCCGCTTTGCCGATCGCTCGGTCGATCGGACGCTGATCGTAACGCTGGCGTCGCTGACGGTGATCCTGGTCGCTTTTGCGATGCTGATGTCGTTTGCGGTGCCGACTGCAATTCTCGTCTTTCTATGGGGCATTGCGAGCTTCGCTCTGATCCCGCCCCTGCAGATCCGGGTGATGCATGCCGCCTCGGACGCTCCCAACCTCGCCTCGGCGATGAACATCGGCGCGTTCAACCTGGGCAACGCGATCGGCGCAGCGGCGGGCGGCGGGGTCATTGCGGCCGGTATCGGCTATCCCGCCGTGGCGCTTACCGGTGCCGTTGCCTCTGCACTTGGCTTGGTCGCCGTGATCGTCAGCGTCCGGCGGGCGACGGCAACCCGTGCGCCTTTAGTGCAGACGATATCCGAGGCGGTATCGTCCTGACAATCTAGCGCGTTAACACAACCATCCGCGTAGCCCGCGCAGGCGTTGCCAATATTGCTGCGCCCGGGGTCGGTCGGAGCTTGCCGTCCACCCCTCCCCCGGCCCGACACCGGAGGGGCAGATGACAAAAGCAAAACTTGGCAAAGGCCAAGATCGGCAGCGTTGTATATCCTACTACTTTGATAGAGTTTTAGGATATACGTTCTGGAGCGGGATTTTACATCTCCATGCCAATGCCCCTTACCCCCGGAACCGTGGAGGCGCGCCACGGCTTCGACTGGCCTACCGCGTTGGTGGCGGGGACGATCTATGGTGCCTGGAGCGCCCTCACTCTCTGGCATGACGCGTTGCCATTGCCCGTTCTGTTGCTGTTGGGCGGCTGGATCGTGGCATGGCACGGCTCGCTCCAGCACGAAACGATTCACGGGCATCCGACCTCTATCCCCGCGATCAATCAGGCAATCGGCTTCGTGCCATTGAGCCTGTGGCTCCCCTATGCATGCTATCGGCGAAGCCACATCGCGCATCACGCCAGCCCCGCAATCACCGACCCGCTCGCAGACCCTGAATCGCGCTATGTCGATCGACATCGGGGCGTTGCCTGGTTGGCGGCACGGCTGCAGTCGACCTTGTTCGGACACATGCTGATCGGGCCGCCGATTGCGATCGTGCGGTTCCTGATCGACGAGGGACGCCGAGCCGCGTTGGATCCGGGCGCAGTGTTGCGCGACTGGGTGCCACATCTGGGGGCGGTCATGCTCTTGCTGGCGTGGCTCGACTGGGTCGGTCTCGGTCTTGCGAGCTATTGTGCGTGTTTCGTCTATCCCGGCATGGCGCTCACCGCGTTGCGCAGCCACGCCGAGCACCGCGCGGACCTGACCACACCCAGCCGGGCGGCAACTGTCGAGCGTGGCGGTCTTTTGGCGTTGCTTTTCCTAAACAACAATCTGCACGCAGCGCATCACGCGCGGCCCGGCCTCGCCTGGTATCGCCTGCCCGCCTATCACCGCCGGAACCGCAGCCAGCTGATCCCGCCGGGCGCGGTCGTCTATGATGGTTATGGCCAGATCCTGCGCCGCTTCGCGCTCCGTTCGCACGACGCGCCGCTCCACCCCACCCATCGCACGTCCGTATGAAGCAGCGCGTCGCCTCGCTCGGCATGTACGATCATGGGCCGCAGCAAGCCACAAACGATCGCCTGTGGAACGAGATTGCCCGCATTCTGGGCGCGCGCGGGATCAAAGGGGTACCGCGCCACCTCGATCGCAGCCGCACCGTCCAAACGCTATGGCATGATCCTGATCTGTTATTCGGCCAGATTTGCGGATTTCCGCTGATTTCCGATCCGTCGCTGAAGCTGCGCGTCCTTGCGACCCCGGTCTATGATACCCCGGCCTCCGGCCTCGGTTTGCACCGCAGCTTCCTGGTCGCCCGCCACGACGACGCGCCGACGCTCCCGGCCTATCGTGGTCGCGCCGCCGCGATCAACGGCACGGACTCCAACACCGGCATGAATCTGTTTCGCGCGATCGTCGCGCCGCTGGCCGATGGCGGCCGCTTCTTCGGCACCGTTCTCCAGACCGGATCGCATCGGGAGAGTGTCGCAGCGATCGTGCGCGGCGATGCCGACATCGCCGCCATCGACAGCGTCACCTTTGCTGCGGTGAAACGCGATAGCCCGGAGCAAATCGACGCGTTGCGTATCCTCGCCACCACTGCGGAAAGCGCCACGCCGCCCTTCGTCACGTCGCGCACCACCCCGATCGAAGCGGTCGCCGCGCTGCGCCTTGCACTCGCGCAGGTCGTCGCCGATCCCGGCCTCGCCGCTGCGCGCGACGCACTCTTCCTGCGCGATATCATCACCGGCGGCACCGAACGCTATGCGCCACTGCGCTCGCTTGAGATCGAAGCGGTGGTGGCCGGCTATCCCGAATTGCTCTGATCAAAGGATCTCTCGATGCGACACACCGTCCCGTTCCTGGCCGCCCTGCTTGCCGCCACCCCCATCGCCGCGCAGACCATCGTGTTCGATCCGCATCTCGACCTGCCCAAGACGGCCGCGACGCCGGGCTGGAACGGCCTGAACGACCCGAGTTCCCAGTTCGACCTCGCACGCGCGCAAAGCGGCGGGTTGACCGCTGCCGCAATTGCCCTGTTCGTGGCACAGGGGCCGCGCGACCCCGCGTCGCTGGCAACCGCGCAGCGCGACGCGATCGCACGCGACGCGGCAATCCACGCCATCGCCGATGGCAACCCGACGCGCGCCGCGCTGGCCCGCTCGCCCGCCGACGTTCGACGCATCGTCGCCGGGCACCGCTTCGCCGTGGTCGAGAGCCTGCTCAATGCGTGGCCGGCGGGCGACGACCTCGACGCATTCGATCGCTGGTATGCGCGCGGCGTGCGGATCGTCGGTTTCGTCCACGCCGGGCACAATCAGTTTGCGGATTCCTCGCGCCCTGCCTTGCAGTTGGGCGACAGAACGGCTGAGCATGGCGGGCTGTCGCCGCTCGGGCGGCAGGCGGTGCAGCGGCTCAACGATCTGGGCGTTCTGATCGACGTCTCGCAATTGTCGGACGCGGCGTTCGATCAGGTGCTGGCACTAAGCCGCGCACCGGTGATCGCCAGCCATTCGGACGTGCGTGCGCTTGTCGATACATCGCGCAACTTGAGCGATGCGCAGCTCGATGCGTTGAAAGCCAAGGGTGGCGTAATCGCGATCAATGCGTTCAGCGCCTATCTACATGCGCGCAGCCCGCAAACGACGGAAGCCGTCGCCAAGCTGCGCGCCGGATATGGGCTTTCCGAAAGCGGGAGCACGGTGCTCTCGCCCGAGCAGCAGGCGGACTATGACCGCCGCTACCACGAGATCGTCGGTGCCGAGCCCAGAGCGACGTTGCGCGAGTTGATCGACGCAGTGGATTATGCGGTCAAGCGCATCGGCATCGACCATGTCGCCTTGTCGTCGGACTTCAATCACGGCGGCGGCGTAACCGGATGGTCCGATGTCGGAGAGACGGCAAACGTCACTGCCGCGCTGAGACAGCGTGGCTACACCCCGGCGCAGATCGACCAGCTCTGGGGCGGCAATGTGCTGCGCGTCTGGCAAGCTGCGATCGATGCACGCAATCCTCGCTATCGGCTCGCGGCGAGCGGCTGATCCGCCGGGTCAGGGGCGATTTGCCTGCACCCGAACGTCCGATCACGCCGAAAATCTCACCGCGTTCGATCTACGGCGAGACGCCGTCCAACGCGGTGCCGGCGTTGCCGGGAAAGACGTCCATCAGTTCGATCACGGCGCCATCACCTGTGCCGCAAAGCGCTCCATTTCCTCGGCCTGCGGGCTCATCTGCAACAACAGCAAATCGAGGCCTGCCGCCTCATATTCAGCGATGCGTTCGCGCAATTGTTCGGGCGTGCCGACCAAATTGGGGCGCAGGCCGCGATTGGACACCGAATATTCCTGAATCTTCAATTCGCGCTCAAGCTGCGTGCCCGACAGCCACTGATCGAAATTGGCATAGCCGGCGGGCAGATCGGTCACCGTGGTGATCCGCTCCAACTCGCGTTTCGCCTCGGCCTCGCTATCTCGGACGATCGCATAGGCGGCCATGCCGTAGCGCATCGGTGCGCCACCGACCGCTTCGCGCCGCGCGGCCATGTCGGCGATCTTGGGCGCAATCGCAGTGACCGGATCGCCATGCATCACATAGGCATCGCACTGACGCGCGATCATCGCCTTGGCTTTCTCGCTTTCCCCACCGGCATAGACCGTTGGCCGCTTGGCGGGCTTGGGCGCGCAGATCGCGTCCCGGGTGCGGTAGAATTGCCCGTCGAAGCTGAACCGGTCCTGCGTCCACAGCCCTTCGACCACGTCGAGCCACTCGGAGGTGCGCGCATACCGATCGTCATGCTCGTCAAACTGCAGGCCATATTGCCGCGCTTCATCCGCCCACCAGGAGGAAACGACGTTCAGCGCCAGACGCCCGCCAGCAATTTGGTCAATATTTGCGGCGGCTTTGGCGAATAGCGCGGGATGGTGAAAGTTGGGACGCACCGCGACCATCAGCTCGATGCTCTGGGTAACTGCGGCGAGCGCCGCTGCGGTTGACCAGGCATCGAGCGCGGGCTGATCGATACCTTTGATATCGTTCAGATTGAGCTCGGCGATCAGCGTGAGGTCATAGCCGAGGAGTTCGGCCCGCTGGGTCAGGCGTCGGGTATAATCCCAACTCGCGTCCATGCCCTCGTCGGCGACGTTGCGCAGCCAGCCGCCGAACACCGGCGTCCAATATCCATAACGCATCAGCCTTTCGTCCCTTCGATGACCTGCACCAGATAGTCGACCAAGCGGTCGTGCGGATCCCAACCGAGGATGTCGAGCGGCTTCGCGACGAAATTGGACAGCGCATTAATATCATAAAAGCGCGGCGTGCCGTCGCGATCGTCGATCATCACCTCAATCCCGCCGACGTCGAGATCGACCGCGCGCGCGATCCGCTCCGCCGCGTCGCGCAAACCGGGGGCCGGGTCGGCCGAAACCATCGGGATCGGCGCGCCCGGAATTTGGCATGCGTCGGCCGGGCACAAATCGAACACTCCGCCCCCCGCGATATCAAGGGCATAGAGATAGCGGCGGTCCAGCGTTTCGATCCGCGTGACCGTACCATCCCGCGCGGGCACGAAATCCTGGACGAGCAGAACCCCGTCGATGCTCGTCGGCAACAATCCATCCACGATCGCCGCGCGCAATTGATCGAGCGTATCGTACCGCGCAATCCCCGCGCCCGAGCCCCCGATATTGGCCTTTACGACGAGCGGGAAAGCGAGCGAAGCGGCCGCCGCCTCGACGTCGCTGACGCGGTGAACAATGCGCGTTTCGGGAATGGCGAGCCCCAGCCCGGCGATCAGCGAAAGCTGGCGTGCCTTGGACGAATCGATTGCCAGCACATCCGGCCCGTTAACGATCCGCGCACCGGCGCGGTGCCAGTGGTCAAGCAGCGCCGCCGCATAAAAGATGGGATGTTCGTCGCTGCGCAAAAAGCTGGACATTGCGATACGGTTGAACACCACATGCCCCGGAACGCGGCGATCGCCGGGGTCGAAATGCCCATCGGGCTTGAGGGTGACATAGTCGATTCCGCGCCGATCAAGCGCGTCGAACAGCGGCGTGAACCAGGCGGGGTGTTCGTACAGCAGGGCAAGGTCTGTCATGGCAACTCTGACGGTCTCGGTTCTGAAGGCGTGGAAAAGCCGCGCCTGCCACGACCGCGACGGTACCGCCACCGATGATCGCTATCGCCCGGCCAAGCGGCGGTTTACGGTCTCACCACCTCACTCACCACGAAAGAAGCTGTTCTTGGCTGCGCTAAGGGTTTCGCTGCGTTGCAATCCCTATCCTTTTGAAGGACATTAAGCGCAAGCCTTTTCACCGGCCGCACGGAACAACGCATCCGCATGAATCGAACGTCCCTCGCGCTCCTTCCCCAGCATCAGGCGCTCTTTCGAAAGTCCGGCAATGGATTTTGCGTCTGCCGCGATGCCCGCCCCTTCCCCCCGATCCGGACCGAACCTGCACCCGAACCTAAGGGTCGGACAGTCCGCAAGCGTCCACCCTTAGTGTCGCAAGGGAGAGTTACATGATCCAAGTCGTATCGCAGCCACGCACTCCGCTTGATTTCCTGTGGTTCATCCCCTCGGGCGGCGACGCGCGCTATCTCGCCTCGCCGATCGGCGAACGCGCGCCGACGCCTGCTTATCTGCGCGAAGTGGCGGTGACCGCAGATCGGCTTGGCTTCTACGGCGTATTGATGCCGACCGGCGCGGGCTGTGCCGACGCCTGGATCACCGCCGCGTCGATCGCGCCGTTCACCGAGCGCCTGAAACTGCTGGTGGCGCTGCGCCCCGGTCTCACCGCCCCCGCCGAAGCGGTCCGCCAGGCCGCCGCGCTCGACCGACTGAGCAACGGGCGCGCCCTGCTCAACGTCGTGACCGGCGGCAGCCCGCGAATGCTGGCACAGGACGGCATCTATCTCGATCATACCGAACGCTATGAACAGACCGCCGAATTCCTCGACATCTGGCGCAAGCTGGCGCGCGGCGACACGGTCACGCAGCAAGGCAAATATCTGTCAATCACCGGCGGACAGCTCAATTTCCCGTTCGTGCAAACCCCGCACGCACCGGTGTGGTTCGGTGGATCCTCCGAGATCGCGCGGGAAATCGCCGCCGAGCATGTCGACGTCTATCTCGCCTGGGGCGAACCGCCGCAGCAACTGAAAGAAGTGATCGACGACGTCCGCGCCCGCGCCGCCAAGCGCGGGCGCACGATCCGCTTTGGCTTGCGGATCCACTTCATCGTCCGCGAAACCGATGATGCCGCCTGGGCCGCCGCGCACGATCTGATCCAGCACGTCTCCGATGCGCAGATCGAGCAGTTCCAGGCAATGCTGAGCAAGGGCTCGGACTCGGTCGGCCAGGCGCGGATGCAGGCGTTGCACAAGGGCAGCCGCGACAATCTCGAACTCGCCCCCAATTTGTGGGCCGGCATCGGGCTGGTCCGCACGGGTGCGGGCACCGCGTTGGTCGGCAGCCCCGACAGCATCGCCGAGCGCTTGCAGGAATATGCCGATATCGGGATCGATACGGTGATCGGCTCGGGCTACCCGCATATCGAGGAGGCGTACCGCGTCGCCGAGTTGCTCTTCCCCAAGCTGAACCTACCCAACCGCTCGGTTGAGGCATTGCCGCCCGTCCGCCCGCTGCTCCCCCCAATTGCGGGGCAGAGTGCCGCTGGGCGCGTTACGTGAGGGTGTAAAGCAGGGCTCCTTCTAACGCCCGAGCAAGCGATCGAGGATAAGCCCTTCAACCCGCGCGAGTTCGGCATCGCCGTGCCGACGCGGCCGCGGCACGTCGATGCGGATGTCGAGCGAGATGCGACCGCCCTCCAGCACGATCACGCGGTCGCCAAGCGCCACCGCTTCGGCGACGTCGTGCGTCACCAGCAGCGCCGAAAAGCTCTCGCTCGCCCAGACGCGTTCCAACAACCCCTGCATCTCGATCCGGGTAAGCGCATCGAGCGCGCCAAGCGGCTCGTCGAGCACCAGCAGGCGCGGTCGGCTGATGAGCGCGCGCGCCAGCGACACGCGCTGGCGCTGGCCACCCGACAGGTTGGCGGGCCAGGCATTCGCCTTGTCGGCCAGCCCGACCTCCGCCAGCCGCGCATCGATCAGGCGATCCCGCTCGGCACGGTCGGCAATGCCACGCGCACCGACGGCGACATTCTCGCGCACGCTTGCCCAGGGCAGCAGGCGCGGTTCCTGAAAGACGACGCGGGCGGCGGCGACATCGGTGTCGATCCGCCCCGCACTCGGCTTCAGCAGTCCGAGGATCGCGCGCAACAAGGTGCTTTTGCCGCACCCCGAGCGCCCGACAATCGAGATGAACTCGCCCGCCGCCAGATCGAGATCCAGCCGGTCGAGCACCCTGGTCTCGCCGAATTCGACCGTCAGGCCCCGCACCGCAACCGGCGCGCCAGTGCGCGGCCTGACGCTCGGGGCGACGACGCGGAGCTGAGGCGCACTCATCGATCAAGCCGAGGCATAAGCGGGGTTCCAGCGCAGGAGGCGACGTTCGAGCAAGCGGGTCAGGCTGTCGGCCAGCTTGCCAAGCGCGGCATAGACGAAGATTGACAGCACGATGATGTCGGTCTGGCTGAACTCGCGCGCCTGCATCGCCATATAACCGATGCCCGAATTGGCGGCGATCGTCTCGGCGACGATCAGCGTCAGCCACATGATGCCCAGCCCGAAGCGCAAGCCGACCAGGATCGAGGGCAGGGCACCGGGAAAGATCACGCGGCGGAACAATTCCCAGCGCGACATGCCGTAGATCCGCCCCATCTCGATCAACTGCGGGTCGGTCGAAACGACGCCGTGATAGGTGTTGAGGTAGATCGGAAAGAAGATGCCCCAGGCGACGAGCAGCACCTTGGCCTGCTCGCCAATGCCGAACCACAAAATGACGAGCGGCAGCAACGCCAGATGCGGAATGGTCCGCACCATCTGCAAGGTCGGGTCGAGCAACCGCCGCGCGGTTGGCGACACACCGCACAACAGCCCGAGCAGGAAACTGATCGCGCCGCCCGCCACCAGCCCGGTCAGCGCGCGCGCGGTGCTGACCGCGAGATTGGCGACGAGTTGCCCGTTGGCGATCAATTCCCCCGCCGCGACCACAACCGCCGTCGGTGCGGGCAGGATATTGGACGGCAGCACGCCAAGGCTTGAAGCCAGCTGCCAGGCAAGCAGCAATCCCACCGGCACGATCACCGGGGTGAGCGCGCTGTTCGCCAGAGTCCAGCGCCGTTCCCGGCTCATTTTGCGGGTGTCCAGCCGGTCCACGCCGCTTCCGCAGCATCGATCTTCCTCGGGATGACCTTCGCCGCCAACAGATAATCCGCCACGCGTTGCTGGGTGGCGATATCGGCGGGGGTGATCGGATCTACCGCAAACAGGAAGTCCTTGTAGCGGGCGAGCATCCCGTCGAGCACCGGCAGCGGCAGGCGCGTCGCCTTGGCGACAGCATCGCGATAGAAGGTGCGATGCGCGTTGCCCCAGGCTGCTTCGGTGCGCAGTTCGTCAAGCGTCGCCTTCAACACCTCGGCCCGATCCCGCGTGAAGGTGCCGGAGGCAACGTAGAGCGCAACAGTCCGTAGGTCGCTTGGCGGAAGGGCGATCTCACGGGCATTGCTGCGGGCGAGTGCCAGCGTGAAATACGGGTCCCAGGTCAACCACGCGTCGATCGAGCCATTGGCCAGTGCCGTCTGCGCATCGCCGGGGGCGAGGTTGACCGACACGATGTCCGCCAGCGTCAGCCCGACGCGACCGAGCGCCGAAGCGATCGCATATTCGGAAGCCGACCCCTTGGTATAGGCGACCTTCTTGCCCTTCAGATCGGCGAAGCTTTTGACCGTCGATCCCTTGGGTACCACCAGCCCGCTGCCGACCAGCCCGGGCACGCTCTGCGCCGCGACATAATAGAGATCGGTCCCCGCCGCTTGGGCGTAGACCACCGGCGTATCCCCGACCAGGCCGATGTCGACCGCCCCCGCGCGGATCGCCTCGATCAGCGGCGGGCCCGAGGGAAACTCGACCCATTTGACCGGGCCGATCCCGCGCGCCTTCAGCCTTTTTTCGAATTCCCCGCGGGCCTGTGCAAGAAACGGAACGCCGTTCTTCTGCGTGGCGAAGACGACGCCCGTGTCCGATGCATCGTGCTTCGCCCCACAGCCAACCAGCGCCAGCGCCGCGACACCGCCGCCGATCAAGCCCAGGATCTGACGACGGATCATTCTGCCGCTTCCAGCAAGGCGGCGGGTTCGGGCAGGATCTGGCGGCTTTCGCGGCCATCGACCCCGCGCGGAATTTCACCGTCGAGCGTCACGCGGCGCACCACGCGGTGCTGGTCGCCATAATCGTCGATCGCATAATGCTGTGTCGCGCGATTGTCCCAGATCACCACGTCGCCCTCGCTCCAGCGCCAGCGCACGGTGTTTTCCAGCCGCGTCACATAGCTTTGCAGGATCTCGTAGATCCGCTGCGACTCGCTCGCCGACACGCCGAGGATGCGCTTGACGAAACCGCCGAGCAGCAAGCTACGCTCGCCGCTTTCGGGATGGACGCGGACCACCGGATGCTCGACCTCGTAAACGGTCGAGGCGAAAATGTGCTTGTGCAGGTTGATTTCGCGCTCGCTCGCCTCAGGCCGCTGGGCGGCATAATCATAGGCGTTGGTGTGGATCGCGCGCAGCCGGTCGGCGAGCAGGCGCAATTCCTCGGGCAGGTTCTGATAGGCGGCCGCCGTGTTCGCCCACACGGTGTCGCCGCCCGCTGCCGGGATCGTCACCGCGCGCAGGATCGAGGCGAAGGGATAGCCGTCGACGAAGGTCACGTCGGTATGCCAATGGTTGGCGCGGCCGCCGATGTGAGAATCGAGTTCGAACAGGAAATCGCCGCCACGGCTCGGCACCGTCGGATGCGCAACCGGCTTGCCAAAGCGCTTGCCGAACGCTTCGTGGCCGGCATCGTCGAGATGCCCCTGCCCGCGAAAGAACAGCACCTTGTGCCGGACCAGCGCCGCACGCACCGCGGCGAGTGTGGTGTCGTCAAGCGCTGCGCTCAACCGCACCCCGCGAACCTCCGCGCCAATCCGGCCGCCGACTGGAAGGACGTCAAGGATACCGTCCGGGTCGGGTGCGTTGAGATAGGCATTGGCAGACGTCGTCATGGCAAGTCTCCTCCGTCGAAAGGGGTCATGCGGCCAGCCGCGCGAACGGCCGCTGCAGTCCAAGATGGTCGCGCAGCGTGCTGCCCTCATATTCGGTGCGGAACAGCCCGCGCCGCTGCAGTTCGGGGATGACCCGCCGCGCAAAGTCATCGAGCCCGGCGGGCAAGGTCGGCGGCAGAATGTTGAAGCCGTCGGCTGCCCCGGCCACGAACCACGCTTCGAGCTCGTCGGCGATGTGCGCGGGCGTGCCGATCACCACCTTGTGCCCGCGCGCGCTGGCGACGCGCGCGACAAGCTGGCGGATGCTGAGCCCTTCCGCGCGGGCGGTATCGACGAACAGCTTCTGGCGGCTCTGCCAGCCGTTGGTGGTAGGGGCTTCCGGCACCGGCCCATCGACCGGATAGCCTGACAGGTCCCACCCCATCAGCGTCGAGACAAGGCCGAGGCCAATGCGCGGATCGACCAGATCCTGCAGTTCGTCGTGCAGGGCCTGTGCCTGGTCCGTCGTCTCGGCCACGAACGGCATGATACCGGGCAGGATCACCACCGCATCGCGCGATCGGCCCGCCGCTACCGCTGCCGTGCGCACGGCATCGGCAAAGGTCAGCGCGTCGGCGAGCGATTGCTGCGCGGTGAACACGATTTCCGCCGTGGCCCCCGCCAGTTTGATCCCGTCCGCCGATGAGCCTGCCTGCGCGATGACCGGATGCCCCTGCACCGGACGCCCGGTCTGCGATGGCCCGGCGACGCGGAAATGCGCGCCGACATGGTCGATCGGGCGGACCTTTGCCGCATCGAAGAAGCGCCGTCCGCTTTGGTCGAACAGCAAGGCATCGTCGTCCCAGCTATCCCACAGCGCGCGCACGACATCGAGATATTCGTGCGCCCGCGCGTAGCGATCGGCATGGCCGAGCTGCGCGTCGAGCCCGAAATTGCGCGCCTCGCCATCGGACGCCGAGGTCACGCAATTCCATCCCGCGCGCCCGCCGCTGATCTGGTCGAGCGACGCGAATTTGCGCGCCAGATGATAGGGCGGGAAATAGGTCGCCGACACCGTCGCGACCAGGCCGATCTGCTGCGTTACCGGCGCGAGCGCCGCCAGCAGGGTCAGCGGGTCGAGATAATAAACCGGCGCGATCTGCTCAGCGAGCGGGCCGCCGCCGAAAGCCGCGACATTGTCGGCAAAGAAAAGCGCATCGAACTTCGCCGCCTCGGCGGCTTGCGCCAGTCGGGTATAATGCGCCAGCTCGGTCAAATCCTGCGGGCGTACCGACGGATGCAGCCACGCGGCGAGATGGTGCCCCACCCCCATCAGAAAGGCGCCCAATTTCATCTGCCGCTTGGCCACGCTCAGAACTTGCCCTTGAGCGTCGCGCCGAAGGTGCGCGGATCGCCGAGCACCTTGACGAAGGGGCTGACCGAATTTGCCGCCCCGATCCCGACCGCATAGCGCTTGTCGAAGATGTTGCGCGCCCAGAACAGCAGCGAGTAGCGCCCGTCCGTGCCGTGCAGGCCGATCCCCCCATTGGTCAGGCCATAGGCCCCCTGATAGCCATAAGCCGAAATCGGGTTGAGCAGGTTGGTCGCGCTGCGATAGGTCTGATTGAGATACGCAGTGAGCGCGACGCGACGGCTGATCGGTGCATCATAATTGAGGCTCGCCTGCCCCGACCATTTCGACGAGCCGATGACGCGCTTGCCCGACAGATCGACCGTGGAAACGACGTTGCTAAACTCGATCGGTGCCGGCGCATTGGTGTACGATCGATAGGTCGCGTCGTTGAACGATCCGTTGAGCGACGCGCTGAACCCACCGCCCAGCTTCGCTTCGCCTTCAATCTCGACACCGCGCAGCCGGACCCTGGCGGCATTGCCGAGGAAGTTGCCAAGCGTCGGCCGCGACAGATCGATCTGCGCGGCCTGATAATCCCGAATATCGTTCCAATAAAGGTTGCCGTTCAGCGTTGCGCGGCCACCGAACAGCTTGGTTTTCACCCCGATCTCATAATCGGTCGATTTTTCGGGGTTGATGATGAGGGGTTTGCCCGGCCCCGGCGTCGCGCTCAAATTGGGCGTCGCGCTCAGATTGGCTGCCCCCGACTTCTCGCCATAACTGACCGAGGCATAGAGCAACACAGCATCGCTGATCTTGTACGACGGGTTGACCAGCCACGACCAGCTGTCGGTCGTGCGGCTATCGGCATAGGTCGGAAAGATGCCGCCAAAGGCCGACAGGATCGCGGCGCGCGCCGGCGCGAGCGCGCCCGGCAGCGTCGCGCCGCCGAAGGTCAGGCCCGTATTGGACGCCCGCTTGGTCTCGCGCGTGAAGCGCACGCCGCCGGTAAGGCTGAGCCGGTCAGCAAGATGCCATGTTGCCTGCCCAAAGCCTGCACCGCTGGTGACGTGCAGTGTGCCATATTGATCGTACTCGACCCCGTTGAGGATCGCGGGCGACAACGCCGCCGTCGGCAGCGCGCCGGTCAGGAACCATTTGGTCGAGTCCGCCTGGAAGATCGAGCGGTTGTTGCTGACCAGATCCTCGCGCAGGAAATAGCCACCGACCTGATAGTCGAGCGCGCCGCCGGTCGGCGACGCCAACCGCACTTCCTGCGAATATTGGTCGACATCGACGTCATAGCCCGCCCGCAGAATCGAAAAGGGCGATCCGTCGCTGTCGTTGCGCGGACGAAAGCGCAGTTGCCGCCACGCCGACACCGCCGTCAGCGTATGCGCACCGAGCTTAACGGTCAGTTCGTTGGAAACGCCGGTGACACGGCTGTCGATGCGGTCCTGCGTGTTGAGATCGGCATTGCGCCCGACATCGTAGCTCGGCGTATAGCCGAACAGCCCGCGAACTTTCGTGTCCCAACTGGCAGCGCGCACTGCGCCGTTGGCAAACGTCTTGGCATCGGCGAAATTGGGATAGTAATTGTTATATTCGCTGGTCTCATAATGCTCGGCGATCAGACGGCTGGTGACCGGCCCGCTTTCGAACAGCAATTGCCCGCGCACCGCCCAGCGATTGACGTCGAGATATTTCTGCCCGTCATAGGCATTGCGCGCCCAGCCATTCGACGCGTCGCGATAATAGGTCAGGCGATAGGCCAGCGTGTCGCCAATCACCGGACCCGTCGCATTCGCCCGGATCTGGTAGCGCCCGTAATTGGCATAGCCCGCCTCGAGGTTAAGCTCGGGGGTAAAACTCGGTCGCTTGGTGGTGACGATCAGCGCGCCGATCGTGGTGTTCTTGCCGAGCAGCGTGCCCTGCGGTCCGCGCACCAGTTCGATATGGTCGAGATCGACGAAATCGAGCCAACTGAACCCGACATGGGTGAAAAACACGTTGTCGACGATCAGGCCGACGCCGCCCTCCGCGCCGTCATTGTTGGCGTTGCCGCCAAGGCCGCGCACATAAAGGCCGGATACGCGTGTATTCTGCTGGACCGCCGCGAAATTCGGCAGCTTGGCCGCATAATCGGCGACCCGGTCGAGATGCTGCGCCTGCAGCGTGTCGCCCGAAACCGCAGTAATCGCCGCCGGCACGTCCTGCAGGCGCTCACTCCGCCGCCTGGCGGTGATCAAAATGTCCGCGGAGCCTTGATCGGCCTGGACGTCTTCGCTCGGCTCGGACCGATCGGCAGGTGCCACTCCCGCCACCCGCGTTTGCGCATCGGCGTGTGGACTGCCTGCAAGCAGCGCCCCGATCGCGACACCAGAGTAAAATCCTGATCGTACCCAAGTCTTCATTATCGCCCCCAATTTCCCATTAGAATGATAGGAAAATGGAACGTCACAACCGCCTCCCGCCTTTCAACGGTGAAAATTTTTCTTCGCGAGCAGCGAGCCCGCTCCGCTTCGTTCAGAAAATCATCGGGTTAGCCGCAGAAGACCGGCCAAACGTCGGGCCTCGCGCCCCGATGCCTGCAAAGATCGACAAGCCGGATTTTCTCCGGGCACAGCATTTCTTCTGAATTCCCATCGCCGCGATGGTCTATTGAACGGGTGGTAAAAAATGGGACCGGCATGCGGACGTTTGCGCCACCCGGCACCTTGAACCGGGCTCGGCGCTGACCCCGACTCCCGTGCAAATGTCGAGCAGGCCGTCCCCGCTGTTCGGTCGCCGGCTCCCTTTGTTCGGGACCACCGGGGATTGTCGGCTCTCAACCAACAGGAACCACGATGACGGAAACAACCGCATTCCCGACCTCGATCGCCTTTCCGCGCGAATTGGGCATTGTCGTGGAGGGCCTGCAGCACGCCCGGCGCGACTGGCGGGCAAGCCAGGCGCGTCATGCCGAACGTGGCATCCAGTTCCCTTCGCGATTGGCGCTTCGACGGATCCTGCACGAGCTTGGCACCGCGTTGTTCCCGTTGCGGCTAGGGCCGCCCGAACTCACGATCGGCAACGAAAACGCATGGGTCGAGGCCACGCTTGAATCGCCCCTTTCACAACTCGGTGCGCAAATTGCGATTGAGCTGCGCGTTGCGCGGCCCGAGATCGACCGGGTGGCCGAAGGCCTGGAGGTCGAGCGCATTCTCGGCGCATTTACAGCAGGCCTGCCCGACATCCGGCGCGCGCTCGATGACGATGTCGACGCAGGCTACGCCAATGATCCTGCGGCGCGCAGCGTCGATGAGGTCCTGTTGTCCTATCCGTCGCTGGCGGCGATCATCCACTATCGGCTCGCCCACCGCCTGCATCGGCTGGGCGCTCCGCTGGTCGCGCGGGTCATCGCCGAGATCGCGCATGCCGAAACCGGCATCGATATCCATCCCGGCGCGCAGATCGGCCGCAGCTTTTTTATCGACCACGGCACCGGGATCGTGATCGGCGAAACCGCAACGATCGGCAACCGTGTGCGGCTGTATCAAGGTGTCACGCTGGGGGGAGAGCCGTTGCCGGCCGGCGGGGCTGCGGCAGCCGTAGAGGGCGGCACGACGCGACGCCACCCCGCGATCGCCGACGATGTCGTCATTTTCGCCGGTGCCGTGTTGCTCGGCCCGATCACGATCGGCGCACGCACACGCATTGCTGGAAATGTGTGGCTGCGCGGCGATGTGCCGCCCGACAGCGTGGTCGAGGCGTCCGTTCCGGTCATCCGCCCAAAGCGGCCCGGCGAATGATGCGCGCAGCCGAGCGGCAATCGCATCGCATGGTTTTGTCAAAGGTGGAGACTTGCATGAAAACCCTGGCCGTCCTTGCTTTCGCATCCGTTTTGGTCACCGGGGCCAGCGCGGCAACGCCAGCCCCCGCTCCGCATGTAGCGGCCGCGACGATCGACGATTTGGCCAAGCCACTGCCCTTGCCCTATGACGAGAAAGCCGATGCGCATGCCGATCTCGCCGCCGCAATCAAACGCGCCAAACGCGAACGCAAACGCCTGTTGATCGACATGGGGGGCAATTGGTGCCCAGATTGTCGGGTACTGGCGGGGATCTTTGCGCTGCCTGAGGTAAGGCCTTTCCTCGATCGTCATTTCGTCATCGTCGAAGTCGATATCGGCCGCTACGACAAGAATCTCGACATCGCCGATCGCTATGGCGCGCACTATGATCGCGGCGCGCCGGCCGTTCTGATCGTCGATCCCAAAACCAACCGCCTGGTCAATGACGGGCATACGCTGGCACTGCGCGATGCCCGGCACATGACGCCGCAGGCGCTTGCGGACTGGCTCGCGCAGTGGACCTGATAGCGCGGCAGCGCGTGCTTGGGCGCTTCGACCACGCCCTCTGCGGCGCGGCGGCATCGAGGCCCTATCCCGTTACCGGCACCTTGGGGACAGCGGCGGGATCGGCCAAAGCCTGGGCCTCCCGCAGCACGCGCAGCGCATTTCCACCCCACACCTTGCCGATATCGGCCGGGCTATAGCCCGCCTTCAGCAACGCTGCGGTGACCTTTGGATAAGCGGTGACGTCGTCGAGGCCATCGACACCGCCACCCCCGTCAAAATCGCCACTGATCCCGACATGATCGATTCCGACCAGCTTTATCGCGTGCAACAGATGCGCCATGAACATGTCGAAATCGGCGCGCGGCGCGGGGAATTTCGCTTCGATCGCCTTGCGCCGGGCGACCAGCGCGCGCTTCTCGGCCACGCTCAGCGTGTCCATCCGCATGTACCCGGCCATCAGTTCCTTGGTCGCGGCGTCACGCCCGGGATTGGGGGCGGGAGGAGAAATCATATAACCGCTATAGGCGTTGACTTGGATCACTCCGCCCTTGGACGCGACGAGCAGCGCGTCCGCGTCCGACACATTGCGCGGATGATCGTGGATCGCGCGCAGGCCCGAATGCGACAGGATGATCGGTGCCCTGGACAAGGCGACGGTCTGCCGCAGCACCTCGTCCGAGGCATGCGAGACATCGATCACCACGCCGAGCCGGTTGGCCTCCGCCACCGCTTCGCGCCCCAATGGGGAAAGGCCGTGCCATTGCGGCGTGTCCGTGGCGCTGTCGCCGAGCGCGTTGTTCTTGAAATGGGTAATCCCCATCATCGTAACGCCAAGCCCGCGAAAGGTCTTCATCAGCGAGAGATCACCCTCGAACGGATATCCATTCTCCATGCTCAGGAAAACAAACCGCTTGCCGCGCGCGGCCGCCCGGATCGCATCGTCAGCGGTCAGCGCGAGCGCGAACACGTCGGAATGTTTGGCGATCATTTCGCGAATTTGCACGGCCCGCCTGATGCCGAAGTCGCGCGCCGCCCGGTCGCCTTCGGGCGTGGCCGGTCCCGACGGGGTATAGATCGCGAAAAAACCGCCATCCACGCCGCCTTCGACCATGCGGGGATAATCCACCTGATCGCCATCGACGCCGACGCTGTGGCGATCCGTTATGCTCCATCCCGGCCGTCCGAGATTGGCAGGCGTGTCGAAATGAGTGTCGAGCACGATCAGTTTCTCATGGATCGCGCGCGCGGGGTCCGCCTTGGGTACGGCCCGTTGGCGAGCGGCGGTGAGCGTGCTGCTCGCCAGCAGGGTCAGCAACAGGCCGCCAATTGCCGCATGGCGCATTCCCGCCCCCGCTCGCGACCGTCCCTTGTCCCCGCGAGCTCGCCCTAACGCCGCTCCCCTTCGCTCCTTCATTTCTTGTGATCCTCATAAAATTCCGGCGGCGGCGGATTGTCCGGCAGCTTCTTGGGGATATCTGCACCACGATTGCCATCCGCGCCAATAGCACCCGGCCCCGGCCCGATATGCGCCGCGTCGACATTGTTCTCGGCGCAGGAATATTCGGTCAGCCCTTCACCCGGCTTGCCCAACACCCAGGTTCGACCGAAGGTGAACGGCCGCGTGTAGAATTTCTTGTCATCCACCAGCAGGTCCAGATGGATGTGATGCAAATCGGGCCGTGTCCAACGCTCGACCGCGTGCATCTCCCCGCTCGCCGGATTGGCGTTTTCGTCGATCCAGATCTTGTCATCCTTGAAGCCGATCGAATCGATGACAAGCGTGTCCCCTTCCCAGGTGCCGACTGGATTGCCGAAGAAGCGTGGCTCGGGGTCAACCTCATGCTGGCGACCGTCCGTGGGAATGAAGCGATGCGTCGAATAGAGATAGAGAAACGCCAGCCGCTTGGGCGTTTGCAGAATCTCGAAGGGCAAACCACTGGCGTCGTGCCGCGGAATACCGCCGAGGATACACAGAGCCTCGGGGTCGATCGTCTTGGTCAGATTGTGCTGCAGCGCCGCCTCGCCCGCCGCTGTCAGCGGTAGTTTGAAGCCGGGCAAATCCTTGCCGATATTGCCACCCGGCTTACCCTTTTCGGGCACCGGCTTCCAATAGCCGGTCAAATCGGGGTGCCCGGCCGCATCCCGCGGGGCCGGCTGCGGTGCGCCGGTCGGCTCCTCGCCGCGGAGCGACGCACCGTCTCCTTCGACCTCGGGCGAGGGCGCGCTGTGGCGGGGCGAATCCTGCGCCATCACGGGCGACGCCAGGCTGGCGAGCAACGCCAGATAGGGCAAGCGGCGGACAATGCGTTTCATGGAAATCCCCTCAAAAGAGCAGGCGGACGAACGGGTTTCAGAGGAAGCCAATGATGCGCCCGCACACGCCCACCCCCAGCCACAGCAACAACGAAATCGGGGCGAGCAACCGGATCAGCGCGGGCGAATGACCGGCCCGGAACGCGAGGCGCTGGACAACGAAGGACGACAGGACCGCGAGCAGCAGCAACACCATCTTCGTGCGGAACGTGTCGTCGAGATAATAGCGGTTGGGCTTGGAGGCGACGAGCAACACGCCCGACACAAGCATGCCCGCCAACGCGGCCAGAAACACCGGTCGAACGGCAGCGACGATCGCCGCGCCATCGCTGCGGCGGAACAGCACCCGGCCTGACGTCAGATTCCCCACCAGCACCGCCCCGCCAAGCACGGCGAGCCCCAGCAAATGGATCGTCTCGACGATCGCAAACCCCCAGGTGGATTCGCGCATAAACGTCCCCAGCCCGGTCTGGCCGAGCCACAGGAAAAGCGAATGGATCATGACCCGGCCACCCCGATCAATGGAAGTAGGCGATCATGCGACCGCAGACGACGATTCCGGACCACAGCAGGAGCGAGACGGCGGCAGAGATCCTCGCGCCGCGCGGCGTGGCGGTTCCCCGGTCCCACGTCGCCACATGCCGATATGCGGTAAAATGGAAGACCACCAGGTTGGCCCCGGCCAGCAGCAACAGCACCAGCTTCAACTGGAACGCCACACTGCCGGCCAGGCGCACCGCTTCCGACGCGAACAAGGCCGCCCCGCTGAGCGCCATCACGGCAAAGCCGATCCACATCAGCGGTAACAATTGCCCCGCCACCACCGAAACCTGCTCCCGCCGCAAGGCAATGCCCAGCAATCGCAGATCGACGAGGGCGACCGTCCCCACCATCAGCGTCAATGCCAGCACATGCACGCTTTCGACGATGGGAAACGCCCAATCCGACTCGCTCAGCGCGCGCGAAATCGGCAGGTCATGCAACCACTGGCAAAAGGCGAGGACAGACGACATCGCCTCAGCCGTTGCGCGGATCGCCGTCGCCCGGACCGCCATCGCCGGGCGTCCCGCCGTAGATCGAGCGGCCGCTCGGCAGCAGCACGCGCCGCGCGTCGATCGTATGGGATCCGTCCTTGGCCAGATAGCCATCGACCACCAAAGTGTCGCCGATCTTCACGTCGCCCTTTTTCCAGCCGCGCCGCGACAACGCACCGGGGCCGCCGCCCTCGCACGCCCAGGTCGAAACGACGCCGTTGCGCCCCTTTACCTCAAGGTAAAAATAGGAGTGCGGATTGGTCCATTCGATCTTCGTGATCTTGCCGGTCAGGCGAACGGGCTTGGATCCGTCAAATTCGGCGGAAAAGGAATGGTGCGCGGTGGCGGGCACCGCGGCAAGCCCTAGGGCCGCCGCCAATACGAAGCGTGTCTTCGATAGGGTCATGATAAGCCTCCTGCAAAACGAGAAAAAGGAAGGACGATCACGGACGACCAGCGACCGCATCGAAGCGATCGACGGGGGGCAAGGACAGCGGCTTCCCGCGCGGATACCAATAGGCGGCATGGCAGGCCTCGCACGCCGCATCGATAGCCGCACCGGCAGCGATCAGGCGCTCGGGGTTGCGTGCGGTGATCGCGGCCAAGGCCTGCCGACCGCCCGCCTCCAGCCGTTGGGCGGCACGGACAAACCGCGCCGGGTCGCGATCGATGTCGGCACGAATCTGGACCGCCGTGCGTGTACCCGGGACCGACGCGTCTGCGAGCGGACTATGCCCATCGCCCCCCACAGCCAGGCCCGGACGCTGAAGCTGGCGCGCGCCCGCAATCAACGTCTGCGCATGCCCCAGAAGCCTGCCCCATTCGGCGGTCGATTGGGGCGCGCGCTGCGCCGTGCCACGCTGCGTCTCGACGGTACCGACCGACGCCCACAACGCATCGGCAGATGGGTCGATCGCCGAATCCATCGTAGACTGAATGGTGATGGGTGCCGCGTTACCCGCCGACGCGCCCTCGACGGCGAGCACGCCAACCAGGAAGGCAGCGCCCGAGAGCCACACGCCAAGGGCCAGCAGGCCCAACCGCTGCCCATAGCCGGAGTGCGCTTCTTGATACTCGATCAGCACAGAATGCGCCCTCCCCTTGCACCCGCCGCCTCCTCGATTACGAATTTCAATTCCTATCTGTCGAGTATGAATTATCTTTTCCAATGCAAATGAATCCCATCCACCGATAGGAAAGGATCGCGAATGCCCGATGAGCACTCGCGTGCCGAAGCTGCGCAACATGACGGGTTGGTTGGTCGCGCTGCCCAGGGGGGACGTCGTCCAGCGGACGGTCAGCGACCTTTTGGTGGAACCTCGACCGCGTCGCCCCACGTGCGACGCGTAGATGGTGCATTGCCGATTCCATCGACAACGCACCGCAGCCGCCAGCATGCAGGGCCATTCGCCTTCTCGTCAAAGGCCCCGGCCACATCGCGGCTCTAGAGCTTGATCGTAAGCCTGCTGTAATAATACCCGCCGTTGATGCCATATGGTGACCAGCTATCGGTCGTCGCGACACCGTTGCCGCCTGCAGCCAATCCCGCCGCATAAGTTATCGGATTGATCTTCTCGGGATAGGTATTGAGCAGATTGGTCCCGCCGACCGACACCCCGATACGGTGGGTGATATCGTAGTGAATATCGAGATCGACGATACCCCGCGTGCCGAACACGTTGTTGACAAAGGCACCGGTGCTTCCACCATCGACATAGACCGATGAGCGGCCGAACAGCGTCCCGCGCAAATCGATCGTCCACTTTTCCTTGCGGAACAGCGTATCAAGCGAGAGCTTCAGCTTGGGCGACACCGTCTCGAGATAGGAAATCGCCCCCTGATCAAGATATTTCTGGCCCGATGCGGCGATCTGCGCTGAGGACGTTGCGATCTTCGTCAGCTTCGTATCGTTGTAATTACCGGTGAGCGTCCAATCGATCGTTGCGTCGCCTGCGAGCGGCGCGCCGTAGTTCACGACCAGTTCGACCCCGCGTGTGCGACTGTTGGCACCGTTGACATAGGTCGAGATCGACGTCGAGGTGACGGTGGGGTCGATTGTGTTGCCGTTCGCCGTAATCGCATCCGTCACGGCTTGCGAGCGGACAATGCGAACGCCACCGATCGTCTGTAGTCCAAAGATGCTGCCGGTGCTGACGATCCGATCCCTGATCGAAATCTGGTAGACGTCCAGCGTCGCGCTGAGCTTGCGCGCCGGATGCAACGCTATACCAGCGCTGAAGTTCGTCGATTTCTCGGGCTTGAGACCAGTGAAGCCGAGCAGGCGCGCGGCCGCGCTGTTCGCGGGCAAGCGAACGCTCGCCGTCGTCGGCGAAACGCTGGTCGCGGAATAATATTGTTCGGCCAGCGTGGGCGCGCGAAACCCGGTCGACACCGTCCCGCGCAGCGCGAACACCGGGGAGACGTCATAGCGTCCGGTCAGCTTGCCGACCAGAGTATTGCCGAAATCGTTGAAATGTTCGAAGCGACCGGCGGCGTCGAGCTGGAGTTTCTCGACCGGCTTGACGGCCAGATCGATATAGCCCGCAACGTTGTTGCGCGAATGCTTTCCGGCATCGGTCAGCGCGAATCCGGGATAGGCGGCGACGCCAACCTTGTAACGGGATGCGGGATCCCCTTCGTGAATTTCATAGGTTTCGCGCCGGAATTCCCCACCGAAAGCAATATTAAGCGGGCTGGCGAGGCCGATGTCGAAACCGCGCGCAAGGTCGAGCGTGTTGGTCCACTGGCTCCCGACGAAATCCCCAACGTGGAAATTGGTCGGGCTGGTGCCGGTATCGGCGACCAGCGAGGTGTTCACCGAATTGTTGTTGTGGATGCGGTTGATGTCCCGTCCATAGGTGGACGACAGATCCCAATGCCAATCGGACAGATCCCCCTTGATCCCGCCCGTCACCGCGTAATCGTCTTCCTCGTCGGTCAGCACGGGGGTGAACCCCTGCGGCCAGATCGTCGGCGCGATGCTCGGGAAGCGGTAGTTCTGGCGCGACTGGCCGTAGCGATGACCATAGCTGCCCGATGAATAAACCTCGACAGCGCCCAGCTTCACGCCCGCATTGTAGAAGACGGTGGTCAATTTGTATTTGGCGTCGCCGTAAATCAAATTGAGATGGGGGTAGCCGGGCAGGAGCGGCAAGGCCGGATTGGCGCGATTGGTCGCCGAGAACACGCGCTGATCGGGGCCGCCGCGATCGCTATAGTCGTGATAACGGTGTTCCGCCGAAACGTTCAGATAAGAGTCCTTCGACCCGATTCCGTAATTGCCGGCCACCGCAACCGTGGCCCCGTCCCCTTCGCCGTACGCGCCGCCGGATGCGACGAGTTGCCCGCCCTTATAGTTGCTCTTGAGGATGATGTTGATGACACCGGCGATCGCATCGGTGCCATATTGCGCAGCAGCCCCGTCGGTCAGGACCTCGACATGATCGATCGCTGCGGTGGGGATGAAGGCCAGATCGGCGGATGCAGCCCCGCCGAAACCACCGGTACTCCCGACCGTCAGGTTCGACGAGCCATGACGCCGCTTGCCATTGACGAGGATCAGCGCGTGATTGGGGCTTAGCCCACGCAAACGCGCCGACAGCTTCAGATTGCCCGCGTCCCCGCCGAAGGATTGCGCGGTGTAGGACGGCACCGTCGTGTTCAACGCCTGGTTGAGATCGGGTTTGCCGGTGCGCGCAAGACTGTTGGCGTCGATCACCTCGATCGGGGCGGCGCTGTCGACAGCGCGGACCCCCGTCAGGCGCGTGCCCGTGACGATGACATCCTGATCGGAATCGGTGGACTGCACGGGTGGCGGCACGGCGCTGGCCGGGTCTGCGGCATGAGCGGTAAAGGGAGAGAATGCCGACACCAAAAGAGCGGCACGCAACGCTTTGACGGATTTCATATCTGTTCCCCTTTTACTGTCTCCCAAGCTCATTCTGGCGAGCGCCTTCTGTTCGACCGTCCGTCGACAGTGGCATTCGGGATGCGACCCGTTCTTGGGAGTGCGGCACCTTCGGTCCGCAGAAGCGATAATACCCTACTACTTTGATAGGATATAAGGGAGCAAATCTTGCTTGTTCAAAATCAAAAGTTTTCAATCATTTTTTGACACAAGTTATCTATTCGACAAAATGGCGAATACATATGATCGACTTTAGGTCGATATCATTTAATTATTTAGGCAAAAAAACCATAGCTTTGCATTATCTACAAATATATATTTAGTGATTTATATTTGAAAATATCGTCAGTTTTTGACTCGTTATTACGATAGATAAGATGAATTATTATTTACAGTACCGCACCGCCTTCATCGCGACGGTCGCGTGAGTCACGCTGCTCGCTTCTCAATCGCGGAGGTCGTCGTAGCGAGCGTGCGATGGGGCGCATCAGGCGGGTGGGCTCAGAGGCCCGCCCGCCCGCGTCCGCCTTTTGTCCTTCGGCCAAGGGGTGGCCTGATCGTCTTGAACGGTCAGCTCTTGTCCTGATCGCGATACGTCTCGTGACAGCCCTTGCAGGTCTTCCCCACATTTGCCGTCGCGGTCCTGATCGCCTCTAAGTCACCCTTCGCCGCAATCGCAGCGTAGGTCGCCGATGCTTTCGCGAAATCGGCACGCTTGGCGGTGAAATCCGCCGGGTTCTGCCAGATCGCCGGTTTCGCGGCGGTCTGCAGGCCCTGACCAGATTGCGTGCCTGCCGGGAACCAGTTCTCCTTGTTCTGTTGCTGCCCGAGGCGGGTCACGATCGCAGCATTGGCCTGGATCACGGCGAGATCGGGGGTCGCAGTTTTGAGTTGGTCATTGATCGTCTTGAAGGCGCGTCCGATATCCTTGTAATGCGCCTGGCGCGCCGCGATCACATCGCTGGCGGTGGCCGCGATCGCGGCGGTCCCGACGAGCACTGTGGCAAGAGCCGGCAAGATTTGTGTGAGGCGTTTGTATCGCATTTTCTATCTCCCAAGGGCATTCAGAAACAATGTGACAAGTATTGCGGCGTTGGAGGAATAGTTTCGACCGCGTTCAGCCATTGCGCACCACTAACCAAACCAACAACGCAATGACGACCAGCGCGGAGGCGGCGTGCCACCATTTTCCGATCGGGAGCGGTGCCACCGTCTCGACGAACCGCTTCCAGCCTGTCACCATCGGCCCGATCAGATTTTCGCGCTTTGCGAACAGGTAGAACAGCACCGCGACAACATGGATTCCCACGAGGATTTGCAGCGCGGTAAACAAGCGTCCATGCCATTCGGCGAGTGTCCGGCTGGTATCGAAGCTGACCAGCCCCGAAAGCGGCCCCGATTCCAGTCCATCGACATCGGTGACGAACAGACCGAGCAGGCATTGCGCCAGCAGCAGCCCGAGCAGGAGCACAACCGAGATCGCGCCGAGCGGATTGTGGCCGACCGGCGTCGATTGCCCGCGGCCCAAAACCGTACGCCCGTAGCGGAAGATCGCAGCAGGCCCCTTGACGAAATGGGCGAAGCGCGCGGTCGTACTGCCCACAAACCCCCAATAGATGCGGAAAAGGACAAGTGTCAGGAGCGCATATCCGGCGTAGCGATGCCATTCCAGATTGGCGCGATGCGTGTACCATGACACCGCAAAGAGGACGGCGATCAGCCAGTGGACGCCGCGTACCCAGCCGTCCCATATCACCACAGTGTCCGACGAAGGACGAACCTCGTCATCGGCGGTCGCCACCTGTCTTGATTTCCATCTCACCGGAAAATTCATCGCAGACCTGCTATTTCAACGTCTTGAGATGTTCGATGATGGCGGACCGCTCCGCCGGATCGGGCGACGGAGCATCCATGTCGGCACCGGGTGCAAAGGCCTGCGGATCGGCAAGATACTGGTCCAGCACAGCCGACGTCCAGACGCCGCCCTTCGCCTTCAGCGCAGACGAATAGGGAAAGTCCGGTCGGCTTGCCGCCGGCTTGCCGACGACCCCGATCAACGACGGACCGAGTCCGCCGTCGCCATCGCCGTTCACACCATGGCAGCGCGCACAGCGATTTTCGAACAAGACCGCGCCGTGCAGGCGTGTATCGACCGGTTCCGAACCGGCCGCAGCGATCAGGAAGAGCGTCGAAGCACCAGCAAGAACGAAAACACTCCAACGCACAAACACACTCCGAATTCGACCGCCGCGCTTGCAAACGCCCACCGACGCGCCTCTTGCACCGATCTGCTCCAGCGCATGGATCGGGCGATGCGGGGGCGAAGCGCGAGGCTCCGCCCCAGGCCAGGGTTACCGGAGTGCTACCTGGCGAGCCGAAGTGCTTGCGGTCTGCGCAACGGCCGCCGGTTTCTCCGCGAGGAGCTGCTCGATCCTGCTGGTGAAATCCTGCTGCAACTGCGTGTTATATGCACCGCTCGCGGGCGATGCGAAGCCCGAATGAACCGCCTTTACCTTGCCGTCGCGGCCGATGAAGACGGTCGCAGGCCAGGTGTCGAGATGCGCGAGCTGCGGCACCTTCTCCCACATCTGTGCGGGGGAACCGGCCTCGAGATAGGTATATTTCACGCCATATTGCTTCACGAAGGCTTTTTGTCGCTTGAGCGAGTCCTGCTGCTCAGGCTCCTCGAAATTAAGCGCGACGATCGCGAGGCCCTTGTCGCGATATTTCTTGTCGAGCTGGACGAGATATTGCGCCTCGTCATGGCAATTCGGGCACCAGGTGCCGGTGACGACCGCGACGACGACCTTGTTCTTGAAGCGCGGATCGTCCTGCGTGACGATCTTGCCGTCATTGTCCGGGAAGGCGAATTTGAAGGTCTCGTTCGCATTGGCAACGGTCGTGTGCGTGTTGAAGTCGTCGGGCTGGGGAAGGCCCTTTGCGACGGCGACATCCGACCGATAGGCGGTGTAGCGCGGCGTGGCGTCATAGCCACCTTCCGAATAGCCGCTTTCATTGCCACGCAGCGCTTTCGCCAGCGCCTCATAATGCGCAACGACGTTGAGCGTACCATCGGGATTGGCGGACACTTCGATCACACCGGGCCGGTGACCATCGAAATGGCTGAGCAGCCATTTGCCGTTGGCGAAGCGGCCGCTAAACGCGCCGGTATCGCCGTCGATGCGCAGAATCGACGCGGCAAGTTCGGCACCGCGCTGCTCGACGATGAAACGAAACGCCTTTTCGCCCTTCGACGACGGCGTATCGAGCGGGATCACCCAATTGCCCGCGACCGCAGGCACATTCGTGGCGGCAGCCACGGGCGCATCGACATGCCGCACCGCACGGAAGCCGTATTTGATGCCATAGCCCGGCCCCTGCAGCGTCGTCTCTCCAACGAGCTTCCCGCCATTGAGCGTCGCGCTGATCGTGGTGAGGTAATGCTCCGATTCGAGCACAAGCTTTCCGTCACGGAAGCTCGCGCTGGTCGTGGTCTCGTACGGCCGGAAGCCGTCGTAGAAGGTCCCACGCAGCGTCGGACCTGCACCCGATATATCCAACCGGAACGGGACCTCGGGTCCGTTGTCGGTCAGCACGGCATCCCACTGGCCTGCAATGGGGGCCGTATCGGCAGCATAGGCCCCCGACGCGACGACCGCTCCACTTGCGGCCGCCAGCGCGAGTACGATTTTCCTAAGAGACGTAGTCATACGGCACCCCTTTCTTGAAGCAGTGACTCAGATTACTTGGCGGCGAGCACCGTCGGTGCCCGTGTTTCGGCGGATGCGACGGTTGCGGGGGCCTCGGCCAGCAACTGCTCGATCCGGGTGGTGAATTCCTCGTTCAACTGGGTGTGATATTCGCCGCTTGCGGGCGACGCGAAGCCCGAATGGACCGCCCGCACTTTGCCGTCACGTCCGATGAAGACGGTCGCGGGCCAGGTGTCGAGATGCGCGAGCTGCGGCACCTTTTCCCACATCTGCGCCGGCGAACCGGCTTCGAGATAGGTATATTTGACGCCATATTGCTTCACGAACGCCTTTTGACGCTTCAGCGTTTCGAGCTGTTCAGGCTCCTCGAAGTTGAGCGCGACGATCGCCAGTCCCTTGTCGCGATACTTCTTGTCGAGCTTCACCAGATATTGTGCCTCGTCATGGCAGTTCGGGCACCAGGTGCCGGTGACGACCGCGACGATGACCTTGTTCTTGAAGCGCGGATCGTCCTGCGTGACGATCTTGCCGTCATTGTCCGGGAAGGCGAACTTGAAGGTCTCGTTCGGATTGGTGACGGTCGTGTGCGTAAGGAAGCTGTCGGGCTGCGCAAAGCCCTTCGCGCGCGCTACGTCCGGGCGATAGGCGACGAGCGTCTTGGCATAGCGGCCGTCGGGCGCGGTTTCGGCGGCATAGTCGTTGCCGGCGGGCTTCGCCACGGCGGTTGCCACGGCCTTGGCCCGGGCGATCTGCTGCTGGACGTCAAGCGTCCCATCGGCCTTCGGTGTCACGACGATCACGCCGGGACGGCTGCCGTCAAAGTGGCTGAGCACCCACTTTCCGTCCTTGAATGCGCCGGTATAGGCACCGGTGTCGCCGTCGATACGAAGGATCGAGGCGGCGAGTTCGTCACCGCGCTGCTGCACGACGAAGCGGAACGCCTTTTCCCCCTTGGACGACGGCGAAGCGAGCGGAATCTCCCAAATGCCCGCAACTTGCGGCACCGACGACACTGTGGTCGTCGGCGCGTCGACGTGGCGAACCGCGTGGAAGCTGTAGTCACTGCTGGTTTCGCGATTCTGGGCAACGACCGTTCCGTTGAGCTGTCCGCCCTCGAGCTTGGCGTTGATGGTGGTGAGATAGTGATCGACGTTCAAAACGAGATTGCCATTCTGGAATGTGGCGCTGGTCGTCCCGTCATAGGGTTTGAACCCGTCATAGAAGACGCCCTTGATCGCCGATCCGTCAGCCGCAATGTCGAGGCGGAACGGGATCTCGACGCCGTCGCGCGAAAGCGTGGCGTCCCAACGACCGACGACCGCGCCGTTGCCGGTATCGGCAGCTACGGCTGTCGCCGCGACGCTGGCAAGAAAGGTGGCCGCAAATGCTGTAGCCTTAAAAGTCTTCTTCATGGCACACTCCGATCGTTGGGCTGGAAATTGAATACGCTAGGTCAGGTCGCAGGTTTTCGTCCGGGCATCGCCCTCTGCGCCACGCGCAGACGGTTGGAGCTTGCGTAGGTCCGCCACTCGGTCGGCAAGCCTGGCTTGGTTTCAAGAAGAATGGAGAGAATTTCCCGGCGATCCTGCAGGGACAGGCGCGCGAAATCTTCGCCCTGCTCCTGCCCGGTCAGGACCTCGAACAGGCGATGATAGACATACCCCTTCGCCGGCTCCGGGATCGAGTCGAAGGCCGACGAATAGATCAGGTAGCTGCACGGGTAGCGGAAGATCCGATCGTGAAGATCGAAATCTCGCAGCGACCGGCCTTTGGAATCGCGCGCGCCCTGTGCCGCGAACTCGCGCGCGAAGGCCGACGACGCGATCACCTTGCGACGGTCGAGTCCGCCGAGCGGCGTTTCACCAGCGAAGAGCAGATACCGCACCAATTGTTCGGCGGGCCGCCGAATCTTGTCCTGGGTGGCAGCGGGTAAGCCATCGAGCGATGCAGCGGTGGCCGCTCCACCGTTCTGGGCGAGCGCATAGAGCGCGATCCGCGTCTGGTAGTTGGTCAGTGTGATCAGATTGTGCATTTGCGTCTGATGCGCGAGCACCAGCAGCGCGACCTGATCGCTGGTCCGGGTGAGATAGGCGGACGCATCGAACGGTTTTTCGAGTGGAGCGAGCCTGGGCAGCGGCTTGTCAGCGCCCGGGCTGACATCGGCAGGCCCCGCAACGGTTGCGGCATTGGCCATCGTTGCCGGAGCCAGCGCGCCGGTGACGTACCAGCCGCCCCATCGCTCTTTGAGCGGGCTCTTCTGATCGGTGATATATTGCGGCGCGCGCGGAGTGAGATTGCCGGTCTGCGAGGGATAGACCGAGCGTAGCAACACGCCAGGCACGCCGCGCGTGCCGGCCGCGATATGGCATTGCGTGCAATCGAGTTCGGCGCGTTTGAAAGTCGGCTTGTCCGATTTAACGTCGTCGAGCAGATAGAAAATCGCACCCTGCATCGGATCGAACGAGACCAACTCGATGGTCTTTCCCTGATGGACCGACCCGACATAGACGTCATCGTTATAGTAAAGCGCGCGAGGATGGTCGGCCGAGATCTTCGTGAATTGAAAACTTGTCTTCGAGAAGACCAGGGTTTGCGAGCTTACTGGTATCTTGAGCAACTTCAGAACCGATGGGAGGTAGCCGCGATCCTTGTCGTAGGAGAGTTTTGCGCTGCCCTGGTCCAACGCGCGTTGCGCCGCTGCGACAGGATCGTTGACCGGGTCGCGATACCGGATCGGAGCGTCGCTATAGGGAACATATCCTTGGTTCTGGACAGCGATTTGCGCGTTGGCCGGATCGACGAAAGACCGCGTCGCAATCGTGCCGCCCAAGGCCAGCACACTGAGGCCGAGCCCCCAGGAACCCACCACATTCAACGCCGGGCCCCGCGCCGAGCGCTTGCCGGACCGATCTGGGATCGACCGAGGCATGGTCAGGACTTCGCCGCGATGGTGATCGGCACCGTCACATGGACCGTTTTGGGCGGCAGGCAAATCCGGCCATCACAGGATTGGTAGCGGATACTGACCGGAACGACCTGTCGCCCGGGCGTCAGGCGCGAACGCAACCGCACCGGAACCGTCACGCTGAAACTGCGCGCATAGTATGGCGTCACGAAGCCGAAAGCTGGATCAAGCGCGACGATGGGCGCGCTGCCGCCGACTGGCCCCGCCGCTGTCGCGACCGCGTTTTGCTCGACGGATACCACGAGCGGCGTTGGACCAGTGGCTGACTGCTTCAACCCGTAAACGTGCCAGCCCTCCCGGATCGAGCCCCGAACGGTAAGAATTGCGCGGCTGGCAGCGCTGGGCGCTACGACGGGATCAAGGCTCCATGACACAGTCTCGCTTGCCGCGTTCGGTGGCACGCCCTCGGCCTGGGCGATCGCTGCCGCAGACAGTGCCAGCGAAACCAACCCCACCCGAGGCGACCACGCCCGCACCCGGCCAGAGCCTTGGCTCGCCTTTGAAAGAACCCGTTCCACTCCCTTCACGCAAACCGCCTCCAGCCAGATCAACAGCTGCTTCGGTGTCGCCGATATCCCGGGCCCGACCGATGCTGATCTGAGCAGGCTAGAAGACGCCTTCTCGCAATGCCTGATAGAAAAACTACTAACTCCTATTATTTTGATGGGATTTGAAATCGGGACCGGTGGATCTGGTCCATCCCGGACAATCCGGCCCTTCCCGACGCCAAGCTGCTATGCGGGCGCACGGTAGTCGGCTCGGAACAGCTGTTCGTTCAGGCACCCGTCGCGCGCGCGACCGTTAAAGCTTTAGACGAAGCCGTTCTGCAGCGGCTTGCGCCACGGGTCAGCCGACCTCAGTTGCGAACGATCGCAAAGCGTCCACCTCGTCGAAATTCTCTCGGTGAAAACTTTCCGCAAGCGGGCTGCAACTTCGAGCCCACTAAGCCGCTCTAACAGGCGACAGCCACTCCCGACGCCACGAATATCATGACACAGGCCCGAGATACGAAAGTGGTTCAGTTACCGTCGCCAGGACCAGCTTCTGAACGACCATGTTATCATCGAACCGCCAGACTTTGATTGTGTGACGACCGACTCCGAGTTCCCCGAGACCAGTGGAAAGCCGCACGACATTATTGCACACTGCGTCGGCCTAACGTTTCTTCGCCTCAGAATTTTGATCGCCGCCCGTTGCTTCGAGCGATGCACGCAAAATCTGGACCGGCCGATTGTCGATCGACACCCCGATCCGCGCGCCGTGATGCCCGGCGACGTCAAGGGTCGGCACCAGATACAGCGCTAAGGTCGCGGGCCCGGCCTGTTGCACCACGATATCATATTCCAGAAAGACGCTGTCCTCCGCGTCGGTAGCGGGGTGCCCCTGCGGGAGAGCAACCATCGCACCGTCGGTACGGCCGAGATGCGCGACCGGTGTCCAACGCAAGCCCTTTCCGTCGCGCACGCGGCTGAACGCCGTGGCTTCGATCGCAACGATTCCAGGCGGCGCGGGCGCGCGCGCGATGAATTTGGGGACCGGCTGTCGACGATCTTTCGGCGTATCGGCACCGACGCGGACGATGCTTGGCATGGTCTGCTGTGTCGGGTCGTTCCAGATGACGTAGTTCATGTGAACCTGCGCCATCATGCCGTTCCACTTGCCGCCGTTGATGCTGTGGTACCGCTGCACCAGTTCGCCGTCGCGATGGAACGCGGCTTCGACTTGATCGGCGAAGTGGTTGGCGCGCGAATCATTTTTAGATCCGAGCAGACGATTCCAAGCGGTGCCGTAATACATGCGGTAGAGGTTCGCCATTGCGGCGATCGGATATTCGATAAGCTGGTAATATGCGTCGCGTTGATCGGACTGCAACCGGTCTCGCACCGCCAGCATGCGCGCTTCCAGCGCGTCCCATTCTGCAACCATCGCGCCGAATTCGCCACCGTCGAGCCCCGCCGGGGTTGCCCCGCCCAACGGAAAGCTGGTCTGGTCGATCAGTTCGGGTTTGCGGCGGGCAGTATACTGGCTGTATGCTGTTATCATCTCGCCGATCGCGCCGGCCTGCTCCGGCCCGAACGTTGCGGTGGCCCATGCGCGCGGATAGGCGGCGAGCGCCTCGGGCGTCATCGCCTCCGGGTTCCACGCCTGCGCCAGAAAGAAAGCGAGCGGGTATTCCATCGGCTTGATATCGCCGACATTGGCGATCCAGATCGTGCGGACATCGTGCCGGTAGGCAAGGTCCATCTGCTGCCAGACCTTTTCGATCTGATTGGTGTTGATCCATTTGTAATTGCGCGGGCCGCCGACATAATCGAAGTGATAATAGATGCCATAGCCGCCCGACCGCGGCGGCGCGGCTGGATCGGGCAGTCGACGGAGCTGGCCCCAATTGTCGTCGGAGAACAGCAGCGTCACGTCGTCCGGCACCTTCATGCCGTGGTCGTAATAGTCCTGCACTTCCTTGTAGAGCGCCCAGACCTGCGGTGTCGCGCTGGCTGGTTTGCCGGTAACCTCGGCGATGATCCGGCGCTGGTCGGCGACGACCTGTTCCAACAGCCCGGTCGCGGTGCCCTCGGCCATCGCCTCGTCGCCATCGCCGCGCATGCCGACGGTGACCACGGACTCATAGGCCTTGCCGCCCCCTTTCGACGTCATGCGTTCGATACCACCGCGCCAGAAGGCGCGCAGATGATCGCCGTTCTTGGTATAATCCCAGGGTCCGCCGGTGATGCCCTGGTCCTGGTGGCGGTGCCACTCCGCTTGCGCCCGCAGCATCGGCTCATGGTGCGAATTGCCCATGACCACGCCCATCGCATCGGCCAGGACCATGCTCGCGGGGTCGTCGTCCGCGAACGCCTTGCCCCACATTGCGGGCCACAGATAATTGCCCTTCATGCGCAACAGCAACTCGAACACGTGCGCATACATGGCCGCGTTCACGCCACCGAATGTCCTGATCGCCCAGCCGGACAGGCACGGGTCCTCGTCATTGATGAAGAAGCCGCGATATTTGACCTTGGGCTGATCGCGGCGACTGCCCGCGGGGATAAGGATCTCGCGCTGGCGGCGCACCGGTACATCGGCGAACCAATGCCATGGCGACACGCCGATCCGCGCGGAGAGATCGTAGGTGCCGAACACCGCGCCACGCCGGTCCGCGCCGACGATCACCAGCGCGCGCGCCACGCCGGGCATCGGGTCATCGACGACGATCTGGCGGAAGGCTTCCCACTCGCCGCGTAGATCGGCCGCTTCGATGCGGCCGGCGCGAATGAGTTGGTCGATCACTGGGCTCTGGCCGATAACGCCGATGATCACGACAGGCCCGCGAACATCCACGATCCGACCTTCGATCAGCGCCGCGCGGCTCCCGCTCACGCGCCCGAGATCGTCCGCAAAGCTGGCGGCGACACGCCGGACCGCGCTGTCGGCATCAGCATCCACGTAGACCGTCGCAGGCTTTGAATCGGCAATCAGGCGGAATGCAGTAAGCGGGTCCGGGGCCGCATCCGCCATGGGCGCTGCGAACGATGGCACCGCAAGCGCACCGAGTGCCGCCCCCCACCCTGCGCTAGCCAGCAATGTGCGGCGGGACAGCGCCGGAAGTGAATAGCCGCTCATCTTGCTCTCCGAATTTCGTCCGACGCCGCCGAGAGGCATGCCCCGCCGCTCCGCCTCATTGCACCTGTCCAACCACGATCGATCTCGCCGACAGATCGAAGGCGAGCCGCCCGCCATCCTGCGCGCCACTGAAGCGCACCGGATGCACGGCATCGGAGGCATCGAAACTGTTGTCGCCGTCCACGCCGCGCGCGGCCGAGGCGTCGACCATTGCCATGTGGTACGGCCCGCGCCGATGCCAGGCGTCTTCCCCGAACTCCGGCACCTGCCCCTTGGCCCCGTCGCGCATCGCATGATCGCAGGGCCGCGCCCGCGATCCGCATGGCACCGCGATGTCGAAGCAGGGCCTGCGGCGGTCGATCTGGAGCGCAGCAGCGAGCGGAGAGCCCATCAGGCTGCCCGCAAGCGCACTGGGGCCAGGTGGGACAGAGATTGGCCCAGCCCGCGCCCATATGGGCTCATCGGAAAAGCGCGATCGGGACCGCCTGCCCCATCCGCGCATAGCCTGCCGGGGATGGGTGCAGACCATCGCCCGAATCGAACGCCGGCGCGAGACGCTCGGGACGCGACGGATCGCGCATGACCGCATCGAAATCGACCACCGCGTCGAACACCCCGGCGCTGCGGATCCAGCGGTTGATCGCGACGCGGTCTGCCTCGCCGGGTGCGCCGGGATGATAATAAGCCGATCCGCCGAACGGCAGGATCGTCGCGCCGATCACCTTGATCCCGCGATCGTGCGCGCGTGCGACGATTTGGCGATAGCCTTGCTCGAGATCGGCGACGAGTGCTGCATGCTCGGCCTCCGGGACGGGATGGTCGCGCGTCAGCACGCCGAGATCGTTGACCCCCTCGAGTACGATCAGATAGCGCACGCCCGGCTGCGCCAGAACATCGCGGTCGAGCCGCGCGAGCGCGTTGGGCCCGAGCCCGTCGCGCAACACGCGATTGCCGCCGATGCCCTGATTTACGATCGACAGGCCCGCGCCCACTGGCAGGCGCGCGGCGAGCACGTCGGTCCAGCGATCGTCACCGTCAGTCGTGGCACCACGCCCGTCGGTGATCGAATCGCCGAGCGCGACGATCGTGCCACCACATCCGGCGACATCGACGCCCGATATGAAATACCAATGCTCGACACGTTCGCCGGTGAGCTCCGCATCCGCGGCGTGGTTGCCGGCGGCGACGTAGCTGCTCGTGCGCGAACCGGGGTGGCCGGTCACGCCGCTCGGTGCCTGCGGCAGATGGAGGCTGATCGAAAGCGTCGTGCGATCTGGCACCGGGAACGGGATCGGATCCGACACATATTCGGCACCGGCGGGGATCGTCACCTGCGCAAGCCCGCCAAACGACAGCGTGTGATCGCTGCCGGCACGGACACGCGCCGAACCGCTCGCCTCGGCCAGGGCGAGATGCACCGAGTCGATCGTCAGCGGGGCCGTGCCGACAAGGTTGGAGAGGTGGATCCGCAGCCGCGCGCCGCCGCCCGACAGGCGCACCGTCTGGCGCAGCGTCGCGTCGCGCAATTTCGTGGCAATCCCGGTATCTGCCTGATCCGGGTCCTTTTGCGACGACGCCCAACTCGCGCTCCATTGTGTCGCACAGCGCGGGCCAGGCGCTGCGCTGGCCAGCGCAGGGGTGGAGAGAGCGAGCATCGCGGCCACAGAACGGACGATCATTGGCTAGTCTCCCGATGGAATAACGGCGCGACGCATCACGCGATCTGCTCGGGCGACACCGGCGCGTAGCGCGGAACGAGCACATGGATCACGCCGAGCGCGACCAGATAGGCGCAGGATGCGACGAGGAAAATCGGCTGGTAGCTGCCGAGCGTAGCGAGAATCGTCCCCGCGAACTTCGCCATGATCATCCCGCCAAATGCACCCGTCAGCCCGCCGAGCCCGATCACCGATCCAGCACGCCCGCGCGGGAACAGGTCGCCCGGCAGCGCATAGACATTGGCCGAAAAGCCCTGATGCGCCGCGCAGGCGAGACCGATCAGCAGTACTGCGGTCCACAGATTGGGCGCGTGCGCGGCAAAGGCGATCGGCAGCGCGAACAGGGCACAGGCGAACATCGCGGTCTTGCGCGCGCGGCCCGTGGCCCAGCCGCGCGACAGCAGCCGCGACGACAGCCAGCCGCCGCCAATCGAACCGACATCCGCAAGCAGATACACCGCGACCAATGGCGGCCCGAAGTCGAGCATCTTCACATGGTATTGCCGGTTGAAGAAATCGGGCAGCCAGAACAGGAAAGTCCACCACACGGGATCGATCAGGAAGCGCCCGAGCATATAGGCCCAGGTCTGGCGCAGCCCGAGCAGCTTGCGCCACGCGATCGGCCGCGCCCGCTCGGCCGGCTCGCGTTCGATCCAGGCGAGTTCCTCCGCCGAGACGGAGGCATGGTCGCGCGGACGGCGATAGAAGCCAAGCCAGGCGATCAGCCACAGGATCGTCAGCGCGCCCGTGGCAATGAACGCCATCCGCCAGCCAAAGGTCACCGCGATCACCGGCACGACCAGCGGGGTAACGATCGCACCGACGTTCGACCCGGCGTTGAAGATGCCGATCGCCAGTGCGCGCTCGGATTTGGGGAACCATTCGCCCGTCGCGGCGAGGGCTGCGGGAAACGCGCCCGCCTCGCCGATCGCGAGCGGCACCCGCGCGAATGCCATGCCGAGCGTACTGGTGAACAGCACGTGCGCGACGTGGCCGATCGTCCATAAGGTCACCGCCAGCGCATAGCCGATCCGCGCGCCGACGCGGTCGACCAGGCGACCGAACAGCACATAAGCGAGGCCGTAAGCGCCCTGGAACCAGATTGCGAGATTGGCATACCCTTGCTCGCTCCAGCCATATTGTGCCTGCAAGCTAGGTTTCAGCACCGGCAGGACGAGACGATCGACGTAGCTGAGCACGACCGCGGCGAACAGCAGGCCGCAAATTACCCAGCGGACGTTACCGCGCGGTCGTGCGAGGCCGCTCACCAATTGTACATCGTGCCGTCTTCGAGACGGTTCACCGGGAGATAGGCGCGCTTATACGGGTATTGCGCGGCGAGCACTTCGTCGAGCTCGACGCCAAGGCCGGGTTTCTCGCCCGGATGCATCATCCCGCGCTCGAAGCTATAGGCATGCGGGAACACCGCATCGGTCTCGGCGGTGTGTCGCATATATTCCTGTACGCCGAAATTGGGCACCGACAGATCGAAATGGAGCGCCGCCGCCATGCACACTGGCGACAGATCGGTCGCGCCGTGGCAGCCGGTGCGGATCTGGTAAAGATCTGCCAGCGCCGCGATCCGACGCAGATGCGTGATGCCGCCGGCATGGACGACGGTCGCGCGGATATAGTCGATCAGCTGGTTCTCGATCAGATGCTTGGCGTCCCAGATCGAGTTGAAGATCTCCCCCACTGCAAGCGGCGTAGTGGTGTGCTGGCGGATCAGGCGGAACGCGTCCTGATTCTCGGCAGGCGTCGCATCCTCGAGCCAGAACGGGCGATACGGCTCGAGATCTTTGCCCAGCCGCCCCGCCTCGATCGGCGTCAGCCGGTGGTGGATGTCGTGCAGCAGATGCACGTCCCAGCCGAGCGCCGCGCGCGCCGCCTTGAACAGCTCGGGCACGACGCGCAGATATTTCTCGGTCGACCACAGATTCTCGGTCGGCAGATCGGCATCGGCAGGTTCGTAGAACATCTTGTCCTTCGACACGCCGTAAGTGGAGGGCAGCCCCGGCACGCCGCATTGCAGCCGGATCGCCTTATACCCCTGCCGCTGATAATCGCGTGCGACCTCGACTGTCTCATCGATCGAGACGCCATTGGCATGGCCATAGACCATCACGCCATCCCGGCTCGCACCACCGAGCAATTGGTAGAGCGGGAGCCCGGCGATCTTGCCCTTGATGTCCCACAAGGCGGTGTCGACCGCCGCGATCGCGCTCATCGTCACCGGGCCGCGCCGCCAATAGGCACCCTTGTAGAGATATTGCCAAATGTCCTCGATCCGATGCGCATCGCGCCCGATCAGCAAGGGAATGACATGGTCGGTCAAATAGCTCGCGACCGAAAGCTCGCGCCCGTTGAGCGTGGCGTCGCCAAGACCGTAAACGCCGTTCTCGGTCTCGATCTTGAGCGTCACAAAATTGCGGCCAGGGCAAGTGACGATCACCTTGGCATCGATAATCTGGGGCATGGGGTCTTTCCGAGCGGGTGGGGAGGAATAAGGTATGGCAGCGATCAGGTCGGCATGACCTTCGCCGCGCCGATCATGCGATCGCAGCAGGGGCGTGTCGCGCGAGGACTGGCGTGTCCGGTCATGGCATCCTTCCTGTCGGTCGCTTCGACGAAGCGATGGACGCTCTGCGGCGGCCTCTTTACGATAGCGCTACCATGATAGCCTAAGCGCCACCTTGTCAATGATGTCTGTCAGGCAGGTTTAGCGGAACCCCACACCCCCGCGCCGCCCGGACGAGAGACTATGCCAGGCCGAATCTCTGCCGCCGCGCCGTGAGACTCGCGTCCAACTCGGCAATCTCTTGGACCTCGGTCGCCTGGATCAGAGCGGCGAGCACCTTGTCGAGATGCGCCCGCATCGCCCCGCGCGCCAAATCCGGGTCGCGTGCCGCGAGCGCCTCAAAGATTGCAAAATGTTCGTCGATTCGCGGCCCGACCCCGGCGCGATGCGCCTTTTGAGACATCGCTTTCTCCTGCGGCGAACGCAGCCGGGCCTGCCACAGCGCCTCGACCGCGCCGGAAATCGCACTGTTGCGAGTGGCTCTGGCGATGCTGATGTGAAACTGGTGATCGAACGTCTCGGCTTTTTCAACATCTTCGCCCGCAGCCACCAGATTATCGAAAAGCGTTTTGAGTTCCTTGATGTCATGCGCATCGACGCGCGTGGCGGCGATCGCGCAGGCCTCGCCCTCGATAGCGCGGCGCGCCTCCAGAAGCTCGAACGGCCCCACCCCGATCGCCGAGAATTTGCCGCCGCGCGGGGTCTTCGCAGAAACGTACACCCCCGACCCCATCCGGATGTCGACGAGCCCATCCACCTCCAGCGCGATCAACGCTTCGCGAATCGTCGGCCGCGATACGTTGAACGCCTCCGAGAGCTCGCGCTCCGAGGGAAGACGTGTGCCCATCGGATAATGGTCAGCAAGAATTTGCCCGCCAATCTGCCGAGCGATGTCCGCGTAGAGACGTACGGTCTTCAATTTCCCCATCGTCCTTCCGGTTGCCCTGCGGCGCATCATATCCCCGCAACACGAGCGGTGAGCACCCTCCGCGCAGCATGCCGCAGCAATGCCCGCAGCGCAATTATCTGATCGATTGGCCTTACAGCTTGTCTTTTTTGTGTTTGACAGACACTGCCTGTCAGGCCAAATGGTAGCGCAATCATAGCGCTGGAAAACGTGGCGCGTGCATAATTAGGAAGGGGATCTGACATGAGCTTTCTCACCGGTGCCGCACGCCTGACACGGGGCGCGCTTCTTGGGGCAACCATTCTTTCAGGCCTTTGCGCCCAGGACGCGTTCGCGCAGTCCACAGCTGTTCCGCCACGCTCTGGCGAGCAGGCTTCCCCGCCTGCAGCCGTGCAATCGAGCGCTTCGCCGCAAGAAACCTTGCCCGATACAGCACCCACCGACGACATCGTAGTGACCGGCTATCGCAACAGCCTGGCGCTCTCGACGAATGCCAAGCGTGCGTCGACCGGCTTTACCGATGCGATCTTCGCCGAGGACATTGGCAAGTTCCCCGACACCAACATCGCCGAATCGTTCAATCGCATTTCCGGCGTGACGATCACGCGCGACATTACGGGCGAAGGCACCAATGTCGCCATCCGCGGGCTTGGTTCCAATTTCACCAACGTGACGTTGAACGGCGCGCCGATCGCGGTTGCGTCCTCGGGTGCGACCGACGCTCAGGGTACCGATCGCTCGGTCGACCTCAGCTTTTTCCCAACCGATCTCTTCACCAAGCTGACGGTCAACAAAAGCTATACCGCCGATCTGCTCGAAGGCGGTGCCGCAGGCAATGTCGATCTGCGTTCCGCCCGGCCGTTCGACCGCGCCAAAAATTACCTGGCGTACAATGTGCAAGGGTCGCAGCAAGGCGATGCCAACCGGATCGGCGTGCGCGGCTCGCTGATCAGCAGCTGGCACAACGACACGATCGGCATCCTCGCCGGTTTGTCCGGCCAGCGCTCATTCACCGATACACGCGGCTTTGAGACGATCGGCTATACCAATCCGGCGCTGACCGCCGCGCAGTGCGGCGCAGCGACCGGTTGCAACAGCACCGGCGGCGGCAACTGGACGATTCCCTCGGTCGTGCCGACAGGCGCGGGCGGCGGTCTGGTGGCGGGGACTGTCATCGACCAGGCCTTCCTCCTGGCGCACAATCCCGGTGCCACCATCCAGCAGATCGATAACGCGTTGCTACCGCGATTGGGGCGGACTTCCGACGAGCGCGGAACGCGCGACCGTGTCAACGCGATCGTCAGCGTGGAATGGCGCCCGAGCGACACGCTCCATTTCTATGTCGATAGCCTGTATGGCTATAAGCATAACAATCTGATCCGCGAGGATATGGCGTGGATCGTGCGCAATAGCGCCATCATTCCGCTCAACATGACGTTCGACAAGGCCGATTGCAGCGCAGGCTGCTCGGTCACCGGCGGCACCTTTGCCAACGCCCAGTTCTTCGACGAATTCCGCCCCTATATCGAGACGACCAAGCTGTTCAGCGTCAATCCGGGCGGCGAATGGGAAATCTCGGACACGCTCAAGCTGACGGCGCAGGGCAATTACTCGCGTTCGACCTTCCACCGCGAAAGCCCGACGGTCGGCGCGACCACCCCGCTTGGCGTGGGCACGACGGTCACCTACGCCAACACCGATAACGGCCCGGTGATCACGCCGAACATCGATCTCAACAATCCGGCGAACTTCGGCTGGAACGCCGGCTCCCGCGTCAACATCCAGGACGAGCGGCGCATCAACAAGACCAAGGGCGCGCGCGCCGATCTGACCTGGGGCGGCCCCAAGCTGAACCTCAAGGTCGGCGGTGATTATGACGACGTCTCCCGCCTGATCCAGGGCTTCGACAACAGCCAGGCGTGGCAGAATGCGGTCTGCGGCAACAATCCCAGCATCTTTGTGGGGTCGCCCAACAGCCAGCCGCCATGCGCAGGGATCAATTCGCCCGGCGCGGCTCCTGCAGGCTACCCGACCTATCCCGGCTACGGCACCGGCGCGACCGCCGGGCAGACCGGCACCGTCAGCTATGGCGGCTCGCTCGTCCCCAACAGCGCGTTTCCAAGCTATCTGATCCCGGGGCCGGCCGGCTTCGTCACGGTCGACTTCCCGAAATTCGCCAATGCGACCAATTATCAGCAGTTCCACGATAACGAGCCCGCCTCGGGCGGGGCGAACACCGGCGCAAGCGGCGGCTATATTCGCGAGGTCGTCAAGTCGGCCTTCGCCACGCTGAACGGATCGCAGGAGCTTGGCGGCAACACGCTGCGCTTCAATGCAGGCCTGCGCTTCGTCGACACGATCCAGACGATCACGGGGACGGTGTCGCTGCCGGATCCGCGCAACACGCTCGCCGGCGGTGCCTCGCTGCCCGATGGCAGCCGGTATCCGAACATCTCGACGAGCGTGACTACGCGCAACGAATATCGCAACTGGCTGCCCGCCGCGACCTTCGCTTACGACATTGGCGCGCATGCCGTCGTCCGTGTCGCCGGGTCGCGCACCATGACCCGGCCCGATCCCTCGGCGCAGCTGCCCGGCGTCAACTTCGGCGCACCCTCGGCCGACCAGGCAACGATCGGCAATCCCGCGCTCAAACCCTATCTGTCGACCAATCTCGACCTCGGCTTCGAATATTATACCGGTCGTGAAGGGGTGATCAGCGTCAACGCCTTCCGCAAGTCGATCACCGGCTTCACCACCACCAATATCACGACGGTGCCGTTCAGCTTCCTGGCGCAATATGGCATCACCTACGACACGCTGAACCCGACGCAGCAAATCGCGCTCAATTCGCGCGGCGGCCCGACCCAGGCGCAGGTCCAACTTACGTCGCAGACCAACGTGCCCGACAAATTGACGATCAACGGCCTCGAATTCCAGTGGGTCCAGCCGCTCGACTTCCTGACCAAGCACATCGGCGTGACCGGCTTCGGCTTCAACGCCAACGCGACGATCGTCGACCAGACGAGCAAGGGCGCCGCGATCGCTTATGGCGTCGCTCCCTTCACCTACAATATCACCGGCTATTACGAGAAGCATGGCGTGATGTTGCGCGTCTCGACGACGTCCCGCCGTGGTTCGCAAAGCAGCGGTGCCGCGCAGAACGGCATTCCGGCTGCGGCGTTGTTCAACAATGACTATACGTCGTACGATTTCTCGTCGGCATTCGATCTCGACAAGATCTTCGGCATCAAAAATCTGCCGCAACTAACGGTAAACGTCGCGAACTTCACCGATGCGACGTTGAAATCCTATTTCCAGTTCAGCAACGACACCTTCACCCAGTATAAGCCGGGTCGACAGGTTCTGGTCGGGTTGCGCGGTACTTTCTAATCCCCCCTCGGGACCCTTAGCGGGAGCGGCGCGGCCGCTCCCGCCATTTTTTCGCAGGCGGGCTGGCGCTTTTAGTCGATCTGCGCCTCGATACCCGCCAGCCTGGACAACCGGGCAAAGCGGTTGGGGCAACCAGCGGATGTGAAACGGCTAGGTATGGGTGCGTTTTGTTGGCAGCACCCGCACCGGACGGTGTCACACTTTACCCGTGATCGACCTGATGACGCCGTTTGCCAACTTTACCTTGTTGCCATCGCATCCCCGCGAACTTGCAGCAGTACCACATCGTTGGCAGGAACCGTGAAGGTCGAGACCTGCGGGTCGAGCGCAACCCCCGTCCAGACGTCGCGCATCGCCGTGGACGACCCCAACCCGATATCGGCCGGGCGTAGCGTCAGGGTAACGGGCGCATCGGCACGATTGAACAATGCAATCGCATATGCCCCACCTGCCAGCGGCTTGAGCCAGATTTCCGAGCCGCCATCCTTGCGCACCGCCTTGCCCTGCACACCCCTGACATCCTGATCGATGGCGATCACACCGCGGTTTTCAAGCAGGCGTTTCGCCGCCTCGCTCGTCGTACGGACATCGTGGCCCATCATCAGTGGGGCGGCCGACATCGCCCATAGGGTCATATGCGTGCGATAGGCGCTTTCGGACATGCCGCCATTGCCGATTTCGAGCATGTCGGGGTCGTTCCACCCGCCCGGACCGGCGTCGCCTGGATCGCCATTCTTCTCGAATCCAATCCGCGCCATCGTCGCATAATCGTCGGTGATGTCACCCGTCGTGCGCCACAGATGACCGCCCACCGCCCTGCCCCAACTGCCGACGTGGAACCGGCCATATTCGCACAAGGAATAGACGATCGGCCGCCCGGTCGCGCGGAGCGCAACGCCCATTTCGTAATAGCTGCGCTGAACGGTGTCGGCATCGGCGTAGAAATATTCGCCGGAGCACAGATCGTATTTGAGATAGTCGACGCCCCAGCCTGCGAAGGTGTTCGCGTCCTGCCGGACATGACCGTAGCTCCCTTCATAGCCGGCGCAGGTGCGTGGCCCGGGCGAGGAATAGAGGCCAAGCTTCAGCCCGCGCGCGTGAACATAGTCGGCGAGCGCCTTCATGTCAGGAAATTTGGCGTTGGGCCGGATCTGCCCGTCGGGCCCGCGCCCGCCTTGCCAGCCATCGTCGATATTGACGTAGGTGTAGCCCGCATCGCGCAATCCGGTCGAGACCATCGCATCGGCGATCGCGCGGATCGTGGTGTCGTCGATCTTGTCGGCGAACTTGTTCCAGCTGCTCCACCCCATTGGCGGGGTCAAAGCGAGGCCGTCGGGCGCAAGCGTACCGAGCGCCGGCAGCGTGGTTTCGTGGAACGTCAGCGCGGTGCGTTCGGCAGCGGTGGCGCGGTGCCCGGTCAGAGCGACCGTCGACTCCCAGATGCCACCGTCGAGCAGCACGCTCTGCCCGCGAACGCGCGCGCGCCAATGACGGATGGGCACACCCGGCGTGTTGAGATTGCGCATGTCGAAACTGAGCAGCGTCGGCGTCACGACGATCTGCTGCATCGTCATTCGGCCATACCAGTCCGACGTCACCCAGCCCGACACGCTCCCGTCGGCGGCGCGGTGCAGCTCGAGCATGCGGATGCCGGGGTTGGCCGGTGCGCCGGGGAACACGAACGCGATGTCATAGGCCCCCTGCGCCGGGGTGAAGCTGAGCGGGTGCGCGACGGCTGGCGATCCGGCGAGCAGCATTCCCAGCCACGCTACCGCACCCGCGACCATGTGCCGCCATGGTCGCACGCTCAAAGCGCCGCGACCGATGCCGCGCGCGCCGTCACGTCGCTATGCTGTCGGCTGTAGGCGAAGTAGATGACCAGGCCGATCACGTTCCAGCCCGCGAAACGCACCAACGTCATCGGTGGCAGGCTGACCATCAGATACAGGCAGCCGATGATCGTCAGCGTGCCGACCACATAGGGGGCGGGTGCGCGGAACAACCGCTTGGCATCGGGCGCGGTGCGGCGCAGCACCATCAGGCACGCGCCAACGGAAATAAAGGCGAGCAAGGTCCCAGCATTGGCGAGTTCGGCGATCTCGTCGAGCCGGAATATCCCCGCGACCAGCGCGATCGTCACGCCGGTCAACACGGTGATCAGCGTCGGCGCGCCGGTACGCTGCGAGACTTTCGCGAGGCGACGCGGCAGCAAGCCATCGCGCGCCATCACGAAGAAGACGCGGCTTTGACCGTACATCATCACCAAGATAACCGAGGGCAACGCGATGATCGCGGCCAATGCGATGAGATGCGCCGCGAGCGGCTGCCCGAGATTGCGCAGCACCAAAGCGAGCGGCTCGGGCGAATTGGCGAGCGCGGTGAACGGCAGCGCACCGACCGCAGCGATCGCCACCGCCATATAGATGATCGTGCACAATACCATCGACCCGATGATGCCGATCTTGAGATCGCGCGCGGGGTTCTTGGTCTCCTCGGCCGAGGTCGCGACCGCATCGAAGCCGTAGAACGCGAAGAATACGATCGCCGCCGCCGCCATCACGCCATGCTTGCCGTCGCTGCCGAAGCCATAGGGCATGAACGGATGCAAGTTGGCGGTGTGGAAATTGGGCGCGGCAAAGGCGACGAAGACGCCGAGCGCCACTAGCTTGATTACCACCAGGATGATGTTGAGCGTCGCGCTTTCGCGCGTTCCCGCGATCAACATGCCCATCACGGCGAGTGCCACCGCGACCGCTGGCAAATTGACGATGCCGCCGCCATGCAGCCCGACCAGCAGCGCGTGCGGCAGATGCACGCCTGCGGACTCGATCCAACCGACCAGATAGCCCGACCAGCCCACCGCCACGGTCGAGCAGGCGAGCGAATATTCGAGGATCAAGCTCCAGCCGACGATCCAGGCGATGCCTTCGCCGAGCGCGGCGTAACTGAACGTATAGGCGCTGCCCGCCGCAGGGATCATCGTTGCGAGCTCGGCATAGGCCAAGGCGGCACATCCGCATACGAGCCCGCAGATGACGAAGGCGAGGATCACCGCCGGGCCGGCGCGTTCGGCCCCGACGCCGACCAGAGTGTAGATACCCGTGCCAACGATCGCGCCGACCCCCAGCGCGATCAGATGCGGCCAACTTAACGTTTTGGCGAGGCGCGCGTTCTTGGGGTGACTCGTAACGCTGTCGAGCGGCTTACGTGGTCCGAACATGACCTCTCCTGGAATGATGAATCAGGTCGCGGCGGCTGCCGCAAACTCAATGCGCAGATCGTCGAGCGTGGCGGCGATATGCTCGCTCAGCATCGACTCGATAGTGGTTTCGTCGCGCGCCAGCCAGGCATCAAGCAGCCCGCGATGCTCGACATGTGCGCGTTCGTCGCGGCCGGCCGGTGCCAGATGCGCGATGACATACCGCTCGGCGAGGATCGTGAGACGTTCGACCACCTGGGTGGTCAGGATACGATCCCCCGGGCGGACGAGGGCTGTGTGGAAGTCGCGATTGCGGATCGCCACCTCGGCGAGATTTCCTTCCGCAGCTTGATCGAGCCGCTCGAAGCTTTCGATCGCCGCCCGGCGGTCGGCTTCGGTGGCGACGCGCGCGGCACGCGCCGCCGCAACCGGCTCGACCGCAAGCCGCAGCTCGAAGATTTCCTCGGCTTGGGCGCTCGACATCGGCTGGACGAAATAGCCGCGATTGGCCTGGCTGGTCAGCAGCCCTTCCTGCTCGAGCCGCGCCAGCGCCTCGCGCAGCGGGATCTTGCTGACCCCCAACTCGGCCGCCAGCGCATCCTGGCGGATCGGCAAATCGTGCGGCAACTGCCCAGTGACGATTTGCTCGCGGACGATCTCGAATACGCGTTCCGATAAAGTGCGAACGACGATGCTCATGCGGGCGTGCTCCGGAGAAACGGCGGGTTTGCTCATTTAACCTGGAAACCTTCCCAGAAGTGATCGGCACGATCAATCCAGATCGTATTAAATCCGGTGGCGATCGCCGATCCTTCGATCGACGGGATAATCGCCGGCAGATCGCCAAGCATGGTATCCGCTTCAACGCGACCGATGAAGCGGCTGCCGATATAGCTTTCGTGTACGAAGCGGTCCCCCACCTTCAGCCGCCCTGTCGCAGCCAGGTGTGCCAGCCGCGCCGAGGTGCCCGTGCCGCACGGCGATCGATCGATCGCCTTGTCCCCATAGAAGACCGCGTTGCGACCGTCGGCGTCGTTGGCGAGCGGCGCGTCGGCCCACAAGATGTGGCTGACGCCGCGGATCGTCGGGTCGAGCGGATGGACGGGCTCGTATTGCGCGCGCACCGCTTCGCGAATGCGCCCGCTCAGCTCGACCAGCCGCGCCGCGCCGAGCGCATCAAGCCCGGTATAGGCCCCCTGCGGCTCGATGATCGCGTAGAAATTGCCGCCATAAGCGACGTCGATCGTCAGTGGGCCGATCCCCTCGACATCGACCGCGATGCCGCGCTGCGCGACATAGGCAGGGACGTTGGTGATGGTCACCGCCGTCACCTTATCGCCGTCGGTCGTGTAGCGCACGTCGATCACCCCGGCCGGCACCTCGATCCGCAATTCGCCAGGGGTCGCGGGCTGGATCAGCCCATGTTCGAGCCCGAACGTGACCATGCCGATGGTGCCATGCCCACACATCGGCAAGCACCCCGATGTCTCGATGAACAGGATCCCGATATCGGCATCGGCCGTGGTCGGCGGATAGAGGAAACCGCCCGACATCATGTCGTGCCCGCGCGGCTCGAAGCACAGCCCCGTGCGGATCCAGTCGAACCGCGACAGGAAATCCTGCCGCCGCGCCGACATGCTGTCGCCTTTCAGGAGCGGCGCGCCACCCGCCACCAGACGAACCGGGTTTCCGGCGGTGTGGCCGTCTATGCAGAAGAAAGTGTGGCGCACGCTCTACCTTCAGGCCGCCTTGGCCACTTCGATCGTCGGACGCGTCGCCGCAGCCTTTTCGACCATCGCAATCACCTTTGCGCGGCGTTCGCCGATCAGCGGCAAGCGCGGCGGGAGCACGCGTTCCGACCCGCGCCCCATCACTTCTTCGGCCAGCTTGATCGATTGCACAAGATCATGCTCGGCATCGAGATGCAGCAGCGGCATGAACCAGCGATAGATTTCGAGCGCCTTGGCGTGATCGCCGCGCTCGAACGCGCGCACCAGTTCGACCGATTCCTGCGGGAACGCGTTGGTGAGGCCGGACACCCAGCCCTGCGCGCCGAGATAGAGCCCTTCCAGGGCGACGTCGTCCAGCCCGGCGAACAAGACATAGCGGTCGCCGAAATGGTTGCGGAAATCGGTGAAGCGGCGGGTGTCGGGCGCCGATTCCTTTACGCAGACGATGTTGGGCGTATCGACCAGCTCGGTCAGCACCGCCTTGTCGATCACGGTGCGATAGGCCGGCGGGTTGTTGTAGAGCATGATCGGCAGCGCGGTGTTGTTCGCGACGCCCTTGAAGTGCGCGACGAGCTCATGTGGTTGCGGCACATAGACCATCGGCGGCAGCAGCATGAGGCCGTCGGCACCGATCTTCTCCGCCGCCTGCGCATAACGCACCGCGCGGCGCGTATCATATTCGGAAACGCCAGTGAGCACGGGCACGCGGCCGGCCACGACTTCGACGATCGCCGAGAGCACCGAGACCTTCTCATCATATTCGAGCGAGTTGTTTTCACCGACCGTGCCAAGCGCGATCACACCGGTGACGCCGTCGCGGATCAGGTCGTCGACAACGCGCTGCGTGTCGGCCAGGTCGATTGACAGATCCGCGCGCAACTGCGTCGTTACAGCGGGGAAAACACCCCTCCAACCGATTGCCATTTTCCGTGATCCGTCCTTTTGTTTGATCTGGAATACGGTATACGAAGTGAAATGCTGCAGGGCAACAGGAGAAAGTCAAAAGTGAAAATCGCGGTGATCGGCGGCGGCGTGGTCGGCCTCAGCTGCGCGCTACGGCTCGCGCGGGCGGGGCATGCAGTGGTTGTGGTCGAACGCTCGACACGCCGTGATGCCGCATCCTGGGGCAATGCCGGGCATATCGCAACCGAGCAAACTGCCCCGCTTGCCTCGATCGCGACGTTGCGCTCGGCGGGGGACCGTCTGTTCGCACGCGGTGGAGCACTCGATCTGCCGCTCGCCGCGATCGGGGAGTGGCTCCCGTTCGCTTTGCGCATGGTCGCCGCCGCCCGACCGACACGCTTCGCCGCGGGCAAACGTGCGCTCGCGGGATTGCTCGCGGACGCCCTGCCCGCCTGGCGACGCCTGGTGACGGCGATCGAGGCACCCGATCTGCTGCGCGAAGCCGGTCACCTGGTCGTTTGGGAAAGCGCCGCGACCGCAGCTTCAGGACGCGCGGCGTGGGCGCAAGCGGATACCGGCACCGCGCGCTTTGCCGCGGCAACACCTGCGCAAATCGCGGCGTTCGAAAGCGCGACGACGGCGTCGCTTGCCGGTGCCATCCAGTTCTGCGGTACCGGCCAGATCACCGATCTCGCCAGGCTCGCCGCCATGCTGAGCGAAGCGTTTTGCGCGGCGGGTGGCACGATCGTCGAGCAGGAGGCGACGTTGGTGCGCGAGGGCGGACACGCGACGATCCCCGGCCTGGACGCCGACTGCGTGCTCGTTACCGCAGGCGTGCGCTCGGCACCGCTCGTCGCGGCGATCGGGCATCGCGCGCCGATCATCGCCGAGCGCGGCTATCACATTCGCGGAACCGCTGCCGGCTGGCCACAGGACCTCCCGCCGGTCGTGTTCGAGGATCGCTCGATGATCGTCACGCGCTTTGGCGAGCAAGTGCAGGCGGCAAGCTTTGTCGAGCTCGGCACTGTCGACGGCCCGCCCGACCCGCGCAAATGGGAGCGGCTCGAACAGCATGTTGGCGACCTCGGCCTTGCCATTGGCGGACCCTTCACGCGCTGGATGGGCAGCCGTCCGACCCTGCCCGATTATCTCCCGGCGATCGGCCGGTCGCGCCGCGCCGACAATCTTTTCTACGCGTTCGGGCACCAGCATCTCGGGCTCACGCTTGCCCCGGTGACGGCGGAAATCGTCGCCGGGATGATCACCGGGCACCCGGATCCTATCGACATGGCCCCGTTCGACCTCGAACGGTTTGGCGGCAAGGGAGGCAGACGATGATCGGCGGATCCACGGCGGACGAACAACTGGCGAACCTCGGTCGATGGCAGATACCCGCCACGCCGATCGCACCGGCGGAGCGACGCGACCGGCTCGACCGCGCCCGCGCCCTGACCGAAGCCTCCGGCGCGACCGCGTTGCTGGTCAATGCCGGGGCGAGCCTGCGCTATTTCACGGGCCTGCCATGGTCCCCGACCGAGCGGCTGGTCGCATTGCTCTTACCGCTGACCGGTACACCGCGATTGATCTGTCCGGCGTTCGAACTGGGCTCGCTCGAAGCGGGCCTGGCCGTCGCTGCCGAGCCTTTGCTGTGGGAGGAAGACGAAGACCCTAGCGCGCTAGTCGCAGACGCGCTGCCGCGCGGTACGACGCTTGCGGTCGATCCGCTGTTGCCGTTCCATTATGGCGAGCGTCTGCGCCAGCATGGTCTAACGCTGATCGACGGTGCCGCCGCGATCGACGGCTGTCGCATGATCAAGTCCGCCGCCGAACTCGCGCTGATGCAGCAAGCCAAAGCGATGACGCTCGAAGTCCAGCGGCGCGCCGCGCGCATCCTCAGGCCCGGCATCGCAGCAAGCGAGGTGATCCGCTTCATCGACGCCGCACACCGCGCGCTTGGCGCGGCAGGCTCGACCTTCTGCGCCGTCCAGTTCGGGCGTGCGACCGCGTTCCCGCACGGTCTGCCTGGCGATCAGCAACTCGAAGACGACAGTCTCGTCTTGATCGACACCGGCTGCACAGTCGATGGCTATCACAGCGACATCACCCGAACCTACGCCTTCGGGCAGGTCGAAGACGATGTACGCGCACTCTGGTCGCTGGAGCAGGAAGCACAGGCCGCTGCCTTCGCCGCGGTCGAGCCCGGCGTGCCGTGCGAAGCGATCGACGCCGCAGCACGCGCGGTGCTGGAACGCGCGGGGCTCGGGCCCGACTATCGCTTGCCCGGCCTCCCGCACCGCACCGGGCACGGCATCGGCCTGTCGATTCATGAGCCCGCCTATCTGGTCCGCGGCGACCGTACCCCGCTGGCACCGGGCATGTGTTTTTCGAACGAGCCGATGATCGTCGTGCCCGATCGCTTCGGCATTCGGCTCGAGGATCATTTCCATGTGACCGCGACCGGCGCGCAGTGGTTCACCCAACCCCAACCATCGCTCGACCGTCCCTTCGTCGATTGAACGCGCCGATGGGATAGCCCGAATGGGCGCATGGGTTCAGGCCAGACGGGTCAGCGTAACCGCAACGGGCGAAGGACCGCGCAAGGCAAGCGGGATGGTGCCGCCAGCCTCCGTGACGATCGCCCCCTCGATCGCGACCCGCCACCGTCCTGCGCCGAGATCGAGCGTGACCGATGCCGCGCCGTGTTCGACAAGAAATCCGACGCTGCGCCCGTCATGCGAAAGCGTGATCTCACGATCGGCGGCAAAGCGCCCGGCGTGCAAGGTGAGATCGACCGTCCCGCCGGCCCAGCGCGCGTGGAACCGTCGCCGCACGCCATCGCGCGGCACGACCGCGATCGTGTGGTCGCCCTCGCGCAGTGTGCCGCCAAAAACGATCCGCCCGAAGATCGGATCATCCGCGACGATCGTCGCCGCGCTGCGTAGCGCACCGCAAAAGCCCAGATCGATTTCGCAGGCATAATACCATGCGCCGCGGTGATGCGGCTGATCGAGCCAGGTCAGCCCGTTAGGGGCCGGCTCAAATCCGCCTGCTGCCGCACCGTCATTGGCCTTGCCCGGATACCAATAGCCGTAATCGGTTTCCGCAGTCCCGCTGTTGAGCAGGGCCCAACTGCTGAGAAACGACGCATAGCCAAGCCGAAGCAGAGTATGCGGATCCACGGGATCGCGAAGCGCGTGGTCGAGCACCGCCCAGCCGCCCATCTGCGCCATGTAGCTGAGCGTATAGGCATTGCCACCCGACCCGCGATAATCGCTGCCGAGCAGATAATAAGCCGGTTCGAGCCAGCCACGGCAAAACAGATTGGCCGCCATTTGCCGAGCGCTGAACGCCTTGACCGCGTCGCGCGAAACGCCCGCGACCGGATGGTCGAGCGCGTACCGCACGATCGCCTGGGTCGATTCGAATCCCGTCGAATCGAAGGCATATTCGGAGCCGAACAGATCCGGCTCGCCGGTGACGAAGAAGCGCACCTTCGTTTCCCAGAACTCGCGCAATTCCTGCGCCTGCGCGGATCGACCGGCAGCGTCCAGCGCGACGATCAGCTCCGGGAGGACGCATTCATTGTAGAAGCCCGTCTCATAGGCCGACCAGTTCGCCAGCGCTTTCGGGATGGTGAACATCGCCCGCGCCGTGCCGAACGCGCGCTCGAGATAGGCCTTCGCGTCCAGCCGCGTCGCGACGCCGGGGTGGTCGGTCGCGATGCGATACAGCGAAAGGTAAAGCAGGATGATATGCGGGTAATCGTAGACCCGCCAGATGTGCAGCTTCCCCTTGGTGCCAGCATCGGCACTGTCGCGATTCTGTTTCCAGTCGGGGATGCCATAGATCGCATAGGGATAGGTCTCGGCGGTGCTGCGCTGCAGCCCGCCCCATACGAAGTGCTCGATATAGTCGTCGAGCGCGGTGACTTCGGCCTGGACCGGGTGCTCGGCATTCTTGGCAGCGAGGAAAGCGGGTTTGCTGAGCCCCGGATCGTCGCAGGTCACTTCGTAGATACGCCAGCCCTTGATCTGATCATAAGTGTCGGGCCCGAGCAGCGTCTGGCTCTGCATGTTCCACTCGCCGAGCAAACCCCGATACCATTTCGTCGGATCGCGGTGCTGGTGCGCGGCGATGAAGGCACCGCGCTTGGCGATCAGTGTCTCGAGCGGCTCGGTCGCGAAAAATTCGAGATGCGTGAGGCGCGCGTCACCGTGGCGGATCGTCAGGCGATTCTCGCCGAGACGGCCAAAGCGTACGCGGTATAGCTGCCGCCCCGCCCGTTCTCCGAGGGGCTCGATCTGCGTTGCAGCGGGATGCTCGGCATCGATCCCGTGGATCGGGTCGGACGAACGCAATGCCAGCGTCACGAACAAATCGCTCGGGACGGTCATGCCGGGCACGACTTCAACATCGATCCCGCCCGCAGCGGCGATCGCGTCTCGCGCGGCGGCATAGTCCGCGACCAGGCTGAAGCGCAGCGCGTAGCTGCGCCGCTCGCCCGGCGCGAGCATCAGATTCGTGACCGGAATACGCCAGCGTGTCCCCTTGGCCGCACTTTCGGCCGCCGCGGCGGCGGCATGGATGTAGACGCAATAGCCGTCGTCATGGTTCTCGGCGGCGGCCATATCCCAATATTCAAGCTGGGTATCGCGCTCGGGCATCAACAGGAGGTACGGCCCCACGCTGTTGCGCCGCATCCAGAACAGATGCGAGCCGTGACCCGAGACGAAGCTGTGCTTCAGCACGGCGTTGCCGTCGTCCTTTGCCGCGCCGGCGATGTTGTTCATCGGCAACGGCAGCATCAGATCGCCGATCTCGACCGGGACGGCCGACACATTGTGCAGCGTGATGCGCCACACCAGATCCGCTCCTTCGAGCCCCTGTTCGAGCTGCAGTTCGAGCGTGTCGGCGATCGCGTAGCTGGCCTTCCTGCCAGCATCGGTCTCCACCGTGCGTACTGCCACGGCGCGGGCGCTGTCAAAGCGCTCCCAGTCCCCTACGCCGTGCCGCCACACGATGCGCGCGGTGCCGAGCGCTACGCCAGGATAGACATAATCGGTCGGGAATGGATCATCGCGGACGGACAGGCTGGTTATACCGGTCGCGTCGGTCCCGACGACGAAGCGCGACGCGCGCGCCTGAAGGGTGCGCGCCACCCGCCGTTGCGGTGTCTCCATCGCCCACGCCGCCGGAGCTAGGCGGAGCGCGCCCACCGCGACCGCCGAACAGAGCAAAGCGCGACGGCTAAGCGCTGTCATGAGCCGCAAGGCTCCGACGCGGCGACAGGTGCGGCGGTCGGCCGTTGCTGCGTAGGCGCGATCACCTCCCATTCGGTTACCGCAACTCCGGCGGTGGCACCGCCCGCCTGCGAAGCGTCGAACGTCGCGCGCAGGCAGCGCGTGGTGATTGTGGCAAAGCGCGTCTCCTGCGCCGCATCGACCGCGACGCCATAACCGCTCGGTTGCGGCACCGGTTTCCAGCGTCCGTCCCAATAGTCGATCCGCCAGCGCGCAGGCGGCGCAACGCCTTCGCCCGCCCCGGCCGGATGATCCGCCCAGAACCAGATGCGCGAGCCATTGAGCGTCACCGGCTTGGCCCAGCGATATTCGATCCACGGATGCGCCGGATTGTCGGCACCGCGCCAGGTGCCCCACATGTCGGGCGGCAGCGGAGCCTCGCGCCGAATACCGTCGTTGAGCGCCTTGATCCAATATTGCACCGGCACCGGGGTGTTCGAAGCGAACGCCGTGGCCGAACCGGCGACGTTCCGCGTCGGTGCTGGCGTTGGCTGGGGCGACCGCGTCGGCACGACCGGGCGAATTCGCGCCGGGGTCACGCTATCGTCCCATTCGATTCGGTCGAGCGCCACGCTGCGCCGGAAATGCCCGCCGCCGACCGCGTCGGCGGTGTGGTAGGCAAGATACCATTGGCCCTTGAACTCGACCGCCCCGGAATGCGAGGTGGTCGAGGAAACCGGCTTCAGGATCACGCCGCGATAGGTCCACGGCCCGAGCGGCGAGCTCGCGGTGCCATACGCGATGCAGGCATGATACACCGCTGGCGTGCAGTCGCTCGTCGGCCCGGCGTTATTGCCAGCGTAGAGCATGTAATAGACGCCCTTGCGCTTCATCAGCCACGGCGCTTCGAAGAAGCCCTTCAGCCCGTCGACCCGGATTTCGCGGCCGGTCGGCGTAATCATGTCGCGGGCGAGCGCCATCCCGCGCAACTGCCCGAACGTGCCCCAATAGATGTACGGCGTGCCATCATCGTCGATCATCACGGTCGGATCGATATTCTGGATCGTGGTGCGCTCGGGCACGCGCTGCGAGAGGATCGGTCCCGATGGATGCGCATCGCGCCATGGGCCGACCGGAGTGTCGGCCACCGCGACGCCAATCGCGAAGCGGTCGGGGGCGTCGCTCTTCGCCTCCGACACGGGCGCATACATGTAGAATTTGCCATCGGGCCCAGGCACGATCTGGCCGGCATAAGCGTGCCCGGGCTCGGCCCATTTGAACACGCTTTCGGGCCGCGCGATCGCCGGATAGTGCGTCCAGTCGCCTTTGGCCGGGTCTTTGGTGGCAAGCAGCTGCCACTCGTTCATGATGAAATCATTGACGCCCGGCGGAGCCTCGTCGCGCCCCGCAAGGATCCACAAGGTATCGCCGATCACGACCGGCGCAGGGTCGGTCGAATAATAGCGGCCGTCCGCGAGGATCGGATTGCCGTTGCTGTGGACCGTCTCCTGTGCCGCGAGCGGGGTCGTTGTCAGCAAGGCGAGGGCGAGGATGGAGCGTCGCATCGTCATTCCGTTTGGGGATAGGGGCCTTTGCCGCCATCCTTGATCAGTTGATCGGTCCGCGCATCGAGCACCGGGAGCGGCACCGAACCCAGCTCAAGCATCGCGTCGTGCCACGCGCGCACATTGAACTTGGGCCCGAGCGCCTGCTCGGCGTGTGCGCGCGCTTTGCGAAACGCCAGCTCCCCCATGTAATAGCTCAGCGCTTGCCCCGGCCAGGCGATGTAGCGATCGACCTCGGTTTCGATTTCGTGATCGGACAGTGCGGTATTGTCGTGCAGGAACTGCTGCGCACGCTCGCGCGACCAGCCTTGCGTATGGATCCCCGTATCGACGACCAACCGCGCCGCGCGCCACATCTGGTAGCTGAGCATGCCGAAGCGATCATAGGGATCGTCATACATCCCCATATCGTCGCCGAGCTGCTCGCAATACAGCGCCCAGCCCTCGCCATACGCCGAGAGATAGGCGTCGCGACGGAATTGCGGCAACCCGGTATTTTCGGCGGCAAGCGGCATCTGCATGGCGTGGCCCGGTGCCGATTCATGGAGCGTGAGCGCGACCATCTGGTAATAAGGCCGCGAGGGCAGGTTCCAGGTGTTGACCAGATAGATCCCGGGGCCGCCGCGCCCGCCGGTGTAGAAGGGCGCGAGGTCGGCTGGCACCGGCTTGATCGCGAAACGGCTGCGCGGCAAATGCCCGAACCAGTCGCTTGCCTTGCCGTCGAAGGTCTTGGCGATCCAGGCGGCGCGGTTGAGCAGATCCTGCGCGGTCTTGGGGTAGAAGCGCGGATCGGTGCGCAGGTAATGCAGGAAGGCGGGCAGGTCGCCATCGAACTTCACCTGGCGCAGCACGTCGAGCATCTGCGCGTGGATCTTGGCGACCTCGGACACCCCAATCGCGTGAATCGCGTCGGGGCTGATGTCGAGCGTGACGAACTCGCGGATCTTCGACTGATAATAGGCCTTGCCGTCGGGCAGATCGTATGCCGCCAGCGTCTTGCGCGCACCCGGAATATAGTCTGTTCGCAGGAAAGCGAGCAGCTTGGCGTGCGCCGGCACCGCTGCCTCTGTGATCGCCGCCGCGCCGTCTTTGCGCAGCGCGGCCTGGGTCGCTGCCGGGATCGCCGCCGGGAAGCTCGCGAAGGGCGCATAGAGCGGGTTGTCGGCCAGCGTCTTGGCTTCGGCGACTTGCGCCACGCCGATGTCGCGGCCCTGCAGCGTCACTTGGGGCGGCGTGAACCCGCGTTTGAGACCGGCGCGCATATTGGCGATCTGCGCGTCGAAATAGCCCGGCAGCTCGCGCAGGGTCGCGATATAGGCGCGGTAGTCGGCCTCGGTGTGAAAGCTGCGGCGTGCTCCTTCAGCGACGTCGCCCCAGAAGCTGGTGTCGGAATTGAGCGGCTTTTCGTAATCGCGATAGGTCTGTTCGGCGAGCAGCGCGTCGATCTGTCCCTTATAGACCGCGTAATCGACCTTTGCCTTTGTCGATAACTGCGCGAACGGGATCGCGGCGAGCAGGCGCTCGGTCTCGGTCCAGCGCGCGAGTTTTGCCGCCTGAGCCTTCGGGCCCACATCGGGCAAATGGGCCTGGGTTTCGGGCGGGCTGTTCTCATCGGGTCCCTGCATCTTCTGCCGCCAGGCATATTCAGCGGTATAGATCGCCTTCAGCCGATCGTCGGCGGAAACGGCGCGGCCCGCCGTCTTGCGTGGTGCCGCGTCGGCCACCATCGGCATCGCTGTGCCAAGCAGCACGAGGAGTAACCAGCCATGCCGCATCTTCATTCTCCTGCCACCAGGGCATCGATGTCGGCGAGCAACGCCGCCGGAATATCGACGCCGTGCACCATGCTCTGCGCGCGCGCTGCGTAGCGGCGTTGCGAGGGCAAGCGCGCGCCCTGCTCCTCGATCGCCGCAAACATACCTTCGGCCCGCGCAAGGTGCGCCTCGACCTGATCGCCGAGAAAACCCGCCGGGTCGATCGCCACGATCAACTCACCCCCGAGCGGCGATCCGCCCGCGCCGCCGTCGGCGGCGAGCGATTCCGCGCTGGTCATGTCGCCGATCAGCGGCCCGGCGATCAACTCGACCATCGCCGCCAGCGCCGACCCCTTGTGCCCGCCGAAGGTGCGCATCGCCCCCGCGAGCACGGCCTCGGCGTCGGTCGTCGCCTGGCCTGCGGCGTCATACCCCCAATCGTCGGGCACCGGCTTACCGGCACGACGATGCAGCTCGATTTCGCCGCGCGCCACCGCGCTGGTCGCCAGATCAAAGACGAACGGCAGCCGACCGGGGCGGGGCCAGCCGAAGGCGATCGGATTGGTGCCGAACACCGGCTGCGTACCGCCGGCAGGCGCGACCCAGGCATGGCTCGGCGTGCAGGCCAGCGCGACGAGACCTTTCTCTGCCAGCCATTCGATTTCGGGCCAGAGCGCGGCGAAATGCACGACATTATTGAGCGCCAGAGCGGCAATGCCGTAACGCTGCGCCTTTTCGACAAGCATTGCGCGGCCCGTTTCGAAGGCCAATTGGGCGAAGCCGCCGCCGCCATCGACCCGCACGAGCGCGCGGGCCGGCTCCGACAGAAGCGGAATCGCCTCGGGCGCAACTGTCCCGGCACGAACGCTTTTGGCGGCGACGAGCAGACGGTACAGACCGTGCGAGGTGCAGCCGTCGCGTTCACCCGCCACCATCGTTTCCGCGACAGCGTGCGCGTGATCGCCCGACAGCCCGACCTGAAGCAGCACGCGCCGGGCGAGCGCACGGACCTCCGCCAGCGTCATGCGCACCGAGACCGGCGCGGTCGCGATGGTCATTTGACGGTGCCGGGCTTGGCCGTGAACAGCACCACGCCAAACACCGGCCCCGCCGAACTGCGGTCGTGCGGTACGAAGCGCACCTTCAGCGCACTTTTCTTGTCGGTCAGCGCCTGTGGCAGCGGATATTCGATATCGATGAACTTGCCCGGCACGTCGCCGCCAAGATGCTGGGTCGCGATCTTCACATTATCGACCAGAATGTCGAAATCGCGCCCTCGCTCCTCGCCCCAATAGGTCGCCTGCAGCACGAGCGGCCCGGGCTTTGCCTTCATCGTGAATTCGAAGAAGCCGCCCGATCGCGCATCACGCCCGTTGCGGTTGCGATAGCTTGTCGGGAAGGACAGCTCCGAGATCAGGCCGTGATCATGCTCGGGCTGCATCTCGCCGAGATGGACGACGTCGACCGACCGCGCGGCGATGTCCTTGAGCCGCGCTTGCTCGGCGACGAACGCGGCTTGCTCGGTCTTCCATTCGCCTTCGGAGAAGCGTTTGAAATACACCGCGCTGCGCCGTTCATATTGCTTGTAGAACGGCACGAAACTCAGGTCGCCCGGCCGCACGACGCCGCTGGTGGTGTAGCTCGCCGGTGTGGCGCTCGGTCGGAAGCTGGCAAGCAGATCGGTGCCGACCAGCGCCGGATCGGGGGACGTCCAGTCCCCCTCGGTCGTGCCGAGATCGGCGGCGAGAACCATCGGCCCGCGCAGGATCGCGACCGTCCGGTCGTCGCCCGGCGCCGCCTCGATCCGCAGCTCGAGCGGCAGCGTGATCGCGACCGTATCCCCCGCTTTCCAGCGTCGCTCGACGATCGCATAGCCGCTGGCGAAGCTCGGGGTGACCGGCTGGCCATTCACGCGCACCGCGGCTTTGCCCGCAGCCCAGCCGGGCACGCGCAGCGCGATCGCGAAGCGACCCGGGCGGGCGAGCTTGGCGAGCGTCAACGTCGAGGTCGGCTCGAACGGATAGCGCGTGTCGAGCGTCAGCGCCGCGCCGCGCGCGCGCCACGTCGCGTCGGCGGGGATGTAGAGGTTCACCAGCAAGGCACCCTCCCCTTCCCAGAAGATCGACTCGCCATGCTTGGCATGGCTTTCCATGCCCGTGCCGACACAGCACCAGAACGCGTCGTCGGCGGAGGTCGAGTATCCGCGCACCGCCCCCGTCAGCAGCGGCGTCATATAGGTGAACCCCGCGGTCTTGGGATCCTGCGCCGCCATAACGTGGTTGAGATGCGCGCGCTCGTAATAATCGAACAGCGCGCCATCGGGCTGCCAGCTATACAATTGTCGCGTCAGCTTGAGCATGTTGTAGGTGTTGCAATGCTCGCAGGTCTGTTCGGTAATGTGGCGGCTGATGCTGTCGGGTTCGGAGAAATATTCGCGATCGGCATTGCCGCCGATCACATAGCTGTGATGCTGCGTCACCGCCTGCCAGAAGAAGCGCGGCGCAGCGGCCTTTGCCGGTTCGCCGGTCAATTCGTGGATCCGCGCAAGCCCGATCAGCTTGGGCACTTGGGTGTTGGCATGAAAATTGGCGAGCTTGTCCTGTCCGGCGGTCAGCGGATCGAGTACCTTGCGGTCGTACAGCCGCTCGGCGATCGCCAGCCACTTGCGATCCTTGGTCCGCGCGAACAGTTCGGCAAAACTCTCGTTAAGCCCGCCATATTCTGTGCCGAGCATGGTTTGCATCTGCGCGTCGTCGAGTGCCGCGAACACCGGCTCGAAATAACCGGCGAAAGCGGTCGCGACCGAGAGCGCCTTGGCATTGCCCCAGCTCGCATGCACGTCGAGCAGCCCTGCGAACAGCTTGTGCACCGTATAGAAAGGTGACCAAGCACCGTTGAGATCGAATCCGCCCGAGCGGATATCGCCCTTGATGATCTCCGGGAAGATCTCGATCGCATCGACGACCGTGCCGTCCTTCCGCTTGCGCTGCATCGCGCCAATATAGCCGTTGCCGCGCGCCGCCTGCGCCTCCGCCAGCTCATCGACGATATAGTCGGCGCGCACCTTCGCCTGCGCATCGCCGGTCTGTTCGTGCAGCAGCACCAGCGCCGACATGTAATGGCCAAGCGTATGACCGGCGATGGTATCGCTCTCCCAGCCGCCATAGACCTCACCCTTGGGCTTGAGCCCGGCATAGGCACGGAAATTGTGCAGTAACCGATCCGCGCTGAGGCGCAGCAAATAGGCGCGGTTGACCTCGACGGCAGTCGCGTAATCGGATGGGCGCAAGCGCACCGCCGACAAAGGAAACGGCGTGGCCCGGCGCGGCAAACCTGCGGCGAGGGCGGCAAACCCTGCGGTTGGCCCAGCCAGCAGCGCCAAGGCGCTTGCTCCGGCCATCACTTCGCGACGCGTGCCCTGCATGATCACTCCCTTGTAATACGGTATACGATTAGGGCGGTTGGAAAGAGAGGTCAATCGCAGAACGCCCCTTCCCATGCTGTTGATCGGCCCGACGATTCCAACACCGCCCTTCACGATCATATACCGTATAATATTATTGACGAGTGGTGACATGCCTGCTGTATCGTGCCGCAAAAGGGGATCGCCGTGCCTGCTCCAAGCCTATCGTCACCACGTACTCATCGGCGTCTCATTGTGCACCTAGCGCTGCTGACCGGCGTAGCGCTGGCACCGATCGCGGCTCGCGCAAATCCCGCGCCTTTGCCGACGATCGAACAGCGCTACCAATTGGCCGACCGCTACCTTGGTGATGCCATGCGCAAGCTGATCGTCGATCAGAATCTCGACGCGCACTTCATCAATAACGGCAATGGCGTGCTGTTCCGTCGCGGCCCGACCGACGCCCGCGATATCCTGTTCCTCGATCTCGCAACGCGCGAGGCACGTCCGGTTATCAACGAGGCCGTACTGGCGCGGCTTGTTTCCAACGCGACCGGCAAATCGGGCCCACCGAGCGGCCTATATCTGGACGCTCCGGACTATGACCCGGCAACAGGCGTGCTCGGTTTCGGCGCGTTCGACAAGCGCTGGACGTTCAAGGATGGCGCTCTGACCGAGGCCGTCAAGGCCTCGCCCAAGGGCGACGATGCGGTTTCGCCCGACGGCCGCTTCCGCATCGTTGCCGAGGATCACAATTTGGTCGCGGTCGATCTCAGGACCAAGCGCCGCGTCGCGCTCACCACCGATGGCACGCGCGACAAACCTTACGGTCGCGGCATCGCCGAACTATCGGAAATCCTGAAGCAAGGCACCGAAGACCCCGTGCTGCCGGTGTCGGTACGGTGGTCGCCCGACAGCAAGCGCATCCTCACCTGGCGGCTCGATACGACCGACGTGCAGCGCTTGACGATGACGCAGGAAACGCCGCCCGGGGCCTTCTATCCGCGCAGTTTCTCCTACATTTATCCGCTCGCGGGCGCGGCGAAATTGCCGCAAGCCAGCCGCCTGGTGATCGACGTCGAAGATGCGGTGAAGCATCGCAAGGCAAAGATCGTGCCCCTCCAAGTCCCGAGCGAATCGCTGCTCTATCCGGCCGATCCCGATCTGAGCTGGTCGGCGGGCAAGGTCCGCTCGCAATGGGTCGAGCGCGGCTACGGCCAGATTGTCGTCTACCTGTCCGACCCGGTCACCGGCGCATCGACGATCACCGCGCGCGAAGCCATGAAGCCGCTGGTCACGGTGACGTCGAGCTTTCTGCAACCAGCCCCCGAACTGGGCGGCGAACTCGACGTGTCCGAGCGTACTGGGTGGGCACAGCTTTACCTGGTGCGTCCCGACGATCCCAATGGCGGCATACCGCTGACCAAGGGCAATTGGGAGGTCACGTCGGTCAATTATGTCGATGGCGAGAAGCGCTCGATCCTGCTCACCGGCGTCGGCCGCGAAGCCGACCGCAACCCCTATTATCACGCGCTGTACCGCGTGACGCTCGACGGCAGCCAGCCAGTCCTGCTCACACCCGAACCCCTTGAGCATGAGTTGCACGTCTCCGACGATGGCCGGTTCGTAATCGACGCGATGTCGAGCCCGACCGTACCGACGCGCACCGTCGTGCGCGACACCAGCGACGGACACATCCTCTACGAGCTCGGCCATGCCGACGCGTCAGCGCTGGTCGCGACCGGCTTCACTATGCCCGAGCCGTTTCGCGGGCTTGCCGCCGACGGCAAGACGCCGCTTTATGCGATGATCTATCGCCCGGCGCATTTCGATCCGACGCGGCATTATCCGATCATCGACAATGTCTATACCGGTCCGACCATGCACGTCGTGCCGAGTGCGTTCGGCGACACGCTGCTGAACGGGCCTGGCAGCGTCGCGCAACTTGGGGCGATCGTCGTGGTGATCGATGCGACCGGCACGTCGCAACGCGGTCAGGCGTTCCGCTTGCCGGCGTACCAGAATCTCGGCGAGGTCGGGCTCGACGATCACATCGCGATGATCCGCCAGATGGCGGCGCGCTACCCCTATATCGATACAACGCGCGTGGGCGTCTATGGCGGCTCGGCCGGAGGCTATGACGCGGCGCGCTTCATCCTCCGGCGCCCCGATTTCTTCAAGGTCGCGGTCTCATCGTCGGGCAATCACGATCTGCGGCTCGACAAAGCCTGGTGGCCCGAGGTGACGATGGGCAATCCAGACCCGGCGGTGTGGGATCGCAACTCCAACATGTCGGTCGCGGGCAACCTAAAGGGCAAATTGTTGCTGATCCACGGCGATATCGACGACAATGTGCCGATTACCGAGAGTTTCCGGCTCGGCAACGCGCTGATCCAGGCGCATCGCAGCTTCGACATGGTGGTGCTGCCCAACACCACGCACCGCGTCGCCCAGCCATTCTTCTGGCGCAAGTTCCGCGATTATTTCGTCCGCAACCTCCTCGACGAGGCACCACCTGCCGACGCCGCGTTTGAAGACCAGAGCCCCCATCCAGCAGCGCCCGCCGCCGCCAAACAGTGAGAAACTCGATGCTCCCTCCCCGCATGCTGCGTGTCTCGCTCCTGGCGTTGGCGATCGCGACTCCGCTCGGCGTCATGGCGCAGGACGCCCAACCACCCAAGCCGGTCTACCAGCCGATCGCCACCACGGCGGTGCGTGTCGCCAATCTGCAACTGCTTCTGCGCAACGACACGCAGACCCTTGCCGGCCTGTCACCGCTCGCCGATCCGACCTTTGATTTCGTCCCCGGCAAGCGCGAGCCGGAACGGCAAGGCGACGGCTACAATCATGTCGGCGACATAAACCTGCGGCTACGCACCCCTGGCGGGGAATGGCGCGACTATGCCTCGGCGCATCGGCGCAAGGCGATCACGCTATTGCCGACCAACCCCACGACGCTCGCCGCAGCCGACATCACCGCCTCGCTTGGCGATGGCCTGCCGCTGCGGGTCGAACGCCGCTGGCTCAACGTCGGCGGGTCACCCGTGCTGCGCTTCACGCTGGTCAACACGTCGCCGACCCCGGTCGAAATCGGCGTGCTTGGTATGCCGATGGTGTTCGACAACATCATCGATGACCGCACGCTCGAACAGGCGCATGCCGAGGCGAGCTTCGTCGATCCCTATATCGGGCGCGATGCAGGCTATCTCCAGGTGACCCGGCTGAGCGGAAAGGGCTCCGCTTTGCTTGTCCTGCCCGAGGGGCACAGCCCGCTCGAAGCCTATGTCCCGCTCCCGCAGGACCGCGCCGCCCCCAAGGGCACGACCTTCACCGAGAAAAGCCAGCGTAGCCAGACCTCGGAAGGGTTTTACGACTGGACGATCGCGTCAAAGGGCTATGCCGACAAGGAATGGAGCAAGGCCGGGCCGCAATGGAACGCGCCCACCAGCATCACGCTCGCCCCCGGCGAACGCCGCGATGTCGGCGTGCGCTTCGTGCAGTCGCCCGATATTCGCGGCATCGAGACCACGCTCGCCGCGCAGCACCGCCCGGTCGCGGTCGGCATTCCCGGCTATGTCGTGCCGACCGATCTCACCGCCGCGCTCTTCCTGAAATATGGCAGCAAGGTCGCCAGGATCGAATCCTTCCCGGCAGGTGCGCTGATCGCCACGCCGACTGCGGCTGCCAAAGGCTGGGCGCGCTATGACGTGCAGGCGCGTGGCTGGGGCCCGGCGCGGCTCAGCATCACCTATGCGGATGGCACGGTGCAGACGGTCAGCTACGACATCACCAAGCCGCTCGACCAGGTGATGGCCGATATCGGCCGCTTCACCACCACCAGGCAATGGTATGACGACAAGACCGACCCGTTCCACCGCGCCCCCGCGATCCTGTCCTACGACAAGGAAGCGGGCAAGATCCTGACGCAGGAACCACGCGTGTGGATTTCGGGGATGAGCGACGAAGGCGGCGCGGGCAGCTGGGTCGCGGCGATGATGAAGCAGCTCGACAATCCCGATGCGACCGAGGTCGCCAAGCTTGAGGCGCTGGTCGACGAAACCGTTGTCGGCACGCTGCAAATTGCCAGCGGCGACCATGCCGGTGCGGTCAAGAAGAGCATCTTCTATTATGACCCCAAGGAACATCCCGGCTATTACGATCCGACCGAGAATTGGCGGAACTGGACGTCGTGGTCGCACAAGGATGCCGACGATCTCGGCCGCGCCTACAATTACCCGCACGTCGCGATCGGGCACTGGGTGCTCTATCGGCTCGCGCGCAACCATCCCGGGCTCGTGACAGCGCACGACTGGAAATGGTATCTCGACCATGCCTATGGCACCGTCACCGCGATGATGCGCGATGCGCCTTATTACACGCAGTTCGGCCTGATGGAGGGCGACGTGTTCGTCGACATCCTGAAAGACCTGAAGCGCGAGGGGATGACCGCCGAAGCGACCAATATGGAAGCGCTGATGAAAGGCCGCGCCGACCATTGGAAGACGTTACAATATCCCTTCGGCAGCGAAATGGCGTGGGATTCGACCGGCCAGCCCGAAGTCTACGCCTGGATGCGCTATTTCGGCTATCAGCCGCAGGCGGACACCACGCGCGACGCGATCCTCGGTTATGATCCGACGATCCCGAGCTGGGGCTATAACGGCAATGCCCGGCGCTATTGGGATTTCCTCTACGGCGGCAAATATCCGCGGATCGAGCGGCAAATCCACCATTATGGTTCGGCGCTCAACGCCGTCCCGCTGTTCGATGCCTATCGCGCCAACCCAGCCGACACGCACCTGCTGCGCGTCGCCTATGGCGGCATGATGGGCGGAATCACCAATATCGATCGCGACGGCTTCGGGTCCGCGGCCTTCCACAGCTGGCCCGACCGGATGGGGTGGGACCCCTATACCGGCGATTATGGCATGGGCTTTTTCGGCCATGCTTATGCCGCCGCGACCTATCTGGTCGAGGACCCGACCTTCGGCTGGCTGGCTTATGGCGGCAATCTTACCAAGGCGGCGGACTCGGTCAGCGTCATGCCGAAGGACGGCGCGCGCGCACGCCTGTTCGTCGCGCCTGCGGGGACATGGATCACGCTCGAGGCTGGCAAGATCGCCACCGCGCGCTATACGCCCAAGACCGGCACGATCACGCTGACGCTCGACCCCGCCACCACCGCCACCCCCGCAGCACGCCTGTTCGTCGAAACGACCACAAAGGGCGGCCGCGCTTATACCACCGACGCGGGCACCGATACACGCGGCGGCCGGACCATTCCCCTCTCTGCCGGTCAGACGACCGTAACGCTCACGCCGCACTGAGTCCGGACAAGAGGAACGCAAATGCCGGCGGGGCCCCTGCCCCGCCGGCATTTTGCCGCGCGCACTCAGACCCCGTCAACGTGCATTGGCCGCGATTTCGCTCCGCCGATACATGGTCTGTTTCCACGCCGGTCGCGCATGCGCCGCCCATACGAAAAGGACCGCGACTTGCGTCGCGGTCCTTCCCAGCAACCATAGAAGCCAATGATCAGAAGCGGAACCGGGCACCCGCCTGAATCACGCGTGCCTGCTGGCGCGCGCCGACTGGCAATGCATTATACGCACCGAAATAGGTCCTGACATTGTTGTGCAGAAGGTTCGTTCCTTCGACGCTCAAGGTCATGAACTTGACCGGCGTAACGTTGATCGCGGCATCGAGGCGCGACGTATCTGCCGAATAGACCGAATAGCCTGGATTAACATAATCGGCATAGGTCTTGTAGGACGAACGATAGTTATACGCGAGGCGTCCGCTCAGTACCGGCGTGTCATACAATAACGCGATGTTCCCGGAATATTTGGAGGTGAACGGCGCGTCGCGGCCATGCGGCACATCCGGAATGTCTCCCGCCAAATCCAGCGTCGCCACGGGCAGATAGGTAAAGTTCGCGTTCACGCCGAAGTGCTTGGCGAAGCCGGGCAGGAAATCGAAGAACGTATTCACCTGCGCTTCAAGACCGAAGGTCTTGCCCGGCCCGGCATTGCGCGGTTGCTCGACCGGATGGATCGCGTTGACCTCGGGCACGTACTCCGATGCTCGAACGGTATAGATAAACCCGGTCTGATTCTTCAGGAAGGTGCCCAGTGACACCAGGCCGCCTTTGCCGAAATAATATTCGAGCGAGGCGTCATAGTTGTTTTCCTGGACCGGCTTGAGCGCGGGATTTCCGGCATAGACCGTCCCGGTCGGGCTCGCGATCGCATCGCGCAATTCCCTGAAGTTGCGGAGCGAGTAAAAATCCGGCCGCTGCACGTTGTGGGTGTATGACAGGCGCAATTGCAGCGTCGGCGTGAAGTGCAAAACGCCGGTGGCGCTTGGCAGCAAGTCCACATAATTGCCCTTGCTGCCAACGCTCGTCACGACCGTATTGTAAACGGCCTGACCATTCGCATTCTTCAGGATCTTGCCGTCAGCACCCAATTGATAGGCATTCTGCGCGCTGGCCGCTGTGCCCCAGGTGTTGACGAAACGAAGGCCGAACGTGCCGTCGATCGGGATGCCCGCCGCCTTGAACGCATAATTGCCCTGGCTGTACGCTGCAAACGTCCGCTCGGTTTCGGCAAAGCCCGAACCGAGATCGGTCGCGCCGGGCTCCGCCTTGGTCCAGTCCGCTCCAGCCAGGTCCGCGCCGTTGGCGATGATGTAATTTCGCACGGCGGTGAAGTTGTTGTAATACTGGGCGTCATTGAGATGATACCAGGTCGGGATTTGGCCCGCACCGCTGATATCGGGCGTCGTCGCGACTGTTCCGATGCCGGTTTGGCTTCCCACCGTCGTAAGCGATGGCCCTGTCGTCACATTGCTGAAGAACGCATCGCGATACCCATAGACGTATCCCGATGTCCGTTTCGTGAAGCGCGTGCCGAACTGGACCGATCGCAGCAGGCCTTCGTCGCTCGTCTTGACTGTGAAATCGAGGTTGGTTGCGAACATCGTGTCGCTGTTGGTACCGTTCTGATCATGTACCTGGAACAGCTTGTAATTGGCGGGATTGCTCAAGTCGGTTCCAAGGAAGGTCACATAGGGACCGCCGCCAGGAACATTTGCGGAGTTGAAGTCGGTATGCACCGACGTCCCGACCGGGAAGTGGTACTGCTGCTGCACAAAATAGACCGAGGTCTTCGACCAATTATACTGTGCGCCGAAATTGATCTGGACCTTGTCGCTGTGCCAGTGGGTCTCGAAGTTGGTGGTGTAGCCGTCGGTCTTGCGCTTCTGGTAAAGGCTCAATGGACCGCCCGGAAGCCCGCCGGTGGACGGCGTCGAATAGGTCACCGAGCGGATCGTGCCGTCCGGATTGGTCACGATATCCGAATAGACGCCGGTATCGACGTTCGTCTGCACCTTCAGATAATCGCTGTAATTGGTTTCGCGTGCGCCGAAATATGATCCTTCGAGCACGAAATCGAGATGGTCGTTCGCTTTCCATTGCCACGAAGCATTGAGCGATGGGCGCTCAACCGAACCGGACTCGACGCCATAAGTGACGGCGTAGGGAATGATGGTGTTCTTCAGGCTCGCCGACTGCGCGTTATAGACCGGGCTGCCGACATAGATGCCGATCGGCAACGGCGATTCCGCCGCGACATAATTCTCATTGTAATTGTTCTTGGTATAGGAGCCGTTGAGCAGGAAGCCCATCTCGCCGATCGGCGTGTCGAAGCGGTCGGCCAACAGCAAGCTGGCATAGGGGCTCTTGGTGTTGCCGATGTCGGAGAAGGTCTCGCGAAAGCTCCCCGCGACGGTCAGCCCCTTCTTTAGATCGAGCGGCCGACGGAGTTCGACGTTCACCGTTCCGGCGATGCCGCCTTCGATCTGATCGGCGCTGCGGGTCTTGTAGACCTGCACCGACTTCAGCAATTCGGCCGGAATGTCCGCGAGATTGAGCGCACGCGACCCGGCGCTTGCCGCCTCGAAGCCATTGATCGTCGTCTGCACATCGCCCAAGCCGCGGATCGTGACGTTCTGGCCTTCGCCGTGTGCGCGGTCGATCTGCACGCCCGAAACACGTGCAAGCGCTTCCGGTACGTTATTGTCGGGCAGCTTGCCGGCGTCCTCGGCATCGACCGAATCGACGATCTGCTTGGAGTTGCGCTTGCGGTCGCGCGCCGACTTCAGGCTGGCGCGCAGGCCGACGACGACGATGTCGTTGCCGCCTTCGCCTTTATAGGTTGCCGAATCGGCACCGGCCGCAACGGCTTGCTGCACCGCTTTGCCGCGGCGGCGCGCGGCCTCGCGTTCTGCGCGCGCTTTGCGCCGAGCGGCGATCCGCTCGGCTTTGCTAAGCGGCGCGGCTGAAGCGGCGTCTTGCGTGATAGCCGAAGGTGCGATGGCTGCGGCAGCAGCCACGGGACACGTGGCCGATAGTGCCGCCATGCAGCAGGTGAGCGTTAGAACAACTTTCATTCGCATGCCGATTTTCCCCTCAAGGTCCTTCGCCTGGCCCTTTCGCCACACGTCCCATGACAGAGTTATGACATACGATATAAAGTATACAAGTCGCAATTTGCGCCTTGTGATTCAAGGCTGCGGCGATGCCTTTTCCGCTTAAACCGCTACGGTATCGGCCACGTTCGACGTGTCCGCGATCGTATCGAGGTGCATCAGACGCACGACCAATGGGCTGAGCGCCGCGACCCCCAGACCGACTACGATCGAAAATCCACCGATCCTCGTATAGACATTCAGGATGGTATCCGGGCCCGCGCTTGCGGCACCAGTCGTTTGGGCGATCAAGGCGGCGATGAAATTCCCCGCCGCTGTCGACAGGAACCAGGTTCCCATCATCAAGCCCGTCATTCGCGTAACGGACAATCGAGTCATCGACGACAGGCCGATCGGCGAGAAGCACAATTCGCCCATCGCGTGGAACAGATAGACCAGCACGATGAACAGCGCGGGGGTCAGCGCACCGCGCGGTGCCGCGCCGGCAACCAACACCAGGAAACCGAGCCCGACCAGGATCAGCCCGATCCCAAATTTGAGCGGCACGTTGGGCTCCAGCCGCCGACGCGCCAACATGGCCCACCCCCATCCAAACAGCGGCGCAAGCACGATGATGAAAGCCGAGTTGATCGACTGAAAGACCGCCGCCGGGATCTGATAGCCGAACAGCATCCGATCGACGCGTTCGTCGGTGAAAACGTTGAGCGAGGATCCGGCCTGTTCGAACAACGCCCAGAAGAGCGGGCTCAGCGCGACGAGAAACAGCGCAGCAAAAACGCGATCGCGCTCGACCCGTGGCAAGGTGTACACCGACCGCCAGACGATATAGCCAACCGTCAGCACCGCAAAGCCAATCAGCAGAATCCCGACCGCGCCTTGCGATCGGATCAACCACCACACGACGCCGACCGCACCGATACCCCCGAGATAGATTAGCGGTTCGAGCGAAAGCCCGGCAAACACGGGCGCGCCGCGCAACGCGCCGGGCGGCCGACCCGCGCCGCGCAGATCCTTTTGAAACACCACAAACGCGACGAGCCCGATCAGCATACCGATGCCCGCCGCACCGAAACCATAACTCCAGCCGACCGTCTCCCCGAGGATACCGATCAGGATCGGCCCAACCCACGCGCCGAGGTTGATCCCCATATAGAAGATCGAGAAAGCGCCGTCGCGCCGCCGATCTCCACGCGCATACAGCTCGCCAACCAGGACCGACACGTTCGCCTTGAGAAAGCCCGTTCCGACCACGATCGCGGCAAGACCGAGATAGAAACCGTTCAAATACAAGCCCTGTGCTCCGGCCGGCCCTTCGAGCAGCGCGATCAGCAAATGGCCGGTGACGATGAAGACACCCCCCGCGAGCACCGCCTTGCGCGCACCGAGAAAGCGATCGGCCAGATAACCTCCGATCACTGGGGTTATGTAGACCAGTGAGGTGTAGGTGCCATAAACGGCGTACGAATGATCCTTCGCGAACAGAAAGTGCTTGGTCAGGTAAAAGATCAGGATCGCGCGCATGCCGTAATAGGAAAAGCGTTCCCACATTTCGGCGAAAAACAGGACAAAGAGGCCGCGCGGATGGCCGAGCACGGTCCTGGCGTCGGTAGGCGTCTCCGACACTCCAAACCGGCTGGTGTCATCGGTCGCGGGGCGATTGCCGACAGACGTCATGCTGGACAACCGCCATCGAATGTCGGGCAGCGTTCGGGCGCTCGCTCGGCGCATCGCTCACTCTTTCGCGCATCCTCAACCATCGCACCCTCCGCAACATCCTAACCTTCACCCTAGGGTATACGGTATTTTATATGCAATCTTTTAACGTGTAACGTCAGACCCTTGCGAAACGCAGAGACTTTTGAATACCGAATATCGTATATTATATTTGACATACCCCCGCGAGCGTGGTGCATTCGCCTGAAGGCAAAGGGCCAATCAGGGGTATTTATGACCATTCGCAACTCCCGCCGGGGAGCAGCTCTCGCTGCATCGGTATCCGCATTGCTGTCGACCAGCGCTTATGCGCAAATCGCCGCTGCGCCGACGACGGCAGAGCAGACCGTGGCCACGCCCGAAAGCAGCGACATCGTGGTCACCGGCACCCGCATCAAACGCCGCGATTTGACCAGCAACAGCCCGCTTACGATGGTCGGTGAAGCCGAGATCCGCTATCAGGGCGCGACGAGCGTCGAGAGCGTGCTCAACAAGCTTCCGCAATTCACCGCCGATGCGAACGAGAACGTCTCGAACGGGTCTGACGGCACGTCGAACATCAATTTGCGCAACCTCGGGGCCGGCCGCGTGCTGATCCTGCTGAACGGCCAGAGAATGTTGCCGCAGCAGGCGATCGATGTGAATTTCGTGCCGTCGTCTCTGGTCCAGCGCATCGACGTCGTCACCGGGGGTGCCTCCGCAGTATACGGGTCGGACGCTTTGTCGGGCGTCGTCAATTTCGTCTTGCGCGACAATCTCGACGGCGTTCGGATCGACGCGCAAAGCAGCTTCAACCAACATGACAACGGCAACGGTTATCTTCATGGCCTGGTCAACACCAAGGGCTATCCGCAAGCGCCGGGCACCGTGTTCGACGGCGGCAAGACCGACGTCAATGCGAGCTTCGGCAAGAATTTCGCGGACGGGCGCGGCAACATCACCGTTTATGGCGGCTATCGCACGGCGCAGCCGGTAACCCAGGATTCACGTGACGTTTCGGCATGCGCGCTCGACCCCGTGGATGATGCGGGGACCAACCTGAAATGCGGCGGTTCCAGCAACAACGCCTACGGCCTGTTCACATTGCTGACCGGCCCGAACAAGGGCAAGACGCTCGACAATACCAAGGACGGCAAGCACACTTGGGTACCCTACGATTCGAGCTTCGCGTACAATTACTCGCCGACCAATTATTTCCAGCGCTCCGACACGCGCTACACGGCAGGCGCTTTCGCCAAGTTCAAGCTGAGCTCGCTTGCCGAGATCTACGGCAGCTTCATGTATATGAACGACCGTACCTTTTCACAGGCGGCACCGTCCGCGCTGTTCCAGGGCACGACCTTTACGATCCCTTGCAACAATCCGTTTCTGTCGGCGAGCCAGGCCACCACCTTGTGCGGCGCAGCCGCTGGCACCGCGCAGACCGAAGACACGTTTATCGGTCTGCGCCTGACCACCCCGCGCCGCGACGATCTACGGCATGAGGATTTCCGCTACACGGCCGGCGTGCGCGGCAGTTTCGCGAAGGGCTTCAGCTACGACGTCAACTATCTGCGGTCGCTGGTGCGGTACAACGAGACCTATATGAACAATGTCGACAACGTGAAGGCGCAGCGCGCGCTCAACGTCGTCAACGTCAACGGCACCCCCACCTGCCAGTCGGTGATCGACGGAACGGACAAGACCTGCCTGCCGATCGACGTGTTCGCCGCCGGCGCGATCAGCGCCACCGCCCTGCCCTATCTCTTTTCGAACAGCTCGACGCAAAGTCGCAATACACAGACGGTGGTTTCGGGCACGATCAACGGGGACCTCGGGCAATATGGCATTCAGATCCCCTGGGCCGATCGCGGCATCGGCATCGCACTGGGTGCCGAGCATCGCCGCGAGACGCTGAGCGCCAGCGGCGACGCGATTGCGATCCAGAACGGCTATGTCGGCTCCGACGGCACGATCACCGTGAACGAAGGCTATGGCGAGCTCGAGATACCGATCCTGTCGAACCTGCCCTTCGCCAAGGCGCTGACGATCAACGGCGGCGCACGCTATTCGACCTACCATAACCAACAGGATTCGACCGGCTTCAAATCCGATTTCCACGCGCTGACGTACAAAGGCGAACTGTCCTGGGCACCGAGCAGCGACCTGCGATTGCGCGCGAGCTACAATCATGCCTTCCGCGCGCCCAACATCAGCGAACTGTTCGGCGCGGTCAGCCTTGGCAACGTGACCGCGACCGATCCGTGCGCCGGCTCCAGCCCGGCGGCATCGCTCACGGTCTGCCAGCGCACCGGCGTGACGGCGGCACAATATGGCAACATTCCCGAATGCCCGGCGGGGGTCTGCGTGCAGCAATATGGCGGCAATCGCGATGTGAAACCCGAACAGGCCGACACCTACACGATCGGTCTGGTGCTGACCCCGCGGATGCTGCGCACCTTCACGCTGTCGCTCGATTATTTCAACATCAAGGTGACCGATTACATCAGCACGATTTCGCCTTCGCTGACGATCAGCCAATGCGCCTCGACCGGCGACCCTTATTATTGCGGGCTGTTCCACCGCGATCCGCGCAGCGGCGTGCTGTTCGGCAATAACGGTTACGTCGTCGGCACCACGATCAATACCGGCTCGCTCCAGACGTCGGGCCTCGACATCACGAGCAGCTACACGCTCGACCTCAACCGTTTCGGCAAGGTCAACCTCGACCTTGTCGGCACCTTCCTGCTCGACCTTTCGACCGAGCCGCTGCCAGGGCTCGGGACGTACAATTGCAAGGGCCTGTACGGCTATACCTGCGGCGAGCCGTCGCCGACGTGGCGCCATCAGTTGCGCACCACCTGGATGATCCCGGGGAAGGAGAAGGCCACGCTGTCGCTCGCATGGCGCTATCTCGACAGCGTCACGCTTTCGAGCTTGTCGGACAATGCGTTCCTGAATGGCCAAGGCAGCATCATCAACAGCAAGATCCCCGCGTACAGCTATTTCGATCTCGCGACGACGGTCAACTTCACCAAGGGGCTGACGCTCCGCGCGGGCGTGAACAATCTGCTCGACAAGGACCCGCCCGCCATCGCGCAGGGGATTCTGGCGAGCTTCGGCAATGGCAATACCTATCCCGGTGTCTATGATCCGCTCGGGCGGACGATCTTCGTCGGGGCGACCGTCGCCTTCTGAAAGTCCAAGTCCGCGGCACCTCCCATGAAGGGACGTTGCCGACACTGTTAAAGGATTCTCCATGCCCCGCCCGTCGCGCCGCGATCTCCTCAAGACCGCCGGCGCGGCGGGCGGACTTGTGCTTGCGCCACCGCTTCGCGCGGCAGGGGGGCCGACTGCCATCGATAATCCGCGTGCGATCGTGCCACTCGCCCGCGGCTGGCGCTTCGCGCTCGGGCATGCGGCGGATCCAGCGAAGGATTTCGGTTTCGGTACCGGCCACGACACCTATGGGAAATCCGGCGATGTCGGGACACCGGTTGCCGAGGCCAAGTTCGACGACAGCGGCTGGCAAGCGGTCGATCTGCCGCATGATTGGGCGGTCGATCTCCCCTTCGAGCGGTTCGGCGCACCCGGTGCGGAGGCCGACCATATCGGTGCATTCCAGGGTTTCAAACCGCTCGGCCGGATGTGGCCCGCAACGAGCGTAGGCTGGTATCGCCGCGCGATCCCGATCACTGCGGAGGATGCGGGCAAACGCCTGTCGCTCGAATTCGACGGCGTCGCGCGCAACTGCCTCGTCATCCTCAACGGCTTCGTCGTCGGATCGAACGAAAGTGCCTATGCGCCCTTCCGTATCGACATCACCGATTTCGCCAAGCCCGGCGAGGAGAATATTCTCGTCCTCCGCTGCGACGTCAGCCTTGGCGAAGCGTGGTCGTACGAAGGTGCCGGACTCTATCGCCACGTCCGACTGGTCAAAACCGCGCCGACACATATCCGCCAATGGGGTGCCACGGTCCGCTGCGAGGTGCGCACCGACGGCGCGATCGTCCGGATCGAGACCGAAATCGACAATGATGGGCCCGCCGCCACCGCGCGGCTGCGCTCGCGCGTCACGGGGCCCGATGGGCGGATCGTGGCCGAATTGCTGTCCGATCCGCTCGCGCTGCCGCTCTGGGGCCGGACCAGCGTCGCGCAGGAGGCGCGGCTGTCCGATCCGGCCTTATGGTCGCTCGACACGCCGCAGCTCTACGGTCTTGCGAGCGAGATCATCATCGCCGACGTCGCCGTCGATCGCACGGTCAGCCGCTTCGGCATCCGTACGATCCGCTTCGATCCCGACCACGGCTTTTTCCTCAACGGCGCACCGGTGAAGATTAAGGGTACATGCAACCACCAGGATCATGCCGGCGTCGGCTTCGCGGTGCCCGACAGCCTCCACGTCTGGCGGCTTGAGCGGTTGAAGGCGATGGGTGCCAACGCTTATCGCTCGACGCACCATTCGCCCTCCCCCGCGATCCTCGAGGCGTGCGACGCGATGGGGATTCTCGTGATGGACGAGACCCGCCAGATGTCGAGCAACACCGAAGCGATGAGCCAGCTCGACCGGATCGTCCGCCAAGGGCGCAACCATCCGAGCATCATCCTGTGGAGCCTCGGCAACGAGGAAATCCACCGCGGCACACCGACGGGGGCGCGAATCGCGGCGACGATGAAGCGCCGGGTCTACGAACTCGACGGCACACGCCCCGTCACCGAAGCGTTCAACGGCAAGTTCGGCGAGGGCGCGTCGCCCGTGCTCGACGTGATGGGCTGCAATTACTATCTCGACGCGATCGATCCCTATCACGTTGCGCACCCGACGATGCCGATGATCGGCACCGAAACGGGCAGCACCGTCATGACCCGCGGCGAATATAAACGTGACGATGCCGCCGGGATCGTGCCCGCTTACGATACGGACTTCCCGAAATGGGCGACCACCGCCGAGACATGGTGGAGCTTCTACGATGCTCGCCCGTTCCTCGCTGGCGGGTTCGTGTGGACCGGGTTCGATTATCGCGGGGAACCGACGCCGTTCGAGCGCTGGCCCGAAAACGCCTCGAATTTCGGACAGATGGACAGCTGCGGCTTCCCCAAGGACAATTATCATTATTACCGCGCCTGGTGGGGGGCCAAGCCCGCGCTCCACCTCTTCCCCCACTGGAACTGGGCGGGGCGCGAGGGCCAGGAGATCGCGGTCTGGGTCCATAGCAATTGCGACACGGTCGAATTGTTTCTCAACGGCCACAGCCTCGGGCACCAGAGCGTGACGCGCAATCGCCACCTCGAATGGCAGGTGCCCTATGCCCCCGGCAGGATCGAGGCACACGCCTTCGCACGCGGTCGCCATATCCTCACCGAAGTGCGCGAGACGACCGGCACGCCGCACCGGATCGGGCTGACCAGCGACCGGCGCAGCTTGGCACCCGGCGAGGTCGCGGTGGTGCGCGCCGCCATCCTCGATGCGAAGCGGCGTGAGGTGCCGACCGCCAGCAACCGCGTGACCTTCACGCTCGACGGTGACGCCACCTTGCTCGGCGTCGGCAATGGCGACCCGCGCTGCCTCGAACCCGACCATGCCAGCGCTCGCTCGGCGTTCAATGGCCTGTGCATGGCGATCGTCCAGGCGGGCGAGCGCGGCGGCGCGATCCGCCTCACCGCGACGGGCGATGGCCTCCATGCCGCGATGCTGCCGCTCCTCGCGACACGCGCTTGACGCGTTGCGCTCCTACCGCACGCTCCTTTCCATCGACCGAGACCCTCCGATGATCCCTCTCCGCGCCAAGGCCCTCGTCCTCGCCATCGCCGCCCTGTGCTTTCCGGCCAAGGTGCTCGCCGCGCCCGACGCGGCGGCGTTCACCCGCTCGATCGGTCTGCGCGAGCAATGGCAATATCTCACGCGCGACGTGGCGTGGCCGGCGCGCTGGACCGCGGATGGCGGTCACTTCTTCTACCGCAAAACGGTCGAGGGCGGCTTCGCCTTCGAGACGGTCGATCGCCGAACTCTCGCCAAATCGGCGGCGTTCGATCAGGTGAAAATCGCCCACGCGCTCGCCGCCGCGCTCGGGCATCCCGTCGCGCCACTGCGGTTGCCATTTGCGGCGTTCGACTATGATGCGGACGGCACGGCCATCCTGTTCGAGCTGGACGGCGCAGCCTGGTCCTGCGCGCTCGACGGACACGCATGTGCCGTCGTAGCCGACCATCGCCGCCCGCGCGGCTTCGGTGTCGTCCGGGATCTGTCCATACCCGCCGACAATCGGCCAGCGCCCTCCCCCGACGGCAAATGGGAAGCCCTGGTCGAGGACAACCAACTCGTGCTGCGGAGGCCGGGCGGCAAGGACGCGATCCGCCTGAGCAGCGACGGATCGGCCGGCGACTTCTATGATCCAGAAACGCTCGCCTGGTCGCCCGACAGCCGCCACATCCTGCTCTACCGTGTCCGCCCGGGCTATGCACGCCAGGTGCTGCGCGTCGAGGCGGCACCGGCGGGACGGCTGCAGCCGGCGCTGCGCACGCAGCTTTACCCCAAGCCCGGCGACGCGATCGACCAGGAGCAGCCCGTGCTCTTCGACGTCGCAACGCGGCGGGAGACGGTGATCGACGCCGAGCTGTTCCCCAACCCCTATCAACTCTCGCAACCGCGTTGGCGCAGCGACGGGCACAGCGTCGAGTTCGATTATATCCGCCGCGGCTTCCAACAAGCGCGCGTGATCGCGGTCGATGCCGACACGGGCAAGGCGCACGCCGCAGTCACGGAAAACGCCGCAACGTTCGTCTATGCCGATCGTCGGTTCGCGCATACCGTGCACGGGCTCGGCGACGAGATCGTCTGGGCCTCGGAGCGCGATGGCTGGAACCAGCTCTATCTCATCGACGGCCATACCGGCCGTGTGAAAAATCGCATCACCCATGGCAATTGGGTCGTGCGCGAGGTCGTCAAAGTTGACGATGACAAGCGCGTGATCTGGTTCGCCGCGAGCGGCATGAACCCGGGCGAGGACCCCTATTTCAAACATTATTACCGCATCGATTTCGACGGCCGCCACCTGACGCCGCTGACGCCCGCCAACGCGGATCATGACGTTGCTTTCTCGCCCGACATGACGCTGTTCGTCGACACCTATTCGCGCGTCGACTTGCCCACGATCAGCGAATTGCACCGCGCGGACGACGCCACCCTGGTGGCGAGGATCACCACAGGCGACGACACGCGCCTGGTTGCCACCGGGTTTCGCCCGCCCGAAGTCATCACCGCCAAGGGCCGCGACGGCAAGACCGATATCTGGGGGATCGTGGTGCGGCCGCGCGATTACGATCCGCGCAAGAAATATCCGGTGATCGAGAACATCTATGCCGGTCCGCACGACAGCTTCGTGCCCAAGGGTTTCTGGCCGTTCGGCTATCACGCCGGTGGCGACAAGGTGATCGGGATGCAGGCGCTGGCCGATCTCGGCTTTATCGTCGTCCAGATTGACGGCATGGGCACCGCCAATCGCTCCAAGGCGTTTCAGGACGTCGCCTGGAAGAATCTCGGGGATTCGGGTTTCCCCGATCGCATCGCGTGGCACCGCGCGCTGGCCGCGCGCGACGCATCCTACGACATCACCCGCGTCGGTATCTACGGTGCCTCCGCCGGCGGCCAGAGTACCCTCAACGCCTTGCTGTTCCACGGCGACTTCTACAAGGTCGGTGTGGCCTATGCCGGTTGCTACGACAATCGCATGGACAAGATCAGTTGGAACGAACAGTGGCTCGGCTGGCCAGTCGACAAGAGCTATGCCGCCGCCTCGGGCATCGACAATGCCTGGCGGCTGACAGGCAAGCTGCTGATGATCGTCGGCGAGCAGGACAGCAATGTCGACCCCGCGTCGACGATGCAGGTGGTCGATGCACTGATCAAGGCGAACAAGGATTTCGATCTATTGTCGGTACCGGGCGGCGAACACAGCGTCGGCCGCTCAACCGGCCCGATCGACTATGTCACGCGTCGGCAATTTGGCTTCTTCGTACGCAACTTGCTGGGCGACACCACGCCCGACTGGAACGCTGCGCCGACGCGCATCGGTTAACGGACAGGCTGCCTTAATCGGCACCGATATCCGGCGTTCCACGCGCTCGTGCGTGCCACGCTCCGTCCTGCGCGATAACGTAGCGGGCGTCATGGGCAGTGTCCGGCTATCCTCGGCGCCTTCATGGCGGCGCACCCCCATCTTAGCCTCGGTCCCATCATCACGGAACTCGTCATCAACGCACCGAAGCACGCACTCCCCGGTCGCTACCGAACCGGAGCGATTATCGCCGAGTATGCAGCGACGCGCCGATGGTCGGCGACGACGGCGCAGGTATGCCCAGCGACCACGCAGAAGTGAAACCCGGCCGTGGAAATGGGATCGTGGGTACGATCGCCAAAACAGTTGGAGGCCACGATCGAAATCAAGGCAGCCGATCCGGGCACGAACGTCTCGATTGTGCGTTCTCAGCGACACAATAGCCGCGCCACGCACATCGCCCGACCGGGCAATCGACGTTCCTGAAAGCTCCACCATGCCCGATGTAGAAAAGCCGCTTATACTTTACGTCGAGGATGAAATTTTTACGCAGCATCTTGTTGAAACGGCGCTCAGCGATGCCGGCTATGATGTCTGGACCGCGAGCGACGGCAACGAGGCTTTGGAAAAACTCGCGTCCGCTGGTTCGGCTTTGCGCGGACTTGTAACCGATGTCGATCTTGGTGCCTGCCCCAATGGATGGGAGGTTGCCAACGAGGCGCGGGCAGCGATGCCAGGGGTACCCGTCGTCTATGTTAGCGGCGCGAGTGCTCATGAATGGAGCGCAAAGAGCGTTCCAGGCAGCCAAATCGTACCCAAGCCATTTGCGCCTGATCAAATTGTTGCAGTGATTGCGCTTTTGCTCGGTAAGGCGGACTTATGAACATATCCGATCCGGCGAGTCCCAATGATCGCCCCGCTGGTGTCGAGCAGCTGCTCGCCACAACCGACCTCGCCAATGCCCTGGAAAGCGACCGCTTCAAGCAGTTCCTGGACCATATCCCGATCGCCATTGCCGTCGCCGAACTCACGCCTGAGGAGCGCATCGTATATGCCAATATCGAATTCGAGCGGCTGACGAGCAGAAGCGCGCCCGACCTGTTCGGCAAGGACTGGAGCATGTTCCCCTCCAGCGCGGTCGCGACGGACGGTGGCGAAGGCTTGAGCGAAGCCATTGCATTGGGGGAGGATTTCGTCGGCACCTTCGAACTCGACTGGGGCGAAAAACCGGTGGCGGTTGATGTCTGGTCGAACCTCATTCAGGACGATGGTGGCGAGCCGGTGTTCCGGCTTGTCGCGCTCGCAGAAGCCGGCCGCCGCGCCGATGACGATGAAACCGAGCTCCAGGCCGCCGTTCGCGAAAAGGACACGCTGCTGCGTGAGTTGCAGCACCGCGTGACCAACAACCTCCAGATGATCACGGCGCTGATCCGGCTCGAATCCCGCACGATACCCGATGATACGACGACCGCCCGCTTCGACCGACTGGCGGGCCGGATCGAGGCGCTCGGGCTGCTGTACCGCTCGCTGTCGGAGACCTCGGATCGCGTCACGATCGATCTTGGCGTCTATCTGAGCGAGATCGCATCGGCGGTAATGCGTGCTCACGCCGTGGAGGGCATTCACCTTGACCTTCAGGTCGACACCTGGCCGGTGTCCGTTAACGTCGCGATGCCGGCCGGGCTCGTCGTTAACGAGCTTTTGACGAACGCGCTCAAACACGCGTTCACGGGACGAAGCGGGGGGACAATTTCGTTGCACAGTCTCGTTGATCCCGCCGGGTGTCGCGTTACCATCGCGGACGATGGGATTGGGCTGGCTGTCGGCACCCACTGGCCGAAACCGGGTAAGCTGAGCGCAATGATCGTTCAGTCGCTTCGTCAAAACGCAAAAGCAACGCTCGACGTTGAGTCCACGCCGGGGAACGGAATGCGCGTGACGATCTTTTTTGCGCGGGCAGACGCAAACGAATAGCGGCGCTTCCTGATCGGTCTGCGAGGGCCCGGAATCGGACGTTCAAAATTTCCTCACGGTTCCCCAGCTTCTGCGATGTGTTCAGCTTCACGGTCGTGGCCGCTAGACCACCCCTCTGTCGCGCCACTCACAAGCGGTGCCGCATCGAAACACCAGGGAGGCGCGCGGGGCTGCCCTATTACCGCCGCGATGACGCATAAAGGAACCGTCATGGCCCGCATCCTTGTCATCGAAGACGATCCTGCCACGGCAGACCACATCGTGGCGTCGCTGCAGGCGCATGGCCATGTGACGACCCACGTCGCCGACGGTGACCTTGGGTTGGAGCGCGCAACGCGGGAGCCGTTCGATGCGGCGACGCTCGATCGCATGCTGCCGGGTCGTGATGGTTTGTCGGTCGTCGCCGCATTACGGGCGCGGCGCATCGCGCTTCCTGTCTTGATGATCAGCGCGCTCGGTGACGTGGACGAGCGGATCGCGGGCTTGCGCGCGGGTGGCGACGACTATCTGGTGAAACCGTTCGCGCCCGAGGAAATGGCGATGCGGATCGAGGTGCTGCTGCGTCGGCGCGAGGACCCGGCCAATGCCGCGACATTGCAGGTCGGCGACCTCGTTGTTGATCTCATCCGGCGTGAGGTTACCGTGGCGGGGCAGCCGGTGCGCCTGCTGCACATGGAGTTCCGCTTGCTCGAGTTCCTCGTGCGCCATGCGGGCGACACGCTAAGCCGCCGGATCATCTTCGAGCAGGTATGGGGGTATTATTTCGACCCAGGTGCCAATCTCATCAACGTGCATATCGCCAGGCTGCGCAAGAAGCTCGACCGGCCCGGTCGGCCGTCGGCGATCGTCACCGTGAAGGGCGAAGGTTATCGCTTCGATGCCGATTGAACGGCTGCATCTCGGGCAAATCCGCCGGACCAGCACCTTTCGGCTGACAGCCTTGCTCGGGCTGGTGTTTGCGGTGGGCGTTATCGCGCTGCTCGGGTTGATCTACGGGCTGTCGGCGCGCGAACTAACGTTACGCTCCGACCGCGTTCTGCGAATCGAAGCGAGCAGGCTGCGCGCGAGTTCGCCCGATGCGCTGCCCGAACGGATCGCCAGCGCGCTTGCCCATAGCACCAGCGGCCTCAACTATTTCGCACTGCAATCGCGGAGCGGCCAACCGATCGTGGGCAATCTCAACATCGTTCGAAACTTCCGCTTCGATCATCCCGTCAACATCGCCGCGAAGCCCGGCGCGCACGGACCGCTGCGGGTGCTGGCGATCGAGGCCCCGACCGGGGAGACAATCCTGATCGCGCGCGACATCGCCCCCATCGTCGATCTGCGCCGCCGCATTCTCGAAATCCTCATTGGCAGCGGCATAGCGATCGTGGTCCTCGTGCTCGGTGCCGGCGTGTTGCTGAGCCTCGCGCCGCTGCGCCGCGTGCGCGATCTCCAGGCGGTCAGCCGCGCGATCGCTGCGGGACGGTTCGACCTGCGGATGCCGGTCACCACGCGCGGCGACGAACTCGATCTGTTCGCAGGCACGGTCAACACGATGATCGAAGAGGTCGAGCGCGTGGTCGCGCAGGTCAAGGGCGTGACCGACGCCGTCGCGCACGATCTGCGCACGCCGCTGGCGCATGTCCGCGGACAGCTCGAACGCGCGATCGCGCTGCCCGACGCGGATCCGCGTGCGGTCGCGCTCAGCCATGCCGCGATGGTCGATCTCGATCTCGTGCTCGAACGGTTCGGCGCTTTGCTGCGCATCTCGCAGCTTGAAGCGAGCGGCCGCCAGGCGGGCTTTACCACCGTCCCGCTCGCACCGTTGCTGGACAGCCTGTGCGAGCTCTACGAGCCGCTAGCCGAGGATGCTGGCGTCACGTTGCGGCTCGCGCCGATTCCCGACGCGACGATCCGCTGCGATCCGCAATTGTTGTTTGAGGCGATCAGCAACCTGCTCGACAATGCGATCAAGTTCAGTCCCGTGGGTGGCGAGGTGGTGCTTGGGGCAACGCTCGATCCCGGGGGGCTGAGCCTGACCGTCCGCGACACTGGGCGCGGTCTTGCTCCGCACGAGCGCGACGCGGCGCTCCGGCGCTTCTATCGCGGTGTCGATGCGGCGGGGATCCCCGGCAGCGGGCTGGGGCTCAGCATCGTCGCGGCGATCGCCCATCTTCACGGCTTTACACTTGAGCTCGGCGACGCCGCCCCTGGCCTGATCGTGCGGATCCAAGCGCCGGCCGCCTCCTGAGGTGAAATTCATTTAATTAGCGCTGCACCGCAACACGCATAAATGGAGCCCCGTCTTTCCTCTGGAAACATCGGGTCCACCGTGCTGCAGCTCGTCAAACTTGCCCTCAGCAAGCCCTACACCTTCGTCGTCCTGGCGATCCTGATCGTCCTGGGGGGATCGATCGCCTGGCTCGAAACCGCCACCGATATCTTCCCCGACATCAAGATTCCGGTGATCGCCGCAGTGTGGACCTATCGCGGCCTGCCGCCCAAGGACATGTCGGGCCGCGTCGTCTATTATTACGAGCGCTCGCTCTCGACCACGGTCAACGATATCGACCATATCGAGAGCCAGTCGCTCAACGGCGTCGGCATCGTGAAGATCTTCTTCCAGCCCGGCGTCGACATCCGCACTGCCTCGGCACAGGTCACCGCAGCCTCGCAGACGGTCCTGAAGCAGATGCCGCCGGGCATCACCCCCCCGCAGATCCTCAATTACAACGCCTCGACCGTCCCGATCCTCCAGCTCGCGCTGTCGTCGAAGGACTTGAGCGAGCAGAAGATCTACGATCTCGGCCAGAACTTCATCCGGCCCGCGCTCGCCTCGGTGCAGGGTGCCGCAATCCCCTCGCCTTACGGCGGCAAGGAACGCCAGATCCAGATCGATCTCGATCCGGCAGCGCTGCAGGCGCGGCACCTCTCGGCGGGCGACGTCGGTGCAGCACTTGCCGCGCAGAACCAGATCGTGCCCGCAGGCACCGCCAAGATCGGCCAGTTCGAATATAACGTTCGGCTCAACAATTCGCCCGAACTGGTCGATCAGCTCAACGACCTGCCGATCAAGACCGTCGACGGGACGACGGTGTTCATGCGCGACGTGGCGCATGTCCGCGATGGCTCGCCGCCGCAGCGCAACGTCGTGCGCGTCGATGGCGGCCGCGCGGTGCTGATGACGATCCTGAAATCGGGCGCGGCCTCGACGATCGCGATCGTCGATCAGGCGAAGGCGCTGCTCCCGGGGCTCAAGGCCACGCTGCCGCCCTCGCTCAAGGTCCAGCCGCTCTCGGACCAGTCGCTGTTCGTCAAGGCGGCGGTATCGGGCGTGATCAAGGAAGGGGCGATCGCGGCGGCGCTGACCAGCATGATGATCCTGCTGTTCCTCGGCTCGTGGCGCTCGACCGTAATCATCGCCGCCTCGATCCCGCTCGCCATTCTCGCCGCGGTCGCCGGGCTGGCGGTGGTCGGGCAGACGCTCAACATCATGACGCTCGGCGGGCTCGCGCTCGCGGTCGGCATCCTGGTCGACGATGCGACGGTGACGATCGAGAATATCAACTGGCACCTCGAACAGGGCAAGTCGGTGCGCGACGCGATCCTCGATGGCGCGCAGCAGATCGTCCAGCCGGCCTTCGTATCGCTGCTGTGCATCTGCATCGCGTTCCTGCCGATGTTCTTCCTGCCAGGCATCGCTGGCTTCCTGTTCGCGCCGATGGCGATGGCGGTGGTGTTCGCGATGATCGCGTCGTTCATCCTGTCGCGCACGCTGGTGCCGACGATGGGCAATTTCCTGCTGCGCGAACATGCGACCCAGCACACGGCCGAGATCATGGTGTCGCACGATGCCCGGACCGGTCGACCGGAGACGCGCAACGTCTTCATCCGCTTCCAGAGCGGGTTCGAGCATCGTTTCGAAGCAGTACGCGCTTATTATGTCGCGGTCCTTGCCTTCGCCCTGGCGCGGCGGCGTGTGTTCATTCCTGCCTTTATGGCAGTCGTCCTGCTGTCGTTCGCGCTCGTGCCCATGCTCGGCCGCAATTTCTTCCCGACGATCGACGCCGGGCAAATCAACCTCCACGTCCGCGCGCCGATCGGCACGCGGATCGAGGAGACGGCAGCGCTGTTCGACCATGTCGAGGACCGCATCCGCGCGACCATTCCCGCCGACGAGCTGGTGTCGATCGTCGACAATATCGGCATGCCCGTATCGGGCATCAACCGCGCTTATTCGAACACCGGCGGCGTCGGCTCACAGGACGGCGATATCCTGGTGACACTCGCCGAAAACCACAAACCGACCGCCGACTATGTCCGGACGTTGCGCAAAGCCTTGCCCGATGCCTTCCCCGGCTCGGTCTTCTCGTTTCTGCCCGCCGACATCATCAGCCAGATCCTCAACTTCGGCGCACCCGCCCCGATCGACGTGATGGTGACCGGTAGCGATGCCAAGCATAGCGAGGCCTATGCCCATCTGCTCGCCGAGCGGATGCGCCACATTCCCGGTATCGCCGACGTCCGCGTCCAGCAAACAGAGGCCGCGCCCGAACTCGGCTTCGACGTCGATCGCGCGCAGGCGGACCGCGTCGGAATCACCGAGAATGACGTGACGCGCAGCCTCGCCGTCAACCTCGCGGGCAGCTCGCAGATCGCGCCCGCCTTCTGGCTCAACCCCAAAAACGGCGTGTCCTACCCGATCGTCGTGCAGACGCCGCAATACCGCACCGGCTCGCTGTCGGACCTCCAGAACCTCCCCATCACCGGATCGGGCTCTGGTGCCTATCAGATCCTCGGCGGGCTCGGCACGCTCCACCGCGAGCCATCGCCTGCGGTCGTCACGCACTATGCGCTGCAACAATCGTTCGACGTCTATGCAACGACCCAAGGGCGTGACCTCGGCGCGGTGGCGGGCGATATCCAGAAGGTGATCGACGGCACCAAGGCGGCGCTGCCGTCTGGGTCGGCAGTGACCTTGCGCGGCCAGGTGCGGACGATGAACGCAGCTTTCTCGGGGCTCATCTTCGGCCTGATCGGGGCAATCGCGCTGATCTACCTGCTGATCGTCGTGAATTTCCAAAGCTGGGTCGATCCCGCCGTCATCGTCTCGGCGCTGCCCGCAGCACTCGCCGGGATCGTATGGATGCTGTTCGCCACGCACACCCCGCTTTCGGTGCCCGCGCTGACCGGTGCGATCATGTGCATGGGCGTCGCCACCGCCAATTCGGTGCTGGTGGTCAGTTTCGCGCGCGAACGACTGGCCGAGACCGGCGACGCGCTGCGCGCCGCCGCCGAAGCGGGCGCGACGCGCTTTCGCCCGGTGCTGATGACCGCGCTCGCGATGATCATCGGCATGGCCCCGATGGCCCTCGGTCTCGGCGAAGGCGGCGAGCAGAATGCGCCGCTTGGCCGCGCCGTCATCGGCGGACTGATCTGCGCGACGCTTGCCACCTTGGTGTTCGTGCCCGTCGTCTTCGCGATCGCGCATCGCCGCGAACGCCGCCCCTCCCCCACCCCTTCGACAATCGGACAGCTCGCTCATGGATGAAGCCCTCGCCGCCGCCCCGCCCAGGGGTCTCAAAACCGCCGGGATCGCCGCGCTCGTCGTCGCAGCAGGCGTGGTCGCCGCCGGTACGTTTGTTCGCTTTCACGACACCAGCGAAGCGCAGACCTGGTCCGACGCGCGATCGGTGCCGACGGTCCATCTCGTCGCCATCACATCCTCGACGGCGGGCGACACGCTCGCTTTGCCCGGCACGATGCAGGCGTGGAACATGGCCAAGCTCTATGCGCGCGTCGGCGGCTATGTCAGCGGCTGGTACAAGGATATCGGCGCGCCGGTTGCGGCGGGCATGCCGCTCGGCCGGATCGACACGCCCGAGCTCGACCAGCAGATCATCGCCGCGCGCGCCGCTTTGGTCAGCGCGCAGGCACATGCCGGTCTTGCGCGCAGCACAGCGGCGCGCTGGAACGACTTGCTCACCGACAATTCGGTTTCCAAACAGGAAGTCGATGAGAAGAATGGCGATCTCGCCGTGCGCAACGCCGCAGTGCTGTCCGCCCGCGCCGATCTTGGGCGGCTGCTCGCGCTGAAAACCTTTGCGACGGTGCGCGCGCCCTTTGGCGGGACGGTGACGCTGCGCTCTGCCGATATCGGCGATCTGGTCGGGCCGGGGGCTTCGGTGCAGCAACCCATGTTCGTCGTCGCCGACACACGGCGAATCCGCATCTATGTCAGCGTGCCGCAAAGCTATTCGGCGACGATGACGCCGGGACTCACCGCCACGCTGAGCGTGCCCGATTATCCAGGCCGCAGCTTTACCGCACACGTCGTCGGCAATTCGGGCGCGATCGCGCCGCAAAGTGGCACCTTCCAGGTCCAGCTCGTCGCCGACAATCCCGACGGTGCGCTGCGCCCCGGCGGCTTTGCGCAAGTCAGCTTCGATGTGCGCGGGCAAGCGAGCACGGTGCAGATCCCCTCGACTACGCTGCTGTTCCGCGCGCAGGGCACGCAAGTCGCGACGGTCGATGCCGCGCACCACATCCACCTCCAGCGCGTCACGCTCGGGCGCGATCTCGGCCAGACGGTCGAAGTGCTGTCGGGGCTCTCGCCGACGCAGAAGATCGTCGACAATCCACCCGATTCTCTCACCGACGGACAATTGGTGCGCGTGGAAGGAGGCGCGCGTGGCTGACCGATTGCGCGCGGCGATCGCGGCGATCACGCTGGCGAGCCTCGCTGGCTGCTCGTTCGCCCCACCCTACCATCCGGCGATCACGCCAACGCCGCCCGCTTTCAAGGAAGCCGGGGCCTGGCAGCCCGCAGTCGCGCCCGGCGCGATCGTGCCCGACGCGTGGTGGAGCGTGTTCGCCGATCCACAGCTCGACGGTCTCGAACAGAAAGTCGCGAGCGACAATCCGACGCTCGCCGGCGCGCTGGCCCGCTACGACACTGCTCGCGCCTATCTTGGCCAGGCCCGCGCCGGGCTGCTCCCGCAACTTAGTGCCGATGCCAGCATCACGCGCAACCGCCAGTCCGACCATCGCCCGCTGCGCGGCAGCAACCAGCCCGACGTGTACGGTGCCAACACGATCGAGGCGGGCTTCGGCTATGAGGTCGACCTGTGGGGCCGCGTGCGCAACAGCGTTACCGCAGGCAAGGCCGAAATGCAGGCCTCGGGCGACGACCTCGCCGCAATCCGGCTCAGCCTGCAGGCCGAGCTTGCCTCCGACTATATGGCGCTGCGCGGGCTTGACCGGCAATCCGAGCTGCTTGCGCAGACCGTCGACGCCTTTGCCAAGGCCGACCATCTGATCGCGCGGCGCTTCCAGGCCGGGATCGTCAGCGGGATCGAGACCAGCCGTTCGGGCGCACAGCTCGCCGAGGCCCGCGCGCAGCTCGCCGACGTTGCCGCCGCCCGCGCGTTGACCGAACATGCGATCGCGAGTCTGGTCGGAACACCCGCCTCGGCCTTCACCATCGCCCCCGCAACGACGCCTTTCGCGATCCCCGTCGTGCCGCTCGGCCTGCCGGCAACCTTGGTCGAGCGACGTCCTGACATCGCCGCCGCCGAACGCCGCGTCGCTGCGGCCAATGCCGGAATCGGGATCGCCAAGGCCGCCTTCTTCCCAGCGATCCGGCTCGGCGGAAGCGCCGGTTTCCAGGATACCGGCCTGCCAGGTCTCCTGTCCGCGTCGAACACGATCTGGTCGATCGGCCCTGGCGCAGTGTTGAACCTGTTCGACGGGGGCCGCCGACGAGCCGAGCTTGCGGTCGCGCGGGCACGATGGGCGAGCGCCGGTGCCGAGTATCGCGCGACCGTGCTGAGCGCATTCCAGCAGGTCGAGGACAATCTCGCGCAGCTCCACCATCTTGGCGACGAGGCTGCGGCCGAGAATGAGGCGGTGCGCCAGGCGGCCGCGACCGAGCGCCTCTCGCTCAACCGCTACGACAAGGGCGCGGTCACCTATCTCGAGGTATTCACTGCGCAGACCACGGCGCTGCGCACTCGTCGCGCCGCGCTCGACCTCGAGACCCGCCGACTACAGGCGAGCATCCGCCTGATCCGGGCACTGGGGGGCGGATGGTCTGCGCAACACGATGGGGTTGCCGCGCCGGGTTGACGCCCATCACGGCGGCGCTGGTTCGACCGCGTGACGCGGTGACCAGCACCGTCGTCTTCGTGACCGCACGCTGCGAGGTTGCGATGTGAACATCGAAAATACCGTCCGCCACCTCGGCGTGGATGTCGCAGATTAAACCACTCCAGGCTTCCGAAGGCGTTGGATTGCAAGTTACTCTGCCGCATCGATGATGTCCGCGGCGGCATAATGTTGTTGTTAAGCTTCGACGGAAAGCAACGGCAGCAGGCGAGCAACGGACTCTCGCTCGATTACGCGGGATTCCACCAGCAACGACTGGATGGCATCGTCCCGACCCTTGATTCGAGCAACGAGCGTTTGCAAGGCGCGTCCGGCGAGGTGTTCGATCGGGATTTCGCAAGTTGATAGCTGGGGCTGTGTCAGGCTGGCGAGATCGATATCATCGAACCCCAGCACAGACAGATCGGCAGGCACCGACAGACCCAGGGTCTGTGCGAACCGAATGACGCCGATCGCGATAATGTCCGCCCCCGCGAAGATAGCCGTCGGGCGGTCCTCGATCAGTCGCGATTTGACGATCGGTTCGAGGTCGAGCGAAAAGCTGTTCTCCAGGTTGAAGACGATCTCCCCGCCCTTTTGAAAGGCCTCGACCACACCCGCGCAGCGGTCCCGCATGCTGGCGATATCGAGAGGGCCGGACACAATCCCGATCCGGCGATGGCCGCGTTCCAGAAGATACTGCCCGGCAAGACGCCCCGCCTCCAGATAGTCCACACTCACGGTGTCATATCCAGGGACCGAGCGATCGAGCACGACCGTCGGCGTATTGGACAGGATGCCGTCCGACGTGTCCTTGTCTCGTATCGAAAACCATATGAGGCCGTCGACGCGCAACCCGACCGCCATCGCCAGCGCTTCCGCCTCGATCTCTTCAGATCCTTCGGTGTTGGTCATATAGATTTGATACCCCGCCGCGCGGGCCTCGCGAAAAACCGCCTGGACCAGCGCCGCGAAGAACGGATTGCCGAGATCCGGAATGACCAGCGCCAACATGCCGGAGCGGCCCGACTTCATCGATTTCGCGCTCAGGTTGAGGCGAAAGCCGATGCGTTTTGCGACATCGAGAATATGCGCGCGGGTCTTCGGACCTACGGAGCCGGTTCCATTAATGGCATAAGACGCGCTGGTGAGCGAGACACCGGCTTCGCGCGCGAGATCCTTCAGCGTCGGTGGTCTTGCCCGCTTCGCGTCCCCCATTGCGGTTATTATTCCCTCCAACCTGGCACAGCCTTGGGTACGTTTATCGAAATCGATCCACAAGTCGCCGAGGATCGCGCGCAAGCAGGTGAGCGGGCAGATCGATGAGGACGAAGCGGGTCACGACGCGATCGTCGAAATTGTTATCGGTGACCAGGACGAGCTTGCGGTTGTGCCTGGACGAAGTGGTACCTGGCCACCATGCCATCCCCTCGAGATTGCCCGACGCCTCCGGCGAAAGCGCGTCAAAGTCCACGAGCAGCCGTTTTGGCGAGGTCGGCTGTGCCGTATCGAGAAATGCCACGTCAGCAACGTCGGGCGCGCCACCGAAATCCGCGAGATAGAGGCGGCAATGAAAACGAAACGTTCCATCATCCTGCTGCTCGCCGGATCGCTCCAGAATGAGCAGGCGCTCAGCGTCCAAGGCGAGAATTTCGCTCACGCCATTGTCGGACAGTCGATGCGCGACCGCGCGAACGACCGGGTCGACCCGATACGCGAATTGCTGAGGCGGTCGCCCCGCGCGAAGCCGCGTGAACCTGACGACCGCCGCATGATCAGCATCGGCTACCGGCCCGTCTCCGCGCAATGGGGCCTCCATCGCGACCCAAAGCGCGCCGTCAGGAGCAAAGCTCAAACCTTCGACGGTTCGGTTGGGACGCCCTCGGTTTTGCAGATTGCCAGGCAAGGTGACAAGAGCGCGGACGCGGCCATCGCGTCCGCTTGTCTTAACGCTGGCACCGAAGCCATCGGCGGCGTCGCCCTCGCTTGACCAAAGGAAGTCTTTGCCATCCGGCGTGAATCGGATGGCCTCCGGGTCGACCGCTTCGCTCCCATGGCCCGGCTGAGGGTAAGCGCGCGCAGCTTCACTCCGAAGGGTCACCGGCGTAATATGGTCGACTGCCAGTTGCCGATCCCCTGCGAGCCGCAGACGCAGGCGGTAAGCACGCGCCGGCGCATGTTCTGACTTGTCATCGCTGATCATCAGCCACGCGCGCTGCCTCTGGTCATAGTCCAGACCCGAAATGCCCCCGACATGCCCGTCGCCCGCACCTGACGGTACATCGGCGGTCGCAACAATCCGCGCGGCCGCTGCCGACCGAGCGTGACACATGTCAGCCCCGGTCGACATGAGATTCATCGCGAAAAGCGCCATCGCTGCTGAGCGCCCGCTCGGCACCCTTAGAACCTCACTCTGAAGGAGGCCGTCACGGTGCGCGGCGCACCGATGAAGTAGCGGCCAAGCGACCGTCCGGGCAAACCGGTTTCGGTCGCCGTCGCGGTCGCGCTGGTGACCGAGGCGATATAGCCGACGTCGAACACGTTATCGACGTTGAGTTGGATCGAGGCATTCTTCAGCGCGCCGATCTGCGGCAGGTCATAGCGGGCCATTGCGCCGACCAGCGTGTAACCCGGGATGCGGTCGATCGCGACTTCCTGAAAGGTGGTCGGCGCGATGATGTCGCCCCCCACCCGGCTGCTGATATATTTGATATTGGCCTGCAGCCGCACCCTCGCAAAGGGCTTCAGCGTCAGTTCACCATAGGCGCTGTTGCGCGGGATATCGCGGACATCGCTCCCCGCGATGATCCCGACCGAGGCAAGATTGAGCCGGTCGCGCGACCCGATTGCGGCGTCATCATATTTTGCCTGCTGGTAAGAATAGGTCGCATAGGCGTCGATCCACGGGAAAGTCGCAAGTGCCGCGACCTCGACGCCGTTGGTGGTCTGCCCCAGGATGCTCGCGGCGCGCGTGGCGAGGTTTCCGCGCTGAATGTCGATCGGGTCGGTGACGGTGGGATCGTTGGGCACGATTCCCACGCCGTTTTTCAGATGGACATGAAACGCCTGTACGGACAGCGCCACGTGCCTAGCGGTATAGCGCACGCCACCGTCGATGTTGCTCGACTGCAGCGGCTTGAGGTCGCCGGGCTGGATGACGGCGGTCGAGCCGAGAAAAGCATCCTCCGGAATGCCCGAGAAATTGCGAGCGAAACCGCCGAAGATTTCGAGGTGGGCAAGCGGTGTGAGGCTGAACGCGACCTTTGGCTGAACTGGTGAATTCTGCGAAAAATCGAGCTTCGCCGAATATTCCAGCGGCGACTGCGCTTTATATCGGACATGGTACCACGTTACGCCGGCATCGAGGCGAAGCACGCCCGGTACAAGCTGGAAGGAATCCTGACCGTAAAATTCGAGCGTCGTGATCGACGTCGACCGATTGTAGAGCACATAGGATGGCAAACCGCCCTTCCACGCGAGCTGCGTGGTGGAGGGGATGATCGGATAGAAGTCGCGTTCCTCCGACGACGTGCCGCCATCGAACCAGCCGCCAATGCGGACGCTATTGCGCGGCACCAGGTCAGCGATCGTGAGCTCCGCTGTGCTGCCGTAGCGTTCGCGCTTGCGCGGCGTGACGCGCATGTCGGCCGGGCCACCGACCACGTTCGGATTGGACGTCGTTGCCAGCGCCGGGCGCACAGCGCCGCCGCTCGCGGTATACCCCAGCACCGCATACGGGTCCGCGCCGACAAGCTGACGATGACGGTTCTGATAGCTTAGCGAATAGCCGTCGAGCGTCTGGTAATAGGGGTTGATGGCAAGGGTCACATGTTCGGCAAGGACGAACTTGCCGTTGAGATAGGCGAGGAAATCGCGGCGCGCCCCGCCGAAGGTGCCGCCATAGTTCAAATCCTGATTGGGAATGCCGGTCAGCGTATCGTTGAGGAAATCGCTCTTCGGATTCGCGTTGAACTGCGCCAGCGTCACGATGTTGAAGTCGTTGTCGAACTGGCTGTTATATGACACCCGAGCCTTCAGGAACGAACCGTTGTCGAACGTCTTGACCGCTTTGAACTCGCCATGGTCGCGATTGGAATGTCGCGCATTCGGCCCCGCCCACACAGCATTCCGCTGGTGCGAGAAGCTGCCATACATGGCGACACCGCCTGGAAGATTGCCGGTGTCGATCCGCAGCGAGGCGCGATTATAGTCGAAACTGCCGACGCCCCCTTCCGCCGTCACGCCGAAGTCGCGGGCCGGCTCCTCGGTACGAAAATCGATGAAACCGCCGAGCGCGAAGCGTGATGGCGCGCCGATGTCCCCCGCGCTCTGCGACACGACGATGCTGCCGATGTTGCTCGAATCGATGAAGCGTTGTGGCGGCGACCCGCCGTTGAACCGCGCATCGCCAGTCGGAATACCGTCCAGCGTCAGGCCGATCTGTTCCTTGTTAAGACCGCGCAAGAACAGTTCGAACGAGAACGAGCCGCCTCGGGCGTCGCCGGTCGAAACCTTGACGCCCGGCACTTTGGCCAGGCTTTGGGTGATGTCCGCGCCCAACGGACGGTCGGCGATGTCGGTACGGTCAAGCTCAAACGTCGCGCGCGCCTTGCCCGCGCCGAGCTTTTGCCCGGTCACGACGATGTCGCTCCCATCTGCTGCGGCGACCTCGGCTGGTGTGGTGCCCGGGGGCTCCGTGCGCTGCGCATGCGCCTCTTGCGCGCACAGGATGGCAACGAGCGCGCCGCTGGCCACCCGGGCCCCTACGGCTCCGGATATTTTCTTGAAAGCCATGTTTGTCCCCCTTTTTTCCGATTCGGTACCGCGCTGTCGCATCGCAGTATGACGCCTTTGTGAAACGTTTCACTTTTTGCGCATCTTTTGTTCGACGTTAGGTCTCATGGGACAGTTTCAGGGTTCAGAGACCGGAGGATTTTGGTCTCGACGCTGGGATGATTTCACTGAGGTTGATGCGATCGAGGTGATGCGCTGCCGCGCTGCCGGTGCGCGATACGGCTGGTCTGACCGATTAGGCTGCGGGGAAAATTCGACACCAAACCATAGGAAGTCGCCCCGCGGGACTCCGCTTGAAGAACTGACCTAGCGGGATTTAAGCAAGTTGAGTTCCGCCAGACTGGTAGCAGTCGCGATGATCGCCTCTTCAGGGGGGCGAGGGTTCCAACCGAGCAGGTGCTGTGCCTTAGCAGCGGTCGCATCTTTTCTTTTTCCAAGCTCGGGCAACAAGCTCCTCACTTCGGGATCGAAGAGGGCGACCGCTCTCAATAGCCAATTGGGCAATTGGCGTGTCGATACGGCGTGGGCCGCGTGGCCAAGGTGGTCCCTCAAGATCTGTGCCATCTGGGCGACGCTCATGAAATGACCAGCAGTCGCGAGGAATCTCTCTCCGGCGGCGCGGGCTGATCCCCCTCGCGGTAAGAGGCGAAAATGGCTACCGGAACTACAGCTCAGACATCCTGGAAACACTCACCTTCATACACCAGGCGCAGGATCTTGGCTTTACCCTCGACGAGGTAGTGCGCCGCAAGCAGCGCATCACCGCACTTATCGAAAAGTATACGTAATCGGTTCAGCTCCCGCGATGCGCTTACAGATAGGTCTAATTCCGCGCAGCACGAGCTTTGGACGAACGCCATCGCGGTTCACGGTGGACCTTTGGGGCATTTCCGGTCATTCGCGAGCAGCACCGCCCTGCACGCGACGTCACGATACTGACCGCCAACTGGCACCGGACCTCCGATCATGATGCCGCACGCGCAAAGGCGTGGTGGAACAGTTCGAGGTCGCCCGGATCGATGTCCGACACCGCCCAGAATTCGAGTCCGCCGCTCGTCCAGCGCACCAGACTATAGCCCTCGCGCCGCGTCGCAATCCCGACCGGCGACGAGAAGGTGCCTGCGGGAATCACGAACAGATTGATGGTGTGCAACCGCCGACGATAGACGATCGCCGGGACGACCCGGCCATCGAGATAGTCCAGTCGCCCGCCGACCAGCGGGAAGCCCTGCGCTGCCAGTTCGGGCACCGGCGGTGCGAAATCGATCCGCCCGTTGAACCAGGGTTTCACGACATGACGGTTCGAGGTCGCGACATCGGTCAGGTGGTTCGCCAGCAAGGAGCGCACATGACTCGCGACCAGCTGGTCCTGGATCGTTCCCGTCGTAAGCTGCGGCACCGCGACCAACAGTGCCAGGCTTGCCGCCATCGCGCTGAATGCACCGCCGGCCAGCCACGGACCGGCTGAGCGGCTGCGGCGCGGCATGCTACCCAGCACACGCCCGGGACGCTCGGCGGCGATGTCGGCCTCGATCCGCGCGCGCAGCGACGCGGGGGCCTGGAGCTGCAATGCGGGGTCGCTGATTTGGGCGTGCACCGCTTCCAGTCGGGCGAAGGCCTCGGCACAGCCGACGCAACTCTTCAAATGCGCCTCGATCGCGACGCTGTTCACCGCATCCAGTTCACCGTCGAGCAGCGCGTGAAGCTGGAGCAGCCGATCCTCGCACCCGGTCATGCGCGTTCCTCCCGCTGCGCGTCCGGCTGGGGCAGCAGCAACGTCGCCAGCATGTCGCGCGCCCGCGCCAGGCGGGACATTACGGTCCCGATCGGAACCTCGGTCACTGTGGCAATCTCCCGGTACGACATCTGCTCCATTTCACGCAGCACGAGCGCCTCCCGGAACGGCTCCGGGATGGCGGCGATAACGGTACGGACATTCTCGACCTCCTCCTGACGGAGCACAGCAGCTTCAGGCGATTCCCCGTCATCGGGATAATTGTCGAGTGCCGCCGCTTGGCCCTCGGTCAAGCCGGCATGGTCCACCAGCACCCGGCTGCGGCCGAGTTCGGCGCTCGCCCGGTCGCGCCAGCAATTGCGGACGATCGCGAACAGCCATGCCTTGGCCGATCCGCCCTGATAGGTTCCGAACGCCCGAAAAGCGTTGAGAAAGGCTTCCTGGACGATGTCCTCGGCCGCCGTCGCGTCGGCGGCAAGGTAGCGCGCGAGGCTATAGGCCGCATCGAGATGCGGCAGCATGACCTCGCGAAAACGCCGGGCATCTTCGGGCGCGGCGGCACCCTCCGCCCGCGCCCGTCCGCCTGGGACGAGCCGGGGCCGAAAAATGCTGCCGCGCCCGCCCATCACGCCACGCCACCGCGCATCCGCGCGCCTCCCTCAAGCCGAGACAAGAACCTTGCCCGTCATATGCGGATGGAGCGAGCAGAAATAGCCATAGGCACCCGCCCTGGTGAAGGTGAAGCTGAACCTGTCACCCGTGTCGAGGACCTTGGACTTGAACAGGTTCGTGCCCGACACGACGGTGTGCGGGATGTCGTCGTCATTCACCCAGGTGACGGTCTGACCGACCTTCACCTTCAGCACCTGGGGCCCGAAGGTGAAGTTCGAGATATGAACCATCGGCGCGGCTGCGGCTGCCTGGGCCGCCACGGGGCGGCTGGCAACAGGCGTGGCGACGGCACCGGCGAGCGCGGCAAGCAGGACGATAGAATAACGGACCATAAGGATAATCTCCGGGATCAGGCAGAAAGCGTAGTGTCGACGAGCGCGATCGGATGCTCGCCGCGCTTGAACGTCGCCTCGGTAATGCCGAGCAGACCGCGCAGCTGCCCCGCCGGCACGACTTGCGGGCCGGGCGATGGCGCAGTCGCCGGCATCGGTTGCGGAAAGGCAGTCGAGCGCGCGGTATGGAAGATCATCGTGCCTTCCACCTTCTGGGCGATCTGGTGGATATGGCCGTTGAGGATCGTGACCGAGCCGAAGCGGCGCAAATGGGTCAGCGCCTGGGCGGCGTCATCGGTGCCCCAGCCCCATTCGGCATAGAGCATCCATAGCGGAATATGCGCGAAGATCACGATTGGGGTCGAGGACGCATGACCGGCCAGGTCTTTGGCCAGCCACGCAATCTGCTCGGCACCGAGCCGCCCTGCCCCGCCCGGCTTCAGGTCGGCAACATTGACCAGCCCGACAAAATGGACACCCTTATGGTCGAAGCTGAACCAGCCCGCCCCTTTGCTACCCTTACCATAGCGGGCGAGGAACGCCTTGCCATTGCCTTCGTCGAGCATGTCGTGCTCGCCAGGCACATGAAAGGTCTGGATGCCGGCTTCCTTCAGGATCTGGTCGGCATCGTCGAACTCCTGGTCGCGCGACAATTGGGTGATGTCACCGGTATGGATGATGAAGTCGGGCTTTTCCGGCATCGCGATCACCTTGGAGACGGCCTCGCGGTAGGTCGCGCGCGCATCGGGATTGGCGGGCTTGGCGAACCCGACATGGCTGTCGCTAAGCTGCAGGAAGGTGAAGCTCGGAACAACGTCGGCGCGCGTCCCCTTGCCGACGAGCATCGTGCTCGAGGCGACACCGCCGGACATCGCCCAGAGCGCGCCGGTCCCTGCCCATGCCATGCACCTGAGGGCATCACGGCGATCGGCCGGCGTGTCGAAGAGGTCCATGTGCAGCACTCCAATTGGGGGGTCGGAGAGCAAGACGGGAGATCGCCTTCGTTTATTCCCTGAAATCGACCAAAAAGTGCGATTCTGCCCACGACGCCTGCTTCCAGGGCAGCATCGACTGCAGCACATCGTCGCGACCACATGGTGAAAGATCGCAGCGAGCCCATGAAGCGTGATCCGCCCCAGCGGCAGCCAGGCCGCCTGCTCATGCACCTCGCGAAAGAGGTGCGTCAGGCCCTTGTCCCGTTGCAGGAGCGCCGGAAGTTCGCAGCCGAACCCGGTCGATCAGCGTCAGCGAAACGCGCACGTCGGGATGACGGGCGGTTCACCAACGGCAGGATGTGCCGCCGCCCGAAGGTGAAAGGTGACCCGCCACCGCCCGGCTCGCCGCAGTCGGCGATACCGTATGTGGTGCGCAGCCTTGGCGAAGCTCGCCAGTCGGCGACCGCGACGAAGGTGCGCAGCTCTTCCAGCCGCCCCGCGATTATCCCGATATCCGCATGAGTGAATTGTATAATGAACAGATTATCACAATCACTCAGGAATGACATCTTCAATGGGCAAGCGGCATCCAGCCGCCAGCCCGGAGAAGTTTCGATGTCCCGCCTCGCCATCCCCGCCCGTGAAGATGCCCCCGCCGCAGCGCAACCGCTGCTCGACGCCGTCGAGAAGCAACTCGGCGTCGTCCCCAACCTGTTCCGCCTCGTCGCCACCAGCCCCGCCACACTCGAAGGCTATCTTGGCCTCAACGCCGCACTGGGCCGCACGCTCGATGCCAAGACGCGCGAACGGATCGCCATCGCCGTCGCCCAGGCCAATGGTTGCGACTATTGCCTGTCGGCGCACACCTATCTCGGGCTGAACCTCGCCAAGATCGACGAAGCCGAGATCGCGCTCAACCGCGCCGGCCATTCGGGTGACGCGAAGGCCGATGCCGCGATCGTGTTCGCCCGTCAGGTCCTCGCCGCGCGCGGCAAGGTCAGCGAAGCCGACATCGCTGCTGTCCGCCTTGTCGGCTTTAGTGAGGCGCAAGTGATCGAGATCGTCGCGTCGGTCGCGCTCAATGTGCTGACCAACTATATCAACAACGTGGCTGAGACCGACATCGACTTCCCCGTCGTCCTCGCCGCGCAAGCCGCCTGATCCCCTTGCCGTCGGCGGGCTTCCCCAACGCCCCTGCCCGCCGACGGCATCCGGTGCTGCGCGACGCGCCCGCTGCCCGTGGAGATTCTCTATGACCGTCGAGCTTCCCCGCGCGCCGCTGCCACCCTTCACCCGAGAGCCCGCGCGGCTCAAGGTTCGCGCGACGGAATATCGCCTGGTCAAGGACCGCTGGACCTTCACCGGCAAATATGATGGCCTGATGCGCCGCCGCGAGACATCTGTGAACGACATGCCGATCGCAGCGAGCGACCGCCGCTTCCTGTGGATCGCCCCGCTCCCACGGCCAGAGGGACATCCCCGCCTGGTCGGCGCGGGCTGATGGTCCGGCCAATACGCATTGTCGCCTTGTCGGGCAGCCTTCGCAGGCAGTCGGTCAACGCAGCGCTCCTTCGAGAGATCGCGGCACGCGCGCCCGTCGGCGTCGCCGTCGAAATCGTGTCGCTGGAAACACTGCCGCTGTTCAATCCCGATCTGGAGTCGCCCCCACCACAGGCAGTCACGGCGTTCCGGGGCCGGGTCGCGGCAGCCGATGCGCTGATCATCGCCAGCCCCGAATATGCCCATGGGGTCAGCGGCGTCATGAAAAATGCGCTCGACTGGCTGGTTTCGTGCGAGGCTTTCGCGGCTATGCCAGTCGCGGTGTTGAACGCCGCACCGCGCGCGCACCATGCCGATGCCGCACTGCGCGAAATCCTGTCGACCATGTCGGCGCAGGTCGTCGAGAAGGCGTCGGTCACGATCCCGCTGCCGAACGCAGCGCCATGCCGCCCGACCATCAAGGAAATGCTGACAGATGCCTTGGCGGCGCTCATTGCGGCCACACGCCGGACGAACTCTCCATGACAACGCAACCGAACAGGAATCCCGCCAACCGCTCCAGCCAACGATAGAACAGGACCATGACCATGATACGCGCACTCAAGCTGCTGACACCACTGCTGCTCATTGGTGCCGCGAACGCAAGCGACGTGCCCCGCTATAACGGTGCTGGCGAGCTTGTGGTCCCGGCCGACTATCGCGACTGGATCTTCCTGACATCGGGGTTGAACATGAACTATGGTGACGAGCCGATCGCCGGGCACGATACGTTCGACAATGTCTTTGTCGACCCGGCCTCCTGGCGTGTGTTCAAGGCGACCGGACACTGGCCGCAGGGCACCATCTTCGTGAAGGAAGGCCGCCGCGGCGCGACCAACGGCTCGATCAACCGGACGGGGCAGTTCCAGACCGAACAGCGCGCCTATCTCGAGTTTCACATCCGCGACGCGAAACGTTTTCCAACCGGTTGGGGGTTCTTCGAAGCGGAGGGCGACAAGCCCGCGAAAGTGCTCCCCACCTCGGCGAGCTGCTATGTCTGTCACCAGCAGCACGCCGCAGTCGAGACGACGTTCGTCCAGTTCTACCCGACGGCCAAACCTATCGCGGTAAAAGCGGGCACCTTCGATGCCAGCAAATAGCCCTCCGCCAGTCTGACCGTCCCTGACGTCGCGCCAAGCCCGATCCCCCCGGACGGACCGCCGAGCTACCGTGACGCGGCCCTTTTCGGTTCCTGTAACCGATCAGCCGCAACGGGCGAACTAGACGGCGAGACCCAAGGTAGGTCGGGCGAAGGACCGCGATGTGAACGATACTCCGGGGAGTGGCGGCGCAAGCCGGCCGCGCTGCTTCAACGTCGCGCGTCGTCTCGAGCAACCCGCTTCTCCATCTCTGCGGGTCGCGCTCGACGCCCGCTCGGCCGCAGCCCTCGCGGCACTGCTTCCACTCCTTGGATGCGGCGAAGAAGCGGCCGGTATGGCCTTTGACGGCCTTGCCACATGCCACGCCGGGGATGATCGCGCCGCGCCCGCCCTTCGTGCCATCGCCGAGGAGGAACGCCTGCATGACATGCTGATCCGACACCTGGAGCGCGGCCTGCCCGAGGCAAGGCAGGATGCGTTCCAGATCGAAGCGGCTCGTCGATTTCATATCGGGCTGGTCCGCGGCGGCACCGCACTGCATCTCGCCCGGATCGCGGCGCTCGACGCCGCCGTCTGTACGATGTTCGGCCGACTGCTGCGAACCGGCGGGCCGATCGCTGCCGACCCCCAGGTCGCTTCGGTCCTGCGGCGCATCCACCGCGACGAAGCGCGCCATGTGCGCGTGGCGCGCAGGCTCGCGCTCGAAACGGGATCGGCTCGGGCGCTGCGAAACGCCGCCGCGGCGGCGCGCGACGGGCTGGCCGATATCCTGCTGCTCGCCCGCGACGCCTTTGCGGATATGCAAGTCGATCCCGTGTCGCTCGACCGCGACATCAGACGGCTGCCGGATGGCCTGCTCGTGGCATGACCGCGCCGACACCCCAGGATCGAACTTGGCTGTCGCGCGGAAGAGTCGCGGTGCTTGGCACAGGCCATGCCTTGCCCGACCAGGCGGTATCGACCGATCAGCTGCTCGACCGGATCGCAGCGCGGTTCGACCTTCCGCGCCGCCGCGAGGCGCTGGCGGTAGCGCGGCGCATGGGCATCAACACTCGTCATGTCTGCCGCGATTTCACTGCCGCGACCGAGGCCGCCCGCCCCGGCCAGGCCAATCCCGACCTCGCGGCTGCTGCGATCGCCCGGGCGCTGTCGGAGGCAAACCTAGCGATCGATGATATCGGGTATCTGATCGGTCATACCGCGACCCCCGTCCAGCCGCTGCCGGGCAACATCGCCTTTGTCGCGGATCGGCTGAACTATCGCGGTCCGCATCTCGAATTGCGCCAGGCCTGTACGGGCTTTGCCAACGCCCTGATGATCGCATTCGGTCTGCTGGCGGCACCAGAGGCCCGGCCGGTGGCGATCGTCGGATCGGAGACCGGCTCGCTGTTCTTCGACCCCGGCCGGGTCGCGAAAGATTCGGGGCAATTGGTCAACATGGTGCAGATGGGCGACGGTGCCGGCGCGATCATCCTTGGGCCGGCGACGAGCACCGGCGACAGCGTCGCGGCCGCATGGTTCGGCGCGCTTGGGCTCGGCCGTGCGCCGGGCCTGCAGATGCGCAGCGCGGGCGGCCGCGAGTTCGATCATGATTTCGCCGCGATCCTTTCGTCGGGCGCGCTGCTGTTCGATGCTGGCCGGGACGCTGCGGCCGCGCACGGCGTCGCGCTCGACGCCGTCGACACGATCATTCCACATCAGGTGAGCGGCCGGATTGGCGCACACAGCGCCACGCATTTCGGACTGCCCGTCGAGCGCTTCTTCGTGAACGCCGACCGGCTGGGCAATACCGGTTCGGCGGCGATCTGGCTTGCGCTCGCCGAGCTTCGCGAGGCTCGCCCTGCCAGCGGCACGCGCGCGCTGATCCTTGGGGCCGAGGCGACCAAATATATGCATGGCGGCTTTGTCTATGAGCATGGCTGAACCGCTGATCCACGTCGCCGGCCTCGCAAAAAGCTACGGGTCACGCACGGTGGTGCGCGATGTGACGCTGCGCCTGATGCCGGGCGCGATCGTCGGTCTGGTCGGTGCCAATGGCGGCGGCAAGACGACGACGCTGCGGATGTTCGCCGGACTGCTCCGGCCGGACCTTGGCAGCGGCACCATCGTCGGCGACGACATCCGGCACCCTGGCACCGCGCGCCGCGCGCGGATCGGCTATATGCCGCAACGGCTTTCGCTCTACCCCGAGCTGTCCGTCGCCGAGAACCTGCGGTTTCGGGCCGATGTCCATGGGCTGCTCGATGCGAAAGGGCACGTCGAAACGGCGGCGGCGCGCTGGGGCCTCGCCCCTGTCCTCGCAACGCGGTTCGAGCGCCTTTCCGGCGGCTGGGGCCGGCGCGTGCAATTCGCCGCGACGATGCTTCACGCACCACCGCTGTTGCTGCTCGACGAGCCAACCGCCGGTCTCGATGTCGTCACCCGCACCGATATCTGGCGCTGGCTGATCGAACTGGCCGGACGCGGCCACGGCGTCGTCATCGCGACGCACGACCTGGCCGAGGCCGAGCGCTGCCCCATGATCCTGCACTACCGGGACGGCCAGGTGGAGGGCCCGATCGCGCCGTCGGAGTTGATCGAAAAAAGTGGAGCCGCAACGCTGGAGGCAGCGGTCGCCGCGCTCGCCCCCGGAGACGATCAGTGATCGCGCTCGGACGGATCGCGGCGGTCGCCCGTGTCGAGGTGTTGCGGCTGGTGCGCTCGCGTACGACCTTCACCTTGCTGGTCCTGGTGCCGGCGCTGCAGGTGCTGCTGTTCGGCTATGCGATCCGCCCGACCGCGACGAGCGTCAGCGTCGCGATCGCTGCGCCAACGCCCGCCAATGCCGCTGACGCGGCCCGCGCGCTGCACCGCCTGCCGGGGCTGACCGTCATCACCGGGTCGTCCAGTCCCGGCTCCGCCGAAGCGGCAGTGCGCGCCGGACGGGCGCTGATCGGCATCGAAGTGCCCGCGCTCCGCTCGTTCGCCAACCCCACCCAGATCCAGCGGCCGTTGCGCATTGTCGTCGACGGAACGAATGCCGCGTTGACCAATGCTGCGGTCGCGCGGATCGAGGGCGGCTATTGGCGCGGGCTGGCCGAGCGCGCTGAGGCCGCCGATAGCGGCCCCGGTATCGCCGTCGAGCGGCTCTACAACCCCGGCGGGCGCGCCGACTGGACCTTCCTGCCCGCGCTGATTGGCGTGACGGTGATGATCGCGATGGTCATGCTCGGCAGCCTGAGCCTCGCACGCGACCGCGAATCCGGCAGCTGGGAGGGGCTGCTCGGCCTGCCGATAGGCCCCGCCCAGACCTTTCTCGGCAAGCTCCTGCCCTATGCAGCAATCGGCACGGTACAGGGCCTGCTGGTCCTGGCAGCGGGTGTCATGTTGTTCGACCTGCCGACGCGCGGCAGCGTCGCGGCGCTGGTCGTGTTGCTGCCGCTGTTCGCAGCGGCGCACGTCGCGCTCGGCTATGCGATCTCGGTCAGGGCGAGAACCCAGCTCGCGGCATTACAGGGTGCCGTCGCCTTCTATTTGCCCGCAATGCTCCTGTCGGGCTTTCTCTATCCATTCGAGACCTTGCCGCCCTGGGCACGCTGGATCGGCAATGCCTTCCCGCTCACCCATTTCATTTGCGCCGCGCGCGCGGCGTTGCTGCGCGGAGCGGGAGCGGCCGAGGTGCTGGCGCAGGGCGGGCCCATGATCCTGTTCCTGCTCGCCGCGACCGTCACCGCACTGCTCGCGCAGGCACGCCAGCTCGACTGACCTGCGCTGTAACCGGGCCGCCAGTCAAACCGAATGGGAGGTGAAGACCCTGCTGGGTCGATCCGGGAGATTCACTATGTCGTTCCTTCGCACTGCCACCATTGCCCTCGCCGCACCCGTTGCACTTTTCGCTGCCATGCCGGTCCAGGCCGCCGAGTTCGCGGATTTCGACCGTGCGGCCTTTGAAGCGGCGCAGGCGCAGGGCCGCCCAATCCTGCTGGACGTCCATGCCTGGTGGTGCCCGGTTTGCGGATCGCAGGCGCGCACGATCAAGCGCCTCGCGACGCCGGAAGCCTATCCCAAGCTGATCGTCTTTCGCATCAACTATGACACGCAGAAGGACGTCTGGCGCAGTTTCGGGGTCACCAAACAGGCGACGCTGATCGCGTTCCACGGCCGCCGCGAAACCGGTCGAATCGCCTTCATGACCGACAAGGCAAAGATCGCCGACCTCCTCGCTGCGACCGGCCGCTGACCCATGGCAAATGGCCTCAGCCCCCTGCTCGCCTTCGCAGCCGGAACACTTACGATCCTGTCACCCTGCGTGCTGCCGCTGGTGCCGATCGTGATCGGCAGCGCCGCGCAGCGCCATAAATGGGGCCCGTTCGCGCTCGCGCTCGGGCTGGTTGCCTCGTTCACGCTGGTCGGCTTCACGGTCGCGGTGCTTGGTGCCTCCTCCGGTTTCGACGGTGAGATCGTGCGCCAGGCAGGCGCTATCCTCCTGCTCCTGATCGGTGTCCTGTTGCTGGTGCCGCAGGCGCAGGACCTGCTTGCGCGTGTCGCGGCACCGCTCGCCGATTGGGCGGGGCGGCGGCAGTCAGGGCTCGAGCGCTTCGGCCTGGCCGGACAGGCCGGTATCGGCGTCTTGCTCGGGCTGGTGTGGAGCCCCTGCGTCGGGCCAACCCTGGGTGCCGCGACGGTGCTCGCCGCGCAAGGCCAGAATCTGACGGAGGTCGCGCTGGTAATGGCCGCCTTCGGGTCCGGGATTGCGACAATGCTGCTGCTGATCGCGACCGCAACGCGCGGTTTCCTGTCGCGCTGGCGCGGCCGGTTGATGAGCACCGGACAAGGCGGCAAGCGCGTGCTCGGCGGCCTGCTCGTCCTGGTCGGCCTGCTGATTTTGACTGGTGGCGACCGGATGTTCGAAGGGCTGGTGGTCAGCATCTCTCCGGATTGGCTGACCGATCTGACGACCTCCGTCTAGCCACCGGTCCAGACCTCCCTCCTCCGAACGCTTCGGAGCATGCCGATCACCTATCGCGGCACGATGGCGAGAACGCATTTCAGCAAGCGGGACTGCGCCATATCGAGCGGCGTCACCCGCCCAAGATCTGGACAGTCGGCCGCTACGATCACGACTTCGCCGCGTCCCTTTCGACGCCTTATCGCGGCGATCGCGAAGGCGCGACGCTGGCCGGGTCGGCCCGGTATGAGCCAACAGGATCGGAACCCGCAGCCAAGCTCTTTCAGCTCGATCGCGCGATTGTGGTCAGGCAATACCGGCAAGGGCCAGCACCGCTTCCATCCCGGGCGCGACGATCGCCGGGCCCGGCTCGATCGGTTCGCGCGGGACGCCGAGCCGGTTGACCCAGGCGGTCCGATAGCCGAACCAGGCGGCACCGGCAGCATCCCAGCCGCCAAAGGCAGCAAAGCCGATCCGCGACTTGGGCAGGCCGAACGCGTCAAGCGCCATGGCGTAGGCCGCCCTGGCGGGCTTGAACTGGCGGACACGGTCGGTGCTCAGCACCTGTTCGAACAGCGCGGATATGCCACCGCGCGCCATGTTGGCGCGCAGCGTCTCCTCGCTGAGGTTCGACAGAAACGCGAGCCGAACACCGGCAGCGCGCAGCTTCATCAGAGCCGGACGAACATCCGGCCAGAGATCGAGCTCGGCATAAGCGGCGACCAGTGCGCTGCGATCACGGTCGCTGAGCGTGAGGTGCAGCGCCTCCGCAGTATAGCGCAGGGACGCATCCGCGAGCGCATCGAACCCGGCATATTGCCCGGCGGAGGTGTAGAGCCAGGCATAACCGAACAGCTTGGCGTTCCATTGCTGTGCAAGCGCCTCGCCGCGATCGGGAAACAGCCGTTTCGCCAGCGCCCCCACCGGGCGCGGGTCGAAGATCGGGAAGCCATCGAAGGCGATCGCATCGACGAACGTCGTCGGTGCGGCCCGCGCGGCGGAGGGCAGAATCGCCGCGCCTAACGCCAGCGCGCCGATAGCGTCGCGGCGCGAGAGCGAAGGTGACGTCGGGCGGTCGGGCATGATTGGCTTTCTGCTGGTCACAGGGATTTGGTTTCGCCGCCGTCCATCCGCAGGCTCGATCCGGTCATCCAGCGGGCCGGCGGCGACAGCGCAAAGGCGATGAGCGCGGCAATGTCCTCGGGCTGGCCGAACCGCGATATGTTGGCTTCGCGGGCATAGACCTGCAGCGCGTCCTTGAACGCTAGGTTACGGCTTGCGGCAAAATGCTCGATCATCGCCAGGCGCCGACCGGTCATGACCGCTCCGGGCAGGATGGTGTTGACCTGCACATCGTCTGCGATGCCGCGGTCGGCAAAGGCCTTGGCCAGGCCGGAGATCGCCGCATTGATCGCGGAGACCCCGGCGAGCAGCGCTTTGGGTGCCTCGGCGGTGGCCCCCGACATGAAGATCAGCGAACCGCGCGAGGCCGCGAGATGCGGCCAGCCCGCGGTGGCAAGACGGCGCGCGCCATGGAATTTGAGCGCAAGCCCCTCCTCCCACTGCGCGTCGGTCATCGCCAGCAACTCGGCCTGCGGCACGGCACCGGCGATGTTGACGATCGCGTCGATTGTTGCCGATTGCGCGAGTGTGCCAGCGATCACGTTCGAGGCAGCATTCGGGTCCCGCAGGTCCTGCACGATCGGCAGCGCCTTTGCCCCCGCCGCGCGGATGTGCGCGGCGCTATCCTCGAGATCGGCTTCGGTGCGGGCCACCGCGACGACGAGGTCGAAATCCTGCGCCAGACGGATCGCGGTCGCACGGCCGATGCCGCGGCTCGCGCCGGTGACGATGACAGTGCGAGACGCAACCATCACCGCATCGCCCGATCGACGAGCAGCGTGTCGGTGAACTGGCGAAAGCCTGCCAGCTTGCCATCGTTAACCTCCCATAGATGGGCGAACGCGACATCGAGCGTCTTTCCGGTGCTGCGGTGAACGCCGCCATAGCGACCGGTGGCGACAACAACGTCGCCCGCGTCGAGGATGCTCGCGGGCGTCACCGTCAGATGCTCCCAGTCGGCCATCATCGGCGCGAGGATGCCTTCGGCAACCGCCTCCGGACCGCGGCCGGTCGCGCGATAGGGCCAGCCGTCCATGCCGACCCAGTTGATGTCTTCCGCCATCGTGCCCAGCGCGGCTCCGGCATCGCCGGCGGCCAGTGCCGCATAAAAGGACGCGACGGTGTCGCGATTGATGCTCATGTCTTTTTCGATCCGTCTGACGGTCCACCCGCGCCGAACGTGTGTCCGGACAATAGCTGGCGAACCGGAACAAGGGGTGCGTTGCCGGCGGGTTCCAACGGGGAGACAGAACCGCACCGGCAACGCTTTGCCGGACAGCGTTGGGTGTCAGTGCCCGGCAAAGGCGATCTTGATCTCCCTGGCGACGAGCGGCACGTTTTCCTCAAGCGCGAAATGGCCACCGTCGAGCCAGACGAGCTTGGCCTTGGGGAGGTCCTTGGTGAACGCCTCGGCACCGGCCGGGATAAAGAACGGGTCGTTCTTGCCCCACACGATCAGGGTTTTGGGCTGGTACTTCCGGAATGCGGCGTGCCAGCTGTCGTAGCGCGCGACATTGGTCTTGTAGTCGGAAAGCAGATCAAGCTGATAGGCATCGGTGCCCGGCCGATCGAGCAATGCCTGGTCATGCACCCAATTGTCCGGACTGATCGCTTCGGGGTCCTTCGCGCCGAAGCTGTACTGGAACTGTGTCGTCTCGGGCTTGAGGAAGGTCCGCGCCGCCGCCTCGGTCGTTGCGTCGCGCTTGGCCCAAAGCGGCAGGAACACCTGCTTGGGCATGTCGCCGACGCCTTCGAGATAGCCGTTGGCGTTCTGGATCACGAAACCCTTCACCCGATCAGGGTGCGCGGCGAAAATGCGGAAGCCGATCGGCCCGCCATAATCCTGCATGTAAAGCACATAGGAGGTCAGGTGCAGCTGATCGAGCAGCCCCGTGACGTGAGAGGTCAGGCTGTCGAAGCTATAGGTGAACTCGGTGTTCGACGGCGCGGCAGACTGACCGAAGCCGATATAGTCAGGCGCGATGACGTGGAACGTGTCGGCCAGCGCCGGGATCAGCTCGCGATACATGTGCGACGAGGTCGGAAAGCCGTGCAACAGCACGATGGTCGGCGCGTCGACGCGCCCCGCTTCGCGATAGAAGACCTTCAGGCCATCGACCGTCGCGGTGCGGTAGAAGGTCTGCGTCGATGCGGGTGCGGCGGGTGCCGCTTCTGCAGGAAGTGGGGTCGCGGCAAGCAGGGCGGCGGCCGAAGTTGCCAGCAGCGCGCCGGCGGTGGAACTGAGTGGCTTGGTCATGGGGGCTTTCCTTGTAACCGTTGTAATTACCATTTAACGGTGTCTCTTTAAAAGGCACCTGTCAAGAACGATTTTATCGGTTACAAGGATTGCGTCGCCGCATGGCGGCGGACACAGGATACCGAGCCGATGCACCAGAAACCGTTTTCGGGAGAATTTCGCGAAGGAATGCCCTTTCTGGGCGGCAGCCTGTGGATCGACTTCGTCAACACCACGCCCGTCATCAAGGGCACCGCGCTAGACCTGATCGGCGACGCGTCGGCGTTGGAACGCTGGGCCAGGCAGGCCAATATCGAAACTGCCCTCGCAAACGCGCCCGATGATCCGGCCGCCCTGCAGGACCTGCGCGCACAACTGGCGGACGCGTTCGACCGGCTCGCGGCGTCCAAGCCGCTTCCGGGGGACCTGATTGCGACGATAAATCACCTGATCCAGCACTCCGCGATCAGGCGTCGAATCGTTGATACCGGTGACACCATCGCGCTGAACGAGCATGTCGAGTTCGCCGGGCCGCCGGTCGCGAGCGCAGTCGCCTGGCATTTCGCGCAGTTCCTGGGCAATTACGAACATCAGCGACTGCGCCACTGCGACAACCCGGCCTGCACCATGCAGTTCTACGATGTTGGCAAGAACAACCGCAGACGCTGGTGCACCATGGCGCTGTGCGGCAATCGCGACAAGGTGGCCCAGTATCGCGGCAGGAAGGCGGTCGCTCGTGCGGACTAAGGCAAGCTAGTCCGCCAGGCGCTGCTTCAGGCGCGGCCCCGCAAAGTCGAGAAACGCCCGCAGCTTGAGCGGCACGAGCCGAGCGCTCGAATGGATCAGGCTGAGCGGCGTCGGGTCGGGTTCGAACCTGCCGAGCACGGTCACCAACCGCCCCTCTTTCTCCGCCTCGGCGACCTGATAGTGGAGCGCGCGTGCCAGGCCGGCCCCGGCAATAGCCGCCTCGATCGCCGCTTCGGCCGTTGTCGCGGCGAGGCGACGTCGGATCGGGAACGGCCTGATGACCTTGCCGATGCGAAACGACCAGCCATCGGGTGTCGACAGGAGTTTGCCGGACACGCAATCATGGCTGGCCAGATCCGCCGGATGCAGCGGAGTGCCGCGCTCGGCGAGATAGGCGGGGCTCGCGCATACGACATGCCGAATGTCCGCGATCGTGGTCGCGACCATGCTGCTGTCGGGGAGCCGGTTGATCCTGACCGCGAGATCTACCTGCTCGTCACCGAGATGTACGATCTCGTCGGTCAGCCTGAGGCTGATGGTGACCTCGGGATAAGCGCGCAGAAAGTCCACCACGATCGGCACGAGATGCATGCGCCCGAACACGATCGGCGCGGTGATGACCAGTTCGCCGCGCGGTGTGCGATACTCGCCCGACGCCGCGCGCTCGGCCTCGGCCAGCTCGTCCAGTAGGCGGCGGCATTCGGAATAATAGGACTGGCCGCTTTCGGTCAGCGATATCCCCCGCGCCGACCGGTTGACCAGGCGGACACCGAGCAGATTTTCCAAGTCGGAGACCTTTCGACTGATCGTAGCGAGCGGCATGCGGGTCCGTCGAGCGGCAGCAGAAAATCCTCCATCTTCCACCGTCGCGACGAACGCCGCCATCGACTCGAATCGGTCCATGATCTCTTCCATATTTCGGGAGGCCAGTTCTCATAAATAGTGGATAGATGGTGATATCGAAAGACCGCACATTGCGGGGATCGGCGAGATGGTGGGTGCGGTGCGACGCGCCCTGCCCCTTTGGCCTTCCCAGTCAGTGAGATCGATGATGAAGAATTTTGCTATGGCCGCAGTCGCCGCCGCCCTTCTGCCGACCGCAGGCTTCGCCAACACGCCGGGCGTGGCCGCCGCCGCTACGGTCGCGACGGCACCCGGTGTCACGTATCATACTGCCAAGGTGCGCGGGCTGGACATCTTCTACCGCGAGGCCGGCCCCGTCACGGCACCAACCGTGCTGCTGCTCCATGGTTTTCCGAGTTCCTCCCATATGTTCCGCGATCTGATCCCGCTTTTGGCTACAAAATATCATGTGATCGCGCCGGATTATCCCGGTTTCGGCCATTCAAGCGCGCCATCCGCCGCGGCCTTCCGCTACGACTTCCCGACCCTTGCCAATGTCGTCGACGAGCTCACGGCGACGATCGGGCTGACGCGCTATGTCCTCTACATGCAGGATTATGGCGGCCCGGTCGGCATTCGCCTCGCCATCCTGCACCCCGAACGTGTGCGCGGCCTGGTCGTGCAGAATGCGGTCGCCAATGTGGAAGGCTGGAACCCGCAGATCGTCGGTGGCTTCGCGGCGGCCTGGAAGAACCGCACACCCGAAACCGAAAAGGTCTTTCGCGGTGCCTTCACGCCCGAGGCGACCAAGTTCCAATATGTCGAGGGCGTAACGCGTACCAACCGGATCAACCCGGACGCCTGGGTGTTCGACCAGACGTTAATCGACCGTCCCGGCAACGACCGGATCCAGGTCGAATTGCTCTACCAGTACCAGCACAATGTCGAACTCTACCCCGCGTGGCAGGCGTTCCTGAAAGCCAGGCAGTTGCCGACGCTGGTCGTGTGGGGCGATAATGATCCGATCTTCACAACCAAAGGACGTGACCTTTTCCGAACGTTGGTCCCATCGACCGAGGTTCATTCCTACCCGGCTGGCCATTTCGCGCTGGAGACCCATGCCCCCGAAATTGCAGCAGCGATGCTCGGCTTTCTCGACCGCCTGCCGTAGGCATCTCCGTGCTGACCGCCGTTCACCGTGGTCGATCGGCGCTGCTCTTCGCCGATTGGAAGCAAGGCTGCGGTAAAACGGTTCAATTTTGAGCCGTCTGACACCGAGTAGATGATCGCTTTCCAGCAGAATTTGGAAATCCCCGCAGACGAACGTCTGATCCCGATCGAGGATACACCCGAGCTGCGCTTTAACCATTCCAATGCCATCGGTCTGCTTGCGTCGCGCGGTGCGCTTGGCGAAGCCCGGGTGAGTACCGACGACCTGCTCGGCGCTTCGCCGTACAGGGCGACTTCGCGGGTATTCTGTGGGTTGCAACAAACGCAAAAAGCCCTGCCGCTCTAGCGACAGGGTGATTGCAAGTATCGTTGGTTGCGGGTGAGCTGCTGCCGGTCCCATGGACACCAAGTTAGGCTACATGAGCCTGCTTCTCGAAGTCCATGGGGCTGAGATAGCCCAAGGTCGAGTGCCTGCGCGTGGGATTGTAGAAGCGTTCGATGTAATCGAACACGTCCTGCCTTGCCTGATTGCGCGTGCGGTAGGTTTTGCGCGCGATCCGTTCGGTCTTCAGCGAGGAGAAGAAGCTCTCCATCGCCGCGTTGTC